>CEAB01042899.1_pt1 | contig 768647 bp, 565 predicted proteins | sample 557651 | NCBI WGS metagenome assembly CEAB01 (sample SAMEA3182046, study PRJEB8094) | gut metagenome | biome: human; feature: gut; material: Stool; isolation source: human stools | place: Canada | collected 2011-11-15 | reverse complement strand
GTACGCAAATACAACTCAAAATCGGTAATGAACATCGGGCTTATCTCCTTTATGGATATGTCCGATACATTGTACTTGCTTTGGATAAATTCAGCGAGGTGGCGGCGGGTCACTTCATACTTGCGGTAGGTCGCTATCGTCTTGGATATGCCCACAAGCTGCTTCACATCGTCATTGTGCTTTTGGAACAATGAAAGGATTGTTTCGTGGCTCTCGCTGTGTCCCAAGAACTCGTTTTTCACTTTCTCGGCGGTTACGTAGTTGTCACGCCGCTGCATTTCGTGGTAAATGGTATTCAGGGAAGAACGTATGTCGTCCAAAAGGGCGTTTATCCTCCCGGCATCCCTGCCTTTGGCTTTGCCCGCAGCCGTGTTCCAGTTGTCGGGCTGGATGCTCTGTTTCGTACTGAACTGGCAAAGTTTGCCGTCTATGGTGATGCGTGCCATAATCATAACCTCGCCGTTTTTCTTTTCAGAACCTTTCTTCAAATAAAAAAGAACCTTGAATGTCGATTTCATAACTCAAAATTTTTAGTTGCAAAATTAGTTTTTACCTCTCGTTTTCGAGTTATGCAGACTATGGACTAATATAGTCATTATCAGGTCATTTATGGACAATTCGTTACCGTTTTTGTCCGGCAGGGAATAGGTAACGATTTAGTAACGAAACTTTGTCTTTTACCGTACTTTTGAAGTCTTGGAAGCAGGACTTTCGGGCAATAAAAAAAGCCACAAATCATTGATTTGTAGCTTTTTGTCCGTTTGCTGACCATTTCTGTCCAGCACGTTCAGCGGAGAGACAGGGATTCGAACCCTGGGAACAGTTGCCCGTTCACCGCATTTCGAGTGCGGCCCGATCGACCACTCCGGCATCTTTCCTTGTTCGGTGGGCAAAGTTACAACTTTTTTGTGATACGCGAGCGAAAAGTTTCAAAAAAGTATGGGGAAATAGTGAGATAAGGGTTGGGAAATGGAGTTTTGCCGGACTCTTTCCTTTCTGGAGGCTGAATTTAACAATCTGATTCTAACAGACCATGAATGTTTGAAAGACTTCTTGTTTTTGATGTCGTGTCATTTTATTGTAATACAGTTTAATTTTTATGGGGAAAATATGAATAATAATCCGTTTTTTATATGGCAGCTTAATTTCTTTTGTATATATTTGCCATGTCATAACATGAGAAAACTTTTCAATTTATTATTCATATAAAACTTAAGCGTATGAAAAGGTTTACAAATGTTAAATCGGGGGGGTAATTTTGACATTACTACTTCTCGCGTTGGTCTCCGGTAGTGTTTGGGGACAAGTGGGAACATTACCTATTAAGCAAAGTGGTGGTAAGTCAGAACTTCCCAAGGGGTTCTCTTATGAAGGTTTAGGGAGTGATTATAGTGCAGAACCCAAGTTGAAATTTGATGATACAGGAGATTATCTAGTTTTGCATTTTGATAATACTCCACAAAATTTGTCTTATACTATTAAATGGAATGGATCTGGTACTTTTGGGGTGTTCACTGTTGAAGAATCAGCAGACGGTACTAACTATAATGAGTTGGTGAATTATACAAACTCCAATAACCCGGGTGCTAATAAATCTAAAGATGAAAAGTTAACTCTTTCATCGGATACACGTTATGTTAGATGGATTTATAATAGTAAAAAGACGGGAAATGTTGGGATAGGTAATATTATAGTAACCGAAGCTTTGCAGGATGATAAGGTAAATATACCTATTTTGACTCCAGAAGATGGAACTACCTTTGTGGATAAACTTACGGTTACAGTTTCCTGTTCTACAGAGGGTGCCACAATTTATTATACAAAGAATGGAGCAGAGCCTACTACAAGTTCTGATAAGTTTCCAACAGAAGGCGTAACTCTCACGGAAACTACCACATTAAAAGCTATTGCCGTAAAAGATGGGTTGGACAATAGTGAAATAGTCACTGCGACTTACACCAAATTAGAACCATACGCTTCTTTGAAGGCATTGAAAGAAAGCGGTATAGCTACGACGGAAGGTGTAACTTGTTTTGTAGAGTTGAAAGACGCTGTGGTGACGTATGCCGATTCCCGAAAGGCTTATATTCAAGATGAAACAGCAGGGTTGTATGTTTTTGGCTCAAATAATTTGAAGGCGGGGACGAAATTGGACGGTCTGGTATCTGCCAAATTGGCATTGTACTTTGGCCTGTATGAATTGAAGGTAGACGGAGGTGAGTTCGACAATGTTGCAGTTACTAACGACGTTGAGATTCCGGTACAAGAGGTGACTGTGGCTGAATTGAACCAAAACTTTGCCCGGTATGAATCCATGCGTGTAAAAGTGGTAGATGCGACGGTAACATCAAGCTTTAACGATAAGAATGGAGAAATCGAGCAAAACGGCGAAAAGATAGCACTCAGGGCGGCTGATGAAAACATTACGGCAGATGTGCAGGCCACGGTTGATGTAACAGGGTATCCCGGTTTGTATAATTCCACAAAGCAACTGAATGTAATCTTGCAAGAGGATATTGCTGTAAAGACTGCAGGCAAGACGCAGGCTACGTTGACTTTTGATTCGGATGCTTATTCTGTGAATGTGGGCGAATTCTTAACGGTCAAGGCTACTACAAATTCTTCGGCTTCGGTGATTTATTCTTCTTCGGATAAAACGATAGCTACGGTGGACGAGAATACGGGAGAGGTCCAAGCCGGTAACAAGGCTGGGACGGTAACGATTACGGCCACTGTAACCGAAAATGATAAATATACCGGTGCAACTGCAACTTGTACCGTGAATGTGGTAGACCCTTCTGCATTGCCGGAAGCAAAGGCTTTAGTGGCAGAAGACAAAGAGGGAATATTACACGCTATGAAAAATGAATTAGGGAATACACGACTGAATGCAATGGAGGTATATTCTCTTAATGGTAAAATTATAGATGAGGGTAAAGCTGATATTAAATGGTATATTAATATAGATAATGGAACAATCCAAAATATAGATGGCATGTATGTAGTATTTGAAGACGCGAATAAGGCTGATATTAAATTGTCTTCAAAAAAAGGAAATAGTTGGTATTATAAATCTGAGGATGGAAGTTGGAATACAAAAGAGACAGATGGACGCTTCCTTGGATATAATGAGCAAATAACGGCATTTAGAACTTATTCGTCAAGTACTTATCCAAAAGCTGTTGCGATGCCTATTGTAGATGGGTACATTCGTTCAACTACTTCCGGCGATTACGGTACTATCTGTCTTCCCTATGCCGTGGCCGCAGAAGATATGGCTGGTGCAGAGTTCTTCTGCATTGCCGGAAAGGTCATGAAGGACGGAGAGCCGCAGTCCATAGTATTGGAGCAAGTGACTACCCTTGAGGCAGGGGTACCTTATATATTCAGTGCAACTTCCGACAAGCTTATAGCTGCATACAGTGGAAAGGCTGTAGCTGTGGCTGAAGAGGCAAACGGTTTGATCGGTTCCTTTGAGGGGCAAGATGTGGCTGAAGGCATGTACCTGATTAGTGCCCAAAACAAAGTGCAGCTTTGCGGTAAGGGTTGTAAGATTTCGGGAAACCGTGCTTATATTGATATGAATAAGGTTCCGGAACACAGTGGAGAAGTTGGTGTGAACCAACGCCTGATTTCATTTGAAGATGCGACCGGTATCTCCGAAACAATGGTTGAGGGCGGTTTGGCAGATGTGTACACACTTAGCGGTGTGGAAATCCGTCATCAGGTCAACGAATCAGAGGCCACTCAAGGCTTGCCGCAGGGCATTTATATTGTGAATGGTAAAAAAGTAGTAGTAAAATAGTATTAGCAAGTTGAAATATGGACAAGAAAATATATATAAAACCGGTTTGCGAAGTGGCAGAATTTGAGATTCAAGATTCATTGCTGTTGAATTGCTCCATAGGAGTCGATAATACGCCACAGGATGGAATGGAAGGTCAGGCTAACATGAATCAAGGTTTTACCGATATATGGGGTAACGAGTATTAATATTTTGGTACACTTTTGAACGTGATACGGCAAAGCCGCTTCGGATGAAAACCCGGAGCGGCTTTTTCCTAATCTGGTGAAAAGGGTTATCTTTGCAAAAACAAAAGTGGTTTGCGGCATGAAAGACGATACGCTCAGGAAGTTGAAGATATTGGCAGAGTCGGCCAAATATGATGTGTCCTGCTCTTCGAGCGGTACGGTGAGGCGTAACGTGAAAGGCGGAGTGGGGAATACCGTGGGAGGCATCGGTATTTGCCATAGTTTTGCTGAGGACGGACGTTGCATCTCCTTGCTGAAAGTCATGCTGACGAACTATTGTATTTACGATTGTGCTTATTGTATCAACCGCCGTACGAATGATATTCCCCGTGCCACACTCTCCGTATCGGAATTGGTGGACCTGACGATGGAATTCTACAAAAGGAATTATATCGAGGGATTGTTCCTGAGTTCCGGTGTGGTGAGGAATCCCGATTATACGATGGAACGTTTGGTACGTGTGGTGAAAGACCTGCGTACGGTGCACCGTTTTAATGGGTATATCCATTTGAAAAGTATTCCGGGGGCCAGTCGTGAGTTGGTGGACGAGGCGGGTTTGTATGCAGACCGTATGAGTGTGAACATAGAGATTCCCAATGAGGCTTCGCTAAAGTTGTTGGCACCGGAGAAAGATCATGAGAGTGTCTACCGCCCTATGGGATATATACAGCAAGGTGTACTGGAGAGTGCGGAAGAACGGAAAAAACACCGGCATGCTCCCCGTTTTGTTCCGGCAGGACAGAGCACGCAAATGATTGTGGGAGCAACCGGGGAGTCCGACCGGGATATTTTGTACCTCTCGTCCGCATTGTACGGTCGGCCTACCATGCGGCGTGTGTATTATTCCGGTTATGTGGCCGTGAATACGTACGATCCTCGCCTTCCGGCTCTGAAACAACCGCCGTTGGTCAGGGAAAACCGTTTGTATCAGGCAGACTGGTTGATGAGGTTCTATCAGTTCAAAGTGGAAGAGATTGTGGATGAAACGCATCCTGATTTGGATTTGGAAGTGGATCCGAAGCTGGCCTGGGCTCTTCGGCATCCCGAACAATTTCCCGTGGATGTGAACCGTGCGGAGTATGAACGGATTTTACGGGTGCCCGGTATTGGGGTAAAGTTGGCCCGTCTGATTGTTTGTTCGCGCCGTTTCGGCCGTTTGACGAGTTTTGATTTGAAGAAAATGGGATGTGTGATGAAGCGTGCCCAATATTTCATAACCTGTGGGGAGTTGGAAGCCAAGGGAGTGAATGAGCTTTATCCAGAACGTGTCCGTTCTTTATTGGTGCAGTCGAAAAGCCGGAAGAAGCAGAATGACGGGCAGTTGACGTTGCTGTTTAAGGAGGAGCCTGCATGAGGAGTATGACAGAGGATAGTGTTTTCGTGTACGACCGTACATGGGACGGTTTGCTGACAGCGGTGTTCGATGCATTCTACCGTCACCAGTTTCCTGTGGCGATTATCGGAGAAAAGGACACGCCTCCTCTTTTTGCAGTCGTACATCGGGTGACAACGGATGAAGAAAAAGCCGGAAGAGTGTTTCGGGCATTGCAAAGGAAACTCTCTACGGCAGCACTGGCTTGTCTGACGACCAGTCTTTTCTCCGAACTGCCGGATTTGGACTTACCTTTGTTTCGGTATGTATGTAAAGCCGTGAAGGCCGGGCAGAGCATTGAAACGAATTTTGCCGACCCGGATGTGCTTTTTGTGACGAATACCTATCGTAAGGTGCGTTATGAACGTCTTCGCATGATGCAATTCGTGCGCTTCCAGAAAACTGCCGACGGAACTTATTTTGCCATGATAGAGCCGGACTATGACGTGTTGCCTTTAATCGTTCCGCATTTTAGCGACCGTTTTACGGAAGAATGTTGGCTGATTTACGACCGGCGCCGCCGGTATGGCTACTATTATGCCGGGCATAAGTCCGTACGTGTTACTTTTGAAGATGGAGCAGAGGTTTTCCGACTGCCGGACGGACGTTTGAGCGAAGCGATGCGGGACGAGGATGAAATGTGGTATCAGGAGATGTGGCGGACGTATTTTAAAGCCATTTGTATCAAGGAACGCTTGAATCCCCGTAAACACCGGAAAGACATGCCGGTACGTTACTGGAAGTATCTGACCGAAAAGCAAATTGGGGAACAAGAAAAATAAGAGGAGAACGCGGGCACGTTCTCCTCTTTTAAAATGAGAAAAATCAGTGTGGTTAGGCGGTGATTTTTCTCATGGCGTTTAATGCTTGGATCGCTTTCTCTCCTGCTTTTTTGTCGCAAGTAGAAGGAGTCGTTTTTGCATCTTTGGTTTGAGTCGTATCCTTTTCCTCAATCATGGCTACTAAAGCTGTCGGTTTGGCCGGTTGAGCTTTCGTGCTGTCGGTTACGACCGTATCGTTGGCTGCAACCAAGGCTGCCGGTTGTGCTTTTGCACTGTCTGTCGTAACTGTGTCGTTCAGCGCCACTAATGCAGCCGGAGCGGATTTTGTGGAGTCTGTGGTTACCGTATCATTCATAGCTACGCACGCCAACATGGCGGTTAATTTAGCTTTGGTGCTGTCTGTGGTTACAGTATCGTTAGAAATGAGGGCAGCCAATGATTTCTGGCAACCTTGTGCAGGACAGTTCTTTGTAGTATCCGTTTTTACAGTATCGTTTGCGACGATGTTACCCTGTGCAAAAGCGCTTCCCATACTCATAGCCATTAAGGCTGTTGCAAATAACTTTTTCATAATGCTTTCTGTTTTATTTAATTGTTTGACTGTTTTATCTTGTCATCTGCCAAACTAATGGACAAGAGGTGTGCCAGAAAAAGAAAGAAGGTTGTAAGGTGTTGATTATAAGTGGATTCTTTGCATTTAAGATTGCATGAGGCTAAAAAACGAACGTGTGGAATGTGGGGATGAGTGGGGAAGAATTCCACACTTTTATTGTGGAATATCGTAGAGCTTGATTTTGTTGTAGAGGGTTTTGCGGTCTATGCCTAAAAGACGTGCGGCACGCGCTTTATTGTGGTGTGCCGTTTGCAGGGCCTGCAGGATACGTTCTTTCTCGGTATTTTTATCGTGTAAGGCGAAAGGAGTTGCTGCAGGGAGTTCTTCTTCGCCACGGTTTATGATATTGAACTCTCCCAAATCGGTCTTATGGATCAGGCGGTCTTGTGCCAGTAAAGTAGCGCGTTTCACCCGGTTTTTCAATTCGCGCAAATTACCGGGCCATGCGTAATTGAGCAACGCTTCCGAAGCCGGGGCGTCGAAACCTACGATATGCCTTTCCAGTTCCTTGTTGGCTTGGTCCAGAAAGAAGTTGGCAAATAGAAGGATGTCCTCGCCACGGTCTTTCAGAGAAGGCATGTGCAGGGTGAATTCATTCAGGCGGTGGTAGAGGTCTTCGCGGAATTCTCCACGGGCGATGGCCTGTTGCAGGTTCTCGTTGGTGGCACAGACGAGCCGGACATCCACTTCTATTTCCTGGTTGGAACCCACCGGACGTATTTTCCGTTCTTGGATGGCCCGTAAGAGTTGTACTTGCACGTCATAACTCAGGTTTCCCACTTCGTCGAGAAACAGCGTGCCGCCGTTGGCTTCTACGAAAGCTCCCGTTTTGTCGGCCACGGCGCCTGTAAACGAACCTTTCACGTGGCCGAAGAATTCAGAAGCCGCCAGTTCTTTGAGCATGGCTCCGCAGTCGATGGCTACAAAGGGTTTGTCAGCCCTCTTGCTTAATTGGTGTATGCGGTGGGCCACATATTCTTTTCCGGTTCCGCTGGCACCGTTGATGAGTACCGAAAGCGGTGTCGGGGCCACCAAAGCCACGTAATTGTAAAGTTGGCGTGCCGCCTCGCTCTTTCCCTCCAGAAATGTCGGGTGGGTTTCGGTACTTGTTTGAGTCTCTTCGGAATCCGTATTCCTTTTGGAGAGGGGCGGAGAAGAAGCGGACAAGGCATCTTCTATCTTTTCCAGAAGCATAGCCGGTTGCACCGGTTTGGCAATGTAGTCGCATGCCCCTTGTTTCATGGCGTTTACGGCATTTTGGACGTCGGCATAACTGGTCATGACGATTAAAGGAACAACGAGGCCGTGTTTTTGCATCCAGTCAAGCAGAGACAGGCCGTCGCCTTCCGGTAACCTCAGGTCCGACAGGATGAGGTCATACGACTGATGTTCCAATAACTTGTGTGCTTTGGATAAGTCTCCGGCCGTACTGATTTGGAATCCTTGTTTGCCCAACCACGTTTTAAGCATGGTGGCAAACGTCAAGTCGTCTTCTACTATGAGAATGGCTGCCATGTGGTCTTTATCGGATTAAGTTGACACAAAGATAATGCCTTTTGCAGTACGAAAGTATATGCGGAGCGGCTTTTTAAATGTTTTAATATTCACGCTTACGTGTCGGTTCACTGCCATTCTTTTCTTTCAGGGCACGGACGACGAGGTGGAAAGACTCGATGACTTCTTGTGCCGGGACGTTGTCCGCGTCGTTCCATTCCTGTTCATCCCGTCGTTGTTCCAAAGTCTGCAATGCTTTGATGCAGGGAGCGCCCACAAGGGTGAAGGTGGGAAGCAATTTATGGGCAATCCTGCATATTTCGGCCTTTTCCTTTTGTTCGTAAGCCTTTTTGAACGCTTCGGCATGCAGGAGGGTTTCTTGCAGGAAGGTATTCAGGATTTCCCGTGCGGCGTTCCGGTCGTCTCCTGCGAATTCGGTCAATGGGGCAAGGTCGATGACGGGAGATGCCGAGGATGGCTCAGCTTCAGCTTTCCCGGGTTCTTCTTTTACTTCCGGCCGGACATCTCCGAGTGCTTTCCGGATGGCTTGAGCCAGATCTTTTTGGTTGAACGGCTTGTAAAGGCAGGTGGCGAAGCCATGTTTCCTGAAAAACGCTTCCTGCATGTCGTAGCGTGCCGTGATGGCCACCACTGGGAGTTGTGCATGGGCGTGAGGATTCAGGCTCCGTATGTTTTTCAATACGTCGAAACCGTTCATGGACGGCATTTGTATGTCTGTGAACAACAAATCGAAACGGTGTTGTTCTATCCGGCGGAATACTTCTTCCGGCGTACGGCAGGAAACAATCTCCCAAGCTGTTTTTTCCGGTTGGATTTGTTGTAACATCTCTTGGGTCAGTTGCATTTGGATACGGTCGTCGTCAATCAGTAATATACGGAGAGGACGCTCCGGAGATTCAAGGGGCACAGGAGAGTCCTCCGCAGGAGCCTGACTATTCTGTGTGGGTTGTAAGGGAAGCGTGATAAGGAAAGAACTGCCTTTTCCGGGAGTACTTTCCAAATGGATTTCTCCTTGAAGGAGCTGTACCAGTTTCAGCGTGATGGATAATCCTAAACCGACTCCTTCTTCTCCTTGCGCGCTGCTCAGGCGGGTAAATTCCTTGAAAATCATTTGCTGTTCTTCCGCAGTCATTCCGCATCCCGTATCACGTACGGTGATACAAAGCTGGCGGCCATGCATTTTGGCGCGAAGGAGGATATGGCCCTGCTGTGTGAATTTCAGGGCGTTGCTTAACAGGTTGTCCACAATCTGCCGAATGCGAAAAGCATCACCGGTATAGGTCCGTCGGGTTTCGGGAGAGGTCTCACATTGCAGCTCCAATCCCTTCTTTTCCGCCATAGGTAAGAAACTTTGGGCAATGGTATGAAACAATTCGTCCGGATTGAAGCTGACCGGATGCAAATCCATTTTATGGGCTTCCAGCTTATGATAATCCAACAGTGAACCGACGAGGCTGAGCAGATGTTCGGATGAGCTGCGGATGTTGTCCAAGTAGTTTTTGGGACGGTTTTCTCGGACGTGGGGGACCAGGAGTTCCGTGTATCCCATGATGGAACCTACCGGTGCCTTGATGTCGTGGGTCACGGTCAACATCAATTTCTCACGAGAAACCAAGAGGTCTTCGGCTCTTTTCTTGGCTTTTTCCAACTCGCGGCGGTAATGGTTGCTTTTAGTGATGTCGCGCCATACGATGACGAAAAAGACAATGGCCAGAAGGATGGCAGCCGTAGCAATGAGGCCGGTCGTGAGGGCTGCCTGTTTTCGTACCAGATAGGCTTTCCGGCTTTCTTCTTCCAATCGTTGCTGTTCTTCCTTCTCGATGCTTTCCAGGAGTTGCGTGACGCGGTTGTTGAGTTCGAGACTCGTGTACCAAAGCCGTTCCGCTTGCGCGTTGATGCGTTGTCGCCGTCGGCTGTTATACAGTTTCATGCTGCTTTCTATGCTGTCCAGGATGTGTGCAAGGGTGTCTCTTGCGTTGAACTCCTGATGAATCGTGTCCGTTTCTAAGATTTGCACGGTTTGTTTCACAGAAGTGGTGTCTGCTTCCGGTTTATGGAAAGCGGAAGCCAGTCGTTGGAAGAAATTCTTTTTCGGTTCTTTCACCGTGTAGGATTTGTCTTTCTGTATGATTTGCCGGGTAATATGCGGCTTTTGGATGACGGTGTCTTGGCTTTTGACAAGCAGGCTGATTTGGTGCTGGTAAATTTGCGGGGCGGAGTTGTGCTCTAAAGCCAATACCAACCGTTTCATGTTTTCCTGTTTGCCGGTCAGTAAGGAAGACAGGGTGTCGAGCCTGGCTTTTTGCAAAGAATCTGTAAATAAAGTGTCCAACGCAGATATGGTCTGTTGTACGTCGGACATGGATTGCACGTATTTGCGGTAGGCCTCCCATCGGCCGAAATGGATGGCCTGCCCGATGTTTTCCGTTTCAAAGAGCCGACTGACAAGCTGATGAGTCACTTTTCGGCGTTCGGCCAGCGTTTGTTCATTGCCGGACATCCGGGTCAGTGAAGTGGTCTGGTGGTAAATATAGTAGATGGAACCTAACAGGAGACAGATTAATAAAAAGTATCCGCAGGCGATTTTGAAGGATGTATTTTGTTTCATAAAAGTAAGGCTATGGCCGTTCATTCCTTTTGCAAAACTAAGAAAAACTTCCGAAAAGAGGGAAGAAGACGGCTTCAAAAGTCCTTTTGCCGCAAAAATCGTATTTTATTGTGGGAATGTGTGATGTCTGGTAGGATGATGCCTCTTATCTTTGGCATCATTTTGTAGATACAACTTAACCTTTTAGAACCGATGAATGTATTAAAAGTAAGGCCCCTGGCCTTGGCGATGTTTTGCGCGTGCCTGTCCGTTCCTGTGGCCGGGCAGCTTAGACAGCAAAGTTTTTTGAGTGAGAAATGGGATTTCCGTCTGGATAAGGACGGAAGGGAGGACGTATGGGAGCAAGTGGACGTGCCTCACACGTGGAATGCGAAAGACGGCACGTCGCCCGATTATTACAGGGGCGATGGCACGTACCGTTATACCTTGTCCGTTTCGCCCGCGATGATGAAAAAACGTATCTTTTTGCGTTTCGAGGCGGCGAGCCAAAAGGCGGAAGTGAAACTCAACGGACAGGAGGTAGGAGAACATGTGGGAGGTTTCAATGCCTTTTGTTTTGAAATCACGCCCTACGTGCATTCCGGCGAGAACCTGTTGGAGGTCATCGTGTCCAACCGTAAGGAGTTGAACATCGCCCCGTTGGAGGGGGACTTCACCATCTTTGGCGGTATCTACCGGCCTGTCTCGCTCCTGCTGTTGCCTAAGGCTTGCATCACGCCTTTGGATTATGCTTCTTCCGGGGTATATGTCAGCCAACAGGTCGGCGAGCGACGTGCGGACTTGTCGGTAGTCACCAAAGTGGACAACGGACTGAAACGGGTGAAAGAATTGTCCGTGAAGACGGACGTGTTCGATGCCGCCGGTAAACTGGTGGCGACGGCCACGACCTCCCAAGCCACAGAAGGACAGGCACGGCTCGATTTTACGAACCGGTTGACGGTGGACAACCCCATGTTGTGGGACGGGCGTAAATCGCCTTACCTGTACCGTGTTTTCGTGGAGCTGAAACGGGGCAAGGAAGTGTTGGACACCCTGTCGCAGTATGTCGGTCTGAGATCTTTCCGTGTGGACGCTGAAAAAGGTTTCATCCAGAACGGGAAGCCTTATAAGATAAAAGGAGTGAACCGCCATCAGGACCGTCCGGACAAGGGGTGGGCCATCTCTTCGGCCGACCACCGGGAGGACATGTCACTCATCAAGGAAATCGGTGCCAACGGCATCCGGCTGGCACATTATCCGCATTCGGACGAGTTTTACACCCTGTGCGACCGCGAGGGCATGTTGGTCTGGGCCGAGATTCCTTTGGTCGGCAAAGCCTTGGACACCCCGGAATTCACGGAGAACATGAAAACGGAATTGACGGAACTCATCCGGCAGAATTTCAATCACCCTTCCATTTTCTGTTGGAGCCTGTGCAACGAGTTGTCCAAAGGGGATGTGAAAGGATTGATTTCGGAACTCAATGACGTGTCGCACCGCGAAGACCCGGGACGTCTGACGGTGTTGGCCGCAAATGTAGAGAAACGTCCGGAAAACGCCGTGCCCGACATCATGGCGTTCAACACCTATCCCGGATGGTATTGGGCGGAGCCTTCGGAAATGAAATCCACATTGGAGCGGTGGAACCGCCAGTGTGGGAACAAGGGTATCGCCGTGAGCGAGTATGGAGCCGGCGCAAACGTGTGGCATCATTGGCAGACGGGAAAGAAGACGCCGAAGGCCGACGGGGTGTTCCATCCCGAAGAATGGCAGGCCACGGTGCACGAACAGACTTACGATGCCATCAAGCGCAGCGGTTTCGCGTGGGGATCTTTCGTCTGGAACATGTTCGATTTTGCCAGCGCATCGCGCAACGAGGGGGATATGCCGGGGATGAACGACAAGGGGCTGGTCTCTTACGACCGTAAGATACGGAAGGATGCTTTCTACTTTTATCAGTCGGAATGGTCGGAAGAGCCGGTGGTTCATATCGCCAGCCGGAGGGATGTGGCCCGCCGGGATTCATTGACGGATGTCAAGGTATATACGAATTGCGAGACCGTCCGCCTGAAAGTGAACGGGAAAGATTGCGGAAGTCCGGAGCGCAACGGAAGCATTTGCATCTGGAGGAAGGTAGGTTTGAAGCACGGGGAGAACCAAGTGGAGGCTTTCGGGCAGCGGGGCGGACAGGAGTTTTCAGACCGTTGTAAATGGGTGCTCTTCTGAGTGGGATGAGGCTTTCGGTAGGTAAATGTTATTTACGGCAGAAAGCTTGAAATCGTTGTGCTGAGATTGGAAAATCGTTCTCAGCACAACGGAAAATCGTTCTGCGGCAAATGATTTTTCGTTTGGCGCAGAACGATTTTAAAATGATAAGTGTTTGAATTTTAATAGTTTATAGGATTTGGGCGGTTATTCCGGATATTTTACGTTTTATGCCCTCCGGATGATTTCGGACATAGCTTTTCAATATCCTATCGTGAAGCGTTCCCGATGGTGATTTTCCTGTTCCAATTCATCCACCATGGCCATGGCATAGTCTTCTACGGAGATGAAACTGTCTCTTGTTATTATGGAAGACAGAGCGCAAAACGGGCAAAAGGCATCCGGCACTTCAATCATACAATATGAATAACGAGCCCGTCATTCTGAGGATACGTCCGGAAACTCCTATGCGTTCTTTACAATCTGTGTAAAGTCCGACCAATCTTCGACTTTATAAGCCCGGATGTCGCGCACGGATTTTCTGAACCATTCAAATTTGGATAAGTCGTTAATCGCCTTGTACAGGTTGCCCAAATTTCCGTTCACAGTGAGATAAGTGCTTCCTTGTATCCAGTTAAAATCGTTTTTCTTCAGACTTTCTTTGATTTCGTAATAAGCCCGATTGTATGGTTGCCCATAACAGGCTTCTAATTCCGAAACCGTCATATCGAAACTTATGGCAAACATATCTCCTCCTTCGTAAGTTTGAACATTTCCTCTCTCCCGAAAAACACGTTGAGGTCTTCAGTTTCCGCAGATATGACGGTACCTACAAACGGATTGTTTTCTACTTGAATGACCGTCCCTGATATCCATCTTTTGAGTAACGTCAAGTCGGGAGATATCCATACCTTGTCTCCTACTTTCATAGATTGTACTTCCTTTCATTTTTATTTCTGATGGCAAATATACAATATTTCCCTGAAACGCAAAGCTATATGACCCGAAAGTTTCACCATGCCCTATAATACGAGCTCCGCATCCACTTGTTCCCAAAGTACGAATGCTGACCGTACTCAATGAGTAAAAAACAAGGGCTGCGGAGCTCATTACTTATATGTTCGTTTAAGTGCTAATGGGATGGAAGCACTTTCTTGGTATTCGGATTATTCCAGAATCACCAAGTCCTTGCCTTCCATGACCGATTCGCCCGGTGCGACGCAGATTTCCGCAATCTTTCCGGCGCGGTCGGACGTGATGTTGTTTTCCATCTTCATGGCATCCAAGATGACCACCGTATCGCCGCGCTTGATTTCGTCGCCCGGTTTCACTTTCACGTCCACGATCACGCCCGGAAGCGGAGCTTTCACTCCATACTTCTTGGGTTTGTCGATTACGGCGGGCACTCCGGCAGGTTTTACTACTACGGGATGATGTGCCGGCTTTTCCGGTTCGGGCATCTTCACGGTATAGCTCTCACCGTTTACCGTCACGGTAGCCACGTAATTTTCTATCCCTTCCACGGCCACCTCATAATCGTTGCCGTTGATATTGTATTTGTAAGTCTTCATCTGCTTGTTTGCTTTAAAATTTATGTTCAGGCTGTTGGCGTTGCGTGCGTAATTTGGAATTCCACTCCGTATCCGCGTTTCCCAAAGTCAGGACGCCGCTTTCCGACACGTGCATCGTGTAGCCCTGATATTCGTGCAGGGCCAACGTGATGGCAGCCAACACTTCATTGTTTTTATTCTGATTCTGTTCCATGATGTTTCGGATGACAGGGATTACAAAGGAATATTACCGTGCTTTTTGGCCGGGTTGGTCAAACTCTTGGTCTTCAGTTGGGCCAAGGCGCGGATGACACGGAAACGCGTGTTGCGCGGTTCGATTACGTCGTCGATATAGCCGTATTTGGCAGCCTGGTACGGGTTCGTGAAGAGCTTGTTGTATTCGGCTTCTTTTTCGGCCAGGAAAGCTTTCGGGTCTTCAGCTTCCTTCGCGCCTTTGGCATAAAGCACGGCCACGGCACCTTCTGCTCCCATCACGGCAATCTCGGCCGACGGCCAAGCGTAGTTCAAGTCGCCGCGCAACTGTTTGCAGCTCATGACGATGTGCGAACCGCCGTAGCTCTTGCGCAAGGTCACCGTCACTTTGGGTACGGTGGCTTCGCCGTAAGCATACAGCAGCTTGGCACCGTGCAGGATGACGGCGTTGTACTCTTGTCCTGTACCCGGCAAGAAGCCCGGCACGTCTACCAACGTGACCAAAGGTATGTTGAACGCGTCGCAGAAACGTACGAAACGTGCGCCCTTGCGGCTGGCATTGCAGTCGAGTACGCCTGCATAGCAGTTCGGTTGGTTGGCCACGATGCCCACGCTCTGGCCGTTGAAACGGGCAAAGCCTACGATGATGTTGCGGGCATAGTCTTTTTGCACTTCAAAGAACTCGCCGTTGTCCACGATGGCTCCGATGACTTCATACATGTCGTATGCCTTGTTCGGATTGTCCGGGATGATTTCGTTCAACGCGTCTTCCATGCGGTCGACGGGGTCGGTGCATTCCATGCGCGGAGCTTCTTCCATGTTGTTCTGCGGGATGTAGCTCAACAGCGTGCGGATGGTGGCCAAGCCCTCTTCTTCCGTCTGGGCCGTGAAATGCGTTACGCCGGACTTGGTGGAGTGTACGCTCGCGCCGCCCAAGTCTTCTTGCGACACGTCTTCGCCCGTCACCGTCTTCACCACTTTTGGACCGGTGAGGAACATATAAGAAGTGCCCTCCATCATCAACGTGAAATCAGTCAGGGCGGGAGAATAGACCGCACCGCCGGCGCAGGGGCCGAAGATGCCCGAAATTTGGGGCACCACGCCGGAGGCCATGATGTTACGCTGGAATATCTCGGCGAATCCGCCCAAAGCATTGATGCCTTCCTGGATACGTGCGCCGCCGGAGTCGTTCAGGCCGATGCAGGGTGCGCCCATTTTCATGGCCTGGTCCATGACCTTGCAGATTTTTTCAGCCATCGTTTCCGACAGCGAACCGCCGTTCACGGTGAAGTCTTGTGCGAAGACATAAACCAGACGGCCGTCTATCGTGCCGCTGCCGGTCACTACGCCGTCGCCCAAGTACTGTTTCTTCTCCATGCCGAAGTTCGTACAACGGTGCAGCTTGAACATATCCATTTCCTCGAAGCTGCCCGGATCGAGCAGCATGTCGATGCGTTCGCGGGCCGTGTATTTGCCTTTGGCATGCTGTTTCTCAATGGCTTTTTCGCCGCCTCCCATACGGGCTTTGGCGCGCAGTTCTACTAATTCCTTGATTTTTTCTGTTTGGACACTCATAATCTGTTTTATTTTCTGTTTCAAAAAGAAGGCTTTGATTTTCCTATCCCCTAAAAAACAAGCCACCAGCGGAAGGCTTTCGTGGAAAGCGGTTCCGCCGGTGGTATCAGGTTCAAGGACGAGCCTTTATATGAAGTTCAAAGATTGGATTGAAATTCACTTGGAGTTGTGTTAATGTTCACAAAGTTCGGTCAGTACGCCGCAAGTCGATTTGGGATGCAGGAATGCGATTTGCAACTTCTCTGCTCCGAGACGCGGAGCCTTGTCTATCAGGCGGATGCCTTTTTCTTCACATTCAGCCAAAGCATTGGCCACACCGTCTTCGATGCAGAATGCCACATGATGTACGCCACGGCCTCCTTTTTCGAGGAATTTGGCGATGGGACTGTCCGGGCTTGTCGGCTCCAAGAGTTCGATTTTCACTTCGCCTACTTTCAAGAAAGCGGTCTTCACCTTCTGGTCGGCCACCTCTTCGATGTTGTAGCACTTCAGACCCAATACGTTTTCATAATAAGGCAGTGCGGCTTCGATGCTTTCCACTGCGATACCCAAATGTTCGATATGTGATATCTTCATGACATATAAATTTTAGTTGTTTGCACGCAGGCGTGCTTTTATCATGATGCAAAAGTACGCATTTTGCGGTGAAACAGGAAATAAATTCATGTTTTTTTGGCAGTAGCCGTTCCCGTGGTTACAATTCAATCAGGATACGTGCGTTGATTTGCCGTCCGGTCAGGTAATTGGGTACGGCGTATTGTTGGTTGGTCACGTCCGTCACCCAATAGTATGAGCTTACGTTGCTGATGTCGAACAGGTTGAAGCAGTCCACACCCAGCCATACGTTACGCAGGTGGCGGATGAATTTCTTTTGGTTGCGTCCGTCCTCGTTGTCCAATAACCGGTAGCTCATGCCGATGTCCACGCGTTTGTAGGCCGGGGCGCGGAATACCATGCGTTCCAATCCCGTATGGGGCGGACCGAAGGGAAGTCCGTCGGCAATGCTGGCTTTCAGTGTCATCTTCCACCGCGTCGTACCGGGGAAGAAGTCGCTGAAGAAGAAGTTCAGGTTGTAACGTTGGTCGGTGGCTTGCGGGAAACTCTTACCGTCTACTTTCTGCTGGGCTTTCATCAGGCTGAAGCTGATCCAAGAGTCCGTACCCTCTACAAACTCCCCGAAGATTTTGAAGTCGATGCCTGTGGTGTATCCCGAGGCGATGTTACCTCCGTAGTATACGATTTTCACGTTGTCCACATTGTAAGGAATCAGGTTGCTCAAGGCTTTGTAATAGACTTCCGTGGTGAATTTGAACGGACGGTTCATGAGCTTGAATTTGTAGTCGCCACCCAATACGACTTGGAACGAACGCTGTGACTTGATGTTCCGGTTCAGGCGTACTTTGGTGGAGACTCCGGTTGTCACAGTGTCTCGTAGCTCCTTGTAGAAAGGAGCCTGATAATACAGTCCCGTGGCAATGCGGAATGTGAAATCCTCGTTGAAAGAAGGGATGATGCCGAGCGAAACACGCGGACTGAACAGCCATTCCTTGTTCCAGCTCCAATAGCTTAACCGTGCCCCGTAATTCAGGGAAAAGATGCCGTGGCTGTTGGTAAACCGCCAAGTGTCCTGTCCGAAAAGTTCGAGTCGGTCGCTGCCGATGCGGTTGGAAGACTTCAGGTTATAAATCAGGTCCAGACGGTTGCCCGTGTGGGGAATGGAATATCCGGCAGAGTCGCGCATTTCCCATTCGCGTGAGTTCTCTTCGATGATTTCGTGTTTCCACGTGAGTCCGGCCTGTATGTCGTGCCCCTTCGGTTTGTGGGAGAACAAGACTTTCAGGCTCTTCATATTGGCATCCAAGTAGTTGCGGGCATGCTCCATGTAGGTGCCTACGCCTAATTGTTCGGTCGTGTTGGTCTCGTCTAGCCAATATTGTCCTTGGATGTCGTATGTTTCCCGTTCCTTGGTGGCGAATGCCGAAGCCAAAAGGGAAAGCTTCGTACGGTCGGTGAAGTTGTGCGACAGGCTCAATGTGCCGAACAGCGTACGGAAGAGGTCTTCTTCCTTTCCGTCGAAATATACACGGAACGACTTGACATCTTGCATCGTGCCGAAATTGGTTTGCCGGTTCGTCGGCAGGAAGTCATATTGGTTCTGGGAGATGTTCCCGATGAAATCCAGGCTCCAACGTTTGTTGGGCGACCAACTGATATAAGTCTGGTAGTCGAGGAAACGCGGGCTGTATTCTCCTTTGGTTTCCAACGACCCCAACATATACTGGTTGGTCTTGTAACGTACGCCGTGGGTCATGCTGAAGTTCCTTTTGGCATAACCTACATAGAGGCCGGCTCCCAGAAGGCTGGCCGAAACCGAAGCTTCAAACTTCTTGGGCTTCTTGTAAGTAATGTCCAATACGGACGACATTTTGTCCCCGTATTTGGCGTCGAAACCTCCGGCCGAGAAGTTGATGCTTTCCACCATGTCGCTGTTGATGACGCTCAGCCCTTCCTGTTGTCCGGAACTGATGAGCATGGGGCGGTAAACTTCCACTCCGTTGATATACACACTGTTTTCATCGAAGCTTCCGCCCCTTACGTTATATTGCGAACTCAACTCATTGTGTGTGCTGACTCCCGCTTGTGTGGCCACCAGTTCCTCTACGGCATTTCCGGTAGTGGAGGGCAGCCGTTTCAGGTTTTCGGCATTCAGATGTTGCGTGGAATTCATTTGACGCCGTACTTCTTTTACCGTTACTTCACCCATGTCGATGCTTTGGGTTTGCAGGGTGATGTTGAGCCGTAAACTGCCTTTGGGGCGGACCAGTGTTTTTTTCTTGGTTACGTAACCTATCATGCTGAACGACACGGTCACGGTGTCGGCAGTGGAGAATTCCAGTTGGTAACGCCCTTGCAGGTCTGTGGTAGTACCTGCGGCTTGGCCATCGACTTTTACTACGGCAAAAAGTACCGGGTTTTGTTCATCGTCGATGACCCTTCCCGACAGTTTTACTTTGTCTTGGGCGGCGACGTGCAAGGCCATAAGGGTCAGCAGGAAAAGGCAGAATATGGATTTGAAAAGTCTTGTCTTCACTTCGTTGTTTGTCTACTTACGCTTTTTAAATAACGCAAAAATACGCTTTTTTGTATAAAGAACCGTCGATTTATTTGGTGAAACTGTCGATTCCGTCCGGATTTCTTTTCTCCGTAATAGGGAAATCATGTATCTTTGCGCAATGTGACAATAAATATAAGGATAAGGAAATGGAAAAGTTTAGCGAGCTGATTCGCATCCGTCGTAGCATGCGGAAGTTTACGGAAGAAGAGTTGAACCAAGACGAGGTGGTAGCTTTGTTGCGTGCGGCGCTGATATCCCCTTCTTCCAAGGGAGTGCGTCCTTGGGAGTTCGTGGTCGTGGACAATAAGGAATTGTTGCAACAACTGGCGCATTGCAAGGAGCACGGAGCCGAACTGATAGAAGGTGCTCCCTTGGCGGTAGTCGTCTTGGCCGACCCGACGCAGAGCGACGTGTGGGTGGAAGACGTTTCGGTGGCTACGACCATGATGCTGTTGCAGGCTGAGGATTTGGGTCTGGGTGCTTGTTGGGTACAAATCCGGAACCGTACAATGGCGGATGGAAAACCTGCGGAGGAGATGGTGCGGGCCATTCTGCATATTCCGGCGCATCTAAGGGTGCTTTCCATCGTGGCTGTGGGCCATAAGGGAATGGAACGCAAGCCGTTCAATGAAGACCGGTTGCAGTGGGAGAAAGTGCATATCAATACCTTTGACGCACCGGAAGAATGAAAATTGTCTGGATCGGTGCCGGTAATTTGGCCACGCAGTTGGGGGAGGCTCTGCACCGTGCAGGCCATGAAACGTTGCAGGTGTTCAGCCGTACGATGGCTTCTGCCGAAGCTTTGGCCGGACGTTTGGGATGTCTGGCAACGGATGACCTTGATGCCGTGGTGCCGGGTGCGGATGTGTATATCTTCTCCGTGAAAGATGGAGTGTTAGAGGGCTTGGTGTCCCGTATCGCTCCCCGGACAGGAGATGCCTTGTGCCTGCATACGGCAGGGAGTATGCCGATGGATGTTTTCCGTGGTCACGCCCATCGTTATGGCGTGTTGTATCCTATGCAGACGTTCTCTAAAGATTGTCCGGTGGATTTCAAGGAGATTCCGGTCTTTGTGGAAGCATCCACCCCTGATGTGCTCGCACAGACGGAGCAGTTGGCACGTTCTGTCTCGGACAGGGTGGAGGAGATGAGTACGGAGAGACGCCGCCGTCTCCATCTGGCAGCGGTATTTGCTTGCAATTTTGTGAACCATTGTTATGCTTTGGCTGCGGATGTATTGGGCAGGGACGGCATACCGTTCGATGTGATGTGGCCTTTGATAGACGAGACGGCACGGAAGGTCCATCGCCTTCCGCCCGTGGAGGCACAGACGGGACCGGCCGTGCGCTACGACCGGAACGTGATGGATCGCCAGTGCGCCATGCTGGACGGCGAACCGGAGCGGAAAGCACTCTATGAAATGATGAGCCGGAGCATCCATGCTTTGGCTTTGAGGAATGAAGCGGAAAGGAAAGAAACAAATGATTAATTACGATTTAAGGAAGATAAAGGCGTTGGCTTTCGACGTGGACGGTGTGCTGAGTGCCGAGACCATTACGTTGCATCCCGGAGGGGAACCGATGCGTACGGTCAATATCAAAGACGGGTATGCCTTGCAATTGGCTGTCAAGTCGGGCTTACATGTGGCCATTATTACCGGGGGACGTACCGAATCGGTGCGTAAACGGTATGAGGGATTGGGCATTCCGGACGTGCATTTGGGATGTGCCGTGAAGATAAAGACATACGAAGCCTTTTTGGAACGTTATGGATTGCGGGACGAGGAAGTGCTTTACATGGGCGACGACATCCCTGATTATGAGGTCATGCAGCGTTGCGGCTGTCCTTGTGCACCGGCCGATGCGGCTCCGGAAATCAAGGCTTTGGCGGTTTATATCTCCCATTTGAAAGGGGGATATGGATGCGGGCGCGACGTGATAGAACAGGTGTTGAAGGCGCAAGGCTTGTGGTTGAAGGATGAAAAGGCTTTTGGTTGGTAGTAAAACAATGGAAAATATGTTGGAGAACTTGAAGAAATACCGTCTGGTCTTGGCCAGCAATTCCCCGCGTCGGAAAGAACTTTTGGCGGGGTTGGATGTGGATTATGAAGTGAGAGTGTTGCCGGGCATCGACGAGTCTTATCCGGACGGGTTGTCAGGGGAAGAAATTCCGCAGTACATTTCCCGCAAGAAAGCGGAAGCGTATGAAGCCATTATGCAGCCGGACGAGTTGATTATCACGGCTGATACGATAGTCTGGACGGATGGGAAGGTTCTGGGCAAGCCGAAAGACGAGGCCGAAGCCAAGGATATGTTGCGCCGCCTGTCCGGACGTACGCATCAGGTGATAACCGGAGTGACACTGGTAACAGCCGGAAAGAAAAAGACTTTTGCGACGGTCAGTGAAGTGACTTTCGACGAGTTGTCGGATGAAGAGATAGCGTATTATGTGGCGCACTACCGTCCGTTGGATAAAGCCGGGGCATACGGCATTCAGGAGTGGATAGGCTATGTGGGAGTATCTTCCCTCAGCGGTTCTTATTTCAATGTCATGGGATTGCCGGTGCAACGTTTATATAAGGAATTAAAAACATTATAAAAAAGATAAAGAGACGAATGAAAATGAAATCTTTGATGCGTTTGGCATGTCTGGGTGCGGTGGCTATGACTTTTGTAGCTTGCGAAGAAGACAAGCATATTTGTACTTTACCGTCGTTTGCCGGTTTCCGCATTGAACCTACGGTATGGAATGCGGGAGATTCGGTTACGATTACGGCAGTACAGCAAAGTCTGGGGGATTTATTGTATAAGGCTGAATACCATTGGAGTGTGGAATGTACGGATACGACTTTCACTAAAGATTATAATGTGGTGTATGATGCGGATAAATCCAATCCATATATCGGTATCCGGCTTCCGGACGATTTTCGCGGTAGAATGGCCAAAATAAACTTCAGCGTTCAGTATAGTTATTCGGCTACGGCTCCGCAATCGGCACCGAGTGGCTCCAACAGCGGACAATCAGGTGTTTACGGTAGTATTACGACTACGGCAGCCAGCCAGCTTTATGGGACGGGGCGTGGTTCATATACTCTTTCTTGGTAACAGTCTGTGGAGAGGATTTGATTTTAGATAGCGATGGAAAGGATTTTATTTGTTTGCCTCGGAAATATTTGCCGGTCTCCGGCTGCCGAAGAAGTCATGCGGAGGTTGGTGAATGATGCCGGTTTGGAGCATGAGTTCTTCTTGGATTCCGCCGGTTTGATAGACTATCATGAAGGAGAACCCGCCGATGCCCGTATGCGGGTACATGCGGCACGCCGAGGGTACCACATTACCCACATTTCACGTCCGGTGCGGTATGATGATTTCTTTGATTTCGATTGGATTGTAGGAATGGACGACCGTAACATCAGTAAGTTGAAGTCTTTGGCACCCGGATTGGAGGAAGAAAGGAAAGTCGTGCGCATGACGGACTATTGTCGGCTGAAGGTAGTAGACCATGTGCCCGACCCTTACTATGGAGGCGACAGCGGATTCGAGAATGTTCTCGACATATTGGAAGATGCTTGTGCCGGTTTGTTGGATACGTTGCGTGGTGTCCGTTAACGGGTATGCAACGTATCCCACATCCGTTTGTAATCTTCGGCCAGCCCTCCTTCTCCCGTTTCTTTATATAGGGACGGTAGGTCGTGGCCAGTCTTTTTCATTACCTCCACCACTTTGTCGAACGATACTTGGTGTGCTCCGTCAGTCAGCATGGCATACGAATTGGCATCCATGGCACGGGCGGCAGCATAGGCATTGCGCTCGATGCAGGGGATTTGCACCAAACCGCAAACAGGGTCGCAAGTCAGTCCCAAATGGTGTTCCAATCCCATTTCGGCTGCATATTCGATTTGTGCCGGTGTGCCTCCGAACAACTGGGCTGCGGCAGCGGCCGCCATGGCACAAGCTACACCCACTTCTCCTTGGCATCCTACTTCAGCACCGGATATGGATGCATTTTTCTTCACGATGTTTCCGAAAAGGCCGGCTGTGGCCAAAGCTCTGAGGATACGTTGGTCGCTGATATGCCGCGATACGGAGAGATGATATAACACAGACGGCAGTACGCCGCAGGAGCCGCAAGTGGGGGCCGTGACGATTTTTCCGCCTCCGGCATTCTCTTCGCTGACGGCAAGGGCGTATGCGAAAAGCAGTCCGCGCGTACGCATGGAATGTTGGTAGCCGTCGGCACGGACGTAATAAGACGTGGCCTTCCTTCTCAATCCCAATGGGCCGGGTAACACGCCTTCATGTTCCAGTCCGTTCCGTACGGCCTGTTGCATGGTGTTCCACACTTCTTCCAGATAGTCCCAGATGTCTTTTCCTTCGCATTCTTCTACATATTCCCAATAACTCTTTCCGGTATGCATGCACCAAGCCAGGATTTCTGTGGCAGAGTTCATAGGGTATATTTCTTCAAACGTCAGGTTCTGTTTTCCCTCTTCACCCAGTGCTCCTCCGCCGATACTGAACACGGTCCAATTCTCTGTGATGTGTCCTTCTGCGTCGAATCCTTGAAACTTCATGCCGTTCGGATGGTAGGGAAGGAAAGTCTTAGGTTTCCAAATGATTGTAGTGCGTGGTTCGTCCAATACGTCGAGAATCGCTTTGTCTGTCATGTGTCCTTTTCCTGTAGCGGCCAGACTGCCGTAAAGGGTTACTTCAAAACGTACGGCCTTCGGATTGCGTTCCAAAAAGAGGGTGGCGGCTTTGCGCGGAGCCATGGTATGACTGCTCGACGGGCCGTAGCCGATACGGTATAGTTCTTTCAGAGTTATCATTGTAAGCGTTGTTTTTGTCTGCAAAGGTAGGGAAAATCCCATATTATTTATTACTTTTGCCTGTATTTTAAAATGGAATGGATATGTTGACAGCTACACGTAGGGAATGGAACGAATTATATGTGTTTTTCAACCTCTTGGCTCAAGGAGGGATAGTCTTGGGCAACGAAGAGGGGCTACCTTCCGGTCGTGTGTTGCCTATTTTTCAGGTAACGCGGCAGGAACATGACGGAGAGCGTCGTTACACGGTAGAAGAGACCGACATCCATGTCGAAGGGGAACAGATGGACGAACGTTTTCCGCGTGAAGACTTCGGCACAGTGGCGGCTATGATTCTCGATACGTTGAAACGGGAACGGAACGAAGAGGTGGAGGCACTCGAAGGGGTGGAGGACTTTCTCGATGCACTGAAGATTTATGATATGGAAGCCCGGACGGACGACCGTACCGATTTCTACATTACTTTTCACGACGATAGTTTCCCACCCGTGGGATTCCGCATTTATTCCCGTCTTTGCGCCATGATGCCCTTGTTAGACGGCGGGCGGACGGCCAATTTGAAATTCGAGCAGGGAGGTATCCGTTTCTCTCAACCGGCGGTCAACAAAATCAATTATACGGACGACCCGGACAATCCGAACGAGGTGGCGCGCCGCATGCTTTACATCGAGAGCATGGGCGGCGTGTTGAAATACAATGACGTGGCCGACAAAGTGTTCCGCAGTAACCTTTGCATGATAGACCTCAACTTCCCCCGCGTGTTGGCCGAGATGGTGCGTTTGATGCATTTGGACAACGTGAGCCGGGTGGACGAACTGACGGCGCTCATAGAAGAGCGGAACCCGTTGAAAATAAAGGAAGAACTGATTCGCAAACACGGGTATTACCGTTACAAGATGAAAGAGTTCCTGTTGGCTTTGGCCTTAGGCATGCGTCCGGCCAAGCAGTACGACGGGACGGATTCGGCTGTGGCCGGTTTCGTAATGGTGGATGCGGAGGGACGTATGGTGGCCTATCGTAAGACGGAGCGTCAGGTCTTTGCCGATTTCCTGTTCAAGCATACCCGTTTGGAGAAAGGACATCCGGAAAAAGACAAGTATGGTTATTTGGAGCGTGAAAACCGTGCTTACTATTTGAAGTTGAACTTAAAGATGAGTTTTGTGAAAAGATGAAGATTGACCATGTGGCTATGTATGTGAGGGATTTGGAAGTGGTAAAGGATTTCTTTGTGCGTTTTTTCGGTGCCGTTTCTAATGAAATGTATCATAATCCCCGGACAGGCTTGAAGTCCTATTTTTTAAGTTTTGGCAATGGAGCCAAGTTGGAAATCATGACACGTCCGGATTTGTCGGTCCTGGGAAAAGATATTTATCGTACGGGATATATTCATTTGTCGTTCAGCGTGGGGAGTGAGGAACGGGTGAATAGTCTGACTGCTAAATTACAATCAGCCGGGTACGAGGTTATCAGTGGACCACGTTTTACAGGCGATGGGTTCTATGAAAGTTGTGTTCTGGATTCCGAACACAATCAAATAGAGATTACCGTGTGAAATCAGAGGAGGTTTACCAACCTTCTCTGATAGTCTTTTAAATCATCTTTCATTTTTTCGAAGCCTTATCGGTTCTTTTTCAGACGTGGTTTCTTCTATTATTTATCTTTGAAATCGCTTTTGAAGTGAGTGACATTTTCCAATTTCTCCGGAATACCCGAAGAGCTGTATTTTTCAATCGTTCGTCCTCCGATATGCAGTTGCTTTATGGTCAATTCTTCGATGTCGGAGAAGACGGCTGAAGGCTTTGTTGTGGGTTTCACGAAATAAAGATTCTGTAACACTACTTTTCGTATCATGTGCCGGTTGTCTTTTGTGGCAGGGATAAGTGCCCATTTCTTTGCAGGAGTCCAAAAGGAACTGTTCTTGACGACAAGCTCCCCGTTTGCCGGCAAATCGGAGTTTTCATAGAATTGGACCCTGATGTCTCCGCCCGCTTTCCTTCCTGTTATGGAATGGAAATTATCAAAGTAATACCCTTTTATAGTCCTGCTGTTGGAACCGCCCTGAGGTTTGCCGACCAAGACGTTTCCTCCGATGCGTATGCAATGTGCCGTACGTGTCCATCCGATGGCATTGTTGACGCGGATATTCTCCGAAGCTCCGTCGCGGCTCCATTCCATCCGGTCTTTGTTGTAAACACCTGCTGCTGCAAACGTATTACGTATTTCTGCCGGATTGTCGTCTGTGTTTGTGAGGTTGATGGATGGATTCTCCCTATAAGTACGTATTGGGAATTCGTTCGAAGGGTTATAGTGGCCGGTTGCGAAAGTATCATCATTGCCCAACGTAATGGCACCATTAACAGTGATGTCTTTTCCGCTTGATAGGTTGAGGCCGTCTATCCATCCATGGTTATAGGGCGACAACCCCTTAATGTTGTTTAGTTTTATGTCGGTGGCATCATGTGTTTCCCAATTCCATTGCTGGCTGTCACGTATATATGTGTCGTTGAATGTGATATGGCTTGATTTCTTTATTACGGCTCCTCCCTGGTGTGGAGTGTTTCGTGCGTCCTTCCTGTCCATTGCGAAAGTAAAGCAACCTTGTCCGTCATGCATGCCGCGTCCGGAAATGGTCACAAAACAAGAGTTCGCAATGTATATGGCAGGTTCGTTGGCTTCCCGGCATTCTTTCAAACGGTTAATCATGAGCGCATTTTCATCAGTGTAAACGAAAAGGGGCTTTCCTCCCTTTTTATGGTCTCCGTTCCAGTTGACGATACGAAGTCCCGACCATATATAAGTTCCGGCCGGTATGTAGAGCGTATTGAGTTCCGGTGTGTTCCTGATTGCCTCCAATGCGGCTTGCAGGGCATCAGAGACGTCATTCCGGTTTCTTGCCCTCATGTCCGGGAATGCTACAATTCGGTTGGTGTAGGGGACGAATACTCCCTTTTCGTAATTCCACGTGAACGTTTTCTCGTCGTTCAGGCTGGCGTCTGCGATACTTCCCGCAGGACGGCATGCTTGTCCGGCAATGTCTGTGATTGGATTGTTCTTTAAGTAATTTTCTGCAAATGCTTTAAAATTAAGAACATTAGGACTTTCCAATGAAGGACGTTCCGCCAAGTCTTCCAAGGGATCGTTTATCAGTGTAAGCTGTGGGTTGGAGGTAGAGGCATCCTGTGGGTCGTCTCCGTTGATGATGACAATGGCGTAGGGTAGTTCTTCGGCCATTTCGAATATGACAGTCTTTTTGTCGGGACTGATTTTCAGTTTTTCTTGTGGATAGAAACGTACAGGATGAATGGTTACACTGTTGATTTCGTCATCTCCCGTCACATTGATTTCAATTTCGGGGGACCGGCTGTTTGAGGCGAAGCGAGCGACATCCATGTTGTGCCCTTGGTTGCCAAAACCTGTATTGTCATAGCGGATTGCAGCAACTCTGATATCTGCCACTTTTACATTAAAGCGTGCAGAGGCTACATCGTTTCTTACATGCGAAGGATATGCTTCTCCTCCAGGTCCTGTTTCAGGGATGGTAAAGGGTACGTATGGATGAACCTTTATACTTTTGGGTTTTGCACTGATGGTTTGACCTGTGAGTATAAGCAGAAATATCATCCACATGATGTTTACCGTTTTCTTTCTAATCATGACTTTCTTCATATTTTTAAATATCTGTTATTCACTGACTCTTTTATGTTTCCGCTGCAAAGGTATGGACTTATTTTGGAAGTGTATAGGACATTTTTTTCCAAATGATGGGACAAATCAACGTGAGTATGTTTTATCTGTTTCCGATTTCCACACAACGGGTTTCCCGTCGGTTGTAATGCCTTCGGCCTCCACGGTTATCACCGTCTTTTTACTATTATTATATAGTTGGATGACGGCTTCTCCCTTGTCGTTGAATTTCACTTTGGGTGTCCAGTAAAGCGTGCGTTGGTAGTCTTTGACATCGGGCATCGGCTTCTTGCTGTAATCGGGACAGTAGAATTCCGTACAAACGGAGTATCCTTTTGCAGCATACCGTCTGTCCCGGTAGGTGGGTCGTACTCCGTCGTTGGGCAGAAGCCGGTAGTCTATGACCACCTCCGGTTGGTTGGTCTGGCTGTATTTCCAGCTTCCTTGTTCGCGTGGGACGTAATCGGTATAGATGTATAGTTTGTCCAGATGGCGGAGGCGACGGTACTTTTCCATTTGTGCGTTGGACATGGACATGCCCGCTTCGGACTCCCTCTTTTGCTCAGGCATAAAATCTAATATCTTTCCATCGTATTGTTCTTGCAGATAGAAATGCCTGTCCATTCCCATGTCTCCGAAAAACGCCGTGGCCACTTGCCGCGAGAATGTTCGCCAGTCGTGCATGCCTCCGTTCAATCCGTAGTCGGCAGCAAGGTTGAAGGCTTCGTAAGCATCCACTACCAAAGCCGGTTTGCCGGGGTCTAATTTTCTCAACCCTCCCCGTTTGCTCCTTACTGTGACAGTATTCAGTTTCCGTTCGGTGAAGCTTTCCCAGCTTGCGGAATCCTGCAAGGCAAATTTTTCCTCGAAAGCAGCATCCTGATAGTAACTGTATGGTTTGGGAAATACCGGGAAGAACGGGTCGAGTTTGACGTAGAACTCCGGGTAGGCTTGTTCGTCCATGAATCCTTTCCTTTTTCTTCTTCTTTTATATTTCTCACTTTTTGTACTGTCCGAAGCGCTTAGGAATAAGACGTAGTTGTCGTTGACGACAGCCGAAGGCATGTAAAACTTTCCCTTTTGGGTGGTTTGGAATACATCCACGATGTCTCGGTCTTGTATGAACGAGGCAGACACGTTCACCTCCTTTTTCATCTTTTTAATGAGTGGGCCATAGAGGTCTTGCAGGGTCAGGACTTTGGCCATGGGAGCGTACATATCCGGATATAGATGGTAGTCACGGGCTGTGGTATAAATAGGGACTGATGAATCTATGACGGGTATATATACAGAATCGCCGTAGTCTGTTTCCTCCAAGAGCGAATAAGTCTGGTGCACGCTGCCGCTGAGTGTCTGAATCTTTTCCGGAAGGAACTCAAACTGTGTGTGCTCCAGTCCGGCCATCATACGCCAGTCATGCCTTCTCCATCCTTGTACCATCATGAGCAGGTCGAGGGCATGGCGGTGCAGGCTGTCGTCTGCCTCGAAGTACCATCCGGGGTTTTCCACGAAACCTTTAATCTCGCTGGCCAACAGCATTTCAGTGAGCATCGTACCGTTGTCGTAAGTCGTTTCGTCCGTGGCATGGTCGCGTACGGCGAGGGATACGTCCGCGTCATGGTATCGGAGCAGTTTCATCCGTAGTTCAATGGGTTCGAATGGGGCATATTCCTGTTTTATGCCTTCTACGGTAATGAGCGGTTGGTCATAGTCGTGATGGTTGACGAAAAAGAGGCGGTCGGCATAAATCCGTCCTTCGCCATTGAAGACTGTGATTTGGTTCACCCCCGTGGGAAGCGAAGCCCAAAAGATGTCCACGGTGTCCTTTCTCATGTCGGCAGGTGAAAGTTTCCTGAAAGCCTTGCTCACGCCATTGCACTGTATGTGTATCCCCAATTCCTCCTTACTTTCGGTAGTACCTTGTATAATCATCCTCAGTACGCTGTCTTTCCTCTCCACATGCAGGGCATATCCTTCCTTTTCCACTTCCGGTAACTTCACTTCATAGTCGTAGCCTTGGTAGTGCAGTCTGGCTTTGTAGGTATCGTCCGGTTTCATGTCTGTTAGGGTGAACACGCCTCTTCCCCGGTTCAATGTCCGTGTCCGGGCAACTTCCTTTCCATCGCTATCGATGATGGAAAGTTCTGCATCTAAATGTTTTCCTTCCTCATCGTTGATTTCAAATGCCACGTGTCCGTCTGTACCTTCAATCAGATGCCCTCCCTCGGGATAGAAACGTAGGTCTATTTCGGGCTTCCCTTTCCGCGCCTTGTAGTACCTTCGCATGGGGCGCAGGGTCATGTCCTTGGCATAATGCCCGGTTTCTTTGGGTTGGTCGAATACGGGGAATACGCGCGAATACAGCTTGTCATAATCCCGGAAGAAATCTTTGGCCATCTGTTTGTTGTAGAACATATCCTCCGTATATTTTGAATGCGGATGCTCGTGTCGTCCGAAGTTGAGCATCCACCGGGTGTATGCCCTTAGTTCGTAGTATCCGGCATAGAGCGAGTCGGTCAGGGTGAACGCCCCGTGTGCCGTTCCGTCCTCCATCTTCAGTTGCTGCCGTTCCACGAGATAGCCGTCCGGCGTGAGCAGTTCCACATACATGATTTTGCTCAGGTCGGTGAGCCACCCCTTGTCGCTCCGTGTGACGTATGCCTTATACCAGATAGTATCTCCCACGAAGTAGCAGGTGTTGTCGATATGCAGGTACACTTTTTCCTGCGGCAGGCCGGTGCCGAATCGTTCCACGCGGGCGGCGAGGGTATCAATTATAGACTTGTTCTTTGTCGTTTTTGCATATCCATTCATTCTAATTATACTAATGGATACAATAGCAATAATTAATATTTTTTTCATTTTAAGTGATAGGATGTAAGGCGAAAACTCCTATTAAGGGACTTTTCGCCTTTTATTAGTTTCTGTTTTAGATGACCCAGGGGGGAATTGTCGTATGTAAATCAACTGTTTTAGTCTCTCCATCCCATTCTGCTCCAATTGTGAATGTTATTACATGGTATCCGTTCATTACAGAACCTATTGCTTCCACAGTTTCATTGGTTAGGGGGGCATTAGATGGTGGCGAATTAAATTCAGCTTCATATGTGTAGTCTATACCAGAATCCGTTGTATCAGTTTTTATAGATAGGTCTATAAAATATGTACCAGGATATGTTTCTATCAGATAGCCATGGTAAAACGAAAAGGATGTCCTGAATATATAACTTTCTGTCTTTATTGATCCACTTCTTGCTAAACTTTTTTTCACGGCCTTTTTACTCCATTCCATTTGTTCTTCGATTTCCTCGTCTTGCGAGCAACTCCAAAGAACCATTGCGCCGAATACGGCTATCATGCCGAAGGCTTTTATTAATATACTTTTTCTCATTGTTCTAAAATTTTAATTTATGTTTTTTGTTCGCTGTGCAGTCGTTCTCATTCTGAGGACGGGTCTGCTTGTTGTTTTTAGATTATTACATTGGCTCAGGTATTAAAGTTAATGATTCCGTTTATTATCTCCATATTTGTCTCTCGTTTTCATACGTGAATATTCTCTCCTCCGTACCTTTATCGTGGTTATGCAACCAAAACAACGCGTGAAGCGGGGCATTGGAAAATACTAATTCCGATTCCAAATTGCCTTTTTGTTTTCCCAATGAGATCCAACCGTTGTGGCTCCAATAGAATAGTTCATAAGTTTCTCCCTCACGGATAAAGTTGTCGTCATTGCGAGGAAGGAATACTATACATGAGAGGTTGACAGGTTGGGAGTATTCCCATCCATACCAGATATTTTCAGTACCTTCTGCTTCATAATAAGTGAGTACATCTCCGTCTGTCAGGGTTTTCATATCATGTTCAGATGGTGTGGTACTGTTGTTCATGAAGCGGATAGGATATAACGTATCGCCTTTTTCATCGAAGGTATATAATTCGGCCATATTTCCCCTTGAACCGTTAGGAGATAAATAGCGGAAATATTTAAATTTGCTTTTATTTGGCGTTTTGATTATCTGGAAGTGGTTGTCTTCCAGAAGAGGAATAGTGTACAGGGTCAGTGAATCACTGAAATCTTTCCGGTTGGCCACTTGAAATTTCCCTCCAACTATGTCTCGAAGAAAAACGTTTGTCCTTATATTCCGATATTTCCGTTTAACTTTTATCGTAGTTTTTTTTGTATCATCGGCCTTTAGTAATACTTTTTCCCCTTTGTTGTTCAACAGAAAGGCATCTCCGGCCGGAATGATTTTGTCTTCAATATAATATACGGGCAAGTAAACAATATCCCGTCCCATGTCGGTAAATAATGTCTTTCCTCTTGAAATCTTGGACCAGTGTACGATTTTCCACGTATGGTTGTCAAATACAGCCAAGTAAACATAGTCACTGTGCCTGTTGGTTTCCATGGGATATAGATTGACTTCTACATCCGATGTCTCAATGTATTGGTTTGTCACATCGACAAGGTATGGTGTGTTGAATACGGATGGAAGGGATTCTTTTCCTTTGTTTTTCATGAAAAGAGAAGTTTCCTGCTTTTCAAAGGTTCCCCTGAAAACTTTTGGGAGGCGGTCTTCCTTACGTTTCATGAAATGGCATCCTACGGGTTGTCCCATTTCGAAAGGTATGGCTGTTTCGTTATTAATAAAGAATACACACCATTCATGCCCCATGGCACGGTTGCCCCATTGAGGAGTGAAATCGACCGTGGCAGGGATGCCTTGTGCACGGAATGAAGCTACGTTCAGATGGGCATATTCTCGGCATATAGCCGCTTTGATATGTTTGAGCTGTCGGAGAGGAAAGTCTGGTAATTCCCTGTTTGCATAATAAATCCAAGGTTGCATCCCGAGGAATGTGGCGTGGGCTATTCCATAAACAAAGTTAGAATTGAAAGTATTCCGTTCATAGTCTTCTTCCTCTTCTTGGGGCAATGGGTATTTCCCTCTCCACAAGCTCAACCCTTCGTGCCCTATCCGATATGGCAGGACATAGCGAAGGAACATTTCGAAGCTGTATTGCCGGTTCCAGTTCCGGTGCCATACGGCAAAGGCACTGTCTATGTGGGCTATCAGGAAATCGGCTTTGACATGTTCGATGTCGAACAACGGGACGGCCATGCAACTGTCCAGGGCTTGGCCTGTTTGTCCGAGGATGGAATCATACTGGCGGTTCCAGTAGGCGCGGTCGCCTTTTCCGTGGCGGAACACGCTGTCCATGGCAAGATAGTATTTTTCCACGGCGTCGCCCCCGAAACAGTAATGGGCATCCATGTTTTCTATCAGGAAACGAGCGGCTTGCTGTTTTAAAGTATCATTTTGGTAATGCAGCAAGACGGCTTCCAATTCTTTTCGGTTATCTCCGGCTTGTGAGAGGGAGCGGTCGAGGGCAGATTCTTTACATGAACTTGTAAAGCCTGTTGCCATACATAGAAGTGCGAAGAGATACAAGAGCTTCTTCATCATTTTTTGTGAATTTCATGTTCTTTTGAGCAAAGTAAGAAAAGATTTGAAGAACAGAATAGGATAAATTAAAACAAATTATGGGACGTTTTTTAACATCCGTTGTTTTTGAGGCTTGATTTCCTTTTTTATCCTTTCTACGTCGTATGAGGGGATTTTTACTTTCTTTTGTTGGATGATTTGTGCAATGGAATCGGCACGGATGGTGTCCCCGATGTTCCGATAAGCATAATATAAGCCTTCCAACGGAGCAAACCTTACGGGGCACATGTAAGCTGCCCTTTGGTAGTGGCAGATGGCTTCCTCGTACTTTCGGAGTTCTCGGCAAATGTCCCCGGTTAATAGTTCCAGATTGTATTTGCTCCATTGTTTCCGGCAGGCTTGAGCGGTATGCCAGGCCTTTTCCGTATGTCCGGCTTGAAATAGTTCCGCCGTATAATTGTATAGAAATTCCGGATTATGAGAGAAATGCGTGTACAGTCGGGCATACTGTGGCATCATTTCCTGTCCTTTTCCTTTGAGGGTTTCTCGGGCAGCATGTCCCCACTCCTTTTCCCACGGAATTTCCCGGGCAAGGTGTATCCATAAACCTATTCCGAAGGATGCGAGGAAAAGGACGGCCAAAGCCTTCAGGAGTTTGGGGAGTAGCAGGAGCTTGAAATGCCCCATTCCGACTATGACTGCACAGTATCCTATGATAACCCACGTTATGGGATATTTGAGGGGATAGGAGAACAGGGCGAACAGCAATAGGGAAATGAGTGTGTAGGTACCCGTCTGTGAGGGTATATCCTTCCTTTTTCGTAAGATGTGCCATGTCCCCATCCATAAAAAGAGTAGGACTAAAGGAACGGCGATGCCGTATTCCACCCATAGGTAAGCAAATTCGTTCAGCGGATGTCCCGTTTCGTCGGCCAACATCGTAGCCGGGCTTTCGGGGTGCTGCCGGAAGAAATCCGCTTGACGGTTCATATATTCCCGATTGAAGCCTCCGGTGCCATGTCCCGTCCAAGGGCTTTCGCGGATAAGTTCCCACGTCCGTTCCAGAATGAACATGCGCCCCGAAGTGGAACCTGATTTGAAAAACAAGGCGAAGCAACCGGCGAGAGTGATGACCGGAATGATAATTTTCCATCCCAGACGCGTGGAACATTTACCGGAACTACTTATTCCCATAAGGACATACGCCGCAAGGCACAGTATGCCGGTACGTGAATGGGTGAGCAGTAGGGTTACGGTCGCAAGTAGAATAACGGTCATGTATATGACTTTTTTGCCTTTGTCGGCTGGACGTTGCAGGACTATGCCCAAGGGGAAAGGAAGGAGGTAGCAAAGGAATAGTGCCAGTCCGGCCGGATTGTCGAATGTACCGGCTATGCCGAGCTGCCATGTGGCCGGGTATTTGAATAGGGAAACAAGAGCATAAAGGCTTTCCAATGCGATGGCCATGGCGGTTGCTTCGCTCCATGCTTCGAAATGGCAGAAGCCGGTCGGTCTTTTCCGTTTTATCCCATAATAGATGGCGGTACATACGGCAAGCAGTCCTGCCATGAAGAGAGTGCACAACCATTTGGGAGTATTGCATAGGTCGTAGAACAGGGTCATGGAGGGAAATGCGCAAGCGAAAAGCAATCCTCCGTATAACAGGATATAAACGTTTTTCATCACCATACGTTTCATGGATTTGATACTTTATGCACAAAGGTAAGGATTTGCATGGGAAGAAGATATGACGTTTTCTAACAAAAACAGGGATAATTATCTCTTTTGCTGTTAAAAAGTAGCCGGATAAGCCTTCGGGCTGACAAACAGGTTCGAACTTCAGGCTGGTTTTGCAAGGATGTTTTGCATAAATATACGTGTGTCAGGTGCCTTTTTGCATAAACGCTGCATATCGGTACGCCGTTCGCAGCCGGGTAAAAAATCAATCTCATGAGATTGGGATTTTTATACGAGCATGCCATTGGCATGTTGTCCGCATGTCGTGGCAGCGGTTCCTTTTTTCCGTGTGGAAAATCGGCCTTCAACGGGAGCGGAATGTGCAGAAAGGGGCGTTCGCGGATTTATTTGGAGGTTTTCCGATGACATGAAGAATCGTGCAAAGCGAAAGCAGAAACGGGCTTTTAAGAAACACGGACGGCGGACCGTGCGGAGCAAATGAGGCGGACGGTGGCAAAATGACGGGAATGGGCGCGCCGGACCGACTTTTTGATTTTACAGGAACCGGCATGGCTGCGATATTTTCCGTCCCGACCGGATTCGGGGCGGAATATGCGCTTCCCGGGGCATTACGGAATACAAAAAGTCAGAAGGAACATTTTGTCATTGCTCCTGTCTTCCGTTTAAAATTCGTAACTTTGCACGAAGTTATATGAGAGAGCAGACACATGAATAATCTATACGAAGAGCGGTTGGGTACTGACCGCATGCTGCCGTTGGTGTTCCGGATGGCCCTTCCGGCAGTGGCCGCACAAATCGTCAACTTGCTTTATAACATCGTGGACCGTATTTACATCGGCCATATTCCCGGTATCGGTACCGACGCGTTGGCCGGTATCGGAGTGACCAGTTCGGTCATCATCCTGATTTCCGCTTTCTCCTCTATCGTGGGGGCGGGAGGTGCACCTTTGGCTGCCATCGCGTTGGGGCAGGGCGACCGGGAGCGGGCCGGCAAGATATTGGGGAACGGGCTGGTATTGCTCCTGCTTTTCACCGTCCTGACATCGGCCACGGCCTACCTGTCCATGCGTCCCTTGCTGATGGCTATCGGGGCATCGGAACATACGATAGGCTATGCGATGGATTATTTGTCGGTGTATTTGTTGGGGACGTTGTTCGTGGAGGTTTCGGTGGGGCTGAACACTTTCATCAATACGCAGGGAAGGCCGGGCATAGCCATGTGCTCGGTCATCATCGGCGCGCTGCTGAACATCGGTCTCGATCCGCTGTTCATTTTCGTGTTCGGCATGGGCGTGAAAGGGGCGGCTTTGGCCACCATCTTCTCGCAGGCTTGCAGTGCCTGGTGGGTGTTGCATTTCCTGACCTCGCGCAAGGCCACGTTGAGAATCGAGCGGAGGTATATGCGTCCCGACAGGAGAATCATCGGTGCCACGTTGGCCTTGGGCGTGTCCCCGTTCATCATGGCCAGTACGGAAAGTCTGGTGGGTTTCGTGCTGAACAGCGGCTTGAAAGTGTATGGCGACATCTATATCAGCGCGTTGGCCATCATGCAAAGTGCGATGTTGGCCGTCAGCGTGCCGCTGACAGGGTTCGCACAAGGTTTTATTCCCATCGTGAGTTACAACTACGGCCACGGGAACCGTGAGCGGGTGAAGGACTGCTTTAAAATCGTGGTCCGGGTGATGTTCTCCTTCAACCTGCTGCTTGTCCTTTTTATGATTTTGTTTCCCGGACTGGTCGCTTCGGCTTTTACGTCCGACGAACGTCTGATAGCCACCGTGGAGCATACCTTGCCCGTGTTCTTGGCTGGTATGACGATTTTCGGCCTGCAACGGGCTTGCCAAAATATGTTTGTCGCGCTCGGTCAGGCTAAGGTGTCCGTTTTCATCGCCTTGTTGCGCAAAGTGATATTGTTGGTGCCGTTGGCTCTGCTGTTGCCGCGCTGGATGGGGGTTATGGGCGTGTACGCTGCCGAGGGTGTTTCCGATGCCGCCGCAGCCGTTTGCTGTACCTTGATTTTCATTTGGCAATTCCCGAGAATCCTGCGTAAAATGGCAAGGTGAATCATTGTCGACGGAAGTCTTGTACATATAGTCCTATCTTTTGTGTGGTTTTGTCCTATAAAGGAAAAATGGAAAACCGTATCTTTGCCGCATGACAACAAGCGAAAGATATATGGATATAGAGGTATCTGCAAACCCGAGGCCGAGTTTTTGGAAGTCGGGCTTTTCCAAGTTTAGTGCAGCATTGTGTTTTTTTATTTCTGTCGGCTCTGTGGCTATGGTCGCGGCGGCGGACGACGGGAATGTCATGTTGGAGAACGGAGTGTATTGCCGTACGGCGGACGGGCGAATGCGTGTGGAGTTCGTGAGTCCGGACATCGTGAGGGTACGTTATACGCGTGAAGCCGATTTTTTGGGGAACGGTACGATAGTATGCGTGGAGCGGACGGAAAACAAGGTTCCTTTTCAGGTAGCTTCGGTGTCAGGGGGGCTTTCTTTGCAGTCGGACAGCCTGGAAGTGCGGGTGGATTTGAACACTTGTGCCCTTACTTATAAGGATGCCCGCACGGGAAAGGTTTTGCTTTCCGAGCGTCAGGACATGCCGCACGAGGCGGAGAAGACGTATATGGAAAACGTTGTTTACGACCCGGATAGCAGGCGAATCGAGAAAACGGCCGACGGAGAGAAGGAAGTGATGGACGTGCTTCGCCGCGACACGGTGGGGTGGACTTGGAAGTTCAGGAATCATTTCTGTTGGTCGGAAGGCGAGGCGCTTTACGGTTTGGGATGCCACATGGAAGATTTCCTCGACTTGCGGGGCAAGACGATGTACCTGTGCCAGCATAACCTGAAAGAGATGGTACCGGTGTTGAACTCCACGGCCGGTTACGGCCTATTGTTCGATGCGGGCTGCGGGATGAAGTTCCAAGACGGGCCGGAAGGCGGTTTCATGGAATTGGAAGCCGCCAAGGAGGTGGATTATTATTTCATGAAAGGATCTACGATGGATCGCGTCGTGGCCCAGTATCGCAAGTTGACGGGACAATCTCCGATGATGCCCCGGTATATTTTCGGTTACATCCAGTCTAAGGAACGCTATACCCATTCGAAGGAGCTTGTGGACGTCGTGCAGGAATACCGCAGGCGGCAGGTGCCTTTGGATGTCATCGTGCAGGATTGGAACTATTGGCCCGCAGGACAGTGGGGGTACATGAAGATGGACCGCCGCTACTATCCCGACCCGCGTGCGTTGGCAGATTCCATACATGCGTGGGATGCCAAGCTGATGGTGTCCATTTGGCCCAACCCGACGAACTGCCCCCAGACGAAAGACTTTGAGAGGCGTGGCTTTATGTTGCCCCGTTCTGTGTATGACGCTTTCAATCCCCTGGCCCGGGCGCGCTATTGGGAATATGCTGACGGGGAATTCTTCGGCAACGGTTTCGATGCTTGGTGGTGCGACTGCACGGAACCGTTGGATGCGGATTGGAGACCGATGTCCGAAGGATACGGTTGGGACAGCCATGAAGAACGGTGGAAAGGGAATCTGGCTTTGCTGGACGGTGTGTTGGGGGCTGAGCGGAGCAGCCTTTTCTCGTTGTATCATTCCAAGGGGCTGTACGAAAACCAGCGTGCCACGACCGACCGCAAGCGAGTGGTGAACCTGACGCGTTCCAGTTATGCGGGACAACAGCGTTATTCTACCATCACGTGGAACGGTGATACGCATGCTTCGTGGAAGTCGTTCGCCCAGCAAATTCCGCAGGGGTTGAATTTCATGGCTACGGGCTGTCCTTATTGGACGGTGGATATCGGTTCGTTTTTCACGCGGAAAGGGCGCGAATGGTTTCGTGCGGGAGATTTCGATGCCGGCGTGGACGATATGGGTTACCGGGAATATTACGTGCGGATGCTGCAATACGGGGCATTTTTGCCTCTGTTCCGCAGCCATGGCACGGACACTCCGCGTGAGATTTGGCGGTTCGGCCGGCCGGGCGAGCCTTTTTATGACAGTATCCTGCGCATGATTCGTTTACGTTACCGCCTGATACCTTATATATATTCTTTGGCCGGGAAGGTCACGCAAGAAAGCTATACCATGAGCCGGTTGTTGGCTTTCGATTTTGCGGACGACGCCCGTGTGCACGACATCAAAGACGAATTCATGTTTGGTCCGGCTTTTCTGGTGTGTCCCGTGACCCGTCCGATGTACTATGATAAAGGTTCCGTGGCTTTGCAGGGTGTGGAAAAGACACGGACCGTATATTTGCCGGAAGGTACGGACTGGGTGGATTTCTGGAGTGGGAAAAAGTACCGGGGCGGCCGGGATGTCAAGGCGGATGCGCCAATCGACAAGATTCCCTTGTTCGTGCGCCAGGGTTCCATCGTTCCGATGGGGCCGGTTGTGCAGCATACGGAAGAGTTGTCGGGAAAAGAACTTACCATCGTGGTCTATCCCGGACGGGATGCCATTTTCACCCTGTATGAGGACGAAGGCGACAATTACGGTTACGAACAGGGGCGTTTCTCGACCATCCGGATGGAATGGGACGATAGCCGGGGTGTATTGTCCGTCGGGCAGCGCGAAGGTTCGTTTCCCAGTATGGAGGAGTCCCGCAAGTTCCGCGTGGTCTTGGGCGGCAGTGCGGACGAGGTGTTCCGTGAAGGGGCGGGCGTAGAAGTCCGTTACGACGGGGCGGCCACGGAATGCCGCTTGTGAAGTGGGGGAATGGCGGAAAGCAATTATTCAAAACATTAATCATATCATTCTGATGGAAACTTCGAAAGCCCGCATCCCTTATCTTGATTTCTTGAAGTTTTTTGCCATTGGCAGTGTCTTGTTGGGGCATTCTGTGGAACAACTCACGGGGAATGACTATTGGGATAACCCTATTTGGAGTTTTATTTATACTTACCACATGCCGCTGTTCATGTTGCTGTGCGGTTATTTCTTCGGTTCTTCGTTGAAGCTCACTTTTGGAGAACTGTTGAAAAAGAAGTTCGTGCAGTTGCTCTTGCCCTCGGTGACGGCTTTTGTCATAGTGTGGACGGCGGTGTCCGTCATGGGGCATAACCCGTGGCCGGCCCTGTTCACTCCCGATTGGATGGGGTTTATGAACACGGTGTGGTTCTTGAAATGTGTGTTTTTGTGTTATTTGGTGGGATTCTTGTCCATCCGCTTGTTCCGGAATGTTTGGCTGGCAGCCCTCGTGACTGTCGTGTTGTCCGGCATTTTGCCCTATGGCGGCGTGGCGAACTTCAACTTTATGCTTCCCATGTTTTGGGTGGGATATGCTTGTAAGCTGAATCAATCCCTTTTGGACCGCCACCGCAAATGGTTTTTAGGGATTTCCCTTGTGGCTTTTGGTGTTATGCTGCCATTTTGGTCCGGGAGGCTTACGGTGTATATGGTTCCCACTCAGGTGTTGGACTGGGGGACGTTCACGTGGGACGTGCAGAACCTTTCTGTGGTGCTCTATCGTCTGGCGATAGGCGTTGCAGGCAGCATGTCGTTTTTCCTGTTGTCTCCCTACGTTTACCGCCTTATTGAGGGTAAAGGAATCGCAACGGCATTGAATGGCATAGGACGGTCTACTTTGGGCATTTATTGGTTGCAGACTTTTTTGTTGGAATACCTGTTCAACAGTCTGGGATTTTATGTACCCATGATTTGGACGTTTGTCCTGCCGCCATGTCTGGCCTTGGTCGAACTGGTGGTTTGTTACCGTTTGGTGCTGCTGTTCAAAAAGAATGTCTATATTCGTTTGTTCGTGTTGGGTGAAAGGTAGTTTTCCGGGGGCTCTCTCGCCTTTGCGAAAGCCAATGCGTACGGAGGGATGGAAATGTCACGCCAAGTTGTTTTTGCATGGCATGGAAAGAGAATCGTGATAAAAAAGTTTTTTATCCTATCTTTTTGGTGGTTTTGTCCTATTATGATGGGTGGAAAGGGCGTATCTTTGCAGTAGGAATAAATGATACGGGTGTATGAAGGCACATTATTGGTTTATACTTTTCCTTTGGGTAGCCGTTCGGATGGAAGCAGGCGGCAAGATGGCCGTCAGCCCTTCTGCGACGGAGATGTTGTTGCCGTTTCCAAGCCATGACGTGGAATTGGCTTCTTCGTGGGTTAAGCAGCGGGAAGACCTGAATACCGCTTTCCTTAGGTCGTTGGAACCGGACAGGTTATTGCATAATTTCAGGGTGAACGCAGGCTTGTCTTCCGTGGCAAAGCCCTTGGAAGGCTGGGAGTCGCCCGGCGTAGGCTTGCGGGGACATTTCGTGGGACATTATCTTTCGGCTGTATCAGCCTTGGTGGAGAGATATGAAGACGCCGGGTTGGCACGGAACTTGGAGAAGGTCGTCGAGGGCATGTATGCCTGCCAGCAAGCACACGGAAACGGTTATTTAAGCGCTTTTCCCGAAACGGACATAGAGGTGTTGGAGACGCGTTTTACAGGTGTGTGGGCACCGTATTATACGCTTCACAAAATCATGCAGGGACTGTTGGACGTGTATCTCCGCACCGGCAATGAAAAGGCATACGCCATGGTGGAGGGCTTGGCCGGTTATGTGGACAGGCGCATGTCGAAACTGGATCCGGCGACTGTCGCACGCATGATGTACACGGCAGATGCCAATCCCCAGAATGAGATGGGGGGCATGAACGAAGTGTTGTACCAACTTTACTGTGTATCCGGAAAACCCCGGTATTTGGAACTGGCTTCCTTATTTGACCCCTCATGGTTTTTGGAACCCTTGGTGCGGAACGAGGACATTCTTTCCGGATTGCATGCCAATACGCACATTGCTTTGGTGAACGGTTTTGCCCGGCGGTATGAGTCCACGGGGGAGGAATGTTACGGGAAGTCCGTTGCGAACTTTTGGAATATGCTCATGCATTCCCATGCGTATGTCAACGGCACAAGCAGCGGTCCGCGCCCGAACGTCACGACCGAGACTTCGTTGACGGCAGAGCATTGGGGCGAACCTTGCCATCTGTGCAATACTTTGACCAAAGGCATTGCGGAGAGTTGCGTGACCCATAACACGCAGCGGTTGAATGCCAGTCTTTTTTCGTGGACGGGTAATCCATGTTATGCGGATGTTTACATGAACATGTTCTATAATGCGGTGCTTCCCGTGCAGAGCCGTTCCACGGGAGCTTATGTTTACCATTTGCCGTTGGGGTCACCTCGTCATAAGGCGTACATGGCGGACAACGACTTCAAGTGTTGCAGCGGGTCTTGTGCCGAAGCGTTTGCCAAATTGAACAACGGCATTTATTATCATGACGACTCGGCCGTGTATGTGAATTTATACGTGCCTTCCAAAGTGCATTGGGCTGATAAAAAGGTCGGTTTGGAACAAGCCGGGGGATTTCCGGTGGAACCGATAGTGGATTTCACCGTGTCGGTGCGCCGTCCGGTGGATTTCGTGTTGAATTTGTTCATACCCGCCTGGACGGATGGTGCAGTGGTATATGTGAACGGCGAGAAGCAGGAAATGCCGGTACGTCCGTCTTCCTTCCTGAAGCTTTCAAGGCGTTGGGCAGATGGTGACAGGGTACGGATAGAGTTTCGTTACGCATTCCGTTTGCAGTCCATGCCGGATAAGGAAAATATGTTGGCTGTGTTTTATGGCCCGATGCTGTTGGCTTTCGAGACCCGTGACGAGGTGATATTGAAAGGCAACAAAGATGAGATACTTGCAGGATTGTCGTTTGCGGATAGTGAGTCCGGACGTTTTGTCCTGAAGAACGGAGAACGCGAGTTTCGGCTTCGCCCCTTGTTTGATGTGGACAAGGAATCCTATGGGGTATATGCTACGATACGGAATTATTGAGGGGCTGCGCGACTGTGATCTGAATATAGTATGTATTTTAATGTGAAATAATTAAAAAAGAAAAAGAATGAAGACAGGAGTTTTGAAATGGGTGTGGTGCTTAGGACTGGCCGTGGGGCTTCCTTCCTGTAGTGGAGTAGAAGAACAGGAAGTGGTTTCTCCGGACAGGCACTTGGTTGTGGGCATGACAGAACTTGACAAGGGTGAGTATGGCGATGTGTCTTTCGAGGTGTATTATAACGGGGAACGGGCGTTGCCATTGGTCAATTTGGGAGTGGAAACGAACCGGCAGAAATATGCCGGCAACTTGAAATTTAAAAGCGTGTCGGAGGCGAAACCGATAACGGATGATTACCGGATGCTTACCGGAAAACGCAGTCATTGCGTGAACCATGGGACTGAAAGGGTTTATTCTTTTGAGAATGAGGACGGCAACATATTGGACGTGACCATCAGGGCGTATGATGACGGCGTGGCCTTTAAATACGGGGTGAAGTCTGTTGCGCCGGAAGAGTATGTCGTGGATGAACATACGGCATACGATGTTCCCCATGGGGTGAAACGTTGGATGCAGCAGTATACGTTGGGATATGAAGGTTTTTATCCTTTGTCCACAAATGGCAGGTTGGAGGGGCAGCCGGATGCGAATCTTTGGGGCTATCCCGGACTTGTGGAATTACGGGATTCCGTATTTATGTTGATGACGGAGGCGAATATCCGGCGGGGACATGGAGGCTCTTTCTTGTGTAATGCCGACAGTGCCGACCTTTACCGTGTGCGTCTGTTCGACAAGCAGCAGCCCATGGGAGAGACTTGGGAGTCGCCTTGGAGGGTGCTTATCATAGGGACGTTGTCGGACGTCGTGGAATCTACGTTGGTGACCGATGTCTCCGACCCTTCAACGGTGGAAGATACATCGTGGATCAAATCCGGTTCGGCTTCGTGGATATATTGGGCGTACAATCACGGAACGAGAGATTATCAGCTTCTGAAAGAATATTTTGATTTGGCGGCCGAAATGAAGTGGCCTTACAGTCTGATAGATTGGGAATGGGATCAGATGGGCAACGGCGGAAACTTGGAAGATGCCGTGAAGTATGCACACGAGCGTGGCGTGAAACCTTTGTTGTGGTACAACTCAAGCACAAACTGGTTAGGCCCAACTCCTTTGTATCGTCTGAATAAGCCGGAAGACCGTGCGAAAGAATTCGAATGGTTGAACAAGTTAGGCGTTTTTGGTATAAAAGTGGACTTCTTTTTAGGAGACAGCATTTCTTCTATGGATTATTACATCGACTTGTTGGAGGATGCGGCTAAGTATAATTTGATGGTGAATTTCCATGGTGCGACTATTCCGAGGGGATGGCAGCGGACTTATCCTAATTTGATGTCAGTGGAAGCCGTTTACGGGGCAGAGTGGTATAACAATAACGGCGTGCTGACCAATCAGGCTGCGGCACATAATGCAACCTTGCCTTTTACGAGGAATGTAGTGGGGCCGATGGATTATACTCCCGGAACTTTCTCCGATTCCCAGCATCCGCATATCACAACGTATGCCCATGAGTTGGCATTGCCTGTGATTTTCGAATCGGCTTTGCAGCACATGCCCGACAGGCCGTCGGTATATTACGGTTTGCCGGAGCAGGTAAAACAATTCTTGTCGGCGTTGCCTACGGCGTGGGATGATACGAAGCTTTTGGCCGGTTATCCCGGGACGGAAGTCGTCATGGCACGCCGTAAGGGGGATGTATGGTACATAGCGGGGATTAACGGAACGGATGAACCCCGTGTGATTGGCGTGCCGTTGGAAAACTTGGGCTTGGAGAAAAGCTGTAAGGTAACATGGTTCAAAGACGGGAGCGACGGCAAGAGTTTCGTGACGGAAGAGAGTGTGTCTTTGCCGGAGAACGGAAAAGTTGTGCAAGTAACATGTCTGCCGCGGGGCGGATTTGTAGCTGTAGTGAAGTAATAGGTGTGGACTTGTGTTTTTGTTTTAAGAGAAGACAGATATGAAAAATCACTTGTTTATAAGTGCCGGGCTTCTGTGGTCGTTGTTTTCGATGTCGGTGCATGCGGCCGGAAGCCGTGGGGACTTGTTACGGTTGGGCAGTCCCGATAAAAACATAGAAGTTTGTGTGGAAGAGGACGGAGGCCGGCTCCTTTATTCCGTCAAGCGGGGGAAGGTGGATGTTTTGCAGAAATCTCCGTTGGGAATAACCGTAGACGGGCATGACTTGGGAAAAGGTGCGTCGTTGGTGGCTGAGCCGGAAATAGAAAAAATACAAGAAAAATATCCTATATTCGGGAATCATGCCGAAGCATCGGGGAGAGGGGTAGAGGCGGTATTGCCGATGCAGGCTTCCGGGGTGCGTTTCGGCTTGGTGGTGCGAGTGTATAATGACGGAGTTGCCATACGTTACATTTTGCCAGAAGGCGCGAAACATATAGGAAATGAAAGGACAGCTTGGGCCCTGCCACAGAGGGTAAAGAAGGTGGCGTGGGCTGAATATGAGCCAGGTTATGAAGGATATGTGCATGTCACGGCGTTGGAGGCCATGCCGGATAAAGGATATGTGGGAGGTCCGCTTACAGTCGATTTGGGCAACTGTTACGTGACACTTACCGAGGCTGATTGCGAATCTTTTCCAGACATGGCCTTTACCCGTTCGGGGAATACGTTTCAGGCTGGTTTCCCCGCTTCGGAAAAAGGATGGGATATCCGGCGCTTGCCCGATGAGTCGGAAAAGATTTTGGCCGGAAGGTATAAGGGAAAGGATGTTTCTCCTTGGAGGTGTGTGATAATAGCCGGGGATTTGACAGCTTTGGTCAACTCGGATATGTTGACGAACTTGTGCCCTTCTCCGGAAGAAGGGCGTGATTTCTCATGGGTGCAACCCGGAAGATGTCTGTGGCAATGGTGGAGTGTGGGAGCACCGAGATATGAGGAACAAAAGGAATGGTTCGATGCCGCCGCCAAACTTACATGGGAATATTATCTGATAGATGACGGTTGGCGAAATTGGCGTAAAGACGGGAAAGACCAATGGGAACTGTTGGAGGAAGTCATAGCATACGGGCGTAGTGTGGGAGTAAAATCCATTGTTTGGGTCAACTCTAATGAAATGCGTACGGCGGGTCCGCGCAGGGCTTATTTGGAGAAAATAAAAGCAGTGGGAGCTTCAGGCATTAAAATTGACTTCATTCCGGCGGCCACGGCAGAAATCATGCAATGGTATATGGGAGCCATGCAGGATTGTGCGGAATTGGGACTGTTGTTGAATTTTCATGGAAGCGTAAAACCTACAGGGCTTTCCCGTACTTATCCGAACGATGTTACGCGGGAAGCCGTTCGAGGAAACGAGTGGCATATTTTACGATACGGGCGTGTATTGCCTCAATCTCACTATGTGGCTTTGCCGTTCACACGTTTGATGGCCGGAGCTGCGGATGTGACTCCCGTGACGTTGAACCCGCGTGAAATAGAGACTGGAGGTTATACTTGGACACATGAGTTTGCCCAGTCTATTGTTTTTCTTTCGCCCATTACTCATTTTTCCGATCATTATTCTTATTATTTGGAAAGTCCTTTCTTGGATTTGCTTAAAGCAGTGCCGACGGTTTGGGACGAGACCCGAGTGTTATCCTGTACAGAGATGGGCGAAGTCGTGGCTTATGCCCGCCGTAAAGGGAATGATTGGTGGGTAGGAGTGATGAATGGAGATAAGGAACGGGAAATTGAGATACCTTTGGATTTCTTGAAAAAGAGTATGGATGCAGTCTTGCTGCATGATGATGATAAGATTTTGGCTTCCGTTGCGCGTGAAGATAGGAAAGTGTCTAAAAAAGAAACATTGAAAGTCCACTTGCGTGCCGGGGGAGGTTTCGTGGGATGGTTTCATTGATAGAATGTCGTAAGGGACGTTTTTTATGACAATCTAAGGGCTTAAATCTCCATTTGGGGATTTTAAGCCCTATTTTTGTTTCAATTTGTCCCATTCTATTCTTTTCGGTTGCATTATTTTTGCATTCGGAATTCAATAATGAAATCGAGATGAAAATAAAACACTGGCTTTTGCTTATGCTATTGGTTGGGACGGGACGCGCGGTTTGTGCGGCCTCGTCTTCTTTGGTGACTTATCCGGCCCCTGAGGGTGTGGATTTGAATGATGATTTTACGGTACAGGTACGTCAAGACGGGGGAGAATGGAAAACCTTGCCGTCCTACTTGGTGAAAGTGGATGAGGTGAGGGATACCAAACACTGCGTGGAGGACGCTTCGATGGCCATTTTCGACTTTTCCGGAAAGGTTGACGTGAGAGCCGTATATAATAAAGGTAAGGTGAACACGGCTCGTGTCCGTCCGCTTTCTTACGACATACCGTGCAGGGTGGAGGGGAATGCCGTTTGTTTCGAATTGACGCGTCCCTGCAATGTTTCGGTGGAAGTGAACGGGGATATTTTCCACAACTTGCATTTGTTTGCCAATCCGTTGGAGACGGATGTACCGGATAAAAACGACTCGGATGTATTATATTATGGCCCGGGCTTGCATACGCCGGAGAACGGGGAACTGAAAGTTCCTTCGGGAAAGACCGTCTATCTGGCCGGTGGAGCTGTATTGGCCGGGCGTGTCATTATGGAAGGCGTACACGATGTGAATTTGAGAGGAAGAGGTATTATTGATTATAAGGTAAAAGGAGGCATCCGTATAGCCAACTCCCGTAACGTACTGGTAGAAGGCGTTGTCACGACCCAGTGCGCTACGGGGGGCTCGGATGGTGTGACGATCCGCAACGTAAAGAGCATCAGCTATTACGGATGGGGAGACGGGATGAATGTCTTTGCCAGCAATAATGTGTTGTTCGATGGCGTGTTCTGCCGTAATTCGGACGATTGTACGACGGTGTACGGCACACGTCTGGGATTCGAAGGCGGTTGCAGGAACATCACGATGCAGAATTCTACCTTGTGGGCGGATGTGGCTCATCCGATATTTATCGGCATTCACGGTAACTCGAAAGAACAGGAAATACTGGAAGACTTGAACTATGTCAATATAGACATCCTGGACCATAAAGAAAAACAGTTGAATTATCAGGGATGTATGGCTATCAATGCAGGAGATAACAACTTGATTCGTAACGTCCGTTTCGAAAATATCCGTGTGGAGGATTTCCGGCAGGGGCAGTTGGTCAACCTGCGTATCTTCTATAATAAGAAGTATTGTACGGCACCGGGACGCGGTATAGAGAATGTGCTATTCAAGGATATTTCCTATACCGGAGACCGTGCGGAGGTCTCGGTGATTGAGGGATATAACGAGGAACGGAAGATAAAAGACATCCGTTTCGAGAACCTCCGCGTCAACGGGCAGTTGATAACGGACGACATGTCCGGTAAGCCCGGATGGTATAACACCGGAGACATGTGCCGGATTTATGTGGGTCCACATGTAGAAAACGTGCAGTTTGTGGAAACGAAAGAGTAGGATGTTCTATATCGGGATACCTGAATAGTGTAAAGGATATATATAAAATGCCTATCTTTGCATTTAGTGATAAATTTAACACAAAATAAAATGCCATGAAATGTAGAACTTCTGCGGTGAAACGGTTGTGTGTCTGGTTGGGATGCCTGTTGGTGATGTGTCCGGTACTTTCCCGTAATTTTATCCATCCGGGCGTATTGCATACGAAAGAGCGGATGAAGCAAATTCGGGCGTTGGTGAAGGAAAAAAATGAGGATGCTTATGCTTCTTATCTTTTATTGGAGAAACATCCTTGTGCACAAGCTGATTATAAGATGGAAGGACCGTTCGACACCATTTCGCGTGACGGGAAGTTTGCTTATACGAAATCGAAGATGGAACGGGATTTCAGTGCGGTTTATTTGAATGCTCTGATGTGGGGTATTACGGGGAATGAGGCTCATGCCCGTAAGTCGGCCGAAGTGTTGGCTGCCTATGCCCGTGTGCTAAAACGTATTCCCGACACGAATGACGCACCGCTGTTGGCTGGGTTGGAAGGCTTTAAAATCGTATATGCCTTGGAATTGTTGAAACATACCTGGCGTAAGATGCCGGAGGATGATTATAAGGATGCTTTGCGCATGTTTACGAAGATATTTCTTCCCGTGCTGGATACTTTTTATGATCGTAATCCTTATACGAACGGAAATTGGGGGACTATCGTGACCAAGACTTATATGGCTGCCGCTATCCATTTGGATGACCGGAATATGTATGAAAAGGCACGCGCTTTCTACCTTGACGGACGTGACAACGGGACATTGGCTCATTATATCGACGGGGAGACCGGACAGATACAAGAAAGTGGTCGTGACCAAAGCCATTGTATGTTGGGAATCGGGGCTATGGCTACTGTTTGTGAATTGGCTTGGCAACAAGGAGATGATTTATATTCCGCTAAAAACAACCGTTTGTTGAAAGGTTACGAGTATGTGGCGCGTTATAATTTGGGTTATGATGTTCCTTTTGTGAAGTGGACGGACATTACAGGAAAGTATTGCGATTGGAATGAAGTGTCGGATAAGGCCCGTGGAAGATATATGTATGTGTTCGAAATCGCTTACAATCATTATGTGAACCGGATGGGGTTGCCCATGCCGTTCACGAAGCAGGTGTTGGAGCAACTCAGGCCGGAAGGGTACGATCGGGACCAACCCGGTTTTGGAACCCTTTTGTTTAACGAAGGGGCGGTAGGACGCAAATTTGTCCATCCGGGTGGGTTGCATACCCTTGCCGACTTAGAACGGATGAAAATGATGGTAGCTCAAGGACAGCATCCTTGGGCAGAAAGTTGGGTTGAATTGCAAAAAGACCCATGGGCACAATCTACGTTTGAGCCTCGGCCTATGATGAATATGGGCAACAGCCGTCAAAAGGCTTCGGCAGATGCCCATGCCGCCTATTTGAATGCTATCCGTTGGTATGTATCCGGTGATGAGGCATACGCACGTTGTGCCGTTAATATTTGTAATGCCTGGTCGGAAACTGTGAACCAGATTCCGAAAGCAAGGCAAGACCAGGGTTTATTAGGCATACCCATCAGCGAGTTTGCCATGGCTGCCGAGGTGTTGAGGGTTTGTCCTTTGTGGAAAAAGGACGATTTTGAACGCTTCAAGGACATGATGGTGGAGTATTTGTACCCCGTGAGCCATGAGTTTCTTCAAACTCATGGAGGTGGTAATGTGGATTATTGTTGGACAAACTGGGATGCATGTAATATGGTGGCCTTGGTCGCTATCGGTGTGTTATGTGACCGTCCGGATATTTATCGTGAAGGGATTGAATATTTCAAGCATGGTTTGGGTAATGGAAGTATAGGAAACGCGGTGCCTTACCTGCACCGAATGGAAGATGGTACAGTACTCGGTCAATGGCAGGAAAGCGGCCGCGACCAGGAACATGCAATGTTAGGGGTAGGTTTTTTGGGTACATTTTGTCAGATAGCTTGGAATCAGGGGGATGATCTGTTTGCTTACGACCATAACCGTTTATTAGTGGGAGCAGAATACGTGGCCCGTCATAATCAGATGCGTGGTGTTCCTTTTACTTATTATAATAATAGCCAAGGTTTGAATAACCGTTGGCCTTCCATAAACGGGCTTGGGCGATTGGAAGACCGTCCGGTCTGGGAGATGATATACAACCATTACGAAGTGTTGAAAGGTATACCAGCTCCTTATTCTAAACGGATGGCCGAGCTGTTGCGTCCGGAACATGGTAGTAAGGATCATTTCGGCTATGGGTCATTGACCTTTTCATTGCGTCCTTCCAATTATCCTCTTTTGCCTACTCCGGAAGTACCTGTCGGACTGAGAACCGAAATTTCTATCGGGCAGATCAGAGTGGATTGGGAACCGTCAGCCGGATATTTTGCTAATGGTTATATCGTTCAACGTTCGGAGGCAGGACGGAGTGAATTCAAAGATATAGCTGTATACAAAGAAAAGGTGACCAATTGGTTTATCGATACCCATATAGAAGAAGGTAAAACGTATGAGTATCGGGTGGCGGCGGTGAATAAGACCGGAACGAGCCGTTTTTCGGAGTGCGTGAGGGCTACTGCCATTTCGGAGGGGGAATGGCCGCAAGAATGGGCTTACGGTGAAATCGGGGATGTTGTGGGCGGAAAGGTTGCCTATGCCGATGTGCAGGAAGGGACTTTTCGTTTGGAGTGTCGTGAGGGCTTTATGGGAAACGGGGTGGAAAATACTCCGTTTATATATCGGAAAATCAAAGGTGATTTTTCTTTTTCTTGCCGTGTCAACGCGATAAAGGGCAATGTGAGTGAATGTGGGTTGATGGCGAAGGAAACGTTGGCCGGTGGAGGAAATGCTGTGACGATGACGCTTGGCCACTTTGGTCGACGGTTTGCGCGAATGGGATGGTCTGTAAAAGGCGAGAAGAAAAGACATTTTGCTATTGGGAACACATATACTTGGGTACCTGCCTGGTTTAAATTGGTTCGTGTGGGAAGAGTGTTTTATGCTTATGAGTCGACTGATGGAGTGAATTGGTTTTATGTGCATTCTACCCGAATGGATATGCCTGTGGAAATTTATGTAGGGATGATCGGAAGTTTCCGTGAAGGTAAAGGGGGGAATTACGTGGTTTTAGATCACATCTCGATAGATTAAAGGTAGGAATGTTTTTAGAAGTCTTGAATCCTCATTTTTTCTAATGGGGATTCTTTTTTCTTTTTTTTTGATATACTAAGCCTTTCTTTTGAAGTATATTTGCATGTATTAATACTAACGAAAAATAACGTCGCATAAAGAACGTGGAAAGATTATGAAGAACATGGCGAAAATGTTTTGGGCATTAATTTCTTTTGTTTGTCTTGTATTTCCGTGCAAGTCTGTAGAACAGTATAAATTTCGTTTGATTGATGTGCCAGACGGATTGTCCGATAATCAGATTCGTGGACTGAGTATGGTTCCGGATGGGCGTGTCGGAATAAGGACTGCCTCTATATTGAACATTTACGATGGCGCATCTTTTGAGTATTTTCCTTATGACAAAGACCGGAAATATGTGTGGACATACTCCCGTCCGCCGAAAGAGTATTATGACGGAAAAGACCGAGTGTGGATGAAGGAACTACGTTATTTGTTGCTTTTAGATTTAAAGACAAATGCTTTCAATTATGATATTCAAGGGGAGTTGGAGACTATGGGGATTGATAAAAGGTTGAAAAACCTTTTTATCGATGATGCCAAGAATTATTGGTTCCTGACAGAGGATAATACTTTTTCTTTTTACGATGTCGGCAAACATAAAAAACAAGTGATAGACCGCGGGGACAGTGAATTTACGCAGAGATACGGCGTTCCTTTGGAACTAGCTCAATATAAGAATTTCTGCTGGATTGTGTATAGTAGCGGCTTGATTCGGTGTTGGGATTATACTTCTTCCGATTTTCTTTTTCAGGATTCCCGTTTTGAGGGTATTATTAATGAATATACTGACCGGCTTTATCTGCATCCTGATTCGGTGGGTAATCTATGGTTGATGTACAACAATGGTATTTGTTTTTATAACCGGACACTTCGGGAATGGAGAGATGTGACCAGTATCTTTGGTATATCTAACTTCTTTACTTGTATGGATATGGATCGTAACGGGGATATTTGGGCGGGGACTTCCCGGAGCGGCTTGCGGCATGTGGACGGGAGAACGTTTGCGGTGTCCGAGATGCCGGATTTGCCTTTGACAAACGGAGGGATGCTCCATAATGATATTTATACCGTGATGTCGGATTCGCGCGGTGGGCTTTGGGTTGGTACGTTGTTTCAGGGGCTTTGCTACTATCATCCCAGCATGCAGAAATTCCAATTGGCACAGACTTCTCCGGGAAGTTCTTATATTACCAACGAATCCGTGCGATGTTTTTTAGAGGATAAGGATGGGACTATTTTGGTGGGAAGCGGAAAGGGATTGTTCCGTTTTCATCCGGAAACCCATAAGGTGGAGCAGATTTTCAAAGATGAGATTAACGAATTGGTTTTGTCGCTTTCCCGTGACCGTCATGGAAATATATGGGTGGGAACTTTTTTAAAAGGTTTTTACCAAATTTGCGGGGGGGGGATGTAAGCATTTTTTAAGAAACCGAGGCGATTCCGAGCAGGAGGTGGCGCAGAATGTGTCGCGGGCATTGTATGAAGATTCCCGTGGGAATTATTGGACCAGTGTGAACGGTGGGGTCGGCTTGCTGAATCCAAACGATGGAACAATAGAATTTATGTTGCATGAGCGACATCCCGAACTGAAGAACTTTAAGCTGATTCATTCGCTTTGTCCTATAGGAAAAGATTGTTTTGCTGCAATGGGAGATAACGGGTTATTTTATTATGATGCCGGAAAAGATGAAGTGCAGATTCCTGATATATGTAAAGATAAATATTATAAGCCCGGCATCAAATATTTTGGTTTGCTGACTGATGTGCGTGGCTTGCAGTGGTTTGCTACAGAGGATGGTATCCGTATTTGGGATAAAAAGTCGGGACGTCTTTATTTACTTACAACGGCTGAAGGATTGCCGAACAATGCCGTTTCCTCCATTTTGGAGGACCGCGACGGAGTTGTGTGGGCTTCAACTTTGAATGGTATATGTAAGATTATTCCTCGTGAGGAAGAAAAAGGCGGTTATTGTTTTTCCTTGGTGGCATTTGGTGTGGCGGATGGATTGCAAAGCGGAATGTTTTATGACCATGCGGCACTGAAAGCAAAAAACGGGACGCTTTATTTCGGAGGTGCGCACGGGTTTAATTATTTCAATCCCGGGCACATGGTATATGAAGAAGCTGCCAGCCAGCCTATTCTAACGGGACTTAGTATTTTTAACACGCCCGTTAGGGTGGGGAAAGAGTATGAGGGGCATGTTATTTTGTCGGCGCCCATGAACCGTACGGACAAGATTGAACTGCGCTATGATGAGAATTTCATTTCCATAGAATTTTCAGGTTTGAATTACGCCAATCCAGACCATACCTATTATAAATATAGGTTGAAAAATTATGAAGAGGGATGGGTGGAGTCTCATGCTACTGCTCAGGGGCGTGCGGTGTATACAGGTTTACGTCCCGGTGAGTATGAATTTGAGGTGTATGCGGCCAATGGGGACAAAGTTTGGAGCAAGGAGCCGGCCCGACTTTCTATTGTTGTGCATCCTCCTTTTTGGGCTACGTATTATGCCATGGCGGTATATGTTCTCATGGTAGTCGGGATGGTTTACTGGATTTCCAGGATGTATGTACATCGGGAAAAGGAAAAGATGATGGAGGAACGTAGGGCAAATGCGAGGAGGCAACAGGAACATCTGGAAGAAATGAAATTGCGTTTTTTCACCAATATAAGCCATGAGTTCCGTACGCCTCTCACGTTGATTCTGACTCCGCTCGGATCGCTTATCAAACAGCAGAGCGACGTGGATTTGAAACAGAGGCTGGTCGTGATTTACCGTAATGCGGAAAAGTTACTCCAATTAGTGAACCAGTTGTTGGATTTCAGGAAATTGGAGATGCAAGGCGAAAGATTGTCGGTCAGTATGGGGGATATTGTCGTGTTTGTTCGGGATGCGGTTGAGGCGTTCTGCGAATTGGTGAAGGAAAAAGGTGTTACGTTGGCTTTTGAAAGTAAGATTGGGCATCTGTATATGAATTATGACCATGATAAAGTATATAAGGTGGTGAACAATTTGTTGTCCAACGCAGTGAAATTTACCCCCTCAGGTGGTCGAATTGCCGTACGGGTGGAAAATTCGGTTCGCAACGGTCGTGAGTACGTAGCAGTGTCAGTCCGGGATACAGGATGCGGCATGGAAGAGAAGGACAAAGAGCGTATATTTATCCGTTTCTATCAGGTGGAGAGTAGCCATAAGAGCCAGTCGGGCAGCGGAATAGGTTTACACTTGGTCAAGGGGTATGTGGATTTGCATGGGGGAGAAATCACTGTGGACAGTCGGCCCGGAGAGGGCAGCGTGTTTACGTTTTTTTTGCCGACAGACTTACAGCATGACGAAAAAGTAACTATAGCGCATGGAGAGGACAAGGAAACAGTTGGTGTTTCCGTTCCATCGGCAGCAGAAGATGGCAGTGAACCATCCGGAGAGAGGAAAAAGCTGTTGATAGTAGAAGATAATGCGGATTTCAGGGCTTATTTGATCCATGAGTTCAGCTCGGATTTCGATGTGGTAGAGGCGGGGGACGGTGCCGAAGGAGAGGAAATGGTGCGTGAGGAATGGCCCGACCTCGTCATTTCAGACCTGATGATGCCCAAGCGGGACGGCATAGCTTTTTGTCAACGGATGAAGAACGACATACATACATCGCATATTCCTTTCATTTTGTTGACGGCCAAAATGTCGGATGACGCACGCATAGAGAGTTACAAAGCCGGTGCCGATTCGTATATCTCAAAACCTTTTAATTTTGAGATGTTGCAGGTTCGCGTGCAAAAACTTATCGAACAACGAGAAACAAGGAAGGAAACGTTTAAGAAGAACATCGAAATAACCCCGAGTGAGATTACTACGACTTCCTTGGATGAGGAATTCGTAAAGAAAGCAGTAGCTTTCGTAGAAAAAAATATGGATGATTCGGAATATTCATTGGAAGATTTGAGTAGTGACCTCGGTTTGAGCAAGACGCATCTGAACCGGAAGTTGACTGTCATTCTGAATATGAAACCCCTCCAATTTATCCGGTCCATCCGTTTGAAACGTGCCGCCCAATTGTTGGTGGGCAGCCAGTACAATGTGGTGGAGATTGCGGATAAAGTCGGGTTTAACACTATCAAATACTTCAACCGTTATTTTAAGGAAGAGTTCGGCATGACACCTACGCAGTATCGTGAAGCGAACAAAAAGGTAAATAAAAGCCCTAAGACTTGAAAATGTCTTGTTTTATTGTCGTATGAGCGCCTTTGTGAATGGGGTGGATTTTCAGTCTGAGCCAAGCGGAATTTTAATCTCAGCCGAATGGAAAATCAATCTCAGCCAAATGATTTTTCATTCGGCTGAGATTGATTCAAGGGATACATGACTTCTTTTTTTATCCTTATATGTATGGATATGAGTGTTTTACATGTGGAGTTACAAATTGCCTAATCATTTGTTATTTTTTGTCCCATATTGTATGGAATGAATCATATAATTTTGGATCGTTGTATTAAAAAAATGAATGCTATGAACAAAAAGAGCGTATTGTCGTTGCTGTTTGTCTGTATGTCTTTGTCTGGGATGGCGCAGGGATTCATACATCCCGGCATATTGCACACGCAGGCGGATTTCGACAGGGTGAAGGAAAAGTTGGCCACAGGGCAGGAACCTTGGACGGCGGCCTACAACAAGTTGATGACCAGCAAACATGTGGATTTGAATTGGAAACCCAATCCCACAGTCAAGATTATCCGTGGAGGATGGAATGTCTGGGAACCGGAAGGTGACAATTATGGAGCCGCCATGAATGATGCGGCTACGGCTTACCAGTGTGCATTGGTTTGGAGGATTACCGGAGATGAGCGCTATGCGGAAAAGTCTGTTGAAATCATGAATGCGTGGGCCAGGACCTGCAAGAAAGTGTCCGGTAATTCCAACGGCAGTCTTGCCTCTGGGCTTTATGGATACGAGTTTGCCAACGCTGGAGAATTAATGCGCGACTATGAAGGGTGGAACCGTGAGGATTTCAAACGTTACCAGCAGTGGATGTTGAGGGTGTTCAGCGATCAGAGTTTCGGTTTCCTACAGGAGCGTCATGGCTGTGCAGATGACCATTACTGGTCGAATTGGGGGTTGTGTAATGTGTTGTGCGAAATCAGTGTGGGTATTTTGTGCGACGACATTTATGTGTATAATGCCGGTATGGAGTATTATAAGTATATGGAGGAGCACCGTTATGCGGAGACTCTTCGCAATCTGGTATGGAAACTCCATAAGGACGACCGTGGCCCCTTCGGTTATTTTGGCCAAATGCAGGAATCCAACCGTGACCAAGGGCACGCTTCCATGGCTGTGGTTTTGGCGGCAGATGTGTGTGGGGCGGGTTTGAACCAAGGTGATGATCTTTATGCCTATATGGACGACCGTATCGCAACCGGTTTTGAATATGTAGCGGCGTATAATACAGGTGAGGAAGGTTTGCCCAATTCTCCCTACACTAATTCCGATGGCACTTTTCCGGAGATGGGATACGGTGGGCGCGGGACAAATCGTTGTGGTTGGCCACGCATCGTGAATTATTATGAGAACATCCGTGGCGTGGATATGCCTTATTCGCATAAAATCATGATGATGCATGAGAATGGAATTGATGGCGGTGGGGGATTTTACGGCGGAAACAGTGGCGGATACGACCATTTGGGATTCACAACATTGATGTGTTCCTTGGATCCGTTGGAAGACGAAACCCTTGTACCGACCGTTCTGAAAGGAAGTATTGAGTATGGCGGTGAGGCTTTGGACCGTACCTTGTTGAATGCCGTTCCGAGAGGGGCGAAAGTGACACTGAAGGTGGCTTTACCGGAAGGTGAGACTGATACCGGTAAGTGGGCGTGGGATGATGATGCCTCTTGCATTTCAGCCGAGCGTGAGGTGGAAATGGATACCTCTTTCGTGTACCGTGTACGTTATACGAATTCGGCAGGAGTGGTAAGTACGCAGATGTTTTCCATACAGGTGGCGGGCGAGGCATACGTGCGTGACTGCACGCCTTATTGCAAATATGCTTACCGGGAAAGCCAGGACACTTTGATTTACGTGAAGAAGAACGAGAGCGTGATTTTAGGTATGGATTACGGTGGATGGCATGTCAGGTCATGGCGTTGGGAAAAGAGTACGAACGGGGAGAATTGGTCGAAGTTGAACAACGCGACAACCAACCGTTTTGAATTGGCCAGTGTGGCTTCCAGTGCCTATTACCGTGTGACGATGGAACACAAGTCGGGAGTGTTCAAGTCGCAGGTGTTCCGCGTGGAGGTTTCCGAAATAGATCCTTTCATTATTTATAATGGTGAAGAATATCCCGGTACATCCTTGGTGTTGCCGCAAGGGGCTTCTTTCAGCCTTTATGCTAAGCCTACGTCCATATTGAGCCAGTCGGTGAATTCAACGCGCATTTACAAATGGGCCGTGGCCAACGATACCATCCAGGCCGACACGTTGACTTACCATTTGGATGATTTGGGCGTACAGGTGGCCGATCTGAATGATACCCTGCATGTATCAGCCATGGACACTAGTTTTAGTGTTACTTTGGTGTTCCAACGTTTTTCATCTACAGGGAAAGAGGCTCGCACGGTGTACCATTTCGATGTGCCTGTATATGAGACCAATGCTTTGTCTCCTTCTGATGAAGACAACTACTATATTCAAGAGGCTTCGGGTAATCGTTATCTGCGGAATACGGACGGGCAGTTCATGACCTATTCTGAGGATACAGATGAAGAGTATTTGTGGCGTATCCGTCGTCTTCCTTCTACTTATGGTTCGCGTTACATGTTCATCAGCCGTACCAACAGCGGACAGCATTTATCAGAAGATGGGCGTTTGAGTTCGGCGAGCGATTATTCTCGGCATTCCTTTAATTTGTGGCATAAATGCGGCTCGGACGACTTGTATGCCATAGAACGTTCTTCGTCTGTGTCTGGTGGTTTGTGGGAAATTGTTCCGGAATCGTCTGTTATATCGGTGAACCAAGGGCTTTGTACTTCATTCCCGTTCCGTTTAGTGAAGAAGGAAGACGGTTCTTCTGTAAGGGATGTCGTTTTGGAAGATGAGGAAAGCATCCCGTTGTTGGAGGTTGGCCGTTGTGGCAAAAGTGCTCTGGAAGTATGTGTGGACGAAGAGGGCTTGTTGAATATTTATATGCTTGAAGGCAGCTTGTTGCGCAGTGTCCGTTGTGTACCGGGTACAAACCGTGTGGATCTGCCGTCGCGGAAGGGCATGATGATTTTGCGTTATGTGACGACTTCAGGTCGTTGCAAGAGCCTGAAGATGATGTAGGTCTATGTGTCGGAATAAGTATGGGACGATAGAATGATGGTGCTTTTTTACATTTTGTATGTATTGAAAATCAATGGTTTTTGTGCTATGTTATAAAATGTCTAATCATTTGTTATTTTTTGTCCTATACCTTTAAATATATAGTGTCTACCTTTGAAAGCAGTTGGATAAAAAAACGCTTTTGCAGTCAATAGGTTCGGCTGTGATATGCGATAAGAATAATGAACCTTAAAACTTATGAACATGAAAAGAAGAGCGACGAAAATTTTTTCTGTCCGGTTGGGCAAACGCTTGCCGGTGGCTTTGATGACCATGGCATTGGCGGCAGCCAACATGGCTTTTGCCCAGGAGGAAAATCCTTGGGTGGGTGAGGCTCTGCCAGCAGAAGGTGGTGAGTTTTACCTTTATAACAAAAGTGGTGACGGTTTTCTTTTGGGAGCCAATACCTGGGGTACACAAGGTTCCTTGGGACAACCGGGATTATTGTGCACGGTAGTCGTGTCGAATGGCAAATACAAGATTGTGACCCGTTGCAACGGTGACAACAGGGGCTTGGGCAGCGATGGATATATTGATAATGGTAACCCGGCTGAATATACCTTCACTGATCCCACACCGGATGATGGCCTTAATGAGTATGTGATGAACTTGGATGCCAACAAATGGTTTTATTATGGCGGGGAAGGCACGGTGTTAAATTTGGACGGTAACGGAAGTGCCACCGATGCGCAATGGTTGTTCGTTTCGAAAGCACAACGTGAGCAAAGACTCAATCAGGCTACCAAAGACAATGGGGTGGATGCTACGTTCTATATCATGGGAGCCAGTTTTGTTCGCACAGAACCTCACAATTGGAAAGAGGTGCATAATGGCGGAACGGTTAGTTTAAGTTCTCCGAGTGGAGCTTCTGGAAATCATTTTTATTGTGCAGAAGCGTCCAATAATGACAATTTCGATATTTACCAGGAACTTACCGGTATCCGTAACGGGCGTTACCGTTTGACCTGCCAAGGTTTTTATCGCGGTGACGGTTCGGTTCGGAACGCCATGTTGTATGCAGGTTTGATTGAATCCCCTCTTCTTTTAGCCGAGAGCGAGGAGGATGTTCCCACGGATGCCAATAAGGCTGCGATTGCCTTTGGGGATGGCCGTTATGGCGGCAATACGGTGGAAGTGATTGTGCAGGACGGTACTTTGCGTCTCGGTGTGAAGAAAAATGCACATATCAAAAATGATTGGGCCGTTTTTGACAATTTCCGTTTAACATATTTGGGAGAGGCAACGGCAGAAGAAGCCTTTACTGAGTTGATGGGGTCATTCCAGAATCTGATTAATGATTTTAATGACCTTGGAGCTGAAGCTATAAAGTCAGAGCTTCAGGTCGTATATGACAAGTATGTTGGAACCACAGGCGATGTCACGGAGGCGTTGCAAGTTGTATCAGAGACTGTGAAATCGGCTAATGCCGCACGTGCATTGACCATGGCTTTGAACAATGCCGTGAAGGGGGCCGAAGCATATTGGGCAAAAGTCGAGAATGGGGAAGTCACATTGAATACAGCTTTAAAGACTTCTTTGCAGCAACAGATTTCGGAAGCTAAGAAACAACTTGCGGAGACCAATATGGCTGATATGGTTGTTGGGGCAGAAGAAAGTACCACAAAATTGAATGCAATGGTGGTTTCGGCTCGGAATTGGGCCGGGTTGTCATACGCTTTAGGAAAAGCAAAGGCTTTGGCCGACCGGTTGGGCGGATTGGAGAACACGGATGAGTATAAAAAAGTGTTGGCTGATTTGGATGCTGTGGAATTGACATTTGACGATGCAATCTTGGATGTGGCTGCTTTGAATGCGAAAATCCAAGAAAAACTGACACCGGAATTCTTGGCTACGGTTACAGAAGAGAACAAATTGGATTTGACGAGCTTTATTACTAACCCGAATATTTTCAATAATACTGGTGTAAAGAACCAAATGCCTGGGGGATGGATTCTTGGTCGTAATGATGCGCGTGACAACACAGAGTGGTGTACGGTGACTGACGGTGATGGTGAATTGCATGCGGGTAATTGGTCTGGTAATAAAGGTAATGATGTGACAGGAGTACATTATTATCAGAAAATAGGAATTGGAGATGGCTCTGTCAAATTGCCGGATGGTTTGTATCAGTTGGCGGCTGCTACTTATTCTGACGGTGACCCGAATAAGATTGTACTGTATGCGACATCTGACAGTGTAAACTTCGATACAGTGTATTTTAACCGTGATAGGATGCTTTATGATGAAGCTCTTTCTAAGACAGATGTGACCAGTACGGTGGAAGATGTCGTGGTAGTTGGTGGCCAATTGTATATAGGTGTAAGGGGATCCGATCCGGAGAATAACCATCAAGGTGGTAATGGTAAGAATTGGTATGCCGATAACTTCCGTCTTTATTTTGCAGGAAAGGATGTGCTTGGGGCTTACCGGGGACGTTTACAAGACCGGTTGGATAAGGCTGTGGTATTGCACGACTCCTTGACGGTCTACGGTATAGACGACAGTGAGTCCTACGGTTTTGCCTTGGATCCGGAAGAGGGTTATTATCTTTTCTTGACGGAAGGGACTTTGGACGACGTTTCTTATGCCATAAATGACTTGGATAAGATGAACGCGGATGCCGAGAAATTGATTGCGAATTATTTACTTTTGACTCCATTGGTGCAGAATGGAAATAATTTCAATAATCAATTGAATGAAGGGGTTCTGTTTGCTCAACCTACAGCAAAAAAAACATTTATTGCGGCTTTGGAAACGGCGGCGGAAGTGGCTGAGGATATGACTTGGGACAATTATTTGTCAGACGCAGTGGTTGAACAGGCAGAGGCTCTAAAAGTGGCCACTACGGAGTTCATGAATTCCGTGGCACTTTGCTTCCCGATGGGGACAGCCAAAGTTTTGGCAGACCAGATAGGAGGGTTGGCACAAACAGGGGCCTACCTTAACGTAATGACTTATCTTGCTTCGGATGAGTTGGATCCTTTGGATGTTGATTTGGCAGTACAGGCCTTGCAAGGTGAGTGTATCAATGCCATGACTCCAGAAGTGTTGGCACGGGCAACAGTTGACGAACCGTTTGATATGACGACATTTGTTGTCAATCCTAATATCTATCAGGATGCCACGGATGATGAAGGCAATCCGACTGATATAAGAATCAATGGATGGACTTTGGAAACGAATGCAGATCGTGCACCGCGTACAGGGGCCACGTCTGGTGATACTTGGATGTACACGACCAGTCATTCCAGTAATGATGCTCATAATATTTCTTCGGCTACGGATTATCGTCAGGTTATCGGTACGCAACCCGAAGTGTCTGCTGAGGGCAAGTATGGATTACCAACCGGTGCCTATCGTGTGGAGGCCGCTACGTTCTTGAACCATGAATGGGACAAGATGAGGCTTTATGCGCAGACGAACAGTGTGGAGGTAAGTACGGTGACCGGAAGTGCCGGGCAAGACAGTACCGTGTATGCCTATACTGAAATTGAATATGCAGACAGTGCCTTCAACGGAAAGCAGGATGTATGGGATGCAGCACAGGCGACTTTGGGAACGACCACAGTGGTTCCTGAAATCTATGTGGAGAATGGGGCCGTGACTATTGGAATACGTGGTAATGGACGAGTTGGAGGAAATGATTCTTGGTTCCTGGCTGACAATTTCCGTCTCTATTATGTCGGTACGGAAAGAGGTAGCAATATCGGTGGTACCATGGTTGGCCGCAACGATAATTTGTCGGAACTTGTAGATGTATATGATATTACCGGCAAGCTTGTGCGCAAACAAGCGAAACGTGCCGATGCGGTGAAGGGCTTGAAGAAAGGAATCTATATTGCAGGCGGCAAGAAATATGTAGTGACAGGCAATTAATCTAAAACAAAACGGGACGGGGCACCGTCGTGTGCCGTCCCGTTTTCCCATTTAGGGTTGAAAGAAAAACATAATTTTAAAACAAGGTTTTATGCTAAAAAAGGTATTACGTGCAAGGCCGTATAGGGTACTGATCTCCACCGGTATTTGGGTTGGTGCATTTTGCATGATGCCCTCCTGTTCGGATGATTATGAATGGGCACAGGAGAAACCCTCGTGGTTGGGGCAAAGCATTTATGACGAGTTGGCACGCCGTGGCAATTTCGGTATTTATTTAAAGATGGTGGACGACTTGGGGCGTACCGAATTCTTAAGCAAGACCGGTAGTGTGACGGTGTTTGTGGCCGATGACGATACTTATCGCGCTTATTTTAAGGCGCAGGGAGTGGATGAGAATCATATCTCCACCCCGATGAAGAGGTTTTTGGTGAACACTTCCATGTTGGAGAATGCCTACGTGCTTGATTTGTTGACCAACCAACCGTCAGGAGACAATATATTGAAAGGGCAGGTGATGCGCCGTACCAATACGCAATGGTCGGTGTATGATTCTATTCCGGCTGTGTCCGTGGCAGAACTGCCCGAGGCTTCGGTGAGTGCAGATTACTGGGGGGGATTGCGTGGAAGGCATCAGTCCGTGTATAACCTGATTGAAGAGGGGACTGTGCCGATGGTGCATTTTATATGGCGCCAAATGATGTCCAAGGGCATTACTAAAAAAGATTTTTCTTACCTTTTTAATGGAACGGAATTCCAAGAAGAGGATGTATATATAAATAATGTGAAGGTGCGCGAGGGGAATGTGACGTGCCAGAACGGATATATCCATATTATGGAAGGTGTGCCGGAACCTTTGCCTAATATGGCCGGTTATTTGCGCACGAACGGGAATACCTCTTTGTTCAGTAAGTTGATGGATCGTTATTCAGCCCCTTTTGTATCAGTCCTCCTTACCAATTCTTACAAGGATTTGCACGACCTCTATGCTAACCAGAATCTTTATCCGGTATTGGCCGGAGGGGACTCCATATATGGACGGCGTTATTTTTTCTCTTCGGCCGATGGGAATTCACTGACTTCGTACAACGGATCGGAAGTGGACGGTGTGCTGAAATTCGATCCTTCGCGAAACGATTATGCGGAAGGGAATATCTATACTATAAATGGGGTACAAACGAATAATGTCAACTTGGACATGGGTGCCATCTTTGCTCCTACAGATGAGGCGTTGAACTCGTATTGGAATAGTGAAAACGGCTCTTTCTTACGTGAACGTTATCCGAGCGAAGAGCCTTTCGAAAACGTTCCTAACAATGTGTTGGCGGAGTTCTTGAACAACCACATGCAGTATTCGTTCTTGTCTTCTTTGCCCAGCAAATTCAATTTGGTATTGGATGATGCCAAAGACCCTGTCGGACTTGACGAGGCTGATATTATAAAAGGAAGCACGGCTGTGTGTAACAATGGTGCTGTGTATGTGATGAAAAAAGCCTATGCACCGGCATCGTTCCGTTCCGTGTTGGCTCCGACGTTGGTCAATGAGAATATGAAAATCATGAATTGGGCTATTAGAAGTTTGGAGTTCAGACCTTATTTGTTGTCTATGGTGAGTCATTATGATTTCATGATATTGACGGATGAGGCCCTTTCACGTTACATTGACCCCGTGTCGTATAACGGAACGGATCCGCGTTGGTTCAAGTTTTATTATAATGCGGAGAAGAACCAGGTGGAAGCATATTCTTACCGCTATGATAAGAAATTGGGTGGATGGGACGGCTGCACAGAAGATGACATGCGCATATTGGGTAGCACGTTGCAACAAGATAGTGAGGGTAATTCCTATTATCAAATCAATCCTGTGGTCGAAAATCGTCTGACCGATTTGCTGAATTTCTGTATCGTTCCTCGGGATGTGAACGGGGGCAATTATGTGGGCAATGGTTCTGTATATTATCAGACAAAGGATGACGGTCCCATGAAGATTGAAAAAGTGGGCGGGCAAGTGACTGTGGCCGATCAGTTTTCCGGAGCAGAAGTAACAACGCAGGATTTTGTAACGATGGATAATGGGGTGTATTATGTGCTTGACCAAATGGTACAGCCTACATTCCATAGTTTAATGCAGGAGTTGGTGGAACATTCAGAATATTCTGAGTTCTACGAATTGCTTTTGGGAAATGAGGAATGGACTACCAACGAGTCGAACCTATATTCTTTGATTTCTACGAAATCTTTGAATATGAATGAGGACAATGCTGCCATACAGACTTTCAGTTCTTATCATTATACGGTATATGTACCGGACAATACAGCCATGGAAAAAGCTTACAGTCTCGGGTTACCGCGTTGGAAAGACATCAACAATCTGGCCAATGTGTATGCCGGGACGGATGTCAACGTGGATTCTTTGAAACAGGCTTATACCCGACGTGTGATGAACTTTTTGAAGTATCATTTCCAAGACAATGCGGTTTATATCGGTGGGGATGCCCGTAATATGTCTTTCGAGACTGCGGCAACTCATTTGGACGGTGCGGACAAGGGGTTGAGCTATACCTTGCGGGTGAATTCTGACGCCGCGGGTATTATGGTGACAGATAATTCGGAGAAGACCGATGTGGTTCATATAAAACCTGAAAATCCAGGGTTCTATAACCGGATGACGCGTGAATATACATTCTCGGAAAAAACGGAAAATGGTAATATCAACGCTTCTTCATATGTGGTAGTTCATCGCGTGAATGAACCTTTGATATACGATGACGAATGCTTCTGCCTGAAAGATAATGAACGCGTTCCGGAGGATTAACAATACCATGAATCATAAAAAAAGAGGTTATGAATAAAATAAAATATTTGATAGTATTTCTATTCTGCTTATGTCCGCTGTGGGCCGTCGGGCAGAACCAAGTGGCAAGCGGTACCGTGTCGGACGACTTGGGTCCTCTGATGGGAGTGTACGTGGGGGAGATAGATGCAGCCAACCGTATTGTGTCTGCTGCTGTGACCGATATGAACGGGCATTTCACTCTAAAAGTACAAAACCCTAAGAATAAGTTGCGTTTTACTTATATGGGGTACAAGACGGTTTTGCAGGAAATAGGAAAGCGGGCGGTTTTCGATATCATGATGGAGGAAAACAGTAAGGTGATGAAAGAAGTCGTGGTGGAAGCCCGTCCGAAGATTGCCACCGGAGGATTGGAAATACCGGAGCGTGAACAGTCTTTTGCTCAGCAGACGATCAAAATGACAGAATTCGAAGGTTTATCTTTCACTTCTGCCGATGAGGCTTTGCAAGGACGTATTGCCGGGTTGGACATTATCGCTTCATCCGGAAACTTGGGTTCCGGTACGACGATGCGTTTACGCGGTGTGTCAACCATTATGGGAAATGCAGAACCGTTGATTGTTGTGGATGACAATATCTTTGAGACCAATGCTAATGATGATATCGATTATACGAGTATGACGGATGAAAGGTTTGCCGAATTATTGTCTATCAACCCGGAAGACATAGAGAGCATTACGGTGCTGAAAGATGCGGCGGCTACGGCTATTTGGGGCTCACAAGGTTCTAACGGGGTCATCAATATCGTAACCAAGCGTGGCAGGCGTGGCAAACCCCAATTTACTTATTCTTTGAGATTGAAGGGTACTTATCAGCCTGAGGGTTACAAATTATTGAACGGAGATGAGTATACCATGCTGATGAAAGAGGAGCTATTCAATGTGAACCAAAACCCCGAAAGTCAGCCGGAATTGAATTATGACCCAACCTTTTCTGAATACGAACAATTCAATAACAATACTGACTGGAGGGATGCTGTGAAGCAGTTCGGGCTGTTCCAAACGCATTATGTTTCTTTGTCGGGAGGTGGAGAGAAAGCAAATTATCGTATTTCAGCCGGTTATGACCATCAGATAGGTTCTATTATCGCTCAGAAACTGGATCGTTTTACCACCCGTATGGCATTGGATTATTTTGTAAACGACCGTATCAAGATTTCGAGCGACTTTGCATTGACTTATACGGATAACCACATGAATAGTGATGATTTGTTGAAGGTAGCTTATACGAAGATGCCCAATCTGGCTATTTATGACGAGGATGCGTACGGTAATTCTTTGGGTACGTATTACATGCAACCGAGGTTTGTGGAACGGTACCAAGGGGACAAGGATGAACTTTCGTCACAACGCGGTAAAGTGAATCCGGTGGCTTCGGCATATTTGGCAAAGAAAGAGGAACGTAGTTATAACATCCAACCCCAATTCGATTTCCAATACCGTTTGTTAGGACTTGACGAGACTTCTCACCAATTGACTTATAAGGGGACTGTGGTATTGAGCATTTATAACAAATACAATGATTCTTACTATCCTTGGGAGTTGAAGAATGTGGATTTCAAGGAGAATGAGAAAGGGATAAATTCCGCTTCTTCGGCTTTTGAAAAGAGTTTCGGTTTTAATACACGTCATCAGTTGACATATATCCCTTATATCATGAACCAAGACCACTCGGTACGCTTGTTCTTTAAAGGGGAAATGGTTTCCGGTACGTCCAGTTCCCAGTTCTTAAGTTCATACTTGTTGCCCAGTGGAACCATCACTTCTGGAACTGCCGGTGGCTTTTTGAATGAGACGAAAACAGGAGCCGGTCATTGGCGGAAGGCCGATTGGGTCCTTCAGGGGCATTATGCCTACCAGTCCAAATATTCCTTGGATTTGGCCTTGCGCGGAGAAGGAAACACTCGTTTTGGCCAAAAGTATCGTTGGGGGTATTTTTATTCCGCATCCGGTCGTTGGAATATTTCGGATGAAAAATGGATGGAACCGACCAAAAAATGGTTGAGCATGTTTGCGGTCCGTTTCGGATGGGGTGTGACGGGTACGCAACCTCCTAAGGAGGATACCCATTTCAGTGTGTATGGTGTAGATGGGGGGTATATTAATTCCATCGGGATGCGGCCGAACAATATCCGCTTGACGGATTTGCGTTGGGAAAAACAGACTGCGTGGAACCTAGGGTGGAACATCGGTTTGTTTGATGATTTGGTAACGGCGGATATCAATTTGTATTCCCAGAAGAAAACAGACTTGATGACCGAACATGCTTCTATTCCCACAACGACCGGTTTTTCAGAGTTGATTGTGGAGAATGGCGGAGACATGTTGAATAAAGGTTATGAAATCAATTTGAACCTGAACCGTGTAAAATTGACGGGGGATTTGGCGGCTACTTTCAATTTTACATTCGCTAATAACCGGAATACTATTACGGCCATGACACCTACGCGTCTGAATGCCATTAATGGAACAGGGGTCAAGTTACCTAAAAACGGGGAGTATATGTCCCGTGTGCAGATAGACAACCCGTTTGGTGCGATTTACGGCTTGCGTTATAAAGGTGTGTACGCTTACAGTTACGACCAGTTTGACAAGGCACAGGCGTCCGGCGCGACTTGCCCGGTGGCGCGAGATGAAGCCGGAGGCATCATTTATGGTGCTAATGGAGACCCGATGCCCATGTATTATGATTATAACGGTACGAAATATGCTTTTACCGGTGGTGACGCTATTTATGAAGACGTGAATCACGACGGGAGTATTGATCAATATGATGTGGTCTATTTAGGCAGTTCATTGCCCAAATTGACCGGTGGTTTTGGGTTTAGGTTGTTCTATAAAGGATGGAGTTTGAATGCACAGTTCAACTACCGTTATGGTAACAAGATTGCAAATGTGGCGCGAATGATGGCAGAAAACATGCATGGTGCAGACAATCAAAGTACGGCGGTGAACTATCGTTGGCGTAAGGAAGGTGACGGTGCAAATGGAGGGCATGTGTTGCCTCGGGCTTTGTATGGTCAGGGGTATAACTGGATGGGCAGTGACCGTTTTGTGGAAGACGGTTCATTCTTGCGCCTGAACTATTTGCAACTTTCTTATGGGTTTGACTCCAAGCTTGTCAAGCGCATCGGGCTTTCTCGTCTGAACCTTTACGTGAGCGGAGAGAATCTGTTCTGCCTAACGAAATACTCAGGCGTGGATCCCGAAGTAAATTATGGTAGTATGGGAGTGACTAAAGATGAGGCGATTACCCCTCGCGCAAAGTCTTTCACATTCGGGTTGACAGCAACGTTCTAATGACATGAATAAACAGAAGGAAATATGAAAAAGATATTGAAAACCGGAACATTGGCCATGGCCGTTTCCCTTACTGCTTTTATGACTTCTTGTGGTGACTTCTTGGATATCACGCCCCTGAATGCTGTGGTGGTAGAAAACTATTGGGAGAAGAAAAGCGAAGTGGAGAGTGTGATAACTTCTTGCTATTTTCACATGCAGGATAAGGGCTTTTCGCAACGCGTGATAGCCTGGGGAGAGTTACGGGGTGATAATTTGACGGAAACTTCCACAATGGCTGCAAAAGAAAAGGAACTTTATGACTTTTATACGAACAATATCATTCCGGATAACAGTTGGACTTCGTGGGCGGATTTCTATAATGTAATCAATTTATGCAATACCATCTTGCATTATGCACCTGGAGCCCAAGCTAAGGATGGAAATTATTCAGTAGACGAATTACGTACGCATGAAGCCGAAGCTAAGTCGATTCGCGCCTTGTGTTATTTCTATTTAATCCGTACTTTCAAAAAAGTGCCGTTGGTGCTCCAGGCTACTATCGGTGATGATGTGGATTTCAAAGTACGTGCATCCTCTGAGCAGGAAGTATTGGAACAGATTATTGCAGATTTGGAATGGTCGAAAGATTATATATGGAATAAAAAGTTTTTTGGTGATGTACGCGAAAGGAAAGGACGTTTCAATAAATTATCTGTGAAAGCCCTTTTGGCAGATATTTACTTGTGGAAAGGGGATTATGCCAGGTGTGCGCAGTATTGTAAGGAAATCATGGATGAGAAAATGGCAGAGTACAATGCCATCAAAGCAGCAGAATTGGAGGGGAATTTTATATCTTCTTCTACAGAAGGTTCTCTGACCTTGTACAATGGCTATCCGCTTTTGGATGAATCTTATTCATCTCATTATCCTTATACCATGTTGTATGAGCGGGGAAATTCATTTGAAAGTGTTTTTGAGCTCCAATACGATTATGATAACCGTAAGGATGGCAATGAAGGTGTTTCTTATTTCTATGGGAATCATAAAGATCTCTCAGGAAAGGTCAATGCAGCGGCTTATTTGACCAATCAGACGGCTGGTGCCTTGTTTGCAGACGCATCGGATTTGCGGTTGGAAGAGAATACCGGATATATGGGTGAACCCTCAAACAGTTATCCTATCTATAAGTTTCGTTTCTTGTATTTCGGAAATGATGAAAGAGGGTTTCGTTCCACGGCAGAGAATTGGATTGTTTACCGTTTGACGGATGTGATGTTGATGCGTGCTGAAGCTTTGGCTTATATGGGAGGGGATGAAAACAGTCAGGAAGCTTTTGAGATTGTGAAATCTGTGAACATGCGGTCGTGCAAAGGGCGTAGTTTGTTGGTGTTTGATGCCGATAAAATAAAGAATATCGTTTTGGATGAACGGCAACGTGAACTGATGTTTGAGGGGAAGCGTTGGTATGACTTGATGCGAATGGTACGTCACTCCGACAATCCGGTGAATGCGATGTCCACTTTGCGTAGTACATATTTGCAACGTAAATATGGAACAGGAGGACGCGATGCCGTGGCTCGAATGGGATCATTGGATAATTTGTATCTGCCTTTTTATCAGAAAGAGTTAGATGTGAATCCGTTGTTAGTACCGGATCAGAATCCGGCTTACATCATTTATTAATCAAGAGTAAATAGAAGTAATATGAAACGTAACATATATAATAAGGTAATAGGATGTGTGGTTTTGGCAACAACATTATTGGGTTGTTATGACGACGGTGTGGAAGGTGACAGTTATTATGTGTTTCAGGGACAGACGATTGGTGATTATTTGGATGCAGACGGGAAATATGGTGAGTTTTCCACTATTTTGGAACGTGCCGGCATGAAAGGTTTGATGTATGCTTATGGGGATTACACTTGCTTTGCACCGACCAACGAGGCCATAGACCGTTATGTGGATAGTAATTATCCGGGCTGTACGTTGGAAACTTTGCCGGATTCAGCTGTGGTGGCTTTGGCCAAAAGTCATTTGATAGACATTCGCTACTTGACTTCAGATTTTTCAACAGGCTATCTTCAGGAGTCTAACATGTACGACCGTAAGGTACAAGTGACCATTGAAAAAGAGTTCGATGCTGAAATAAGCGATAGTATGACAGTGTATGTCTTGAACGATTATTCACGGATTATCCAAGCTAACGATACTGTGAGCAATGGGGTTGTTCATACAATAGATCGAGTGTTGGAGCAGTCCAGTTATGTGTTACCGGATTACATGCAGTCCAAATGTGAGATGTTGGGTTTTACCCTGTTTATGGAGGCTTTGAAACAGACTCATTTGACGGATTCCATGTTAAGGGAAAAAGATGAAAGCCCGGAAATGTTGTCCCGATTGGCCCAATATGCTTCGAATTCGGAGTACACTACGGCTGGGCATAAAGTTCCTCCGGCCCGTAAGTTCGGTTATACGGTACTGGTAGAGAAAGATGAATTGTATAAAACGGTCTATGATCCGCAAAATATGGGTAAGCCTGTCTATACAGGGGATCTTCAGGCGGATTTGGCATCCTTGTTTAATTATGCAAAGGATATATATGACAAGGTATATCCGGATGATAAGGGGTTGTATGATGATGACTATACTCATCCCAAGAATCCTTTAAACCGTTTTGTTGCTTATCATATCTTGGACCGTAATGCAAGCTATGGGGATTTGGTACGTTCTACTCCGGATTGGTCTGTGCAGGAAGGTGGGGATTTTGTGGAGTACTACGAAACCATGGCCGGTAATTTGTTGCGTGCCCAAAAAGTATCTCTTTTGGGAGACGGGATATACTTAAATCGCTGTGATGATGTGAATAGGGCTGACAACAGGATGGATGGTGCGGAAGTCCTTCCTTCCGGAGGTTCTTCAACAGTAAATGGCAATTTCCAATTTCTGAGCAGTATCCTTTCTTATAATGAAAATGTCGTGAAAATGCTTCGTAGTGAACGAATCCGTATTGATACGGGGGTTTTGTTTCCTGAATTGGTGAACAATGATGTCCGTTTGGATCCGGATGGAGATATGTTATGGTGGCATTTCCCGGAAGGATATTTTGATGATGTGCGTTATGACAGCCAATGCGATTGCAAATATAACCGTTGGCCTAATCCTCAGGGAACCGGAATGGGGTCGCACTATGATTTGGCAGCATTCCGTACGGATAATATGAATTTTGCGGGGGAATATGATGTGATGTTGCGTTTGCCTGCCGTGCCTGCCGGTCAGTATGAGATTAGATTAGGGTACGTGGCTAATGGCCTTATGGGGATTGCGCAAATTTATTTTGGACAAAATAGTGAATACATGCAACCCACCGGAATCCCTTTGAATTTGGGATGGGGAGGGGGAATGCCCAAAGTGGGAATGATAGCAGACGATGCTTTGTTTGATGATATTCATAATGACGTGTCGAATAATTTCGAAGGAAAGACAACCATCACCGAAAATGATAAGGCTATGCGTAATTTGGGGTATATGAAAGGGCCTGCCTGCGTGTATAGAGTAGACAATGACAGGGTTTCATTACGTGCGAAGTTGGTTAACGATTGGTGGTATATACGTAATATCGTCACCACTCAGACTTTGGAAGAAAAACCTTCTTATTTACGCCTGCGTAAAGTGGATGAAAGAACCGGGCGCATGTTGAATATCGATTTTATCGAAATTGTGCCGAAAAGTGTGTATAATGGTGCTATACCAGAAGATAGAAATTAAATTAAAAGCAGAAGATTATGAAAGATACTAAAAGATATACCAGGGTAGCTATTTGTTGCGTGGCGGTATTGGCTACCGGATTGGTCTTGTCTTGTTCGGACGATTGGGATGCACATTATGATGGTCTGCCCCGTCCTACAAGGACTTTGTGGCAGGAAATTACTGCCCGTCCGGAGTTGGCGGATTTTGCAAAATTGCTTAAAAGCCATGGTTATGACAAGTTCTTGGATTCGGGTCAACGTTATACGGTTTGGGCGCCTACCGGTACTATAGACACGACATTGGTGACCGGTGAGAACATGACTTCGGATGAAGTGATGGAACAAGTAGTTAAAAACCATATCGCCCGTGGAGTTATTGCGGCGTCGTCTGTTGTGAACGATACTATAAAAGTGTTGAATGGGAAGCCCATGCCTTTTGTGTCAGAAGGGGGTGTGCCTCATTTCAATGGCTCGCCGGCCAAATCTTTTAATATTGAATGCAGTAATGGAGATTTGCATATATTAGATCACCAGGCGGTTTATAATAACAATGTTTGGTCTTATTTGAGACAAGATGCTGATTTTTCTAATATTACCAATTATTTGTATAGCTTTAATAAATTGGAGTTTGTGCCTGAATTGAGTACACCGGGCGGTGTGGTGAATGGGGAACAGGTGTATACGGATTCCGTGTTTGTCTTAACAAATGAATTGTGGGGGCAGATTGGCTACTTGAATGACGAGCAGCGGAATTATACGATGTTGGTTCCCGTGAATGATTGTTGGGACCGGTTGGTGGATAAGTTTAAGGGCTTTTATCATTATTCGGAAGACGAAGAACCGGAATTGGCAGACAAGTATGCGTGTCGCAGCATATTGGATGCTTTGGTTTTTGAAACCCGTAGTCAGTCTTCGACATCCGATTATTGGGAAAGTACGTCCGGAAAATTGTTCTATCGTCCCCAAGATGCCGGGGGCTTGTTTGAAGGGACCGAAGCCATTGGTTGTAGCAATGGACAAATATTGAAAGCGGCCGATGTGAATTTAAGCCCCTATCAGGTCTTAAACAGTGACATTGTTGTTGAAGCCGAAAATATCGGTGATTATCTGCTTGCAGCTAATTATTACGATGAAAATCAGGATCGTCCTGTGTTTGTTGCCGCAGCAAATACCGGTGTGTCATCTAGTTATTACATGAAGTTTACTTCTACGAATATGTTACGGGGCGCCACCGTCACTTATGCTATCCCAAACGTATTGTCTTGCGCCTATGATATAGGGATTGTATTTGTTCCGATGAATTTGACGCGTAATGGTTGGTCTTCTTCCATTGATACAAAAAAAGGGCGTGTGGATGTCGAATTGAATGATAAATACACGAATGAAAAGCTGGCAGTGGGAGGGATTGAAATACCAGGTGACAAGGTTGATACGATATGGGTGGCACAAGGGTATCATTTTGCTTATTGTGATTATTTCCCCGATCGTGTTTCTATGGAAGATGCTAAAATCTCTTTAAAAATCGTTAGTACGCCTAAACGTAGTGAGTCGGATTATACACGTGATTTATACATTGATTGCATATTGTTGAAACCCTCAATTGATGGAGATTTAAGTGATGAAGAATAAGAATCTATATAGTATATGTTTTTGTATGGCCTTGGCAGGCAGTCTGCAAACGGTCTATGGGCAGGTGGATGCGGAAGGGATGATAGATTCCACGTTATCGGCCGCAGGAAGAGAAACCGATTCACTTCAGATTGTAGTGCAGAGAGAAATGAATAAGCTTCCCACGGTGGTTTATAAGGGGACATTGGTCGATGCTGCCACAGGTGGGCCAGTGCAGGGCGGCATCATACAAGTAGCCGGAGACGAACGGTTCAGTTCCATTTCCGACGAACAGGGTGCTTTTGAAATAAAAGTGCCGTTGTATGCCAATCAATTGTTGGTGCGTACACCTACTTATGCCTTGGCTAGGGTACATTTGGTTGGAAAAGGAAAAGAATTGGTAGTGAGGATGTATTCAGAATATTTTTCCGATGGTTATGCCAATGAAGTGAGGGTGACGAATAAGAGCAGTGTCGGAGATTTTTCTCCAAATTCGTCATTGACCATTGAAGACGAAATGGCTAAAAAGCTTGGTGCTGATTTACGTGTATTGCTTCGTTCGGGTAATCCGGCTCAAGGAGCGAACATGTTTATTGGAGGATATAATTCGTTGAATGGAGGCGGGCAACCTTTGTTTGTAGTGGACGGTGTGATTCTTGATACTCAAAACGGGCGTTCGTTAATGCACGAAGGTTATGTCAATAACGTGCTTTCAGCCATTAGTGTTAATGACATTGAGAAAGTTACAGTGTTGAAAAACGCCACTGCATTATATGGGGCGAAAGGTGCCAATGGTGTTGTGATGATTGAGACAAAACGTGCAAAGAGTATGGCTACACGGATTGATGTAGATATCTATGGAGCGGTTGAATTGTTACCGAAATTGCCTTCAATGATGAATGCCGGGCAATATCGTTTGTATGCAACGGATGTGATGGGGAACGTGACGGAAACTCCGGATTTTTTGGATGATTTTACAACGGACAAGCAAAAGTACGCCATGTACCATAACGATACGGACTGGAAGGATTATGTTTATCATGAAGCTTTCACACAAAATTACGGTGTAAACGTGCAAGGTGGTGACGATGTGGCTAATTACAATCTCTCCATAGGCTATGCTAATGCGCAAAGTACATTGAAATACAATGATTTCTCACGGTTGAATATGCGTTTCAATACAGATGTGAAGTTTATGAAGAATTTGGATTGCAGTTTAGATGTGGCTTATTCCAATACGACCCGGAATTTACGGGATGATGGAATGGGCAATGGGCAGATGTTGTCTCCGGGAATGTTGAGCCTTATTAAATCACCTGTATTGGCTGCATACAATCCTGACCAATATGGCAGATTTACGGCATCCATGGCAGACTACGATTGTTTTAACTTGTCCAATCCCTTGTCCATATTGGAAAATGGCGACGCAAGTAATAAAAACCGGTTGGAGTATACTTTGTTTTCATTGAGTGCCATGCCGAAATGGAAAATCAATCGAAACTTGACACTGTCTGAAAAGGTAAGTTATGTGTTGAATAATGTTACGGAACGTTCGTTTATCCCGGATGAAGGGGTACCAACTTTTACAGAGAGTGGTGACGATATGACTGTTAACAGGGCAAGGGCTTATTCTAGTAAGCAATTGTCCGTGGCGAGCGACACCAGAATTGATTGGTCGTGCCGTTATGGTGGACATGTGATTCATCTTTTTGGAGGTTTCCGTTATTTAAGCGATTCATTTAATTCAGATGCTATTCGTGCAGATAACAGTGCGGGTGATAAATTGCCGAATATTTCCAATGAAATGAAAAACCGTAAGGTAGACGGTATTATTGAAGAATGGAAATCCACGGCTGTGTATGTGAATGCGGATTGGAATTATGCGGATAAGTATTTTTTGCAGGGAACGTTGACTGCGGAGACATCTACGCGTTTCGGTAAGAATGCCACAGGGGGAATGAAACTGGGCGATTATGTCTGGGGAGTATTCCCGTCCTTACAGGCGGCTTGGGTGGTTTCTGCCGAACCTTTCTTTCAAAACGTGAAAGGTATTGACTATTTGAAACTGAATGTCGGCATCGACCAATCGGGCAATGATAATATTGATTGCTTTGCCTCCCGGTCTTATTTTGCTCCAAGTGCATTCTTGAATCATACGTCGGGTTTGGCCTTGGCCAATATCGGTAATGATAAACTAAAATGGGAGACTGTCACGCGGATTTCTGTAGGTTTGGATATGTCCGTTTGGCATGACCGTTTGTCGCTTGGATTCAATTATTATAAGTCTTATGTGAACAATATGTTAGCTTATAAGACATTGGGAGGGGTGAGCGGATTGCGTAATTATTGGAGTAATGAGGGTAAGATGGAAAACCAGGGCTTTGATGTTGCGGCAGTGGCTAAAGTCATGGCATTAAAGGATTTCTCATGGGAAATTTCTGCAAGTGTCGGCCATTACAAGAATGAGGTGACTGCGTTGCCAGATAACGATAAGACGATTTATACTTCGGTTTATGGTGGTGAGGTCATGACTAAAGTCGGAAACCCAATCGGTTTGTTTTATGGTTACAAGACACAAGGGGTGTTTGCCACTTCAGAAGAAGCTGCTAAAACAGATTTACGTAATGGAAGTGAAAATGGAAGTGCTTTCCGTGCAGGTGATGTGCATTTCTCCGATTTGGTAGCTGATGGGGTGATTGATAATAAGGACAAAGATGTAATCGGCAACCCCAATCCGGATGTTTTCGGTAATTTCGGGACTAGCCTGCATTACAAAAATTGGACATTGGATGCCTTTTTCAGTTATTCATTGGGGAATGACATTTACAATTATCAACGTGCCGTATTGGAAAGCGGAAATTCTTATTATAATCAGACCACAGCTATGTTGAATCGTTGGACTTCAGAGGGGCAGCTGACTTCAATCCCCCGTGTGGAATACGGTGATAGGATGGGAAACGCCCGTTTTTCTGATCGTTGGATTGAGGATGGCTCTTACTTGAAACTCAAGACTTTAAGTTTGAGTTATCATTTCCCTTTCAACTTGACGTTTCTACAAGGGATTACAGTTTGGGGAGCTGCAAATAATCTATTTACGTGTACAAAATATTTGGGTAGCGATCCAGAACTTTCCATTTCAGGCAATCCGATTTATCAGGGGATTGACCGTGGTTTGTTAGGGCACGGGCGCAGTTTCGTTTTAGGTGTTAAAATAAATCTTTAACAAGGATATGAAGATGTTAAAAAACATATTAAAGTTGACCGCCATTTGGATGGCGGCTACGGTATCTTTCACGGCTTGTGAAGTGGATACTACTACGGTGATGTTTGAAGAAGACCATGACTTTTCTCAACCGGGCGATACCGTGTTCTCTATGTTGGGTATATTGGACAAGGTTCAAGACGTGGTCGAAAAAGGAGTGCTTTTAGGGGAATTGAGAGGAGATTTGGTAAAGCCTGATCCTTTTGTCGGTACAAGTAGTGCTTGGGTGGATTTGACTCGTTTTGAGAATTTGGAAAATGCGACTTTCAACCGTTATCGGGATTACTATGCCATTGTGAATAATTGCAATTTCTATTTGGAACGTGCGGATGCCGAGATGGAGCGTCGCGGGCAGAAAGTGTTCCTGAAGGAATATGCAGCTGTGAGTGCCTACCGGGCGTGGGCTTACTTGCAATTGGCCTTGCTTTATGGCGAAGTCCCGTTCTATACTCAGCCTTTGCTGTCTTATTCTGAAATAGAGCAAGTGATGAATGATCCTTCCAAGCGGAAGGGGTTGGGTGAGATTTGTTCTTATTTCATTGATGATTTGCTTCCTTACGTTGATGTGCCGTTTCCCAATTATGGGAACTTCACTTATGATCAGAGTAGTTCAGTAAATAGTAGTGATTTTTTTCTTCCAATTCGTTTACTGAGAGGTGACCTTTATTTATGGCGTGGTTCATTGGATGGTAATAAATCTGATTTTGCTAAGGCTGCACAAGAATATCGTGATTATTTATTGTCTGAAAAACGATTTGTAAGTCCTGATGTAAAGGTGGCTTATCGGACTGTGGATATGGATGGTGCCCAAATTGTGGATCGTTGGAGTTCCGTTTTTCTCGGAAACAATTATAATGAAAGTATTAGCCTCGTTCCATTTGCAGGCAATTCTCAATATGGAAAATTGGGAAGTTTGCGGCAATCGTTTAGGTCTTTCATGGGGTCTGATGCTCTTCAGAAATTAGTGGATGAGTCTTATTATTGTTACGTGATGTATACAGAAGAATCAGAATCGGGTGAAAGTGAGTATATGTCTCGTTTTACGGGTTTGGCAAAGGATACCTTATATTACGGGACAAAGGAAAATCCTCAGTATTATTCATATATCACAGTACCGGGCACACCGCAATATTTCATGGGCGATTTGCGTTTCAACCGGGATTATCAGGAGGGATACGGGTTGAGCATCAATAAGTATTCCTCTTCTTGGCCGCATGTGACCACCTATCGTACGGGAGCGGTATACCTTCGTCTGGCCGAGGCCATCAACCGTGCGGGTTATCCGTTGACGGCTTTCCATGCGTTGAAGTATGGTTTGAGCCGCGGCAATTTGATACAATATGATGCCAATGGGGAATATCGCCGTCTGATGCAGTCCGGTTATACGTTTTACGACATGTATGACAACAAGGATAATATTGGTTTGCATGCACGCGGTTGTGGTAACGCGGAGATGGACACGTTGCATTACTCGTTGCCTGCCATGGCTTCGCGTCCGGACAGCATTCAGAAAGTGGAGGATATGATTTGCGACGAAATGGCTTTGGAGACGGCCTACGAAGGCAACCGTTTCTATGACTTGATGCGCTTTGCGTTCCGTCGCGGAGAAGATTTTCTGGCTTCCCGTGTGGCACGGCGTAATAATCCGGATATGCCGGATCAGACGCTTTACAACAAATTGAAAGACCGCAAAAACTGGTATTTGCCGATGGTGGAGAATTGAGAATGGTATATTGAGGAATGGCAGGCATGGAACGCAGGCATAGGCTCTTTTCCATGCCTGTTTTTTCTGCAAAAAATATGAAATGGGAAAAAATGACATACGTTTTGTCGAAAATTGCCCTATCCTCTTTGGGTAAGGTGGCTTAATTTTGCGATTAGAAAACTAAAGAACCCAATATCATGGAAATATTCACGGAAAGTCAATTCTCAGCATGTTATATACATTACCGGAGGCGGGTGAGAGGTTATATCTTGTCTCGGGTTTCCGACCGTGAAGAGGCAGAGGATCTGACTCAGGACGTATTTGAAAATATATGGAGATGCAGGGAAGGGGTACGCAAGGAAACGCTTCACAATTTAGTCTATACGGTTATGCGGAACACTGTGATAGACTATCTGCGCCGTCGTTATATGAAAAAAGACAAGATGGACATATACACCTGCTGTGAGGAGGAGGGCCGCAATACGGTAGAAGAAGATTATTATTACAAGGAGCTTCGCGTGGCGCATAGGAAGATGGTGAAACAGTTGTCCGAGAAACGCCGTCAGGCATATATTTTGTATTTTTACAGGGGTATGTCGTATGCTTCCATTGCCGACAGGCTCAGTGTGTCCGAACGTTCTGTAGGCAGTCATTTGCAAAGGGCGTTCAGGGCGGTGCGTCTGGGGGTGGACGGGATATACCGGTATAAGGCGGGGTGAATGGAACCGGAAGTCCCGTTTTTGACAATATGTGCACTCTTTCCGCTTTCCGGCATGCAAATGGAAAGGGAAAAGGCTTTCTTCCCATTGGCCGGAGTTGTGTCAAAAGCCTGAAACAGGTACGGAAGAGGCTTTTTAGGAATACTTTTTTTAAGGTTTCAGGGTGTTTTTTTATGTTTATTCACCAAAGACATGAATCGTTTGGAGCAGAATGAAAAATCGTTCGGCTGAGAAAACATTTTTTTTCTCCGCGTGACGGTCGTAAGTCATGCGCTTATCAGCGGAACAAGTGCCTTAAAACCGTGGCTCAACCTGCTGCGGATGCCATTATTTTCTCTATTTGGAAAGGAAAATCCTGCGGGTTCGGAGTGTCTTTTGGTAAGCTGGAACGCCTTACAGGTTACGCCATTCTTTGGGGGCTGCGCAGAATGCGTCCTACAGTTTTCATTATGATAACGGAATACATTTTCGGCTTTCATCTTGCCTTTTCCCGACGGTGCGAGAATCGCGTATTTACGGTGGACATCCAAGTGGGGGACGAATAAACGAGTCACGCACCATCGGAATTGACTTTTTGCCATTTTGTAATTGGAGGTTTTTACAGACGTAGGATTTGCTCTTTGCTTAAGAAATCCAGAAACTCCCGGTAGGCCGTGCAATTCCGGAGCAGCGTTTCGTTTCCGGTCATGAAAAATTGCTTGCGTGCCCGGGTGAGGGCCACGTTGAGCTTGCGGTCTATTTCCCGTCCGTCTGTCATGATCGGTTCGGACAGGATGGAAAGTTGGTACGGACGGCTGACGGTGGTGCTGAATATGATGATGTCACGTTGGCTGCCTTGGTAACGTTCCACCGTGTCGATGGTGATGTCGGCCGTGTCGGGAATGTGCCGTTCAGCCAAGGCTTTGCGTATCATGGCGATTTGTGCGCGGAAGGGGACGATGATTCCGATTTGCTTGCAGGGGCTGAAGGGTATGCCCGAGCGGCTGTGCAGTTGGCAAAGGGTGTGTACCAGACGTGCCACGGTCTCGGCTTCCCGCTTGTTGCTTTTGGATGAATCGCCCACGTTCGGCAGACCTTGGGCAAGCTCGGTCTGCTCTTGCTTACTCTCGATTTTCGTGTAATATTCTGCTTTGTCGGCTTGTACGGAAATGAATGCCATACGTGTACCGCCCACAAAAGCGGTCCATCGGTCATCGTCCGGACGGGTGCCGAATGCCAGTGGTTCCTGTTGATGGGGGAGGGGAACGGCATCCAGTCCGCCGTTATAATAATTACGGTTGACAAATTCGCAGATGGACGGATGCATGCGTCCTTGGCGATGAAGCATTTCCACGATGTTTTTCGTGCCTTGCAGGCTGCTCAGCCGGTGCAGGCGTTCAAACAGGGAGTTACGGCAGTCGGTCAGCCCGATGGCTTGCAGGCTATCCTCGGTCACCCGTGACATGTCCCGGGGTTGGCTCACAACGGCGGGCAGTTGCTTGTGGTCGCCGATGAGGATGAACTTCCCGATGGCCAGACGGTTCAGGTTATAGTCTCCCCGGTTCACCGCAGTAGTGGCGCATAGCAGGGGGAGCAGTTGGGGCTCGAGCACTTGTGAGGCTTCGTCGATGATAGCCACGTCGATGACTTTCAGGCTGAATAGCTCTGTCTGGCTGCATAGGCTGCTGATGGTGCCGGCAAACACCCTGACGGGCGCCAACTTCTCGTAGATTTCTTTTCGGGAGGTGGCATCCCCGATGACGTGCTTCATGAGCCGTGGCCGGAAGTCCGGGGCGCAGTTCAGTTCCTGCCCGATGCGGATATATTCCGGAGCAGGGTTGATGGCAGACAGCGTATGGCAGATTTCATCCACAGCCCGGTTGGTATAAGCCATGAGCAGGAGGGTCTTTTGCGGAGAATCCGATAAGAACTCTTCCACCATGGATTTCAAGGCTACCGACGTCTTTCCTGTCCCCGGCGGTCCGACAAGCAGGAAGTAATCCCGGGCCTGTTTGGCCTTCAGGACGATACGGTCTATTTCTTCATTCAGATAATGCCGGTGGAGCTTTACGGACGGATCGGTGGCCGGTGGCCGTATGCCCAACAGCAGCTCTTTCCGTTCCCGTGGGGCGGTGAGCAGGCTGAACAGTCCCGAATAGGCTTGGTTGAATGTGGCGTCCATGTAACCCGGTTCTACGGCATAAAGGCTGTCGGGGTGGAATACTCCGGCATTCCGCTGCTTGTAAGATAGTTTCAGCAGCATGCGTTCAGGATGGATTTCCTCTATGGTGCAACGGAAGAACTGTTTGTTCGTCACGTTGTCCCCTTCGTGGTTCCGTTCGTAGAGCATCACCATGTCGCCCTGCCGGAAGTTCGGGAGGAAGTCTTCGCCGTATTCCGGAAGTTTCAAATCCAGCCGCACGATGGCACCTTCCTCGTCGGGGACGGGATGCAGTTTCAGTCCGGTCAGGATGTTTCCGTTCTGTTGTTTGGTCAGTGTGTCGCAGCACCATGTTTCGGAGAACCCGCCCGGCGAGTCCGCCCGGTCATCCCCGACTTTGGCGCGGAATTGTTCGCGGGCGGTAAACGTCAGGAAGCGATGGAAATAATCGGCTTCCGCTCCCCTCATGCCATGAAGCGGTGTCAGTATTTCCATCATGCGGGGGCGCAGGTAACGGGTGTAGAGCCGGTCGCCCCGTCCGTCCACGTTGAGCCGTTCTTCCGTCAGCTCGCCTATCAACGCACGGGATTCCCCTCTTCTCAGACGGTGCTCTATGTGCAGGATGGCATTCCGCAGGGCCATGACGCGGCGGATATGGCTGCGCGGCACGTCGACGGCATAAAGCCCGGGATAACGTGAATAGAAGAGGTAAGACTGTACCTGTTCATGCCTGCGGTCCAGGTTATAATACAGGATTTCTTTGTACAGGGCCATTTGCAGGCGGTGTTCGTCCTTCGGGCTGCGGTAGGGATATTCGTCTGCTTTTCCGCTTTTCAGTTCCACTAACTTGTCGGCGTTTCGGGTGAGCAGGTCCATACGTCCTTGCAACCCGAGGGCTTCGCAAAGGAAAGACGGCTCCAGTTCCACTTCCGTTTTCCGGATGTCGATGCCTGCGGCGCTGAAACTGTTGCGTACGGTTTGCCGGATGTGGCGGAATTGCATTTCGCACCGGTTGAAGAAATCGCGGTCGATGTCCGGCAAGGTGGACCAGGCAAGAGGGGAGATCCGGAAGGAATTCTGCATGGAACGCAGGTAGAGTTCCGCTTCTGCCGTCCCGTCTGCATTTTGGATAAATCGCTCACGCCCGGCAGACTCCGGACAAGCCCGGTCTTCTCTCTCTAAATCGCGATTTTGGATAAATCGCTCACGTTCGGCAGAGCCAAGCCTGAAAACTTCGTTTTCGCTTGTCTTTGCTCTCTCTAAATCGCGATTTTCATTCACGCAGTCGTCCAGAAACTGGTTGGCCGCATTTCCCAACTGTATGGCCGCAGAGCGTGCCGGAGGAGCGAATTTGTTCAACAAGTGGGTGTAAGCCGAATACCCGTACGGTTTGATGCAGGCGCACAAGGCTGTGATGTCAATCAGGAAATCCGGGTCGAGAACCAACATCTCGGGTTTTAGGACGTAAGGATATGCGCCTTCCGCCTTTATGGTCTTGACCGATAAGAGATTGAGCTGCGCCCCTTCGTACAGTTGTTCTTTCAAGTCGGCGAACGTGCGGTCGGTTTCGTCGGTATATTCCACTTTCAACAGTTGTTCCGTGGGATGCGTGTGGTCTTTTCCATAAATGAAATGCTCGTCCCACCGGTGCACCGTGATCCGGATACGTTTGGCCTGCGGTACTTTTTCGGCAGGTGCGGGAGCGGGTCGCCAATGGCGGGGCAGGCGTTTTTGCACGTCTTCCGGAACATGGGTTTGGTAAAAAGCGGCCAATCCTTCGCAGACCGCTTTTAAGTCGTAGGCTTCATCCTCTCCGTCGGGCAGGAAAAGCCCTTTTTGTATTCGTCCGGCCCGTGCACGGAACACTTCCAACGGGTGGGACGGATGGCCGGTTTGTTTGCAGAGCCAATGCAGGCGTGCGGCTGTGTGGGTGAAATCCACCGGACTGTGGCGGGTCCGGTCTTTCAGCGCACGAAGCAACAGCGCGTCGAGGGCATGGTAACGTGCGGTACAGTCCATGTCCGGCTGCATGATGTTTCTGATTTCATCGAATATGTCCTGAATCTCTTCCGTCATGGGTTATGGCGTATTCTGTTTGGACTTGGCTTCCAGTTCTTCGGCACTCAGTACTTTGCTTTTGAATCCTCCGCGCGAATTCTTGCGTGACGGGGCAGGCGCGGCACCGGTCGTGCCACCATGGACGGCAGCACGGTAACGTTGCCAACGTTCACGGATGGAAGTCACGTAGCCGTAGGTCTCTTCTCCGCGCAGGTAACCGTAACGCACTACGGGGTCGTTGTAATATTGCGGCTGGCTCAGGCGGAGGATGAAAGGAGCTACGTCGCTCCACAACTGCGGGTTTTTGCCGTGTTTACGTGCCAAAGCCATGGCGTCGCGAACGTGTCCCGTTCCTCCATTATAGGCCGCCAGGATAAAGTTTATACGTTCCGACCTGCCGGGTATATCGCTGAATTTACGTTCGAGTTCACGGAGGTACCGGGCTGCCGCACTGATGTTCTTTTCGGGCTGGTGCATTTGGTCGGCGGGCAAACCGAGATGTACGGCTGTTTCAGGCATAATCTGCATCAGTCCGCGTGCTCCGGCCCACGATACGGCCTCCGGGTCGAAACCGGACTCTTGGTAACATTGTGCGGCCATGAGCCGCCAGTCCCACCCGATGGCTTGGCTATGACGGATAAAATGAGTGTCGTACGGCGAGATAATGCCCTTGGCGCGATTCTGGAAGGGGGCACGGACACGGCGTTTTACACTTCCGCCGGGAGACAGACGCAACTGTTCCCTTTTTTGCAAGAAAGACCGTGTCTCGGGGCTATACCATCCGTCCAAGGCTTCGGCCAGGAAGGGGGCATCCTTTCGTACGACCCATCCGGTTTTGACTGCGGCCGTGCTGTCTGACGGACACGACCGGACACCGGAGAATTGCAGTTCCGTGTCTGTCATGTGGTTCTCCGGAATTTCCAACGCGATGAGGTCTGCCTCTCCTTTTTTCAGTCGTTGGAAAAGCTCCGCCGTATCGCGTACAGCTTCCATACGGAGCTTGGCACCGATGGACACGGCAAAGTGTTCGGCCAATTCAAATTGCAGTCCGAATCCTTTTCCCTTATATTCATAATAAGTGTCTGGACCGGACAGCGTGACGGCTATCAGTTCGCCGGCTTCCTGTATCTGGTCTAAGTCGTAAGCTGTTTCCGCATATTCTTCTTCCGTGATACCCAAAGGGGATATTTTTTTCTCCTCTTTTTCTCCGCAGGATACGAGATTGACGGCAAGGACGGTCAAGAGACAGGCCAGCAGATAGTGTTTCCATAAATCGCTCCCGCTCGGCAGAACGGAGCCTAAAAACTTCGTTTTCGCCCCGCTCTGCCCTCGCTTACTCGTGATTTTCCATAAATCCGGTCGTTTTCGGCATAGCCGGAAGCCGGACTTCCATCCGAATTCGCTTATACGGACTTTCATAGAGCTTGCCCCGTTTGTTCCAAATGGAGATTGAGATGGTGTAGGATGTAAGTACGCATGATTTCGATGGCTTTCTCGTTTTCTCCTCCTTGGGGAATGATAAGGTCGGCATAGCGTTTGGTCGGTTCGATGAATTCCAGATGCATGGGCTTGAGTACGGCCCGATAACGGTCCACTACCATTTGTACGGTTCTTCCCCGTTCGATGATATCCCGTTCGATGACACGGATGAGGCGTTCGTCGGAGTCTGCATCTACAAAGATTTTGATGTCCATCAGGTCCCGGAGTTCTTTATTGGACAAAGCGAGTATGCCTTCTATCAGGATAACCTTTCGGGGTTCTACGTGTATGGTCTCTTTCAACCTGTTACATTCCAAATATGAATAAGTCGGTTGTTCGATAGCCCGTCCGGCTTTCAGTTCTTTCACCTGACGGATCAAGAGCTTCCAGTCGAAAGCGCAAGGATGGTCATAGTTGATTTTGCGGCGTTCTTCCATGGTCATGTCCGTGGCGTCGATATAATATGAGTCCTGCGGGATGAGGGCCACTTCGCCTTTCGGGAGACTCTCAATGATTTTTCGTGCGACCGTGGTCTTTCCGGAGCCCGTGCCTCCGGCTATTCCGATAATATACATGGGCATTCTGTTTTTGTTTTAGTAAACATCTTCGTTTCCGGTAATTTCTTCCGATGTGAGCGGTTTGCGATCCATAACCTTCCACACATATGCGATGTAGGCCACGACTACGGGAAGGAGAAGAGACACGTAGGCCATGGTTTTCAGGGTGAATAGGCTGGAGCTGCTGTTTGCCAAGGTCAAAGAGCTTTGTAAATCTGCGGTGGAAGGATAGTAAGCAGTATGGTTATAACCGACACACAGAAGCAAGGATAATACGGTCAGTATGGTTCCTGTACCTGTAAGCCAAAAACCGTTGCGACTGGTGTGGCAGAAGATACCACGAATAAGTCCGAAAAGCACACCTGTCACACCTGAAAGGAACAAGACAAGCAATATCGGCATGTCTGTCAAGTTGTGGAAATACTTGTAGGGTTCCATGAAAACGATGCCGGTTTCCGGATGGACGGCAAAACCGTCTTTCAATAACGTATGGATCACGAAAGCCAAGAAAAACAGCAGGAATGGGACGCTGTCTCCCAGCAATTGGCGGCGGCAACGTGGAATCAGTTCTGTGTCGCGAATGCTGCGGATGAAATAAAGGCAACCTAAAATACGAGCCAGAAAACAGACAGCCAGTCCCAACATGAGATTCCAAGGATTTGCCAAAGCATCCAAGCCGTGCCATTCGTTACCCCAATGACTGATGACGGGGATGGCGGCCTCTGTCAGATTGGATTTGCTGACAAGAAAATCAGACCCGTTGAAGAATGTAGCCACGGCCGCTCCGAGCAGAACCGGACCCATGACTCCGTTGAATACCAAAAAAGATTGGTAAGTACGTTTGCCTAACAGATTCCCTAATTTCGATTGGAATTCATAAGAAATAGCTTGTAGTACGAAACTGAAAAGTATGAGCATCCACAGCCAGTATGCTCCGCCGAAGCTTGTGCTGTAAAACAAAGGGAAAGAGGCAAAAAAAGCTCCTCCGAAAGTGACGAGCGTGGTAAATGTAAACTCCCATTTACTGCCTGTCGCGTTCACCAATAAGGCACGTTCCGTTTCATTCTTTCCCAAGTGGAATAGCAATGAGTTGCCCCCTTGTACGAATAATAAGAAGACCAATAGTGCCCCTAACAGGGATATGATGAACCACCAATAATGCTGTAGAAAAATATAGGTCGATTCCATAGTTTTGATATTTGACAGTGACTAATCTTTTTTATCGGTTTCGTTCATGATTCAGGTCCTTTTTGGATGGCTTTTACCATGATACCTATCTCGGCAATGAATAAAATAGTGAAAATGGCCAAAAAGATGAAGAATGTCGTTTGTACCACTCCTGCAGACAGGTTGGATATGGCGGCATTGACCGGTAACAAATCCTGGATGGCCCAAGGTTGTCGCCCGACCTCTGATACGACCCAACCGGCCTGGCTGGCTACGAAGGCGAAAGGAATGCTCCATAGGGCGATTCGGTGCAGCCATCTTTGTCCGTACAGTTTATTTTTCCATGACAGGAAAAGGACCAAGGCGAAAAAAGCAATGAAGTACATCCCGAAACCTACCATAATCCGGAATGTCCAGAACGAAAGTCCTACATTCGGCACAAGATCGTCAGGGTTTTGAATATAACCGTAACCGAAGTATGGCATGTTTTCTTCCAATGTGCGGCGGGACGCGTCCATCTTATCTTGGTCACCGTCCTTTTGAGCCTGCCGGAAATCCGATAAGGCCGCGATTGCCATTTTGCCTCTCGCGATCTTTTCTGTGGCGGACAGAGCCTTGGAACCGTCGTTTGTCGTATATCCTCCCGCCAAAATGTTGTAGATTCCCGGTACGTAACCGTCGGGATTCCGTGTGGCCAGAAAAGACAGCATAGTCGGGATTTTCCATTCGCCGACCACCGTTAACGGCTGTCTTGTTCCACCTTCGTAAAGCGCTTCCATTGCAGCCAGTTTCATCGGTTGGTATTGTGCGACTTGATAGGCGGATTTATCTCCGCTGTATAGTGTCAACAGCGAGGCGACCATACCTGTACATGCTGCAATTTTCATACTGGCCAAGGCGAATTCCTTCTCACGCCGTTTCAATAGGAACCAACCACTAACTCCAATGACGAACACGGCCCCTACAATCCAACTGCTGAGTACTGTATGCAAGAACTTCATTACGGCTACAGGCGAAAAGGCTACGGCGAGGAAATCAACCATTTCATTGCGTACCGTTTCGGGGTTGAATACCATTCCTACGGGATATTGCATCCATGAATTGGCCACTAAAATCCACCAGGCAGACAAGGTAGCTCCCAGACCGGTGAGCCATGTAGAAGCCAAATGGAATTTCTTGCCTACTTTGTCCCATCCGAAAAACATTACGGCCACAAAAGTAGCTTCCATAAAGAAGGCTACGATGCCTTCAATGGCAAGAGGGGCTCCGAAGATATCACCTACGAACCAAGAATAGTTGCTCCAGTTCGTACCGAATTGGAATTCGAGAATCAGTCCGGTCGCTACTCCGATGGCAAAATTGATTCCGAACAGTTTCATCCAGAAACGGGCTGTTCTTTTCCAGAAATCATGACCGGAAATGACGTATCGTGTCTCCATAACTCCCATGATGACAGCCAGTCCCAGCGTGAGCGGAACAAACAGCCAGTGGTACATTGCCGTCAGGGCGAATTGTGCTCTTGACCAGTCTATCATTGTCTCCATATTGTCTAACATAAGCCTTGTTTTTATTTCAAGATTAAGGATGAATAGCTCTTTCTATCAGTTCATTTCCTACATAGTCTTCCTTTTCTTCGGTCGATTTGCCTTTGAGGAAAGGCGGGAAGAAAAAAAGTTTCAGGATAAAGAACATGATGAAAAGTTTGATTAGAATCACGGCCCACAACGTACGTCCCAGCGTCATACTGCGGAAACCGTCGCGGTAAAATCTCCAAATTCCGATGATTCCTTGTCTTATCATAGTGAATGTATAAGTGTGATAAGGCAAAGGTAAGCAAAAAACAGTGGGAAGCGGGTGCCGTGAACGGATTTTTTGCTAACTTTGGATGAAAATAATATAAAAGACGTTGTATTATTATGGTGAAACATATCGTATTATTTCAGTTGGCTTCTGAAATGGAAGCCGAGCGTAAGAAAAACGTGATGGACGCTTTCAAAAAAGGGATAGAAGCTCTGCCTGCCAAAATCCCGTTTATCCGGAAGATTGAGGTCGGGTTGAATGACAATCCGGAAGAACAATTCGACATCGCGCTCTACAGCGAGTTCGACACGATGGACGACGTAAGGGCTTATGCGGCCCATCCGGCTCATTTGGCCGTAGCGGCTTTGCTGAAGGATTGCAAAAAAAGCCGTTCGTGTGTGGATTATGAATGCAAAGCCTGACCAAGGAGTTGTTTGCATGTGAGACGTATCCCCTACACCGGAATTTTGCAAAAAGAGCCTTCATCCTTCAGGCTGTATGTTAAACCTCTCATTACATTGATGTTATAAGCTGAAGGATGTTTCAGGTATCCTTCAGGCAGGTTCCATTTCGTTTGGCGCAGAACGAAAAATCGTTCGGCTGAGATTGAAAAATCATTTGGCTGAGAACTTTTTATCGCTTTCCGCAATGAACGGAAACTGAAGGATGGCCTTTTTATCTTTCATTCCGTAACGTGTTATGTAATAGCTGCTTATCGTGTTGCCTGAAAGATGAAAGGTATTTTTTTTAAACTCTTGGGGGATGGTGGATTTTTGCAGAACGTCTGTATTTCCACTTGGTTTTTAAGTCTCATTACATGTCCCTGATGAAAGACCAGATGGCTAAACGACAAATGATTATGTACATATTCAGAAGATAAAATGATGTATACTTTCCGATTTTCCCTCATCCTGCTTTTCTTGTTTCAAATAGGAAAGGCAGGAGCACAATCTCCTTCCAACCGATTGGATGTGGTACAAATAGAGAAGTACCTCCAAAAATCATATCAGGAGTACATGGAAGCCATAAACACAGATGACAGAGAAACTGAAGAAAAGTTTCTCAAAAACATGCTTACCCCGGAAATGCAGGAAAAACGGGCGCGACTGGCATGCGCCACGGATAGTGACCCCATGATTCGGGCGCAAGATATTACGGAATATTCCATTCAGTCCGTATGGTGCAAGCACCTGTCTGGCTGTTGGTACGAAGTGTCATACCGCCCGTATCCCAAAGATTCGACAACCTATATCCCATTACGTATCACGGCAGATACCTTGGGAAAAGTACGTATTTCGTACGTAACGCCTGATTGGGGCAACCGTAATTACGGAGATTATTGGTTTGATATTCCTGAGGAAAAGGTCATAGACAACCAAGACGGGAAGACATTTGTGGAAACCTTTTACAAGTCATACGTCTATACCTACATAAAAATGAGACCGGATTTGGAACAAGGCTTAAAGCGCTTGCGAGAGGCTTATTGCACTCCCATCATGCGGGAAAAATACGTCCAGTCAAGGAAAGAGGTAGAACAGGAAGACCCTATGTTCGATCCCGTCATTGGAAATGACGACTTCGATGTCTTTTGGTACAATTCTTTGCAAGTCCATCCCTCTGAAACCAAAGGATGCTTCACGGTAAGCTATGGATGCACGAAGATTCGAGTGGCTCTCCAATGCCAAGATGGAAAATATAAAATAGCTGACGTGGAACTTATCCCTTAACACACCATCAATAACAAAATACGCCATGGAATCGTACAAATCAAACCGACCTGAAAGCAAGTCTTTATTTACAGCCGTCATGACACTATCGGTTGTTTGGTTTTTCATCAGTATCATACCTCTTTCCGCACAAGAACGTGTGGACATTGACACCCTATGGTATCGTTACCATAATCCAGAGCAGGATCATTATCCGGACTTGCTTCCCGAAGACTGTTATATGGAATTGTACTTGGAAAACGGTATATTGAAGAAAGGGTACTTTTGGGGAACGACTGACGAGTTTGAACAAGCTCGTGAAGGCTACGAGTGCGGCTATTTCGTCATGCCCATGACGGATATAAAACAAGACAAAGACTCCATTTCATTCCGTTTGGACATTGTCACGACCTCAAGCGGTGAAAAGGTCAACAGTTTCGTCAAAGCCCCCATCGACCGCCATATCCGTTCCTGGCAGGAAGCCATGTCGCGCTATCAGACGTGGGAACCCTTTACCGACCGGATGGAGGATGAGATACAAATGAGTATCTCCTTTGCCCGGTGGTTGGAAAATGACGTTGTACGGTACGGCATGTCTCCGATGAAAGATTCTATAATAGTCAAGAACCTGACCTGTCCTTACAACGATAAGAATGGTCGGGGCTTCGTCTTGCTGAAAGGCAAAACGGAACGGTAAAGAAACGCATTGTAATCGTGGAACACGCCATCTTGATTTAGCCTACAAAAGCCAATGCTGGGATTTAATTCATTTTTATTGGTTTAAAGAACATAAATTACCCACGGTTTATAGGAAATAGTCATGAAGAAAACTTTTATCGGATACCTATTGGCCCTTATTCCATTATCCTCCTATTCCTGTTTGCAAGCAGGAATAGGAGACAATGTACTTGAAAAGGAATATCAAACTATCCGTATGGAGAACGATAGTCTGAGGCCTACCCGGAAATGGACATTCAATTATGACGATGAAAAATTTCCATGCGACCATGGAGCGTATGATGGTACGATTAAAGGTTTTGATACGGACGGTAAGGGGCGTTTTTATATTTTAGGTGGAGAACCCGTCCGATTGGCTTGTTTCATAGGAGAGAATATGGAATGGAGCCGAGACCTCGGTTTGTCTATGAGACACTGCCAAAATGCTTTATTCAAGATGGTAAACGATTCCATTTATTTTATAAATGAAGTCAAATACATTTATTCTTATGATGAGGAAAACTCTACTTATTTCAAAGATGAAGCCAAATTCATTTCTTACCAAGACGAAGCCAATTCCATATTTCGTATCCACAAAAGCGGCAAAGGAAAGTTAGAACGTTTCCCCCTACACATAGATGGGGAATACCTTGAAGGGAAATTGCGAGACAACGGTTTTTATGTAGTGGCAAGACCCGAAAATGTACCCGACAGCGTTTCGCTCGATGACAGAAGCCACGACATGGGCTATCTCTTCACATACCCTAATAAATTGCAAAATAAGGTCAGCGGAGGAAACGACATCGCTAAGTTGCACTTTGACGGCACGCCGGTATTTATTGATTTGGAAAACAATCCCCCTTATACGGGTTTCTATGGGAAAACAGACAACTTTCTGATATATGGTTCTATTGACTATGACATCGGATCGATTGCAATAATAGACACAATACACCATACCATAACAAAATATCCCATTTCCGGCTTACCACGATTGGATGCGACAACCGGTTGGTTTCCAGGTGGCGCACTAAGTTCTGATAATACAACGGTTATTGTCAACAAGCATCTGTACACAATAGGATACGACAATATAAAAATGACTTATACCATCGTGGAATATGATTTAAGTCCCATATTGCTTATGACAAAAGCAATAGACTCATAAAACTATGGGACGCGTCATTCTATTTTGGCTCGTAAAAAACTATGGCTGTCTCTTTTGAACATTTCTAAAAATACAATCATTCATGTTCCTACGAAACATATTCATATTCTTCTTTTTATCACATTTTGCACATGCAACCGCCCAACCGGCAGCATTCCGCACTTTCTTGTCAGGGTTTAAGAAGTGCACCCAAATTAATATGACATCATTTGGGGAGAGAATCATATCCGATTCAGTTTTGATAGATAGCGACATGTATGCCCGTTTTCTTCTTCCCATACAAGACGGCTGCCTTTGTGGACAGGACGATGTCTTTTGGCAAAAAGGAAGTTACATGGAGCGTGGAGGGTTTATCACCATCATGCTGAAAAGGCACTGCCAAGACTACAAGGACGGAAACAGCCAATATTTCATAGAGAACGATGTTACCGATTATATGCTCGTCACATATTCACGCGATGGTAAAATCCTGGATTTTAAAACGGTCGGACACGATGGGAGAGCGTACTTCACACGTATAGTCCCCAGTGGACAGGCACCAAACTTCCTTGTGGAGCAAGGCTCTTTGGATGATTGTACTTCAATCCTCCGATACCAAGACTTGACCTACACGGTAAGAACGTACGAATACAACGTAAGCCCGGACGGGAAAATCAAAGAGAGAACAACCGGAACAGCCCAAAAAGAAACCATTAAAAATCCGGAGAACGACCGCACCCCTATCCGGTTTGAAGAATTTATGTCCTATTTTAAGAAATGGGATAATCCTTACGTAAACGATTCCTTGTTTATACCATCTCCTCCATATGCCGACTTACCTTTTCCGGAATGTTTCTCCCTAATTCCGGACACCCTCGATTGTGGGTGTTGGCCACGCGACCTCCAATGGACACCTTGTCGATACATCGAAAGCAAGGAAGGCTATTTCTTTTTCGTCGTCAAAAGTTGCATGACTCCTCATCGCGCCCCGTCTCCATATGCGGATTACATGGTGTTGGAGTTCTGTAAAGATGGTACGTTTAGGGAAGCCTCGAATGTCTTTCATATAACAGATGACATGGATATTAAGGATTTATCGTCAGCATTGACTTTGCGGCTAAAAAGTTCCCTTGATTCAGTTATCATTGAAGAGATTTACAGGAAACTCATCTATAAAAAGGAGGATTTGTTCAAGCCTGAGATGCTAAGGACTTTCCCCGATTCAATCACACAACGACATTAAAGCCATGAAACATGCCATTCTAATCTTAGCCCACAAAAACATCGGTCAGCTATGCAGGTTGGCCGGATATTTCGAAAAGGATTGCGACGTATTCATCCATATAGACAAAAAGCAACCCGTCACACGCGAAGAGGAAGAAAAGTTGCGTAGTTACAAACAAGTGAAAGCCGTTTCGCGTGAATATGACGTGAACTGGGGCGGCACAAGTGTATTGGAAAGCGAAATGCACCTGTTGCGTATGGCTGTGCAACGCAGTGATGCCGATTACTTTCATCTTATCAGCGGGCAAGATTACCCGACTCGTCCGTTAGATTATTTTCTTGAGTTCTTTAACCGGAATGCGGGAAAAGAATACATCGGATACCTGCATTTGCCGCATCCGAACTGGGAAGACAATACTTTCCGCCGACTGCAATATTATTATCCATACGACTATGCCGCAGGTAAAAGGAATCCGCGCGGGTGGGTCAGGGAACAGGTAAGGCAACAACAGGCCAAAGGGGCTAAACGCCCCATTCCCGATGAGTTCGACCATCTGTACGGCAGTTCGCAATGGTGGTCCATTACCCGAAAGGCAGCCACCACCTTGTTGGACTATACCGACCGCTTCCTCTCGCTTTATGGCCGGATGTGGATGACTTTCGCACCGGAGGAATGTTATGTGGCCACCGTATTGGTCAATTTAATGGATAAGGAGGACATCGTGCCTTGGAACCACCGCTTTATCCGTTGGAAACATGAAAACGGCAACCGTCCCGCCAATTTGGGATGTGAACATTTCCGTTACCTTTTGGAAAACGAATACTTTTTTGCCCGTAAAATCGAACTGCCATGCAGTACGGTGCTATTGGACAGGATAGACCGGTATCTGCTACAAGACAGGGAGATTGGCCTGACGAAGACCGGCGGTTGGACGTATGACGGTTTTCTGAAGTACGGATACGACAAAACATTTTGCGATTTCGTCACGCAAATGTGGTGGGACATAGGGGCACGGACGGGAATAGACATAGGATGCGGTGCCGGTTACTATGTCTCGCAATGGAGGATCCGCGGACTTGCGTTTGCCGGATATGACGCGAATCCCCGCACGCCGGATTTGTCCGGTATGCTCCTGCCCGAAGGGGATGCTGTCTGCGAAGTGGCAGACCTCACGGAAGAACTGGATATTTCCACTCCCTTTGATATCGTGGTATGCAAGGACGTGCTTCCTTATATCCCTGAAAAATCGGCATCCACAGCCATACGTAACCTCGCACGCCTATCGTCGCATTTCATCCTGTTAAGTTGGAACGTACCGGACGCCGTGGCCGCTTTCCCCCATCGGGATATGACGGATGAAGACATTATCCCTCACTTTGAAAACAAAGGCTATATCGTAGAAAAGTATATGACGGCCAGGCTGCACGTCGTTTTAAAAAGGAAAGACTGCTGTGTGCTCACCCGGCGGAATTTACCACTCATCAACTACTGAAACAACTGCTTTTCATAAGAAAAAGAACTGCCGATTTCGTTGCCCAGTGATAACTTCTTCGTAATTTTCTTGCGAATTTGTTGTTTATTTGCAGATAATAATTTAACTTTGCCACAAATAAAAGAGAAAATGAAGAATATTGCAACACGCCACCATCATCATCCTAACGGTTAGAAATCGGTAGGCTGTCCCGCGTGTGCCAATGGAAGGATAGAAATGAAGGCTTGCCGATATGAACGGTGAGCCTTTTTTGATAGTTTAAGAATACTTCATTAAAAAAACAGATATGCTTAGAATTGCAGTACAGTCGAAAGGACGTCTTTACGAAGACACCATGGCGCTCCTGGCGGAGGCCGACATCAAAGTGAGTTCATCCAAGCGCACCTTGTTGGTGCAGTCCTCCAATTTCCCCGTCGAGGTGCTTTACCTGCGCGACGACGATATTCCGCAGTCCGTGGCGGGAGGAGTGGCCGACTTGGGTATCGTGGGCGAAAATGAATTTGTGGAAAGAGAGGAGGATGCCGTGGTGGTACGCCGTCTGGGCTTCAGCAAGTGCCGCCTTTCGTTGGCCATACCCAAGGCTGTGGATTATTCCGGCCTTTCTTGGTTCGAAGGCAAGAAGATAGCCACTTCCTATCCCAATATCTTGAGAAAATTCATGAAGGAAAACGGAGTGGAGGCGGACATCCACGTCATTACCGGTTCTGTGGAAATCGCGCCCGGTATCGGGTTGGCCGACGGTATTTTCGATATCGTAAGCTCCGGTTCCACCCTGGTAAGCAATAACTTGCAGGAGGTGGCCGTCGTCATGAAGAGCGAGGCGTTGCTCATCGCCAACCGGAATATGGACGATGCCAAAAAGGCGATTTTGGACGAGTTGCTGTTCCGCATAGAGGCGGTAAAGAGTGCGGAAGACAAGAAATACGTACTGATGAACGTGCCGTCGGACAAGGTGAAAGATGTCGTGTCCGTATTGCCCGGAGCCAAAAGTCCCACGGTGATGCCTTTGGCGCAGGAAGGGTGGAGCAGTGTGCACACTGTCATCGACGAGTCCCGCTTTTGGGAGATTATCTCCAAACTGAAGGAGTTGGGAGCGCAGGGCATTCTGGTCGTTCCCGTAGAGAAGATGATTCTTTGAGCCGGACAGGTTGGTATTTTCATATCAAAAAGAGGAGGACAGCAAATGAATGTGATAAAATATCCGCAAAAAGGAGAATGGGACGAACTGTTGAAACGTCCCGTCATGAACGTGGACACGTTGCGTGAAACCGTATGCAGGGTGTTGGACGACGTGAAGACGGGCGGCGACCGCGCCGTCATGGCCTACGAAAAGCAGTTCGACCATGTGGAACTGGAGCGTCTGGCCGTCACGGAAGAAGAAATGGACGAGGCCGAACGTCTGGTGTCGCCCGAACTGAAGGATGCCTTGCGCTTGGCGCACGACAATATAGGGAAGTTCCACGCTTCCCAACGCTTTGAAACGACGAAGGTGGAAGTCCGTCCCGGGGTGACCTGTTGGCAGAAAGCCGTTCCCATAGAACGGGTGGGACTTTACATACCCGGAGGGACGGCGCCGCTTTTCTCCACGGTGCTGATGCTGGCCACACCGGCCAAGATTGCCGGATGCCGTGAAATCGTGCTTTGCACGCCTCCGGGGCGCGACGGCAAGGTGCATCCTGCCATCCTTTGCGCAGCCCGTGTGGCTGGAGTGAACCGTATTTTCAAGGCGGGCGGCGTACAGGCCATCGGTGCCATGGCCTACGGTACGGAAAGCGTGCCCAAAGTGTATAAGATATTCGGCCCCGGCAACCAGTACGTCATGGCGGCCAAGCAGCAAGTGTCGCTTCATGATGTAGCCATCGACATGCCCGCCGGACCTTCGGAGGTGGAGGTATTGGCTGACGCCGGTTCCAATCCGGTATTCGTGGCGGCCGACTTGCTTTCGCAGGCCGAGCATGGCGTGGACAGTCAGGTCTTGTTGGTGACGACCGACGAAGCTTTGGTCGGCAAGGTACAGAACGAAGTGGAACGCCAGTTGGCTGCCCTTCCGCGCAAGGAAATCGCGGAGCAGGCATTGGCCCACAGCAAACTCGTCGTGGTGCGCGATATGGACGAGGCGTTGGAACTGACCAACCGCTACGCGCCCGAACATTTGATTATCGAAACGGCCGATTACATGCAGGCCGCCGAACGTGTGGTCAATGCAGGCAGCGTGTTCCTCGGTTCTTATACGCCGGAGAGTGCGGGGGATTATGCTTCGGGCACAAACCATACGTTGCCTACCAACGGTTATGCCACGGCTTATAGCGGTGTCAACTTGGACAGCTACCACCGTAAGATTACGTTTCAGGAACTTACGCCGCAGGGGGTCCGTGCCATCGGTCCGGCCGTGGAACTCATGGCGGCAGGCGAGCATCTCGATGCACACCGCAATGCCATGACCGTAAGATTGGAATCCATTAAAACCGAAATGAAATGAGCATGAAACCTTTGCAAAAACTGGTGCGCCCGAACATCTGGGCGCTGAAGCCGTACAGTTCGGCCCGTGACGAATACAAGGGTGCGGCGGCTTCCGTCTTTCTCGATGCGAACGAGAATCCTTACAATGCCCCGTACAACCGCTATCCCGACCCTTTGCAACTGGAGGTGAAAGAGTTGCTGGCTCCCGTCAAAGGAGTGAAGCCCGGACAAATCTTTCTCGGTAACGGCAGTGACGAAGCCATCGACTTGGCATTCCGGATTTTCTGCGAACCGAAGACGGACAACGTGGTGGCGATAGCTCCTACTTACGGTATGTATAAAGTGTGTGCGGACATCAACGACGTGGCCTATCGCCCCGTATTGTTGGACGACGGTTTCCGGTTGGATGCCGGCAAATTGCTGGCTGCTGCGGACGAACACACGAAACTGATATTCCTTTGTTCGCCGAACAACCCTTCGGGAAACGACTTGGAACGGGAGGAAATCGTCAAGGTGCTTGAGCGTTTTCCGGGGATGGTGGTCATCGACGAGGCCTACGCTGACTTTTCCGAACAGAAACCGTTCCGCGAAGAACTGGAGACATATCCGAACCTCATCGTGCTCAACACGTTTTCCAAGGCATGGGGGAGCGCGGCCATCCGCTTGGGCATGGCCTTTGCCTCCGAAGAGGTCATCTCTTTATTTAATAAGGTGAAGTACCCTTACAACGTGAACCAACTGACCCAGCGTCAGGCTGTGGAGATATTGAAGAAGCGTTTCGATGTGGACAAGTGGGTGAAGACGTTGCTGCGCGAACGCGGGCAGGTCATGGCGGCCTTTGCCGAACTGGATATCTGCGAGAAGATTTATCCGACGAATGCCAATTTCTTTCTGGCGAAAGTCAAAGGAGCCGATGCGATATACGCCTATTTGGTGAAGAACGGCATTATCGTGCGCAACCGTTCGAGAGTGGAACTTTGCGGCGACTGCCTGCGCGTGACTATCGGTACGCCGCAGGAGGACAACAGCCTATTGGGCGCGTTGCGTTCTTACAAACCGGAGACGATAAAATGAACATCATGAAAAAAGCCTTGTTTATAGACCGCGACGGCACTTTGATAAAAGAGCCGGCGGACGAGCAGATAGACGCGTTCGAGAAACTGGCGTTCGTGCCGGGCGTGATGCGCAATCTGGCATTTATCCGCCAGAAACTGGATTACGAGTTTGTCATGGTGTCCAACCAAGACGGGTTGGGCACGGAAGCCTTCCCTGAAGACACCTTTTGGCCGGTGCACAATCTGATGATGCGCACCTTGGAGGGAGAGGGCGTAACGTTCGACGACGTGTTGATAGACCGCAGTTTCCCGGAAGAGAATTTGCCCACGCGCAAGCCGGGTACAGCCATGTTGGGACGTTACACTTCGGGCGATTACGACATGGCAGCCTGTTGGGTCATCGGCGACCGTGAGACGGACGCGCAGTTGGCCCTGAACCTCGGTTGCCGCGCCTTGATTCTGAAGGAGAAGGACGAGGATTCTTTTTCGGACGAGCGCATCCGCTACGTGGACAGTTGGGACCGCATTGCCGAAATCCTTTTTGCCGGAGAACGTAAAGCCCGTGTGCGCCGCACGACCAAGGAAACCGACATCGAGGTACGCTTGGATTTGGACGGTAGCGGCCGATGCGACATCCGTACGGGATTGGGATTTTTCGACCACATGTTAGAGCAGATCGGCAAGCATGGCGGAATGGATCTGTATATCCGCACGGAAGGCGACTTGCAGGTGGACGAACACCACACGATAGAGGATACGGCCCTGGCTTTGGGAGAGTGTCTCCTGCGTGCTTTGGGTGACAAGCGCGGCATCGAGCGCTACGGCTATTGCCTGCCCATGGACGACTGCCTGTGCTGCGTGGCTCTCGATTTCGGTGGACGGCCTTGGTTGGTGTGGGATGCCGAGTTCCGTCGCGAGAAAGTGGGCGACGTACCTACCGAGATGTTCTTCCACTTCTTCAAGAGCCTGAGCGACGCGGCGCGGATGAACTTGAACATCAAGGCCGAGGGCGTGAATGAGCACCATAAGATAGAGGGAATTTTCAAGGCTCTGGCCCGTAGCCTGAAGATGGCGGTAAGGCGCGACATCTATCATTACGAGCTGCCTTCGAGCAAGGGAGTCCTCTGATGTGAAGTTCATATCTTTTACAGAAAAGACGGGGCTGCGGAAGGCGTGACGCCGTCTTGCTGAGAACGGAAAATCGTTTGGCGCAGAACGGAAAATCAATCGGCTGAGATTGATTTTCCGTTCTGTGGTTGTTTTTGAGAGAGTGTATGGTACTGGGTATGAATGTGTTATCTGGCGTTAACTTCTTTTCAAGGAGGAAACTGGGGCTTTTTGATTTTATTGACAGAATTAAAAAGTTTAGGTGAAAAGTCTCCAAACATGGCAGTCTGTTGAGTTATTTATGTATTTTTGTATCATCTTATGGATTAACCTAATAAAATAGAACCCATGAAAAAGAACCGGATTTTGTTTTTTGCTTGCTGCTTGGCTTTAGGAGGCGGCACAACGGATTTGTATGCCCAACGGACGATGGACAAGTTGGGACGCGGACTCGTGGCAACCGTTACTCAAAGCGGAAGCGGAAACTTCGTGAGCTGGCGTGTGCTGGGCGAAGAGTACTACGACGTGACTTACAACCTTTATGCCGATGGTGTGTTGGTAGCCAAAGGACTGTCTGTAAGTAACTACGTCCATACGGGAGGGACGGCCGAAACCCGATATACGGTGGCTCCTGTGGTGAAAGGCAAGGAGGGGGAACAGTGCGACCCCATCACACGTTTCACGGAATTCAGTTTCTATTCCCTTACAGGACAAAATACAGGATTTCTCCGAGTTCCGGGTGCAGAGATGAAAGGACGTAATGGCGAGGACCTGACAGAAAACTATATGTTCAATGATGCCGTGCTGGCTGATGTCGATGGAGACGGGATGCCGGAGATTATCGCCAAACGTCTTTATACGGGTACTCCCGGGGTGACGGATGTGGCCAATACTTCGGCTTACAACCGCATCGAGGTGTACAACGTCAAGGGAGAGCGGCTATGGTACATTGATATCGGTCCGAACATGCAGTCGGGACCCGATGAACAGTTCGATGCCGTAGCTTTCGACTGGGATGAAGACGGCAGGGCTGAAGTGCTGATGCGTGGGGCGGACAATATGATTGTCCATCATCCGGACGGCACGGTCACGGAAGTGGGCAATATGTCCCATGATATCCGTAAGATTAACAATACCGAATATTCCATGCCCGATAACGAGTATTTGCTCTATATGGAGGGTGCCACAGGCAAATTGTACGAAATCGGGGAAAACGGAGAGAAATGGATGCCTTACCCTTGCAAACGGTTGGAACCGGGCGAGATGGACTGGACGGCCGCTTGGGGCGACGGCACGGGGCATCGTGCCACCAAACACTATTTCGGTGCGCCTTATCTGGACGGTAGGCATCCTTCCATTTTCGTCGGACGCGGTTGCTACACGCGTCACAAGTTTTATACTTTCGACGTAGACCCTGCTACGCATAAGCTGACGGAACGTTGGAATTGGGTATGCAGTGTGGGAGGTCCGTGGTTCGGGCAAGGTTACCACAACTTCGGTGTGGCCGATGTGGACATGGACGGACGGGATGAAATCGTGTTCGGCTCGATGATAATAGACGATAATGGAAAGGGATTGAGTACCACCGGCCTCGGGCATGGCGACGCACAACATTGCGCCGATTTGGATCCTTACCGTTTCGGGCAGGAGATGTTTGCCTGCAACGAAACTTCACCGGCCATGAATTACCGGAATGCCACCACGTCGGGACTGTATTACCGTTTGCAAAGTACCAGTGACGACGGGCGTGCGTTGGCCGGCAAGTTCTATAAGGATTATCCGGGTTGCCAAGGGGCAAGCAGCCAGTCGGGCGTCATCAGCCTCACGGCAGACAAGCCGTTGCCCGATGTCGCGGGATGGGACTTGAATTTCCGTATCTATTGGGACGGCGACCTTTGCGAGGAGGTGCTCAACAGTCCCGGAACGGCGCGTCAGCCCAAAATCGACAAACCCGGAGTGGGGCGTATCTTCTTGGGGAACGGTGCCATGAACAATGATTCTAAAAACAACCCATGCGCCACGGGTGACCTCTTCGGTGACTGGCGAGAGGAACTGCTCGTACGCGACGGGAAAGACTTGCTGATTTATACGACCAACTACCCGACGGAATTCCGTATCCCTACCCTTTGGCACGATCACCAATATCGGCAGGGCATGGTGTGGGAAACCATCGGTTACAACCAGCCTCCCCACTTGAGTTATTTCTTGGGCGAACTGGAGGGCATCACCGTGGCTCCGCCGCCGCTCACCACGGAGGGGCGTACGCAGATTGCGAATGGGGGCAATATTACTACGGCACACAACGGTAGCCAGGTGCTTGTGTTCGACAATACGGACACGCGAGTGGCAGTGGAGTCCGGTGCCGAACCATGGGTGGCTGTGTTCAACGTGCCTTCGTGGGTGAAAGGAACGGCACCGAGCGATTGTACCACGAAAGACGTGCCTATCGATTATGACTATTATACTTGTACGGTGACGGGTAGCGGGTTCAGTGGGGCTACACGCTTGGTCAAGCAGGGCGAAGGTACATTGGTGCTGCCGGACGTGGAGATGACCCATCGCGGCAATACGGATGTGTGGAACGGGACGCTCGTTTTCAACGGGACGATGAAACAGTCCTCCCTTTGGCTTAACCGTCATACGTCGCTCCGTTCCGCCGGTACTTTCCGTAGCATCAAGGCGGACTATAATGCCACGGTCTATCCGGGCGGTGACGGACAGATCGGCACCATTACGACGGACTCCGCGACGCTGGGTTTCGGTTCGCGCGTGGTCTTTGATTTGAAGAATGACTTTACTTCCGACCGTCTCGATGCTAAGGTGCTTACCATCGAAACGAAGTCGTGGAAATACGGGCCGAAGTATTTGGCGCCGGTATTTGAGTTCCGGGGCGAAGATGTGCAGCCCGGACGTTATCCGATAGGCACGGCGGCTATGGTCAAGGGTGAACTTTCCAGTATCCTCATCGAGGGTATCAGTTCGCAAATGAGTGCCCGGTTGGTGTTGGAAGACGGTACGCTGTATCTTGCCCTAAGTGACGTGCGTGCTGCATCCGATGTGGTTTGGAACGGTTTGAACAGTAATATTTGGGACTTTGGCCAAAGCGAGAATTTCACTTTGGCAGAAGAGGCCGAACCCGTATTTTTCGTGACGGGCGACAGGGTTTTGTTCGACGATACGGCCGAACGCAGGAGTGTGAGCCTTTCCGGCAGTATCGAAGCCGAGAGCGTCACTGTGGACAATACTTTGAATTATGCTTTCAGCGGGACGGGTGCCCTTGCGGGCCATACGGCATTGGTGAAACGCGGCAGCGGCATGTTGACCATCAGCAACGACAATACGTATACGGGTGGTACGCGCATCAGTGGCGGTACGGTATCGGTGAATATGTTGAGCAACTCCACACGGGCCTACGGAGGTCTGGGCGGAGTGGTGGAATCGGCCGACCTCTTCGTCATAGAGAACGGTGCCACGTTGCGGACGACGGAGACTGTTACCCAAGGCTCTCCCATGAAGATGGAAGGCGAAGATGGCGGCTGCGTCGAGAATCTCAAGGATTTCATCATTGAAACCCCGGTGGAGGGTACGCTACTCACCAAGAAAGGAGACGGATGGATGAAACTGAACACGGCCTGTCCTTCGTTGGAACGCCTTGCCCTCGATGGTGGTACCGTGCAGTGTGTGGCTTGCGACAAGCCTGCGCGGACGGTGGAGTTCCGTTCCGGCACGTTGTATGAAAATACAGGTTCAAGTTATGCCATTCATGTGCCGGAAGGCGGTAGCGGTACGTGGTCGTTGGCCAACCGTTCGACTTATACCAATAAGATAACGGGCGAAGGTACGCTTACGATATACTGTGCAGTGGAACACGGTAATGGTTGGTTTGCCACCCGCACGCCGGTGGCTGTCAATTTGGCCCAGTTTACAGGGACAATCAATGCCACGGCAGACATGGCCGACACTTATCCGCGTTTTACGCTCAATACGTCTTCGGGTATGCCGGACGGAACGCTTAATATCGCCGGAGGAGTAACAGTGCAAAACACCGGGCGGACTTTCCGTATTGGGAAACTGGCCGGAAAAGGTGCGTTGGGCGGTTATGCTTCTTTTGCCAATGACGGGGCTACGGGTGTCAACACGTGGCAGGTGGGATGTGACGATGATTTCGCTTGGGCCGGAACCGTGACAGCCAATTCTAAATTTGAGAAAGTGGGCAGCGGCAAGATGACGGTCAGTGGAGTATGGGACAATACGGGCGAAGTGGCCGTGAAGGAAGGTACGCTTTGCCTGAATGACCGCTCGGCAGAAAATGCTATGCTGGGAAGCGGAGAACTCTCGGTTGAGGACGGTGCGGTGTTGTGCGGCTTGGGTAAATTGGGTAATGCTTCCGTTACGGTGGAACGTGGCGGACGCTTGTATTCCGGAACACGTGAGGGTGCTTCTTCCGGAGCGTTGGATTTCTCTGGCAAGAGGCTTACGGTCAGCGCCGGTGGGGAGGTAATGTTCAATGTGGCCTCCAAAGTACGCTGTACGACCTTGGAAGGAATAAGCTCGTTCTCCCTGCGTGGTACGCTGAAAGTGTCAGTACGTGAAAGGCTCGAACTGGAAGCCGGGGATGAGTTTCAACTGTGGACTGCAAACCGGACGGTGCTCTCTTCCGCCTGTACGCTAGATTTGGATAGCCCCGGAGAAGGATTGGAATGGGATACTTCTGCGTTGGAAGACGGTGTCCTGAAAGTGAAAACCGCGACGGGTATTACGGGGGTGGTTTCCGGTGAACCGGTAGATTGCGTGGTTTATACGTTGGATGGAGCACGTGCGGGATATTTTACCTGCATGCCGTCGGAAGTCAGGGAGTATATGGAAGAGAATGGATTTAAGTCTGGTATGTACATGGTTAAGATGACCCAAGGTCAGCGGACGGTGAGCCGTAAAGTAACTGTGGACTGACGGGGCATGCCGCACAGTTGGAAATTGTGCGGCGTAGCATTCTTTAACATGGAATTAAGGAAAATACACTGTAATGATTACAAATATGAACGTTTTTATCCGTATCTTTGAAACGTTAGAAAAGTTATAGATTTAAATTCAAAATTTTAAAAAGAAAAGTTATGGGGAAGAGTATTAAAGGTACGCGTACGGAAAAGAATCTGATGATTTCTTTTGCCGGTGAGTCTCAGGCCAGAATGAGATACACTTACTTTGCCAGTGCGGCAAAGAAAGAGGGTTATGAACAGATTGCGGCTATATTTACGGAAACGGCCGACCAGGAAAAAGAACATGCAAAACGTATGTTCAAGTGGCTGGAAGGCGGTATGGTAGAGATTACGGCCAGCTATCCGGCCGGTGTAATCGGTACTACCATGGAGAACCTGAAGGCTGCGGCTGCCGGAGAACACGAAGAGTGGTCGTTGGATTATCCTAAGTTTGCAGACATTGCAGACGAAGAAGGTTTTCCTGCCATTGCTGCGATGTATCGTATGATTTCTGTGGCGGAAAAGGGGCACGAAGAGCGTTATCTGGCTTTGTTGAAAAACTTGGAGGAATTCAAAGTGTTCGAGAAGGACGGTGAGACGGTATGGCAGTGCCGCAACTGCGGTTATATCCATGTGGGTAAAGAAGCTCCGCAGATGTGCCCGGCTTGCTTGCATCCGCAGGCTTACTTCGAAGTTAAGAAAGAGAACTATTAATCGTTTGCCGTATTTTTACGGAAAACGAACAAGGCTTTCCGGTTCTTTCCTGATAAATGGGTTCAGGGAAGAACCGGATTTTTTATGAAAGAGGATTTTAACACACCTTGCTATTTAGAGTTATTTTTAAGTTTTTCGAAGGGTGTTATTGCTCTTATAATGCAAAGAGACTTTTGTTCTTCTGAAAAATGGGTAAAAGGAACATCTATTATAAGGTGGTTTGCTGAGGAGGAGATTTTAATTCGTTTCTTTGCAACCAACAACAAAGATACATTATGATACCAGACGAGAAAACCATCAAATCACGCAGTATGAGTGTTTACAAGACATTGTCGAATTTATTGCGGTGTACGTTCGACGAGTTACAAAACCAATGTAAGTTAGGAACTACGGAATTGTGCCTGAGCATTGCCCGTCTGATGCAGGAGCATAAGATTAAGCAAGAACGTGAAGGAGACAATGTGTATTATATGTTGGTTTATTAATAAGTTTTAGTCGATAGGCAATAATAAAGGGGACGCTAGAAAACGTCCCCCTTTATTGGTTTTATGCAGTCTATGTTCAGTGATTACTTGTTCAGAGCCAAAGACACGTTTACAGCACAAGCTACCGTACAACCTACCATCGGATTGTTACCGATACCCAGGAAGCCCATCATTTCCACGTGAGCGGGAACGGATGAAGAACCTGCAAACTGAGCGTCTGAGTGCATACGGCCGAGCGTATCCGTCATACCGTAAGAAGCCGGGCCGGCAGCCATGTTGTCCGGGTGCAAGGTACGGCCTGTACCGCCACCTGAAGCCACTGAGAAGTAAGGCTTACCTGCCAATACGCGCTCTTTCTTGTACGTACCGGCTACAGGATGCTGGAAGCGGGTCGGGTTGGTAGAGTTACCCGTGATAGATACGTCTACGTTTTCCTTCCACAGGATAGCCACACCTTCGCGCACATCGTCTGCACCGTAGCATTTTACCTTAGCACGAGGGCCGTCTGAATAAGCGGTTTCTTTCACTACGTTCAGTTCGCCCGTGTAGTAGTCGAATTTCGTCTGTACGTAAGTAAAGCCGTTGATACGTGAGATAATCATGGCGGCATCCTTGCCCAAGCCGTTCAAGATGCAACGCAACGGGTTCTTACGAACTTTGTTGGCCATTTCGGCAATCTTGATGGCACCTTCGGCAGCAGCGAAAGATTCGTGGCCGGCCAAGAAGGCGAAACACTGCGTCTCTTCGCGGAGCAGACGGGCTGCCAAGTTTCCGTGTCCGATACCTACTTTACGGTCGTCGGCCACAGAACCCGGAATACAGAAAGCCTGCAAACCGATACCGATAGCTTCGGCAGCGTCGGCTGCATTCCTGCATCCCTTCTTCAATGCAATGGCAGAACCTACCACGTAAGCCCACTTTGCATTTTCGAAGCAAATCATTTGGGTTTCTTCGCAAGTCTTGTAAGGATCCAAACCAGCTTCTTCACAGATTTTGTTAGCCTCTTCAATATCTTTGATACCGTTTTCGTTCAATGCAGCCAAAATCTGCTTGATACGACGGTCCTGACTTTCAAATTTCACTTCTCTAATCATAATCTGGTTCCTCCTTATTATTCTTTACGTGGGTCAATAGATTTAACAATTCCCTGTTCCGGTTTTGTGCGGCCGTATGTACCTGTTACAGACTTCAAAGCTTCGTCTGCGGGTACACCTTTCTTGATGGCCTCCATGAATTTACCCATGTGTACGAATTCGTAACCACATACCTGGTCGTCCTTGTCGAGGAACATTTTGGTGATGTAACCTTCAGTCAACTCCAAGTAACGTGTACCTTTGGCCAAAGTACCATAAAGGGTACCGGTCTGGCTACGCAGTCCCTTACCCAAATCTTCCAATCCGGCACCGATCATCAAACCGCCTTCAGAGAAAGCAGACTGTGTACGGCCGTAAACAATCTGGAGGAACAATTCGCGCATGGCTGTGTTGATGGCATCGCAAACCAAGTCGGTGTTCAATGCTTCCAGAATCGTCTTGCCCGGAAGAATTTCAGAAGCCATAGCTGCTGAATGGGTCATACCGGAACAACCGATAGTTTCCACCAGACATTCCTGGATGACACCTTCTTTTACGTTCAACGTCAGTTTGCAGGCACCCTGCTGGGGGGCACACCATCCGATACCGTGAGTCAAACCTGAGATGTCTTTGATCTCTTTTGCCTGTACCCATTTGCCTTCTTCAGGAATGGGGGCTGGTCCGTGGTTCGGGCCTTTGGCAACACAACACATGTTTTCTACTTCGTGTGAATAAACCATAATTATACTAATTTATTATAGGTAATATAATGAGATTCTTATTAAAAACCTTCATCTTTTTGCGCTGCAAAGATAATCAATTTTTAGTATTTCATTAAAAGCCGATACCAACTTTTTGGGGATGGTTTATGATTTTTATCACTTATATGAGGTATAGGGCGCTTGGGCGGATATTGGGGGGATTGCTTTTCCGCAATTTTACATGAGAATGAAAAAACTTTTAAAATAGAAATGCCAAATGAATTATTTTTTATATTTTTGCCGAATGATTATCCCTTCTTGTAGGAGCGGCCATTTTTGAGTGTACTTTCACTTTATGTACAAAAGCGATGCCGCATCGGAGGGAAGCAATAGGCAAACCGAGGAACTTAAATTTTCAGGAATGTCTGTTTGTTTAATGTAAATGTCTAAAAGCCAGTAAAATATGTGATTTTACCGGTATGGTCATCAAGTATTTATGAGTGAGATAGTTTCATCTCGTAGGGGGATGGGAAGCCATGCTGTACGTTGGTATATTCTGGTTCTGCCCGTGAGGCACAGAGGAGATCCGGCCCGTGCATTGCGTATGGAGGCAAGCCGGAGTGTGAAGAGGGATGAAGCGATGTTGGAATATTTTGCACCTAAATATATAGAGGTAAAAAGAAAGGGTGGGGAATTCGTGCGTACGGAACGACCCTTGCTTTACAATTATGTGTTCATTCGTTCTACGGAGGCCGAAATTTACCGAAGGCAGCGAAGTTCCCTGCATGCCTATAGTTTTTTGCCGCGCGTGCATAGCGGTGGCGAAAGTCATTATCCCTATCTTTCGGATGCTGAAATGAGAAATCTTCGTTGGGTGGCGGAAGCATACCGTGGCGAGCTTCCGGTGTATGTGCCGGAGGCAGGACGTTTGGTGAAGGGCGACCGTGTCCGGATTACGGAAGGGGAGTTTAAAGGAGTAGAAGCCGTGGTGGCAGTCCAGCCCGGGGCCGGGCATAAGGATGTCGTGGTTTGCATAGAAGGATGTTTGTGGGTGCCTTTAATGCGTGTGTCTGCCGGACAGTATGAAATCATCGGCCTGAACGAAAGCGGCAAACATGTGTATACGAAGTTGTCCAATGAACGTATTTTCCAGGGACTTCATAAGGCATTACGGAATTACCACTCCCGTGGCGGTGTGACGGACGCCGACCGGGCTTTGGCGGAAGAGGCCTTGCGTGCCTACGGTAAGTTACAGATGGATAGCGATGTGATGCGTTGCAAGTTGGCTTCAATCTTGTTGATGGCTCATACGGTATTGGGGAATCGGGAAGAGAGGGGTGAGTTGGAAGCTTTTTCCCGCACCATCCTGCCTTTGCTGAAAGCGGAGCAATCCCGTGCCTTGTTATTGGCTACGTTGTATGGTTGTACGGATAATAACATGTATTACCATGAGGCTCATACTTTAATCGTCCCATGGCGTAAGGAACCCGATATGAAGAAAAGCAAGCGGCAACTTTTGCAGTGGCTGGATGATTATGACGAATGGTTGGGGCATCGGGGATAAATATTTATAGCCGGAAAGTTTGGAATGTCTGTTTGATTTTTCTACCTTTACGTGGGTGTTATGGCAAAGGCTTGGATGAAGTATCGGTTGGTGTACGGATTCTGAGAATATGTTAGGGATTCCTCGGGAATGTTGAAAGGTACGTGATGGAACGGAAATGGAATAAAAGGGAGGACTTGGAATGTTTTTTTTGAAAAGGCTTTATCCTATAGGCATACAGACGTTTGAAAAAATAAGGAACGGTAATTACTTGTATATAGACAAGACGGAATACGTCTACCGTATGGCGCATTCCGACTCAAATTACATATTCCTGAGCCGTCCGCGCCGTTTCGGAAAGTCGCTGTTGACAAGTACTTTGGAAGCCTATTTTAAAGGGCGTAGAGAACTGTTTAAGGGTTTGGCTTTGGAGAGGTTGGAAACGGAATGGACGGAATATCCCGTCCTGCATTTCGACATGAGTACGGCGAAGCACGTGGACAAGGAAGACCTGATTTTGGAATTGGAGAAGAAACTGCTGAGATATGAAGCCCTTTACGGGCGCGGTAAAGGGGACGTCAAAGTCAACCAACGTTTGGAGGGACTGATTCAAAGGGCTTACGAACAGACAGGCCGTCAAGTAGTGGTGCTCATCGATGAATACGATGCGCCCTTGCTCGATGTGGTGCACGAAGAAAAGAACCTGCCTGTCCTCCGCAACATCATGCGCAATTTTTATAGCCCGCTCAAAGCCTGCGACCCTTATCTGCGTTTCGTCTTCCTGACGGGAATCACCAAGTTCTCGCAACTGAGCATTTTCAGTGAGTTGAACAATATTAAGAATATCAGTATGCTACCGGAATATGCCGCCATCTGCGGCATCACGGAGGAGGAGATGGCCACACAGATGGACGAGGACTTGGACACTTTGGCCGGACAGTTGAATGTGAATCGCGAAGAGGTCGTAAAGAAGCTAAAAGCCCATTACGACGGTTACCATTTCACCTGGCCCTCGCCCGACATCTATAACCCGTTCAGCCTGCTGAACGCCTTCGCCGACGGGCGGTTGGATTCTTATTGGTTCGGCAGCGGCACGCCCACTTACTTAATTGAAATGCTGAACAGATTCGGTGTATTACCCTCCAAAATAGGGGGTAACGAGGTTGTGGCGGCTGATTTCGACGCACCGACCGAACGAATGGAAAGCATCACGCCCTTGTTGTACCAAAGTGGCTATGTTACCATCAAGGGGTACGATGAAATGTTCCAAATTTATACGTTGGACATCCCGAATGCAGAAGTAAGGATAGGTTTGATGCGCAGTCTCATACCTTATTATGTGACACGTGACACACAGGCGACCAATACCACGGTGGTCAATTTAGCCCGAGCCTTGGTGCGCGGTGATATGGACGGGATGTTGCGTCTGCTGCAGACCTTCCTTTCCACCGTCCCTTATTGCGACCGCACGGACTACGAAGGCCATTACCAACAGATGCTCTACATCATCTTCAGTCTCCTTGGCGCATACGTGGACGTGGAAGTACGTACCCCGATGGGACGGGTGGACATGGTGATGCGCACGGCCACCACGCTCTACATCGTGGAACTGAAACTGAACCAATCTGCCGAGGCAGCCATGCAGCAGATTGACCAGAAAAATTACCCCGAACGCTTTGCCCTGTGCGGCCAGCCCGTGGTGAAGGTCGGCATTAACTTTGACATGGAACGGCATACCCTGAAGGATTGGATGATTACGAGATAAAAGACGGATGGGGGATGAAGTTCCTGCCGGAAACCCGCCATGCCCCTATACATTCCACCCTAAGAGTTTGCAAAAACATCCTTCATCCTTCAGGAACTGTGGTAAACATCTATTATATAATATATTACAGTCTGAATGATGGAAAGCCCATCTTTCAGTCCTCTTTCATGGCTGAAAGCCGTCAAACGCTCTGCGCCAAACGATTTTCCAATCTAAGCCAAATGATTTTTCATTCTCAGCCGATTGATTTTCTGTTCTCTACCAAAGGAAATGAAACGCGGCTGAAGGATGCCTGAAACATCCTTCAGGTTATAACTTCAAAATAATGAGTGGATTAACATGTGTCCTGAAGGATGAAGGATGTTTTTAGGAAAACTACTGTGTAGCTATTGTCCTCGACCATCGGCATAAGTGCAAACAAGTCATAAAAACCAACCGGATTTTAATCTTATTTTAGACATGCCGCCTGTAATGCAGGAGACACGACCGAATTAGTCGCTTACTGATTGTCATGGAAAAATATAAGAATAATTGATAGATGGTAAAAGTAATCACCTATGGCACTTATGACTTGCTGCATCAAGGCCACATTAACCTCTTGAAGAGAGCGAAAGCACTTGGTGACTACCTCATTGTAGGCGTAACCAACGATAATTACGACCGTGACCGGGGCAAGCTCAATGTGCGAAACAATGTTTTAGAACGGGTGGAAGCGGTGAAGGCCACAGGATTGGCAGACCAGATAATCATAGAGGATTATTTGGGACAGAAGATAGATGACATACAGAAGTATGACATAGATATTTTCGCCATTGGGTCTGACTGGGAAGGCAAGTTCGACTACCTGAACGAGTTTTGCAGGGTGGTCTATCTGCCACGTACGGAAGGCATATCATCTACTATGCTGCGCAATAAATCACAGACATTGGTGCGTATCGGTGTGGTTGGTACTGGTAGGATATCACAACGTTTTGTGCCAGAATCCTCATTTGTAAGCGGGGTGGAAGTGGCTGCAGCCTTTGATGCCGACTATGGCAAGGCGGCACAGTTTGTCGTGGAGAAGAATATTCCGGACGTGTGCTGCACCTATGAGGAGGTGTTGGCACGGGTGGATGCTGTCTACATAGCCACGTCGCACTTGAGCCATTACGGCTACATTAAACAGGCTCTGCAAGCTGGCAAGCATGTGCTATGCGAGACACCAATGGTCCTGAACGGCGATGAAGCAAAAGAGCTTTTCCAACTGGCTGAACAGCAGGGATTAGTGCTCATGGAAGCTAACAAGACAGCCCATTGCCCAGCCTTCAACCACCTGATTGTGATGATAAAGAGTGGCGTGATTGGCGAGGTTGTTGACATAGAGGCTTCCTTGTCGAAGCTGTTGGCAGACCAACGGCTTAGGGAATTTGACCCAAACCAGGCTGGTGGATCCATGTACGAATTAGGCTCATATCCCCTGCTGCCTATCGTCAAATTGTTGGGGGTGGATTATGAAGACCTCCGTTTTTATTCACGGATGGAGGGTGGAATTGACATGTACACCAAGGGTGTGATGCGCTACTCCAGGTCCGTTTGTTCATTCAAGCTTGGTTTGGGCGTGAAGACGGAAGGAAATTTGATAATAAGCGGTACAAAAGGATATGCCTACGTACCGGCTCCATGGTGGAAAACAGATTACTTTGAATTGCGCTACGAAGACCAGAATAAGAACAAAAAGTTCTTCTATAAGTGGGATGGTGCAGGTTTGCGCTACGAAATACAGGAGTTCGTATCCTGCATCTACAACCATCGGTTCAGTACGGCAAGGCTGCGCAGGAGAGAAAGCATAGTGATGGCCAAAATCATGCAACAATTTACGGAACGGATAAACTTTAGCGAGATATGAGGAACGCATTAATCGTGGGTGGTGCCAATGGCATCGGACTCAGTATAGCCACGGTTTTGGCCGAGAGGCAAGACGTGGGACGTATCTACATCGTTGACAAATCACCCGTAGCGACAGAGCGTCAACAAGAAAAGTTCATGTGCTATCAGTTTGACCTGACCTGTGATGATTACGGTTTGCTTGACCAATTCAAGGATATAGACACACTGATGATTACGGCAGGTTTCGGCAAGTTGGCATTGTTCTCGGAAGTAAGCGAGGAGCATATAGTTCGTTCGTTTAACGTGAACACCGTTGCCGCCATCCGGGTTATCAAGCACTTTTATGACAAGCTCTTGGGACAGGATGATTTCCGTTGCGGTGTGATGGTGAGCATTGCGGGATTTATGTCCTCTCCTTTCTTTTCCGTCTATGCCGCGACCAAGGCAGCCTTGAAGATATTCATAGAGAGCGTGAACGTGGAACTGGAGAAATCCGGCAGCAAGAACAGGATATTGAACGTGTCGCCCGGCTCGATAAAAGGAACCAGTTTCAACCAAGGAGAGACCGATTTAAGTCAGACGGAAGATTTGGCAAAGGAAATCATATCGCACTTGGAACAAAAGGACGATTTGTTCATTCCCGATTATGATACCATATATAAAGATGTATTGGAGCGTTACCACACGGATTTTCGTGCGGAAGGCCTTCACTCTTTCGATTACAAAGTAAAGAGCGGAAGGGTAAGCAGGCACGACCGATGAAGCATGGGAAAGGGAGATGCAGGTTAACCTGAACAGCAATGTCTACCTCATCAGGGATCTGCTGTCCAAGCTGCTGAACAACGCACGGATTGTGCCGATAGGCTCGATGATGGGCGTATATCCCCACGGTACTTCGTTGGCCTATGGGATGACAAAGTCGGCCATACATGCCCTGGCGAAGAACTTGATGAAAGTGTTCGAAGGAACGGGAACGACCGTAAATGCCATTGCTCCCGGCTTTGTGAACGGAAGTGTGATTGAAATAAACGGAGGATATTGTTTTAAATAAATGATGAACAACAAGTTCGTGCCAGATAATAAACGATTGGCCCAAAACACATTGATATTATATGTGCGGATGGCTTTCCTTATGACCATAAGCTTATACACGAGCAGGGTTATCCTTTCGTCTTTGGGAGTCGAAGATTTTGGCATATACAATGTAGTGGGTGGCTTTGTAGGTATGCTTTCCATATTGACCAACTCGTTGTCCGTGTCAATATCTCGATTTATCACGTTCTACATAGGGAAAGATGACAGGGCGCTATTACATAAAATATTTTGCACGTCTGTTAATGTACAGGTTATACTTTCAGTTGTGGTATTGGCATTGGGTGAATTGGCCGGATATTATTTCTTGCGCTACAAGATGAATATGCCCGTGGCACGATATGATGCCGCAGTTTGGACTTTACATTGTTGTTTGTTGTCATTTGTCATAGGCCTGTTGAATGTTCCATACAATTCATGCATTATCGCGCATGAGAGGATGAAGGCTTTCGCCTATGTAAGCATTGTGGAAGCTGTTTGCAAATTAATTGTGGCATATCTGATAAGCGTGTCTGTTATGGACAGGCTTAAATTTTATGCAGTGCTTATGTTGGTCGTTGCTCTTGTTGTCAGGCTCATATATGGCATATATTGCCACATGAATTTCAATGAATGCAAATACAATTTCATATTTGATAAAGCCAGTTTCCGGCAAATGTTAAATATCGCGGGGTGGAATGTCATTGGTCAAACGTCTTATGTCTTGAACACGCAGGGGGTTAATTTGCTGATGAATTTTTTCTTTGGAGTAGTTGTAAATGCGGCTCGTGGAATCGCGACACAAGTGGAGATGGCTGTAATGCAGTTTGTGAATAACTTTACAACATCCTTGAATCCGCAAATAACGAAGTCGTACGCTTCCGGCAACATTAATAAAATGATCGAACTTGTATATGGAGGAGCCAAATTTTCATGTTTTATGCTTCTGTATTTTCTGGTTCCTCTTTTTGTGGAGGCAGACACCGTGTTGACATTGTGGCTTGTGGAAGTCCCTGACCATACGGTCGTTTTTCTTCGTTTGACATTGATGGCAACGTTGGTGAACTTATCTGTGAATACATTATTCATGGCAGTTGTCGCGACGGGCAGCATGAAGAATTACTCCATTTGGGTAAATGTTATCGGAATTTTGGTTATTCCTGTGTCGTGGCTTCTATTCAATCATGTTGAAAATTGTCCTCCCGAAATGGTATATTATGTTTTTATTTGCATATACGTCGTATTGATTTTTGTGAAAACGAAAGTATTGTCTTCACAGCTTCCGTTAAAGCTGTGCGTATATCTGGAAAAGGTTATATGCCCGATAATTTTAATCGGTGTCGTTTCTACTGTTGTTTCATGCATGGCCCAAAAAGCTTTTGGGGCTTGTGTGCTTAGGCTACCTTGCATTGTACTGTTGAACACGATGGTCTTGTCGCTTCTTATTTGGTTTTTTGGCTTGGAAGCAAAAGAGAAAGACGCACTGAAGAGATTTGTAAATAAAAAGTTTTTAGCATGGAAGAAAAATTGAGAAAAATAAAGATGCAAGCTTATGCGGCATATTTGCGCCGCAAGATGACAACTCGGGATGTGAACACATGGATTTTCGGTTGTTGGCTTGGACAAAAATATAGAGATAATTCTATGGAATTTTTCGAATGGGTTAACCGCTACCATCCTGAAATAGACTCATATTGGTTTACAAAAGACCCTTGGATTTGTGATTATGTGAAATCAAAGGGGTACAAGGCCGTTTTAGAGTCGGAAAACAATAAAGAAGCTGAGAAGATAATGCTGCGAGCCGGTTGTGTTGTATATACAATCGGTTTATGTGATATCACAGGAAGGGGGTTCTTCTTGGATGGGGTTATCGAATTGAACTTGTGGCATGGCATACCGATAAAGAAGATAGGTTATGATGCAGGCGTAGTCAAACCACCACTCACGATCAAGGAACGTTTACGGAATTGTTTCACGCAACATGGAAAAGTCATAACCACAGCAAGTTCTGATTATTTCGCTAAAATTTCGGAATCTTGTTTTGGATTACCATTTGTACCTGTGTTAGGCTTTCCTAACCATGACGCGCTTTACCTGAATAGGACATGCAGAATCACCGAAGATGCAGAAAAGAAATATCCCGGTAGCATAAAGATATTATATATGCCCACATTCCGTGATGCACGTGACAAAGGAATACCATTCAGGCCATTCGGACAATTCGGTTTTAACCAAGAACAGGTAAGCAAGGTGTTGGAACAAAACAACATGGTTCTTTTAAACAAGGGACATTTCTGGGACAAGACGTTGACAGACAAAGAACTGACTCCTCGCATAATCAATATAGAGGATACTCCGATATTAAATAATATGGATTTGATACGGACTGTGGACATTCTTATTACAGATTATTCTTCCATTTATTTTGATTTTCTGTTCATGGGCAAACCGGTAATCAAGTCTCCTTTTGATTTTGACTACTACATCCATAACTGCCGTGGTATATACATGGATTATGACAGTCTGCCGGGTCAAACGGCGCACGATTGGTGTGAAGTATGTGAAATATTGGCTTCCAGGTCTTATGCCAACATATCACATGCCGAAATTGGCAAATATTTTAAACATATTGACAACAAGGCTTCTGAACGTGTATTCGATTACACCATGGCGGAAGTCGAAAAACGATTTGACAAGCAATAGATTACATGGAAACAGTTGTTGTACTTGCAATAGCCATTTTCGCCTTTATTGTAAGTTTGGAACAGAGGAACGATGGCATTCATGCCGTGGAAAGTATAATTCCCATAGACGCATCGCTTTCATTGAAAGCGCTTGCGTGCATAATTATAGTTTGTCATCATTTCGCATTGAGAAGCAGTTTTCAACCTGAAGGTGTGGAAAATATATTGCAAATAGGGGGGGGTAATTGTGCCTTGTGCATTTTCTTGATATTATCGTCTTACGGGATAACAAAAAGTGAAAGCCTGCATCCTCCGGTATTCAAGGAATTCTTGTTTCGGCGGATGGCCAAGATTCTGATACCGTTTTGGGTGGTTACAGCTTTTGTCATAGTTGTCGCGATGTCTCTTCCGATGTCTTATATTCCGGATTTTGATACTGAAAAGGTTACGCCCAATTTTTTCAAGATAAGTTGTGGCGTAATGCCTTTGTGGAAGATTCCGTTATTGTTTACGGGTGCGGTTTCCATAAATCCGCACATGTGGTTTGTGTGCGTGATAACCTTTTCTTATTTCCTTTTTTTCCTTATAAAGAAAACGGTGGGGCTGGAGCGCAAGGGAATGTGTGTGGCCGTATATATTGTAGGGATGGTGTTGTTCTCGGTAGTCTGTCGGCAGATACATTATCCCGCTCATTATTGGCGCAACCTGTGGGCACTTGTCTTAGGTTTCTATTTAGCCTTGTACGAAAAAGACATGATGAGCACAAAAGCTAGAGTCCTTCTCCTGTTGGCGGTTGTTGAACTGTATTTACTTTCTTATACTATGTTCTCCAATGACAATGTTGATTCTTATATGCTGAATGCGAATATAGCGATGTTGGCGATAGTGATATTCGCATCACTGTTTCGCCGTGTTTCGTTGAGGCCGCGTTCTGCAGTTGTTTGTTTCTCGTCGTTGTCATACTTGGTTTACCTTTTACATGGCAGTATCTTCAATGTGCAATGGTATTTGTGGGGGCATCGTTCATTGGCTTTTGTTCTTGTGGTATCTGTTATATGTGCGATGCTTCTTAAATATCCTATTGATTATATTCTAAAAAAAATGAGAAAATGAGGGTGTTATGGTTTTGCAATGGGGATTTGTCCGCCTCGTGTTCCAAGGGATACAATGGCGGTGGATGGATGCGTTCCATGCTCAGTCATATCAAACGTGAGAATCTGACTGTTGGAGTGGTGTCGTTAGGTACCCGAAACGGTCAGAAGGATATTGACGGGATACGTTTCTACAGCGTCTGTTGCCCCAAGAATGTACGTTCGAAGATTTTTGATAAATTCAGGAGTCTTCATGCTGTCGGTGCGGACACGGACGCAAGATACGTAAAGGAATATCAGGAAATCATTGCGGATTATCGCCCTGACGTGATACATGTGTGGGGAACGGAGAACAACTATGGTCTTATAGCCTCCAAGGTGAAGACACCATGTGTAATACACCTACAGGGATTGCTTAATCCCTATAAGGACTTTTTATTGCCGCCATCATACTCAGAACGGGACTATTTCTTCCGAAACGGTCTCCTGTATGCACTCTTTCACAGGAAAGATATAGTGTCGTGGGAATACCAGTCGAAAAGAGAACGACAAATCTTTTCAGGATGCAAGCATTTTATCGGACGGACAGATTGGGACAGGACTGTAACCTCGTTGCTTTCACCAGACTCCACATATTATTTATGCAATGAGATGTTGCGTGAGGACTTTATGGAATCGCCTAAATGGCAATTGCGCCAATACGGGAAGACAAAATTGACATCCGTCATTTCTCCGCCTCTGTACAAGGGTGCAAGCCTTGTCTTAAGGACAGCAAAACTTTTGAAAGAAACCGCCGACATGGATTTTGAGTGGAATGTCTACGGTGTAGACTCCATCCGTTTCACCGAGCGGCATGAGAATATAAAGGCTGATGACGTGAATGTCTGCCTGAGAGGAACTGCCACGGCGGGCGAATTGGCACGCCAACTATGCGAGTCAACTGTCTATGTACATCCCTCATATATTGACAACAGCCCCAATAGCGTTTGCGAAGCTCAATATTTAGGTGTCCCTGTCATTGCGACAAATGTGGGAGGCGTATCTTCGTTGATAGACAATGGCATGAATGGCATATTGGTACAATCGCACGATGCCTACATGCTTGCAGGAAAAATCAAGATGCTGGCCGAAGCCCCTGAGCTGCAAAAGGGATTGAGTCGTAATGCAATCCTTGCGGCAAGTGCGCGCCATGATTCCCGACAGATTATATCGACATTGATGGATATTTATAAAAAACTGGTTGGAATATGAACTTGCTTTTCATTATAATACAGATTAAGCAACGGATTGAAAGCTCATTCTTCTGGCGTTATGGAAGATGGCAATTCAAGCATTGCCATATCATATATGGAAAGGACTTGATGGTCAATGGTCGAATGATACTGGACATATCGCCAAAGGCGGAAGTCCGTATCGGCGACGGATGCTTTTTCAAAAGTGGAAGGGGGATAAATCCACTTGCCAGCAACATCAAAGGCATGATAAAAGTGCATGACAATGCCAGTGTTGTCATCGGCAACCATTGTGGGTTCAGCTCTCCGGTAATCAATATCCGGCATTCGCTTACCATGGGTGATTATGTGCAAGTGGGCGCACATGTCATTTTTCTTGATTCCGATAACCATTCTCTCAATTACATGGACCGTCGGGATGCCGACATGGATGACAGGAACAAGAAAAGCAAGGCGATAGTGATTGGAGATGACGTTTTGATAGGTGCCAATTCCATGGTTTTAAAGGGCGTTACCATCGGATCGCGATCCGTTATCGGTGCAGGAAGCGTAGTTACACGCAACATACCGGATGATGTAATTGCAGCAGGCAATCCGGCCAAGGTAATAAAAATATTGAGGGAACGAAACGATGATTGATATTTTAGGCAATGTTCTTCTGCGGTGCATGAATGTTAAGATTCATTTAATCGGGGGCAAATTCTTGAGTTTTCCAATAGTCAACATTTGTAAAGATGCGAAAATCAATATCGGCAGGAATGTCTTGTTCAAAAAAGGTGTAGGACAATACAATTACAGGAACAGTATAGGTTGCAGAAGCAAGTGCATGCTATCAATAGGCAATGATTGTACGTTTTCATCTACAATAATCGACGTTCGCAAGAGTGTGGCGATAGGCAATGGTTGCACGTTTGAAGACGGAGTGGTCATTATTGATTCGGACGCCCATTCATTGGATTTTCGAGACCGGCGCATATCGGAGAAGGACGAAGCGAATAAAATAAATGCGGCTATATTAATAGGTGACAACGTGCATGTATGTATAGGTTCATTGATACTGAAAGGCGTAACAATCGGGAATAACGTGCGTATTGGGCCGCATGCTGTAGTGACAAAATCAATACCAGACAATTGCGTAGTGGAGGGCAACCCGGCTCGAAGAACGGGTTACGTATAAAAAATTTTAATTTTATGAGGCTGATCAAACGGTTGAAACTGTTCAAGTTGCAAATGATGCAGACATTCCGAAGTGTTGTGGCATTGTTCACAAACAATTTTTTTTTCAAGAAAGACGAGTATGATTATTATTGTGGGTATTCCGACACGGTGGAAGAGAACGAACTAGGGGCTTGTTTGATTGCAATGTTTGACGGCAGGCAAATTCATTGTGGGCTGACAGACCGTTTCAAGGGTATCTGCACGACTTACGAATTTAGCAAGGATTTCAACATTCCCTTTTATATTCATTTCATCTCGCCTTTTGACTTGTCTGATTATCTGCTTCCCAATGGATACGACTGGAAAGTGGATCGGGGAAAAGTGAAATACGGCAAACGCATATCTGTGCCCGTCTTCCTTAACGATTGGCAGAGCAATACCTCGTTCCACAAGTTGTATCTGAAGCAGGTGATAAAGCGTAATCCCAACAAGCAGATACATGTGTATTCTGATTCTACTTATTATATCAAACGATATGTCAATGACTTCCATTTCCTGTTTAAACCCTGTGGCAGTCTTCTTTCCGCAATAGATCAGTGCTTGGCCGAGATAGGTTCGGGCAAATATTGTGCGATGGCTTTTCGCTTCCTTATGTTATTGGGTGATTTCAAGGAGGAACACGCAAAATTCCCTACTCTCGAAGATGCCGGGCAACAAGAACTGATGGAGAAATGTGAACAACAAATATTGAAGCTGAGGACTGAACTGGGCATAAATTCCAAAATCCTATTGACGGCAGACAGCAAGAAATTCATTGATTACATGAACCGGTACGATTTCATCTATGTCGTTCCGGGCGAGATAGCCCATGTGGACAACAGCCATGAAACAAACAGGCAAATATACATGAAGACGTTCTTGGACATGTTCATGCTGTCGAAAGCTGAAGTGATATACCAACTTCATACCGGGGATATGTATAGGAACAGTGCTTTCGCCCGCCAGGCTGCTTTGTTGGGCAGAAAGCGATATGTGCAAATTGAGTTTTAGTTGAATTTATAAAAGACACACATATATGAATGAAAGTAATCCGTTGGTGTCAGTGTGTATTCCGATTTATAATGTTGAAAAATATGTAGAGAGATGTCTCACTTCCGTATTTGCGCAAGATTATACCAATATCGAATTGTTGGTGTATTACGACCAAAGCGATGACGGTACATTGGAAAAGACCAAAAACGTCATAAAAAAAGGCCGCTTCGCGGCCAGAATTATTGAAAAAGAATATTCCGAGAAAGGCCAAGGCCTTTCTCGGAATATGGCGATAATTGACGCTAAAGGTACATTCCTGTATTTTCTCGACAGTGACGATTATATAGAACCGAATGCCATATCGACACTTGTTCGCCATGCGGTCAGGTTTGACGCTGATTTGGTGGTCGGCTCTCATGACATATATTATGAAGACGGCATAAGAACGGTGTCCATGGAACACGAAGACAAGACGTTCTTTGACAATGAGGAGTTTATGAGCTATGTGTATGTGTCCAATTCATATTATTCCCAATACGCTTGGAATAAGTTGTATAGGACATCTTTCCTTAGGGAAAACAACATAAGGTGTATACATAAGATCGTTGAAGACTACATTTTCTCGTTTGAGGTAGTCAGGCATGCCGTCCGTGTGGTGTTGGTCAAGGATATTTTGCTACATTATCTGATTAGAAGTTCGTCGACAACGAACCTTAATATGGCCAAGAAAGTTACGAAAGAGACGGCAGACATATATTTGTCCATCCGTGACTATGTGTTGCATGTCCTTGATGCGGCTAAGGAATCTCCTGTCACCGAGAACATCAAGATGGAAGTCTTGTATTTTTCGTTCGTGATGACAGTGCGCAACTCTTTGAACAGCAGCGAGATTTCCAAGGAGGGAAAACGAGTGTTGTGTGACGAGATTTCTAGATTTCCTAATCTCCCTGCATGTTATAAAAACAGCCTGTTGGAAAAACGGAAAAGCTACAGGACTCTTTTTGTGATACTTTCAAGAATACCTTTCCGGTTGAGAAGACGTATCATATTCATGATAAGTAAAATGGTTGAGCTGAAAAATATAAAAAAATGAATAAGCAAAATTCTTTATCTTCAATAAGTAAATACCGTTCCCCCATCATGGGTATGGCCATAATTGGGGTCGTGATGTTTCATTTTCGGTTGCAAGCACCCATTTTGTCGGTGATTTCCAACTATGGTTATACGGGAGTGGACTTTTTCATGTTCCTGTCTGCTTTCGGGCTCTATTACTCAATGTCAAAGAACGACAATGTGATGATGTTTTACAAAAGAAGATTTCTGCGTATATTCCCCACGTATTTCATCATCGGTTTTTTATGTACCTACTTTTTATATCAGAAGAATGTCAGCATCACCGAATTCCTGTGGGTATATTCGACTTTGGGTTATTTTACGGATGGTGAGTTTGGCGGATGGTTTATTCCGTCCATAGTGGTTCTTTATGTGGCTTTCCCTTTCTTGTATCACACGATAATGAAAAGAGACGACATGCGGCTGTTTGGTTTTCTGATGACTGTTGTGTTCTTTTTGGTAGGCTATTATGTGGTGTTCGAAAATTCTAATATGACATTTACAGATTCGGACAGGCTTTGGAAACACGTCTTGCTGCTGTATCGCTTGCCGGTTTTCTTCATGGGATTTTTTACCGCACACGTACTCTTGATCAAGAAGAAGGAAAAAGTTTTATGGCTTGGGGCTTGGGCATTTGCCGCCGTTGGCGTGGGCTTCTACTGTATGAAGACGACTATGACTGTTTGCTTGTCGACCTCACTCGTCAGCTTGTTGTTGCTATATGTATTGGCGGCCTTGGCAAACAAGACGGGTAACTGCAAAATGTTAATTAATGTTATGGGGGGGGGTAGGCAAAGCCTCTCTGGAAATATATATGATTCACCAGCCTGTCATTGCGGCATTAAAAAGAATGTTTCCAATTCCATTTGCGGAACATTATGATTCATGTGCCTTGCTCACACTCTTGCTTGTGTGCGTCATAGGCATTTCAGCTCATAAGATTCTCTCTAAAATATACGCTAAAATATGGTAGTAAACAATCAGGCAATAAGGATGTTGTCTCTGACCGTGATGTTCGTGTCGGGTTGCGGTCTCCAACATATACAAATACAAGGCGCGTTGTTGGTTTGGCTATTTGTGGAGATTGTTCTTAACAGAAAACAAATGAAGAAGATACCTCATAGGGATGTTGTTGTCATGGCATGTTTGATGGGGGCATTCTCAATATTGTCCATAATAAAAGGCGTATCGAACTATCCTTTTGTCCTTGTCGCAATGGCTATCGGTTACATAGCGGCATTAAACTATCGCGGAAAGGGGGCGGCATCTTTTTATGATGACATGTCCAAGTTGTGCAGGTATGCCATGTACTATACTTTCATGCACATTCCTTTTTTGTTCTTTACAGGAATACTCTCTCCGTTGGAGGGGACTTTCGCTTACCATTTCCATCGCTTGTTTTATTTTGTGGATAGTGGCGGCATGTCTTTTACCAATGGATTCAGGTTGTGTGGATTGGCTTGGGAACCTGGTATATGGCAAATGATAATGAACTTTAATCTTTATTTTGCTTTGGTTGAAAAGCGGAGTGCAAAACAAATAGCGATGGCCATCAGTGCCGTAGTATTGACACTGTCAACATCCGGCATGTTTACAATGATAGTAATAATATTGTATTATCTTTCATTTGTACTGAAAAAAATAAAAATAGGCCAATTGGCAGGGATGGCCATTGTGGGCGTTTTTTTCTACGGAATAATTTTCCAGAACATTGATGAGAAACTTAATGGAGAAGGAGCGACATCTTCTATGGTCAGGTTTGGAGATACTTATGTTGGAGCTATGATGCTGAGTAAGAATCCGGTAATTGGAGCAAATACGGAACTGACAGGATATTCGAGAAGTAATGACGTCATTGCGCTCCGGCAATATTTATGGGATGAAGCGGAAATAAAAGGTGATAACGAGGGTTTTCTTAATGCCTATATTGTCAACGGTTTTATGATTTTCCTGCTCGATTGGGGACTTGTAATAGGTTTGTTCTTATTATATCGTATGATAAAGGCAGACTTCATGGAACCCACAACTGTCCGAATCGGTTTCCTGTTGACAATCCTATTGACACTATTTGCAGAACCTATCTCGTCCACCGCCTTTTTCTACTTTTTTGTGATATATGGAATTTTAGGGAAACGAACAAAAACGCAAAATGGTATTGGGTATGCAAGAACTTGAAATATCAATCGTCATAGCCACATTTAATGCGGCAAAGACGTTGGAGCGATGCTTGCAGAGCATTGTTCCACAACTGACAGATGCGACGGAGCTTGTGATAGTCGACGGCGGGTCGGAAGACGAAACGTTGTCGATTATCAAAAAGTATGAGCAATATGTGGCCTATACGGTCAGCGAGCCGGACAAGGGAATTTATGATGCTTGGAACAAAGGAGTTAAGGTTGCGCATGGAGAATGGATAATGTTTATAGGGGCAGACGACATTTTACTGCCCAATGCACTTACTCTATATTTAACAAAACTAAAAAAAGTGTCAATATCGTGTCAATTAGTGTCGAGTAAGCGAACTATGTATGGCTTAGATGGAAATCCCATATATACAGTTGGTGCAATATGGAATTGGAAGAATTGTATTAATGGTATGACAATATCGCATCCTGGAGCATTGCATAGAAGGACTCTATTTGATGAAATCGGGTTATTTGACTTATCATATAAGATATGTGCTGATTACGAGTTGTTGATGAGAAAAGGTAATCGGTTAGAATCAGACTTTATGGATATGGTAACGGTAAATATGCAAGTTGGAGGAATGAGTGATTCCTATGCCGCAATCAAGGAATACTACTTGATACTAAAAAACACGGTTCGTTTTTCATGGATAAAATCCATATTTAGATATTGGATTATGCTTACTAAATATACGGTAAAACATGCACTAAAAAGAATAGGAATTAATTATCATGCATAATGGAAAGAACAGTAATTGTATTAGATTCTTTTGAGTACAAATTGAAAGAGAAAGAGTTACAAAAATCAATTGAAAATATTTGTAACCCCATATTTGTATATACAAAATATGAAAATGCACTAACGGAAATATTTCAACGGACAAAGCTAGTAGGTGGATTTTTGACGCATATTAGCTATTGGTTGCTGTCACTGATTTACGCTTTACGTCTATTGAAATGTAGAAATAAAAAGAGAATAATTTTCATAAATCCAATTGTTGGAATTTTCTATGCAGCGATATGTAGAATACTATGTATTAATACTATAATATCAATTGCAGGTTTTTTGTTTGAGAACAAACAGAGTCGATTATATTACGCGATTCGAAAGAAGTTTGTAAATTTCTGCTATAAGAAAGTCGAAACAATTATTCTGTATGGTAGGGATGAACAAAAATTGTATTCAAATATATTTCCTAAATTAAAAGACAAATTTGTATTTGTGCAATATGGTAAGGACTATAACTATAAAAAAGCGAAACATTTCAATCATTCAAGAGAATACATCTCTAGTGGTGGTCGTAGTAATCGCAATTATCAGACGCTTTGCGATGCCATGAGAGGTATTGATAACAGTCAAAGGATAGATTGTTTGGTTGCCACTCGTCCTGAATGTGTAACACCATCTATGTTAAACTGCAATGTTGATTTTATTTATGGTATTACATTAAATCAGTTCGGGTCTTTTATAAAAGGGAGCAAGCTGTTTATACTACCACTTAGAGATACTAACATTTCTGCTGGACATATGTCTATGATGGAAGCAATGGCAGTTCGAGTTCCTGTTATCGTAACAGATATACCCTCTATTAGAGATTACGTTGATGATAATTGTGTATTCTTTTATAACGCCAATGATGCTTATGATTTAAGAAGAAAAATAATTTTTATTGTTGGGAATTTGGATTCAGACATAGTTAAAAATAAAGTAAAGAATGCCTGGGCTTTATATAATAAGGAATACTCTTTCCAGTCATTGTTACAACGCATAGTTAACACATCAATATATGTGTCCCCGCCAAGGTTATAAAGAGGCGTAAGTGAATAGTAATACAATATTACGGGTTCGATGAATTTCAAAACAAAATACAATAAATCGGAAGGTGTCTTTTGAAAAATGAAAGAACACGTCTTTTGTATTGTTAAAGGACATGTTCCGCATTTTTTCAAATTCATGTTAATACAAAAACATAATATTTATGTACAACGAAAAAATTTCCAAAATTATTCATTTGATGTGGTTTGGCTCTGATCCCTACCCCCCCCTAATTAACAAATGTTTGCAATCTTGGAGAGATATCGTACCTGATTATACCGTAAAGTTATGGAATATTGAGATGATTAGGAACTTGGATTACAGGTATCTTAAAGATGCGCTTAAAGTGGGAAAATACGCTTTTGCCTGCGATGTGGTGAGAGCCTATGCTTTATATACGGAAGGTGGCATTTATATGGATTCGGATGTTTTTTTGAAGCGTAGGTTTGACGAATTTATCAACCACGACTTTGTGACTTTCATTGACACGCCGGAAAACGGACGGTATGATAAGGGTCAGGTTGACAATGAAGGAAACCGGAAAGAAGGTGTGAAGGCCGTTTGCGGATTGGGTGTTGACATTACTTTTATGGCATCAGTGAAAGGCCACCCGTATATGGCAACTGTGCTGGATGATTATAAGATGAGAAGATTTATAAGAGACGACGGGACTTTGACTATGGACGAACTTATCGGACCCGACATTTACGCGCTTCACGCTGAATCTTTTGGTTTCAAGTATAAGAATCAGACACAGATGTTGAGTGATGACATGGTAGTGTATGAGAGCAAGTTGTATAATAGTTTTAACAAGAAAGCTTTCGCTGTGCATTGCTGTGCTCATAGTTGGGCGAAGATGAGCTTCATGGACAAATGTAAGACAATGACGAAGAAGATATTGAGCTTTGTCAATTTGTACAAAAAAGATTATAGGCACTTAAAATACGATGTTGAGATAAATGAGATTATTGGTAGATGCCCACGTGCTTGATGGCAAGTATCAGGGGACGAGAACCTACATTGAGGGCATATATAGGAATATGGTGCGGCATGAAGATATAGAATTTTATTTTGCTGCCGTTGATACGGACAATCTGGAGAGGACGTTCGGAACTGCATCAAACATCCATTATGTCAAGTTGAAAAGTCGCAGCAAGTTGGAAAGACTTGCCGTTGAGTTTCCGCTGATAATACGGAAACATGGCATAGACTGCGCCCATTTCCAATACATCAGTCCGTTGGTAAAGACTTGCAAGGAGATTGTCACCATACATGACCTGCTTTTTCTTGACTATCCGGAATATTTTCCATGGATGTATAGGGTGAAAAACAAATTCCTCTTCAGGCGTTCTGCAAGAAGGGCGGATTTGCTGTTGACGGTATCGCCTTTCTCACGGGATGAAATCGTCAGACATTTCGGCATACCGGAGGGGGCTATAAAGATAACACCGAACGGTGTGACCTTGCCAGCCTCCGGCATGGTTTTGCCGGATGTGAAGAATAAATTCGGATTGGACAGGTTTATAATGACAGTCAGTAGAATTGAGCCGCGTAAGAATCAACAGTTGTTGTTGCAGGCATGGGTGGAGCTGAAATTATACGACCAAGGAATAAAATTAGTGTTCGTAGGGGCAAAAGACATGGGGAACAAAGCTTTCAGCGGTTATTACGGTTCGCTACCACGAACAGTGAAAGACAATGTCGTAATGGTTGCGGCTTCTTACCCGGAACTGATGGCTTTATATAAAACAGCCGATTTGTTTGTCTTTCCGTCATTGGCAGAAGGATTTGGCATACCTCCGTTGGAGGCTGCTGCTATGGGTTGTCCTGTCTTATGCTCTAACCAGACAGCGATGGCTGACTTTGATTTCTTCGGCGAATGTCTGTTTCATCCCTGCAATATTGAAGAATTGAAAGCAAAAATGGTTGCTGTCTTGAATGGTACTCTTTCAAGCCGGAAAGCATTCAATGACAAATACGACTGGGTATTGATAGCTGATAATTTTTATAATATGTTGGAACATAGTATTTTATCAACCCCTACCCGTAAGCGTCCAAAACTGACGTATTGCGATTCCCGGCTTCAGTAGCTACCTTAGTGTTGTAATGAAGACGGTTTGTGCGGATGCAAGGTGCTGAAGGGAATTTTGGAAGGCAGGGTTGCGTGCCCTCCAGATGGGCGGCTATAATGTGTGCCTTTACCTGGATGACGAGATGTTAGACATCGACCATGTGTGCTGCATGGTACACGTGAGGGCCAAGTTCAAATACACCGCCGAGATAGGGCACGACGTGAACGCCCACAAGTCCTCGAATACATTGGAAACTCTACGCGTTGGAAAAGAGATATATAGAGCTGAAACTTCGTGCGGAAGATATAAGACACCTAAGGATTTTTGCCGAAACGACGGAAATAATAATAGGAATGAGAAGCCTGCTCGACCTGATGAAATCCGGAAATGCCCTGCGGCACGGAAGCCTGGTGGAAAAAGCGGTCAATTACCTCGACCATTTTTGGAACCAGGTATTCCTATACTGGAAGGGCGGGGACTACACGACAGACAACAGCCTGATGGAACGGTATATCCGACCTTTAGCGAACGAGCGGAAGAATTCGCTGTTCTTCGGTAGCGACAAAATGGCCTGTGTAAGTGCGGCCTACTACTCCGTAGTGTCCACGTGAAAGCTTCAGGGGTATTCAATCCTGGAATACCTCAAGAAGTTCTCTACCCAAATAACCGCTGGTAACCGCGACTACGGGAAACTTATGCCATTGACCATCGGCATGAGTGCAAACAAATTATAAATATCAACCGAATTTTAATCTTATTTTAGACGTGCCGCCTCTAAAACAGGAGGAACGACAGAATTGGATGCTTACCGGAGTATGGTTTTAGCTTTTTTATACGGCTGCTTTATGGGACTATGGTTTTATATTAGTATTTTTGTAATAGATAAAAGTAGAAAAGGATATGAAGATGAGGGAAATGAGAAGAATCTGTGATGTTCCGAAAGAACAGTTGGAGGCGGAAATGCGGCAGTTTGCTCAAAAGAAGGTGGGGTCGGTGAAAGCGGCAAGGTCTTTTTTATGGAGTGTAGGAATGGAAATAAAAAAAGATGGGACCGTCGTGGTACCTACAAAACTTCCTTAAGTGATGCTTGGTGATGAAAGATATTTGTATTTAGGTTTCCATGGTTGTGAAAAACAATTGGCTATGGAAATCTTGCTTCAGAAAAAGGATTTTCATCAGAGTACGAACGATTACGACTGGTTGGGTTCCGGCATATATTTTTGGGAAAATGACCCACAAAGGGCTTATGAGTTTGCACGTGATGTGAAGCAATGTAATGAGCCTTTTGTATTAGGTGCAGTACTTGATTTAGGTTATTGTTTAGATTTGACTTGCAGAAAACACGTCCAAAGTCTTGTTTCTGTTTGGAGTACTATCGTAAGGCCAATTTATGATTCAGGCAATATTAAACCCAATAAACCAGGTAGAAATGTCGGAGAAAACGGTGAACTTATGTTGAGGTTCTTAGATAAATACGTCATTGAATCACTTCATAAATTCAATGAAGCTAAAGGGTTTGAAGCTTATGATTCCGTGCGTGCGGGCTTTTGGGAAGGCCAAGAAATATATCCTACGGCAGGTTTTCGTGAAAAGAACCACATCCAAATTTGTATTAGAAACCCAAAATGTGTTTTAGGTGTTTTTTTGCCTAAGAGATAATCTTATCAGTAATTTTATGTTCCATTTGCAAACTAAATAATAAGGGTTTGCAACTTTTATTCTCTTTATATTTTTTTATTCCTCTGTGAGGAAGTGTTTTTTCATTCGGTGCAGCTTTACATCGAAAATTCTTATTCATTGATTCTTAATCCATAAACATATTATATGAAAATAGCATTTATCAGCACCCGTGGCATACCGAACAACTACGGGGGCTTCGAGCAGTTTGCAGAATATATCTCCGTGGGATTGGTCCGACGGGGGCATGAAGTCGTGGTGTACTCTCCGCATTTCCATCCTTACCGGGAGCCTGATTACAAGGGGGTACGCATAAAGCATATTTATAGTCCGGAGAAATGGATGGGGAGTTCCGTGGGGAGTTTCTTTTACGATTTCCTGTCTTTGCGTGATGCTTTGAAGAAGGAGAAGTTCGACATTATTTACGAAGCGGGCTATACGAGCATCGTTCCGGCTTATATCTGGTTTAATGTGAAGCGTATCAAGTATCCGCTTTTTACGACAAACATGGACGGGTTGGAATATAAACGTACGAAGTTTAACAAATGGGTACAAAAGTTCGTATTCTGGGAAGAGCGTATGGCGGTGAAGCACAGTCATTATTTGATTGCAGACAATATGGGTATCCATGATTATTATAAGGAGAAATATGGAAAAGAAAGCAAGTTTTTGGCATACGGGGCTGACGTTCATGAGGATTACGATGTGGACGTATTGAAGGAGTACGGTTTGGAAGCGGGTGGTTATTTCATCGTGGTGGCTCGTCTGGAGCCGGAAAACAACCTTTTCATGGCCATAGAGGGATATTTGGCTTCGAACCAGTATGGTAAGCGTCCGTTAGTGGTTGTGGGAAAGACGAATACGCCTTATGGAAAATATTTGATGGAACGATATGGTCGCGACCGTAACATCCGCTTTGTAGGTGGTATATATGATTTTCGTAAACTGAACTCCATTCGTCATTATTCCTATGCTTATTTTCATGGTCATAGTGTGGGCGGAACGAATCCGTCTTTGTTGGAAGCCATGGCTTCCGGATGTTTTATTTTGGCACATGACAATATCTTCAACCGTGCGGTCTTGGGCGAAAATGCCTTATATTATGAATCTACGGATGCAGCTACGGAGATGTTGGACGGAATAGACCAGGCGGTGTCTGCCCATAAAAAGGAATATACGGAACGTAATTTAGAAGTGATACGACGTGATTATTCATGGGAGAAACTGGTGGATGAGCATGAAGAATACTTCAAATGGATGTTGTCACAACGAAAAGGCGGCTGACGTTTGTCCGTAGCTGTGAGCATGGGCATGAAAAACAAATCCCCGTGAAAACGATATTGAAGTTTTCACGGGGATTTGTTTTGAGGCAAGGGCGGTTTACAAGGGTTTCACCCCTTCAGCAGTGGGAGGAATCGGTTTGATGCTGCCATCTGCGTTATATTCCATCGGTTCGGCTATGACAGAGCGGCTGTAACTGGTGCCGGTAGGCAGACCGCCATTATGGCTGATGAATATCCATTGTCCTTTGAAGTTCACGATGGCCGGATGGGTTGTGTTGCTGTTTCCGGCTATTTCTGAAATTATCCCTTTCGTTTCATACGGGCCTTCAATGTGGTCGGCTACGGCGTAGGCTATTTTTTCCGGCCATTCGCTGGCGTATGTGAGGTAATATTTGCCATCGTGTTTGTGAATCCACGGTGCCTCAGTGAAAGGATGGCTCTCGTCGATATGGATGCGTTTCACCTCTCCTTCTGTTTCTATCATGTTGTCTTTCAGTTTCACGATGTAACATTCGCGGTTACCCCACGTGAGGTAAGCTTGCCCGTCGTCATCGATGAATACGGCAGGGTCGATACAGGCCCAACTGTGGTGGGAATCGAAACAGTCCTTGTTGGTGAGCAGCGGCTTGCCTAAAGCATCTTTGTAAGGGCCGGTGATTTTGTCGGATACGGCCACGCCGATACCGCACCAGTTGGTGCTGACATACCAATAGTATTTGCCGTTGCGTTCAGCTACATGTCCGGCATACGCCTGTTTACTGGCAGCCCATTTGAAATCTTCTACTTTCAAGGGGACCGGGTATTGTGTCCAATGCTTCATGTCGGTAGTGGAGAACACGAGCCAGTCTTTCATCACGTAACCGCTTTGGTTACCGTTTTGGTCACGTCCGGCAAAAAGCCACAGTGTGTCTCCTTTGACGAGTGCGGCGGGGTCGGCTGTATGGATGTGGCGGACAATGGGATTGCCTTGGCTTTCAAATTCGTACCGCACGACGTAGCCCCACTTTTCTTGCAAACGTTGCAATTCGTCACGGGTCAGTGAAATGACGGAACCGTGGCGCGGGAAAAAGTCTTTGGTGAACGCTTTGGGTTCGGAGAAATGGTAAAGGTCCGTACTGGTCTGGTATTCATATCGTCCGCTGGTGTACATGTCGTACATCAATACGTATTCGTCTTTTCCGTTCAGTTTGAAGATGCTCGACCCCTCCACGGGCGTCTTTCCGGCGTAAGCGTCCAGATACTTGAAGTCCTCTTTCCACTTTCCTTTCAGGCTTTTCGAGGTGGCTTGTTGGATGCCGTTCTTGATTTCCTTACCGTTCTCGTCTTTGGTGTTGCCTTTATAGAAAAGGTGGTAGGTACCGTCTTTTTCGATGATGTCGTTGTCTATGCTGCCGTATTTGGCAGAGAAAAGCTGTTTCGGCTCGCTTTCAAAGCCCGTGAAGTCCTTGTTGGCGTATGCGTAATAAGTGATGAGGCTTTTGCGGTCGTTGCGTTGCAAGGTAAAATAAATCATATATTTTTTGGCCTTGTGGTCGTAAATGGTCTGAGGAGCCCATACCCAATAAGCATCACCGAAATGTTTCGGATAATCTTTGGACAGATTGATCTTGGCGTGTTTCCAATGAAGTAGGTCGTCCGAACTCAGGAGTACGATGCCCGGGTTTTCGTTCCAACCGTTTTTAGCGGTATTCATGTCCGTGGCTACGATGTAAAAGCGTCCGTCTTCACCGCGCAGGATGTGCGGGTCGCGGATACCGCCACTTTCGCTGATGGTGTCGGAAGCAATGACGGGGCGGTTTTCGTTAAGCGCGCGCCAGTTCACTCCGTCGTCGCTGAGGGCGAAATGCAGGTGTTCCTGTTGCTTGGCATCTCCTCTTCCTTCGAAATAGGCAAAAAGATATCCCTCAAAATTAGCCGGTGTTTCGGTTCGATTCGGTGTCGTCTTTCCGTGGCTCATGGTTGTAGCTAATAACAGAGCGGCAATGATGGTTTGTTTTTTCATGTGACTGTTGTTCTTTTAAGTGTAATGTTTTTCTGTCATTTTCAGCGGCAAAACTATGAATAAAATATTGTACAAGCAAGAAAACGGGCGAAAAAGGTGTTAAATATACACGTGTTATTCCTTTTAGACGTCGTTTTGTAGAACGATGTATTTATGAGGACTTTCCGGTTTTAGCCGTAAGCGAAATGGTCCACGATGAAGTTCGGCATCCAGACGCAAAGTCCCAGTCCGATGAGCAAGGCTGCAAAGACCACTAACGTAGTCTTGTCTTTCCACGACGGGAGGAGCGTGGCACGGCGCATGCGGAGGTAAGTCAGCAGGTAGCCAAACAGGATGAGGAAGACGGGAAGGCCGAATACCCAACCGCGTACCCATCGCATTCGGGCATCGTGGTAGGCATAATTTCGTTCGATGAAATAAAATACGGTACAGAAAAATGTAAAATAGTACATCAAGGACGTGAGCAACACGAGGCTCAGCGTTTTTTGGAAAGGTTTCTTCTGCCAATAGGTACCGCCTAAAATGAACAAGGCTTGCAGGCCGTAGGCTTGGAGGATGGCTAAGGGCAGGTACACGTCACATTCGCTGCTTAACCATGGGACGGGGAACGACAACGAGACTTCAGGATAGAGGAAATGTATGAAACCGATACGGGTGAAGTCGGCCAATACGGTGGCTAAACAAAAGATAGGGAAGGATATGATGGAGATTCTGAACCATCTCACAATAAACTTCTCGGCATTTGAAACCGGGAATGTCAGGTCGGTGATGTAATCCTTCCGGTATTTTGATGTCTTGAAAAAAGTGCTGCCCGCAAGGGCCATGAAGAAATCGAAACACAGCACGGCCGTGAAGACAATGGAAAACCAACAGTCGTCTTTCCCGGACAAGGCGTTCTCCATAATCAGTTGGTAGCTGTTGTTGTCGGTTTCCATGCCTTGCCGCACTTGTTCCAATGCCACGACCACAGAGTGCGTTTTGGTGAAATCCATCCAGATGAAAAGCAGGGTCATGATACCGTAGGGGATGATGAAATAATAATAGAGTTGTGCGGCGTTTTCGCTCCAATCTTTGCGGAAATATTGGAGGAGGCGTTGGGCGTTCAATGTATTCTTGTTCATGATAAGGGTTTTTAAAGGTTGGACATAGTGTCAGAGGTGTCTGACAAATACTGCCGGTAAAAGGTTTCGAGTTCTTCCGCCGTGATGCCGATGGAACGGGCTTGCCGGAAGAAATCGTAGAGTTCTTCATTCATGAAACTTTCCCTGCGAAACGAACGGATGCGTTCCGATGCGCCCGGTTCCACGAAATAACCTATGCCACGTTGCATGCGGATGACAGAGCGGGATTGCAGGAAGTCGTAAGAGCGCATGGCCGTATTGGCGTTCACCTCCACCGTGGCGGCGTAATCGCGTACGGAAGGGATACGGTCGTTTTCAGCGTACCGTCCTTGTAGTATTTCATCGCAGATACGGTCGGCGATTTGCAAGTAAATGGGTTTGTTTTCCTTGAAATTCATACGCTTTTCGGATTGAGGGCATATTGGTATTTGAGGTCGTTCTTTTTCATTCTGCGGTAGGCCGATAGCCAAAAGAGGGAGGTCACGGCAAGCCAAAAGGCATGCCATACCACTTCGGCAGTCGCTGCTCCGGGCTGTTGGGGGTAAGTGTAAGGGTCGCCTCCGGCAATGAGCGAGACTCCGATCGTCAAAAGGAGGGGCAACAATAGGATTGGGCATTTGCCGAGTGCGCGGCGCAGGGGTGTCCGTCCCGTTTCGCTTCTGGCGGAAATGGCTTGGCCCAACAGACTGGTCGTGAGGAGCATCCTGAGTACAAAGCCGGAGGAGGCCGTATGAAGTCCGGAAGTAAAGAGGAGGGGGCGGGCGAAGCTGTAATCTGGGAAGGCCATGTTGCAAATGATGACACGGGTGATGTCCGCTGCCAAAATAATAAGAACGCCTGCTAAAATCGAAAGAGGAACGGCATAGAGCCACCATCGGGCGAACTTCTCGAACGTGGAGGTTGGGAGTAGCAAGTACCTGATGTGCTGTCCCTTGTTGTATATGGGTGCGTTCCATAGCCACGGAGTGACTATAAGGAATAGGAAAAAGAATGCCGTAACGGTGACGATCGCAGCATTTTGGTTAGTGGCCGTGTCTGTGAGGTGGGCGAACTTGTCTTCCAGTATATCCGTTGGGACGGTCTGTAGCAAGGTGGCGTTTTCCGAATATGCTTTGAGGCAAGACACCGTGAGAATGGCAGAGAGTAACAAGTAGCCTGCGGCGAGAGTGACGAGGCAACGTGTACGCCGGGCTGCCCAGTCTTCGTGGAGCAAGACCGCGAAGCGTTTGCGGTCGAAACAAGAACGGTTCATAAGCTTAATGTTTGGCGGATTTGACATAAGTGAGGTCGGTTTTGAGGATATGGCGGTAGGCCATGTACCAGTTGAGGACGGTGCACAGCAGGAAGAAGGCATTCACAATAACGGGGCGGATGAGCCAAAGGTTGAAGGCTTCTCCCAGAGCGTAGCGTGAATGTGCGAGGGCGAAAGGCACGAGGACGACGAGCAGGAGGACGACTGTGCGCACGCTTGCCCGTTTCGTTTCGGAGGTGCAGATGAAAACGGACTGCGTCCAAAGCGTCAGGTTGAGCAGGGTAAGCAACCAGTATGGGTGCACTCTGCCATCCCAATAGTCAGCGTATGGCAGCAGGTGGGCATAGTCCACTTGTGGGACGATAAGGCTGCAAAGCCCCACACGTGTGAAGTCGGCGGCGACGAATACCGCACAGTAGGTCAACAGGGCGAGTGGGACGGCATAGAGCCAACGGAGCAGAAATTGCTCGAAGGCCGACACGGGGAAGGTAAGCGTACGGGCAGCTTGGGACGTGGCCTGCAATGCCCTTTGTGTCCGGCGTGCAGTGCCGACAAGGTAGAAGGCAAGAATCGGGAAAAACAGGGCACTCACGGAAGTCCAGCTTCCGTCCACGCCTTGGGCGAGGTCGGCCGATATGGCTTTCCATTCTTCCACGCGTTGGGGGCTGACGTAATGGCTGAGGGCATTGGCGCGGAGCGCGCCGCGTATCGTGTAGAAGCTGGAAAACACGGTGAGGACGGCGTAAATCACTACGGCCTGCAATCCCAATGCTTTCTGTCTTTCCATCCAGTCCCAGCGGCACAAGGCGATAAAACGTTTCCGGTTGAAAAACTGTGAATCCATATCCTTTTATTTTTCAGCATTAAACAAGGGGCAGATGGTTTCCGGGTGTGCCAGAGTGCCGTTGAAAAGTAACTCCAAGTTGATTTCCGAATCCTTGTCTTCCGGATTCGGGAGCATGACGCTGTGCCCGTTGTAGGAGGGGAGGGCATAATAAGCCTCTGAGGTTTCCGATTCATTGTCGGTCTGCGTGAAATATAATTTATGGCAGATTTCAGTTACCGACGCATCGAGCAGTACGCGGGCGTCATCCAAGATGACCACGTGGTCGAGAAGTTGTTCCACATCTTGCACTTGATGGGTGGAAATCACGATACCGCGCGATTCGTTCATTTCGCGGATGAGGAGTTTGCGGAATTGGCTTTTGCCGGGGATGTCCAGTCCGTTGGTCGGTTCGTCCATGATGAGCCACGAGGTACGGGTGGCCAAGGCAAAGCAGATGAGTGCCTTTTTCTTTTGTCCCATCGAAAGTTCGCCGAGCTTGATGTCTTCCGGCAGTTCGAACATTTCCAGATTGCGGAGCAAGTTTTCGTGGTCGAAATGCGGATAGAAAGGAGCGTTGAGGCGGACGTACTTTTTCAGGTTGTAGTCCGGAAGGTCGAATTCTTCGGGGATGAGGAAGAAGTCGCTCAATGTGTCCGGACGGCGCAAACGCACATCCGTGCCGTTCAGGCAGGCGTGTCCTTCAGTCGGTGTAAGGAGTCCGGTCATCAGGTAGAGCAAGGTGGACTTTCCGACTCCGTTTTTCCCTAAAAGCCCGTAAATCTTGCCCTCGTCGAGACGGAGGGAGCAATCGTTTAATACGCGGTTTTTCCGTTTGGAATATCCGAATGAGAGGTGTTCAATGGTCATCATAAGGCAATGTTTTATAAATTAATTAGTGTATTAGTATAATAGTACACTGCAAATATAGGACAACATTGCGGAACGTACAAATAAAAGGCGGAATATTTTTAGGATTTTCTCTTTTTATGCTGTTTTTAACTGAAGATAGGGTGGCATGTTCCCACCTTGGATTGTCTTTGCAATCGCGAAAATAGGATGCGGCTCGGCAGTTTTTCGCTCAAAAGCAAGCTTTTGGCTTGCAACTGCTCTCACCTTTCACTATCTTTGCAAATTCAAGACGCAAAGGAATGGAACAGAAAATAATAACAATCAGCGATGCGCGGTTGCGCGAGGCGGCTGCACAAGGAATGGATGAGTTTTTGCAGGTCTTCATCGACCGTTACCGGGAGGTTATCGGCGGAGAGTTGAATGCCGGGAACATGGGGATGCTCAATGGGGAACAAATTTCATTGCTTGCCTATGCCCTGTTTCGTGAGGAAGTGATGGACGGAGGATTTATCCAATTGATACACAACGGCTACGGGCCGTTTATTTTCGACAATCCTTTTGCGAAAGCCATGCGGTTGATGGGGGCACATGATTTCTCCAAACTGGTATATAAAGGAAAGAGACTGTATGACAAATACAAGGAGGAACTGACGAAGGACTGTTCGGACGAAGAGTTTATGGCTTTGTTCGAGGCTTATCCGCAGTTTGACGACTTGGACGACGAGTTTGTGGAAATGGAAGAAGAAGTCACGGCTGCATTGGCTTGTTATGTGGATGAACATCTCGAGCTGTTTGCCGAGGTGGTGAAAGAGTAAAGAGGAAAAAAGATGGCAGAAAAGAAAAATAAGACCAAATCAGTGAACATCAAGAACAAACGGGCTTCGTTTGATTTCTTGCTGTTGGACAAATATACGGCCGGCATCGTGCTGACCGGTACGGAAATCAAATCCATCCGGGCGGGTAAGGCCAGTCTGGTGGATACTTTTTGTTTCATCCATAACGGAGAGGTGTGGGTGAAAAACATGTACGTGGCTGAGTATTCGTACGGTTCTTACAATAACCATGCGGCACGGCGCGACCGGAAGCTTTTGCTCAACCGCAAGGAAATCCGGAAGTTGCAGCAGGACATGAAAAGTCCCGGCTTCACATTGGTGCCGACCTTGTTGTTTATCGACGAGAACGGACGTGCCAAAGTGGATGTGTATTTGTGCCGGGGTAAGAAAGAATACGACAAGCGGCAGACGTTGAAGGAAAAGGAAGACCGGCGCGAGATAGACCGGCAGGTAAAAAGGTATTAGAGTTTGAAATCATGAGGTTGGAAGAGATTGTTAAGGAGAGGATATTGATATTGGATGGTGCCATGGGTACCATGATTCAGCGGTATGGCCTGACGGAGGCTGATTTCCGAGGGGAACGTTTCAGGGATGTGCCGGGACTGATGGCCGGTAACAACGATCTGTTGTCGCTGACGCGTCCCGATGTAATTCGGGATATCCACCGCAAGTATCTCGCGGCCGGGGCGGACATTATCGAGACGAATACGTTCAGTTCGCAACGGGTGTCGATGGCGGATTACCACGTGGAGGAATATTGTCGTGAAATCAACTTGGCGGCTTGCCGGATAGCCCGTGAGCTTGCGGATGAGTTCACGGCCCGCAATCCCGAAAAACCGCGTTTCGTGGCCGGTTCGGTGGGACCGACCAACAAAACCTGTTCGATGAGTCCCGATGTGAACAATCCGGCATACCGCGCCCTGACTTTTGACGAACTGGTGGCTGCCTATCGGGAACAGATGGAAGCCTTGCTCGAAGGCGGTGTGGATGCCTTGCTCATCGAAACTATTTTCGACACGCTGAATGCCAAGGCCGCTATTTATGCGGCAGAAGCATCCATGCAAACCGTCGGACGCAGGGTACCGCTCATGTTGTCGGTTACGGTGTCGGATAAGAGCGGACGTACGCTTTCCGGCCAGACGATGGAGGCCTTCCTGACTTCTGTGGCTCATGCCGATATTTTTTCCTTAGGGCTGAACTGTTCTTTCGGGGCACACGACCTGATTCCCTTCCTACAAATTTTGGCTCACCGTTCACCTTATTATATATCAGTCTATCCGAACGCAGGACTGCCCAACAGCATGGGAGAGTACGACCAGACTCCCGACCAGATGGCAGAGGAAATGAAATTCTTTGTGGACGAAGGTTGGGTGAATATCATCGGAGGCTGTTGCGGTACGACGGACGAGTATATCGCCCGTTTTCCGGCCTTGGCGACGCAAGGGCGTCCGCATGTGCCGGCCGGAAAGGCAGAGGCATTGTGTCTGAGCGGTTTGGAACAGTTTGAACTGACGCCTGAAGTGCGGTTCGTCAATGTGGGCGAACGTTGCAATGTGGCCGGTTCGCGCAAATTCCTGAGGTTGGTCAAAGAGAAAAACTACGAAGAGGCTTTGGAAATCGCCCGCAAGCAAGTGGAGGATGGTGCCTTGGTCATCGACATCAACATGGACGACGGGCTTCTCGATGCCCGGCAGGAGATGGTGACGTTCCTGAACCTGTTGGCCTCCGAGCCAGAGATTTCCCGTGTGCCCGTCATGATAGATTCTTCCAAATGGGACGTGATTACAGCCGGACTGAAATGCGTGCAGGGCAAGAGCATCGTCAATTCCATCTCGTTGAAAGAAGGAGAGGAGGTATTCTTGGCCCATGCCCGGGAGGTGAAACGCCTTGGGGCGGCCGTCATCGTGATGGCTTTTGATGAAAAGGGGCAGGCCGATACTTATGAACGCAAGATAGAAGTCTGCGCACGGGCCTACCGTTTGTTGGTGGACGAGGTCGGTTTCAATCCCCATGACATCATATTCGACCCGAACGTGCTGGCCATAGCCACGGGAATGGAGGAACATGACAACTATGCCGTGGACTTTATCCGTGCTGCGGGATGGATTCGCCGTAACCTCCCCGGGGCGCATGTAAGTGGCGGGGGGAGCAACCTTTCTTTCTCTTTCCGGGGCAACAACTATATCCGCGAGGCCATGCACGCCGTGTTCCTCTACCATGCCTGCCGTGAGGGGATGGACATGGGCATCGTCAATCCCGCCACGTCGGTGATGTATGGCGATATTCCGTCCGACATCCTGACGGTCATAGAAGACGTGGTGCTCAACCGTCGGCCTGACGCTGCGGAACGGTTGATTGAGTTGGCCGATAAGCTGAAAGCAGAGGCCGAAGCGGCCAAGGCCGGACAGCCCGGTGCGGGAGGCGGTGGGGTGTCTGCGAAAGATGCCTGGCGCGGCGGCAGTGTGGAGGAACGTTTGCAGCATGCTTTGGTGAAAGGTATAGATTCCTATTTGCAGGAAGATTTGGAGGAGGCTGCACAGTCTTATCCGCATGCCGTAGACATCATCGAAGGGCCGCTCATGAAGGGGATGAATACCGTGGGCGAGTTGTTCGGAGCCGGTAAGATGTTCTTGCCGCAGGTCGTGAAGACCGCTCGTACGATGAAGAAAGCCGTGGGCATCCTGCAACCCCGTATCGAGGCCGAGAAAAAAGAGGGGGCAGCACGTGCGGGATTGGTCTTGGTGGCTACGGTGAAGGGAGATGTGCATGACATCGGGAAGAATATCGTATCGGTGGTCATGGCCTGCAACAACTATGAGATAGTGGATTTGGGGGTCATGACACCGGCAGAAGAGATTGTGGCGAAAGCCAAGGAACTGCATCCCGACATCATCGGCCTGAGCGGCCTGATTACGCCGAGCTTGGAAGAAATGGTGCATGTGGTGGGCGAATTGAAGCGGGCCGGGCTGTCCATTCCGGTCATGATCGGCGGGGCCACGACCAGTCGTTTGCATACGGCATTGAAGATAGCTCCTGTCTACGACGGGCCGGTCATTTGGATGAAGGATGCTTCGCAGAACGCGCTGACGGCTGCCCGTTTCCTGAATCCCGACACGGAGGGAGAGGCTTTTCGCGAGTTGCGCGAAGAGCAGGAACGTTTGCGTGAAAGTGCCGGAACGCGGCGTGTAGAGACCGTCTCGATAGAGGAAGCCCGGCAGAAAAAACTGAATCTGTTTTAATACTGTTTTTCGTAAGATATGAAACGCTATACCACTTATATTTTTGATTTCGACTATACCTTGGTCGATTCTTCACGGGGCATTGTGACTTGTTTCCGTCATGTGCTCGGCAACCACGGGCACACCGGAGTGACGGATACGGAAATCAAGCGCACCATCGGGAAGACGTTGGAAGAATCTTTTTCCATCCTGACGGGAATTACCGAAGCCGGGACGTTGGCGGATTACAAACGTGAATATGTGAAGGCCGCCGATGTCCACATGACTGCCAATACCTTCTTTTTTCCGGAGACGATAGAGGTTTTGGAGGCTTTGAAAAGCCAAGGAGCCGTGTTAGGTATCGTGTCCACCAAATTCCGTTACCGCATCCTCGACTTGTTTGAAAAAACAGGCCATGACGGCCTTGTGGATTTTATCGTGGGCGGAGAGGATGTGAAAGCGGCCAAACCGGCTCCCGAAGGGTTGCTGTTGGCCATCGGACGTGCTTCCGGTGGCGGGAAATCCGAGGTGCTGTATGTAGGGGATAGCGTGGTGGATGCCGCAACGGCACAGGCCGCCGGTACGGATTTTTCCGGTGTATTGCATGGCATGACCACACGTGAGGAATTGGAAGTTTATCCTCACGTGGCTATCGTGGACGACCTTCGGGGTATCTTGTCCGTCCCGGTATGATGTTTTTTGCACAGTATAAAGTTCCTTCACCTTAACTGTTTGTGTTTCAGTATTTATGAATATGCACACATCGCGTGCCGTGAACCTCCGGTGAAGGCTCTTGTCGAAGAGGTTTCACCGCAACAGATTGGTTTACAGCATGTATGAAGGATGCGAACCCTTTTCCCGTTTAAATACTTGTACGTAGGGGAGGAAAGTTGGTATGTTTTCGTTGTCCGCTTAAAAGGCTTCCATCAACCGGAAAATCGTTTGCCACAGAATGGAAAATCATTCTCAGGAGAACGAAAAATCGCTTGCAGGAGATTGAAAAATCGTTTGGCGCAGAACTGAAACGAACGAAAAAACAGGGTAACTGTTTCCTGTTCTTGTATTTTTTGTATCTTTGCCATAGTAGTAACCATGGAAGGAAAGTAACTATGGAAGAAAATACTGAAAAAGCAATGGAACCGACGAAGAAAAAAAGTAAGGTGGAAGAAATCTTGGAAGCGGACAGGAAAAATCCTCCGAAGAGAGTAAATAAGACGTGGGAGGCCATGATGCGGTTGAAGGGTAGTCTGATAGTGAACGACCCTAAATTCTTGTTGTAAAAGTATGAGGGTGCTTATCGACACCAACATTTTCGTATATATGGCTACTGACCAAGTAACACACGCTTTTGGTTCTATCGTAGCCAAGGACTTGACTTGATTTTCAACAAGAAGTAGTCCTTTGTTTCATAATGGTGCTCGTAAATATGAACGGCGGCCGTAATCCTAAGAGATTACGGCCGCCGTTCATATAAGTTATGGCTTTTTAGCCCTTGATGCGTCTTTTGTAGTCTACCATTTTAATGGCCGTTACGGCACATTCGTCACCTTTGTTACCCAAAATGCCTCCTGCGCGGTCTTGCGCCTGTTGCAAATTGTTGCAAGTGAGCAGACCGTAGATGACAGGCACGTCGCCAGTCGTGTTCAGTTCAGCTAATCCTTGGGTTGCTCCCTCACAGATGTAATCGAAGTGAGGGGTGTCGCCGCGAATCACGCAACCGATGGCTATCACGGCATCCACCTTACCGCTTTTTGCCATTTGAGCGGCACCGAATACCAATTCAAAACTGCCCGGCACAGTCATGACCAGAATATCTTCTTCGCTGACTCCATGTTTGAGCAAGGTGGTTTGCGCACCTTCCAACAACGGACCGGTGATGTGGTGATTCCATTCGCTGACCACAATGCCGAAACGCATGCCTTTGGCAGAGGGGACGGACTTGGGGTCGTATTCTGACAAGTTATGTAAATTCGTTGCCATTTTCGCTTTGTGCTTATAGGACTTTATTCGCTTACGCGTTCGATATATTTGTCGATTTCGGCATACTGCATGGAGTTCACATACTTGGTTTTGATCTCTTTGTAGCATTCCAAAGCCTTGTCTTTCTTTCCTTGCGATTCGAAAATCTCACCGGCCTGAATCAGATAGAGCGGGCTGAGGCTGTTATTGTCTGCCTTTTGGGCTGCTTCCAATAAAGTGGAAGTCGCTTTGTCTAATTGGTCCAATTCTGCATAGCAGTTGCCCAATGCACCGATGGCAGCAGGAGACACCATGGCGTCGCCGCAATTCTTGAAATCTTCCAGACGGGTAACAGCTTCCTGATATTTACCCAATTTGGCATAACTTAATCCGGCATAGAGCTGTGCCAGATTGCCGGCTTTCGTGCTTCCGTAGTCGTTTGCGATTTTCAAGAAACCGGGAAAGCCTTGTCCGTCACCGTTCAACGCCTTTTCGTAGTTGTCCGAAGCAAAATATTGCTGTCCTTTGAACATCAGTTCATTGGCTTTGGCCTCGCGCGGTTCGCTTACGAAACTCCGATAGAGGAAGTATCCGCCTACCAATACGACGATGGCGATGAAAACGTACATAATAGGCTTCTTGTATTTGTCGATGAAAGCCTCGGAAGAAATCAAAGTCTGTTCCACGTTGAGTGAATCATGCTGTGTCTTTTTGTTCGTCATTTTATTTGATGGTTTTATTATTATTTCCTGTTTTTCGTCCCGTAGTGCATGGTACGGGAATAAAGCGGAGCAAAAGTAGCGAATTTCTCCCGTTTGATGAAATTTATAGGCTATTATTTTTAGGATTCGGGGGATAAACCTTAATTTTGCAGGGTGATTAAACGGGAAAACCTACGGATGATACTGAAAAAAATTTCTGTCTTGAATTATAAGAACATAGCGCAGGCCGAGTTGGCCTTCTCTCCGAAGATGAATTGTTTCATCGGGCATAATGGTGAAGGAAAAACCAATTTGCTGGACGCTGTGTATTTTCTTTCCTTTTGTAAGAGTGCGACCAATTCCGTGGATTCCCAAAATATCCGGCACGGTGAAGACTTCTTCATGTTGCAGGGGGAGTACGAACATGAGTCGGGAGAGCCGGAAGAAGTATATTGCGGATTGAAACGTAAACAGAAAAAACGTTTTAAGCGTAATAAGAAAGAGTATAAAAGATTGTCGGAGCATATCGGATTGGTGCCGGTAGTGCTTGTTTCTCCGGCCGATGCCGATTTGATTTCGGGGGGAAGTGAGGAGCGGCGCCGCTTTATGGACATGGTGATCGTGCAATATGACCATGAATATCTCGACGCGTTAGTGCGTTACAACAAGGCTTTGCAACAGAGGAACGTATTGTTGAAACAGGAGGAAGAACCCGACGAAGCCTTGATGGGGCTATGGGAAGAGATGATGGCTCAGGAGGGGGAGAAGATATACGAGAAGCGAAAGGCTTACGTGGAGGAATTCATTCCGGTGTTTCAGGATTTCTATGCGCGGATTTCCCGTGGAAAAGAGCATGTGGGACTGCATTATATTTCGCATGGCCAGCGTGGGGAACTGTTAGACGTCATTCGTCGCGACCGTGCCAAGGACCGGATTATGGGATATTCCCTGCATGGTGTCCATAAGGATGATTTGGAGATGACCTTGGGAGAGTTCCCGATAAAAAGGGAGGGTTCTCAGGGGCAGAACAAAACCTATTTGATTGCTTTGAAGTTGGCGCAGTTTGATTTCTTACGCCGTACGGGAAGCCGTACCACTCCTTTATTGTTGCTGGACGATATTTTCGACAAGTTGGATGCCGACCGCGTGGAGCAGATTGTCAAATTGGTTTCCGGCGAACAGTTCGGGCAAATCTTCGTGACGGATACCAATCGTGACCATCTGGACCGTATTTTGGAGAAGACGGACGAAGACTACAAGCTCTTTTATGTGGAAAACGGAGAAATCAAAGCATGAGACGGAACAAGGCGGAATGCATAGGCGACATCATCCGGCAATATCTCCGGCAGGAAGGGTTGGAGACACCGTTGAATGAGACCCGGATGGCAGCGGCTTGGTCCGAAGTGATGGGGCAGGCTATTGCCCGGTACACCGGGGATGTTTTCGTGAAAAATCAGGTGTTATACGTTCATTTAAAGTCGCCTGCTCTCAAAGCCAATCTGATGATGGGACGGGAAGCATTGGTGCGCAAACTGAATGAATACGTGGGAGCGCAAGTCATTCAGAGTATTGTGTTCCGTTGACAAAGACTCAAAGAATCTCGTCCATAGGGATGTCGTGAGGCTCTGTAGGAACATGCTCTACCCGCTGGAAATCGAAGCAAACTCCTATTTTATATATATTGTAATGTTGCAACCGCGTCAGTAAGCGGTCGTAAAAACCTTGTCCGCGTCCCAAGCGATTCCCTTCTGCATCGAAGGCCACTCCCGGGATGACGGCTAAATCAATGGAAGTGTAATCGGTGAAAACCTCTCCCGTAGATTCCTGAATGCCGAAAGCCCCCGTTTCGAGGTGGTCCTCAGCAGCATAACGGTGCAATTCTATATCTTTTCCTTTTACGGTTGGGAGTAATATACACTTGCGCAAACTCCAGTAGCGTACGAAATCTTGCGTATCCACTTCATCCGGCAATGAGTGGTATAGCAATATGGTACGTGCCGCGATAAAGCGCGGATGAACCGCCAAACGTCTCAAAATAGGACCTGAAAGATCGAGTATGGCAGCCCGTGAGGTCTCTTTCTTATTCTGGGCGATAAGCGTCCTTAGTTCTTTTTTATCCATAAGCATAGTCAAAACTCGGGAAAGCTATGGTATCGCAGGATGCCATAGCTTTCCCGATAAATTTTTATTTTTTATTTTCTGAGGGTGCCTTTTGAGGAGCTTCCGGGAAAGCTTTTCCTTCCTCCAGAACCTTAATTGCACGTTCTACTACAGCGTCATCGCTGTTGATGAATTCGTAGAATTGTTCTGTTTCCTTTACGTTATTGATGATAGAGGCGTAGAGGCTTTTTCTGAAAAGTTTACGTGACTTGTAGAGCATCAGGTTGCGCCGGCGTAATCCTCTGTGTTGGGCGAAGTCGGCAAATTTGCCGACTATATTTTGCCGGTCCAGATAACGGACGAGCTCTTCGTTCGTTTCCAGTTCGTTCAATTTCTGGCGATGGCTGTCGGCGAAGTTGAACGCATACTGGTATATCAATCCGCTTATTAATGCTTCTTTGTAGTATGAAGTCACGTCGGAAGTGTCTTCGGGTACGAAGATGTCCGGCATGATGCCTCCGCTACCGTATACCGTGCGTCCCAAGCGTGTCTTGAATTGAGGGCCGCTCTGCTTGATGCTGTCCTGCGAGAAGAACTCTCCACGTTCGTAACGTTCTATCAGGTCGTTTTCATATTCCTCTCCGTGTCCTTTTTCGTAAGGCTTTTGGATGCACCGTCCCGAAGGTGTGTAATACCGCGCGATAGTCAGGCGAATCATGCTGCCGTCACGGAATTCTATGGGTTGCTGTACCAATCCTTTTCCGTACGTACGGCGGCCTATGATCGTCCCCCTGTCATTGTCTTGTATGGCACCGGCGAAGATTTCGCTGGCCGATGCCGACCCCTCGTTGACCAATACCGTCAGGGGCAGATTGGGGAAGGCTCCGCGCCCGTCGCTTTTGTATTCTTCACGAGGAAATTTGCGTCCCTCCGTGTAGAGAATCAAACGGTTCTTGGGTAAGAAGATGTTGGCCATTTGTATGGCGGTCTGCATGATTCCCCCTGTGTTATCACGCAGGTCTATGACCAGGTTTTTAAAGCCTTTTTGATTCAGTTCGGCCAAAGCGACCAATAACTCGGGGTAGGTCGTTTCGCTGAAACTTTTGATTTTGACATATCCGGTTTCGGGGGTAAGCATGTAAGTAGCTTCTATGCTGTGTACCGGAATGTCACCTCGTGTGATGGTGTAGTAGAGGGGCTTCTTCTCTCCCATGCGCTGGATGCCTAATTTTACTTTGGTTCCTTTTTTGCCCTTCATGAGTTTCATGCAGTCTTCGGCCGTGATTTCCTTGGCCGTGATGTCTTTTCCGTCCACATTGACAATACGGTCTCCTGCCAGCAATCCCACTTTTTCAGAAGGCCCGCCTTTAATGACGCTGATGATACGTGCCGTATCGTTTTGTTTGGTGAATGATACCCCGATACCGGAGAAACTTCCTTTCAGGCTTTCCACCGAGGCTTCCGCATCTTTGGCTCGGATGTAGCCCGAGTGCGGATCCAGTTCCGCCAATATGCGGGGCATGGCTTGCTCCACGAGTTCGGTCATATTGACCGTGTCTACATATTGGTCGTCGATGATACGCAACAAGTCGTTCACCTTGTTACTGTTCGTATTGATGATGTTCAGCCGGTTTCCCGAGAAATGGTTGGCATAGAACGTTCCTATCAATATTCCTGCCACAAGGCATAATGCCAATAGGATAGGCGTAAATCGCGATGAACTATTCTGATTCATAAATACATGTTTTTTTAAAGTTCTTCTGTCGGAGTGTCCAATGGTAGGTAATGTACCTCTATACCGGCTCTTTGGAGCAGGTCGATACCGTCTGTCAGCCGGTATTGTCGGGCATAAAAAACCTTCTTGATGCCGGACTGTATGATAAGCTTGGAGCATTCGATACAAGGAGCGTCTGTGACGTACAAGGTGGCTCCTTCGCTGTTGTTTCCAGACCGTGCGATCTTGGTGATGGCGTTGGCTTCGGCATGCAGTACGTAGGGTTTGGTCAGATGGTTTTCGTCTTCGCACACGTTTTCGAATCCTGCCGGTGTACCGTTGTAGCCATCGGAAATAATCATTTTGTCTTTCACGATGAGGGCTCCTACTTTGCGTCGTTCACAGTAACTGTTTTCTGCCCATATCCGGGCCATACGCAAATAGCGCAGGTCCAGTTCATGCTTTTTTTCTTCCGGAGTTTTCATGTTTCTCTCAAGCTTTGTTTATGGGTTTGATACCGTTTCGTTGTAGCAGGGCGTCTATGGTGGGGGCTTGTCCGCGGAACCGTTTATATAATGTCATAGGAGGTTCCGTGCCTCCCTTCGACAGGATATTGTCGCGGAAACTTTGTGCCACCTCCCGGTCGAATATACCTTTTTCCTTGAACAGGGAGAAGGCGTCTGCATCCAGGACTTCCGCCCATTTGTAACTGTAATATCCGGCTGCATAGCCTCCGGACATGATATGTCCGAACTGTACGCTCATACAGGTCTCTTCCGGTTGCGGCAACAACTGTGCCGCTTCCCACGCGCGTTTTTCAAACGAAAGCACGTCTTCCTCGAAAGGTTTGTCCTGTGTATAATAAGCCATGTCCAACAGACCGAAACTGACCTGGCGGATACAAGCATAAGCCGCGTTGAAATTGCGACTCTTGATAATCCGGTCGATAAGCTCTTCCGGAAGCGGTTCACCCGTCTGGTAGTGTTGGGCAAAGGTATTTAAAAAATCGCGTTCTACGGCAAAATTTTCCATAATTTGTGACGGAAGTTCCACAAAATCCCAATAGACACTCGTACCGCTGAGACTTTCGAAGCGCGTATTGGCGAATATGCCGTGTAAGGCATGTCCGAATTCGTGTAGGAATGTTTCTACCTCTCCTAAAGTGAGTAAGGCCGGTTTGCTCTCTGTCGGCTTGGTCAGATTCATGGTGACGGACACATGAGGACGATGATTGACGCCTTCCTCGTCTATCCACTGGTCTTTGTAGGAAGTCATCCAGGCACCGCTTTGTTTGCCTTTCCGGGGATGGAAATCCGTGTACAATACGGCTAAGAAAGTTCCGTCTTTGTCAAACACTTCGTATGCCGTCACGTCCGGATGGTATACCGGAATGTCGGTATTCTCCTTGAAGGTGATACCGTACAGGCGGGAAGCCAGTCCGAAGACGCCTTGTTTGACGCGTGACAGTTCGAAATACGGGCGTAGCATTTCGGCATCCAGATTGTACTTCTCCAGTTGTAATTTATGGGCATAATAACCGAAATCCCAAGGTTGCAGGACGAAATCCTCTCCTTCTTTTTCACGGGCCTTTCTCTCCACTTCTTTCACTTCTTCCCGTGCCGTGGGCAGGTAAGCTTCCAATAAGTCGTTCAACAGTTGGTAAACATTCCGGCTGTTTTCCGCCATACGTTTTTTCAATACGAAGTCGGCGTAGGTGGGATAGCCCAACAGTTGTGCCCGTTCGCGTCGCAGGTTGACGATACGCTTGACGATTTCAAGGTTGTTGTATTCGTTGTCGTGCGTGCAGATGGTATTCCGTGCCATATACATTTTCCGGCGGAGTTCCCGATTGTCGGCGTAGGTCATGAACGGATTGTAGCTCGGGGCGTGCAGGGTGAAGACCCATCCCTCCAAATCCTTTTCCTTGGCAGCCAATGCGGCAGCTTCGACAGCGGATTCCGGAAGGCCGGCCAAATCCTTTTCGTCTGTCAGGTGGAGTTGGAATTTATTGGTTTCTTTCAGATTATTCTGTGAGAATTGCAAGGTCAACTGGCTCAGTTCCTTGCTGAGTGCGCGGAACTTTTCTTTATCCTCGGCCGGAAGGTTAGCCCCGTTGCGTATGAAGCCGTCGTAACTCTTGTCTAAAAGCATTTGTTCTTCAGGCGTCAATTCACGGTGGTTTTCGTACACGGCCTTTATCCGGGCGAACAGTTTCTCGTTCAGCAGGATGTTGTTGGCATGTTCCGTCAATATCGGTGACATTTTCTGTGCCAACTCGTCCATCTCGTCGTTGGTTTCTGCACTCAGCAGGTTGAAGAACACATTGCTCACCCGGCTCAGCAGGTTGTCGGGGACGCTGAATGATATGGTGTTGTCGAACGTGGGCGGTTCCGGATTTTGGATGATGGTGTCCGTCAGTTCGTCATCTTGCCGTATGCCTTCCATGAAAGCCGGTTCGTAATCTTCGAGGTGTATCCGGTCGAAAGGTGCCGTGTCGTGAGGCGTTCCGTAAGAAGAGCTGAAAAACGGATTTTTTCTTTCTTCGGTTTGGTTTTCTTGTATGATGTCCATGTCGATATTTGTATTTTTTAGAAGGCCTGAATCAATTTCTCCAAGGCCGGTATGATAATTTTCCTTCTTTTTAATAAGACTAAGTTTTCTTTTTGCAAACGGTTCAGGGCGCGTGACACGTTCATGCGTGGTTCATTGATTTGTAATCCGAGGTCTTCCATGCTGATTTCCAAAATCTTTTCTCCGGCGGGGTATACGCTGCGGGAGTGAATGAAATTGACGATACGTTTCTCCGTATTCCCTGAAAGGTTATGCCATAGCCATCTTCCCTGACGGTAGATATAGGTAGACAAGAGGTTGATCATGTTAAGCCGGAATACCTCGAAACGGCTGAACAACAAGGTTACCCCGTCTTTGGGAATGATCAGGGCGCGTATGTCTGTCTGTGCCGTATAAGTATGCGTGTAGCGTGGAGTAATGCCGTACAGAGCTTCCGGTTGTAGAGCTACCGGCGACTGTAGCCGTTCGTAGAATGCGAAACGGTTGTTGTCCGACCGGGTACGCATTCCGATGGTACCGCGGAAGGCCAGTATCAACTGTCGGCAGGGGTGGTCCTGTTCTGCCAGGTTCTCTCCTTCGGCATATTGGACGATCCGGTGAGGGACAGACGTGGAAAATTGTGTCAATTCACTTTTTCCGATGCCTTGAAACAAGGGGAGGGCGGTCAAAGTGTCCAATGTAAAGTTTTCCATATCTGTCTGTTTTATCGGTCCATCATCGTTTGGAGGGCCGGGGTTGTGTACACTTGGTTCTTCCCTTTCTCGTCCGCATAGATAAGGTAAGCTTGTATGTCGGGAGTGGACTGCAATATCTTTTTAGCCTGTTCCAATCCCAAAACCATGAATGCCGTAGCGTATGCGTCGGCGGTAGCGCAGTCTTTGGCCAGTACGGTGGACGACAGAATGGAATGCTGTACAGGATAACCTGTGTGCGGGTCTATGGTATGTGCATACTTTTTTCCATCTTTGTAGTAGAAGTTACGGTAATTTCCGGAAGTGGCAATACCGAGGTCCGTGACGTTCAATATGGTTTGGATTTCATTGTTGACATTCAATGAGTCGTCTATGGGCTTGTTGATGCCCACTTTCCATTTTTGTTCTTTTGGACTGAGACCTTTCACCACGATTTCCCCTCCGATTTCAATCATGTAGTTCCGGATGCCTTTACGGTCGAACAGGCGGGCTACCGCATCGCTGCCGTATCCTTTGGCAATGGCGCTGCAATCCAATATTACCCGAGGATCCTGTTTCACAATCTTTCCGTTTTCCAAAGCCACCTTTTCAAATCCGACGAACGAAAGAATGCTGTCGATTTGTGCAGGAGTAAGGTCCTGCCCGTTTTTGAAGCCGAACCCCCAGGCATTGACCAACGGTGCGACGGTTATGTCGAATGCGCCGCAGGTATGTTCGCTGATGGTTTTGGCCAGTTGGAATACGTGGACGAACATGCTGTCCGGAGTGACTTCCTCATTCCGGTTGATTCGGCTAATGACCGATTCTTTATTGAAGGGAGAGAGAGAGACATCCACTTTTCGTAATTCGGCTTCGATTTCCTTTTGCAGACTCGAATCGCATTGGTAGGTTACGTGGTAAAACGTGCCGAAAATGGCTCCTTCTTCCCGTTGGAAAGGAATGTTGGAGTGTGGGCTGCGTATGGCATATATCGTGCCGATAACCAGCAGGATGAGAAAAGGCAGTTGCCAGCGTAGTTTTTTTCTTTTATCGTTCATGAGAATAAACCTAAATGTTCTATAATGATTTTAATACCGATACCTATCAGGATAAGACCTCCGACGGGGGCTATGGAGCATGGTATCTTGCGTCCGATGAATATGCCTGTTCCCAATCCGGCTATGGTAAGGGCAGATGAGATGGCGGCAATGAGGACGGCCGGAATAGCGATGGTGTCCCAACTGCTGCCTATTTGCATAAAAGCCATGGAAACCCCTACGGCCATGGCATCTATGCTTGTGGCTACGGCCAGTGTCAGGATGACTTTATAACTTAGCGGGTCGAATTTGGTTTCTTCTTTTTTCCCGAAGCCTTCCCGAATCATCTGGATGCCGATGGCAGAGAGCAATCCGAAAGCAATCCAATGGTCTATGGGAGCCAGAATACGGCTGAAGAGCGTGCTGACATACCAGCCGGCCAAGACCATTGCTCCCTGAAAGAGGCCGAACGAAAGCATCATGGTCAGCATGGGTCGCAAGACGATGTGCTTGACGATTGCGCCCGAGGTGATGCTTACGGCAAAGCAATCCATGGCGAGTGCCAGTCCTAACAATATAGCCTCTGTGATGTACATGTTTGCATGTTTTTGCCTGGGTTTAAATGTCGAATATGATGTTGAAAGTACCGCCGATACATGAATTGCCGTATTTACCGAAACCGGGCACATACCACGGAGAACCTTGTGGAGCCTCGCTGTGGCTCATACGGATTTTATAGCGTACGTTCCATCCTAAGTGGAAAATTTTCCATATTCGTGTTTCTATGCCGAACACGATTTCTCCCCAATGGGAATTGGCCGAAAGCCCGTTGAATACGAACGGGACTTCGTTTCCCCACACCGGATCGGCGAATCCCGGAGAACTTATATCGTATTTGAAAGACGTGAAAGCATAACGTATGCCTAAATACAGCCGATTGCCCGTGTACCACTTTTTAGTAAAGTTGTAGTCCATACCGATGCGGAAATAAGGTGCCTTGGTTTTGTAGGTATTGCCTGTTTCCTCACCCTCACAGTTGCTTTCCCCATATCCCAATTCAAAAACCGGAAAATATTTCTCCTTGAAATTCAAGTGTGCGGCCACTTCCATTTGCGAGTAATCCGAATTGAGGGATTTCATAACAACGCCTACGAGGTCGCCCGACAGAGCCACACCTCCGAATACGGGAGCTTCTTTCTTCGTCAGGTCTTCTACGGCTTGCCGGGCCTTCTCGCTTTCGGTCTGTTGGGCGTACGAAGCGAAAGGAAGAAGCAAGCTAATTACCGCTACGGAAATATATTTTGAAATTTTCAGATACATTATAATTGATGTTCGGATTTACAATCGAAACGGAGTCTACAAGCAGTCGGGTCCAGCGAACGGCGGTCACATGGTGGAACATCGAAGCCGGACAAGTAGGGGATTCGTAATGCGGAATATTTTCTTTGTCAATCCAAATGGTGTCTCTCCGTGTACGGCTCGTCGTATCAGTAAAGTGAAAAATGAGCGTGTCGGTTGCTGCACTGTAACTTACCGGAAGTTCCACCTCACTTCCTCGTACCAGACGGTTAATCAAAATGGAATCCGTTCCGGCAGCCGTGATCGTCAGTGTGTCCAACACTTGGATTTTGCTTTCCCCTTCATCCGTGGCGGCATAGAATCCATACGTACTGTAAACGATATTGTTTATCGGACAGTCGGTAGATTCGCAGGCTGCGACAGCAATGAAAACACCGATGCAAACCAGTGTGCGGGTTATACCTTTTAGTTTCTTCATCTTCAAAAGATGTAATCTTTATATTTCTTTTTCAATCAAGTAGTTGTTACGTTCCGGCGAATTGCGGCTGATGAGTTCTCCCAAGAAGCCGGTCAGGAAGAGTTGCGTGCCCAGTATCATTGTGGTCAGGGCGATATAAAAGTATGGTGAGTCGGTAATCAGACGGTAGGAGTTTCCGCAATACATGTCGTACAGTTTGTTGACCCCGATGACGCCGGCTGCGATAAAACCCAGAATGAACATGATGGAACCTAAAAAGCCGAAGATGTGCATCGGTTTAACCCCGAATTTAGACAGGAACCAAAGGGAAATCAGATCCAGATAACCGTTGAAGAAGCGGTTCAGGCCGCCGAATTTGGTCTTGCCGTACTTGCGTGCCTGATGGTGTACCACCTTTTCCCCTATTTTATCGAAGCCGGCGTTCTTGGCCAGATAAGGAATATAACGGTGCATTTCCCCATAGACTTCAATGCTTTTCACGACTTCCTTGCGGTAAGCTTTCAATCCGCAGTTGAAATCGTGCAGGTTTTTGATACCACTGACCTTGCGTGCGGTGGCGTTGAACAGTTTGGTAGGGATCGTTTTAGACAACGGGTCATATCGTTTTTGCTTGTATCCCGACACCAAATCGAATCCGTCTGTCACAATCATACGGTAAAGTTCCGGTATCTCGTCGGGGGAATCCTGAAGGTCGGCGTCCATGGTGATGACCACGTCGCCTTCCGCTTTCTTGAAGCCGCAATATAAGGCGGGGCTTTTTCCATAGTTACGGCGGAATTTGATGCCTTTCACGCAACTATGCTTTTCCTGCAAGTCTTCAATCAGTTGCCAAGAACGGTCGGTGCTGCCGTCATTGACGAAAATGACTTCGTATGTGAAGCCGTGTGCATTCATTACGCGTTCAATCCATGAATATAATTCCGGAATGGATTCTTCTTCATTGAAGAGAGGAATTACGACTGAAATATCCATATTTATCGGTTTTGACTGTGAGTCGTACGGCTCTTTCCGCTCAATCCGATCCACGCGGTGGGGATGGCCAGCAGGAAGCCGAACATGAGATTATATACTAAGAATTCGAAAGTCAGTTGTATGGGAGAGATACTTTTAAGTAGGTCTATGACTTGGCGGCTGACTTCGGCCGCGTCCTCTCCCGGCATCATGCTTTGCATCATGGCTACAGCTTCGGGCTGTTGCATGATGGTGGAATAAGTTTGGAGGAGCAATCCGTTGTCGATGTAGCGGAAATAAACAAACTGGGCAACTGCCATGAGCAAGGAGGCATACATGAAAATCAGCGTCGCCATCCACCACGACTGGCCGAAACGAAGGGGAAACACTTCACCTCTGAATTTCCGTATCAGGAAACCGGCTGTTACCACGGACAACAATCTGATGATGAGACCCACGTTGCCTACGAGCGGACGGGTCAGCCCGATAATATAAAAAGCAAAACTGACAATCCACATCAGACCCACCACGGCACCGTATTGGGCGGCAAAAGCACGGAGTTGCTTGTAGCTTATTGCATTCATTATGATATATATTACATATTAGCGTGCAAAAATACGAAAAATTAGCGGAATACGGTGAACTAAACTTCTTTATTTTTGTAAAATCTAAGCGGTTGAAAATGAGTTTTATTTCAGGAGTGCATTAAAAAAGTATATACTAATGTTTGGAACGGAAAGAAAAAGTTCCTACCTTTGCAACCGCAAACGGGAAAGTCCTGTACGGCCAGCTCCCTTCGAATCCCCCAGGGCTTGATCGCAGCAAGGGTAGTTGGTTGTAGCGGCGCGATGCAGTAAGCTTTCCCACCCGCCTCTTTAGCTCAGTTGGCCAGAGCACGTGATTTGTAATCTCGGGGTCGTTGGTTCGAATCCGACAAGAGGCTCAAAAAGCACAAAGGCGAAACCGGAAAAGTTTCGCCTTTTTATTTTATCGGGCTTATGGCGTATGGAAAATATTATAATCCGTTGATTTTAGCACGTCTTGAATCCTATTTCGAGGCGGGCGACTGGGACGGATTGGCTGTGTATCTGGACAGCTTGTCCCATCGCGAGTTCCGTATGGCCGGTGAAATCATCAGCGTACAAATCATGCCTCGTGTGCCGGATACGGTGTTTTGGGAGGCGTTTCGTTTCCTGTTGGTGCACCATTCCAAAGCTTTTCTGGTGACTTTGCTCAAGTCCGTTCCCCTTCGGAAGCAAAAATCCGGTTTTACATTGCGGCAAGACGGCTATGTGCCGGTAGCGAAGTTCCTGAACGATACCGGGACGGAATTGGATCGTGCCAAATTTATCCGGTTTATGGTGGAAATATTCGGGGAAGATACGGAGGAATTGTCTTATTTATTCGGAAGCCTTCATGTAGATATGCCGCGCGAACGTGTGCAATATTTGTTGCAGGGCCGAGGAATGGCCTGTTATTATTTATTGTTCCAGTGTATGCGTCAGTTGGAGCATGAACGTGATTTCTTAGTGCGTTGTTGCCAGTTCCTGATGAAAAAAGGTGATGCCTTGTCGTTCAATCTGGCCAGCGTGGCCAAGCTATATTTCGACCTGACATCGGTGAAGGGTACCTTCTCCTTGCATCTCGCTCCTTATCAGTTGGGATGCCTCGATGCTTCGTTCGAGAGTTTCTGTAGGGTCATGAAGAGCATATCGTGAAAAAATAAAGACATCCGCCCAAGGGATGTCTTTTATTATGTAATTTATGAATGATAACCTCACAGATATTCTTTTGTGCTAAAAACAATTGTTAGAATGTGTAGCTCGTGCCGAGACTGACCTTGGCCACTACGTCATTGAACGGTGACAACACTTCACCGCCGATGAAACCGTTTTTCAAGTAATAATGGACTTCCGGTTCGAGTAGCAGGCTCCATTGGTCGTTGATACGGTATTGCGCCACGGCACCGAGCAACAATGCAGGTGCTCCGCCAGGGTTCGCGGCGGACAGGGGACGGGGGGAGGAACCCACTTCGAGTTCGCCGCTGTATATCCGGGCATTGTCCGACATGCACTTGCTGTACAAGGCACCGCCTTCCACGAAGAGGTTGAACTTCCGGTTTAAGTCATATTTCTGGTAGACGTTGGATAAATTAAGCATATAGGCCATTTTGATGTTCAGCAGGTTGTAGCGGTATTGCCATAGTGCGGTGAATTGTTTCTCCATGCCCATGAAATCCACCACATAACTCCCATACTTGTTTTCGTTGAGGGTTTCATACTCTATGGCAGCCTTGAGCGAGACGTAAGGCCCGAGGTGGTAGCCTACGTAAAACTGTCCCGAGTAGTTCAGGGCGAAGTCACCCACGGTGTTCACCGAACGCATGTGTTTTAACCCTCCTACTTGCACGCCGGAGAACAGGCGTGGCTCGAAGATATAAGGGGGCCACGAGGCGCGTTCTTTCCGGTTGGCTGCACAGACGCGCACGCCGAGCGATATGGAGGCCGAAGTTTCGGTGAAGGATGCTTCGCGGGCCACATTCACGTATGGTTCACGGAAATTGGCCACAACCACACGGGGCTCCACGAAAAAAGAAGTCTCTTTGTCCATGCTGTACAGGAAAGTGGCGGCACCCGTGAAACCGGCGTAGTTGCATTTCAGGCCGTTATCCGTTCCCGGGATGTATTTGGTCAGCCAACCGTATTCGCCTCCCACGGCGATGTTCATCTCAAACGGATGGCGTACTTGCCGCCAATAGGGGAAGAAGTTGAGAGGATTGACTAATCCTTCGAGCCGTCCGGCAAACATGCTGCCTTTGTAACGTGTCTCGTAGGAGGGGCGGGCTTCGGTGGCCGCTGTGGTGTTGTAGCTCCAATAATATTCGGAAGCCGTGGCCGAGAGGCGGAGTCCCACGATGGGGTCGAACCACCGGCCCACGGAAATCTTGTAGCCCGTACCGGTCGTTTTGAAGAAGCCCAAGTCATCGCTGTCATAAAAAGTCACACCCTGTGCCAGTTCGTAGAAAAATCCGCGTGTATAGACCACATCGCTGTTATAAAAGTCATTGGTATTGTCCATATTGACTGTCAGACCGGCTTTCACGCCATATTGTATGTCATACTTTGACACGTTCGTATGGCCGGAATGGTCGGCTTGGTCGGTCAGTGCGGAAAAGAACGGTTCTATGAAGAATTTGGCATTGCGTCCGAGACCTATACCGACGTTTATGCCTGCCTGTCCTTTAAAAATGGAAGCGCGCTCTCCTTGGAAAACGGAATGTATATAGCCCACGCCGAGAGTAGGAGAGATGCGGAATATGCGTCGTTTGTCGTAGCCATAAAGGTAATCGGACAGATGGAATACATAGTCTATATCGGTTTCCCATTGTTTCACGGTGCCATCGCCGTCCTTCATGTCATAGTTCGTGTGCAATAGCGTGGCGCGTAGGCCGTGTAGCCGGTTGAAGTCATATCCGGCCACACCGCCGAAAGGTATTCCGTTCTTCATGGCCCGTCGGCCTTTCGGGGCGACTTGCGAGAAGCCTGTCGTGAATCCTACGTACAGATGGTCTAGGAAACGGTTGCGGAAAGTATCGCCTTTTTCCACATAACGGTCCGGGTACAGGTAGTCCAAGGGGTTGAAGTCCACGGTGTGGTCCAGTTTGGGTTTGGAGGAGGTGGATACCGCTGTGGAAACCGGAGTTTCCTCGACGGGCTGTACCGCTGTGGTGTCGGCTGCTTCCGGTGTGGAGGATGTCGCCGTGCTGTCCGGTGTTTCCACAACAGGCCGTACCGCTGTCACCATCATGTGCGCCTGTCCCGGTGACATGTACCATAGGCACAGGCATGTGCATATTATTTTATATTTTCCGTACATCATCTTGTCTTGTATTCGTTATATTGTTTTGCCTCGGTTTTTATGCCGGCTTATTCTTCACCGACTGTCCGCGCCAAAAGTTTCCATAGCCGTTCGCGACGTTCGGTGTCCTGTTCCGTAGCCGTGACGCGGTAGGGCCTGCAGCAACCGTGCCATCCGAAGCACACGCTCCAGACGAGCTTGCAAGCTTGGCTGCAAAGTCCTGCCCTGCATAAGATGGCGGCATGCAGCCAGACAAAATCTTCATCGTTGTACCATCCGGCCCACCGTATGTTTCCGTAGTAGTCCATATTCAATTTGTGCCAATCCAATGCCCCTTGCACGTCGATGTAAGGTTTGAGTAGATTGGTGTCTGCCACGCCGAGTTGCAACTTCGCCTTCGCCAGTTCGTAAGCGGCCAATGGCCATGGACGCTCCACAGTCTCGTCACGGACGAACCCCATGGCGGCTTGGGCTATCACAGCTTTTTCTTCCGGTGTTTCGAGCATGTCCAATAATTCATATAACTCGTAGGATAATTGTTTACGTCCGCTGCGGTAGCCGGGGGCGGTCTGGTACTCGCCCCATATCTCCTCTCGTGTTTTTACACGTAAGACGGAGTCGCGTGTTAGCCCGCCCGGACTGGATTTCATCAACACGGCACGTCCACGGCGTGCGTAGCGTTCCCGTTTTATGTCTGTTTCGTCGAGCACGGTGTTGACAAAAGAGTCTATCGCTTCCGGGTAAGAGACATCCTGCCCTACGGCCTTCAATGGAGCAGCCAAAAGCAGGCCACTCCACCATGCCATATATAATGCCTTTTTCATATTCATTTCATTCCTCCATGGGTGTTGCGGCGGGTTGTTGTACCGGCACGGGTGTCGGCACGACTGGCGGACTGGCCGTGGCAGCACTGTCGGTCGGGCTTTCCGTTCCGGATGCCGGACCGGCAGATGGGGTGGTGGCGGGTGCGCCGGCATCTCCGGATGCTGCGGGCTGCACTGCTTGCTGAGGGGCTGCGGACTTCTCCAAATCAGCCAATATCTTGCGGCATTGTTCCGGGTCGGCTTTGAGTTTTTTCCAGTATTTTTTGAACGCTTTGCGGTAGTCCTTGTTGAATGTGCCGTCGTTGAGCATGTGTTTCAGGTTGCGCTCATCCTTCAGGCAGCATTGCACCATCGGTAACCCCCAGTCCATACGTTTATCACCGAAACTGTTCACCGTGGGGTCATCGGCCGATGGTTCGAAGAACTCATCGAACATGAAATTGTCGTCCATGTATCCCGTCGTGGTGCGTTTAGGTGCATCCAAGTTAAAGCGTAGTTGTGCCTTGAGGTAAAGCGCCCTTGGGTCGGCGGGGTCTACTTGTGTGGCATCGTCCAGCATGTAGAGCGCAGTGCCCCAGCATCCGGGGTCTTCCTGCGCCGCCAATATGACGATTTTGTTCCAATATGAGGAGTTTGATACGGTGTCCATGACCTCCGGGTCGTTCCATTCGCAGTTCAGGCAGCGAAGGAACATTTTCAGTCTGCGATATTCCGGTTTGCCGTCAGGCAGGAGCATTTCCGCTACGCGGTAGGCCGAGGCGAAGGCACCGGCGTTGGCCAGCATCTTGATGTGAGATGTGACGATGGCTTCGTCGTTGTACCATCCCTGCCAGCTTGCGTTGCCGAAGTCGTCTATTTTTTGTTTGTGGTATTCCAGATTCTGTTGCACGTCGATGTAAGGTTTGAGCAGATTGGTGTCCGCCACGCCGCGTTGGGCGTAACACCGGGCCAGTTCGTAGGCGGCCAACGGCCATTGGCGCAGTTTGTCCTCGTCTTTGACCGACGTGTAGGCGGCCCGGGCTATGGTCTCCTTTTCCTTCGGGTCTTTAACCATGTCGAGCAGTTCGTAGAACTCGTAAGGTACTTGTTTTTGCCCGGCGCGGTATCCGGGGTCGGTCTGGTAGAGTTCCCATATCTCTTCGCGTGTTTTCACGCGGTTGGTGTAGTATTGGTATTCGATGTCCACGATGCGCAATTGCGGCAGGATCTGCTGTTCGATGATGCTCCAGCACGGCAGTTTGCGGATGGCGGCCTCCTGCCGCCCCATGTCTTTCGTCGTGGAGAGTACGGCCCGCACACTGGCAGCCTCTTCTTTTAGCGAGTCGGCTTCCAAGAGGTTCGCCACATCAGTCCATGTGGCCACCTTGTGGGTGGTTTTGATCTCGCCCGTGCGGCGGGCATCCTGCAAGGCAGGGAAACGGCTCAATTCGCCGCGCAGGTATTCCGCACGTTCGCGGCAGAGCCGGGCATTGATGGCTTGTCCTCCTTCGGGCGAGGCCGACCCGTGGATGACCGCACTGGTGATGCCCGCATCGGCACCCATATAGCGCGACATGTTGTCTTTGAGTTGGTTCATTTGTTTGAAGTTCAACGTGTCTGTCGGGTCGAGGCGTGCTTCTCCCACCACGAATTTCAAATCGAGCTTTTCGTGGTCTTTACTGAATTCCGCCCGTCCTCTATATGCATAACGCTCGCGGTTGATGGGAAGCTCGATGAGGCTGTAATCCAGGAAGCGCATAGGGTCTTTTACGTAACCCTCGCTCAGGCAGACGCTGTCCTGCCGGTAGGGGGTGTTGGAGTTCATGCCGTAGGCCTGAAGGGCATCCACCCGGTAACGCGTATTGCGGTCTACGGGTTCCAGAACGAAGTGGATGAGCAGGGAATCTTCCACATGGGAACGCATGAACGTCCCTTCGCGGTATTTGAACAAGGGGTCGCGGGTTTCGTCGAAGCCCATGCGGCGCAGGTTGCCTCTCTGGAACTCTTCGCCGTCTTTCACGAAGGGAACCAGATGACCCACTATCTCGCCGTTGCCTTCTTCCTCATTCTCGTCCAGGTTCACCTCTTCGCTGATGGGAATCGCCTTGACCACGGGGCTGACGATGATGCGTGATTTGTCGTCCGTGTCGTCGGCCGACAGATAATAGTAGAAAGGACCGACCACCATGCGGTTGCCGCACATGTTGGGGATTTGCGGCTCATTCTTCCGCTTGCGTTTGGCGGTTTTGGTCACCGTGCCCATCTGCTTGGCGGCCAGGCAGGTCACTTTGATGTCCATCATGCCGCGCAATTCCCGCTTCACGAGGGTGGCCCCTTCCGGTTTCACGATGATATAGCCCGTCAGAGGAAGCTGCATCAGGCAGTAGCCGTCCTGGTCGGTCTCGCCCAAGGCGTCGTACTCCGATTCCGATTGTGGGGCATAGGTCATGCCCTTGGCTTCCTCTTCTTGGCATTTCTTCATGAAAGCGTTGGCCTTGCTCGCATTGAAGAAGCCATATACGATGACACCCGGCCAAGGGGCGGCATCCTTGCTGTTCAAGTCTTCCGTGCGGCGAACCGTGATATTGATGTTCTTCACCTGGGCTTCTGCGGGGATATGGACCGCTACGATGAGCAGCAGGAACAGCAGGCGGCGTATAATCATATAGAAATTAGTTTTATACATGGTGATATGCAAGTTGTGGGTTTACTTGATGATATAGGCGAAGGAAACGCCGAGTTTGAACGGGATGAAGGCGTAGCCGTGCGCTGTGCGGCGGTTTTCGGAATAATGGTCGTCGCGGTAGTAATGCTTGTGGTCGTAGTAGACGGCACCCACACTCCCGTAACATTCTATGTTCCAATGGGGCGAGAGGAAGAAAGCGTAGCCGAAAGTCAGTCCGCCGCCCCAGGCGTCGCCCTTATAGGTCTCGCTGCCCCACGTGATGTCGTAAGACGTGCCAAGGGCTGCCACTCCGATGAATTCGCGCATCATGGGGCGTCCGCCGAACCAATAGCGGAATTCGGGGATGGCACCCACCATTTTCATGTCCATACCCCACGGTTTGTAGTTGCCGAACACGGACAAGCCGAAGCTGGTCTTGTTGCCCGTAACGATTTCCATGCCTAAGTTAGGGGTCATCAGTCCATCCCACAGTGCGTCGGTCTTCAGGGCCAATAGCTGCGCTTTCAGTCCGGCTGTTACAGCTACGGTTATGATTGTTGATAAAAGGCGTTTCATTCGTTCTTTTCGATTGGTTTGTTCTTTTTTGAAAAAACATCCTCCGGCGCACACGGTTGCGAGGCATGCGGCCGGAAGATGTGCCGTCGGGCTTTTATGCCAGAAGGGAGGGGCATGTCATAGCTCGACGGAGGGGCCGTTGACGGAATCCTGCCAATCGGTGAGGCTGGCATTTGCTTTCACTTCTTCTATGTCGTTCACCGTGATGGTCACCATGTAAGAGATTCCTTGGCGGAACAGGTTGGTGTCGCTTTCGGAAGCACCGTAAGGAGGCCCTACGGTGAGCCATTCTTCCGTAGTGATGTCGAAACCGTCTTCCGGGGCTTCTCCATCTTTGTGTAGCGTGATTTCAAGACGGTATTTCTTTTCCGGGTACAGCATCAGGCTGCCGCCCACTCTCGTGGCCTGGTCCAAGGTCGTACCGATGGCTACAGGCTGCAAGTCTCCGTCTTGCGCATCCTTGAGCGTGAAATCTGCCCTTGTTTCGTCGGCCGATGGTTGGATTCTTTCAGCCAACGTGAGTCTCTTGCTCGGATCCTCGCCCCATTGTTCGCGCTTTTCCAAGTCGGCCACGATGAGGTCTACTTTGGAATGCGCATCGAGGATCTTGATGGACTTCACGGAAATCTTGCCTGCATCCTCGAATACGGAACCTTTGTTTAGCGGATCCTCTCCGGGTTTCACTTGGAACTGTAAACGTGTCAGCATGTGCTGCAAGCCGATTAAGGGCATGGCTGCGTCCTTGTTCTCCCGGAAGTAGCGTGCGCTGTAAGCATACTTGTCCTGGAGTGTGGCTCTTCCCCAGATGATGTCCTGCGTGCCGTCTATCGTATAATGCACTGTGGCGCGATGACGCGGGCCACCGGCACCGTCTCCGTCTGCTGACGCTTCATACGTGATATAGGCATCCTCTGCATACGGATAGTAGCCGTAGAACTCATACATGTAGAATTGGCTGATGGGGTAGAAGTAGTGTCCCTCCCACGACACGTTTCTGCCTTCCTTCTTCGCTTTCACGTTTTTCATCAGGCAGGAAGCGTAGTTGTCTTCAGGGTCGAACCACGAAATATCGGGTGCGCCATCGTTTTTCTCCTGTTTCCCACGTGCGAGACAGAACACCCCCATTTCGTCCAGATTGCCGTCTTCGTCCACTGTGGTCCGCTTGTCCACGGAAGTGGATACCTCATCCGAATGGGCGGCGAAGCGGATTTCCACTTCGCTGTTTCCGGGGATGAATACGGGGGCGGCCGCATGATCTGACAGGTCTTCGTTGGAACAGCCGGGCAGCAGCATGCAAGCTGCCGCCACGGCCCAAAGATAATGATGTAACTTCATCTGTCTCATGATTTGTTACTTGGAAATTAAAATTGTCCTTATCAGGTTTACGGTTCTACCGGTTCTTCCACGTCTTCTTCCGGCTCTTCTGTTGCCCCGCCGTCGAGGTTGGTGTCCACGTCAATGTCACCACCCTCTTTCCAAGCTTCAAGAGTAGCTTCCACTTCGATCTTCGCCATGCCGTAGACCTTGACCTTCACATTGTAAGAAGTACCTTCGGCTGCTGCGGCACTCTCCGGAATCACGATGGGACGCGTTATTGTGGTCTTGCCCGCCGGATTGGTGGTTCCGTCATCGGTCTTGAAGGTCTGCTTCAGGGTGATTACCATTTCATATTCCTTTTCGCCGGGGGCTACCATCAGGCAATGACCTATGTTCTGGTAAGTCTCACCCCAGTTTCCTTCACCTTTTACCAAGGCTACGGATTCCAAAGGCTTTGTTGTGCTTGTTTCTTCATTGTAGTCTGTCAGCACGAGGGCTGCTTCCTGTGCTTCTACGCTACCGGTCGGGAGTTCGAAGAACAAGGTTTGTGTAGGAGCAACGGCCTCTCCACCCATGTCATAAGCCACAATCATTTTACCTGTGGTCTTGGATTTCACCGTGATTTTCTCCACTGACACGTCACTACAATCTTCATTCATACCCACAACTTGGAACGTGAAACGTGTCAACCTGTGCTTCATGACGATGTTCGGGATTACGCCTGCACGTGCCGTAGCGGCGGAGAAACCTGTACCAGCTTCTGCAAGCTCGTCAGCGTCTGTCTTCTTGACCGCCATGCCCGTCATCAAATCTTGCGAACCGTCTATTTTAAACCACACATACTTCTGGGTGGCATGACTGTTGGGGGTTATGACGGTATCCTTCACGATGAACTTGGAGTTGTCACCCTCCTGGACGTAAGCATTTGCAGGGTCATATATGTAGTTCGCGTTGTCCAAATGATAGGCGAAGAAGTCGTGTAAGCCTTCGTTGGGATAATAACGAGGCTTATCTTGTACAGTCCACGTCAATTTGTTGTCAGTCTCCACCTTGGTTTGTTTGGGGGTGCTCACTTCGTCGTTGGCGGAATTGACAACGAGTACTTCTTCATCATCTTCAGCATCCTGGTAGCGCCACTGGGAGTAATTCCAACCGTTACCGTCGCCATTTGCGGAACGCTCCATCATGAGTACGCGGAGTTTCTCGCCGTTCCACCAATTACCGCGTTCACCGAAGTCGCCCACGGAACCGATGCCACGCTTTTCCACGGAAACCGACGGACCGGCCACAGCCAGTTCCACGGGTACCAACCCGTCATTTGCGCTTCCGGGTACGTTGCCGCCTGTGGCGACCACATCGTCATTGGAGCATCCGCTCCACATGCCCATTCCAGCCACTAAGGCTGAAGCAAAAAATAACTTTTTCATCTTACGATAAATTTAAATTAAACAATATATAAAACTACACAAAATTGTGTCTTCTGCCTTTTTCCTTATTCCGGGATTTCGACATCGCCTCCGTCAATCCACCCCGGGAGGCCGTCTATTTCGAGATCCACCCTTTGCGGTCCGTAAACTTTCAGCAGCACTTCGTGCTGTTTGCCGGCTTGGAAGCCGCCTTCGAAGTGCAGGTTGGCATAACGCGTCGTGAACAACGAGCCCGACGGAATGAGGTCATCCGGGCGTGTGGTGATGAGGCGGTAGTGTATGATTACGCCCATTTCGTCTACCGGCGGGACGAGCAGTTGCGTTCCTATTTTCATGGGTTCGGCCTTAGGGTCGCTCACGCCCGGTTCGGGGTTGAACATGGCATTTTCCATCTGGTAGGTCGAGCCGAATTCCTCCGGTGTGTTTTCGTGGGGCAGGTAAACCGTGTCGCGTTCCGTTTCCCATACGATGCCCGTCGGGGGAACGTTGGTCTCGTCCGTCCAGTCATGGGACACCCCCGCCCAGTCGGCGGCCACGGTGAATTGCGCCTTCGTGGGGATGACTAAGGCCACGGCCTGTATGCGTATCTCGCGCCCTTGGGCGGCCAGGTCGTCGAACGCCTGCACCTTGAAGTTGACTTGTGCCATTTCGTGTTTCACGCGAAGATGCGGTTCGACGTGCAGGCGTGCACTTTTCGTGCTGTATACCAAATCCCCGGCATGATTCATGAGATATTTGGTTTCATCATTGTCCGGCAGCCTTTCGGCATCTTCTGTACCGGGACGGGCGTATGCCGAAATCAGGTCTTGTGTGCCGTCAATCCGGAAGAACTTGGTGATGCTGCCTTGTGTTCGTTGTTCCGGGGCATATTCTTCTGCATCTCCTTTATAATAAAGGAAGAAATTGTATTTATGCTCCGGGTAAACCGCGCTGTAATACGGCGGCTCGCCGTCGGCCCATAACAGTTCGCAGGCGGCTGAAATCCGTGCTTTGCGGTCGTTTACTAGGCAAAGGGGTGCACCGCCCCCAGTGGAAGTTTCGTCGGCTGTGAGGTCAGGAGTTCCGTCGTACACATGGTTGCGCGTCAGGAATGCGTAGACGCCGAATTCCGATGCCATCCATTTGGCACGTTCCTCTTCGTCGTCCCAAAAGCCGAAAGACCCTTGGCCCCGTTTACCCGTCACTAAGGCATAGGCCGGGTCGGTGAGCGACAGGGTGACGGGGATACTGTCCGCCGTCATTTCCGGGTTCGGGTTGTCTGCGTCGTAGACGGGCGCATACAGTCCGGGGTAGGATTCGTTGCAGGCTGCGAGCGCGCAGCACAAACCTATTCCTGCGATGTATCTTTTCATTTCAGTATGTTTGCTTTTCCTCTTCATACGTTTCACACTTCAATTTCAAACGTTTCGCCGGGTATCCATTGGTCCAGTCCGGTCGAGGTGCTGCCACCGTTCAGGATACCGTCTTTGTCGATATTCAGTGGTGAGCCGATTTCCACTGTGATGCTTCGGCTGGCTTGCCGGTAGCCGTTCTCCTCTTCGTCCCATTGCAGCGACTTGCGCTCTTTCAAGGTATGGTAGAGGTTGATGCCTGCATGGAACACTTTGGCTGCTTTCCTTTGCGTTCCTTCCTCTTCGTAGTCGTAGTGGGTGTAAATGGCAATTTGCAGGATGCCCGGCCCCGTGACCATGTCTTCGGTATGGCTCCGTACGATACCGGGAATGTTGACGGAGGCTTCACAGCGTAACGTTTCCGCCGAGGCGCTGTCGGCCGCTGAAGGCAGGGCGGCGTATGTCGGCCTGAACAACAGTTTGTAGGTCTTTTGGGCCAGAATCAGTCCCGTGGTCAGTTCCATGGTGGATGGTATGCCGGAGATTTCGGCCGTAAGGCTGTCCACTACCACGTCTGCCGTCTTTTCGATGTGGAATACGAACGACACGTCCTGTGTGAGCGGTTCGGGCGTGAAGTCCACTACCACCTGGCCTGTCCCTTCTTGGGTCAAAGGGACGGACACATGGTCTACCCGGGCATAGAACACGGGGACACCCTCACTGGAGATGAAGTCGGAGTAAGCGTTGTAATCCTTCCATTCACCATACGCCCCCGCCACTTTCGGATCGTCCACGGGGTAGTGGCGGTAGGTAAGGTAGAGTGGGGTCAGGCCGCTTCCCAATGTCGCCGCGTCGCCTTGCGCGTCCACGATGTCGGTGGCGTCTACCAGTTCACCTTCATCCCATCCGAATGTGGCGAAGTTATATTCACCACTGCGTACCCATAGGTTGTGCGTTCCGGCCGGAGCTAATGTGTCGGCCGAAGGCTGTCTTTCCGTTTCGGGCTGCATGAGGATGCCGTTGTTGTGGCTTTCCTCAGCGGTTATCCGGAATTCATACCGCAGGATGTTGACCGGACGCACGGCTATTACTCCCATGCTGTCGGGACGGTTTCCTTGGTATTCCTCTTTCCAATGGAAACGGAAATCCATGAAGGAACGGTGAGGGTGTTCCGCCTGGCATAAGTCCACTTCTGTACATGAAGCCATGGCGCAGAGGAGCGGGAGTACGGCAATCAGACTGCTACATGGTTTCATACGCGTCCCTCCTTTCTTGTTTCCTCGGGGATACTGTGCCGTAGTCTTCCTTTGTCGGCCCGATATCCGCCGGATGGTCTGCCTTTTATGTGAAAATAGGTTTCCACGGGGTCTTCTTCTTTGGATTCTTTATTTTTCTTCTTACGTCTTTTTTCTTTCCGGCTTGCTTTTTTCTTGTCGCCGGTGTCTTCGGGCGTGTCGGCCTTGGCGCTTCCGGATGGTGTTTCGGAGGTGCCGTTGCCCGTTGCGGCTTGGGGCGTAGCCGTCACTTGTTCTTCCCCTTCCGTTTTCTTTCCTTTCCTCTTACGGCGGGACTTGCCCTTCTCCCCGGCCTCTGCCTTGGCTTTTTCTTCAGCCTTGGCCTTCTCCTTTGCTACATCTTCTAATGAGTCGTTCAGCTCCAGTGTGCGGCGGAGCGAGTCGCGTGAGAATTTCTCAGCTTCCGCTTCTTTGCGGCGCACCTTGTACATGGAGTCGCGGATTTCCCAATTGCGTTGCCGTACGCGTGAGCGTTCATTGCGTTTTTCTTTTTGCCGGGTATCCCATTCATCGTAACGTTCGGCACCCCCCTGTACCTTCTTTCCGATAGAGCGGAAGCGAAAGACGAATGAAAGATGTATGTCCTGTACCACCGGAAAAGGTACGATATGCCGTCCCTTCGAACCTTGGTAAGTGTAACATCCGTATTCTTCGTCATAGCCGAATTTGTCGTACGCCGTCATTTTGGCACCGACGGCCAAGCCTAAGTCCAAGTCTACACTTCGGCCATCCTTGAAAGGATAAAGGGGAACACTCCATCCCCCGGTGAAACCGAAGTTATAACTGTCGCCCTGTTTGCCTTTCCGTCCCAGGCTGATGGTGTATTTCTCATAACCGGCATACACGCCCACGTAGTAGGCACGCCAAACCCGGGGATTCATGAAGGTACGTCCCGAGAGCACGTTGCGCCTGAAACGTCTGAAGCCCCAGAGCGGCAGGGAGATGGTGGTGTCGCGGTTATCTTTCGTGTAGCGTTCCATGGCTCCTCTGATAGAACCGCCCGTACGCCAATACTTCCGGGCTTCCACACTCCCGACCGCTACGTTGTACACAATGCGCGGCTGTATGGAATGGTGGGTATTCCAATTATATTTGCCGTTCATAAGTATAGAGAAACGGGTCTTTTCATTGCCAGCCAAGTCAAACTCCACTCCGAGGTTGGGAGTGGCTACTACCCAGTCCACGGCGTTGGTCATGATAGACCAACGTTTAAGAAAGGGCACGGTGTCATGTTTTACGTCCTTTGTTCCGGATAAGGCTTGCCCGTAAAGAATAGCGGGTGTCAAACAAACCCACATCAAGAGTGTCCTAATGATCAACTTTTGCATTCAAACAATATCGTACAATTCGGTTATCAACACTTTTTTAGCCTTTTACAAGGTCTATCTCTTACTAAGAGAGCGTACAGACTACGTAACTCCTTATGTTACAGTTATTATTATTGGAAAATGTTTTGTAAAAGGTTTGCGTATTTTGTTATTCATTTTAAAAAAAGGTGATTTTTAACAAAAGAAACTTGTTCATTTGCTTCCTTTTACCTATTTTAGCGGTCGAAAATCGCTCTCTTAGTAAGAGATAAACCGGATACATATATTTTTAACCGGTGTTGTCATGACAACTTGTGGAAGGGGAATATCAGGCTTCTGTTGTCGGCAAAGTTGAATCGGAATTACGTTAATTTAAATCAAACGTTTTTTGCAGTGTTTTGATAGGGGCGTAAAAACTTTGTGGGAACATCCCCTACACAGGGATTTTACAAAAATATCCTTCATCTTTCAGGTTGTATGGTAATTCTCTCATAATATTGATGTTACAAGCTGAAGGATGTTTCAGGTATCTTTCAGTCACGTTTCATTCCGTTCGCCAGAGATTGGGAAATCATTCGCCTGAGACTGAAAAATCGTTTGGCGCAGAACTTTTTATGGGTCTCTACAATGAAAGGAAACTGAAAGATGAGTTTCCTATCTTTCATTCCATAATATATTATGTGAGAGGTAGTTGGCCTACGGCCTGAAGGATGAAAGGGCTTTTCTGAAAAACTCCGGGGAGGGGAAACGTGTAATTGAAAAATGGGAGGAAAGCTTGTCTTGCGTTCCTCCCATTCTTGTTTATTTCTGTTGCGGTGAGAATATCAGGTCGATGATATCCGCATCCTTGAAGAATTTCTTGGCGAATTTCTGTACGTCCTTCGGTTGGATGGAAGCCACAAGGGTTTCCATGTTTTTCGGGTCGTTCAGGTTCACTCCGGTCTTATAATATGTAACTAAGGTGGTCAGCCAATAAGCATTGTGCTGTTTGCTTTGTTCAGCTTCTTTCAGCGTGTTCTTGACCACTTTGCTGAGCTCTTCTTCCGTAACCCCCTCACGGATGATATTGTCCACTTCCTTATAAAGCAAGGGTTTCAGTTCATTCGCCTTCTCTGGGTCACATTCGAAGGTCATATACATATTATAGTTGTTGTATGGTTCGCGTGAGGCTGAGCCGCTTACCCCTACGCCGTAGGTTCCGCCTTGTTCTTCGCGGATGGTCTTGGTATAGCGGTTGGTGAGGATATTGCCCAGTATGTTGATGGTATAAGCCTCTTTCAAGGTGTACTTCATTTCCCTGTTGAACAGGACTATGACTGTGGACTTCGGAACTTCCAACGGAATTTCTATGTTCTTTTCTACCTTGCCTTTTGGTGCCCTGACCTGACGGTCCACCCACTTCTCATTCCGGTAGAGGGAGGGGAGAGAACCGATGTATTTCTGAGCCATGACCCGCGCCGTGTCTTTGTCCACGTTCCCGACGATGAAGAAAGTAAAATCGCTGGCGTCGCAGATACGGTCACGGTAAGCCTTTTCGATACGGTCGAGCGTCAACCGGTCTACGTATGCGTCGTTGAACAATTGTACGCGCGGACTGTAGTTGGCGGAAATCAATGAGAGAGAATCGCGCATGATGGTCTGCGGTTGCCCGGCAATCTGCTTGGCATAGATATGGTTGCGTTCGATGATGACTTTATGTGCCAGTGTATCGAAGCGAGGTTCCATAAAACGGAGGTACATCAGTTGCATCATCGTTTCGAAGTCTTTGGGCGTAGAACTTCCGTTGACGTTCTCATACAATCCGCTGATAGAAACCTCACATCCGGCCTTTTTACCTGTCAGCAGCTTGCCCAATGCGATTTCGTCGTAGGTACCCAAACCGTAGTTCGACGCAAATTGTCCGGCATTGGATGCCGCAGGAAGGAAATTGACATCCGTATATAAAGAAGAACCGCCGGGACTGTAAGCGGCCAGTGCCACTTCGTCTTTTTCATAATCGGCCTTGCGGTAGATTACTTTAGCCCCGTTGCTTAAAGTCCATTCTTCGGCTTGGAATTGCGGCAGCTCCTTCACTTTTGTGATCGTTCCGGCTGTGGGTTCTTTTTCGATGAGATTGCCTTTTACGCTATTGTCTTCGTATGCAGAGACTTCCTTTCCTTCCATTTCGGCAAGGATGTCCCGGGCCTCTTGTTCCGTCAGGTGTGTGACGCCTTCGCTTGGGCCGCTGATGACGATGGTACGGTTGTCTGTCTTCCACCATCTTTTGGCTTGTTCGGAAACTTCTTCTGCTGTGATGGTCGGAAGGATTTCCTTGACTGCCTCGGCATAATCCTCTATGTTGATGATGGCTTCATTGCCTAAGAAATGGGATTGCATTTCTTCAGCATAGGTGTCATTGGATGTTTTGTCCTTGTCTTTCACCATGGATTCGAGGCTGGTCAGCATATTGGCTTTCGCACGGTTCAGTTCATCTTCGGTGAACCCATGCTGGAATATACGTTCGTGCTCCTCTAAGGCTCCGATAAGCGCTTCTCTTTCCTGATTCGGTTTGGCTGTAGCACTGACGGAATAAGCATAGTATCCTTTTACCATACCGAAAAAGCCGACCGAAGCTTTTACGTAAGGGGCTTGTCCGCGTTGAATAATCTCTCCGATACGTTCACCCACCATACTGTTGTAAAAGCCGATCATCAGACCGTTTTTCACGTCTTGGTACGTGGCATATCCTTTGCCGTCGTATTCTTTGTCGCGGAAGATACGGATAACCTGTACGTTGGACGAAGTGGCTTCCTTGTCGGTGGCCAGACAGAAATAAGTTTCGTCATGGGAAGGAATTTCAAAAAACGGACGTGGTTCCGGATTAGGGATAACGGGAATGGACGAAAAGACTTTCTTTATCTTTTCCTCCATATTCTTGATGTCGAAGTCTCCTACGATAGCAATGGCTTCCAAGTCCGTGCGGTACCATTTGTGGTAAAAGTCGCGCAAGGTTTCGGGCTTGAACGTCCGGATGACATCCATGTCGCCGATGACATCGCGCTCGGCATATTTCGAGCCTTTGTAGAGTACAGGTCTTTTCTGGTTATAGATACGGGTTGCGCTGTTGTTGCGCGTACGCCACTCCTCGGTGATGACCCCACGTTCCTCGTCGATGTCTTTCGGGTCGAGGGTCAGGTAATAAGACCAGTCGTGCAGAATAAGCAGGCACGTGTCCGTCAGGCTTTCGTCTGCCATCGGCACATCGCTGATGTTATAAACCGTTTCGTTCTGTGTGGTGTAGGCATTCAGGTTCCCACCGAAAGAGATTCCATGACGTTCGAGTGTGGAAATCATGCTGTTGCCCGGGAAGTTCTTACTGCCGTTAAAGGCCATGTGTTCCAAGAAGTGGGCCAAGCCGTCCTGATCGTCATTCTCAAGCAATGCGCCTGCGTTGCGGATGATGAAGAAACTGGCCCGGTCTTTAGGTTCTTCGTTATGCCGGAGGTAATAGGTGATACCGTTCGGTAGCTTGCCGATCAGGACATTCGGGTCTGCCGGAAGTTTCTTGTTCCAGTCGATGGGTTGTGCATACCCTATCAGGCTGAGAAACAGGAATGACAGCAATAGAATTTTTTGTTTCATAATTTAAAAGTATAAAATCAGACTGTATGAGCAGCCTGTGATTAAGATTTCTGATTGTCTTTGTTGCGGATTTCCACCCTTCGGATTTTTCCACTGATGGTTTTGGGCAGTTCGTCTACAAACTCGATGACTCTCGGGTATTTATAAGGTGCAGTGACTTGCTTGACGTGGTTTTGCAGGGTCTTGACCAAATGTTCTTTGTCTACATCCTTATAGTCTTTTGCCAATACGATGGTAGCTTTTACGATTTGTCCGCGAATCTCGTCGGGTACGCCTGTGATGGCGCATTCCACTACGGCAGGATGCGTCATCAATGCGCTCTCCACCTCGAAGGGGCCGATGCGGTAGCCGGAACTTTTGATGACATCGTCTACCCGTCCTACAAACCAGAAATAACCGTCTTCGTCTTTCCAGGCTACGTCGCCTGTATAATATATGCCGTCATGCCATACTTCACGGGTGAGATCCGGGTTACGGTAGTATTCCTTGAACAATCCCAATGGTTTGCCTTGGGAGGTACGGATGACTATCTGACCCTGCTCGCCCGGTGCGGCCGACGTACCGTCTGTCTTGAGCAAGTCTACCACGTATTCCGGATTGGGCACTCCCATGGAACCCGGTTTGGGTTCCATCCAAGGGAAAGTGGCGATGGTCAGGGTCGTTTCCGTCTGTCCGAAGCCTTCCATCAGTTTGATGCCTGTCAACTTGCGGAAGGTTTCGTATACGGCCGGGTTCAGTGCCTCGCCTGCGATCGTGCAGTATTGCAGGGAAGAAAGGTCGTAATGCGTCAGATCCTCCCGAATCAGGAAGCGGAAGACGGTGGGGGGAGCGCAGAGCGATGTGATATGATAATTTTGTATCATTTGCAGGATGTCGGCCGGATGGAACTTTTCATGGTCGTATACGAAAACCGTAGCTCCGGCAATCCATTGACCGTACAGTTTTCCCCACACGGCCTTTCCCCATCCCGTGTCGGCCACGGTCAGATGCAGGCTGTTTTCGTGCAGGTTATGCCAATAACATCCGGTAGCGATATGTCCGAGCGGATAGGTGAAATCATGAGCCACCATCTTTGGTTCACCGGTAGTTCCCGAAGTGAAATACATCAGGGATATGTCGTCGTTCCGGTTGGGATGTTCCGGTTTGACAAACGGTGCGGCTCCTAAAACGCCTTTCTGAAAGTCTTCAAAACCATGGGGCACGATCGGTCCGGCTGAGACGAGGTGTTTGACGGAGGGTGAATAGGGGAGAGCGTCTTTGACGTGGTTCAGGATGACTTCTTCGCCGGCACAGACAATCATTTTGATGTCGGCGGCATTGTTACGGTAGATAATGTCTTTTCCGGTCAGCAAATGGGTGGCCGGGATAGCCACAGCTCCAATCTTGTGTAAGGCAATGATGGAGAACCAAAATTCATACCGGCGTTTCAATATAAGCATGACCATGTCTCCGTGTCCGATGCCTAACGATTGGAAATAGGAAGCCGTGCGGTCGGTGTAGTCTTTCAGTTCGGAAAAAGTGAAATCGTGGTGTACGCCGTGGTCGTTCGTCCAACATAAGGCTATCTTGTCTGGGGCTTCTGCGGCCCATGCATCTACTACATCGTATCCGAAATTGAAGTTTTCCGGTACTTTTACATGGAAATTTTGGATGAAGTCGTCTTGCGACGTGAACGTCGTTTGACTTAAAAATCTCTCCAGCATAATCTTTTTCTTAAAGTCTAAAAAGTCGCAATATGTACTTAATTGGGTACAAAGGTAATAAATAATGGTCTATTTAGTCCTTGTCCCGTTGGAAAAATAACATGTAATTTCGGTTTACAGTGCATATTTGCCGGTCTGAAGTCAGGCCAAATCCACTACGGTGATGCCTGCCCCTCCAAACTGTACGTGTTCGTCCTTGAAATCTTTTACGCCGGGCACCGTGTGCAGATACTGGCGAATCAGCGTGCGTAAGATGCCCGAACCCGTTCCGTGCAGGATGCGTACCCTGGATATTCCCAATAATATGGCATCGTCGATGAAATAAGTGACGGCATGGATGGCTTCGTCTCCCCTCATGCCCCGTACGTCGATATCCTGCTTGAAATTCAGTTTTTTCTCGTACACGCTGTCTTGCGTCTGTTTGCTGACGAAGGTGGCGGCCTGGTTCCGTGCCGGGGGATCGGGGGCTGCGGCACGTTCCAACCGTTCCGGTTTCACGTTGGTGCGCATCATGCCGAAAGTGACGATGGCGTTCTTTCCGTCTATCTCCTCTATCGTGCCTACGGTGGTCTGCCCTTTGATGCGTACGGTCTCACCGGGTTGCAGGGGACGGTTGCGTACCTCCGCTTCCTGCGCGGCTTGCAGCAAGGCATCGGGCTGCGCTTTCCGCATGGCGGCTTCGGATGCTTTTTTCTCTTTCCGTTCGGCCTGTCTTTTTTTCCGTTCCTGCAGTTGTTGCATTTTACGGGCTATCTTGTCCGCTTCGTGTTGCTTTTCGATGTCGTCCAAGGTCTTTTTAAAATCATCCAATTCCTGGCGTACGTTGCGGGTCTTTTCTTTTTCAGCCTGAGCCTCCCTGATGGTTTTAATGGTGTTCTCTATCTTGGCATTCGATTCCCGGAGCAGTTGTTCGGCATCTTCTTTGGCTTTGCGCAAGATTTCTTTCCGGCTGCGTTGCAACTCTGCGATTTCCGTTTCGTAACGGGCTATGGTCTTCTCCATTTCCTTTTCCCGGAGGTGGATGTTCTGCCGTTTGTTTTCCCAATACCGCTTGTCTCTTACGATGTCTTGCAGGTACTTGTCCGCGTTGATGTACTCTTTGCCCACCAATTCGGAAGCATCGGCTATTACTTCCTCCGGAATACCTATCTTGCGGGCGATTTCCACGGCGAAAGAACTGCCCGGATTGCCGATTTGCAGTTGGAACAGGGCCTGCATGTGTTGGCGGTCGTAGAGCATGGCTCCGTTCACTACGCCCTCATGGTCCTCGGCGAAGTGTTTCAGGTTCTGGTAGTGTGTCGTGATGATGCCGAAGGTCTTTTTTTGGTTGAACCGTTTCAGGACGGCTTCGGCTATGGCACCGCCGATTTGCGGTTCCGTGCCGCCTCCGAATTCGTCGATGAGCAGAAGACTGGTGCCACAGCAAGCTTTCATCATGTTTTTCATGTTGAGCAAATGGCTGGAATAGGTACTCAAGTCATCCTCTATACTCTGTTCGTCCCCGATGTCGATGAAGATGCTGCCGAAAATGCCGGTGCGTGAGTTTTCCCCGATCGGAACGGGAAGTCCGCATTGCAACATGTATTGGATGAGGCCTACGGTCTTCAGGCATACGGATTTTCCACCCGCGTTGGGACCGGAGATGATGAGAATACGTTGGCGCCCGTTCAGTTCGATGTCGAGCGGTACTATTTTTTTCCCGTGACGGGTCAAGGACAGGTATAGCAAGGGATGGCGGGCCAGCGTCCAGTCTATCAGCGGTGCCCCTTTGATGTCCGGTGTCGTAGCATTGAACTGGCGAGCCAGTCCGGCTTTGGCATGGATGAAGTCTATTTCGGCCAGAAACTCATAGGATTGCAATATTTCCTGATAATGAGGCCGGACCTCAGCCGTGAATTCCTGTAATATGCGTATGATTTCCCGTCGTTCTTCCCCCTCCAGCTCACGGATGCGGTTGTTGGCTTCCACCACTTCGGCCGGTTCGATGAAGACCGTACGCCCCGTGGCAGATTCGTCGTGGACGATTCCTTTTATTTTCCGCTTTAAAGCCGGTGCCACAGGAATGACCAGTCGCCCGTCGCGCATGGTGGGAGTGACATCCTTGTCCACCACGCCGTCTTGTTGCGCGTTCCGCAAGATGGCGTGCAGTGTGCGCGAGATTCCGCTTTCGGCAGCGACAAGTTCGCGGCGGATGTGCAACAGTTCGGCGGATGCCGAGTCTTTGATTTTGCCGTATTTGTCGAGTATGCTCTCAATGCGGCGTACCAGTTGGGGGTAGACGGAGACCCCTTGCGTCAGGCGGCGTAAGGCCGGATAGGGGACGGAGGCATCATCGCCGGGGCGGTTTTCCTCCGTGCCGTTATCTTCTTCGGTATCCTTGTTGAGAAACCGTACGATGTTGATAATCGTGCAAAGCGAGCGTTTCAGATCGAACAGTTCCGTTTCGTCGAGATAAGTACCTTCTATTCTGATGCGTTTGATGGCCGGGCGTACATCATAGAAGTCCTGCTCCGGAAAGTCCTCTTCTTCTTCCTGAATGCGCAGGAATTCCCGTGTCTGTTCTTGCAATTCGCGCAATAGATGCAAATCCGTCAGGAATTTCATCTGTCCGACGCGCTCTATGCCAAGCGTACTCAGGCAATGTCCCGTCAATAAAGTACGTATCTCGTCAAATCCTATTTTCTGTTCAAAATTCTGTGGATAAATCATATTTCATTTGGATTAGCGGGTGCAAAGTTAAGAAAAAGCGGCATAAAAGTTTCTTTGTCCGGGGCTTTTCTGTCTTTCTCCGTTGTAAGTGTCAGTGGAGAGTATTATAAGTCTGTTATAGGATAGTTTTAATGTTATTCAGAACACTCTTTGTGAATAATCAGGTCAGTTTATAAGAATGAAGATATTTATTTTGCAATCGGAAAATAACAGTAGAAAATGGAAAGTGACGTATTGTTAGTTAGTGATGATTTTATGATAGTACGTGAGAAGGATGCTCTCATGTATGGCTTGGAGGCTGGGAGGAATCTGTCTCGGATGACGTCAGATACGATAAAAGTAGAATGGGTGATTGTTTCTATTGTCGTTTCGGGAGAAGCCGAATGTACCATCAATGGAAAGAATTATAACGTCAAGGCACATGATATAATCATGTCCTTGCCCAATTATGTATTGGAACGGCAGAAAAAGACGGATGATTTGTCTGTAAACAGTCTTTGTATCTCTCGTTCTTTATTTCAAAAAGCCATTTCATTTTCTTCATATAATTGGGATGTGGTTTCATTTCTGATAGCTCATCCGATACTGTCGCTCACGGATATGGAATATACTTGTTTATCATTGTATTATTCTTTGATATCTGTCAAGATTGGGGATAAGAACAAGTTGGGATATAGGGAATCCATGCAGTGTCTGTTGAAATCGTTTATGTGTGAATTGTATGGCGTGATAGGACGTTATATTTCGGTCGGTGCGGTCAATTACTCTCAAGGACATAATCTGTTCAAAGGATTTTTGGATTTGCTTACATCGGTCTATCCTAAACCTCGTTCCGTATCTTTTTATGCGGAGACATTGAATGTAACGTCTAAGTATTTGTCTTCTGTCTGTAAAGCGACTTGTGGCGAAACAGCTTCGATGCTGATTCATAAAGCGGTGACGAAAGACATCGCGGATTTGTTGTCTTATTCAAACAAAAGCATTAAAGAAATTATGGTGGAGTTGGATTTTCCTTCTCTTTCTTTCTTCGGCAAATATGTGAAAAAGCATTTTGGTGTCGGGCCTAAAGAATATCGCTCCAAACGTTTATCCTAATACGACGTCCAGAATCATCATTAATACGAAGCCCAGTGCAAAGCCTACCGTTCCTACGTTGGAATGTTTTCCTTGAGAAGCCTCCGGAATCAACTCCTCTACGACCACATAAATCATAGCGCCAGCGGCAAACGACAGTAAATATGGCAATATGGGGGTGATGTAGGCTGCCAACAGAATCGTCAGGATAGCTCCGATAGGTTCTACGACACCGCTCAATGTACCGATGCCGAAAGCGCGCAATCTGCTGTTTCCCTCACTACGCAGAGGCATGGAGACAATGGCGCCTTCCGGGAAATTCTGTATGGCGATTCCCAAAGATAAAGCCAATGCACCGGCCATGGGAAGATAAGTGCTGTGTTCCATGGCGGCGGCTAATGCTACTCCTATAGCCATTCCCTCCGGAATATTGTGCAAGGTGACGGCCAATACCAACATGCTTGTCCGTGACAATTTGCTGTGCGGTCCTTCGGGTGAAGGGCTGCCTAAATGGAGGTGCGGAGTGATCCGGTCCATCAGCAAGAGAAATGCAATACCCGCTATGAAGCCGCTTACGGCCGGGATAACCCGGGTAGCATCTTCCGTACCGCTCATTTCTATAGAAGGTATCAGCAGCGACCATACGGAAGCCGCTACCATGACACCGGAAGCGAATCCCAATAAGGTTTTCTGCACTAAGTCCGGCATTTGTTTTTTCATCAGAAAAACGCAGGCGGCACCTAAAGTAGTACCGGCAAAAGGTAATAATAATCCTATGATTAGTCCGTCCATAATTTTATATTTGTCGTTTGTGGGTATTATTCCAACGTGATTTCACCGGCCAGGTTGGTATTCATGAGACGCCTGACCTCTTCGGGGGACAGGTCATGGCCCAAAAGAAACATCAATTTGGTCAATGCGCATTCCGGGGTGCTGTCATATCCGCTGATCACTCCGGCTTCCAGTAGCTGACGGCCTGTTTCATAACGTTCCATTTCTACACTTCCCGACTGGCATTGGGTGATGTTGATAATAATGATGTTACGTTCTGCAGCCTCTTTGATGAGTTTGATAAACCAGGGTTTCTGTGGGGCGTTGCCCGAGCCGAAGGTTTTCATAACTACGGCTTTCAATCCTTTAATGTTGAAGACAGAAGTAATGATGCTTTCCTGTATCCCCGGAAAAAGCGTGAGAACCACTACATTGGTATCGAACAGGTAGTGTGCCTTCAGGGGGCGTGACGCGTCAGGCCGGCGTATGCGTTCCGGTTTGATTTTAATGTCGATGGCACTATGCCCCAGACACGGATAATTATACGACTTGAAAGCATTGAATTTCTCTGCATTGATTTTCGTGGTACGGTTGCCCCTCATCAAGTCTCTTTCGAAGTAGATACAGACTTCCGGCACCATGGCCGTACTGTCCGGATGTTTGGCCGCAGCAATCTCTATGGCGGTAATCAGGTTTTCTTTGCCGTCTGTCCGCAACATACCCATCGGAAGTTGTGAACCGGTCAATACAACCGGTTTAGACAGGTTTTCCAACATAAAACTCAATGCAGAAGCCGTATAAGCCATGGTGTCAGTTCCATGTAGAATGACAAAACCATCGTATTGTTCGTAATTCCGTTCTACAATTCGTGCCAATCTTGCCCAATGGTAAGGTTCCATATCGGAAGAATCAATGGGGGGATCGAAAGAATAGGTGTTGATATGATAATTAAAACGTTTCAACTCCGGAACGAAGTTCAGCAAGTGGTCGAAGTTGAAGCTTTCCAATGCTCCTGTTTCCGGGTTTTCTATCATTCCGATAGTTCCACCTGTATAAATCAGCAATACGGAGGGGGCAAAGTCTGTCATATATCCATGGTTTTGCGGTTCATTTGCAAATATAACGATAAATTCTGGAATTTGAGGTGGAGTGAATTGCTTTTGTTCGTGTTTTCTAAAAAATCTTAAACTTGGAAAGTTTTCCGCTGGAAATTTGTTTCGCTGTAAATTAAAGGCGTTCTTTGCAAAAGTTTCTATTGGAAAATAATGATAATATAAAATAAGAAGGAAGAATATGAAGTATGTAATTGTGGGAGGAGTGGCTGGTGGTGCGACTGCGGCAGCCCGGATTCGTAGAAATACGGAAAAAGCGGAAATAGTTTTGTTTGAAAAGGGAGAATATATATCGTACGCCAATTGCGGTTTACCTTATTATATAGGTGGAGTGATCCGTGATAGAGAGCGGCTTTTCGTGCAAACTCCGGAGGCTTTTGCACGTCGTTTCCGTGTGGATGTCCGTACAGTATCCGAGGTGACGGCAATAGATGTACGTCGAAAAGAAGTTACGGTAAGGACATCTGACGGTCGGGAATATGTGGAAACTTACGACAAACTCTTGCTTTCGCCCGGAGCCTCCCCGGTACGTCCTCCTTTGACAGGTATCGACAGCCGTGGAATCTTTACGTTGCGTAATGTACAAGACACCGACCGTATAAAAGACTACGTACGACAACATCAGGTCAGACGTGCACTTATCGTAGGTGGCGGTTTCATCGGTTTGGAAATGGCTGAAAATTTGCAACATACAGGGGCAGAAGTGGCTGTGGTGGAAATGGCAGCTCAGGTCATGGGGCCTATAGATTTTTCTATGGCGGCTTTAGTGCATGAACATCTGTTGCAGAAAGGGGTGAAGCTTTATTTGGAACAGGCGGTGGAATCTTTTGAGGAAACCACTTCCGGAGTGACGGTAAAGTTCAAGTCCGGTATCACGATAGAGACGGATTTGGTGATTCTTTCCATTGGGGTACGTGCTGAGACATCGTTAGCCTCTGCTGCAGGATTGGAATTGGGAGAGATGAAAGGTATCCGGGTGAATGAGTATTTGCAGACATCGGATGAATCGGTGTATGCGGTCGGTGATGCGATAGAATTTCCTCACCCGCTGACAGGTAAGCCTTGGCTGAATTTCTTGGCAGGTCCTGCCAACCGTCAGGCACGTATTGTGGCCGACAATATGGTGTTCGGCAATAAAGTAAAATACGAAGGGGCAGTCGGAACAGCCATTGCCAAGGTGTTCGACCAGACCGTGGCTTCAACAGGTCTTCCGGCCAAACGTTTAATACAGTTTGGGATACCTTATCTTTCGGCTACGATACATTCAGGTTCTCATGCCGGATATTATCCCGGTGCCTTGCAGATGGCTATAAAGATTACGTTTTCTCCCGATGGAGGCAAACTTTACGGAGCACAAATCGTCGGTTATGACGGTGTGGATAAGCGGATAGATGAATACGCTATGGTCATTAAGCGCGGAGGTACAGTGTACGATTTGATGGAGTTGGAGCACGCTTACGCTCCACCTTTCTCATCAGCCAAGGATCCGGTGGCGGTATCAGGTTATGTGGCCGGGAACATATTGAACGGGAAAATGAATCCGCTTTATTGGAGGGATTTAAAAACGGCTGATTTGAACCGTGTGACATTGGTGGACGTGCGTACGCCTGACGAATATGCACTGGGAGGGATAGACGGTGCGGTGAATGTACCGTTGGATGAGTTGCGGGAACGTTTGGCGGAGTTACCTCTTGATAAACCTGTGTGGGTGTATTGTGGTGTGGGCTTACGTGGTTATCTGGCCTCTAATATCCTGAAAGAAAATGGATATGACGTGAGGAATCTGATAGGAGGGCTTAAGACCTATAAAGCGGCTGTAACTCCGGTTTGTATTCCTGCTGCGCCTGAAGACGTTTGCGTTCGGAAATCGAGTAACACGTGTTGTGTAAGTCAGGAGGAAAAGGTGCCGGTTGCCCGTATTGTCCGAATAGATGCTTGTGGTATTCAATGTCCCGGTCCTATTCTGAAATTGAAAACGAGTATGGAGCAATTGCAATCTGGTGAATGTTTGGAGATACGTGCTACGGATGCCGGTTTTCCCCGTGATGCCGAAGCCTGGTGCCGGATGACAGGAAACCGTTTTGTTTCTGCTCAAACCGAAAATGGTACATACATAGTCAGAGTTGAGAAAGCGACACCTTGTGCGATGGAGGTTTCACATCCGGTCTCGACGGCAAAAGGTAAGACTTTTATTCTGTTCAGTGATGATTTGGATAAGGTATTAGCTACTTTTGTTTTGGCTAACGGTGCAGCGGCTACTGGAGAGAAGGTGACCATTTTCTTCACTTTCTGGGGATTGAATGCCATTAAAAAGACAGAAAAGCCAAAAGTGAAGAAAGATTGGTTTGGAAAGATGTTCGGCGTGATGTTGCCATCCGATTCCATGAAACTGCAACTTTCAAAAATGAATATGGGAGGCATGGGAGCACGGATGATGCGTCATATTATGAAACGTAAAGGCATTGATTCTTTAGAGTCATTACGCCGGCAGGCCATTGAAAACGGAGTGGAATTCATAGCCTGTCAAATGTCGATGGATGTGATGGGGGTGAAAAAGGAAGAGTTGTTGGACCATGTGACGATCGGCGGAGTAGCTACGTATATGGGACGTGCCGAAGAGGCTAATGTAAACTTGTTTATTTAGCGCTGCCATGGAGAAAATCAAATGTATTTGTGTCATGAGGGACCTTTATCGTTCTCTTGCTTTGTTGGAAACCCGTCTGTCGGAAACATACGGTTTATCATTGAATGAAGCGATGGTCCTGTGTAGCATTGGGGAAGAAACCGTGATGGCAGGCGTGGTTGTGGAACGTACGGGACTGACGGCCTCACATGCTTCCAAAATGATACGTTCGGTAGAAGAAAAAGGCTTGTTGGTTCGGACTTTGGGGGAGAAAGACAAGCGCCAGATGTATTTTGCCCTGACTGATAAGGCCAAGGAGAAGTTGGAAGACATCCGAAAGCATGGAATAGAGATTCCCGATTTGCTGCTTCCTTTCTTCCAGTAAGAGACGGAACATATCTGAAAATCCCCATGGTCGGTTAGGACCATGGGGATTTTCAGATGTCCGAATTCTTTTCAGAACAATAATTTTACAATGGCATATCCACCGAATACCAGCCAGACATAGAGGATGCCGGCCAGATAGAAAGGTTTGGCTCCGGCTTGTTTGAATTTGTCTATGCTGGTTTCTGCACCGAGCGCCGTCATGGCCATGGTAAGTAAGAACGTGTCCACGTTATTGATGAACCCTATACCTGCCTGCAAAGTTTCCTGAGGAATGAAAGTGGCGGATTGTAACAGGGAATTAATACCGATGACGACTAAAAAATAAAAAGCGAACCAAGGTATTGTGATTTTACTCTTTCCGGTTATGCCTTTATTTTTTTGTTTTCCGGAGAGGCATACACTCATGATGACCAAAACGGGTGCCAACAGCATGACGCGTATCATTTTGGTGATGGTGGCGGCATCTGCCACATTGCCTCCCGCAGCATCGATGGCGTTACCCGCTCCGACTACATGAGCTACTTCGTGTAGGGTTGAACCTATATATACGGCTATGGCTTGGTCGCTCAAGCCGTCCAACCATCCGGCACGGTACATGATGGGATAGAGGAACATGGAAAGTGTTCCGAATATCACCACGGTGGATACGGCGACCGCTGTCTTGTGGGCTTCGCAGCGTACAACCGGTTCGGCTCCCAGTACGGCTGCAGCTCCACAGATGGCGCTACCGGTAGAAGTCATTAAAGCTGTCTGGCTGTCCACTTTGAGTAATTTTCCCATTAATATTCCTAAGGCCAATGTACCGGCGACGATAATCAAATCAGCCGTAATGGCCGGTAGTCCTATGGCCAGTACCTGTTGGAAGGTCAGCTTGAAGCCGTAGAGTACTACGCCTGTGCGCAAGATTTGTTTGGAACAAAACTTGATTCCCGGAACCCATGTCTCGGGCAGTTTGTTGCGTAAGCTATTGGCATATAGCATGCCTAAGATGATACCGACAATCAGCGGGCTGAAGGAAAGTTGTTTGACGAACTCGAATTCTGCAATGTAAAAGGCAGAAAACGAAAATAAAACGATAAGTAAAATTCCATGCAGGACTTCTCCTTTGTTTTCCTTAAACATAAATCAGTGAAAATGTTAGTTATAAAATAATAAGGGTTATCCGTTTGCAAAGATACGATAAAAATATTGCAACACGTAGATTTATATACATATTTTAGTATTGTCAGGGATTCGACAAAAACGCCGATGCTTGTATTTATGGCATCGGCGTTTTTTAGTTTAAAGGTGGGGCGGGTATTTATCCGAATTTGAACATAATGTCTTCTTCTTCATCCGACACCCAGAATGTAGAGTCCTTTTTTTGAATGAAAATGTTGTTTTCACGGGCCAGCCAACCAACGGCCAGTGCCGTGTCTTCTACACTGAGTTCTAACTTCCCTGCCAGGTCTTGTAGGGTGATTTCACGCGTTTCTTTCAGGATACGCCAGACTTTTCCGGCATTGGTCCCAATTTCTGTTTTGTACATAATTTATTGAATTAGTGTTGGTATAATGTACCCGCTGCTTTCTTATACTTGACGTAACTCAGGTATAGTTGGTAGTGGGCGTTTACTTGGGTCTCGTATGCTTGTTGCCAAAGGGCTTGTGCCTCCAAATGGTCGGATAGGGATTCCAATCCAACGGTATATTGGCTATGGCTTACTTTCCGGTTTTCTTCTGCCTGCTCCAAGGAGCGGTCTGCAATTTGACATTCCATTTTGGCTTCATCTAGGTTGTGTGCTGCTTGCGTCAGTTCGAGAAGCATTTGTTCGTTCAGATTTTCTTTTTCCAGCCGGGTTTGTTCCAGTTTGGCTTTGGCTGCCCGGACTTTATTGGAACGTTCACCGAAATGATACAATGGGAGACTCACGTTCAGCAAGACGGAAAAACTGCCGTCTTTGAAGAAGGTTTCGTCGTTTAGTTCAAAGCCGTGCAGGTAGTTGAATGCGCCTTGCAATCCGACTTTGGGCATTAATTCGCTGCGGTTCAGCTTGATTTGTTGCCGTGCCATGTCTTCCTGTTTGTCGAGTAGTACATATTCCGGGCGTGCAGAGATGTCGGAGATTTGTATTTCCATTCGTTGCTCAATTTCTGGGAAATCTTCTGAAATACGGATGGGGGTATCTAACGGTTTGCCTATCAGATGACAGAGGTTCATGGTAGCCAGCCGGAGGGCGTTATCGGCTTTGCGGACGGCAAGTTCACTTTCATTGAGTTTGACTTGGACTTTGAGTACGTCGTTACGCGGCTTCAGGCCGTGACGGTGTGCACTTTCTACATTGTTCAAAAGTTCTGTGAGGACGGTTTGGTATTTTTCTGCCACTTTTTTCATCTCTTGTGCTTTTACCATCGAGGCGTAGGCATCATCTGTTTTCATGATGACTTGGGTGGCCGTCAGTGTTTCATTAATTTGTGCCATTTCGTTTCCCAATACAGACATCCGGTAGGCTGCTTGAATCTTTCCGCCCATATAGAGTGGTTGTTCCAATTGTATGCCACCCAGAAACATCGGTCCGATTTTATAGTCGAGGTTTATACCCGGGAAGAAGGCGAATTGTTGGAGTTGTCCCGTGGAAGAGAAGATGGGGAGTTGTCCGCTTCCGGAACTGTACCCACCGTCGGCGGTGCTATACAAGCCGGTGGCATTGGCAGTTAAATTAGGAAAGAAATTTCCTTTATAACTTTTCATCGTGTAGCGTGCACTCTCCGTCTGTTGGAAAGAAGCTGCCATTTCTTTGTTATGAGTCAAAGCCATTTCCCTACATTGTTTCAGGCTTAATGTCTCTTGTGCACGAAGTTGGGGAATGAGACATGTTATATATAGGATAGAAATGATGATCTTTTTCATGCGTCAGTCTGTTTGATGTGGAAGAATAAAGCATAAAGTATAGGAATAAATAAGAGGGTAATGAGTGTGCCGAACAACAGGCCGCCCATAATGGAAGCTGCCAATGAGCCGAACATGGAATCCGTCAACAGGGGAATCATACCCAGAATCGTGGTAAGCGAAGCCATCATGACCGGTCGCAACCGGCTTTGTGCACTGTCGATGAGTGCTGTGGTAGGTTCTGTCCCTCGATTGAGCTGCAATGTGATTTCGTCCATCAGTACAATACCGTTTTTAATAAGCATACCGATAAGTCCCAAGGTACCTACGATGGCAACAAAGTTGAAGGTCTTTCCAGTTATGAGCATGACCGCTACGACACCGACTAATATGAAAGGCAGACAGCAGAAGATGATAAGCGGTTTCCGGTAGTCTTTGAATAACATAATCAGGATGGTAATCATGAGGATGATGGCGAAAGGGAAGTTGCGGAACAAGTACTCCATAGACTGGTTGTTGGCCGCTTTTTCTCCTTGCCATTCCAAACTATAACCTTCTGGAAGAACGATCTGTTCTATTAAAGGGGCGATGCTTTGCCAAGCCTTTTCCGTTTCTATTCCCGGAGCCGGAGAACATTGTACGCTTTGGCTACGTTGTCCGTTATAACGTGGAATGACCGGATTTTCCCAACGTATATCTACTTTTTTGCTGATTTGCTTTAATGGCGTACTGCCCATCAGGCTTTCCACGAGTTCTTCTTTTGACAAGGTTCCGGATTTCAGTTTCACCATGGTTTCCTCGTTGAGGAGCCCGTTCAGCGAAGGTAAGGAAGAAAACACTTGGGCGTTGTTCAGGTCTTCTATAGGTTTCCCTTTTTCGTTTAGGCAACGTAGGTAAATGTTGTCCCGATGAATACCTTGATAAAATGAACCGATGGGAATGCCGCTGGTTGCTGTAAGTAATGACATGCTGACATCATTTCGGCTTAATCCTAATGTACGTGCAGCCGGTTGGTCGTATTCGATTGTGAGTACCGGTATTTGCGGATCCCAGTTGGTGGTGATAAGCCTTACCTCCGGACTTTTTTCCATGATGACCCGTGCACTGTCGGCCAGCCTGTGAAGTACGGCTGGATCCGGACCCAAGAATTGTGCTTCGATAGGATATTTCTTGAACATCAGATTGTAGCGTTTCATCTTGACATAAGCGTCAGGATAGTGGGCTGTCAGGTAGTCTTGAATCTCGTCCATGTGATTTTCCAACTCTTCCGGTGAGGTGAAATCGATAATCAATTCTCCGTACGATAATGAGGGGTTGGCAATGCTGCGCACCAAATTATAACGGCCGGGAGTTCCTCCTACTGAACGGGTTACGTGCGTGATTTCTTTGCGGCTTTTCAGGTAGGTTTCTATCTCTTCCAGGTCATGTGCCACACGGGATGAGTTGGTACCTTCCGGTAATTTGTATTCCATATACATTTGGTTATACACCATGTCGGGGAAGAAACCTTGTCGCATGTAACGGTAGCCCCAGGCTGACAATCCTAACAAAGCAATCATGGACAGCACAAAGCTCCAACGGTGGTGCAGGCCGAAAGAGAGTGACTTACGCAAAAGGGCATACGGCCAACCCTTGTAAACCCGTTTGCCGGAGACGTTTTGCTCTACTTCCGGATGAAGACGGCGTTCGGCCATTAAGGGTACATGCACCAGGGCCAGCACCCAACTTAATAATAAGGATACGGCCAGAACGATAAATAAGTCTCGCGTGTAGACGCCAGCCGTGTCAGGAGACATGAAGATGGGGAGGAAAGCGATAATGGCTATCAGTGTAGCTCCCAATAGAGGCATTGATGTTTGCCGTCCGATGGCCGTCATGGCTTCCATTCTGTTTTTCCCGGCTTTCAGGTCTACCAGGATGCCGTCTACGATGACGATGGCATTGTCTACAAGCATCCCCATCGCCAATACGAATGCTGCTAATGACACACGTTGCATGGTGCCATCCATGGTTTCCAGAAATAAGAAGGAACCGAATACTGTGACGATTAAGCTGATTCCGATAATCAATCCGCTTTTGAATCCCATGGTCAGCATGAGGATGAACACTACGATAATGACAGATTCGACCAGATTGACGACGAAAGTTCCTAAAGAATCTCCGACACGTTCCGGTTGATAGAATACTTTATGATAGTCAACTCCTACCGGCAAACGTTTGTCCTTCAGTTGGGATAGTTCCTTTTCAACGGCACTTCCCACTTTGACGATATCCGATCCTGTGGAAGCTGCTATCAGGATACCGATGGAACGTTCGCCGTCGTAGAACATCTCATTCCGTGTGGGCGATTCGTAATTTTTTTCGATGCGGGCAATGTCTCGTAGGCGAAGTTGGTCGTCGTCATGTCCTTGTATGAGCATGTTGCCGATGTCTTCCACTGTTTGGAACTTATTGTTTACCGTAACACGGATACGGTTGTCTCCATTTTCGTAATATCCGGTGTAAGTGGTTTGGTTCTGTCCATTTAGAGTTGCCAACACTTCAGCCGGTTTTACACCGAGGTTGGCCATACGGTCTTGTAGTAGAGATATGTTGATACATTCCGGTCGCTTGCCATACAGTTCTACGCGGTCAATCCCTTTCAGTACAGTGAGTTCCCGTTTGATGAGCTCTGCATAGTCGGACAGCTCACGATCGCTCAGACCGTCTCCGGTGAGGGCATAAAACATGCCGTATACATTTCCGAAATCATCTTTTACTATCGGTGCGGAGGCTCCGGCGGGCAACGTATTCCGTACGTCTTCTACTTTGCGTCTGAGAAGATCCCAGTATTGTTCCACTTCGTCGTCCTTGACGGTGGTCAGCAGTTCCACTTGAATGAGTGAGAGGTCGTTATAAGAATAACTTTCTATGTTGTCAATGCCTCCCATGTTACGGATATTTTTTTCCAAAACATCGGTCACTTCTAGTTCTACCTGGTGGGCGGAAGCACCGGGATAAGTGGTGACAATCATGGCCGTTTTGACTTTGATTTCGGGATCTTCCAATTTACTCATTTCGTAGCATGACCATGCTCCGCCGACCAAAAGAACCGCAATAAAGAAATAGACCAGATTACGGTTTTTAAAAGCCCATTTGCTGATGTCTGTCATAACAATCCTCCGATATTGGTTTTACTGACGGCCGGTAGGGGCATTACGCTTTCTCCGTCTTGAATGTGATGGATGCCCGAAGAGACGATGAGGTCTCCCGGTTTGATTTGTGCCGAAATGATAGTCGCTCTGCCGTCGGTTTGTAGCCCGATGAGGGTTACGTTACGTTTATAAACTTTCTTTTGTGCGGCATCGTAAAGGAAAACATTTGTTTTGCCGTCTTCGTACAATATGGCGCTTCCCGGGATTGACATCGGGGCATTTTCTGCTGTATCGCAGAGGATGGTCACCATGGTGTTCATGCCGGGAGACGGTTGAGGCTGGTCGGTATCTTCCTGTCTTAGGCGCATGGTATACAATTGGTTGGCGTTGGCTTTCGGTATGATATAGAGTGGTTGAAGACTATAATGCTTGTCCGGATAGATATCGAATGTACAATAGTATTGTTTGAATTGCCCGCGGCGTATATATTCGGCAGCAGGCAGATTGATTTCCACTTCCGTCCGTCCGTCGCCGATCATGGTAATGACCGGCATGCCTGCACCTACTGTTTCGTAGGGTTCGAACAGATGTTTGTCTATATAGCCGTCAAAAGGTGCACACAATCGCGTGTAGGACAATTGGTCTTTATGGTGATTGTATTTGGCTGTGATTTGTTTTAGTCCATATTCTGCCTTGTCGTTTGCTGCCGGTGTGGTACCTCCGTCTTTGTAGAGAGCCATGACTCGTTCTGCCTCACTCTTCACTTGTAGGTATTCTGCCTCCGTGGCATCCAGTTGTATTTGGTAATCCGTAGGGTCGAGGTCTGCCAGGAGTTGCCCCTTTCGTACCCGTGCTCCGTCTTTTACGTATATTCTACGGATGGTTCCGCTGACTCTGAATGATAGGCTGGCGTCTTCCGCTGCCTTTACTTTACCCGGATATTGAAGGATACTCTGTTCGGCGGCGGAAATCACGGTGTCTGTTTTTACGGTTTGTAAACGACTACTTTCCTGTCGCGTGTGTGAGCAAGCTGTGAATAAAAAAAGGATAAATCCTCCTATGATAACATTAAACTTCTTCATAAAAATAGTTCTCTGGTTCTACATGCAAATATATCGGGTTTGTCGGATATTTGAAAGTTCTAAAGGGCTTATTTTTTGTCTGATTTGTATGTTTTTAACTACCGATGTGACTAAAGTTTTTCAGAATTATATTTATTTTGTTCCAATGAATAGTTTTATTAATAATTAAGGATGGAGCAAGCTATGATTCCTATACGGGTAAGCCGTTTGTCCGATTGGAAAATATATGGTTCTCAGTGGGGACATTTGCGTTCCACGCTTGATCGATGCGGTGTGTTCTTTTGTCGTGCGGGAGAAGTGGAATTGGAAATAGACAATACACCTTATATAATAAAGCCGGGAGATATTTGTTTTTATGTGGCTTCGGCTTTGGTACGCGTATTGCGTGTCGGTGGAGAAATAGACGGTGTCGTGGTAGAGGTGGATGTGGATTATATTTTGCCTATCAGTAATAAAGTGTTGAATGTACAGGATATTTTGTTCATGCGCGACCATCCTTGTATTACGCTGACAGATGCGCAGTGTCGGTATGTGGATAAGCTTCTGGAACTTTATATGCGTAGGATAAAAGAAGGAGATGGGCAAGTGGGCAGTTCCAAATGCCGTTCCTTGAAAGTCGAGTTGATCAAAGCCGGCGGGCAAGCATTATTTTATGAATTGCTGATGATATACTATACCAACCGGCCGATGCATCCTGTACAACGGACACAGAAAGATATTATTTTTCAACGTTTCATTGTTGATTTGTTCAATCATTACCGGGCAGAGCGCGAAGTTCTTTTCTATGCGGAAAGACAGAACCTCTCGGCACGTTACTTTTCTTCGGTTGTGAAAGAAAAGTCCGGGCGTAGTGTTTTGCAATGGATCATACAGATGGTGATTTCAGAAGCCAAACAGTTATTGGAGTGTTCGGAGTTGAGCATTAAGGAAATTGCAGTCAGGTTGAATTTCTGTACGCAATCGTTTTTCGGAAAGTATTTCAAGCAATATGTAGGTATGTCTCCGAAAGAATATCGTGAACGTTCTTTTTATCCTCGGAAAGAGGTTGTTTTTGACAATCAGTAAAAAGGGTAAGGATATCCGTAATCCGTATATCGGAGCGTTGGGGATTATGTTCTATTTTTGCAGGTGTAAAGAAATGAATCGACGAACGAAAAAAGTATTGGGTATGAAAACAAAATTCTTAGGAGTATTTCTCATGATGTGGGCGATGATAGGCTTGGAAGCCGGTGCACAGCATACGGCAAACGCGAAGAAAGTGTTGGTTGCGTATTTTTCATGGTCGGGGAATACGCGTAATTTGGCTCATCAGATTCAAGGACTGACGGGTGGAGACCTTTTCGAGATAGAGACTGTAAAAGCGTATCCGGAAAAATATCGGTCGTGTACGGAGTATGCTAAGAAGGAAAAGGAGGCTGATGCGCGTCCGGCTTTGAAAAGCAAAGTCAAAGATATGGATGCCTATGACGTGGTTTATGTGGGTTTTCCGAACTGGTGGGGAACGGCACCAATGGCTATTTGGAGTTTCTTGGAGGGGTATGACCTGACTGGAAAAACGGTGATACCTTTCTGTACGCATGGTGGCGGTGGGGAGCAGAAATGCTTTAGTGATTTAGCCCGGCATGCGGGTAAGGCTGATTTGAAGAAAGGCTTTATTTGCCATGGTGGGACGGTGGGGGATGCTCGCCCGAAGGTGGAACGATGGTTGGAAGAAATCGGTATGAAATAGAAAGGGTTAAAAAAAGTGGTTATGAGATTGAAAAGAATCAGGCAAGTTGCGGCATGCGTCTGTTTTGTCCTTGTCACACTGTTATTTCTTGACTTTACGGGAATCGTGCAGGGATGGTTCGGATGGTTGGCCAAGATACAATTCATTCCGGCATTGTTGGCCTTGAACTTCGGAATGGTTGTAGCTTTGGTGCTGCTCACTTGCGTCTTCGGACGGGTGTATTGTTCCGTGATTTGCCCGCTCGGGGTGTATCAGGACGTGGTTTCCCGTATGAGAGGCAAGTACAAAAGGAACCGTTTCCGCTATTCTCCGGCTCTGTCATGGTTGAGATACGGGGTGTTGGCTTTGTTTGTGGCCGTTTGTGGTGTCGGACTTTGGGCCGGGGTAACTGGACTTATGGGGTGGGCAGGCCTGTTGGAGCCGTATAGTGCTTACGGACGTATGGCTTCCAATTTGCTGGCTCCTTTCTATCGTTGGGGAAACAATTTGCTGGCCTATATGGCCGAGCATATGGACAGTTATGCTTTTTATGAAGTGGAGGTCTGGATGAAAGGGCTTTCCGTGTTGGGCGTGGCTTTGCTGACTTTCGTTGTGCTGTCCGTGTTGGCTTGGCGGAACGGGCGTACTTATTGTAATACGATTTGTCCGGTCGGAACGTTGTTGGGTTGCCTGTCCCGTTATGCCTGGTTAAAACCGGTGATAGACACTTCAAAGTGTGTGAATTGCAATTTGTGCGAACGTAATTGCAAGGCATCGTGTATCCATATTAAGGAACATAAGATAGATTACAGCCGTTGCGTGGCTTGTATGAACTGCATAGACAAATGCCCTAAGGGAGCCATACGTTATGTCCGTCCGTCGGCTGTAGTCCAAGTGGCTCCGGAAAAGGGGGGACCGGATAATGGCCGCCGCAGTTTTCTGGCCGTAGCTTCATGGTTTGCGGCTGGTTCCTGGATAAGGGCGCAGGAAAAGAAGGTAGACGGTGGGTTGGCCGTGATAGAGGAGAAGAAGATTCCGGAGCGTAAGGTGCACTTAAAACCGGCGGGAGCGCAAGGGTTGCACAATTTCGCTTCGCATTGCACGGCCTGTCAGTTGTGTGTATCGGCTTGCCCCAATGATGTCTTGCGTCCTTCTTCTTCGATAGAAACGTGGATGCAGCCTGAAATGTCTTACGAACGCGGGTATTGCCGTCCGGAATGTGTAAGATGTACCGAGGTTTGTCCGAACGGTGCCATACGCCCCCTGACGGTGGCTGAAAAATCGTCCGTACAGATTGGTCATGCCGTGTTCGTATATGAGAATTGTGTAGTGAATACAGACGGTGTGGAATGCGGAAACTGTGCCCGTCATTGTCCGTCGGGAGCCATCCAAATGGTGCCGTCCGTGTCCGGAATCCCTGATTCTCCCCGGCTCCCGGTCGTGAATGAAGAGCGTTGCATCGGTTGCGGAGCCTGTGAAAATCTTTGTCCGGCACGCCCGTTCAGTGCCATTTACGTAGAGGGACACGAGACCCATCGTTTTATTTAATCAAAGTGCTGCAACATGGAAAAGACTAAAAAAGATATGGACCGACGTAAGTTTCTGAAGCTTTTGGGAGCTGGTGCGGCAGTCACGTCGTCTGCGTTTTACGGTTGCCGTCCGGAACGGAAAACAGCTTCCGGCAGCCTGTCGGGAGAAATACCTACGGACAAAATGACTTATCGTACGAATCCTTCTACCGGAGACAAAGTTTCGATTTTGGGTTACGGGTGCATGCGCCTCCCGACGATTGAAAAGGAAGGAGAAGAGGGCGGAGACGAGATAGACCAGAAAATGGTGAACCGCCAGGTGGACTATGCGTTGGCTCACGGGTTGAATTACTTCGATACCTCCCCCGCTTATTGCAAAGGGCGTTCGGAGCGAGCCATGGGAATTGCTTTGAGCCGCCATCCGCGCAAGAGTTATTTCATTGCCACGAAACTTTCCAATTTCGCTCCGGCTACGTGGAGCCGTGAAGCTTCGTTGGTCATGTACCGTAACTCGATGAAAGAATTGCAAGTGGATTATATAGACTACATGCTGTTGCACGGTGTAGGGATGGGAGACGGTATGAAGGAGTTCAATGCCCGTTACATGGACAACGGGATTCTGGATTTCCTGCTCGAAGAACGGAAAGCCGGGCGTATCCGTAATCTGGGATTCTCCTATCATGGTGACATCAAAGTGTTCGACTACTTGCTTTCACGGCACGACGAGTATCAATGGGATTTTGTGCAAATACAGTTGAACTATTTGGACTGGCGGCATGCCAAGGAAATCAACGAGCGGAATACGAATGCGGAATATCTGTATGACGAATTGGCTAAACGCAAGATTCCGGCTGTAATCATGGAGCCGCTTTTGGGAGGCCGTCTGTCGAAAGTGCACGACCATGTCGTAGCTCGTCTCAAGCAACGCGAGCCGGAGCGTAGTGTGGCTTCGTGGGCTTTCCGCTTTGCCGGGACTTTTCCCGGTGTGCTTACGGTGTTGAGTGGCATGACCTATATGGAACATTTGGAGGATAATTTGCATACGTACTGCCCGTTGCAACCTTTGACAGACGAGGAAATGACATTCTTATTCGACACGGCAGACCTGATGATGCAGTATCCCACTGTGCCCTGCAATGATTGCAAATATTGCATGCCTTGTCCTTATGGCATTGATATTCCGTCTATTTTGGTACATTATAACAAGTGCGTCAATCAGGGTAACGTGCCGGAAAGTGCGCAAGAAGAGAACTACCGGAAGGCGCGCCGTGCTTTTTTGGTAGGGTACGACCGGAGTGTGCCGCGTTTGCGGCAGGCCGACCATTGTATCGGATGCCGCCAGTGCGTGCCTCATTGTCCGCAAAGTATCGACATTCCGGCTGAGTTGCATCGTATAGACCGTTTTGTGGAACAACTGAAACAGGGGACTTTATGAAAGATGAGTTGCAAGATTTGATAGACTTGTTGCATGAGCGGAAGTGTTCTTGTGTGCTTCGTAACGGGGAAATCTACACCTTTGAGCGGAGGGGAGTGGAAGACCTGTATGACCTGTTGCGGGAACAGCCTGGTTTGCTTCTCGGTGCCGATGTGGCCGATAAGGTTGTAGGGAAGGGAGCTGCTGCACTCATGGTATTGGGACGGGTAAGGCGCGTATATGCCGACGTGCTTAGCGAGCCGGCTTACGGACTGTTGTTTCAAACGGGAATCTCAGTGTCTTACGGACGGTTGGTTTCCGCTATACGGAATCGTGCGGGAAACGGTTGGTGCCCGGTGGAAACGCTTTGCCGCGATAAGGAGACGGCAGAAGAATGCCTGCCGCTGATAGCCGGTTTTGTGGAACGTCTGCGGGTATGAAATACAATAATATAATAACATAAAGAAGGAATAAGAATATGGAAACTACTGTAAGACTTTACGCTCCGGACTATACCGAGAAGCGGACTTATTGGCTGGCCGTGTTGTTCGCTGTCGGCAATATCGTATTGCCGCAACTGTTTCATTTGGTTCCGCAAGGAGGCGTGACTTGGTTGCCTATTTATTTTTTCACGTTGGTTGGGGCTTATAAATACGGTTGGCGCGTGGGATTGCTGACGGCGGTTCTCTCGCCGTGCGTCAACTCGTGGTGGTTCGGTATGCCCGCAGCAGCGGTATTACCGGCTATTCTGTTGAAGTCGGTGCTGTTGGCTTTGGCGGCAGGTTATGCGGCTTCCCGTTTCCGCCGGGTCAGTGTCCTGCTTCTGTCATCGGTAGTGTTGTTCTATCAAGTGCTTGGCACCTTGGGAGAATGGGCTATGACAGGAGATTTCGGCTTGGCCGTACAAGATTTTCGTATCGGCTTGCCTGGAATGGCTTTACAGATAGCGGGTGGTTATTGGATGGTGAAATATGTAATTTATAAATAAAGGTTATGTTTGGAATCGGTACGCAAGAAATTCTCTTTATCCTGTTGATTGTCTTGCTGTTTTTCGGAGGTAAGAAAATTCCCGAATTGATGAAAGGTTTGGGAAAGGGGGTGAAGAGCTTTAAAGACGGGATGAACGGGGTGGAAACTCCGCAGGACAAGAGTGACAAGGTCGAAGAGGCCGAGAGTGAAAAAACGGAAGAACGGAAAGCAAAAGATGAATAATCCGGACGAAGGGGCTACCGGGACATTTTGGGAACATCTCGATGCTTTGCGCGACTGTCTGCTCAAGGCATTGGCTGTGACGGTGGTTTGTGCGCTTGTGGCGTTCTTCTTCAAGGAAAGTCTCTTTCGGGTCGTGTTGGCACCGAAAGAGGCCGGTTTCGTTACCTATCGGTTGATGGGCGACATAGGCCGGTTTTTGGGGGCGGAAGGGATGATACCCGATGATTTTTCGGTAAAACTGATTAATACGGGATTGGCGAACCAGTTTGTCGTCCACATGCGGACGGCATTGTATGCCGGAGTATTTTGTGCTTCGCCTTACTTGCTTTATTTGTTGTTTCGTTTCGTCTCCCCTGCTTTGTACACCCACGAGAAACGGTATGCCGTACGCACGGTAGGGGCGGGGTATCTGATGTTTCTTTCGGGTGCGGCTTTGAATTATTTTCTCATCTTTCCGCTCACGTTTCGTTTTCTCGGTACTTATCAAGTGAGTGCGGAAGTAGAAAATACCATTACGTTGGAGTCGTATATGGATACGTTGCTGATGATGACGCTTACGATGGGTATCGTGTTCGAGATACCTATTCTCTGTTGGCTTTTGGCACGTCTTGGATTCCTTACGGCTTCATTTATGCGTAGGTACCGTCGACATGCCATCGTATTGATTTTGGTGGCGGCCGCTGTAATCACTCCAACCTCCGATGTGTTTACGCTATTATTGGTAGGCATGCCTATGTGGATGCTCTACGAGGCCGGTATTTATTTGGTGGCTTTAACGGAAAAGAGGCGTTGAATCACGCCTCTTTTCTTATTTCACGATGAACCACGGGTTCAATAAGTTTTCCTTGTTGTAATGTAACGGTGTTCTTTCATCCGTCAGGTATATATTTTTTCCGGAAGCCCGTACAATGGCATGTCCGGCTGCCGTATCCCATTCCATCGTGGGGGCGAAACGCGGATAGATGTCTGCCGAGCCTTCTGCCACCCGGCATATTTTGAGTGAACTTCCGCAAGAGATGAGGTTTACGTGTCCGTATTCGCTTTCCAGCTTACGGATGTATTCCTCCGTCTCGGGAGAAAGATGGGAGCGGGAGGCTACGACCACAAAGCCTTTCGTGTCGGCCTGCTCCAAAGGCAACCGGTCTGCCTTTTCCATCAGATCGTCGGGAGAAAGGCCGGCGGAACGGGCATCGATCCCTTCTATCCTGTAAGCTCCGATGCTGTCTTCCGAGAAATAGAGCGTACGACTGACCGGTACATAAATTACCCCCAATACGGGGATGCCATTTTCTACCAGTGCAATATTGACCGTGAATTCTCCGTTCCGTTTGATAAACTCTTTTGTGCCGTCCAAAGGGTCTACCACCCATAAGGTTTTCCATCCTTTTCGTATATTATGGTCTGTCAACAGGCCTTCTTCGCTCAATATGGGAATGGAGGTGGCATCCAGTTCGTCCATGATACGGGCATGGGAACGTTTGTCGGCTATGGTCAGTGGGGAGTTGTCTGCTTTGCGTTCGATGGCAAAGTCTGCCTTGGGGTCATTGTAAATGTTCAGAATGTCCTTTCCGGCAAGTAGGGCAGCCCTGATGGCACAAGATAATAATTCGTTTTGCATGATGTTTCTGTTGTAAATGTTTTAGTAAAGACGGCAAAAGGTAAGCGCACGATCTCCATACTTACAAAGATAGCGAAAGGCGAGCGCAGAGACAAATGAAAACGAAGTTTTCTGATTTGGCTATGCCGATCCGCATTCTATCTTCGTGAGAACAAAGATAATGAAAATCGGTGTAAAACTCGGGCTTGAAATACAAAATCTGTATTCAAAACGCTTATGGATGCCTTCTGAATGGGTTCGGAATGAAAAAAAACGAAAATTCTACCACTCTTTCCAGAAAACCGGACTGAATAGAATCAGCACACTGAACAGTTCCAGACGACCGATAAGCATAAGGAAAGACATGATCCATTGACACACGTCGGGCATGCTGCTCATGGTGTAAGCCGGACCATAATAGCCGAAGCCTAAACCGGTATTGCCCATGGCAGAGAGAGAAGAGGTCAGGGCTTCCAGAAAGTCAATTCCGAAAAATGTAAGCAGGAAACATCCTGCAAAGCCACATAACAGATAAAAAAGCGTGAAAGTCGTGACGGTATTCAATAAGGGCAGGGGCACAACATGTTTGTTGATTCGCACCGGCAGAATGGCGTTGGGGTGAATAAGCCTTTTGAATTGGTTCTTAATGGCGTGAAACAGAATCATGATACGCATGTTCTTGATACCGCCGGCTGTGGAACCTGTACATCCTCCGGCCAGTATGGCAAAAATCAGCAGCAGCCAGGTGAATTGAGGCCATAAAGTATAGTCGTCGGTCACGAGGCCGCAAGAGGTATGGATGGTAGAGACTTGGAAGAGTGCCTTGCGGAAGGCTTCTTCGAGTGGGTATTGTCGTTGGAAGAACAGGCTGACCGTGATGAGGAGTGTGATGACACATACGGAACCCAAGAACCATCGTGTTTCACCGTCTTTGAAGAATTTGCCGAATTTGCCTTGCAGACATAAAACCAGCAGGGAGAAATTCAGACTGGCGATGACCATAAAGGCTGAGGTGACGTATTCAATGAAAGGAGAGTCCCAGTAGGCTATGCTGTCTTGTTTGGTGGAGTAGCCTCCGGTTCCCATAATGCTGAACGAATGGCACACCCCGTCGAACAGATTCATGCCTCCGAGGCAAAGTAAACCGATACACAAGCCGGTCAGGATGATGTACACGGTCCAGATGAGTTTAGTGGTCATACTGATTTTGGGGTGCAGTTTGTCGTGCGTTACGCCCGTAGCTTCTGCACTGAAAAGCTGTAGGTTGCCTCCGCCGAATATGGGCAGCAAGGCTATGGTGAAGCATACGATACCCAAACCGCCCACCCATTGAGTCAGGGCGCGCCAGAAAAGCATACCTTTGGGCATGGAGTCGATATGATCGAGCACGGTGAAGCCGGTAGTTGTAAAACCAGACATCGTTTCAAAGAAGGCACCCGCTACGGACGGGATTTCACCGCTCATCAGGAATGGAAGCATGCCCAGAATGGTGAACATCAACCAAGTGAGGGTTACGATACAATAGCCGTCGCGGCGTGTCATCCAGGTTTTGGCACCTTTGCCGTAAGCCGTCAGTCCTCCTCCGGTAATCAAGTTGATACCCGCGGCGTACAAAAAATATTTGTAGCTGTCTTCGCGGTACAGCAAGGAGACACCCATACAAATGAGGAGCATGCCGCCCTCCACCCAAAGCAGGATGCCGATTACGTAGGCAATGAGTTTGGCGTTGATGATATTGTTGAGCGGTGCGTGGCCGTTGTTTTCCTTGGATTGAAAGTCGTAAGTCGTTTGGCTCATATAAGATAAATGGATATGGAATATAAAATTGAAGTATTGGGTAACGGGTTCATGGGCGTAATATCAACTCCCAGTCTGTGACGTCCAAACGTTTTCCGAATTTGGTGCCTACTTTTTCGAAAAAGGCTACTTGTTCAAATCCGAGTTTGCGGTGTAGGGCATAGCTGGATTCATTTCCGTGGGTAATACAGGCAATGAGTACATAACAGTCTGATTTCCGGCATTCCTCAATCAGCCGTGACATCAATAGTCGTCCTATGCCTTGGCGGGCTGACGAAGAAGAGATGTAGACTGTTGTTTCCCACGTATGGCAATAAGCAGCCCTTTCCTGCCACAAATGGGCGTAGGCATATCCGATGACCTGTCCGTCTTTTTCGAACACCAAATAAGGAAACCGGGAAGAGATATCGGCAATGCGTCGGCGCATCTCGTCTTCAGAAACGGCTTCAGTTTCAAAGGTAGCTACGCTATGTAGGATATATTCATTATAGATGTCTGCGATGGCTGTAGCGTCGCTAAGCTTTGCATATCTGATCATGACTGATTTTTATTTGATATGCAAAAATACGAAAAACGCCTGTCATTACAGCCTTTCGAGAGGATTTATTCGCCAAGAGGATACAAAAAACTCTGAAGTAACTGTACTTCAGAGTTTTAAGCGGTGCGTACGGGACTCGAACCCGTGACCCCATGCGTGACAGGCATGTATTCTAACCAACTGAACTAACGCACCTTTAAAAGAGGAATCAGGCGATTTCCTGATTGCGAGTGCAAAGGTAGATAAAACGAATGGATGAACCAAACTTTTTGGCGTTTTTTTCTCCGCTTCGTTTGTCTTTTCTGTCGTTTTTCCTCCGCAAACTTAGATTTTACGCTTTCCTCTTTTCGTTTTTGCTGTCTTTATTCATTTAAATAAGTCAGAACCTTTCCGCTGAGTTGGAGCAAAGAGATTTCGCACATTTTGGTATCGTATTCCGAAACCAGAAGTCGTTCTTCCGCATCCAAAAGGCTTTGTTGGGCTTCTCGCATTTCAAATCCGGAAAGATCTCCTTTCATGTAGCGCAGATTGGCATATTCATAATTTTCCTGGGCGGCCACAAGGTTTTGGCGTTCCATCAGCATCACCTGCCAGTTGTTGCGATAGGCCTGCCACAAGTCGCTCAAATCCGATTTCAAAGACAGTTTTAGGTCTTCCCGTTCCAGTTCGGCATATTCAATGGCCAGTTGCGCATTTCTTTTTTGCATTTTCCGTTTGCCGTCGAACAGGTTGAAACCTATGGTGATACCTGCATTCAGCCCCCAGTTGTCTCGCTTCTTCGTGGAGGACAGTTCATAGCGGTTTAAAGTATATCCGTAGCCTGCATTCAGACGTATGTAAGGATAGTCGCGGGACATGATTTTTTTATAGTCGGCCCGTACGACCTCCGTATTTTTGTCTGCCATCAACAAGGAAGCGTTGGTGGCCAATGTGGCTTGCCATAATTCATCGTATTGCAGATCCGGATTGACATCTATCGCTGTATCTCGTATACCGATGAGTGCCGTTACGTCGTGATTGGCCATCAGTTCGTTCAATTTTATTCGGGATGAGTTCAGTACTTCCCGTTGCTTCATGTATTGGGCACTATCTGCGTTGAAATCGACCTTGGCCTGCAAGTAATCCAGACGTGAGAAATTACCGATGTGGTATCTGACTTCCACGATACGCATGCGTTCCCGAGATAGGGACATGGCGTAGCGGAAGTTTTTTAAACGGATTTTTTCCTGTATGTAATTGTAATATTCGGCTGTGAGCGATGCCACATAGTCTTCTATCGTAATGCGGGTTTGCAGTTCTCCCTGTTCTTTCAGGAGTTGCAGTTGCTTGTAGTTGGTCCACACGCTGAAGCCGTCGAAAATAGTCCAGTTCAGGTCGATGCCGGCATCTACAGTCCCGTCATACGCTCCACGTTCGGTAGTGGTGACTCCAGTGGAGCGGGGGGTAGTACGGGTCGAACCTAAATCGCCGTTGTAGGAAGCACTGAGGTCCACGGTGGGCAACATTCCCGCATTGGCCCGGGTGGCATTGTTTGCAGCCGTCTCTTGTTGGTTTTTTACCATTCGGATGGAGAAATTGCTCTCCAGTCCGCGTGATAAACATTCCTGCAAAGTGACGGAACCTTCCGCCTCCGTCATGTCTTGTTGGGCCTGTACAGGCAATGTGCACAAAAATAAAACAGGCCACAGTATCTTATTTTTCATTTTTCTCCTTTTTATTGATTCGATTGGTTGAAATGTAACTATACACAGCCGGAACTATATACATGGTAAGGAAAGTGGATACCACCATACCGCCTACTACGGCAATACCCATGGCAATACGCTGGTTACAGCCTTCTCCTGTGGCAAAGGCCAAGGGTATCAATCCTAAAACGGTAGAAGCACTGGTCATTAAAATCGGCCGCAAGCGTTGCAGGGCGGCATCGTGTACAGCCGTTACCTTGTCTTCTCCGTTTTCTTGTTTCAAATTCGCAAATTCTACGATAAGGATACCGTTTTTAGCTACCAACCCGATTAACATGATGATACCGATTTGGCTGAACACATTCATGGTGATGTCGTTGAAGTACATGAATATCAATGCACCGGCAATCGCAAGCGGTACGGTAAGCATGATGATGAAGGGGTCTTTGAAGCTTTCAAACTGGGCGGCCAAAATCAAATAAATGAGTACTAACGCCAAAATAAAGGCGAACATCAGGCTGGAGGAACTTTCGCGGAATTCTTTTGAGTCACCGGACAACGAGGTGCGGAACGTATCGTCCAATACCTCTTTGGCAATCTTGTCCATTTCGTCCAATCCTTGCCCTATGGTCTTTCCCTCGGCCAAACCTGCGGAAATCGTGGCAGAGACAAAGCGGTTGTAACGGTAAAGTTTCGGAGGGGCGATGCTGCTTTCCAATTCGATGAGATTATCCATTTGAATCATCTTACCGTCGCTGCTTCTCAGATAAATGGCTCGTAAATCGGCTGGTTTGTTACGTTGCTGCCGGTTTATTTCGCCCAGAATTTCGTATTGTTTTCCATTCATATAAAAATATCCCATACGCTGTCCACTCAGTCCGTATTGCAGGGTTTCAGACAAATCACGGGTGTTGACTCCCATGATGTTGGCTTTGTCGCGGTTGATGTGGATTCGAATTTCCGGCTTGCTGAATTTCAGGTCGACATCTGCCATTTGGAACACAGGATTCTCGTAGACTTTTTCCATAAACACCGGCAGGACTTTTTCCAACTTCTCGATGTTAGTCGCTTGCAAAACATATTGTATAGGCATGCTCGAGCGACGCCCGCCGAATGAGGATTGTTGCTGTACGAATGCACGCGCTTTGGTTTTCTTTTTGACGGCTTGCGACAATTTTTCGGCAGCCTCCATCTGAGTGTAATCCCGGTCTCCCATGTCTTTCAGGCGGATTTGGATATTTCCGCTTCCGCTGGATACACGGGCAGTCACAGCGTCTGCGTCGGGAATCACGGAGTCTACGATGCTGTTTATATCTTCCGTATAATCTCGGATGTATTCATACGTCACGCCTTCTGCTCCACGTGTGTTGATGGTAATCATGGAGCGGTCTTCCAATGGAGCCATTTCCGAAGGTATGGCTCCCCACAGATATACGATAGCTCCCAGCATGAGGACAATGACAGGGAGTGTCCATATACGGTGGCGCAAGACAACTTGCAAGGAACGGCTGTACATATTATTCATTCCGATGAAGAATGGTTCCGTAATACGGTAAAAGGCGTTTTTCTTTTTCTGTTGTTTAAGGAGCTTGGTAGCCAACATGGGGGTGAATGTCAGTGCCGCGAACGATGATATGACTACCGCTCCTGAAATGACCATACTGAACTCTCGGAAAAGCCGTCCGGTCGTACCTTCCATAAATACGATAGGGAAGAACACGGCTACCAGGGTGACCGTCGTGGAAATGACGGCAAAAAAGATTTCCTTGGCGCCTTCTATTCCGGCCTTCTTCGGATTCATGCCCTGCTCTATACGGATATAGATGTTCTCTGTCATCACAATGGCATCGTCCACCACAAGTCCGACGGCCAGTACGACGGCCAACATGGTCAGTACGTTGATGGAGAAGCCAAACAAATACATGATGAAAAACGAACCGACCAAAGAGACCGGAATCACAATACAAGGTACCAATGTGACGCGCCAGTCACGCAAGAACAGGAAGATGATGATAATTACCAGAACGAAAGCCTCGTACACCGTTTGTTTCACTTCGTTGATGGAGGCGCGGATGAATTTGGTATTGTCGAATCCGTAGCTGTAATGTACATCGTCCGGCAGGTCCTTTTTCATTTGCTCCATGCGTTCATATACGGCATCGGCGATATTGATATGATTGGCACCCGGTTGAGGCACGACGACTACGCCGACCATCGGCACACCGTTCATCTTCATGTAACTTTTGATGTCGGCTGCTCCAAGTTCGGCCCGGCCGATGTCGCTGAAACGGATAATTTGGTTCCCTTCGTGTTTCACAATCAAATCGTCGAACATCTTGGCTGTGTTCATCAATCCCATGGTACGGATGTTCAGTTCTATGGTATTTCCTTCTATGCTACCCGACGGCAATTCGACATTTTCATTGTCCACTGCATTTTTTACGTCCATAGGTGTGATACCGTAGCCGGCCATTTTGATAGGGTCGAGCCACAAACGCATGGAATATTTTTTTTCTCCCCAAATGGAAACGCTACTTACGTCGGAAATCGTTTGTAACTGTTCCTTGACGGTCAGGTCGGCAATTTCGCTCAATTCGAGCAAAGAACGTTTTTCACTTTGCAGGGCGACCATAAGAATAGGAGAGGCATCGGCATCGGCCTTGGATACGGTAGGAGGGTCGCAGTCACGTGGCAAGTAGCGTTGGGCGCGGGAAACTTTGTCGCGGACATCGTTGGCCGCAGTTTCCAGGTCGACCGAAAGTTCGAACTCAACCGTGATGCGGCTTTGCCCTTGCTGGCTGACACTCGTCAGAGAGCGGATACCCGGAATACCGTTGATGTTCTGTTCCAACGGCTCTGTAATCTGGTTCTCAATGACATCGGCATTCGCTCCTGCGTACGAACAGGAAACCGATATAATCGGGTTGTCCACCGATGGATATTCACGTACACCGATATAAAAATAACCAATCATTCCGAATAACAGGATGATTACGGTCATCACGGTAGCCAATACGGGGCGGCGGATACTTAACTCTGATATATTCATATACGTCCTCCTTCTCTTAATCTACGCGGTCGAGTACAACGGGTAAGTCGGTGCGCAACTGCAACGTTCCTGATGTGATTAGCGTGTCTCCCACCTGCAATCCTTTTAATACTTGCACGCGTTCTTCTGTGCGCAGACCTACGGTCACTTCAATCGGTTGGGCTTTGCCGGATTTATATAAGAATACTTTATCTTTACCCATTTCCGGTACGATGGCTTCGGCCGGGATAGCAATGGCATCTTGGATTTCCTGCTTCTTGAGATTGATGCTGGCATAACGTCCCGGCGTAAGGCGTCCGTTGGGATTCTCATATAAGGCACGGACTTTCAGCGTGTGCGTGTTTTCGTCAATGGCAGACTCTTTGGCATATACTTTTGCCGGGAAGTTTTGTAAAGAACCGTCTATGGTGAATGTCAGAGCCGTACCCGGATTGACTTCATTCACATAACGTTCCGGGACGGAAAACTCCACTTTCAGCGGGATGATACGGGTGAGTTTGCTCACGATGGTGGTAGGAGAGGCGTATGCTCCCACGCTGATTTGGCGCAAGCCGATCACTCCGTCGAAAGGCGCCCGTAATTCCGTTAACTCTATTTGAGCTTTTACGATGTCGATTTCTGCTTTTAAGGTTTCGAGTTCCGTACGTACTTGTTCGTATGCCTCCTGGCTTACCGCATCGTGCTGCAATAGGGTGCGTTGACGGTACACCCTGTCATTGGCCAGTTTGAGTTGGGCTTGCAAGCGTTTCAATTCGGCCTGTAATTGCCTGTCGTTTACCTTGGCAAGTAATTGGCCTTTGGTGACGTGGCTTCCTTCTTTGAACCCAATCTCTACGACTTGTCCGGATGTCTCGAAGGAAAGGTCTACTTCTTCGTCTGGTAATAGATTGCCGCTTACTGTGAATTCGTCTGTGAGGACACCCGTACGGACTTTTAGTGCGTTCACATTCAAAATATTCTTTTTTGCTTTATCTCCGCTTTCTACTTTGTCGGCTTGAGCCAATTCGGAATTTAATTTGGGTAATTGGGAATAAACTCCCCATACCACTAAACCACATGCGATAAAGGCAATGAGCCCCCATTTCACTTTCTTGTTCATTAATCTCCCTTTTTTATATATGCTGTTTGTTAATTTTAAATTCTCTGCTGACGGAAAAACATTGTTTTATGAATAAACCAAATGACAGTGTATTAGGCTTTTTCATATATAACTTATACCTAAAACCGCAATATTAATCTTTCTTGGAAGCAAATAATCTAAATAAGTATGTTTCATGTCGTATTTTGTTTCTTTAGTATTATGGGAGTAAAAGTACAAATAAATTTGGTAGGAGATTCTTATTTATACATTTTTTAATGATAAAACAAACAGTTTCAGAAAAAACGGAACAGTAGATCATTGACGGGCAGAGTGGATTTCCTTGTATGCCGTAGGTACCCTCTACACAGGAAGTTTGCAAAAAGATGTTTCATCTTTCAGATTCCACGATAAGTTACTCGTAATATTAATGTTACGAGCCGAAGGATGTTTCAGGTATCCTTCAGCCACGCTTCATTTCGTTCTAAGGAGAACGGAAAATCGTTTGGCTGAGATTGAAAAATCGTTTGGCTGAGAACTTTTTATCGCTTTCCGCAATGAAAGAAAGCTGAAAGATACACTTTCTATCTTTCATCTCGTAACATGTTATATGATAGTCTTTTATCGTATAACCTGAAAGATGAAACATCTTTTTCCAAAATTCCTGGGGGGACGCAGTTCAGAGGAGTAAAGGCCAGAGCTTTCTTTCTCTTCAGACTAACAAAAATTTATGCTTAATCAAGGAGTCTCTCAGGTTTTTATGTTGACCCATTAGATTGGTCTCCCGATTGAGCCCAAAAAATAAGAAAATCCCTTGAAAGTGATTGATTTTCAAGGGATTTGGATTGTTGTTGCGGTGCGTACGGGACTCGAACCCGTGACCCCATGCGTGACAGGCATGTATTCTAACCAACTGAACTAACGCACCTTTAAGAGCGGAAAACGAGACTCGAACTCGCGACCCCGACCTTGGCAAGGTCGTGCTCTACCAACTGAGCTATTTCCGCAAGGTTTATGGTTGTGGGTGGAGATGGATTCGAACCACCGAAGGCGTAAGCCAGCAGATTTACAGTCTGCCCCATTTGGCCACTCTGGTATCCACCCGCTCTTGGTGACTCCGACAGGATTCAAACCTGTAACCTTCTGATCCGTAGTCAGATGCTCTATTCAGTTGAGCTACGGAGCCGTAAGAGGTGGTGGGCGTTGACGGATTCGAACCGCCGACCCTCTGCTTGTAAGGCAGATGCTCTGAACCAGCTGAGCTAAACGCCCTCTTTTCGCATTGAAAAACGTTCAGACTTTTAAGTTTTGCCTGTGTTGTTTCTCGTTTGCGGTTGCAAAGGTACGCACTTTTTTTAATCCGGCAAACATTTGAGGGATTTTTTTTTCGATGTTTTTTTGGCATGTATGCTGTGATATTTTTTAAGAATCTAATTCTTATAGGGTTATGAGGTTTGTCTTTTTTCATATACAGAAATGTAGAATGGATGGTCTTCTACTTTCTTTTAGGGGGGGCATTCGTTTTTGGAGTATTTTATATAACTTTGCCGGCGTTTTTTTAAAATCAAAAGTAATGAAAAAAAAGTTTATTTACGTCGGGGTATTGTGCCTGTGGGCCACAAAAAGCCTCGCCCAACTCAACGTCCAGTTACATTACGACCTGGGTCATGCGATGTATGGCAACGAGATTTCTTCGCGCCAGCATCTGACAGCAACCGTTGAGAATTTCTCTGCCGACAAGTGGGGAAGTACCTATTTTTTTATGGATGCCGATTTCGGTGACAATGTTTTGCGTGGAGCCTATGGCGAGTTTTCCCGGGAAATCCAAACGAAGAAAATGCCGGTGGCATTCCATGTGGAGTACAACGGTGGTTTGAGTTATGGAACCGGAAAGGGAGATGGTTATGCTTTCGGGGATGCCTATTTGGCCGGCGTGGCTTACAACTGGAATAGCAAAAACTTTGCCAAGGGATTTTCCGTACAGGCTATGTACAAATACTTAGCTAAGAATGGCCCTTATTGCCATAGCTGGCAGTTGACAGGCGTTTGGCGAAACCGTTTTGCCGGAGGCTTGTGTACGTTCAGCGGTTTTGTCGATTTGTGGTACAATAATACCGTGAACGGGAATCTCATCCTGATGTCGGAACCACAATTCTGGTTTAATCTGGCTGCGTTGAGAAGGGTCAGTGACGATTTCAAGCTGAGTATTGGTACGGAGGTTGAAATCAGTAATAATTTCGTGTATACGGAAACCGGACAGAACAACCGTTTTTATGCAATACCTACGATTGCATGCAAGTGGGAGTTTTAGACTTTCGAGGCTGAACAGAAGCTTCCGTATGTTGAGGAAGTTTATATAAAATAGGAAAAGGAGGAAGACACAACCCAAAAGTCCTTCCTCCTTTCCTTTTTTCCGGGTGCTTTATTTTCCTTTCAGCATCTCTTCCATGCGCAGCATTTCGTCCCGGTATTGGGCGGCTTCGATGAAGTCTAATTTCTTCGCCGCTTCCTGCATCAGTTTTCGGCTGCGTTCTATGCTCTTTTCCAATTGGTCGCGCGTCATATATTCCATGATAGGGTCGGCCACAGCTATTCTTTCTTCCGGTTCGATGTAAGCACGGGTTTCCGCATGAGCTTCCGCATTGGCACTGATAAGGTCGGTCATTTTCCGGCCTTTCTTGATTTGTTGCGGAGTGATGCCATGTTCTTCGTTGTATTTAAGTTGCTTTTCGCGCCGGCGGTTGGTTTCGTCGATGGTTTTTTGCATACTGTCCGTGATGCGGTCGGCATACATGATAGCCTTGCCATGTACGTTGCGGGCCGCCCGGCCTACGGTTTGTGTGAGCGAGCGGTGCGAACGCAAGAAGCCCTCTTTGTCTGCATCCAGGATAGCTACTAAGGAAACTTCCGGAAGGTCCAGTCCCTCGCGGAGTAAGTTCACGCCGACCAACACATCGAAGCGTCCGGCACGTAAATCGTCCATAATTTGCACGCGTTCAAGCGTGTCTACGTCGCTATGGATATAATTTGTGCGGATGTCGTGCTTCATGAAGTAATCGGTGAGTTCCTCCGCCATTCGTTTGGTCAGTGTGGTGACCAGGATTCTCTCGTCTTTCTCGATGCGTTGCTGTATTTCTTCCATCAGGTCGTCCACTTGGTTCAGGCTTGGGCGCACTTCGATGATGGGGTCGAGCAGGCCGGTAGGGCGGATAACCTGCTCCACTACGATTCCTTCGCTCTGTTGCAGTTCATAGTCGGCGGGAGTGGCGGATACATAAATGACCTGTCTGGCCAGTTGTTGGAACTCCTCGAATTTCAAAGGGCGATTGTCCATGGCGGCCGGAAGCCGGAAACCGTATTCCACCAAGTTCTTTTTGCGGGCGCGGTCGCCGCCGTACATGGCATTGATTTGCGGTACGGACACGTGGCTCTCGTCGATAACGATCAGGAAATCCTCGGGGAAGAAGTCCAACAGGCAATAGGGGCGCGTACCGGCTTCGCGCCCGTCGAAATAACGCGAATAGTTCTCGATGCCGCTGCAATGCCCCAATTCGCGTATCATTTCCATATCATACGTGACTCGTTCGTATAATCGTTTGGCTTCATACGGCTTTCCTATCTCTTCGAAGTAACTTACTTGTTTGTGCAAGTCGTCTTCTATCTGGTGTATGGCTTTCGCCGTACTTTCTTTTGTGGTCATGAACAAGTTGGCCGGATAGATGCGGTATTCGTCGAAACTCCCCAAACGGAGGCAGCTTACGGGGTCTACCTCTTCTATGGCGTCGATTTCATCGTCCCAGAATGTCACGCGCAGGAGATTGTCCGAATAGGCCAAGTAAATGTCTACCGTATCGCCTTTGACCCGGAAGCACCCGCGTTCCAGATTCAAGTCGTTCCGAGTGTACAGGCTGTCGACCAAGCGGCGGAGGAATACGTTACGGTCCAGCAATTTGCCCCGTTTCAGTTCTATGACATTATCATAAAAAGCCGCCGGGTTCCCCATGCCGTAAATACAACTGACGGACGAGACGACCACTACGTCTTTCCGTCCGGACAAGAGGGCAGAAGTTGCCGCCAGCCGTAACTTGTCTATCTCGTCGTTGATGGCCAAATCCTTTTCTATATAGGTGTCGGTGGACGGGATGTAAGCTTCCGGTTGGTAATAGTCATAATACGACACATAATACTCCACGGCATTATGCGGGAAAAAACTTTTGAACTCACCATATAATTGTGCGGCAAGTGTTTTATTGTGGCTGAGAATCAGCGTAGGTTTGTTGATGTTCTGAATCACGTTGGCTATCGTGAAAGTTTTACCCGACCCGGTCACGCCCAACAGCGTTTGGGCCGGTACGCCCTGCAAGACTCCTTCTGTGAGTTGGGCAATGGCTTCCGGCTGGTCTCCGGTAGGAGAGTAATCGGCGGTCAACTCGAATTTAGGCATATTATGGCTTGGATATTTTAAGTTTCTTCAAGCTACAAAAATAGGTATTTTATCCCTAAAAAGCCGTTTCATGTGCTTTTTTTGCATTTAAAAACTTCCTTTCTTTGCAAAATTCGATGCTTTTCCATAATTTTGCAGTTCAATTGTACAATATGAAACGGATTTTTTTATGGCTGTCTGGGGCGATGTTGTTGCTGGCTTCGTGCAATCAGTATAACAACGTGATGAAGACCGCAGATTACGATTATAAGTACGAGGCTGCAAAGGAATACTTTGTCAAGGGGCAATATTCCCGTTCGTCCGTATTGTTGGGAGAGCTTGTCACTTTGATGAAAGGGACTTCGCGAGGAGAGGAATGTCTTTATATGTTGGCGATGTCGGAGTTTTGCGACGGTAATTTCGATGTGGCGCATTCCTATTTTAAGAAATACTATCAGTCTTATCCTAAAGGCGTTTATGTAGAGTATGCCCGTTTTTATGCAGGGCGTTCCCTTTATGAAAGCGTGCCGGACACGCGTTTGGATCAGAGTAGCACGATGGCTGCGGTGAAAGAATTTCAGGATTTTCTGGATTATTATCCCTATACGCATCTGAAAGACCGTACACAGGAGATGATTTTTGCTTTGCAGGACAAGATGGTGGAAAAAGAGTTCGAGGCCGCAAAGCTGTATTACGATTTAGGTTCGTATATGGGTAATTGCTCGTATGGGGGAAGCAATTATGAGGCTTGTATCGTGACGGCCCGCAATGCTTTGTTGGATTATCCATACGCTAGCCCGGAACGTCGTGAGGAGTTTTCCATTATGATATTGCGTGCTAAATATCAACTGGCTCAGCAAAGTGTGGAAGAGAAACGGTTGGAGCGTTATCGTGACACCATAGACGAATATTACGGCTTTATGAACGAATATCCCGAATCCAAATATTTAAAAGACGCGCAGCGGATTTTTGCGCAGTCGGAGAAATATGTGAATAAGAAGTCTTAAGGGTAAAGGAAACAAGTAAATCAATTATATAATTATGGATTATAAAAAAACAAATGCGCCTACAAACACAGTGACCCGTGACATTATGGATCTGTGTGACGAAACCGGTAATATCTATGAGAGCGTAGCTATCATTGGCAAGCGTGCGAATCAGATTTCTTTGGACATCAAGAATGAGTTGTCCAAAAAATTGCAGGAGTTCGCCTCTGTAAGTGACAATTTGGATGAAGTATTCGAGAACCGCGAACAGATTGAAATCTCTCGTTTTTATGAGAAACTGCCGAAGCCATCGTTGATTGCCACGCAAGAATTTGTAGAAGGGAAAATATATTTCCGTAATCCGTTGAAGGAGAAAGATACGATAGAATAAGCCGATACTTATTTTTATAATATTGTAGAACTGTATGATCCAAAGAATCCAGTCTGTCTATCTTTTCTTGGTCGCAGTATGTGCGGTGGTATGCTTGTGCATGCCCGTAGGACATTTTCACCAAGACGGTATCGGGGTAGCAGATTTCTATAATTTATGGCTTACGATGGCCGACGGGGCGCGAGTCTTTGCTCCGTGGGCCATGTTTGTACTGTTAGTTTTGGCAGCGTTCACTTCGTTTGCAGCCATATTTTTGTTTAAGCACCGTATGTTTCAGGTGCGCTTGTCTGTGTTCAGCAGCCTTATCCTGGTGGGCTACTATATCGTGTTCGGGGTTTTCGTTTACGTGTTTAAATCCCGTTATGATGCTGATTTCACCCTTTCCTGGACAGCGGCCTTTCCGGCGGTAGGATTGATATTAGACTATCTGGCTTTCCGGAACATCATGAAGGACGAATTGATCGTCCGTTCGCTTGACCGTTTGAGATAGGGGAAAAGAGGGATAGAATAAAAAGAAAGTGCGTTGGAATGGAGAGCTTCATTTTAACGCACTTTTTTCGTCCTTTTTTATTTTTTGTTCGAAGTCCGTCGTGTACGTACAATATCGAACAGGTAGCTGGCTTTTACCACGATGGTGCCATTAGCCGACCGGCCGAACACGTCTTTCTTGCCGTTGCCGAATATATCGCTCAAACCGTAGTAGTAACGGCCTTCCAAAAGGAAATGTCCGATTTTGGTATTGACCTCAAGACCTGCACCGGCTGTGATGCCATATTCAAATTTGTTCTTTACCGGCATGTCGTATTGTTGGTTTACTTGTCCCGGACGGAGGTTCAGGGTTGAGTCGTTGAAAAGCCCACCTTTGTGCCCCTTGTCGCTTAAATAAAAGCCGACTTGTGGACCGGCCACGACGTAAAATAAAGCACCCTTTTGTTCGTAGCCCCAACCCATGCGGGCTAACAACGGGATTTGTATATAGTTGATATCCCGTTTGTAGGTGTCATCGGACGTTTCTATCAATTCCTCCCATCCCAAATTGGTATAATTGACTTCCAGTTGGATAGAGCACAAGCTTTTGAAATACTTCTCGCAGGTATATCTGGCCGTAAAACCGAAAGTCGGCGCCCCTTTGAATTTTTGTTGGATGGTAGGGTTGAACATGACTTGGTTCAGCGTGTATCCCGCATTGAAACCTATGGCCAGGTCGTTACGCGGTTCACCGATTTGCCCGTACACTTTAGAGGTCCCGATGCAGCAGGTCGCTATCGCGATGAGGAATGCTTTTCTCATTTTTTCAGTCGGATTAGTTCAATGCTGTGGGATGGACTATAGTGGATGAATTCGACTTCACGGTTGATAAAGCCGCTCCAATTACTGATGCGTTGGAAGTCGAAGCGGTGTTGATAAGAAGTCGTGACGATTTGCGAAAGATGCTGGTCGAAAGCTTCTCCATACGTAGATATGCCTTTCAGGAAATAAATAGCCGTGTCGAAACCCAGCATACCGAAACGCGGCCACGACACGAGGGTCGGTGTGTGAAAGGCCTTTTGGTAGGCATTCTCAAATTCGTCGGCGTTACCGTTCAGCGGATTCCTGAAAAAGGAAGAATAGGCGTATGTGTTGAATTGGTAGAAGTTCTCCAGATGATTGCTGGCGTATGTCTGCCATTCCGGATAGCCCACCAGTTTGATTCTGTATTCGGGATTCTTTTTAGTGAACTCTTTCAACTTGGGAAACAATTGGTTCAACAGTTTGATACCGGATGAGTTGGGAATGATGACGTTGTCTTTGTATTGGGTCATCGCTTCCATCCACTTTATTTCGTCATCGTTGAGTTTCAAGCGGTTTGCTTTACTGCCGTTTTGTTGTAACCGTTTTCGGGTGGCATCGATGAATGCAGCCGCATCTTTGTCGTTTTCAGTGCCTTCCAAGAAAATGACGTTGTCTTTTCCGAAGAGTTCCGTGGTCAGCCGGGATGCTTCTGCAAACTGGTATGATTTGGGAGGGTTGATGGCGTAATAATATGGGTTTTCATATACGTTATCACCGAGAGACGAAAATGGGACTACCAGTTTGATATGATGCTGTTGACAGAATTTGCTAAGTGGGGCTATCTGTTCCGGATACAACGGGCCGATGATGAAATCAAGGTTTGTAATGGGGTGGCTGTTCACGACGGCCTTGATGTCGCCGGCGCTTTTGCCGGAATCGTAGGCGAAAACATCCACCGACGTACCGGATTTCTTTATCTCTTCTACTGCCATCAGCACTCCCCTGTAGAATTCTATCATTTTATCGTTGTCCGCCGAACCTCCCTTAAAAGGCAGGATGACTCCCATACGTATCAGTTTCTGAGGGGCTGATACGGCTTTCTTCCCCATCAGTTCTTCATTGGTAGGAATGATTTCTTTCGGCTTTTCCGGTTTAGGGAAAGGGATACAGACGAAGTCTCCTTTGCGGAGTTTATAACCAGGCTCGTTCATTTCCGGATTTGCCGCTTTGAGTTCGGCTTCTGTCAGATTGAAATCCCGGGCGATGCTGTATAAAGTTTCCTTGCGTTTTACCTTGTGCATTTCCCGGCATCCGGATTGTGCTACTCCTTGCGGTTGGGTGGCTTCCTTCGCCGGGGGCGTGTTCACGGGTGTGGCGGAAGCCGGGATACGGATAACCATTCCCGCTTTGAAGTTTTCGGCCGTAAGTCCCGGATTGGCTTTGCAAATATCGTCGGCACTTACTTGGTAAGTTTTAGTCAGTTTGTAAAGTGTTTCTCCGGCTTGAATCGTATGGAAACGTTTTTCTTGCGTACCGTTTTGCTGTTGCGGAATCGTCAGTGTTTCTCCGGCCTTGATACCTGTAGAGGCCGTCGGGTTCAGCTTGAGGATAGATTCGGGAGACACTTGATAAGTGCGGGCTATGGAATATACCGTTTCTCCTTGTTTAATGGTATGTACGAAAGTTTCCGTCTCCTGCGCACGAGCCGTCAGTTGTAAGGAAAACAGGGCGATTACGACATATATAAATCTTTTCCAGTGTGCCATTTCTTTTTTTCTGATATTGCGGACAAAATTACATAAAAAAAGTGGTTATGTCAACGGGAAACATTATTTTTGCACAAATATTCAGGCATGAAAACTATTTTGAAGTATTTGTTTTTAGGTTTATTCAGTGCTGTTTCTTTTTCGCTTTCGGCACAAACGGCTTATCCTACGGCTAATCCGGCTGCGCGTTATACGACGGCCACGGGCGAAGAGTTGGAAGATGCGTCCGAACCCCAGTCGGCTCCGTTGGCGGGGCATTTTACTTCCAATGTGGAAGATTTAGGGGATTATACGGTACGGTATGAGTGGCGTGTGTATCGCGAAGGACAAGAGAATACTCCGATTATAGACCGTTTCGATGAGAATCTGGAGTACACTTTCACCGAAAGCGGTACGTTTTACGTGCAATTTTATGCCACTTTCGTGCATGGCAACGATACTATCGTATTTCCCGAAGAGGGGACGGCAGAGCCGTTTGTAGTCTCCATCAGCGAGTCTGTTCTGGAAATGCCGAATGCTTTTTCTCCCAACGGAGACGGTTACAATGATATATATAAGGTAAAGGAAGGCTATCAGTCCATCGTCAGCTTCAAAGCTGTCATTTTCAACCGATGGGGACAGAAATTGTACGCTTGGGATACTCTGGACGGCGGATGGGATGGGAAGTTTCATGGCAAGACCGTCAAAGACGGGGTGTATTTCGTGGTGGTCAATGCACGCGGAGCCGACGGCAAGGAATATAAGATAAGAAAAGATGTGAATGTGCTGACCGGTTATTCGGGGACGGGCACCAATGGAAATGATTAATAGAATGATGGATAACGAAACAGAAAAAATAGAAGTGTTCGGCGCGCGGGTGCACAATCTGAAGAATGTGGATGTGGAACTGCCGCGCAACAGTCTGACGGTGATTACCGGGTTGAGCGGGAGTGGGAAGTCTTCATTGGCTTTCGATACGATATTCGCCGAAGGTCAGCGTCGCTACATAGAAACATTTTCGGCATACGCGCGTAACTTTTTGGGTAACTTGGAGCGTCCGGATGTAGACAAGATTACAGGGTTAAGTCCTGTGATTTCCATCGAACAGAAGACGACCAATAAAAATCCCCGTTCTACAGTAGGGACCACTACCGAAATCTATGATTTCCTGCGTTTGCTGTATGCCCGTGCCGGAGAGGCTTATTCCTATTTGTCGGGCAAGAAGATGGTGCGTTACACCGAAAAGCAGGTGATAGATTTGATTATCAGGGATTACGAGGGGAGGCGCATCTATCTGTTGGCTCCCGTGGTGCGTAACCGTAAGGGACATTACAAAGAACTGTTCGAGACGATACGCCGCAAGGGGTATTTATATGTGTGCGTGGACGGCGAGATTCGCGAGATAGCCCATGGGATGAAACTCGATCGTTATAAGAACCACAGCATAGAAATCGTTGTGGATAAGCTTTGCGTACAGCAGAAGGATGACAAACGGTTGCACGCCAGTGTGGCCACGGCCATGCAACAGGGGGAAGGTCAACTTATGGTTTACGATGCCGAAACGGAGACCGTACGTCATTACAGTAAACGTTTGATGTGCCCCGAAACCGGTTTGTCCTACCGTGACCCGGCTCCTCATAACTTTTCTTTCAACTCTCCGCAGGGGGCTTGTCCGCGGTGCAAAGGATTGGGATATGTCAGCCTGATAGACATGGATAAAGTGATTCCGGACCGTAACCTTTCGGTGTACGAGGGGGCTATCCTACCTTTGGGGAAGTATAAAAACAGTATGATATTCTGGCAGATAGATGCTTTGTTGGAAAAATACGACGCTGATGTGAAGACACCGGTCAAGGATTTGCCGGAGGAAGCGTTGAACGAAATATTGAACGGCAGCATGGACCGCGTACGCATCAAGTCTCAGTTGGTGCACACCTCATCGGATTATTATGTGACCTACGAGGGATTGGTGAAATACATCCAGATGATGCAGGAGAACGAAACTTCGGCTTCGGCACAGAAATGGGCGGAACAGTTCTCCAAGACGGTGACTTGTCCGGAATGTGGAGGACGCCGTTTGAATAAGGAAGCTTTGCATTTCCGTATGGCAGACAAGAACATTGCGGAGTTGTCTGCGATGGATATCGGTGAATTGTATGATTGGATGTTGCACGTGGAGGAAAGGCTGACCGACCGGCAGAGAAAGATAGCCCCGGAAATCTTGAAAGAAATCCGTTCGCGCCTGAAGTTCCTTATGGATGTGGGTTTGGATTATCTGTCCTTGAACCGTTCGTCGGTGTCATTATCGGGCGGCGAGAGCCAGCGTATCCGTTTGGCCACGCAGATTGGTTCTCAACTGGTCAATGTCTTGTATATTTTGGACGAACCCAGTATCGGTCTGCACCAACGGGACAACCGTCGGTTGATAAGCTCCCTGAAGGCTTTGCGTGACACGGGAAACACAGTGGTTGTGGTGGAACATGACGAAGAAATGATGGAGAGTGCCGACTATATCATTGATATGGGGCCGAAAGCCGGCAGGTTGGGAGGCGAGGTGGTCTTCCAGGGCACGCCGGAAGAGATGTTGAAGCAAGATACGTTGACTTCACGTTATCTGAACCGTACTTGTTCCATTCAAATCCCCGGGCAGCGCAGGAAGGGCAACGGACACTCTTTGTGGTTGAGGGGCGCACGGGGAAACAATCTGAAGGGTGTGGATGTTGAATTCCCTTTGGGGCAGTTGATTTGCATTACGGGGGTGTCCGGAAGCGGAAAGTCCACGTTGATTAACGATACTTTGCAGCCTATCCTTTCGCAACATTTCTACCGTTCCTTGCGCGATCCTTTGCCTTACGACAAAGTTGAAGGTTTGGAATTTGTAGACAAGGTGGTCAGTGTGGACCAGTCCCCCATCGGGCGTTTGCCGCGTTCCAATCCGGCTACCTATACCGGTGTGTTCAACGATATCCGTGCGCTTTTCGTCAGTCTTCCCGAGGCGAAGATACGAGGTTATAAGCCGGGACGTTTTTCTTTTAATGTGAAGGGCGGACGTTGCGAGGCATGTGGTGGAAACGGATATAAGACCATCGAGATGAATTTCCTTCCGGATGTGTATGTCCCGTGCGAGGTATGCCACGGAAAGCGTTACAACCGTGAGACGCTGGAAGTTCGTTTTAAAGGCAAATCCATAGCCGACGTTTTGGATATGACGATTAACCGTGCAGTGGAGTTCTTCGAGAACCAGCCGGTGATTCTGAATAAAATCAAAGTTTTGCAGGATGTGGGCTTAGGATACATCAAACTGGGGCAGCCCTCTACCACGTTATCGGGTGGCGAAAGCCAACGCATCAAGTTGGCCACGGAACTGTCCAAGCGCGACACGGGGCAAACCATATATATATTGGACGAGCCGACCACCGGATTGCATTTTGAAGACATACGCGTGTTGCTCGGCGTATTGAACCGTCTGGTGGACAAAGGCAACACCGTGATAGTTATCGAACATAACCTGGATGTCATCAAGTCGGCGGACTTCCTCATCGATATGGGACCGGACGGCGGACGTGGCGGCGGCGAGCTTTTGTTCGAGGGTACGCCCGAGGATTTGGTGCGTTATGGGAAAGGTTATACAGCCGCATATTTAAAGGAGGTGCTTTATGGCAAGGCAAAAGATTAACAAGACCAATGTGGCACGCTTGTTGGACAAGGCCAAGGTCGCATACGAATTGATTCCATACGAGGTGGACGAATCGGATTTGAGTGCCGTGCACGTGGCTGCCCAGTTGGGCGAAGATGTGGAACGGGTGTTCAAGACCATCGTGCTGCATGGTGACAAGACCGGTTATTTTGTTTGCGTAGTACCCGGAGAACATGAGATAGACCTGAAGAAAGCGGCCCGTGTGAGTGGCAATAAGAAATGCGAATTGCTGCCGATGAAGGAACTTTTGCCTACGACCGGTTATATCCGTGGCGGATGTTCCCCGATAGGGATGAAGAAACACTTTCCTACTTATGTGCATGAGACGGCGGCACTGTACGATTATGTTTACGTCAGTGCGGGGCAGCGCGGTTTGCAGGTCAAGTTGTCGCCCCGGAATTTGTTGGATGAGGCAAGGGCGGAATATGCCGATTTGATTGCGTTGTGATTTTTTGATTGCATGGAGTTTAAAAGGTGTGGTCGTGAAGGTATTTTTCGGCCTCGCTTATTATCTTTTTTACGGTACGTGACTTTTGGTTTTTGACGGGTTTGTTGATGATGGTTCGGGCTACTTTGCAGGCTTGGATACTGTCTCTTTCTTTTATGTGAACCTGCATTTCATAATATAATGGTAAGAACCTGTTAGGAACCATAAGGTTTGCGTATTTGTATCGTAAGATGGCTTTGTCTGTAAAACCTAATTGTTGGTAATTATCAGCCATTAGCATTTGTACGTTATAGTCATTGTACAAGGTGGTACATTCTTTCAGAATATCCAGACTTTTTTTGTATTGTCCGGCATAATGTAGTTCCGCACCGTAATTATACAGGAAATCTCCGTCTCCTTTCAGTCTTTCATATAACAGTGCATATTGGGTAAACAAATCTGTTGTTTCTACATCCGATGAGCGTTCTTGTACTTTTATCCATTCTATTTTATTATAGTGGAAGTGTAGTATGTGGATAATCGGAGGAAAACAGCATAATAAAATAAAAGTACTCAGCGGTTTGGCGTATTTGTGACTGGACAAATTCGGAAATAAAATAATGGAGATGAAAGAAACTGTTGTGAGCCATACGAAAGGTATTCGGAATGGGTATGAGAACATACTCCATAAGAATAGTGTGGTAAAAATACCAATTAGCATACCTCGGAAATCAGATTTTTGTTTGAGAATGCTTCGGAGCAAAAATACTAAGGATAAGAGTAAGGCGGCTAATCCTATTAATCCGTACCGGATAGCAAACAATAAGAATTCATTAAAAGGATTGGTTAAGTTGTCTGCCAACAGTATATGTTGGGAAGCAGGATGGTGTAAGAAATAATCTGCTTGGTATGGCATGTAGAATGCATCGAATCCTTCCCGTCCCCATCCCCACATCGGCCGGTCGGCAATCATTTCCATAGCAATCCGCCATATCAGTATGCGTCCGTTGACAGAGTCTTGTTTATGGAAATATAATCCTGTGAGTAGTAGTAGGGTTGTAAATAAAAGGATGACGATATTGGTTCTTGATAGTTTCTGTAAATGTTGCTTGATTGCAGGCCGACAGATAAGGGCAAAAGAACAGATGCCTGACAAAATTCCTGTCCGTGAACCCGTTAGGATTAGGCATACGCCCATGCTTACTGTCAGTCCTTTCCATATAAGTTTGTGCCGTGCCGTGGAGTTCACGGTGAAATGGCACCCAATGGGGAAGCATAGAGAGATGAGCATGGCGAGGACAGCAGGGTTGTCGAATGTTCCTGTAAGGAGGAAATGGCGGTTGGCAGAAGGAAATACACCTAAAAATTGTAATAAGGCGTATGCCATTTCCAATATACCGATACAAAAAAATGATTTGAATATACGTGCTGTTTCAGTATTCCAATTCCGTTCCTTAAAGATACTGCTACAGAAATAAACGCATAGTGTGAATAAACTAATATACGTCCATATCCGACACCATAATTCAGCCATTTCTGGATGCGAAGTAGATGAGATGAACACACTGCCGCTCCATAGGATGAATGTAGGGATGTGTAGGGTCTTGATAAGCCGTTTGGGCACATTCATAGATTCTTGTCTGGTTTGATGCCTGATTAGTAGATGATGGCGTGCATATTTTGCTTTACGAGGCTGTCGCACGGGCATCCGTCAAAAGCCGATGGAGCTATATGTTCCAGACTGGATGGCAAAGATACATATTGCAAGTTGGAACAATCCCAAAATGCAGAACGGTCAATCTCTTTGACTCCTTCAGGAATTTCTATGAGGTTCAGGTTTTTGCATTGGCTGAATGTTCCGGAAGATATTTTCTTTATACCTTTTTCCATAAAGACCCCATTTAAGGAATTACATAGGCTGAAAGCGGATGATCCGATTTCTTTTACGGAACCGGGGATAAATACCTGGTATATTCTTTCACAACCGGCAAAAGCACTTTCCCCGATTTTTTGTATATTATCAGGAATCGCTACGAATGTAGGTAAAGGCATCCGGCTGAAAGCTCTTTCTCCGATTTCGACAACATCTTGGGGAATATTGGTTGTTATACAGCCGGTTATAATCTTATGGGTTGCTGTTTCTATGATGGCATTACAATCGTTTCGCGAGTCATACACAGGATTCCTTGGATCTACGGAGATGGAAGTGCAAAACCTACATCCCCAAAATGCTCCATTATGGATTTTGGTAATGTTAGCCGGGATGGTGATACTTTTAATCATGCTATTGCCGAATGCTGAAGGGCCGATTTCTTTAATGCTTCCTACAATGCGGGATTTTCCACATCCGGAAATAATCTTGTCGGTTGCGGTTTCCACAATAGCGTTGCATCCGTCACGGGAATCATACGTTTTGTTTCGGCTGTCCACTATTATGCTGTCAAGCGAGAGACATCCATGGAACTGGTTGCCTTCTTCGATGAAAGAGACATTTTGGGGGATATGGATGTTACGTAGGCTGATACAGTCGGCAAAAGTGCCTCCACCGCTAAGCATTTCCAAAGTCTGTGGCAATTTTATGTATTTCAAACGTGGGCAGTTTCTGAATATTCCGGATTCCATTTCTACAACTCCTTCCGGAATCGTGATACTGTCCAGTTTCAGGCATCCTTTAAAGGCTTCCGCGCAAATACGTGTCACCCCTTGTGGGATTTGGGTGGTATGGCATCCTAAAATGAGGTCTGTTTTATGTTCAATGATAGCATTACATTGATTCCGTGAATCATACCTTTCGTTCTTTTCATGCACTTCGATGGTTTGTAAGTTCGGACATGAGTGGAAAGCCGCATTTCCTATATAATCTATAGTACTGGGTATATGGATGGATTGGAGTTCGGTGCAATACGAAAACGCGTTTTCTCCGATATAATCTATACCTTCGCTGATAATCAAGTGTTTTATGTCCTTACAACCAATGAATGCGTTGTCTTCAATCCCCTCTACTTGATATTCGTATCCGTTGTGTATTATTGCGTTAGGAATGACGAGTGTGTCATTAGACAGTAAAGGATGGGTTCTTGTACTCCTGTCTATACTGGTGATACTTACTGTGCTATCTCCAGTGGCGATTATGACAAATTTATCTACGGTACATAGAAATATACCGTAGATAAAACTGTTTTTTTTATTTGCTTGTGCAAATAGGCAAGTCAATAAACAACAAAACAAACATAAATATGATTTGATGTGCATAAGCTTTTGGAGGATAGTAAGTCTTTACTTATAGAAGACGGATTTTATCACTGTTACAGGGCGTGTATGGGTTCCCTTGCTGTCAGAATATGTAACTTTTTGCTTCCTTTGATTATAAGATTCAAATTTAGCTGTATGGTTTTCCAAATTAACCATTTTGATTTTTCCAGAATTGGCATTTGTGTTAAAATACATTAGTGCCTCATTGGTACCAGATGCAAAACTTTCCATTCCGTTGATAAGATTAAATTGTTTACCGACAGCCAAAATCGTAGGATATTTCATGCTCCCTCCTTTATAATTATGATTTTTGGCTGCATAATCATACATCCTGTAATAATAGTCAGTTGCTTTTGTGTTTGCGTTGTACCAACCTAAATCAGTATCATGTTTTAAGGAGGTTAGTGCGTACAAGGCGCATTCGTCTTCGTTTACAGGAATCTTTCCCCAACCAGTTTCGGGGTTAGTTCCGAGTGTTTCTCCGCTCGTGTTTCTTTTTCGAGGTATTTGGTTGTTGATATCTAAATAAGTTTCTTCAGGATATAAATAATCGTCTTCTGTAGAACAACTGCCCAAAAAGGTTATACTTGCAGAAACTAAACTGATTACGGCAAATGCACAGATATGCTTTCTCATGATTTAGAAATTTAGAGGTTAATAATGAAATTAGTACTTGCAAATATAAATTATTTCTTTCATGAAGGAGTAGATAAATGGATAAATAAATATGTAGTTAACTATTTTTATGATATAAGAATGAAATCGTTTAGCGGATGCGCACAGATAGGGTGCTGGCTCCGTATCCGCACCAATAGCCTTTTCCGCCTCGGACATTGGATTCCAAGTCGTTAGTGTAGGGGAAGAACATATTGGAGGACAGGTTGTTCAGGTTGGAGTAACTTCTCCAGAATTCGTAAGCGGCCTGGTCCATACGGCAGAGTTTTACTTGTACCAAGTCGTCCTTTTTGAAATAGGCGGATGCGTTCCTGTCGGCTTCCGTATAGACGGAGGTCCCGCAGTACACGTCGGCCGTCACGTGCGTGGGGATGACTTCATTCGAGAATACTCCCATGAAAGATAAGAGAAAAGCTTTGTCTTTTCCGTGTCTTTTGCTGAACAGTCCATAGTAATTCCTTTCGTCGGGATTGTCTTCAAAAAAAGCTTTTATATAGAATAAGGTGTCGCTTTCGCTGCGGACGACATGCAGGGAGTCCAGTTCGACGGGCTGGGGGATGGTCGTGACGGCTGTAGCTTTTTTCCCCCGATACTCGGCAGTCAGCGTGTAAGTTTTTCCGGCCTGTCCGGTCATTTTGAATGTCGTGTATTTATAGGGCGGAAAGAAGTCATTGTCATATCCTCCGGTCAGAATCACACTGTCGGTCCCGTCAGAGATGGTTACTTTCCCCCAACGTACGATATAGTTTTCAATATTCTGCATACCGGCGTCTATGGCATGGGTTTCGCCCAATAAGACTACGGGGTAGCCGCCGTCCTCAATCCATCCCTCTACGACTAATTGCGTTTGGAGTTCTGCGTCTTCTTCCTCCATGCAGGCCGTAAGTGTGGCACATGTCAGAAGTATCAGTCCGAGTGTGTATATGCAATATGGTTTCATGGCTCAGAATTTTAAAGTATAACCGATGGAAGGCAGCATGCGGCAAAGGGAATACACATGTTTGTAGCCGAAGTTCTCTTCCTGAAAGCCCAGATAACTGAAAAGGACATTACGCCGGGCATATAAATTATAAATGGAGAGATTCAGGCTTTGCTCCCTGTGCCCACGGGGAGTGAAACGGTAGGTCAGGGCGATGTCCATGCGGTGGGTGGCAGGAAGGTTGGAGCCATTGTACTTTCCGTATTCGCTCACCAAATTGTTATTGATGACGTACACGCTTTTGGCTTTGGTGTAGGGCGTGCCACTGGCGTATACGAAATCTCCTCCCAAACTCCAATGCCGGTTGAACCGGTAGTTGGCTACTACGGACAAGTCGTGGCGTCGGTCGAATGTCGAGTTGAACCATTCTGTCGGACTAAGTTCGGGGAAACGGCGTCGGCTGCTTCCTATGGCATAACTGACCCAACCGGAGAGTTTGCCTCTGTTCTTTTTCAGCATGAGATTCAGACCGTAGTTATAGCCTTTCCCATGTATCATATTGTTTTCTATGTGGTAGACCTGCGTGAAGAAATCCAATATGGAACCTGAATATTCGTGCTGATGGCTCAGCTTCTTATAGTAAACTTCCGCACTGATTTCCATCATTCTTTTTTGCGACCGGAAATGATAACCCAAGGCGATGGAATGAGCCTGTTGGGGGCGTACGGAAGGAGACGAAGAGGTCCAATAGTCTACGGGCAACCCACCGTTGGAGACGGACATTTGATGAAGGTATTGGTGGTACAGACCGTAATGTACGGACAAAGTATGGGAGGACGAGGGATGGTAGTGCAGGGTGATGCGCGGGTCTGGCGAAATGAAGCTGCGGCCATGGCTGTGGTAGGATGACAGTCTCAATCCTCCGAGTACCGACCAGGAGGGGTGGAGGGAAATGTCGGCCTGAAGGTAGGCATTGGCTTCGTGGGCATCTTCACGGAATTTGGGTGTTTCGTTTTCGATGAACGAACCGGAGACTTCGAACTGCATGGGACGGAAATGGTAATAGTTGTATTCCACACCGCCGTTCCATTGCAGATTGCCCCGTGTCCATTCCAAACGGGCGGCGTAACCGGCTTGCGTGATTCCGGAAGACAGGTTGAGGGATACGGAACTGATACCCATATCCAATGTGTTGCGGTAGCGGCTGAAAGTGGCGTTTTGTTGGAGGATAAACCGGGAAGAATGGTGTTGCCAGTGCAATGCGGCAGCCGTGTTTTGCCAATTCAGCTTGTTTTCGTCTGCAAAGTCTTCCTGCAACAGATTCATACGGTCTTGTCCGTGATACAGGCTAAGGCGGATTTTGTCGTGCGCTCCGGCTTGTTGCACAAAAGTCAGGTTATAGTCTTGCAGGCCATAGCGGAGTTGCATCTCGTCTATTTCCAACAGGTTGCCGTAGAGCAGGTTCAAATAGCTTCCCCGTCCGGATAAGTAGAGCGTGGAATGCTCGCCGGTCGGGAGCGTCAACGTACCTTCGCTTTCCATAAAACTGACAGTGGCATCAAGATGGACTTTACGGGCTATGGAATCGGTAGGGTAGAAAGAAATTTCTCCGCCCAAACGGTTGGAGAAAGCGGCATCGTGACGGTTCTTGACCAATGCCATGCCGCGGAAGTGGGAGGCGTTGAATACGGAAAACAGGCCTAACAGGTGGGAAGCGTTGAATATCGGTGCCCCGTCCATGTTCAATACGCTTTGTGAAGCTGCACATCCCTGTATGTGGATGCCGGAGGTATAGTCGTTGTTGGTGGCTACTCCCGGAAGAAGTTGCAAGCTGCGTAAGGGGTCTGCACTGCCCAATACATGAGGCATGTCTGCCAGCGACTCCATGTTCCAGTACAAACGTCCGTTCCGGTCGTCCGATAACGTGCGTGGACTGTAAGCCTTCACTTCCACTTCTTCCATTCGTTCGCTTTGCAGGCTGTCTGCGAGCGAGGCACGTAGATTTTGGTGGAACCCAACGAGCAGGAACAAAATGCTAATGGTTTTGTACATGCGAGTATGCCGGACACACGTGAAAGCAGGCCGACAACGGATTCCCACGAAGTGGAAACGCGAGTCAGCCTGCCATGGTTAAATTAAAAAAGTATGTTATAAATTCTCGAAGCGCCCGAACAATTCTTCATACGCAGCAATCAGAGATTGGAAACGTGCAACCGTGAAATACTCTCCGAACGTGTAGGTCGTGCCATTTTCGAAGTTCAATACCGGTTCGGCCGACCATTCACCGGAATAATAATAGCTTCCGGGATATGAATAATCGTAATGGACGGCTTGCCATGTCAGAGGTACGGAATAGGTGCTGTTCTTGAAGAACATCGCAGCCTGTACGTATTGGTTGGCGGCATCGACAGCCCTTTGTGTTTCCAATCGGGCAGCCTCTTTTACGCTTTCCAAAGAACCTTCCGCATTTCCTTGGTAGTAATAATAGTACCCGTCATAGTCGAAGGCATCTACCAGCCCGTTGTTGTTGTCGGCAGTGATGTTCAGGCTTATGTCGTCCATGATGTTGCAACCCAGGATTCCGTTTTTCAAGTTGGCGTTTCCGTCGAAATATCCGGATTCGATCAAATCTATGTCAGCCAAATTATGCCCGTTCACGCTGCATGACATGGTAATCAGTCGTTCGTTTCCGCTGTAAAGTTCCGATTTCACGGCTGCATCGCTGTTATTGTCAAACAAAGAATGGGTGACTTTATAACCGGCATCGGCAGCCTCGAACGTTGCATTTGCGGAATATTGCTTGCCGACATAGTCGCAGGCTTCCGTGTTGACGGTAAGCTGGGCCATGAGTTTGCTGTCGAGTTTTACGGTGCCTGTAAGGGTGGCCGGAATCTTGATGGTTTCGGAATAGGCATTCCCGGTTGCATCTTTACGGACGAATTCAAATACCTGTCCGCTACCTTTCAGTTCAGCTACACAGTCCTTGCCTTCGTATCTGAACGTATAGATGGCGGAATTCCTCATCGATGCATCGGCAATTTGATCCCACTCTTCCGTAGTTTCGTTCCATTTCCATTCTCCGTGGAGCTGGCTGATTTCGTACACATCGCCGATAGCTCGCTTGGAGGCCAGTGCGGCAATGTCTCCTTGGGCACTGCGGCGCATGGTGCGCATGAGGCTTCTCCAACCGTAATCCGGACGGTTCGGGTTGTCGGGGAGCATGACCTCGTCATCCTCGTTGAAGAACGTGTTTTCGCAATATTCCAACAGCGAGATGGTCGGTTTGAGGCGTTCCACATCTATCTTTGCGGCCAATGCCTTGCCCACACGGTCTATCTCTTCTTGTGCCTGCTCTACGGTCGTGACGGGGACGTTACCGTTTCCATTTCCACCGCCCGGACCTTCATTTCCGTTGTTGTCATCATCGCTGCACGCCGTTGTCATACACAATGCCGCACCTAAAAATAAAGAATAGAATAGTCTTTTTCTCATTGCTTAGTTGGTTTAAGTGGGAAGTTAACGGTATTTTTCTTGCATGCATACGGGAATGCTTCCCTTCATTTCCTTGAGCATGAATGTACTATTTCTTCTGCAAATATAGTAATTTTAATATAGGAAGAAATATATTCACTCTATTTTATATTATATTAATATATGAGTGTTACTCTGAATTTCAGTATTTGGATTTCTTTTCTTTTACAACTCGGTAGAGGGGTAAGGACATCGGTACACGGTTCTGCGCCAAACGATTTTTTAGTCTCAGCCGATTGATTTTTCAATCACAGCCAATCGTTTTTTCGTTCTGCGGAGATTAATTTGTGTTTTGTTAGTATTTGAAATACAGCTTTTTATGATGATGATTTTGTGGGACGGCTAAGACCTTTACGTTGTATTTCCAAGAGAAATAAAACCGGACAGACAGAAAAGGGAAAAACAAAAGCCGGTATTTTTCGGCGTACCTCCAAATACCGGCTTTTCCCGCTGTGGAAAGATTTATTTCTTGAGGTTGGCTTTTTCCAATCCGTAACCGTATTGCTTATCGGCGGACTTGAGCAGGAAAGCCACCAACAGGGAGAGAATGGCTATACCGGTGAAAATGCACATGGGGAGGGTATAGTCGTAAAGATTGGTTGTTTTACCGTTTACCACTTCCTGGCCCGTGATGCAATAGTTTTCGAGTACGCTGCCAATGAGAGCCGGGATACCCCATAACCCGATGTTCTGGATGAAAAATATCAGGGCGTATGCCGTACCCAGTTGTTTGACCGGGAATATTTTGGCCACGGAAGGCCACATGGCGGACGGGACGAGAGAGAAGGCGATGCCCAGAATAATCATCAGGATGATGGCTACCCAAGAGGCGTGGATGAAAGGAATGGCATAGATGGCATGCACGCAGATGAGCATAAAAGCTCCCAACATCATAATGGAAGCAGCCTTTCCTCTCCGGTCTATCATTCCGCCGAACACAGGAGTCAGGAACAGCGCGCCCAAAGCAGGAAGACCCGCAAAGGTACCGGCGATGTCTTCGGATACGTTGTATTTCGTCACCATCAATTCGGTAGCGAATTTCTGGAAGGGGAATACACAAGAATAGAACAGGACGCACAAGAGGGCAATGAGCCAGAATCCCGGATTGCTGACTACGGCCACCACATCCTTGAAGGAGAATTTTTCATCATCGCCGCAGGAGGTGTCGATCGTGACCTGGCGGTCGAGCTTGCGGTCCATGAAAGTGAAGCACAGGAAAGAAACCAGTCCGCCGACGAGCAGGATGGCACCGATGAGCAACGGAGTATCGAGGTGCCAGTTCTTGGCTACGGGGATGGCTACTGCGTATGCCACTTGCGAGCCGACGCGGGCCAAGGCGACCTGTACGCCCATGGCCAAAGCCATTTCCTTGCCGTGAAACCATTTGGCGATGATTTTTGTCACTGTTATGCCGGCCACCTCGGCACCAACGCCGAATACGGAATATCCGGCCGAAGCCATGAAAACATCCAGTTTGTAACCGAACAGCATCTCTTCGGTTCCGCCGAAACGGGTGATGGCAGCGTATTCGCATATCGTGCCGCCTACCATCAGGATGGCGGACAGCATACCTGTGAAGCGGATGCCGAATTTATCCAAAATCAGTCCGCCCCAGATGAGCATGAGCAGGAAGACATTCAGGAAACTGTAGGCTCCCGTGAAGAAGCCGAACTCACCGCTTGTCCAGTGCAGTTCGCCTTCGAGCATGCTTTTGAGCGGAGCCATGATGTCGTTTACGTAGTAAGCGGCCATCATGGTGAAAGCCACAACGAAGAGGGCAGACCAACGTGCCCACGTCTTGTCATTTAATTTTTGATTCGAAGTTTGGTTCATGACGTTTATCGTTTAATTTATTTTTTCAACCAACGGTCCAGCCAGCGGAAGAAAGTGCGCTGCCACAATATGCCGTTTTGGGGTTTCAATACCCAGTGGTTCTCGTCGGGATACAACAGGAGTTCGGCGGGAATACCACGCATGACGGCGGCACTGAAAGCCGACTGCCCTTGTGAGCTGAGGATGCGGTAATCTTTCTCGCCGTGGATGCAAAGGATGGGCGTGTCCCAACGGTCTACGTAGAGGTGGGGACTGGTGGTGAAGGGATTTACCTTTTGCTGGTCGTTCACCTTTTCCGCGTTGTCCGGGTCGGCACTGATGCCCTTACGCCAAGGCCCTGCGCCGAGGTCCCAGTTGGGAAACCACATTTCTTCCGTTTCGTAATATTGCTGTTGCGTGTTGAAGATTCCGTCGTGCGAGATGAAGCATTTGAAGCGTTTGTCGTGGTGCCCGGCCAGATAGTACACGCTGTAGCCTCCGAAGCTGGCTCCCACACATCCCAAGCGGTCTTTGTCCGCATAAGGTTCTTTGCAAATGTCGTCGATGGCACTCAGGTAGTCTTGCATGCACTGGCCGCTGTAGTCGCCGCTGATTTCTTCCAGCCACTCCATGCCGAAGCCCGGCAGGCCGCGGCGATTGGGAGCGATGACGATATAGTCGTTGGCAGCCATGATTTGCAGGTTCCAACGGTAGCTCCAGAACTGACTGACGGGGCTTTGCGGGCCTCCTTCGCAGAACAGGAGTACCGGATATTTTTTGGACGGGTCGAAACGAGGCGGGTAAACCACCCAACAGAGTTCCTTCTTGCCGTCAGTGGTAGCGACCCAACGTTCTTTGACTTCACCCATCTTCAGGCGTTCCTGAAAATATTGGTTTTCCCGGGTGAGCTGCCTGACTTCCGCATTTTTCTTCTTTTTAAAGGAAAGGCTGTAGATGTCATCCGGCGCACTGATGCTGTGGCGGGTGACGATGAGGTTTTTACCGCATAAGGCCAGTCCGGCACCATAGTCGAAATCCCCCGTGGTCAGCGGTCTCACTTCGCCTTTGAGGTTGGTGGAGTGTACCATGCTACGTGCCTGCCATACGCCGGTGAAATAGAACGAGCGGCTGTCGGCGGCCCAACAGAATCCGTCTACTCCGGATTGGAAAGCTTCCGTAACGTAAGTTTTTGCACCCGTCTTCAGGTCCAGGACGCACAGTCGGGTACGGTCGCTTTCGTAACCGTTGCGCGCCATGCTGAGCCACGCCACATATTTCCCATCGGGAGAATAAGCCGGGTTCGTGTCGTAGCCCACGTTACAATCCCGGTTCAAATGGTTTATGGTTTGGTGTTCCATGGAACGCGACGGGTCGATTTCAGGCTCTTTGTAGTCAGCCGGTTTGCATAGGTTCTCGGTTTGTCCGGTCGCCGTATCGTAGCGGTAGATGTCGCTGTCCGTACTGATAGCGTAGTCCCGGCCTGTCTTTTTGCGACTGGTGTACACGATATAACGGCTGTCGGGACTCCAGTTGAACTGTTCGCTGCCTCCGAACGGTAACATCGGGCATTCAAACGGTTCGCCGTTCAGGAGGTCGATGCCGTCACCCGTCCGTCCGTCTTGGACATCCGCCACGAAGATGTGGGGGATGGTGGTCACGTAATGGTCCCAATGTTTGTAGTTGAGGTCGGTGATGACCATACCGCTGGATAATGGCAGGTCGTCGTATTTTTTCTCGATAGAAGTATAAGTGTCTACGGAATGGACGATGATGACTTTTTTCCCGTCGGGGGAAAACTTGTATCCTTCCACGTCCTTATGGCAGAAACTGACTTGACGGCGTGACGTGCCGTCCAAGGCCATTTCCCATATCTGGCTGCTTCCGCTTTTACCGCTCAGGAAGGTGATTCTTTGTCCGTCCGGAGTGAAAGCCGGTTCGCTTTCGTTGTCGGCCGTGGTGGTAAGCAGGGTCGGGTTCGCGCCGTCGGCATCCATCAAGTAAAGAACGGTATGGCTCTTGTTCTGCTGTACGCTGTAATAGCTGACGGTGTATACAATCTTTTGGGCGTCCGGAGAGACGGCGAAAGTCCCGATTCGTCCCATGGCCCATAATGCCTCGGGAGTGAGGCGGTCTCCGGTAAGTGTAATCTGGTTTTTTCCGATGATTTGTCCGTCGTTGGCTCCGGATACCGGACTGGCGGAAGCCAAGGTAAGGGCTGCGGTCATAACATGAATGAGATTCATAATAGATGTGAGCTAAAAAAAATGAATCATTCCGGACGGTTGCGGATAGCCCGGAATGATTCTTAAGGATGTATTATTATTTTTTGTTTTGAGCTTGTTTCTTTTTCTGTTCTTCCAAGATGGCTTGCTGCTGTTTTTGCAGTGCTTCCAACCGTGCGGCCATTCCCGACATCTTTTTGTTAGGGTTGGCTTTATTGGCTTGGTAGTTGGCTTCGAGCTTAGCCAAAAGCTTCTTGTCATCGGTGGTCTTGCGTAGGAACCACATGATAAGGATGCTGGTCAGACCGGAAAGGAAATAGTAATAGTTCAATCCGGACGAGTAGTTGTTGAACATGAAGAAGAAGGCTACAGGCATGATATACATCATATACTGCATGAACTTCATTTGCTGTGCTTGTTCGCCGGTCATGCTGTTCTGCTGCTGGCGCATGCTGATCCAAGTGTTGACGATATTGGTCAGGCAGAACAACAAGCAGAAAATGCTGAGATGGTCTCCGATAAGCCAGATGGACTTGTCCCATCGTATTACGTCATCGTATGCCGAAAGGTCGGAAGCCCAAAGGAAACTTTCTCCGCGCAATTCGATGGCGTTCGGAACGAAGTTGAACAAAGCGATCCAGATAGGCATCTGTAACAGCATCGGCAAGCATCCGCCCATCGGGCTGACCCCGTACTGGCTATAAAGCTGCATGGTTTCCTGCTGTTTCTTCATGGCGTCTTCCGGTTTCGGATATTTGGCGTTAAGCTCGTCAATCTTCGGTTTCAGCACACGCATCTTGGCAGAAGACAAGTAAGACTTGCGTGTGGTGGGATAGACCAGTACTTTCACCAATATCGTGAGCAATAACAGGACAATACCCATTGACAGTCCCAGACTGCTCAACCAATCGAAAATGTAGATGATGAAGAAACGGTTGATCCACTTGAAGAGCGGCCAGCCCAGATAAACAAGGTCCTCCAATTCCAAGTCTTTGTCACTGGCACTGAGTTTGTTCGTGTGTTGCAATAGATGGTAATTGTTCGGAGCGAACAGCATCTGCATTTGAGTAGGGGTCTTTCCGCTGGGATCGAAGAACGTTTTCATGTCGGCCTCGTAATCTTTCAGGTAACCGCTGGCTTTTTGCTGCGGCGTGCTGCTGAGGTGGGCTTCCGTGAAATCTTGATGTGCTATCAATACACAACTGAAAAACTGGTTCTTGAAAGCGACCCAGTCTAAGGGTTCTGCGATCTTTTCGGATTCGGCACTGGTTTCGCTCAGATAATCCGTTCCCTCATTCTTTATTTTATACGTCAGGGAAGAATAACGGCTTTCGAAATCGAAGCCTTTTTCTTGTTGGCGTGCCATTTCATTCCATGCGATGTCCAGAGTTTTCATAGACGGAGCGAAGATATTGCCCAAACCGTTGGCTTGGATGGTAAAGTCGATCATGTAGGAATGGGGCAACAACTTGTAATCGAAATCCAGTGTACCTCCTGTGGAAGCCTGGAGACGCATGGTGAGGGTCGTGTCGCTGACGTTGATTGGGGTGAAGAAAAAGTCACCGGAGTTGATGTTCTCCGTCTTCCCGCCCAACATGAATTGCATGCGTGCGTCTTTTTCGTCGAACAGCGTCACCGGGCCGCCCTGTTGGTTCTTATATTCTTTGAGTTCAACCTTTTGGACGGTTCCTCCACGTGTGTTGAACGTTAATTTAATCAGCTCGTTTTCCAATACGACGTTTTGTGCTTCTCCTCTCCTGTGGGCGTAAAACAATGACGTCGTGTCTAAAGCTACTTGTGCCTGATGCGCTATTTCAGCCTCTTCCTTGGCTTCTTGTGCCATCTGTGCCTTTTGTTGAGCCACGGTAGCGATAGAGTCCTGTCGGCGTTGGGCTTCCATTTCCGCTTCGCTCGGGCGACTGAAATAACTGAATCCGATAAGTACTGCCGCAATGAGGATAAATCCTGTAAGCGTGTTTTTGTCCATATTCTTATTTATTTGTCTTTAGATTGCTTTTTGGTGCTCAATGAATTCTCAATGGCTGCCTTTACGAATGAAAGGAACAATGGATGCGGTTTGAGTACCGTACTGCTGTATTCCGGATGGAATTGTGTACCGATGTACCATTTCAATGTCGGGATTTCTACAATCTCCACCAAGTTGCTGTCGGGGTTGGTGCCGACGCATTGCATGCCGGCTTTTTCATACTCCTTAATATATTGGTTGTTGAACTCGTAGCGGTGACGGTGGCGTTCGGAAATCTGCTTTTGTCCGTATGCCTCAAAAGTCTTACTGCCTTCACGTACATCACAATCGTAGGCTCCCAGACGCATTGTACCTCCCATTTGGGTGATATTTTTCTGTTCTTCCATGATGTCGATGACATTGTGCGGAGTCTTTTCATCCATTTCGCGGCTGTTGGCATCTACGTATCCTAATACGTTACGTGCAAATTCGATAACCATCATTTGCATGCCGAGACAAATACCGAACGTCGGAATATCGTGGGTGCGGGTGTATTCGGCTGCAATGATTTTACCTTCGATGCCCCGTTGTCCGAACCCCGGACAGATAACCACTCCCGCCATACCTTTCAGTTGCTCTTCCACATTTTCACGGGTCAGTTTTTCGCTATTGACGAAATGTGTCTTGACTTTATAGTCATTGTAGGTTCCGGCATGTGCGAGTGACTCTAAAATACTCTTATATGCGTCTTGCAAATCATATTTGCCAACCAGGGCGATGTGGACGATTTCCGTAGCTTTGTTGCGACGGTCGAGGAAGGAGCGCCATGGACCGAGTTGGGGCGTTTCACCCACCGGCATATTCATCTTGCGTAAAATAATGGCATCGAGCTTCTGGGCTTGCATGCTCAGAGGTACTTCGTAGATGGACGGCATGTCCAGGCTTTGAATGACGGCTTCTTCGTCCACATTACAGAAATGAGCCACTTTCTTCCGGATGTCCGCATTCAGTTCATGTTCCGTACGAAGTACCAAAATATCCGGTTGTATACCCAAACTCTGCAATTGCTTGACCGATGTTTGGGTCGGCTTGGTCTTCAACTCTTTTGCAGCCGCCAGATAAGGAACGTAGGTCAGATGCAGGTTGATGGCATCCTTGCCCAATTCCCAACGTAATTGGCGGATGGCCTCCAGGAAGGGTAGGGATTCGATGTCACCTACCGTTCCCCCGATTTCGGTAATTACGAAATCAAACTTGTATTTTTTACCCATCAATTTGATGTTCCGTTTGATTTCGTCCGTGATATGAGGTACGACCTGAATGGTTTTACCCAAATAGTCCCCTCTGCGTTCTTTTTCGATAACGCTTTGGTATATCCGGCCGGTAGTTATATTATTGGCACGGGTAGTCTGGATTCCGGTGAAACGTTCGTAATGTCCTAAATCCAAATCCGTTTCCTGACCGTCTACGGTAACATAGCATTCGCCGTGTTCGTACGGATTGAGCGTACCCGGGTCGATGTTGATATAGGGGTCGAATTTTTGAATGGTAATGTTGTATCCACGAGCTTGCAACAATTTACCCACAGATGAGGATATAATGCCTTTGCCTAATGATGAGGCTACTCCGCCAGTAACGAAGATATACTTTGTTTCTCCCACAATGTTATAATTTTTGGATTAGAATTCAATTATAATACAACTATTAAGTTGCAAAATTACAAAAAACTTTGAGTTCCGTGGGACTTTTCCTTTAAAAAAGATATATCTTTGTGTCGACAAAAGAAAACGTGGATGCGAATAAGGTTCTTTTTTATCATTATATTGTCATACTTGTTCAGTACTGATATCGGGGCTCGAAACAGGCGTACGTGTATCGTGGATACATTGTCGATGAACGCTGTAGTGCAAAGATATACAGCTCTGTTGAATGCACTTGTCTGGGAAACAAGCAATTTACAGACGGATTCAACCGTGAGATTCACTCCGTATTATTTCCGGTTGTTTGCTCCGGGGACGCTTTATGATGCCCCCATGAAGCAGGAGTTTGGTGTAAAGTGGAATTTCACACTTCCGGGACGTGAAAAGAATGTCCCTTCTTTGTTGGATTATAGAGATAAAGACCGATTGGTGTTGGAAGAGGAGAATAGGATGCTGATGCAGGCTTATGTCCGTACTCCATGGTTGATTCAGACTACGGAAGACGACTTGGAAAAAGCCGGTGGGTTGCAGAAAGAAGTCTTACCGGAATTGCCTGCTGTGACCCATTTGGTGGAAAATGAGATCAATGTTGATTTGACACAGGATGTAGATACCATACGTTTAAAAGTACGGCGTCCTAATTTTTGGAAATTCAAAGGAGATTATTCGTTTCAGTTTACCCAAAATTATTATTCCGAGAATTGGTATCAGGGCGGTGATAACAATTATACGATGTTGGCTTTGGCAACCATGGAGGCGAACTTCAATAACAAACAGAAAATACAATGGGACAATAAGCTTGAAATGCGTTTGGGATTTCAGACCTCGAAAACGGACGAGAAGCATAAACTCAAGACTAATGACGACTTGTTACGTTTGACCACTAAAATAGGTTACAAGGCTACCAAACATTGGTTTTATACCTTGCAGGTTCAGGCATATACTCAGTTTTATCCGAGTTTCAAGGCAAATAGCGACGAGGTTTCTTCCGATTTCCTTTCTCCGTTCAATTTGGTTGTTTCTTTAGGTATGGATTATAAATTGGAATTGAAACGTTTTAAAGGTTCTGCCAACTTGTCTCCCGTAGCCTATAACTTTCGTTCGGTAGAGCGCAGGTCGTTATTCGGTAATTTTGGATTGGAGTCCGGACGAAGTATGTACAATAATTTCGGTCCGAATATTACTGTGAATTATAGTTGGGAGATATGGAAAAACATCAAGTGGGATGCCCGTATATATTGGTTCAGCAATTTGGAAACGACCGATATCGAATGGGAAAACACATTTACTTTCACGATAAACAGGTTCTTGAATTCCAAACTGTTTCTCTATCCTCGTATAGATGACAGTTCGGAGAATTATCGGAATGAGGATAAAAAGTTTTCTTATCTCATGTTCAAAGAATGGTTCAGCTTGGGTATCAATTACTCGTTTTAATAGAGGCTTTGCTTATAACGACTTATTAATGCTTTCAATATAGTTCAAGAGTTCCGTACGTCCCGTTTTGTTTTCGGATGAGGTGATGAAGTAAGGAGGCAGTTCTTCCCATTGTTCTTTTAGGGCTTTAAGATAAGCGTCAATATTAGCCTTGAGCTTAGTCGGCTTGGATTTGTCGGCTTTCGTAAAAACAATACTGAACGGAATTCCGTTTTCTCCGAGCCATTCGATGAATTCCATGTCTATTTTTTGAGGCTCGTGTCGCGAATCGACGAGTACGAACAAGTTGGTCATCTGTTCTCTGTGCAGTATATAAGAAGAGATGATTTGCTGCAATTTTTCTTGTTCTTTTTTGCTTATTTTGGCGTAACCGTATCCCGGAAGGTCTACCAGATACCACTCATTGTTGATTAAAAAATGATTGATAAGCAATGTCTTCCCCGGTGTGGCGGAGGTCTTTGCCAATTTTTTATTATTGGTCAGCATGTTAATCAAACTGGATTTGCCTACATTGGAACGGCCTATAAAAGCGTATTCGGGAGCATGGGTAGAAGGGCATTTCCCGACCGAAGAGTTGCTGATGACGAATTCTGCTGATTTGATTTCCATGTCAGTTTGTATTTTTTTGTTGGCAAATATACGCTTTTTATTTGGCTTTTGGTTATCTTTGCACAAATTTATGTATTTTGATTGTAGATGAATCAACAATATCCTTCAGTATTATTAGAAAAGGCCGTAAATGAATTTGCGAAGTTGCCGGGGATAGGTTCGAAGACCGCCATGCGGTTAGTTCTACACCTGTTGAGGCAGGATGTACAGGCGGTTGAGAGTTTCGGCCAGTCGTTGATTACGTTGAAGCATGATGTGAAATATTGTTCTGTATGTCATAATATCTCGGATACGGACGTTTGTGAAATCTGTTCGGATATGCAACGTGACCATTCCACGATATGCGTGGTGGAAAATATTCAGGATGTGATGGCTATAGAGAATACACATCAGTACAAGGGTGTTTATCATGTGCTTGGTGGAGTGATATCTCCGATGGACGGGGTGGGACCTTCCGACCTTCAGATACAAACTCTTGTAGAGCGCGTGGAAGACGGAGGCGTGAGAGAGGTGATATTGGCTCTTAGTCCGACAATGGAGGGAGATACGACCAATTTTTATATTTACAGAAAGCTGGAAAATGCAGCCGCACGTATCAGCGTGATTGCACGTGGGGTTGCGCAAAATGATGAACTGCAATATACGGATGAAGTAACGTTGGGACGTTCTATTGTGAACCGTGTAGTTTTTACGGGACAAATGTAGGAGAACAGAGAGATGGAGAATGTTATAAAGAAACTCCGGTTGGAGTTTTGTCTTATTTTTATATGGGCGGCCGTACTTATAGGGCTGTTTGAGTGGGACGTTTGGACTGCCGGATGGGCTGTAGGAAATGAACTGGCAGATTACTATATCAATCTGACGGGAATCATCATGGTTATCGTATTGGTACCTATGGCTCTGAAAATGATGTCGTTTAGGGTGGTGAAATCTTCTTATTCCGTAGACTTTCCGCAACGGTCCGGTTTGAAATATAAAAGATGGAGTGAGGTACGTATGGCGATGCTGGCTGTTACGGGGTGGACGAATATCGTATTTTATTATCTGACATTGGACTCAACCGGTTCTATTTGTGCGCTTATTACAGCTTTGGCTTTATGTTTTTGCTGGCCTTCCCGTGAAAAGTTTGAGAATGAAACGGGGCTGGAATTGAATCATGACGGTGTAAAGACAGAAAACCAGAGAAAGGCATGAAACTTTCAATCGTAATCGTCAGCTACAATGTGAAGTATTACTTGGAGCAGTGCTTGTGCTCTGTGATACGGGCGTGCTATGGACTGGATGCTGAAATCTGGGTGGTGGATAATGCTTCTTCCGACGGATCGGTGGAATATATACGCTCTCGTTTTCCAGATGTCCATTTTATAGAAAATCAGGAAAATGTAGGTTTTTCCCGTGCGAACAACATGGCGATAAGGCAAGCGACAGGTGAATATATTTTGCTACTTAATCCGGATACGGTGGTGGGAGAAAATACATTGTCCGGATGTTTGCATTTTATGGATACTCATACGGAGGCCGGTGCTACGGGGGTTGCTATGTTGAAGGACGACGGTGGTTTTGCTTGGGAATCTCGTCGGGGGTTGCCTACTCCTTTTACGTCTTTTTGCAAAATGACCGGTTTGTGTGCATTGTTTCCTCATTCGCGGCGTTTGGGACGTTATTACATGAGATATTTGGATAAGAACAAGACCAATCAGATCGATGTCATCTCGGGGGCTTTTTGTATGGTGCGCCGTTCTGCACTTGATAAAACCGGACTTTTGGATGAGGATTTTTTCATGTATGGAGAAGATATCGACCTCTCTTATCGTTTATTACAATGTGGCTATAAAAATTATTATCAGCCGTTAAGGATTCTGCACTATAAGGGAGAAAGTACGCATAAAAGCTCTTTCCGTTACGTGCATGTTTTTTATAAGGCCATGCTTATCTTTTTTGACAAACATTACCGTCGTTCGAATCGTTGGTTGGCACCTTTTATCCAAATGGCCGTTGTTGTCCGGGGGGTATTGGATTTGTGTATGCACCAGAAAGAGCGTTTGTTCGGATGGATAGGAAGAGGACGAGACCGCGAGGCTGACAAATCATATTTGTTTTTGGGACGTCCGGAAGCTGTAGAGTCGCTATGCAGATTGGGGCTTGAAAATAACTTGAAAATAGATTTTGTGGTAGCGGATGAATCGAATAAGCCGGACGGCCATCTTGATCCGTCTCTTTCGGTGAAGACCTATGATTATGTCATATATGATACCGGGGCATATAGTTATGAGAAAATGCTGTACCTGTTGTCTCTCGGGGCGGAACATACCCGGATACGGATAGCGACTTACTCTATGGAGACATCTAAGTTGATAACGATGAATAACGTATATTGAAAAACGAAATACGATGATGTTTGCAGCAGATAATATACGGTTGCGTGCACTTGAACCGGAAGATTTGGAGTGGTTATATAGTGTTGAAAATGATGAAGAGTTGTGGCAATGGGGAAGTTCGAATGTTCCTTATTCCCGTTATACCTTAAAAACATATATAGCAGAGTCACGCCACGACATTTATGCCGATGGACAGTTGCGTTTGGTTATAGAGACGGAGGATGAGCATTTGGTTTTAGGCTGTGTGGATTTGATGGATTTTTCTCCTCGGCATTTACGTGCGGAGATAGGAATCTTGTTATTTCCAGAGTATAGGGGGCGGGGAGTTGCAACCAAGGTATTGGGGATGCTTGTTTCTTATGCTCGCGAACATTTGTATATGCACCAGCTTTATGCTATAGTTTCCCAAAAGAATATGAAGGCACAACATTTGTTTGAGCGGTTCGGTTTCAAACGTGTATCCCTATTGGCGGATTGGTTAAGGGACAAAGAAGAAGATTACGTATCAGCCTATATCTATAGTTTCCGGTTGTAGTTTTGTATCGGAAGAAGTTTTAGTTTCAAAAAAAACAGGTTGGGTTTTTGAAAAAAGTACGGAAGTAATTTGGCTATTTAAGATAAAGTCTTTACCTTTGCACTCACAATCAGGAAATCGCCTGATTCTTCTTTTAAAGGTGCGTTAGTTCAGTTGGTTAGAATACATGCCTGTCACGCATGGGGTCACGGGTTCGAGTCCCGTACGCACCGCAACAACACTCTAAAGCCCTTGAAAGTCAATCACTTTCAAGGGCTTTTTTCTTGAGGTCTCAATCGGGAGACCAATCTGATGACACACCGTGACGCATTCTGATACATTGCAGTTTGCTGCAAACCACCCTCTTATTATATTCCTGTCTGCAAATAGTCTTTTCCCACAAATCACTGTGTTCTGGAATTGACGAAATATCCCAATAACTTTTTCATAGCCCCCCGATTGATACCGACAGGGAGACCAACGGTGTAGCCCACAGTATGCGTATTGTACTGTGGGCTACACCGTTTTTGTTCTATACATTATTATAGAATGTCGGCAGAATACCAACTCTTATCACCCCATTATTCATTCACGCTAGTAAAGTTGGTCTCCCCATTGGTCTCCCGAAACGTTCTACCCGTTACTTTTTCTTTCTTTCATCAAAAGTCGGCAGTCGGTTGAGGTCTGTTTTGGCTATGAATCCCCTTGAAATATCTTATCAAATCTACTACCAAGCCGTTTTTTTGAACCATTTTTTCGGCTCTATGACCTCATTTTTTGTCCAATTCATAACAGATTGTATATCAACTCCCTGTAATAAACATATTGATAAAAGTATGATTTCTTGCAGATATACTATATTGTTTTTATAGATATTATCCATCTGTTTATCAGATACTTACTTAGGAATTGTATTATTCGTTTCTTGTAATTTTGCAATCGAAATCACAAGCAATGCACATGCTTGCAGCGGTGAGTGAATTGCGTTGGTTGAGTGGTTGAGGTATTAATCGACAAAATTAATAAAAAATGAATAAGAATCAAAACATTACCATTATTAATGGTTCGGAACTTCTCTCGAAGTTGGAGCAACCGTTGGATGAATTAAGGACGGGCGTGAGGAATCTGCAAGCGGAAGTCAGAAGGAAGACAACGGTCAAGTATTATACCATATCCGAAGCTTGCGACATTCTGCATGTCTCACGAAGTTCTATAAATAGGTACATCAGGGCTGGACTTCTGACAGCCCACAAAGCAGGGAGAAGGGTTCTAATATCGGAAGCGAGCATTAGAAAAGCCCTGATACCTATTAATAATGTAGATAACAACAAATACCAATTTTAAATTTTTCAAATATGATAAAACGCCAAATGCGGGTTATGGACTTCATAACCAGAGAGCGAGTATATCGCTTTTTAGAAGAATACAGTAAAAGCACATTAGCTAAATTCCTGCGTTCTTATTTCCCTAAAGAAGTGGTTGATTCTCTTTTGGCTTCATTTGAAGTCAGAATTGATACGAGGTGTTGCTATAAAGGGGATTATGCAGCAATCTTGGTATTCAAAAGCAAGAACGGGAAAATTCGTGATGTAAGGATGATACTCTTTAACCCCGACACAGGAATGATTGTCCGTGACGGAGACGGGGATGCACTTATCCAACATACCAAAAAACAGAACTCCCATGTGGAATACGAATCTGTTCCGTATGGTGACAAGTATTGTTCTCTCGCAAAAGAATTAAGCGAGGGATACGCTATAGCAATTCTACCCACTCTCTTTGGTATGCAGAGAATCAATGGGGCAAAACATATTGGCGTGGTAACATCCCCTGTTGATGCGTTGGTTATGTCAATCATAGATCCACATCGTACGTGGCTGGCTACTGGGCATGAGGGTAAGTTTGGTATTGCATTATATCATCCTAACGTGATACAGGATTTGCGTGAAACGGGTGTACGGGTTACGCTTTATCCTGAATTTGACGGAGAGGCAGAAGCCGAACAAATAAAGTTCCATTTGTTGCAAAACAGGGTACTAGCCGATGTTTATCCACATCTTAATTATCTCAAGAATTGTGAGTTTGTGGGACACCGTAAGAGCATTGCCACCATTGCCTTAAAAATGGTTGATATGCAGTTCTCTTACAGCGATATAATGCTCGCTCTACGGTTGGTTGACGAACAGAATATACTACCGTATTAAGCACAGGAGCACGGGGCAATTAATATCAAGGTGGTTGCCCCGTGTCTATGAAACCTACCAAGTCGGTTCTTTGTATCCACCTTGATAACGTGATTAGCACAATAAAATATTAACCCGATTGCAAATGATGTTCTGATTATCTGCAATCTAAAAACAGAACAAAAAATGAGAAAAACAATTAATAGCAGCAAATTACAGTTTGATACAGTAAGATTCTGTACAAGTAGTGATAACATCTCATTGATTAAGGGTAAAGAGCATATTTTCAAGCATACACTTGATATGGAGACAGGAGAATTGTCAATTATAGAGTTTAACTCACAAGCCAATCAAAACAATCGTGGGCTTGTGCCATTCTCCCTCTATATCCATGCCAACAGGCAGTCCAAGAGAATGACCATAGAGTTCTCCTCCAAATTGCTGTTGGAAGATTATCCCCTACTTATATCAGAGGACACCTTTCCGCAAGCATTACGGAACATAGAGAAGTTGGGCATCTGCAAACTTAATGTGGAAGCCATTATTGAGGATTGTTCTTTCAATAAACTCCACGTTACAAAAGATGTGGATATGGAACTCACAGAATCCATACTGAATACACTGAACCTATGCACAGGCGACTATCGCAGATATAACTGGAAGCGTTATATGGGAGAAAGTATCTGTTTCAAGAAAGATGTAAAGACAAGAGATTGCCAAGAGGAGCTGAACATCTACAACAAAGAAGTGGAAATCCTCACAGGCAAGAACAAGCCATTTCTGAAAATGGTGAGCAACCCGACAGAAATTCTGAAATATTATCAAAAGAAAACGAGGTTTGAACTGAAAATGGAAACGAAAAGGATGATTATGAAAAAGCTGAAAATATCCGATACATCATACTACAATGTCATGCGTGGCAATCCGAATATCCTATTGGAACAGTTTGATTGCATATTCACTCCCTCTGCCAATAGCAAGGCTGCTGATACATCACTTATTAATGGTTTTACCGACTATACCTTGTTCTGTACACTCTGTTTTCATAAATTCAACTTAAAGACAATAGAGCAGGATATAAAAGACAGGAGACTGTATGGACCAAATTCACGATGTGCGTTGGGACGGGCAATGAACAAAGTAAAATCAATGGCTCATGCTTGGAATAAACAGTCCACGAATGCCAATAGCATTATCGAAGAAATCAGGGAAAAACTGGAAAGCAAAAGTATGATCTTGTAAGGCTAAAGATATGGTATTGGAAGTGTGTGGTAATTAACCAAATGATTGACACTCACTGTATATGAAAGCCTTGTCACGAAATATGACAAGCCGTCATATTATGCGATTCCAATCAGTACTAAATCACTTGAAAACAGCAAATGTACATGATATTGAGAGGAACGATTCTTGAAAGAAAAAATGATAGAATAAAAAAGTATTGCTATGTCTAAGAAAGAATTTTTCTATTGTAAAGATGTAATCAGATTCTCCCTGAAGAATGCCACGAAGCCGATTTCCACAATCAGACTACGGATGAATCTGCATGGTGAAAGACTGACATTCTATCTGCCTGTCGAGTACAAGATACAGCCCAGACATTGGGACAAGGAAATGGGGTGTGCCATAGAGGACAGCAAACGGAATCCCGACTTGAAAGGGAATATACGGCTGCAACTGATATTACGCAATATCAACAAAGAGATTGAGAAAACCACCAATGCCCTAATCAAGGTGTTGGAGGAAATGAAATTGCACGAAATCTATCCTAGTGTGGATGCCGTGCGTACAAAATTGCGTGAAGAATTGAACCAAGCTACAAAGGAAAAGCGGATGTTTGCAGACTTCATCAGTTTCATGGAATATTACATTTCCCTCTGTAAGGACGGAACTATACTGAACAGCAAAGGGGGAAGACTGGCAGCAGGTACAATACAGAGCTATGCTTCAACTCTGAAAATCGTAAAGCAGTATTGTGCCAACAGACGGATAAAGTTGAGATTGGACGGTGTAACTGTGAACTTCTACAATGACTTTGTGAAATTCATGAATGAAGCCAGCCATTCCCGTGGAAAATACAAGCCGAATGCGATTGGAAAATTCGTCAAGAGCATAAAGGCTATGTTGCGGTATGCCTACGAGAACAACTATACCGCCAATGACGACTTTAAGCGCAAGGAGTTCAAAGTGTATAAGGAAAATGTGGAAACGGTCTATCTGACGGAGAAAGAATTGGATAACCTCTACAATCTTGAACTCAACGAGGGTGAATCTTGTGTAAGGGACAGCTTCATTGTCTCAAGCTATACAGGGTTGCGCTATTCCGATATAGCACGCTTACAGCAGAAACACTTGGACTTTGACAACAAACTGCTGACGATTGTAACCCAAAAGACCAATACGCTTGTAGTAATACCCATGCACCCTAAGGTGGAAGCCATTTTCCGCAAGTATGGAAACCAACCGCCTGCCGTGCAGTCCAACCAAAGTACGAACAGAATATTAAAAAAATTGTGCCGTAAGGCAGGAATTACTAACTTTGTCTCCGTGGTCGAGACATCGGGTGGAATTAAGCATGAGATTACCCATGAGAAGTGCGACATGGTAACCAGTCATACAGCCCGAAGAAGTTTCGCTACCAATGCTTACAGGGCAGGAATACCGAGCTTGTCTATCATGCAGATAACGGGACACAGCACGGAAACCAGTTTTATGAAGTATATCAGAATATCCAAGGAAGAGAATGCGATTGCATTAAGCAAGCATACTTTTTTCCGAGCTAATGTATAATAAACAAATATCTAAAAATGATGAACGATAAAGAATTGAAGTACAGAAAGAGTATAGAGGAGTTTATCTTTGTTGCAGAATCCTCTACTGAAATAATATGCGATATTGTTACAAACGAATTGTCCCTAAATGAGCATTATAAGGAAAAGACGGAGGTTAGGTTGAGGAATGCATTAGAGGTGTTCTTTAAGAATAATCGTATATATTATCCCGACAATAATATGTTTGAAGGAAAAATCGTGTTTAATCCTGAAATGATGCACGACTTGACTGCAAATGAGTTTACTTATAACGGGGTAACGTATAAGGAAGATTTCTCCGACTATGACGAGACAACAACCAATACGTATCGGTTGGCGCATGAACAGTATCTAAGGGAAAAGTATCACACAGACAGGTTTGACTACATGAAATCGGAAACAAACATAGTGGAACTATTCCAAGATGAACAGTTTTTTAAGAAATTATACACCGAAATTAATGGAGAGGGCAAGAAGCGAAACAAAGATTTGGATTGTATAAAAATATCATCCTTAAAGAAATATACAATACAACTTGAAACGGTTGTTTCCCGTTTGGACTCCCTTTCCGATAAAATAAATGTAAAGTGTGCCTTTGATATTAAACGCTGGGAAGAGTGTGTCCGAGACTATTCTTATAATCTTTTGATATTACTGTCCAAAGTTGGTTATCCCGACTTCAACACCATAGACGGAGTGTTTATATTGAAAAACTTACTTGATGCTGTTGGCATTGATATGTCAATGGATGATACAGATAAGTTTATTGCTGCGGTAATAGGCTGTCCGATAAGTACAGTAACCACCTATCGGAACAAGTTTAATGAATGGGGGCGTAAAGCTGATGAAGCACGATTAAGTAAGTTGCAAACCATACAGGGTTTATCCGAAGCGTTGCTTAATCATGAAGGTAAAAATGAACAAAACCAAGTAGTGAAAAAATTCTTATCTTCTATTGGAAAAACCGTAAGAGACGCAAAAGAAGCAAGCAAGAGAAAGAAATAGTATGCCTACAAAGAACACCATACGCAGACATTATCTGATAATCCGCAGAATATTGCGGAATGACTATCCGAGCAAACATATCCTGCTTGAATACATGAAGCAATATGACGTGGAAGTTGGAGAAAGGACTTTCCAAAGAGACTTGGCAGAGATACGCAGCAACTTCGACATTGAAATCATATATGATGAAAAGAGGAACGGCTACTTTGCACAGACTGACAGTACATTGGAATTAGACAAGTTACTGTATTTTATAGGATTGGCGGAAAGCTCGGATATTGCCCTCTCTACCATGAGGGACAAAAACAGGCTGCTGCAATATCTTGCTGTCAGCCCCGATCCCCGTGCAAAGGGAGTGGAACATATCGGGTGGCTGTTGAGGGCTATCCAAAATCAGACGGTTGTCCGCTTTTCCCATTATAATTACCAGTCGGGAGAAACCAAAGACTATACCGTCTGTCCCTACTTGCTGAAAGAGTTTGAGGGTATGTGGTATTTGTTTGCCTTTGTGGATAAGTTGAAATCATTCCGTACATTCGGGTTGGACAGAATACACAATCTTACAATAACAGACGATGTGTTCCAACGAGAACCTGCATTGGAAGAAACAGCACAACGCTTTGATGATGTGTATGGGCTTGTCTATGAACCCGACAACAATCCGACTGCCCCGATAGAAGAAGTCAGGTTGAAGGTCTCTCCTTCCATGTTGCCCTATCTCCATTCGTTGCCAATCCATTCCTCACAGGTAATAGAGGGTGATGTTATCACCCTGCATCTGATAATCAATCCCGAATTGGAGAATAGGATAATGAGTTATGGAGAACATATAGAGGTGTTGTCTCCGTTGTCATTGAGGGAAAGTATAAAGAACAGAATACAAAAGATGTTATCCAATTATAAATGAATTATTGCCAGATTATTTGCATGAGCCGTTGCAGCAATGTAACGGTATTTTTTTGCCATTTTCTCAGCAGGAATGAAAGATATTAGACCACCGACTTAAACTGACGTACCCCTAATCTTACCTTTGCGGAAAAAACAGGCTTATATGTCAAAATTGATAGGAGGAAAGAAATCGGCAGGGGAACAATCGAAAAATTGTGCGATAAGGAAAACTTGGTGTACGCTGTACTTTATGTCAAATTTATCGCTCTCCACCTGTCCTATGAAACTGGGTGAACATTCCAATATCGCAGCCAGTCCACGCTGCGATATGCCAAGTTCCTTTCGTTTCTCCCGAACCTTATTAATGACGAATAAATCGACCTTTGACTTCATAAAACCCTGTTTTCAAGATTGTAAAGTTGAAAAAAAGATTTATCTTTGTGCTTAGTAATAATAAGCATACATAAAAAGACATAAGATTATGGGTAAGAAATTAGTAAAAGGCGGTTGGGTGTATGACTATGACATTTCAGCTGAATATCGTAGAAAATATGACTGTGAACTTACAGATGTTCGCTACGTGTTAGGGGAGCAATTCGATACGGATAAACGGAATGTATTGATTTGCATCGGTATTAATCCCAGTATGGCAATGCCAAACTTCCTTGACCCGACACTTAGGAGGGTGCAGGACTACGCAAAAAGAAGCGGTGAATATGGAGCATGGTATATGCTGAATGTCTATCCCCAAAGAGCGACCAATCCGAACAACATGGATACGGACAATACTTATAGCATGGAAATCCATTTGCGCAATCTTACAGCCATAGAAGAACTATTGTCCACCATTGAACGGGCAGATGTGTGGTGCGCTTGGGGTGCGGTTATTGATGATGCAAAACGGACGTACTTGTCTGATTTGTTATTCGGAAACGAAGATAAGAACATACAAGGTATAATCAGCCTGTTCAGTGGAAGCTATCATTTCAAAGCCTACGGAGCTACCACGAAAGGCTATCCTAAACACCCTCTTCTGATAGGGAAAGAAGCAAAGTTGAAAAACTTAAATGAAGTAGGATTGAAAGGATTATCAGATAGGATTATTAATAAAGTTAAGAAATAGCATTATGAAATTGAAGTATTTATTGGCTGCTTGTACAGCCTTTTTTCTTGTATCTTGCAGTAATGATGATGAACTGCCCCAACTGCTCCAACATGGTGATATTGTAGGGCTGAATATCAAAGATGCAAAGTATATCTATACAAGTGGAACTAACACCCGTTCTTCTGCTGCCCAATATCGACAGATTAAGAAAGACGGTAGAGACATGGAATTATCATGGATTGACGATAAGGGTGATACGGTTAGAATAAGCGGTAATCCTAAGATATGGAATATCAATGCAACATATGTTATGGTGAGTACAGAAACACCTATAAATTATAAACCTTCATTTGACGAAGATGGAAATTTGCTTCCAGATGAAATGCCATATGGAGGATACTCTTATCTTATTAATAAAACAACGGAAGCTATATATGATTTAGGTATAGGGCTGAATGGAGAGAATGCAGCAACAGACAATAAAGAAAATATCTATGTTACAGACAACTACACGGGATCATCTTTATATAAAATCCATACACAAGATGTTACAAATTTGAGATTGGAAATGTATGCGCGAGCTTCAGTACCCCCAGCTCAATTTGTTGTGAATAATAAAGGAGTGTGCTTCTACGATTACAGGTATATCCGTCCATCATACGGTACGCAGCAGTTTATCATTTCTAATTTTATCCCCCAAACAGAATACGGAAACGCTTTTGTTTCTCACGACAACGAGGATTTATATCTCACGGCTGTGAGTGGAGAATATGATTCTTACAAACTTGTAGTTAGCAAGTTGAGTGAGAAACAAGAACTCCAAAGTCAAATTATGGCAGAAACGGAGTTTCTTGATTACTGGGGAATATCACAGCCCAACGATATACAAGTGAAATGGAACGAACGTAGGGCTACGATGCTGATAAATGTTTATGGACGCACATACGAATATATACTTGCAACAAGGACATTGACAGAAGTTTCAGCTAATTTGAATGGATTTTTTGCCACCGATCGTTCCACTTATGTCACAACAAATGCTTTATATGCACGAAAATCTGTGGATAAATTGGATATTATAGTATTAGAGGACTACAGTATCAAGGAATTGGACTTGTCAAGCAAAGGCATTGATTTTCGTTCCATTTATACAATGGACGGTTCTGATTTATTGTATTTTGCAGGTTTTCAATATAGCACAAGCCAATCTGTTATCGGAACGATTGATATAGACGGTAATGTGGAAATTACGGAATCAACACCTAATCCTATCACTAACATAATACAAATAAATTAGGGTATGAAAAAGCAGCTCAAACAATTGGAAGAATTTCATCGGTCTTTTGGCTTGTACATAAATGAAAAGCCAACTTTGCGCATCCCCCAAGATTTGCATGAACTTCGTATGCGTGTGATGAAAGAAGAAGTTGATGAATATGCAGAAGAATACGCAATCACAGGAGATACAGAGGATGAACGGCTGCAAGCGGTAGCCAAAGAATTAGCTGATATAGCTTACACCTTGTTGGGAACAGTTGTCTCTCACGGATTGCAGGACGAGTTTGAGCGTATCTTCGATGCGGTGCATGAAAGCAATATGAGCAAATTGGACGAAAATGGGAAACCGATTTATCGTGAAGACGGTAAGATACTAAAATCAAGCCGTTACCATGAACCCGATTTGAGTTTCTTGAAAAATAAGAAATAATTTCTCTATACCAACCGCTATGATTATGAAAAATTGTAGCGGTTGTTTTTGTAAATAAACAAAACCTACGTCAAAAAATGTCGCAGGTCAGGTAATAACTTTGCAATGTATTAATCATAAAAATTAGAAAATATGAAATGCTTTGGAAGAAATGGATTAGAGGGAACTAAAAAACCGAATATAAAATCGGGATTTCCTGAATTGGATAAAATAACAAATGGGTGGAACAATGGCGACTTGATTGTTATTGCTGCTCGTCCTGCAATGGGAAAGTCAGCCTTTGGAATGTCTTTATTAAAAGAAATAGCAGTAAAGAATAGAATACCTACGGCTTTCTTTTCTCTTGAAATGTCAAGTAATCAAGCTATAAACAGATTACGTATGGTATTAAGCAAAGTGGATGGAGCGAAAATAAAGGTTTACGACAATGGTTATACGGATACTTTAAACGAAGAAGAAAAACGCAGACTTGAAGATGCTGGAAAGCAAATGGATATTGCTCCTATTTACCTTGATGACTCTCCCTCTTTGTCCATACACGAATTATCCCAACAAGCAATCCGATTGGTTAGTGATTTTCAAATAAAACTGATTATTGTTGATTATCTACAATTAATGAACTCAGGACTTCTATTCTCAGATAGAAATGAGGAAATGGCTTATATTATACGTAGATTAAAAGCATTGGCTAAAGACTTGAATATCCCGATTATAGTATTCAGTCCAGTATATCGTAGAGAAAGTCGGGAGGAAATAGATGGTATACGTCCTCAATTAAGAGATTTACGTTGTGATGCCATTGAGCAGGATGCAGACATGATTTGTTTTATCCATCGTCCAGAATATTATAGAATTTATAATGATATAAATGGCAATGATTTACATGGTAAGGCAGAAATAATTGTTGCTAAAAATCGTAATGGAAATAGAGGAGATGTACTTTTAAAATTTAATGGAGGATATTCAAGTTTTGATAATTTAGATGAATAAGCCATAGTAACTCATATCCATAGAGCCATTATTCCAATTATGGAGCAGTGGCTCTTTTTTCTGTACCTACGTCTAATTCTGTCGTAACCACCAACCTACCTTTGTTGCAAAAAATCCCATGCAAAGGAAAATATTCAAATTCAAGATAATAAGCAAGGAGAGTAATTGTATCCTGTCGCTTGATTATACTAATCTGACTAACGAGATTATCCGTTCAATCACGAAAAATCTAATCAAAATAGAACCTAACGAGCAATGTAAATTGCTGTTTGTAGGGAAAGAAGATTGCAGGCTTACATTGGAAGATGTCTATAATTTGTCAAGCCTGTTCCAATCGGTTGTAGGTTCGGGTTTGGTATGGGATATTATAGGAGATTACCTATATACGGACGAGAGCCAAGACTTGGACGGTTACCTGCTTATTAACCCTGACCTTATCAATCAATGAGCAATACACTACCACTATTCCAACAATACACTCCATACGATACGGAGATTGTAAAAACCGCCACCCGATATGGCTTATACCTTATCGGTGGAACGGCAATAGACTTGCTGTGTAGGTATTACTCCATTCCGTTTTGGAGAAACAGATCTGATAATGACCTCGATTTTTGGACTTCGTTTGCCAATAAGGAAAGGGGCAGGTTCGTTAAACAGGTGGGTGGCAAATTCGGGATTAGCGTAGAGGACAGTTCCGACTATATGGTTTCCTTAGAACTGGAGAAAGTCAAGATTGAGACTGACATACTGATAGATTATGATTGCGCCAATACAAAGTTTGCATCTTCTATAAACGGAATTTGTGTAATGTCTCCTATATACCTGTTTTCCTCTAAGTTTGACAGATACATTAATACCGCTAACATTCAGCGCAAGAAGACCGATTTTTATGATTTAAGGACATTGCTGTCTATAATCGAAAAGACAAACGGCTTTGATGAACTTGAAAGCCATTTGTCTAATCGGGATTATGACCAGAGAGCCGAAGATATGCTCAACGATATAATTACAAGTATGCTATAAGCTGATATTATTTTCGCCTTTCCTTTTTCTCCCTCTTTTCTTAACGTTTAAGAGGTGATTCAGATAGATACTGGGCTTAAAGTTTACAACCTTTTTAGCAGGAATATCAATCGGGGCGAAAGAAGTCGGATTCATCCCTTTCCTCGCAGCTTTCTGTTTGACAGAGAACGAACCGAAACCGATAAGGGTGATTCTGCCATTCTTTTTCATTTCATTGGCTACGATTTCAATAACAGCATTAAAGGCTTTTTGAGCTTCTGTTTTAGTCAGCCCTGTTTTCTCTGCAAGAGCATTGCACAATTCTTTCTTGTTCATATTCTAATTCTATTGTTCGACAAGATTTTTTCAAGAATCGTTCCTCTGCATAAAAATATGACGAGCCGTCATATAGTGATTTGATAGAATATGACGTGGGATCTGCTTTGATATGACGAGTAGTCATATTGAAAACACGGGTCTCAATCTGGGTCTCAATTCTGTGGCATATTGTGATACCCAATGAAACAACAGGCAACAAACATTCTTGCATCACAAGACAATCAATGTACCTGTATGTATCACTATGTGTCAGTAAGTAGATATGTTACTGCCCCGTACGCACCGCAACAAAATTGAAAATCAATAGTTTACAAAGGCAATATCCAATTTTACACCCAGCAATGTGAAGTTGGGTATTTTTACTTTGATATTTTAGTGAATAGATAAATGGCAAAAAAACTAAGATAAGAAACGAATATTTCTTTTCTCTTTTTCTGCCGTAGTATTAACTTAAAAAATGATTAAACAAGAAACAGATAGAATGAAAGAAACCTGAAAGCGCTTTTGCAATAGGCATAGGCTTTCCATATTTAAGTAAATAATTAATTTAATTAATAACGGAAAAGCGTTTCTGTTCATACGTATAAAAGATATTGAGCTTTAGCTCTTGTTCTCTAATCTCGAATACCGCCAATATTCACTCACGAGGACAAGCTCAGAAGGTTCACGTTCATAGGGCGTGAACCATTCATGCTTGTTTGTGAGTAAGGTAACTTGGCGGTAACCTGAGATTAAAATAAGCGTTGAATGGTTCCGCCTTTTAATTTAGTTAGTAACGTGAAATCAATTATTAAATTATTATCAATTTTGGCTATACTTATAGCCAGTATGTTTTCTGTATCCTCTTGCACAGAGGATTGGGAAGATGCTTATTTAGCAATAGACCAAAATAATTTTAGTATATCCAGTAGCGGAGAAACTAAAACAATTTCTATTCAAACTAATTCAGATTGGAGAGTAGTTACAAAAAATGCTTCTTGGGTAACTTTTGATAAAACATCGGGAACTGGCAATAGTGAATTACAAATTTCTGTTGGTCGGAATCGCTCAAATAAAAGGACTACTATAGTTACAGTTTGTGCAGGTACAGAATCTGCAGAAATAGAAATTGAACAAGCTGCATCAACCACTGGAACGTTATCGGTAACAACCGGAGCATGTACAATTAAGAGAGAAAAAAGTGGGTCTAAGTACAAATATACCATTACAGCAGGGTATAATGTTCAGGGTGGACATTTGGCTTCTGAAGTTGGTATTATGTTTGGAAATTCACCAAGTAAAACTACTGGAACAATAACCGATGGTCTCCATAAAGCAACTGCATATGTAACTACCTCAAACTCAAATTATACTGTAACATATAGAGCGTATGCAGTCAAAAAGTCAAACGGAGCAAAAGTATATGGAACTACTAAAACTAAAAGGTATAAATAGTGGTATGAAAAAAATATTCTCTTTTTTATGTTTATTCTTTATTTGTTGTAGCTTGTCTGCACAGCAGATACAAGAGACTATATATTTCCGCAATGGAAGTGTAATCAAAGGTAATATTGTGGAGCAAAATCCTAATGGCTCTGTTAAGATACAAATAGCAGACGGAAGTCTATTAGTTTATCAGATGTCCGAAGTTGAAAGGATTACTAAAGAAATAAAACAATCTTCTAAGAAAGAAGGGCGTCATAGAGGGCTTGATTTTAGCGTTGACGCAGGATATCATATTGCAACTAAAGGTGGTGGTGGGAGTATTTCTGCCGAAATTGGAATAGGCAAACGTTTCAATAAGAATTTTTATTGGGGGATAGGTACCGGAGCTTTCATTCCTACAAGTGACGGTGACCCTTCAATTCCCTTGACTTCCGATTTTAAAGTATATTTCCCTTTAAAATCTACATCTTTGACTCTCGGGGGGATTATTCGTGCTGGATATGTTTTTAATACCTCTGGTGATATTACCGTTGGAAGTGGCAAGTACCAAACAACAGTTGAAGTCCCGAATAATATTATGATACAAATCATGCCAACTTTGGAAATTCCTTTATCTAAACGGGTAGATTTTAATTTGGGAGTAGGATATACTCATTTTGTCCCAACAAAAGGAAGTGGTAGTAGCGGTGCTTTTAGTATGAGAACTGGATTTAGTTTTCATAAGTCGCCTATTCGTAAGCCTAAAAAGCCAACTCGTGATAGAGGCATGCAAGTAACGTTGGAAGGTGGTAAAGTCAATTTTGGAAGTGATGAATATGACGGTGGAACGGGTGCACTAGTGTTCACTAGTGTTCACTTATAAATTTAATCCTCATATAAATTTAGGTATAGGATTTGGGGGAGATTTTGTTAGTTCTTATGCAGAAGATGGTGTAAAATCTCTCAAGATAAGAGATGACGGTAATGTTTATCACTATAACTCCGACCTTGATGTTAGTATCTCTGCTGTAAAAATATTCGCCAGAGGCTCGTATAGGCTGACGGATAGACGCTTTTCTCCGTTTGTAGCATGTGATGCAGGTGTACGTATCTACTCTATCAATGATTTGTATGGTTATGATACAGCAGATGATAATAGTACGATAGAGTATGTATTAGGAAAACCGTCAAGTATGGGGTTCTTTGCTGCCCCTGCGATTGGATTGTCTTTACGTACAACAAATAATTCATATTTGGAATTAAAAGCTGGTTATTCTTTCGCTCCGGGCATATCAGGAAAGAAAGGCGAGGCAGAGTATGATACCAATAGCTTTCATTTTATCCACGCGGCATCTTGTAAACCTTTGAATATGTCTGCTCCATTCATTTCTTTAGGCTTTACTCACACATTTAAATGGGGTGAGAAATGGGGTAAGTAATGGTCGTTTGATACATTATTTCATAGCTCGTTGAAATAAGCTATCTGTAAACAAAATAAAAGTGTAATTCTATTTAGTGGATGAATTACACTTTTATTTTTCTACACGGGAATTACATTCTTAACCCTTTTTTAGGTCTATTGTCCTCTTTTTGAGTGCGGCTTACACCTACTTTTCTTTGAGTTTCCGGAACTTCATCTTAAACTAACTATTTTAATAGTTTATTAATTAACAAACCTTTCAACGGCTCGCCGTTTATCTTCTGGCAATTGATAAAATGTCTGATTCACAATTAGTTCATTCTGATTTATAGATGTAATATGTGGCTTTAAAATAGTCATATCCTCAAACATCACACCATACTTTAGAAGCCAGATTTCTTGATTATCATTAGTACCATATTTTATATAATTAGCAGCCGTTAAAGCTCTATCATCACCATTTTGAAGAAAATACTTGTAAAAAGCAGCATATAAAATATCAGACAACTTAAATCCAATAAATTTGTCAAGGTAATCATAAGTATCATAGATTATGGTATCATAATCTACATCACGAGCCAATATCCCCCGGTCAACGAGAGGTAAAGAATGGCAATTTTTATTCGGGATTTCCTGATACCTAGCTGTGAATTTAGCTTCTAAACGATTCTCGACATTTCTACGTTTATATAGAGCTCGTTCTTTCGCTCGACTAACATATTGATATCTCAATTGGCACATATTCTTAAATGTTTTGGCTTCAACTCGCCACACTAAAATACGAATAGCAGTATGCAAAACACCCCTTTCTCCTTGCGATAATTCTCTTTTTACATAGTGGGCATAAAAACTATCAAATAGTGATACTAATTTGCTCCAACGATCGCCATTAGTAATTGTATTTGAAGATATAAATTTTTGATTCACAAATAAATAATCTAATAATTGCCTTATTATTTGATTACTTTCATCGTCACTAAGGATTTCAAGTTTACTTTGAGGCAAATTGAAAGAATCATCATAGGTGCCTTCATTTAATTCTTGTTTTATTTCATTCAAATCAATATCATCTATGTGTTCAACATCCAGCATTGAGGTTGATTTTAGGGTAATGGGAGTAGTCATTAATTGTCTAAAACGCGACATTGCAGAAGTTCTAATAACGATAGATCCATAATCAAAATTTGGATCGACAGATGAACGTCCAGCACGACCTATAAGATTTTTCACACCAAGTGGGTCGCTGGATTCAAGCCTGTCAATGAATACTATATCAAAAGGCATATTGATTCCTTGTTCAAGAGTAGAAGTCGCAAAACAAATTTTACAAAATCCTTTACGAGTGAACTCTTCTACTAATAAACGAGCCTCAAGTGGCATAGAACCATGGTGTACTACTATGCCATATGACAATAAATCTATAAATAACGAGTAATAGTTTTGATTCTTAGTTGTTTTTCCACCAGTATATTTCTGTATTTTCTCTATTAAAATCAGGGCATTTTCATCTGAAATTTTTTCGCATTTGGAGATATACTCATTAAATTCATCATGGAACCCACGAGATAGTATTTTAGATTTTGATACATAAAATAGTATAGAGCCTCCCGATTCTATACATCTCATAATTGGATCAAACGAGCATTCTTCCTTACGATTTCCCATTACAGCTTTATCTATTCCAAAATGATAAAACTTAGAGTCATTGTATGCCAAATACAATTGTCCTACATTTTGTTGCCGATAGTTTTTGCTAGATGATTGTCTTTCTGTTAATTTATTACGAGCAATTTGGGATTCCGGATTGCACACAAATGGTTGTGCAAATATCAATTTTGCCTTTGGAAATTTTACATTACATCTACGAACTATACTATCAAAAAACATACCTCTTTGATTATCTTCATTGCTTAATTGAGCCTCATCAAATAGAAATAAACCGACTTTGAATATGTTTGAAAATTTAAATATTTCTCTACAACGCTCTGGTGTTACGATAAAAACATTCTTGTTAGCATGCGCTGTATTTATATGTTCTATAAATGTTAATATATTGACACTTTTTTCAGGGATTAATTCACATAGTCTTGCATAATATTCATTAATAAGTGCTCTTGATGGAACAATAACAACCACATCCGAATCACATTCTTTGATTAGATTCATTATGACAAATGATTTTCCTGTACTTGTTGGTGCGGAAAAACTAAATATTTGGTTATTAGAAATACCATTTGCTATATCTACCTGAATAGGAGTATAGCCATGGTGAAAGTTCTCAAAAATTACATCTTGATATATCTTAAAAATTTGTTCCTTTACTGTACTTGGTTCTGGTAAAGTCTTGTAAAATAAAGCTTGATAGTGAAGCAACTTATTTTCGCGAGACGCAAATAAATTGGGGTAATAAAGTTTTATTAGGGATAATATTTCTGAATCAGAAGACATAATAAGCCCCTCTCCAAAAATACGCAAAATTGTTTCATCAAGAAGATTCTCAATGCTTTCCCCTTTCAATATTTGTTTTATTCTATTCATACATCAATAGCAACGCAAATTAATTCGGTACAATCTACAAGTTGTTTAAAATATTTATTCCTCTCAAGTTTGTTAATCAGTTCGTCATTAGATTCATTTTTGGATGCAAAAGCTGCAATATATCCTTTTTGTCCATTGCAGTAATTTTGGAAAGCTACTTTTCTATCTTGAGGTATGAAAGGATTGACTGTTATTAAATCCTTATCGTCTTTCTTATTATTACGAAAATCCACAATTTGTTTTAATGCGGAATTATGCGCTGTTGTAGCGGCAATATACTTAGATTCCCCAAAAAGAAGGACATCATCCAAATTCATAGAATAGAAGTCAAATCCAGGATTTTGAGCAGCTTGGGTAGCAATTAATTCTCCTATAGGAATATCAAGATAATGATATTCAGAAACGATACTTTGTCTTGCTAATTCAGATACCACCAATTCACCTGAATTTTCATCAACAGCAGTTAAACGTCCATTATTGAGATTTTTTGTTATATGTTTTACTGTTGGTTCAACCCTAGCCCTTAGTGAAATCCTTAAATAATCTGGCATAAAAGAGTCTATCCAACTCATATTAATTAATGAATCAAATATTTGCCGGATTGTCAACTGCAAATTATTAGGATGAATCCGCAATAATTTAATATGTGCTTGAGATAAGCGACAATTACATACGACTGTGAATGGCGGCATATTTTGTTTTTTTAATAGAATTAGAATTTACCCTTTATCAAATAGTTCAATCACCTTATGAATCTCAGAGTATGCTTTCAAATCTTCCGGTGATTCTTTGCAGAGTTGACACAACTTTTCGGAATTTGACTTCGCTTGTTCCAAATCGCCATTCTCAGTCAAGTATTTGTAAAGATTGGTACGTATGAAATACCGTTTGGTCTTTTCATATCCCGGCATATACTTCTGTAGCTCAGGGAGTAATTGGTCATAACTCTCATATCTACGATAAACCACATTTGGTAGAAAGTGAAGTAAGAACCAGAATTCCGTGCATGGATTCGTTTCTACAAACATCACCCTCTCTGCATACTTCCTTGCATTGTACTTTCTTTTTGCCTGTTGATACAACTGCATTTCAGATGGGAACTGGAATAGTCTGTCCATATCAAACAGGCATACGATAAAATCATACTGCTTGTTCAAATAGGATTCAACCAGTTTTAGAATATGCTTGATATCACTATGCTGTGGAAAATCAGGCGCAACCTTGAAAGGATAGCGACACGCAACTCTCAAAGAGTCGAAATAGAACCATTCGGTTTCTCCCTCGCCTATGATGGCGATACTTTTTGTTACTGTTCGCCCCATATCATTAGTCGTTTAAGTTGATATACTGACTGCCAAGAAATGGCAACTTTACTAATTTCCCCTGCTTATAAGCGTTATACGGGGAGAGGTTCTTATGCAATCCCAAGTTAGAAAGTCGTACTACTTGGGTTTCGCCAAGTTCATCTTTATCGGTAAACCATATCGTGTCACGACGAATGAAATCTTCATTGAGAAGATTAATGTCGTGTGTTGTCAGCAACATTTGGGATGTCCCATTACTATTTGCCAAGAAAACTTTCAGAAAATAAGCCAGCAACTCATAATGAATACTTGTTTCGACTTCATCAATAGGTACAAACCGATTTGTCTTTAACAAGAAATTCAGAATCACAGCCATACCCAAAAATCTCATTGTTCCATTAGATTCGTATTCTTCAGACAATTCATAGAGTTTATCGCCAGCCTTATGCTTGAATGTCAATTCAGTATTTGTGATTTTACCTTTTCTAAGCATCTCGGCTTTTGCTTCCTCCCCAATAGGAGCGTTTTGAATCAACTGTTCCAACTCCGGTGTAATCAACTCTTCTTCTTCGTGCAGAACAACATCTTCTATATTAAAATCAGAGGCTTTCAGAAAGGCTAAAACAAACTTCTTTAAATCCCCTGTTTCATCATTATCCAATCGAGATTTTACATATCCTGAAAGCAACATTCCGGGAGCTAATACATCCTTCACTTGCTTGGCAAAATAATCATATACATCATTCAATCTGGTCCGCTCCACATTACTTTTACCAAAGGCAGCAAGCACACTGCAATTATTGATAGTGTTACCAGAAATCACGTCCTGATTCTTCTTTGTCATCTTAAGATTTGCGCCAAACTCTATGATTGAGGAGTCTGTGGCGACATCATAACTACGGCTATACAGCCTGGTAGGACGAATGGAATCATAAACAATCAGCGTTTCGAAATGAATGTGTTTTGCATCCAACTCAAAGCTAAGGATATACTTTGACTGATCGATATAAAATACCATCGACATTTTTGTCTTTTCATTCTTTGAAGTGTCATCCAGCATAAAAGGGACAACCCTTGTTGTCTCATTTCGGTCTTTAGGCATACGTAACACAAGCATCCTGAAAAACTCGACAGCATTCAATATATTGGTTTTTCCTGAGGCATTGGCACCATAAATGATTCCTACTTTCAGCAATCTTACACCGTCTTTCACTTCATACGAATACTCGTCAGACATAAATATGTCTGATGAAGGCTCAAAACTAATTTTTTGAGCTGACTTAATGGAGAAGAAATTCTCAATATTGAATTCTGCTATCATAATCGTTGTCTTTTTCTAATTGATTCCACAAAAATACGAATAAAATACGACTTAGCAAATTATAAAAACATATTTCGTAATAAAACTACAATATTAAGACATAAAACAAATAAAATACGCTTTATATATTCTTTGACATTTAATCAGAAGGCTGGAAACCAGCATTTGTAACTTTTGCTAAAACAAGAAAAAGGATAGAAACATTATTTTACAACTATGCGATTATGATTGGAAGAAATTGTTTGAAAAATGTGTATAGGGATTATTCACTCAGATTGTTGGGAAAGTTAGCTACCTGCAATCCTCCTAATTACAAAACCAGAAAACCATTGGTAGAGTTAAATATGTGCTAATTTAATTTCGTCAATGGGTTATAAATAAAATTTGGTTATATTGTTACTTTTTTCAATCTTTGCAATGTTCTAATCAGCTATAAAAAGCTAAGCAGAACAGTGAACTCTTCACGTTGGATTAAACGTTGGACTAAAAAAAATCGACTGATTAAGATATTGGTAAAGAGTGGATTAGAATTTGAATTCGAGTCCCGTGCGCACCGCGACAACATTTTGAATTCCTTGAAAGTCAATCACTTTCAAGGGATTTTCTTTTTTAGGGGGGCTCAATCGGGAGACCAATCTAATAACAAAATCCTGAACGGGTTCAAGGACATCTATTGGAAATTAATCCAAGAACATCCGGAACTTACTGCAAGGCAGGTGGTGGATTACTACAATCCGAACGCTTCAAACCCGTTTGCCCTGCAGCAAGAGGACTTATTGGTGTGGCCCGTGGATAAAATTATCTATGGGGAATGGGGCAGAGTCAAGCATGAAGTGCGCTCTCCTCCCCAGGAAGTTTGCAAAAAGGGTATTCATCCTTCAGGTTGCATGGCAAGTGTTTCATTACCTGTTTGTTATGAACTGAAGGATGTTTCAGGGATATTTCAGCCAAGTCTCATTTCATTCGCCTGAGATTGAAAAATCGTTCGGCTGAGATCGAAAAATCATTCGGCTGAGAACTTTTCACCGCTTTCCTGAATGACAGAATACTGAAAGATGCCTGAAACATCCTTCATCCTGTAAAGTGCTATATAGTAGTTTGTTAATGTGGGTTTTGAAGGATGAATGCTATTTTTTGAGAAACTCTGGGGAAGGAATACGCGAAAAAGAAGAATAATATAGGGAAGCCCGTCTTAAAATAAAAGAGACCGGACTCAAAAGTATATTTTGAGCCGGTCTCTTCCTCCAGCATCATTCAGGAACATTGAATGAAGTCAGGGACTCCTCAATCCACCATTGGAAATTCAATGGTTTCACTAACTTCGTTCCAGTTTTCGATTGTGAAGTCCCCGGTACTACCCCCAGATAAAATATCTCCTATCACGATGTTAAGGGTCAGACGCGTGTTTGCTGATAAAGTTGAATTCAGGTTACGTGACAGTTTGTGTACGCTGCCATCTTTCAACGTGATGAGTAATTCCAGCGGAGGAGTTTCTGAGGATGGGAATACCATTACAGTGGCATTACTCATTTCCGTTCCGTCTTCCGAACGTTTCAGGTCAAATTTAATCGTCTTTGTCATGTCGGATGCTTCTGCTGTATAGAAGTTGATTTGGTTTGCGATATTTCCGATACGTACCTGCATGTTAGTAATGTTCGAACTGAAGATACCATTGTTTTTCTTCTTGACAATGACTTTCATACCAGCGATGACACGTTTAAGCGATGCTTTTAAGTCTTCTTCTCCTACTTTAGCTTCTTTCACAGCATATACGAGGTCATATACAGGGCGGTAAGTCCCGTCATTGTTGCTCCATAAACTGAAGTAAAGAGAGGATAAGTCTACGCCAATACTGAATCCTGGTGTATGGATAGCCGGAGTGTCATAAATAGGTTCCTCATATTTAGGCGTACCCCAATATACCATATTGTATGTATTCATAGGCAAGTGGAGTTCCCGATTATGTTCACCTTCAAGGATATGCCCGTCTATGATATGGTAGTAGCCATAGAATGGTGTAAGATTGCCATTGACATAGTTTCCGAAATAGGTAGAAGTTCCTGAAATACAGGGGTAAATTTCGATGACGCCAGTCAGCGGGCTTTGATTAAGGGATTCATCAGCGACCGTGGCACTGATTCTTGGGGTTATCATCCTGGTTTCATTGAGAATTTTGTTGTGGTCATCGGATGAACATGATGCAGCCAGAACAAGGAGGCTTAATGCTCCCATCATAACATAATTTTTCATAACCATGTTTTTTAGAGTGAATAAATAAAGATTGGAAACAGAGGAAATTTGGGGATTAGATTTAAATACGCTTCATAAAAGAGGAGTATACCAATAATAGAGCGGTAAAGCGAATTATGGCCTTATGGAAAAATAATCGGTTGTAAAAAACTTATTTCTTTAATCTTACTTTGTAAAGATAGGTATTTAAGTGGTATAATCCAAGTTAAAAACAGCCAATCTATATTTCTAAAACGTAATGAAGCTATTTTATACCTTGAGCAAACAGAAAAACTTGCATTCTAATTATATTCTAATTTCGTCTAAGTCCTTTATAATGCCTTTCACCTGTTATTCCGGTTGGAAGGCTCTATTTTTGCACAAAAATTGAAAAGAAGCATGAAGAGATTACTGATTATCGGCCTGGCTTTTACTGTCTGTGATGCTTTGTATGCCGAGGAAGACATGACGGGGCTTTCGTTGCGGGAAGCGGAAAAGTGCTTTCTGGAACATAATGTGCAGTTGACGGCTCAGAGATATAATGTAGACCGGGCACAGGCACAAGTGGTGCAAGCCCGTTTGTTCGACAATCCGGTCATTTCGTTGGAGCAGAATGTATATAACCGCTTGAACGGGAAATATTTTGATGTGGGCAAGGAGGGAGAAGCTGCGATAGAGATAGAACAGGAGATTCCGATAGCGAGGCAGCGTAGTAAACGTATCAAGTTGGAGGAAATCAACCGTGAAGCGGCCGGATACCGTTTTGAAGAAGTGTTGCGCACCTTGCGGAGCGAATTGTACCGGAGTTTTGTGGATACGTATTACCAGTCACGTTCCGTCAGGGTGTACGACCGTGAAATAACCTCGGTAGGCAAGCTCTTGCAAGCGGTAAGGGAGCAGGAGGGAAAAGGCAACATGTCCCGGATGGAAGTGTCGCGTCTGGAACTGTTTCTTTTGTCTTTGCGGAAAGAACGGCAGGACGCGGAACAGCAATTAGTGGAGATGAGGGGGCGGTTGAATTTGTTGCTGGGTGCTCCGGCCGGACACGACCGGGAACTGGTATTGGACGAGAGCATATTGGAAAAGGTAGACCTGTCCGCTGTTTCGTTTGCCGATTTGGGCACGATGTTGGATTCGCGTCCGGACGTGCGTGCGGCCCGTGCCGAAGTGCGTGCGGCAGAAGCGAATGTGAAACTGCAACGGGCTATGGCGGCTCCCGAATTTTCGGTGAGAGGGATGTACGACCGTGCCGGAAACTTCATCAACGACTATTTTGCCATTGGTATCACATGCTCCGTGCCGATTTTCAACCGTAACCAAGGAGAAATCAAATCGGCCAAGCTGGAATTGCTGCAACAGGGCAAGGAGGAGGAGTATGCCGTGGATAAGGCGGAAACGGAACTTTATTCGGCCTGCCATCAATTACAGAAGGCCGTAGAGCTTTACCGGGCATTCGACGGCCGGGTGGAACAGGATTTCGAGCAACTTATGGAGGGCGTCAACGAAAACTTTTACGAGCGCAACATCAATATGCTGGAGTTTATCGATTATTATCAGAGTTATAAAGAAGCTTGCCTGCAATGCTATGCGTTGCGGCGGGATGTGTTCGGGGCAATGGAGAACCTGAACACGGTTGTAGGACGTACGATATTTAAATTTTGAAAAGCATGAACCATATATTTTTCTTAATAAGTTTAGGAGTGTTGGCAGGGGCTTGTTCCCGTTCTGCACAGGTGGCCGGTACGGAGGAGCCGGGAATGTTCCTCACAGACAGTTTGAAACGTGTGGTGTCTGTCGATACGGTCCGTTACCGGCCGGTGGCGGATGAATTGACGTTGACTGGCCGGGTGGCTTTCAATCCGGAAAAGGTGGCGCAGGTTTATCCTATATTCGGAGGGACGGTCGTGGAAGTACGGGCCGAAATCGGGGATTACGTGCGCCGGGGAGACGTGTTGGCCGTCATCCGTAGCGGCGAAGTGGCCGAGTATGAGAAACAACGCAAAGAATCGCAACATCGGTTGGCTCTTGCCCGCCGTAACCTGCATTCCGTGCAGGATATGGCGGCATCCGGAATGGCTTCTGAAAAGGATGTCATGCAGGCCCGCAGGGAAGTGGGTGAGGCCGAAGCCGAGGCGGAGAGACTGGCTGAAGTCTTTTCGATTTACCATATGTCGGGCGGGGCCAATTATCAGGTCAAGGCTCCGCTTTCCGGGTTCGTGGTGGAGAAACATGTCAATCCCGAAGAACAGTTACGCTCGGACGACGGTGAGGAAATGTTCACGATTTCCGGATTGGAAAACGTATGGGTGATGGCAGACGTGTATGAAAGCGACATCAGTAAGGTAGGCGAAGGCGATTCGGTGCGTATCACCACGTTGGCCTATCCAGAGGATGTCATTGCCGGGAAGATAGACAAGGTATATAATATGTTGGACGAGGAGAGCAAGACCATGAGCGTGCGGGTGAAATTGGACAATCGCGATTATAAGCTGAAGCCGGGCATGTTTACCCAGGTCCGAGTCTGCGGACGGGGGACGGGCAAGGAACGGCTGTGTGTCCCTTCGCATGCCTTGGTCTTCGAGAATGGCCGCTATTATGTGGTTACGGTGGCATCGGACGACCGTTTGGCGGTGAAAGAAGTGGAGGTGTACCTGCACTCGGATGAGGTCTGCTACCTATCCTCCGGGTTGACGGCGGGCGAGCGCGTCCTGAACCGTAACGTGTTGTTGGTTTATAATGCATTGAATGCAGGTTAGTCGGGAGGAAGGAGTATGCACAAGTTCATAGATAACATCGTGGCTTTTTCGCTGAAGAACAAGTTCTTCATATTTTTCTGTACCACCGTGGCCGTGATAGCGGGGATTGTGTCATTCAAGTATACCCCTATCGATGCGTTCCCGGACGTGACCAATACCAAGGTGACGGTGATTACCCAATGGCCGGGGCGGAGTGCAGAGGAGGTGGAGAAATTCATCACGATTCCTATTGAAATCGCCATGAATTCGGTACAAAACAAAACGGATATACGTTCCACCACGCTTTTCGGGCTTTCGGTCCTCCATGTGATGTTTGAAGATGACGTGGATGATTTCGTGGCACGCCAACAAGTGTATAACCTGTTGAATGATGCAGACTTGCCGGACGGCGTGACACCGGAGGTACAACCGCTTTACGGTCCGACGGGGGAGATTTTCCGTTATACGTTGCGCAGCGAGAAGCGGGGCGTACGTGAATTGAAGACTTTGCAGGATTGGGTGATAGAGCGTAACTTGCGGGCCGTCTCCGGTGTGGCAGACATCGTGAGCTTCGGTGGCGAGGTGAAAACATTCGAAGTAAGCGTCAATCCCCATCAACTGAAAAACTATGGGATTACGTCTTTGGAGCTGTATCAGGCGATAGCCAATAGCAATATCAATGTGGGCGGCGATGTCATTACGAAAAGTTCGCAAGCGTATGTCGTGCGGGGTATCGGGTTGATTAACGACATGGAAGAACTGCGTAACATCGTGGTGAAAAATATCCACGGCACCCCCGTGTTGGTCAAGCATCTGGCCGAGGTGCATGAGGCATGCCTGCCCCGTTTGGGACAAGTGGGGCGTATGGCCGAAGACGATGTCGTGCAGGGTATCGTCATCATGAGGAAAGGAGAGAATCCGGCCGAAGTCATCGATGCGCTGAAAGCCAAGATAGAGTATATTAATAAGGAGGTCTTGCCGGAAGACGTGCAGATCGTGACGTTCTACGACCGGGAAAACCTGGTGAATCTGGCCGTCCATACCGTGTCGCGCAATCTGGTCGAAGGCATCTTGTTGGTGACATTCATCGTGTTGATATTCATGGCCGATTGGCGTACGACGGTGGTAGTGGCTGTGGTGATACCTTTGGCCCTACTGTTTGCTTTTATTTGTTTGCGGGTCATGGGCATGTCGGCCAACCTGCTCTCCATGGGGGCCATAGACTTCGGTATTATTATCGACGGGGCGGTCGTCATGGTGGAAGGGATATTCGTGGCACTCGACCGGAAAGCCAAAGAAGTGGGGATGCCCACTTTCAACCTGATGTCGAAAATGGGGCTTATCCGGCAGACGGCCAAAGAGAAAGCCCGCGCCGTGTTTTTCTCCAAACTCATTATTATCACTGCGCTGATACCTATCTTCTCCTTCCAGAAAGTGGAAGGGAAGATGTTCTCCCCGTTGGCATACACTTTGGGATTCGCTTTGTTGGGAGCTTTGTTGTTCACGTTGACCTTGGTTCCGGTCATGTCGTCCATGTTGCTGAAACGGAACGTGCGCGAGAAGAACAACTTCTTTGTGCGTTTCATCAACGGGAAATCCGTGGCCTTTTTCGACAAATGCCATGCCCATCGGAAAATATCCGTCGGCATTGCCGGTATCGTGGCCGTGGGCGGTCTGTGGATGTTTACTTTGTTGGGGACGGAATTCCTGCCCCAGTTGAATGAAGGATCCATTTATATCCGTGCCACTCTGCCACAGAGCATTTCGCTGAACGAGTCGGTACAACTGGCCAACAAGATGCGGGCCAGACTGGCCGCTTATCCCGAAGTGAAACAGGTGCTTTCCCAAACCGGGCGGCCGAACGACGGTACGGATGCGACGGGATTCTATAATATCGAGTTCCACGTGGACATTTATCCCGAAAAAGAGTGGGAGAGCGGATTGGACAAGATGCAACTGATCGAGAAGATGCAGGAAGATCTTTCGATGTATCCGGGCATAGACTTCAATTTCTCCCAACCCATTACGGATAATGTGGAAGAGGCGGCTTCGGGGGTGAAAGGTTCCATTGCCGTGAAGGTATTCGGGAAGGATTTGTACCGTTCGGAAAAGATTGCCATGGAAATCGACAAGATTCTCGGTACGGTCGAAGGAATTGAGGACTTGGGAGTGATTCGGAACATCGGGCAACCGGAGTTGCGTATAGAATTGGACGAGGGACGTCTGGCACGTTACGGGGTGTCCAAAGAGGATGTGCAGGCCATTATCGAAATGGCCATCGGCGGAAAGTCGGCTTCGTTGTTGTACGAAGATGAACGCAAGTTCAACATCATGGTACGTTATAAACCGGAATTCAGGCAGGACGAGGAAGAAATCGGGAAAATACTTGTGCCGACAATGGATGGGGCGATGATACCCATCAAGGAATTGGCGGAAATAAGGACCATTACCGGCCCGTTGTTGATTTTCCGCGACAATCATGTACGCTTTTGTGCCGTGAAGTTCTCGGTGCGTGGCCGGGATATGGGAACGGCCGTGGCCGAAGCACAGGAGAAGGTGAATGCCTCCGTCCGTTTGCCCGAAGGGTACAGTTTGAAATGGACCGGGGATTTCGAGAATCAGCAGCGGGCCACGAAACGTTTGTCGCAAGTGGTTCCGGTAAGTATCGCCATCATTTTTGTCATCCTGTTCATTTTGTTCTCCAATGCTCGGGATGCCGGTCTGGTACTGTTGAATGTACCTTTTGCGGCTGCAGGAGGTATTGTGGCATTGTGGGCTACTGGGTTTAACTTTTCGATTTCGGCCGGTATCGGTTTCATCGCCTTGTTCGGTATCTGTATCCAGAACGGCGTGATTATGATTTCGGATATCAAGCATAACCTGAAAGAACGGTTGGCGTTGTCGTGTGCCGTGAAAGAAAGTGTGCGTTCCCGTGTCCGTCCGGTGATCATGACGGCTGCGATGGCCGCCATCGGTCTGATTCCGGCAGCCGTAAGCCATGGCATCGGTTCGGAGTCGCAACGCCCGTTGGCCATAGTCATCATCGGCGGTCTGGTGGGAGCTACTTTCTTTGCCCTGTTCGTATTTCCTTTGATTGTAGAGTTTGTCTATGGTAAAATGTTGTATGATAAAAACGGAAATCTGAAGCAAAGGAGTTTGTGACATGCAAAATCCGTATATTTGCAGATGAAATCCCATGGATGCGAAGATTATGGCAAAAATACTATTGGCGGAAGACGAACAGAACATCGCTTCGTTTATCAGGCGGGGCTTGCAGGAGTTCGGGCATGAAGTACAAGTGGAACATGACGGAGGCACGGCATGGTCTATGTTGCAGGAAGGAGTGTTCGATTTGCTTGTGTTGGATGTCATTATGCCGAAGATGGACGGGCTTGAGGTTTGTCGGCAGTTCCGTTTGAAGGAAGGGTACCATACGCCGGTCATCATGCTGACGGCGTTGGGTACGACCGAGGATATTGTAAAGGGGCTGGATGCCGGGGCGGACGACTATCTGGTGAAACCGTTCAGTTTCCAAGAACTGGAAGCACGTATCAAGGCTTTGTTGAGGCGGGGAAAAGAACGTCCGGACAGGCAACTTTGGTGCCACGACCTCGTGTTGGATTGCGACACCCGCCGTGCACGGCGAGGGGATACGGTGATAGAACTCACCGTCAAGGAATACCGTCTGTTGGAATACTTCATGACCCATCAAGGGGTGGCGCTTTCCCGTCTGGTACTCTTGAAAGACGTGTGGGACAAGAATTTCGATACGAATACCAATGTGGTGGATGTTTATGTGAACTACCTCCGGAACAAGATAGACCGTGATTTTGAGGTCAAGCTTATCCGTACGATTGTCGGGATGGGGTATATCATGGGGGTACAGTAAAGCCGGGAAGGAGGAAGGATGAAGATCGGGTCGAAGATAGCTTTGTTTTATACCGTAATAACCGTCGGTGCCATCGCGCTGATTGTATTGGTGTTCTATCTCTTTACATTGAGATATATAAATAAGGTGTATGATTCGTATCTTTCGGAAAAGGCTTATCTGACGGCTCAAAAGTATTGGGAAAAGGATGAGGTGGACGAATCCCGTTACCGGGAAATACAGCAGAAGTATGACGAACTCCTGCCACAGGCTTATGAAATCTTACTGAATGCCGACAGTGTGACGGCCGTGGCAGACACTTTGGCGAAGTACCTCGACCGCCATCAGCAGGCTCGGCTTTTCAAAAATGAACCGGTAACGTTTGTTTATGGGCGTTTACGGGGCGCGGCTCTTTATTATCCGGACAATGAAGGAAACTTTGTCGTTCTGGTGATGGCTTCCAACCATTATGGGCAGGACATACAGAAACATATATTGATGTTGGCGTTTCTCCTGTTGGCGTTGAGTTGCGGCTTGGTCTTCCTCATCGGAAAGGTGTATGCCAACCGGATTCTCCTTCCTTTGCAACATTTACTGAAAGATTTGAAGCGTATACGTGTCAACAATCTGAATGTCCGGTTGGAGACCTTCGGGAATAAGGATGAATGGGATGAGCTCATTCGTGCGTTGAACGAGATGTTGGACCACTTGGACACGGCTTTTCAGGCCGAGAAGGCTTTTATCAGCAACGCTTCGCATGAATTGAACAATCCGTTGACCGCAATTCAGGGGGAGTGTGAAATCTGTTTGCTGAAACGACGTCCGGCAGAGGAATACGAAGAGGCGTTGCGGCGCATCGCAGATGAGAGCCGACGTATCAGTATGCTGATAAAACATTTGCTGTTTCTTTCGCGGCATGACGAGGATATTCTGTGCCGGGGGACAGAGACGGTTGAACTGGCCGTTTTGTTGCAGGATTTGTGTCGGCAGTATGAACGGGTGCGGTTTGATGTTACGGGAATTGGAGCCGGGAGCGAACTGCGGGCCGATTCTCATCTCCTTCGAGTGGCTTTCCGGAACATTATAGATAATGCCTGCAAGTATTCCCAGGAGGATGTGGAGGTCCGGATGGTACGTATGGAGGACGGGGTGAAGGTGGAAGTTCTGGACCATGGTATAGGTATTCCGGAAGACGACATCAGATATATTTTTAATTCGTTTTATCGTGCCGGTAATGTTCGTGAGTACCATGGACAGGGCATCGGACTGAGCTTGTCGATGCGGATTCTGAAGGTATACGGTGGCCGGATTTCCATCGATTCGTGCCAAGGACAGTATACGAAAGTGACGGTAATTTTTAAGTCTTCGCCAAAGACGAAGTAGACTTTGTATCGGGATATGTTCGTCACTATTTTCTTGAATGTTTCTTTCAAAAACGCAAAAAGAGACTGTTTTTTGCAGTTTTTTTCCGATAATGTTTCATTTTAAAAAGTATAGATTACATAACCGAAAATGAATCTCGGGTAAAATCTGTTACTTTGCAGCGTGGTGATATAATGAAAAACTATTTGCAATATAATAAAGAAACATTATGGATAAGATTTTAGGGAAAGTGCCGATGGGCGAGAAGATTGGTTATTCGTTGGGAGATGCCGCAGCCAATCTCGTTTTTCAGATGATGATGATTTATCAGTTGAAGTTCTACACCGACGTGTTCGGACTTGAAGGGGCGATAGCGGGTACCGTGCTTCTGATTGCGCGGATAGTGGATGCTTTTGTCGACCCGGCTGCCGGTATCTTGTCGGACAAGACACAAACGAAGTGGGGGAAGTTCCGGCCTTGGGTCATTTGGACAGCTCTCCCGTTCATGGTCTTTTATGTGTTGGCTTTCTACAATCCGGGGATAGAGAATAAGGCGTTGGTCGCAGTGTATGCCGGTATTTCATACGTGTTGCTTATGTCTCTTTATTCTTTTAATAATACGCCTTACAGTTCGTTGGGTGGTGTGATGACGGGAGATATGAAGGAGCGTACGAGCATTACTTCTATTCGTTTTGTAGCTGCTACCGTGGCTCAGTTCGTGGTGCAAGGGCTTACGCTTCCTTTGGTTCATAAATTCGGGCGCGGTTCGGGGGCAGACGATGCGCAGGGATGGCTTTCTACCATTACGATTTTTGCGGTAGTGGGATTTGTATTTTTGGTTGTGGCCGGTTTTTCGGCTAAAGAGCGTATTGCACCTCCAGTCTCTCAGAAAATGGATGTCAAGAATGACATTAAGGGGTTGTTTGCCGATGTGTCATGGCGTTCCATGTTTATTCTGACGTTGTTTGTGTTCATCACTTTGGCCATGTGGGGGTCTGCCATGTGTTATTATTTCCAACATTATGTAGACCCGCAGGCGTTGGGGGCTTTTCTCGACCGGCTTGGATTGGTGAAGGAAGAAGGTGCCGCATTGGGGACGGGAATGCAAATACTGGATTCTTTCAGTTTGTTGGCTACCCGGGGAGCTGACGGAGTCATTTCCCCTGCCGAATCGTATTCCATCGGTCTCTCCGTGTTCAATATGGCCGGTGCGCTTGTCCAACTGATAGGAGTGATTACACTTTCCGAATTCCTGGCGAATCGTTATGGAAAGAAATCGACGTTTATGGTTTGTTTAGGTCTCACAGCTTTGTTTACGGCAGCTTTTATGCTTCCATCTAAGGATGATGTGGGCTTGATTTTTACTTTGGGCATCTTAAAGAGTCTGGCGTATGCGCCTACGGTACCATTGCTTTGGGCTATGATAGCCGATGTGGCCGATCACATGGAATATGTGAACCACCGTCGTGCCACGGGGTTGTGTTTTTCCGGGGTGGTCTTTGCTTTGAAAGCCGGTTTAGGCATTGGCGGGGCGATAGCCGGTGGCATCTTATCGGTATTCGGTTACGTCAACGACGTGACGATAGCTCAGTCGTCGGCTTCTTTGTTTGGTATCCGGATGGCCTCCAGTATTGTGCCCGGTATATGTTTCGGTATTGGGGTAGTAGCTCTTTTCTTCTATCCTATTTCAAAAGCGTTGAATGAAAAGATGCAGATGGAGTTAGCCCGAAGAAGAGAAGATGAATTTGGTAATAATTAAAATAAAAAGATAGAAGATGGGATTATTCAAAAGAAGTATGTTTTTAGGGATGGCTGCTATTGCCATTTTGGACGGTTTTGCACAGGCAGAAAATACTCTACGTGGAGCGTTTGCCGATAAGTTCCTGATAGGAACCGCACTTAATGTCCGCCAAGTAGAAAGTAAAGACAAAGCCTTGCAGGCATTGGTGCGTGACCAGTTCAGTGCCGTGGTGGCAGAGAATTGCATGAAGGCTGAAGTGGTGCAGCCTAAGGAAGGGGTCTTTAAGTTCGAAGATGGCGACCGTTTATGCGATTTGGCAGAGAAAAATGGTCAAGTCGTTACCGGGCATTGCCTGATATGGCATTCTCAGGCACCAAAATGGTTTTTCAAGGACAAGGAAGGAAAGACGGTAAGTCGGGATGTTTTGATTCAACGTATGAAGGACCATATATATAAGGTCGTGGGGCATTACAAAGGCCGTGTCAAGGGTTGGGACGTGGTCAACGAAGCAATCGAAGGAAACGGTGAATTCCGGAAATCTCCTTTTTATAAGATCATAGGACCTGACTTTATCCGTTTGGCTTTTCAGTTTGCCCATGAGGCAGACCCTGATGTGGAGCTTTATTACAACGATTACGGTATGGACTCTCCTCGCAAACGTGAGGCTGTGGTGCGTCTGGTCAAAGACTTGAAGGCTCATGGTTGCCGTATTGATGCGGTAGGCATGCAATCACATTTAGGTCTTAATACGTCGCTTGGCGAATATGAAAAAAGTATGGAAGCTTTTATCGGTGCCGGGGTAAAAGTATTGGTAACGGAAATGGAACTTAGCGTATTGCCTTGGCCAAAAGGAAATTACGGAGCCGCAATAGAGACTAATTTTGCTTATAAGGATGAGATGGATCCCTATAAGGACGGACTTCCGGAAGAAAAGGCTAAGGAACAAAATGATTTTTATATTAAGTTATTCGATATTTATCTGCGTCACAGCAAGGACATCGGCCGCGTCACATTTTGGGGAGTCTCCGACGGTGACTCTTGGAAAAACAATTTTCCTATACATGGGCGTACGGACTATCCGTTGGCTTTCGACCGGGATTTGAAGCCTAAGCCGTTTGTGAAGACCGTCATAGAAATGGCGAAGTCCGGACGTTATGACAAATAGTCTGAAAGAGGAGAGTGTATATATAATATAACTAAAAACTATTCACAATATGAAGAAGAGATATTTGATTCCGGGAGATTATATGGCAGACCCGTCGGTACATGTGTTTGAAGGTAAAGTATATATTTATCCGTCTCACGATTGGGAGAGCGGTATTCCCGAAGATGATTGGGGAGCACATTTTGATATGCGCGACTATCATGTTTTCTCGTTGGAAGATGTGATGGAAGGAGATGTGACAGACCATGGTAGGGTTCTTGACAAGACGGATGTGCCTTGGGTAAAGCGTCAGATGTGGGATTGCGACTGTTGTGAAAAGGACGGAAAGTATTATCTTTATTTCCCGGCCAAAGACCATACGGACATCTTCCGTCTGGGAGTGGCTGTCAGTGACACGCCTTACGGCCCGTTTGTGCCGGAACCGGATCCTATCAGGGGAAGTTATTCCATGGATCCGGCCGTATTTAAGGATGATGACGGTCAGGTATATGTTTATTTCGGGGGACTGATGGGCGGTCAACTTCAGCGTTATAAGGATAATAGTGCTTTGGAATGTGCGGAATTTCCGGCTGACGATGAACCGGCCATACCTTCTCGTGTGGCACGTTTGACGGAAGATATGAAGCAGTTTGCCGAAGAGCCGCGTCCCGTGGTAATTTTGGACGAGAACGGAAAACCGCTGACAGCAGGCGACCATGACCGTCGTTTTTTCGAAGCTTCATGGATGCATAAATACAATGGAAAGTACTATTTCTCTTATTCCACGGGAGATACGCATTTTTTGTGTTATGCCATCGGTGATAACCCATACGGCCCGTTTGTTTACCAAGGAGTAATTCTTACTCCTGTGGTAGGATGGACCACCCATCACTGTATTGTGGAGTACAAAGGAAAATGGTATTTGTTCCATCACGATTCAGTGCCGTCGGGAGGACGTACGTGGTTACGTAGCCTGAAAGTCTGTGAATTGCATTATGATGCAGAAGGAAAGATCGGGACGATAGAAGGAAAGGATGATTAACGGTTATGATCGGATGAAAAACTGGTTGTGGATTATAGGCTTGTTTTTCGTACTTTCGCTCCATGCAGAGGATGGCCATCGGCTATGGCTCCGCATGGAGCGAAATGCGGTACCGGCTGACGTGCGTCTGGTGGAAGGTACGAGACGGACGGCTATTTTGGATATTGCGTCTCGTGAATTGAAAGACTTTTGGAAAGGGGAGGGACGTGTGCTTCTTTGTGTATCTAAAGGTGGGGCTACGAGGGATGGTTTTACGATTCGTAAGAAAGGACAGGACATGGAACTTTCTTCGGCATCCGACCGCGGCGTGCTTTATGCAGCCTATGATTTGCTACGCAGGCAGCAGACCGGAGATTTACTGTCGGATGGTACGGTTGTGACAGAAATGCCTTCTTACGACATTCGTATCCTAAACCATTGGGACAATCCCGATGGGACGGTAGAGAGAGGTTATGCCGGGCGTTCGATATGGAAGTGGGACGAGTTGCCCGAAACGGTTTCCCCATTGTACGAGGAATATGCGCGTGCCAATGCTTCCGTCGGTATCAATGCCGTAGTGCTCAATAATGTGAATGCCAAACCGCAGATGCTTTCCACTGGAATGCTTCGTAAAGTAGCGGTTATTGCCGATGTGCTGCGCCCATATGGCATAAGGACTTATTTGTCGGTGAACTTTGCTTCCCCGAAAGCCCTTGGAGAGTTGTCTACGGCAGACCCTTTGGACACGGATGTACAGCGGTGGTGGAAGAAGAAGACTAAGGAAATTTACCGCTTGATTCCCGATTTCGGTGGTTTTCTGGTCAAGGCGAACAGCGAAGGGGAGCCCGGTCCGCAAGATTACGGGCGGACGCATGCCGATGGAGCCAATATGTTGGCTGACATACTCGCTCCTCACGGAGGTGTAGTAATGTGGCGGGCATTTGTTTATCAGGCGTCAAGTCCCGACCGGGCATGTCAGGCATACGAGGAGTTTATGCCTTTCGATGGGCAATTCCGTGAAAACGTGATTGTACAGGTGAAAAATGGTCCGATAGACTTTCAACCTCGTGAACCTTTCAGTCCCTTGTTCGGTGCCATGCAACACACGCAGGTTATGCCGGAATTTCAGATAACCCAGGAGTATTTGGGGCAGTCCATTCATACGGTCTTTTTACCTACGATGTGGAAAGCTTGTTTAGATGCCGAAACCTATCGGGATGGAGGCGGAACAGTAGTAGAGGTCACACAGCATCGGGTCGGTATTCATTCCCGGTCGGCCATGGCGGGAGTGGCCAACATCGGGGATGTGGTCAACTGGACCGGAAGCGATATGGCACAGGCTAATTGGTATGCTTTCGGTCGTTTGTGTTGGAATACCGAACTGTCGGCAGCACAGATTGCCGAAGAGTTTCTGAAGCAGACATTCTCGGCTGATGAACATTTCGTCGAACCGGTACGCCAGTTGCTTTTACGTTCATGGGATACGGCAGTCAGCTATATGATGCCGTTGGGGTTGCATCATATCTTTTCTTTCGGGCATCATTACGGGCCTGAGCCATGGTGTGCTCCTCCGAATACCCGTCTGGATTGGTTGCCGAAGTACTACCATCGGGCTGATTCGATAGGGATCGGTTTCGACCGTACGGTACGGGGGTCTAAGGCCGTGTTACAATATCACGAACCGTTAGCTACGTTTTATGGAGATTTGGAAACCTGTCCCGAAGATTATTTGCTGTGGTTCCATCATGTACCTTGGGGATATGTAATGCGGAATGGTTTGACTTTGTGGGATAATCTGTGTTACATTTATAATGATGGTGCCGAAGAAGCTCGGGAGTTTGTGGATTTGTGGCAGAAAGCCCGGCCTTATATCGATTCGGAACGTTATGAGAGGCTGTTGAAACGTTTTGAACGTCAGGCTAAGGATGCGGAATGGTGGCGGGATGCTTGCCTGCTTTATTTCCAGATGTATTCTCGTCGTCCGATACCGGCCGATTGTCCGCCCCCAGTACATAAACTGGACGATTTAATGAAATACAGGTTACATATAGACAATTATACTGCAGCCGACATGGATAAATTGCCGTAAAATACCGAGAATGTTACAAAGGATATAGAAAATGTAACATGAGAGCATTAGTACTTTTTTTAATCATTGAAGCGGAAAAGCCTTTTTAGGGAGGCTTTTTCGCTTTTTTTGTAGGAATGAAACAAAATAAAAGAAACATGATACATAGGCGAAAATGACTTTTCGTTTTATCCCGTAATTTAGCACCCGATAACGAGAGATATGATTTATTTTCAAAGAAAGTAATAACATTAATAAAATAATCTAATATGAGTTCAAGGAAAAACAGAAGAAGATTCGCTCCGTTTTGGACTGGTTTGGCATGCTGTGCCTTGGGTTGTTTTTACTCCTGTAACGATGGCTACGATCTGATGGATGAAGATCCGGCGTGGCTGGGCAGTAGTATTTACGACTATTTGAAGTCGAATGGGAATTACACCAATGTGGTGAGGATGATTGATGACTTGGGGTATACCGAAGTCCTTGCCCGTACGGGAAGTAAGACCTTATTTGTAGCAGATGATGATGCTTACGCGCGTTTCTATAATAATAGGAAATGGGGCGTAGGAAGTTATGAAGACTTGTCCGTGGCACAGAAGAAGCAGTTACTTTATGGTTCGATGATCAACAACGCCTGCCAGGTTGCTTACTTGTCAAGTTCTACCGGGCCGACAGAAGGTGACTGTATGCGCCGCTTGACTTCAGCATCGGCATACGATACAGTGCCTATTTTGAAACCTGAAGATATGCCGGAAACAAAGTATTGGGCATATTACAAAAATTCAGGTAAGGCTATCCCGTGTTTGGAAGATATGACCACAGCACCTATGATTCATTTCATTGAGGCTTATTTGCAGAACCGTCGTATATCCAATGATGATTGTAATTTCCTATTTAATTATGCAACGGAACGTAAGCCGGGTGATGCCAATGTTAATGGAGTGATGATGGTAGAACAAAACATTCGTTGTTCGAATGGTTTTGTACATAAGATGGGGGATGTGATGACCCCGCTTCCTAATTTGGCTAATGTCATTGCAGGAATGCCACGTGCACAACAGTATTCTAAGATGTTGGATCGTTTTTCAGCACCTTATTATGATGAATCGTTGACACGAGAGTATAATCGTTTGTATGGTACTAGTTATGATTCCGTTTTTCAGAAACGTTATTTTTCTGAACGTTCACAAAAAGGACAGCCTTTGAATCTCACGCAGAAAGAAGAACCGGTAGAAGCGATGCTAAAATTCGACCCGGGATGGAATGAATATTATTCAGAGTTAAATGCCAGTGTCTCTACGGATGTACTTTTGCAACAAGATATGGCTGTTATGCTTGTGCCGACTGATGCCGCACTTACAGAATATTGGGAGAATGGTGCCGGAAAAGTATTGAAAGATAGGTATGGGGCTTGGGAGAATGTTCCGGATAAAGTGCTTTCGAAGTTATTGAACGTAAACATGCTTAATTCTTTTTCAAATTCTGTTCCCAGTAAATTCAGCACAGTATTGAATGATGCGAATGACGAACTGAAGATTAAAAAGGAAGATGTGGATAGCGTATTCTTCGCTTGTAACGGAGCTGTTTACTTGACGAATAAGGTATTTAGTCCGGTAGCCTATATATCCGTTTCGTTTCCGGCTTTGGTTAACGAAACGATGAATATTATCAATTGGGCTATTGAACAATATGATTACGATGTATATCTAAATTCGCAAAATTCTACTTATAGCTTCTTCATTCCGACGAATCAAGGACTGTTGACTTATGTTGACCCATGTTCTTTTGGTAAGAATCAGACTCAGATTTATGAGTTCCACTATGACGAGAAGGCTCAGACGGAAGCAGAGAAAGTACGGGCTTTTATTTTTAACTATGATGTGGAGTCTGGGACAAGGCTTGATTCGATAGGTGAAGCTTCAACGACTCAGATACGTGACCGTTTGACGGATATTTTGGAAACACATATTGTGGTCGGTGATGTGGAAAGTGGGGAAAAGTATTATAGGACAAAAGACGGAGGTACGATTCTTGTCGAGAATGCCGGGCAGTCTAATATGACAGTTGCCGGAGGATGGCAGTTGGAACATGGTAAAAACTTGCCTGTTGCACAAATCTATCAGGAAGAAAATGGTAAGGCGTATATATTGGAGGGATCGCTTATACAGACAGCCCAGAAATCTGTTCCCGATTTACTGAAAGAACATGATGAGTTTTCGAAATTTTACGAATTGTTGGAAGGCTCCTCCATCATGTCAAATATTATTTCGACAGGAAGCGGTACTGATGCACCATCTTATGCTTGTCCAAGTCCGAGCATTACATTATTTAATACATTCCATTATACGGTGTATGTGCCGACTAACGAGTCTATACAAGCTTTACACGATGAAGGTAAGTTGCCGACTTGGGATGAGGTGGAAGCAGAACAGGATGAGGATGAAAAAGAGAAGAAGACAGAGCAGATTGAAAAATTTCTCAAATATCACATTCAGGATAATTCGTTATATATCGGGCAGGGGAAAATTGCCGAGGCTGAATATGAGACTTCCGCTTATGAACTCAATGGAACTGATAACACTATCTCATACTGTCGTTTGACAGTGGAGGGTGATGACAGTCATCTGACAGTAAAGGATGCGGCAGGAAACAAGCGTAATGTGTTGAAAAATGGTGGCCTTTACAACCTGATGGCACGTGAATACCAATACAATACTGCAGATGTGGCTTCAGCTTCGGAGATTTATACGACATCTTACGCTGTGGTACATCAAATTGATGGGCCATTAATGTGGGAAAAAGACGACGAAGCAGAGAATATGGAATAAAATGTCAAACCAAGTAATATTATAAATGAATGAAAACCCTATATCGACATATTATGTTAGGTGCGTTTGTCGCTTTGCCCTTGATGGGTTTTGCGCAAGCACCCGGGACGATGATTAGTGGTACTGTCTCTGACGATATTGAACCGTTGATGATGGTGAATGTTGTCGAAGTAGACGAGGCTAATCGTATCGTGGCTCACGGTGTAACGGACATCAATGGAAACTTTTCTTTCCGTATTGTGGATCCAAAACATCGTCTGAAGATTTCGTACGTAGGTTATGCCACACAACTTATCCCTATTAAAGGGACACGTTATAATATAAAGTTGAAGAGCAACTTGCAATTAAAGGAGGTGGTCGTGAAACAGAAGCGCGTAATGCAATCCAGTGGCTTGGCCATACCGGAACGTGAAGTTTCGGTGGCTCATCAAACTATTGATGCTAAAGAGTTTGAAGGATTGAGCCTGACGAGCATCGATGAAGCTTTGCAAGGTCGTGTGGCAGGTTTGGATATCGTGTTTAACTCCGGTGACTTAGGATCCGGTACAACCATGCGTTTGCGTGGGGTCAGTTCTATCAACGGTAATACCCAACCGTTGGTAGTAGTAGACGGTAATGTGTTTGAAAGCGATTACTTGTCTGGTTTTGATTTTGCTTCGGCTACAGAGGAACAGTATTCCGAGCTATTGAATGTCAATCCGGACGATATCGCCAGTATTACGGTATTGAAAGATGCCGCGGGGACAGCCATTTATGGTTCGCAGGGGGCAAATGGTGTAATTGAAATTAAGACAAAGCGTGGGGTAAGGGGGAAGACGAGAGTGACTTATTCCTATGCGGCTACGATGACTTATCAACCCAAAGGCATGCGTATGTTGAATGGTGACCAGTACACTATGTTGATGAAAGAAGCATATTATAATCCTGCATTAAGTGATGCGTCGTCCAACATACCGGAATTCAATTACGATCCGTCTTTTGCGGAATATGAGAATTATAATAATAATACGGACTGGGTGGATGCTGTGACCCAAGTGGGTTGGTTGCAGAAGCATTATGTGACACTCTCTGGAGGTGGTGAGAAAGCTGCATTTCGTATCTCTGCCGGTTATGATCACCAGACGGGTACGGTTATAGCTCAGGAACTCGATCGTTTCACTACGCGTGTGGCTTTGGATTATTTTGTGAGTGACCGCATTAAGATTGTAACGAACTTTAATATGACGTATCAAGATAATCAGAAGAACTATGATGACCTGTTGAATATTGCTTACCGTAAAATGCCGAATATGTCTATTTATGAGCAAGATGCTTATGGTAATAACACTTCGAATTACTATCACATGTTGCCAACGGCATCTTCCACATTCCGTCAGGATAAAGACCAATACAGTTTGGTGAATCCGGTAGCTTTAGCATACGAGGCCACTAATGATGAGACATTGTATAAAATGCAGCCCGAGTTTCAATTGCATTATAATCTCTTGGGCTTGGATGAGACCAAGACGCAATTGAAGTATGAAGGCAAAGTGCTGTTCAATATTGAGAATAGGTATACGGACAAGTTCTATCCCTCCAGTTTGGTAACAGCCGGGTGGACGGATAAGAATAACAACAAAGCTTCATCGGAAGCATATAAGGGACGGGCTATCACGACGACACATCGCTTGACATTTATTCCGCACATCATGAATACCGACCATTCTTTCATGGCGATGGCACAGTTCCAACTAACGGACGGTGACTCCAAGAAGCAGTTAAATTCTGTGTATAACCTTCCGACGGGAAGTATTCAGTCTCCTACGGCTGACGGCTTGATATCAGAAATGTCTACGTCTGCCGGTCAATGGAGGAGTGTTTACATGACGTTTTCAGCCCATTATGCATTTAAGAGTCGTTATATTGCAGATTTCTCTATTCGTCGGGATGGTACGACCAAGTTTGGCGATAATAAGCGTTGGGGGAATTTCCCGGCTTTGTCTTTCCGTTGGAATGTGGTGGATGAACCATGGATGAGAGGTACGCAAAAATGGTTGTCTATGCTCTCGCTTCGTCCGGGATGGGGGCGTGTGGGCAGCCAGCCTACGGATGAATATCTTTTTTTCTCGAAGTATACAGGTACGGATTCCTATAATGGAGCCAACTCCATTTATCCGAGCAATATCCGGTTGAGTAATTTGCAGTGGGAGGAGAAAGAAACATGGAATGTAGGTTTTGATCTTGGGTTGTTCAATAATATGATTACGGCAGATTTTAATATCTATACCCAAATGACATCTAAACTTTTGATGCGTGATGTGAAGCTTCCGTCATCATCCGGATTTTCATCACTTTCTTGGACTAATGTAGGAAAAATGCGTAATAACGGTTGGGAATTCAATGTCAATGGGACGGATGTGGTCAAGGTCGGTAAATTCAGATTAGGTTTCAACGTGACGTTTGCCAATAACAAAAACGAAATCGTGGAGATGGATCCTACGGCTTTGTCCAGCTTGAATAAAGACTTCGATAATAAAAATGGTTCTTATCTGACCCGAATCCAGCTCAATAATCCATTTGGAGCTATATACGGTTTCCGTTATAAGGGCGTATATCAGTATTCTGATTATTCGGATGTGGAAGTTCCAGGTGTGAGTGGCCCGAACGCTCCGGTAGCTCGGGATGAGAATGGTAATGTGATTCGTGATAAGGCCGGTTTTACCATTCCAATGGTATTCGGTTATGACAAGACGACGAATACAGAACTGTATGAATTCCAAGGTGGAGATGCCATTTACGAGGATATTAATCATGATGGTAATATCAATGAGTTGGATATAGTTTATCTGGGTTCCTCTTTGCCTAAGATTACCGGTGGATGGGGACTGAAGTTTTCTTATGGCCGTTGGTCGCTCAATGCACAGTTTAACTTCCGCGTGGGGAACAAAGTGATTAACGAAGCCAGAATGAATGCGGAGTCTATGTATAATAACAATAATCAGGCTGCTTCTGTCAATTGGCGTTGGCGTACGGAAGGGCAGCTTGCGGAGATACCCCGTGCCTTGTATAACAAGGGATTTAATTATTTGGGAAGCGATCGTTTCGTGGAGGATGCTTCCTTCATGCGTCTGAATTATCTCTCTTTGGGCTATTCTCTCAACCCCAAGCTGTTGAGACGGATTGGGGTGACCTCGTTGAGCATCAATTTGAATGCCAGCAATCTATTTTGTCTGACAAATTACTCTGGAGCAGATCCAGAGGTCTCATATGGAGGGATGAATGTGGCCACAGATGGAGCCAAGACTCCGCGTTCGCGGCAGTTTACGGCACGTGTGCAGATAGGTTTCTAATATTTAAAATGTTTACGTTATGAAATTCTATATAAACAAACAAGTGACAAGGTTGTTCTCTGTAGCTTTATTCGCTTCTTCGCTGACAGCCTGCGATGATTTTTTGAATATTATTCCACTCAATGACGTGGTGCTGGAGAACTATTGGACAGAAGAGGCCGATGTGGCTAGTGTGGTGAATTCTTGTTATGCGCAGTTGGAGTCGGGCGATTGTTTGAAGCGGATGCTGGTATGGGGTGAGATGCGCTCCGATAATTTGACTACTGGGGCAGGTGCTCCACAAGACATTATCCGGATTGCGGAAGAAAATTTGTTGGAAACGAATGGTTATGCGAAGTGGGAATCCTTCTACCAGTGTATCAACCGCTGTAATACGGTGATTCATTATGCGCCTCAGGTGCAAGCAAAGGATCCTAACTATACGGAGGCTGAATTGAAAGCGAATATTGCAGAAGCTACAGCTATACGCAGTTTATGTTATTTCTATTTGATTCGCACATTCCGTAACGTTCCTTACGTGACGGAACCGTCCATTGACGATACGCAGAACTATCAGGTTCCAGCTTCCGGTTTCGATGAGGTATTGGCTCATATCATTGCAGACTTGGAGGCCGTGAAGAACGATGCGATACGGACTTATGGTGAATATAGTGATGACAATATGAACCGTATCACTCGTTATGCCATATATGCTATGTTGGCAGACATGTATTTGTGGCAGGGGGATTACCAGCGTTGCATAGACTATTGTGATTTGATTATTGATTACAAGAAAGAGCAGTATGATGATATGCTTCAGGAATCTTCTTCTTTTATTGAAAATGTCGAACTCTACGGTGAATTTCCTTTGATTTCGGAGGCTCCTTATGGCTCGTCTTATGCAGGCACGGCATTTACGGAGATATTTGGGGAAGGAAATTCCTTTGAGAGTATCTTTGAATTAAATTTTGTGGATTCGGAGACTCGCGAGAATCTTTTGACGAAAGAATTTTATGGAGCATATAATAGTACGAATGTGGGGCAACTTGCTGCATGCCCGTATCTGAATGCCCAAGTGGCAGATGGCTCAAACCCCTATTTCAAGCGTACAGATTGCCGGGTATATGAAAACATGTCAGGGGAATCTACTGTGAGCATTCGTAAGTATGTCACAGCAGGTGTTGAGTTCAGGACAAATACGACTACGGGGTCGGCTCCAACGGTAACGGAATATACTCGTTCAAACAATGTGGGAAATTGGATTATATATAGGCTTACGGATGTGATGTTGATGAAAGCTGAAGCGGAGGTTCAACTTGCCGGAAATGTGGGAGATGGTTCATCGTTGACATCGGAGCAGGAGGCTCGTTACCGGACTGCTTTCTCCTGTGTGTCAGCCGTATGGAAACGAGCCAATAATAAGCGTGTGGCAACTACTGATACGTTGGTTTTTGAAGATTATGGCACATCACGCTTGAGTATGGAGAATCTTGTGTTGGACGAACGTCAGCGCGAATTGATGTTTGAAGGTAAGCGTTGGTTTGACTTGGTACGTCTTTGCCGGCGTGAGGGTTCCAACACCCGCATGTTGGATAAGGTAATGCAGAAGTTCAGTGAGAACACGGCTGCGCTCCGTATCCGTCTCTCGACTCCCGATGCTCTTTATTTTCCCTATCATGAAGATGAGTTGAAGGCCAATTCTTATCTGGTACAGAATCCGGCCTATGAGAATGAAAATATAACCACAACTGAATAAGAGATATGAAAAGAATAGATAAAATATTGATGCGGTTCGTGTTGGCACTTTTGGTCATACCTGCTTTCACAGTGTCTTGTTCAGACGAACCTTTGGCAGAGAATTATTATACGTTTACAGGAGAGATGGTAACCGATTACCTTCAGAACCGTTCTGGAGAGTTCAGCGACTTCATTACCATTCTTCAGCGTTCTGGTATGTATGGTATGATGGCAGCGTACGGGAGCTATACTTGTTTGGCTCCTAATAATAAAGCTGTGGAGCAATATCTTCATGAATTGGGGATTCAAAGTGTAGATCAGCTTACAAAGGAACAATGCGATACTTTGTCATGGAACCATATTATTGATCAGGCCTATTTCACTACGGACTTGATAGATGGGAATATACCCACGGCTAACATGAATGACCGTTATTTGACGTTTTCTTGTGACTCTGATGCATTGAACAACAATAATGTGATTTATTACATCAATAAGAGTGCGCGGTTGATTGTACGGGACGATTCTGTGGAAAATGGTGTGGTGCACACGCTTGACCGTGTGATTGTACCTCAGTCGTTCCTGTTGCCGGATTTATTAGCGGAAGATTCTACTATTTCCATTTTCAATGAAGCACTCAGGTTGACGGGGTTATGCGATTCGTTGAGACAGTATATCGATCCTACTTACTCTTGTGGGGAAGATTCGGTTAATCAGGATATGGTCATTTCTACGGGAGGGTCATCATACACTATGCGCTATGTGGGTACGCGGATGAAACGTTACACGGCTTTTGTGGAGACAGATGAAGTCTATGCGGCCAATGGCATTTATGATTTGGACGGACTGAAAGCACATGCCAAGCAAGTGTATGACCAGATGTATCCAAAGGATGCCGGATTGTATGATGACGATTGGACCAATCGTAAAAACCCCTTAAACCGCTTCATTTCTTATCATTTATTGCCATATTACGGGGCTTATAATGATTGGACTGTTTCGGGGGACATTAAAAACACATGTGCCAAGACGGATTTGATTGATTGTACAGATTGGTACACCACAATGTTACAAGGTACTATCATGAAGATGAGTACACCGTCCGAAGGTCTTTTCATCAACCGTAAAGGAGTGGGGGTACGTTATACGGTTCGGGGTACGAAGGTGCTTTCTCCGTCAGAAATTGGTGACGTGGACCAGCAGGCCTTGAATGGTATCTACCATTACATCGACCAGATATTGGATTATAACCAGGAGACTCGTGATGTCGTTTTCAACGACCGTATTCGTGTCATGGCAGCTACACTTTCTCCGGAATTCATGAATTGTGGGGCACGCGGAAATACAGAACGTGCCACGGGATTTAAAGTCGTTGAAGGATGGGACTTTCATGGTAAGACCCCAACCATGACTTTACGTAAGCGTGATGTATGGATGGTAACATATGCGGATTGTATCGACATGGTGGGACAATTTGACGTGACATTCAAGTTGCTTCCCGTACCTAAAGAAGGAACTTACGAGGTGCGTTTCGGCTATGGCTGGGGAGATATGCGTGGAAAGGTACAGGTTTATTTCGGTACGGACCCGGATGGTTTGTTGCCCATGGGGCTGCCTATCGACTTTACGCTTTGGCCTACCGATCCGTTAATTGGTTGGGTTGCTGATACTCCAGGGGACGAGGAAGGAAACCGTGCCATCGACAAAGCCATGCACAACCGTGGCTATATGAAAGATATGGATTCTTGGGCGCAAGGCGGAACAAATATCTTGAGAGACCAACCGATGAAATTGCGCAAGATTTTGACTACGGAGAATATGAGTCCGGAAAAGGATTATTATGTACGAATCAAATTGGTAGTGGATAACCCACAGGCCGAGTTACCTATCAATTATTTCGAGATTGTGCCGAAGAGCATCTATGCAGGGGTGGAAGCCGAGGACACCCATTAATGTGAGGTGATATAGGGTAAATATAAAAAATAGGTATATGAAAACAGATAATAAAATAAAGATGTTTGCGGTAGCTGCAACAGTCTTAGCAACTGCGGCTTGTACCGATACGTGGGACGAGCATTATGGTAATGAAGGCCGCCCTGTGTCCGACAAGTCCCTTCTTCAGGTGATGGAGGAGCAAAGGGATTTGGGCGACTTCCTCAAGGTACTGCGTGCCACGCATGTGTTTAACAATAATAAACCGACAAACGTGACGTACGCTGATTTGTTGGCTAGCGATCAGACTTTTACTGTATGGGCTCCCAAAGATGGGCAATTCAATGTGGATTCTTTGTTGGAGGAATGTCTGACCGTGTCGGGTGACTCTATGTGCGGACAGCATTTTGTGCAGAATCACATTGCACATTTCATCACCAATAGTACGGATATGAAATCGGTTCTTATGCTCAATAATAAGTATCTTGATGCCAGTCCCGGTTTTTTCCAAGGTGTGACGTATGAGTCTGGACGGGCTAATGAAGCGGCAAAGAACGGAATTTTGCATGTGCTTTCTGGTGAATTGCCTTATTTATATAATGTGTATGAGGCTTTGACTACTTTGTCGGAGTATTCCGGAATCGGTTCTTTTTTCAAAAGGTATGAAAAATTGGAATTGGATGAGAATTCCAGTATTCAGAGCGGCATTGTGGATGGAAACATTGTCTATTCCGATTCTGTGATGGTTACTACTAACATATTGTTTAGCAGGTTTGACCGCATAAACGAGGAAGACAGTAGCTTTATCATGTTGGTTCCTGAAACTCGGGTGTGGGATAAGGCTTATGACGAGGCACAGTCCTATTTTAATTACGGCAGCGTAAATCAGGCAGACTCTTTACAGCGTTTGTATGCCCATCAGGCACTTATTCGAGATTTGGTGTACAACCGGAATATAGGTTGTTCCCACATGGCAGATTCTGTGTATTCTATTGCCTATAACAAGTATGACGAGGAACGACGCCATGTGTATTACAAACCGTTGGCTGCCGGTGGAATTTTTTCTTCCGATTTCGTGCGAGATACGATGGCTTGTAGTAATGGAGCTATTTATAATTTGTACGAATGGCCGTTCAACCCCGAGGATATATATTTTTATCCTGTGAAGACCGAAGCTGAGTATGAGAGTATGATGACAGATTACGAAGATTGTACCTATGCATCACGCAGCTCGGTTGCCGACAGTATTTCCGATGGCTATTTGGTGATTTCTCCTCGTACGAATTCATCCAATTGGACTATGGAGTTCCAAGTTCCCAATGTGTTGTCCGGTACGTATGATGTTTGTGCGGTAGTGTTGCCTCGTACGGTGTATAATGCCAGCGACCGTAATTTCCGTCCATGTAAGTTCACTGCTTCTATCAGTTACGAGACGGAAGACGGGGTGGAACAGACCTATGATTTCGAAGACGAGGTGCAAAACGACCCTTATCGGGTAGACACGGTGAAAATTGGTACGTTCACTGTTCCGGTATGCAGTTATGGCCAACCTGATGCTAAAGTCCACTTGACACTGGAATGCAGTATCAGTCGTTCGGAGTCTGGGCGGTATAACCGCGAGATGTATCTTGATTGTTTATATTTCAAACCCAATAGAGAAGAAAAATAGTGCCATGAAACATATTTTATCAACATTTTGCCTGATGGCCGCTGTGGCAGCTCCGGTGGCGGCTCAAGAGGCGGAGCAGGATTCCGCCCAGGCTACGGTACGGGATTCCGCAAAGATGGTAAAGTCCATGTTGTCGGAGGTTCCGATGCGCGAAATTAAAGGACGTGTCTATGATAATGCTACTAAGCAACCGACTGCGGGTATCAGTGTCTCGGCATTCAATGACGCACGCTATGCGGCTATGACTGACGAGAAAGGGGATTACGTGATCCAAGTCCCGGTATATGTAACTTCCCTTTGGATGCGGGGTGATGGCTATAATGCCCTTCAAGTTCCAGTCGGTAGGGGAGAAGGCTCGGTGGATGCTTATATTTTCAGCGATACTTTCAATCCGGTCTATACGGCTTCGGGGTCTGCTACGAGTGAAAAAACAGTGGCTGTGGATTATAATACGAATGAAGTTAGCATTGACGGGCAGATTCAAAACAAGTTGGGTGCTGATATACATACCGTTACGCGCAGTGGTGTGCCGGGGATGGGTGTGGCCATGTTCATGAACGGCTTGAACTCGCTCAATACCAACGCACAGCCACTGGTTGTTATTGACGGAGTCGTTACCGATATGAGGCTTTCGGCTCCTTCTGTTCATGACGGCTTTTTCAACAACCTCCTTGCGAATATTATGGTGGAGGATATTGAGAAAATCAGTGTTTTGAAGAACGGGACAGCTATTTATGGTGCGAAGGGAGCGAATGGGGTGATTCTTATCGAAACCAAACGTAACAAGAGCATGGCTACGAAAATAGATGTTTCTATCGGTGGAAGCTTTGAATTATTGCCAAAATCTATGGATATGATGGACGGGGAACAATACCGCATCTATGCTTCCGAACTGATAGGGACGACAGGTACTACCAATAACAGTTTCAAGTTTTTGCAGACGAATCCGAATTATTACTACTATGATGTGTATCATAATAATACGGATTGGCAGAAACATGTGTATGAGGAAGCCTTCACTCAAAACTATAGTATCAACGTGCAGGGTGGAGATGACGTGGCCAACTATAATCTATCCGTGGGGTATGCTGCATCTGATGCAACGCTGAAGAACAATTCTTTTTCGCGTTTCAATCTGCGCTTGAATTCTGATATCGTATTGGCAAAGAACCTCACGGTGCGTTTCGATGCAGCTTATAGCGATGTGACGCGCGATATGCGTGACGATGGGGCGCCGGCCACATTGGATGATGGTGTAATTTCTTCACCGGGATTCCTGAGCCTGATCAAGTCTCCTTTTCTCAGCCCGTATGCGTTTGACACAAACGGGAATATTTCTTCTTATTTGGCCGATGCTGATGATTACCTTTCCGATGTGTTGACGACCAAGCCTTATTTGAATTCGTTGGCCAACCCTTTGTTTATTTTGGAAAACGGAGATGGTGACAATAAAAATTATTTCGGTAACCGTCTCATTACATTAGCTGTGACTCCGAAGTGGAATATTAACCGTTATTGGAGCATTTCAGAGCATTTTGCATTCCAATTGGTGAATACGGATGAAAATGCCTACTTACCGATGAACGGTGTTCCGGATTTTGATGTAGAAGGTGTAGGTGAAGCTTTGCAGAATCGTGCTTCAGCTTTGGCAGCACGCGAAACGGTTATCATGAGCGACTCTTATTTCGATTATGCTCGCCGTTTCAAGGCGCATTGGCTCGGTTTGCGAGGAGGTTTGCGTTATCAGCGTACGAGTTACCAGTTGAATTCTCAGGTGGGTTACAATAGCGGAAACGATAAGACGCCTAACATGTCGGATAATTTACTCTACAAATCCACGGACGGTACGGAGGAAGAAGTGGTGGACATGACTTACTATCTTTCGGCCGATTACAATTGGCGTGAACGTTACTATGTTTCCGCTGCACTGAGTATGGCTGGTAGCTCCAAGTTTGGTGTCGATGCTGCCGACGGATTGAAGATCGGCAACTACGCTTGGGGGTTCTTTCCTTCGGTACAGGCAGCGTGGGTACTGACTAATGAGTCGTGGATGCCCCGTACTCGTGCTCTGAATTATTTGCGGCTGAATGTAGGGTTCGATCTTGTGGGTAACGACGATATAGAAAGCCAGGCTTCGCGTACGTATTTTGTGGGGCAGAAGATGTGGAATACATCGACGGGGTTATCTATGGCAAACATTGGTAATACGCAATTACAATGGGAGACTACGGCACGTTGGACGGCCGGTTTGGATTTGTCTGCTTTGGACAATCGCCTGGGTGTTAGTTTCAATTATTTTCATGGGATAACTTCCAATTTGCTCAGCTTGAGTGCATTGTCTTATATCAGTGGCTTGAAGACCAATTGGAAGAACAGTGGCGAGATGAAAAACCAAGGTTTTGACGTAAGTCTGTCTGCCAGAGTTATTGATTTGAAAGATTGGAAGTGGAGTTTGGGAGCCAGTGCAGGACATTATAAGAACGAGTTGACTTCTCTGCCGAATGGTTCTTTTATTACGGAACTTTACGGGGGTAAAGTGCTTTCGCAAGTAGGTACGGCTGCCGGAGTGTTTTATGGCTACAAGACAGACGGGGTATTTGCTACAACGGAAGAGGCCGATGCTGCAGCTTTATATCAGGTAGATGAGACAGGGGCAAAGACTTATTTCCGTGCAGGGGACATGAGATTCGTTGATGAGGATGGCAACCATATAATTAATGAAAAAGACATGCAGGTTATCGGTGATCCCAATCCCGACCTTTATGGTAATATTTTCACTAACGTGCGTTGGAAGAACCTTTCATTAGACGTTGTCTTTAACTATTCTTTGGGTAACGATGTGTATAATTATCAACGCCGTCTGTTAGAGAGCGGATCACGTTTCCACAACCAGACTACCGCTATGTTGTCCCGTTGGACACATGAAGGTCAGGAAACAGACATTCCCCGTATCTATTATTTAGACGCACCGGGTAACAGCCGCTTCTCCGACCGTTGGATTGAGGATGGTTCTTACCTTCGTCTGAAGAATGTCACGTTGAGCTATTACTTTCCCATCCATACAACTTATTTGCAGGGTATTACGATATGGGGAGCTGCCAATAATCTGCTTACGTTCACGAAGTATTTGGGAGCAGATCCGGAGTTCAGTGCAGACAACAGCGTGTTGTCCAGAGGTATCGATCGCGGTTTGTTGGCCCAAGGGCGTAATTTCTCATTGGGCGTAAAGATTAACTTGTAACATTCAATTAAAACGAATCATGAAAAAGAACAAGATATTTTCTATGGCATTGGTATTGGCTTTTGGGGCTGGTGCAGCCTTTACCTCCTGTGTGGATACGGATTCAAGTTTGGTGGACTTCAATCCTCAACTGAATTCACCCAACGATACGGTATATTCTCTTTTGGGAATTATGAACAAGATGCAGGTGATAGCCGATCGCACAATTATTCTCGGTGAAATAAGAGGAGAACTTTCATCCGCGACTGAAGCAGCCACGACCGACCTGAAAGAACTGGCTGACTTCACGGCAACTACAGACAACCGCTACAATGCGCCGGAAGATTATTATGCCATCATTCAGAACTGTAATTATTATATTGCCCATGCCGATACGATGCTTTCTTTGCGTGGGGAGAAAGTGTTTATTCGGGAGTATGCTGCAGTGAAAGCTTTCCGTGCATGGACTTATTTGCAGTTGGCCATTTATTATGGTAAGGTACCTTTCTTTACGGAACCGTTGATGACGGAAGTGGAAGCGGATCCTTCACGTTATCCGTTTTATGATGTGAAGCAGGTTTGTGAATACTTCATTCCGGATTTGGAACCTTACGTGGAAACTGATTTTCCCTTAGCCGGAAACGACCGCTATTTCATTCCCGTGCGTGTCTTGTTGGGCGACCTTTGCCTATGGGCTGGGCGTTACCGAGAGGCTGCACAATACTATCATGACTATCTGACGCATCCCGACAAACCTTTGGCTCCGGCTGGAAACATGGAAGCCTATTGGGGGAATTACGAATTCAAGAGCCATTCGTCGAGTTATTCAAGTACTACCGATTTGGCTGGGATACGGATGGAAACCAGTGAATATGATGGAGTGGTAAGCCGATTGGGAGATGTCCTTAATTCTACGGAGGACAACCGTTATTATTTTGAGATGACTTCTTCACAGTCGTTGTTGGAACTGTCACAAGCGCAGCGTTACGTGATGGTGTATACGGATCCGACTACAAATTTACGTGATACGATATCTCCGGGAGAGAACACGATTTATAATGACAGTCGGGAAAGGGGGGATTTGCGTTTGTGTTCAAATGTCAGGACGACGTACACGGCAAGTCGCGATGATTATTCGGAAGATTTTCAGACGGTAGTCCGTTTTCCTGTGACATCCAACTCGTCTTTCTTGTCGGAAATCCCTCTTTATCGGCTTTCGTCCATCTATCTTCGTATGGCCGAGGCTTACAACCGTGCGGGGCTGCCCGAATCGGCTTTTGCTATTTTGAAGTATGGCTTGAGTGACGGGACTGTGTCCAAGTATGTCAGTGCCGATGAACAAAAGCGCGCAGGTAATTTGTTGACGTGGAGTCCTTACAATTTCATTACACAGGATATGTCGTCCACTTCTACGACAACAGTAAATACGGAGGGAATTCATTCTTATGGCTGTGGTGAGTCTTATGCCGATACGCTTTATGTCATTCCTGAAGGATTGGCCACTCATGAAGACTCCATACTCTTTGTAGAGGATAAGATTTGCGATGAGATGGCTTTGGAGCAGAGTTTTTTGGGGCAGCGGTTTGGTGACTTGCAGCGTATAGCACTCCGGCGTGATGACACGGACTTTTTGGCACGGAAGATAGCCGGACGCGCTGGGAAAGATAGTTTCAATACAGAACTTTATGGTCGCCTTTCAGATCGGAGTAATTGGTATTTGCCTTTGGAGTGATGCTATAATGTGTTGTAAATCAATGCTGATTGAAAGATGTTACAAATACGAAAGTATATGATACAAAATATTTTGGAAAAGATTCCGGCAAAGGCTAATTTAGCTGCCGGAATCTCAAATCCAACAAGAATAGAAGAGAAAGAGATATAGTAATTTTAGTATTAATCTTAAATTGAAGTTTATGAGGAAGAAAAACTTTTTGATGTTGCTCGGCCTTGCAGGACTTGGTTTGACAGCCCAGGCTCAGGTTATTGCAACGTTAGGTTTTGAGGATGGTGACCAATTCTACCATCACAAAGACTCTGCACAATTTGCAGACTTCTACGGTGACCATATCAATCTCCAGCCGGGGGATGTGTGGAATGAGAAATGCGAAGAGGCTTATTCTGGTACGTATGCCTTGGAGGCGAACAATTCCAATACGGTACAGGGGTCGCAATGGTTCCGTGGTTTGAAGTTGCGCTATTTGCCCATTGAGGAGGGCAAATCCTATCGTGTGTCGTTTTGGGTGAAGGCCAACAAAACCTTTACGATGGCCGACGGGGGCGATCCTATCAATACGGCCATCAAATCCAGCCTTTCTATCGGACGTGAAAATCTTGAGGCACCATTGATGTCGCAGAGTGGCACGCAGTACTATTATGATTGGAAAGACGGTATCATGACGGGAGATTGGCGCCGTTTGTCGTTCGTGGCTTACAATTCCGGAAAGGCCGTGCAGGACAAGTTCTTCGACCAGTTCGACGATAACATCAAAGACATCATCGTGAATGATCCGAATGACCCGTCGAAGAACGACACGATTTGGTGGAAGGGCGATGATACGTCATTCCCTAATACGTATTTCCTGACCATCAACATGTACAATCCTGGTCGTTATCTTCTGGATGATATTAAGATTGAAGAAGCCACGATGGCAGGCTGTACGTATAATTATGATGCTATCAGGGTGGATTTCGGCTATCCCACGAATGCCGCCCAGTTGGCTTCCGCCAGCACTGACCCTATCGGTGTGCACTTGTTGCCCAATTCGTATGTGAAAGTGATGAACGGTGATCAGGAGATGGAAGTGGCCAGCGTTGAGTTGAAGCAGGACGGCTACATGTATATCTTCATGGCGAATGAAATAGACGAGGATGAAAGTGCCGATATGAAGGTCAGCTTCACGCCAGATGCGGAATGCCCGCTCATTTACACCACCGACCAACGTCCGAGCATGGACGTAGAGAGCGAGATGAAAGTGCTCCCGTTCACGAGCGAAGCCATTTACTATGATGAGACTATCGAAGAAATGTCTTATCTGATGGATGGGCCGAATTTCTTGTCTTCCGTACCTGAAGACCATAGCTTCGAGTTGGATCCGGCCACGTTCAATGAGGTACACGTGACCTACGATCGTGCCGTTTCTACGGAAATTGCATCCGTTTTATTGATGCAGAATGGTGTGCAAGTAGCTGATTTGTATAGCTCCACTGTGGTGTCTGAGGACGACCCGAATACTTTGGTCGTATCGGTAGGGACATTGGAGAATGGCGAATACCAGTTGGTAGTGTCTAATGTGACTAATGCAGTGAGTGGTTTTGAGGCTTTACAGTCACAAACCATAAATTTCTCCGTAGGACCGGATTTGAACCCAGGTACGAGTGAAGTGATTTATTCTGCCGCGAAAGACTTTGCCACGTATGCCAACGGTACTTTCCCGAAAGGGTGGTTGTCGAATGATAATGGAACCATCCACCAGTATGGTGTGACGGAAACCGGTGAGGTCTGGAATTATAACTGGGGTGGTAACATCGGTGGTGGAGGATGCCGTTTGCAGGGTCCTTATACCGGTGATTTTAATGGTATGGGACTTTATTGGCGTGCTACTGGCGGTACGGTAGGTACGGCTACTTATGGCGAACAAGTGAAAGACTATGTGATGCCCGACGGGACTTTGGATCCGGAAATGGATCCGGGTGTGGCTCTCCATTTGACGCCGCGTAAATATCAGGTCTCGTTCCGTATGGCGGCATGGAAAGGTTTTGCCGATGGTACGTTCCCGAAATATGACTTCTCTCTCGAAAAGATTGATTTGAACAATCCGGATGCAGAAGGTGAGGTGGTAGCCCGGTTCAACGGTGTGGAAGCCAAGCCGAGCGTGGAGGGGGCTCAAAATGTTCCAGTGACGGGCACAGCCCTTTCCACTACGGAGTTCACGGTGGCAGAAGAGGGTTATTACATGTTGAAGTTCTCTTGCCTGAGTGAGGGTGGTTTCCACGAATTCCTTTTGGGTGCTGTAGAATTGATTTCCAAACCTTCCGATGCGGCCTATTATAAGGCTCAGTTGGCTGCGGCCATAGACAGTGCGACGGTGGTGGCTACGGGTGTGGAGAACGAAATCTATAATGGTACGACCAAGGCCGCCTTGGCTGAGGCTTTGGAGGCCGCCAAGAACGGTACGTTCAACAGCCCGTCTGCCATAGAGGAAATAAATGCGAAGTTGTATGACTTGTGTGGTAAGATGTTGGTACGCCAAGCTAATGTGGATTCGTATGATGTAGACATGCAGACTTTGCGCGACAACATGGCCAAGATAGACCCGGCTTCCAAATATGTGATGGCTGATGAATATATTGAGGGTGAAAACCTGTTGAAAGAATATGACGGCGTGTCTTCCTTGGATCTGGAAGATGAAGCTTTGTCCGAGGCTATAGAGAAATTGGAAGACATAGCTGCCAAGGTGGGCAACATCCAGTCTTGTGTGGATGCCTTGACCTACCGTCTTACGAAGTTTGCTACTATGGCAGAAAAGTTGGGTGCCGAGCCGGCAAGCCTGATTACGGACGCGCAGAATGCTTTGGACGACGATGATGATTTGGCAGCCAGCTTGGCTTACCATAGCAGGCAGACCCTTTATAAGATATTGGGAGAAACAGGTAAGATTACAGACGAGATGAAGGATACGCTGTACAGCGAGACGGAAACGGATGAGACTACGGCCACGGGCTATAAGGTTTTGGCTTCCGGTGTCGACCTGACAGGTTTCGTGAAGAACCCGAACTTCTATTCTTACATTAGTGTAGCTAATGACAGTGTGAATAGTGAGAACACGCCAGGTTGGAATGTTTTAGAAGGTAAGCCGATTGTGACCGTGGACGGGTCTTGGGGTGCTAATGAAAACAAGGCTGTAGCCGATAATCGTTTGCATGGTTACCAAATGGAGTACAAGATTTGCCAGACCCTGACCGATTTGCCGGTAGGTATATATGATGTGTTGTTCGACACTCGCACGTACAAAAATAGTGCTTGTTATTTCGATGCCGTGAATGATGAGACTGGTGTTCCTGATAAGTATATCTGGGCGGTGACTTCGGATGCGCCCAATGATACAATCCGTGTGTTATTTGAGGGTTGTGATATTAAGTATGAAACAGGTTGGGGAGGTGCTCCAACACTCATTCCTAATGTTACAGTAAAGGAAGGTACAGTGCTGACCATCGGTATTGCTGAGAAGTATGTTTCCGGTAAGAATTTCTGCCTCAAGGATGAGAGCGGTCAATGGTATGATGCCGGTCCGGAAGCAGGCGACCAAGGTAATTGGCAAACCCAGACCATGGCAGATGACGCACGTCTCTTCTTCAAGGCTCCGTTGGAAGGCTATGACTATGCCAAGGCGTATGCAGATAACATTGACGACGTGAAAGTGGCGGAGGCCGTGTCTTACGAGTATTACACCGTAGACGGTATGAAGCTCGAACGTCCGATGAAGGGTGTGAACTTAGTGAAGATCCACCGTGCAGACGGAACGACTGACGTGAAGAAAGTGATCGTGAAATGATAGGTATTAGATAAGCTTTATATTTAATTTTCACTCAGACAAGAGGGAGGCGGCCGGTATGAGGAAGCCTCCCTTTTTCTTTGGGTTGGGGAATAATTGATAAGACAGGAATTATGAAAAGTTTGAATCTGATGAAACCGGTCCTTTTATGCTTCTCGGCCTTCATGCTGCATGCGTTGGAGGGGCAGGGCAAAGGGTATTACGTTTCTGCCGCTGCTGGGGATGGCGGTGATGGGACGCACGTCCGGCCGTTTAAGGACATACAAGCGGCGGCTACCCTCGCCGAGGCCGGTGATACCGTGTATGTGACCGGCGGTTTGTATGTGGTAGAAGGCCTGAAACCCGGGCATTCCGGTAGCGAAGGCCGTTTTGTCGTATTTCGCCCTCTGCCGGGAACGGGCGAGGTGGTAGTGCGGCATCCCGACGTGTTGCCAGGGGATTATAGTGCGGTGTTCGACCTTTCCGGATTGAAGTACGTTTGGCTCGGTGGCTTCACGTTCCGGGATTTCAAGTATGCCAAGTGTGCCGTATCGATGAACGGGAGCGAGGGATGTGTAGTGTCCCGTTGCCGATTTGAACGGTTGGGGCATCCGGAGGTGGCCTCATGGAATGCCAATTCTGTGATTTGGATGGGGAACGCCCGTGGAAATTCGGTGGTGGACAATGTGTTTGAAGACATCATCGGGGACGGGGTATCCATTAACGGACAGCAATGTAACGGCAATCTGGTGGCTCGGAACTCTTTTGCGCGTTTCAGTGGCAAGAAACGCTCGTGGGGCGGAGAGAGCCTTTTCACACGGTGCATCGACGTGCAGGATATGTCGGACGGGAACAATGCTGTTGCCTTCAATTATTTTACGGAGGTGCCTACCTGCATTTGGCTCGATCGCGACGGAAGCCGCAACATCTTGCTCCGGAACAGGGCGCATGCCTGCCGGGATTTTATATTCAATGAGTCGCGGTGTGCGGAAAACATGGTGTCGGAAAATATAGGAGCCAATCTGGAAGGGATTGCTTATCAGACCGCACGTTACGAAACGGGGTGGACGGCCGATGCACAATGGACGAATAATGTGGCATTCCGTTGCAAGACGGGTTTCTTCATTCATAAGTCCCGGCGCGACTGGTTGCGCAACAACATCGTGTATGATTGTTCGGGGTATAACGTCGAGCTTTCCGATTCCGCATACGATTCCGGTCCTCATGTGTTTCTCGACAATTTGGTATATACACCAGGAAAGACGAAATCGTTGAAATTATGCGGTGGGGAAATGTCGTTACGCGCGTTTCAGACACGTCTCGGTGGAGAAGGCAATCTGGAGACGTCCCCCGGATTTGTCTCGACGACCTACGGACAAGAGAATTTCACGCTGAAAGAGGGTAGCCGGGCTAAAGGATACGGTTATGGCGGAGTGGATTTGGGGGCATATCCGGTGTATGGGGCGGTTCCGACGGGGCCGGAAGAGAGGAATGACCCTTTCGCAGTGCAAGCCGGTTTTGACGCGTATGCCTCACGCCTCGAAAGGGGAGCAGAAATGTCTTTCACAGTGCGGCTTTCACATGCTTGCCGGGAAGAACTGCGTTTGGCTTTACAGCCTGTGGCCGGAGAAGCGCGGGCCGGAGAAGACTTCATCCTTTCGACAGACGAAATGGTTTTTCTTCCCGGCGAGACTGCAAAGAGTTTTACGGTAGAGGGGGTAGGTTCCTCGCCGTATGATGAGTTGCTGGCTTTACGCCTTGTGTCTCATTCGGATGAGGTAGGCGTGTGTGGCGGTCTGACGGTGGTACGGATAAAGAAAAATATGGATTCAGAACCGGAGTCTGTGGACGGAAACGTACAGTATGATGAGGCTTGCCGGATTTTCTTCGAACGTGGAAGCGGAAAACTGAAGGTGGAATGGCCAGACGAGAAGTTTACAGTGGGTATTTACCGTCATGATGGCCGTTTGGTTCATAGCGATGGTCCGGCCGATGGAAGCTATGCTTGGGATATGTACCGTATGTCCCAGGGGCTTTACATCGTGAGTGTAAAGAGCCGGAAAGGAACGTCAACGAAGACTGTTTGTAAGTAACGTGAGTTCGATATAAGAAAAAAACGGGACACGCAAGCGGAAAACGGCCTTCCGACGGGCTTTTATTCGCTTGCTTGTCAAAGCATCGCCGCAACCTTGCGGATGTTTTCCAAGATTGCGGACAACTTGCCATCGTGCCGGGCTGTCTGCATGTCGTAGTCGGATTGCATCCCCCGCCAAAATTCGGCATTTATACCCGTTGCCGCCTCAATTTTCAAGGCATATTCGGTGGTTATGGGGCGTTTGCCGTTTACAACCTCGTTAAACACGGAATATGAAACGCCTATCGTTTGGGCGAATTTCCGCTGTGAAAGCCCCCGTGCCTCTAACTCGTCTTTCAGTATTTCGCCCGGATGTATGGGCGTGGACGGTTGCAACTCGTGCGGCGCATAGATTCTCTTTGCTGTTTCCATATCGATTACTTGTAATGGTTGCTAATATCCAACAATCGGCACACGGTTATTATTTGTTCGTTCACTACGTCCCTAACGGTAAATTCAAGTCGGTATTGTCGGTTTATCCGTACCGATGAAATGCCTTTTTTGTCTCCTTCCAACACTTCGTAATTAAGCGAATTGAGGCGGTACAGCATTTCAACATTGATGGCACGTTTAAGAGACGCGACCGCCTTTTGATACCCTTTTATAACCTCGGGCTGATAGCGGTGCTTTTTGTCGCTTGTACGTCCTTGCTCGAACAATTCACGCAGGTAGTCTTTATCGAATTCTATAAACATAGTGCCTGGCCTGTTTGAGGGCAAAGATACCTATTTGGTTTGATATTCGCAAATTGTCGAACAAATTTATAATTTGTGTACTTGTCGGGAATCCGTCATTTCCCACACCTCCCCAGGAGTTTTGCAAAAAGACCTTTCATCTTTCAGGTTATGGGGTAACTGGTTGTAATATACTGGATTACGGAATGAAGGATGGAGGGGGTATCTTTCAGTTTTCTTTCAGGGCAGAAAACGATGAGAAGTTCTCAGCCAAACGTTTTTTCAATCTCAGCCGAATGATTTTTCGTTTTCAGCCGAACGATTTTTCATTCTTAGCCGAACGAAATGAGGCTTGCCTGAAGGATGCCTGAAACATCTTTCAGTTTATAACACCAATGTAATGAGGAGATTATCGTGCAACCTGAAAGATGAAAGGTCTTTTTGCAAAAATCCTGGGGAGGTATAGGGAGACAGATTTCCTGTTTCCGGAAAGGCTCTTCATGCGTTTGGAAAATCATGTATCGCAGAGTAAAATGCGGTTGTTGTCGGAGGAGATGTTTTGCAAGGGATACGAACGCTGCGAAAAAAGGTTTGGACGTTGAGTGTCAGTGGAGATAGAAGTTTATCTCTTAAGAAGAGAGCAACCCGATGATATATACAGTTGATAATAAGGTTTGAAGAAGCCCCAGACGAATTGTTATTGCATAACAAAAAATTCTTTTTTTCAAATGCTGCGAAAAAAAATCTTTTGGAATGGAGTTAAAATCAGTTTTTTTCCTATAACTTTGTGTAATGGTTGCTCTCTTCTTAAGAGATAAACCGATGGCGGAGCGTTTTTAAGACCGGAACACAATGCAGAAAGTACAAATGAAGAATACTGTTTAATTAAAGCTTATGTCTAAATCTATGAATTGGAAAAAAAATCTCTTAAGCTTTCTTTTGGGACTGTCGGGAGTCTTTATGAAAGCACAAAACCCAGTCTCTTTTACTTCAGATCAGGGACTGTCGAATACCTGTATCCGTTCCATTATGGAAGACAGCCGGAAAAATGTGTGGATTTCTACGCAAAGCGGCTTAAACCGTTATGACGGTGTGAAGATGAATGTTTATCGGCATAAAAAAGGTGAAGCCGGAACTTTGGGGCATGACATGGTAAGTTGTGCGTTGGAAGTGGAACCCGGCTCTGTGCTTGTCGGAATGGAGTACGGTGTGCAGATGTACTCTTATGATACGGACCGGTTTACCGATGTTCCTATTATCGTAGCCGAGGGCGACACCATCCATGCCCATGTGATTTCGATGACCAAACTGAGCGGAGATTCTATTTATGTCTGTACGGCCGGATACGGACTTTATCACCTGTGTGAGGATGAGGATGGAAAGAAGTTCCTGAAAGAAATGAGAGATTTTCCGCCGGCTAAGGTCACTCTTTTGCAAATATTTGAAGACCGTGAAAAGAGAGTCTGGTTTGTAGATGCGGACGGAGGGATACATTGTTCGAAGGGTGGAAAACTCCGTCGGGTGGCAAGCTATCCCGGGGCTATCGAACTTTGTCAGAGTTCGTCCGGACATCTTTATCTGGCCACGGCTCATGACGGGTTATTGTGTTATTCCGAAAAAGAAAATCGTTTTTATGATGTTTTTCCGGAAAGCCGCCGTTACGTGATGGCTTCCATAAATCCCGGATTGGAAGGACAGATATTGATATCTACCGACGGTGACGGGCTGAAAATCTATGATGAAGCCACCGGACTTATTACGCAGAGCAATATCCGTACGTATGAATATAACCTGGCTACGTCTAACGTGAAGGATGCCATTGTGGACAGCGATGGCAATACATGGGTCGGAGTCTACTGGAAAGGCGTATTGGTGATGCCCGACATGGCGACCAGTTTTGAATACGTGGGGCGTCGCTCGGTACTGAAGAACACGATCGGTACGAATTGTGTGACGGCCATCACCGGCGACGGACATGGCAACCTTTGGTTGGCGGCCGACCACTGCGGGGTGTATCATCTGGCTCATGATGGCAGTAGCAGTGTCCATTTCAAACCGGGTGTGGTGAAGACGATGCCTTCCACGGTGATGAGCATGTTGGAGGATTCGGAAGGAACTTTATGGCTGGGTTCTTCGTGGTCGGGTGTGGCGAAGATGGACAAACATACCGGAGAGTGCGTCAACCTCGGCGCGTGGGTGAAGGACGGAAATAAAATACCGAATGCTTACACGATGGTGGAAGACGGTTATAAGAATATATGGATAGGGACGATGGGTAGCGGGCTGTTCCGCTACAGTCTGCTTACGGGAGAGTTGACACAATATAAGATGTTGGTCGATAATACGGTGGTCTACCCTTATCAGATTCTGAGAAACCTTTATGTGAGGACGCTGTTGGTACATGGTGATTTCCTTTATGTGGGTACGGCCGACGGGTTGGAGGTGTTCACTTTGTCTAAGGGAGGAGACATCCGTTTACGGGGGCGGTTTATGCTTAAAAGCAGCGTGCGCGACATGAAAGTGGATGCCGACGGAGTGCTTTGGGCTGCCACAACATTAGGACTTGTGCGTTTCGACATCGCGAACGAAAGCGTGAAGACTTATACCGTGGAAGACGGGTTGCCTATTAATTCCACGTGTAGCGTAGAAATCGCTTCCGACGGGAAAATATGGGTGAGCACGGACGATGGTCTGACCTGTTTTAATCCGGAGAAAGGAACCTTTGACAATTACCATATCGAAGACGGACTGCAAGGAAATGAGTTCAGCGTAAAGGCTTCTTATTCTCAGGACGGGATGCTGTATTTCGGTGGTATCAACGGACTGACTTTGTTCCGTCCGTCGGATGTGGGGAAGCAAGCGGGGATGGAGAAAGTGGAACTTCGTATGGTGGATTTTTATGTCAACGGTAAGCCGGTGCATGCAGGTGACCGTTCGGGACATTACACGATTATAGACCGTTGGCTTCCGCTGGTGGACGAGGTGAACCTTTCCCATCGTGACAAGTCGTTCAGTATAGAACTTTCCACGATGAGTTTCAGCAACCGGCGTGTGACGTATTACTACTGTATCAACAATGGCGATTGGATTGCGTTGGAGTACGGGCAGAACCGTATATCCTTTATCAATATGGAAACAGGAACCTATCGCATACGTATGAAAGCCGAGGCATACGGGGAGTCGTCCGAAGTGAAGGAACTGACGGTGATGGTACATCCCGTATGGTATTTGTCCCCACTGGCCGTTATGGTCTATTTCGTGCTGCTTCTTTTTATCTTTTATGTGGTACTTTTGCAAGTCAAGGAACATTTCAAGGCCAAACGGATTCTTGAAAAGCATCGTCAGGTGGAAGAACTGAATGAAGCACGTATTCAGTTTTTTATGAACATCAGTCATGAAATACGTACCCCGATGACGCTTATTCTCAGTCCGCTCATGAAGTTGATGAAGTCGGACAAAGACGAAACGCATCAACGCAGTTATTCGCTCATATATCAGAATTCCCAGCGTATTCTCCGGTTGATCAACCAACTAATGGATGCGCGTAAGATAGAAAAGGGACAGTTCCGATTGAAGTATCATAAAGTAGAGATGGTAGGTTTCGTCAATAATCTCTATGAGTTGTTCGAAACCACGGCTCATAATCGCGGCATTACGTTCACCTTTGTACATGATATGGAACGAATGGACGTTTGTGTAGATCCGCAAAACTTTGACAAGGTAGTGATGAACCTGCTTTCGAATGCGTTTAAGTTCACTCCCGACGGCGGTGTGGTCACCATCGAGTTGAAAGACGTGAGCGGTGACATACCCGGTGAACGGGATTTCAGGCTTTCGGTGACGGACAGTGGTGTGGGCATTCCCGACCAGGAGAAGAGCCGGGTGTTCGAGCGTTTCTATTCAGGCAAATGGGGCGGAGATTATGTCGGTACCGGTATTGGATTGAACCTGACGAAATTGTTGGTAGAGCTGCATGAGGGGCGTATTTGGGCGGAAAACAATCCCGAAGGCCAGGGTACGCGTTTCATCGTGCAGATGCCTCAGGCGTTGGAGTTGCTGGAGGATATTTCGGATGACAAGATGCCTCAAGCTGTTTATTCCGCGCCCTTGGAGGCAGAGCATGTGGCAGAGACGGTAGCCGAATTGCCGGAAGAAAAGAAAGGAGGAAGTAAGCACGGACGTATATTGGTCGTGGAGGACGAGACGACGATACGGCGTTATCTGCATGGTGAGTTTGCCGGGGAATATCATGTCAGTGAATGCAGTAACGGGCAGGAAGCTTGGGATTACCTTATCCAGAACGTGGAGAAAGTGGATTTGGTCGTGAGCGATGTCATGATGCCGGTCATGGACGGTATTACGCTTTGCCGCAAAATCAAGGGGAGTTTCAATACGAACCATATTCCTGTGATTCTGTTGACGGCTAAAAGCGAAGATGCCGACCGGCTGGAAGGATTGTCCACAGGAGCTGATGCCTATATGTCCAAGCCTTTTAATATCGATATTTTGCGGCAGACCGCAGAGAACTTATTGAAAAATAAACGAAGATTACAGGGTAAATACGGTGTAGCCCTACAGGAAGAGAAAATGGATAAAATAGAATTGGTGTCTCCGAACGACCAGATGATGGAACGAGTGATGAAGGTGATTAACGAGAATATTTCCAGTCCTGATTTGAGTGTGGAGTTCATTGCCGATAAAATAGGTATCAGCCGGGTTCATTTCCACCGCAGGCTGAAAGATGCCACAGGATTGACTCCACGCGACTTCGTACGGAATATCCGTCTTTCGCAGGCGGCTAAACTTTTGGTCGGGAAGAATTTCGATATTACCGATGTGGCTATCGCTACGGGCTTCAGGTCTGTATCTACATTCTCTACGTGCTTTAAAGGATACTTCGGCATGACGCCTACCGAATATGCCCGTAAGAATGCCAAGACAAAAGCAGAGTCGGAAAGAGAAGAGGATGAGGACGTTACTGAGGGACTGCCATAAACTATGGTCTCTTACGTAACAAAAAACTATGTGAAATGTAATATTCGCACATTTGTTACAAAATAGCAAAAATCCGTTACGCAGGAATAAACAGAAAAGATTTATTCCTGCGTATTTTTGTTCCAGTAAATTCTTTTTGTTAAACTAAAAGTATGGAGAAATGTTACGAAGATTTTTGTTATTCATGTTAGTAGTCTTAGGGCTGGGGAGCGCGGCAAGGGCTACTAAAGTGTATGCGGACTTGTCTGTGGCTACGGCTGTGGGAAATGCAACATGGGATGCAACGGAAAAGACTTTTGCATGGACGGCTTCCACCTATGCTTATATGGTGCTTCCCGGGTTGGCTGGTGATTTGACGGAGTACACGCAGTTGGTTTTGGATGTAAAAGAGATGACGGCCCCTTTCCGAGTAGATTTTCAATTTGGGGGAGGAGATGTTTGGGAGACGGCAGTGGCTTATTATAATTTGACGACAGGGCTGAAAACCATAGATTTGTCTGAAAAGTTCACTGAGGAACAACTTGCCCAAGTGACGGCCGTTCGTCTCAATACCAATTCAGAATCCGGTTCTTTGAGCCTGAATGCAATTTATCTTGTAAAGCCTTTCAAACTGGAGTTCGATGAGACGGGCAAGGCCTATATCTATCCAAGTGATTTAGCCGAGGGTGCTACTGGGTTTACGATGGACGAACAAACCGGACTTATCACGAAATCAGAAGTTGGGAATGCGGGCATTACGTTTGAGTTGGGAGATGTGGATTTCTCAGGAGTCGTTAATATCTCTTTGAACGTAGATGTGACGAGCGAAGGTTACATGGATTTGATATGGCGCACGATTATATGCAACCAGACCGAAGATGTAGGTGCATGGTATTCTTCTAAATATAATATAACTTATACTTCCGAAAATCAAGCTAAGAGCGAGCATGTGAGAGAGATTCGCATAGAGGCTAATTCCGAAAGTACAGGTTCCATGAAACTGAACTATATTTGCATCACAAAGGACGTGTTGGCTGCATCGGACATAAAGAAAGTTTTGGCAGAAGATTTCAAGAATTGGACAGCTCCCGAGGGAGGAACACCTACTGGGAATCTTACTTACCCGGCTTATAATATAGGAACAATCCAATCTGCCGGTGGTACCATATACGGGGACGGCAATGTATACTACCTGAATTATGCCGACTTGACCGGTTGCTCTTATTTGAAATTGGTCGGAACGCCGGGATTGGCACTCCGTGTCCTGATGAACCGGATTACGGATGGCGGTGCCAATGTGGAAGTTAATCCTGTTATTGGCAATGATGGCACTGTTATCGTGGATTTAAGTACATACGATTATGTGCATCTGAATGCGATAAAACTTGGTTGGGGATCAGCTTCTGGGGTCATAGATGAGATAGGTGTCCATGTGGACGGTATTGATTATGTGCTTAGTGGTTCCGGTGAACTGAATGCTAGTGCGCAAGCTGCTTTGGTTGATACAAAGGCAATGGTAATGGATGCCACGGGGCTTACTAATACAGAGGCTATGGAATTGTCTTCTGCCAACCCGAACTGTCTCTTCCTCGTGTCCGATGCTTCCAAGCTCTCCAACGAGAAGAACGTGTTGGTCAAGGGAGAAGACGGCACTTATGCCTGTGCCAACCTGGCTTTGGAAAGCGGATACTCTTTCCGCACTCCATACAGCTTTACAGTAGAGGCTGCCAGTGTGAAGAAAACGGTAGGCCCCAACTTCGGCACATTCGTGTCTCCTTTTGAAGTGGCCGTGCCCGATGGCTGCAAGGCTTACAACCTGACGGGCGTGGATGAAAACAACGTAGTGACAGGCGAGGAAACGGCAACGGTTGCCGCCAACAAGCCCGTATTGCTGGCCGGTGACGGCGAATGCACGTTTGAGGCAGAGGACGTGACCGTGGAGGCTACTCCCGCATCGTTGTTGGTGAACGGCATCCTGAACGGCGTGTACGAAACTGGCACCATGGCCCCGGAGGGCAGCTACGTGCTCCAGACACAGAGTGGCGTGACGGCCTTCTACAAGGTGGCCGAAGACGGGAAGCAGAGGATAACCCCCTTCACGGCCTACCTCGCCTTGCCTGCCGCTGCCGCTGTGAACGCCAAGTCGCTGTCTGTCAGCTTCGACAACGCAGGCACTACCCGTGTGGACGATGCCGCCGCCGAAGGGCTGGCCACCGTGGAAGCCGTTTACGACCTGCAAGGCCGCAAGTTGGACGCTCCGGCAAAGGGCATCAACCTGCTGAAACTGTCGGACGGAAGCGTGAAGAAAGTAATCGTAAAATAAGTAATAACCCATAAAAACAAAACAAGATGAAAAAAACATATCAAGCCCCCGCAGTGGAGGTCATGGGATTGGATGGTGACAGGCATGTCATGATGGCGTCGAACTCGCTACCCGGAGTGAATGAAAGCCCAAGCGATACCGAATACGGTTCTCAGGCCAATGTGAGCATCTGGGACGATATATGGTGAAAAAGAAGGAATAAGTCTTTTCATATAATGTTAGTTAGATTTAGAATGCGGAGTGCGCTGGGAAGTGATTCCCGGCGCATTTTTTTGCATAAATGGAAGAAATGAAAGGATTTTGTTACTTTATCGCAAAAGTGTGATACATACAAAGAACTTAGAAACGGGCTTTTAGCGTAATTTTGCAAAGAAACAAAAAGGTTAGGTTATGAAAAGTAATATCGTAAAAATGTGTCTCAGTGCATTCTTCTTGATTGGGGGGATGATATTTGCACGGGCTATGCAAGTGGATTATGTTTCTTTTAAGCCGTCTGTAGGGGCTTTCTGTCTTTCGGCCGATGGCCGGGTTGCTACGATCTGTGTGGATACGGCGGATTATAAAGGAGTACGGCTTGCGGCTCGTAATTTGGGTACGGATATCGGAAGAGTGACCGGTACGGCGGCGGATGTCAGTATGTCTTCACCCTCGAAACGGGGAGTGGTGGTAGCCGGAACGATAGGCAGGAATAGGCAAATCGATGAATGGGTAAAGCAAGGGAAGCTTGACGTGTCGGCCATTGAAGGAAAATGGGAAAGTTATTTGATACAGACGGTAGACGGAAATCTCGTGATAGCAGGGAGCGACAAGCGTGGTACTATTTTCGGCATATACGACCTGTCGGAAAAAATCGGTGTGTCGCCGTGGCATTATTTTGCCGACGTACCGGCGCAACGGCATGCAGAATTGTATGTGAAACCGGGACGTTATGTGCAAGATTCTCCCAAAGTGAAATATCGTGGTATTTTCTTGAACGATGAATGGCCGAGCCTTGGGGGATGGGCTTCCAAAAAGTTCGGTGGGTTCAACAGCCGTTTTTATGCGCACGTGTTCGAACTGTTGCTCCGGTTGAAAGCCAACTATATGTGGCCGGCCATGTGGGCCAGTTCGTTTTATGAGGATGACCCGGTGAACGGACAGTTGGCAGACGATATGGGTATCGTGATGGGTACTTCGCATCATGAACCGATGATGCGTCCGCATAAAGATTATACCAAACGCCGGAAGGAGGTCGGTCCTTGGAATTATGCTACGAATAAGGAGGGTATAGATTCTTTCTTCGTCGAAGGGGCGGAACGAAGTCGTAAGTACGAGAGTATCGTGACCATCGGGATGCGTGGCGATGGAGATGTAGCCATGGGAGGTGGCACGGATGAGGAGAATATGGCTGTATTGTCGGATGTCATTAAAGGACAACGTGAAATACTCGGACGGGTACATGGAAAAGACCCGGCCGAAATACCGCAACTTTGGGCTGTGTTTACGGAGGTGCAACGGTATTATGACAAAGGTTTCAAGGTGCCTGATGACGTGATGCTGCTTTTCTGTGATAACAACTGGGGATATATCCGTAGGGTAGGACCTTGGCTGGAACAGCGGCGTAAAGGAGGTATGGGATTGTACTACCACGTCGATATGAACGGCGGACCGTGGAATGACCGGTGGATTAATACCACGACCATACCCAAGTTGCGCGAACAGTTCAATTTAGCTTACCAATCGGGAATAGATGACTTGTGGGTTGTGAATGTAGGAGACCTGAAACCCAAGGAATTGCCTATTGATTTTATTATGCGTTATGCCTGGAATCCCGATGCGATACAGGCCGATGAGACAGATGATTACCTGCGGCGGTGGGCGCAGCAAAATTTCGGGGAAGCACATGCGGAGGCAATTTCAGGGTTGGTGGCCCGTTATTCCAAATATAATCTGTGGCGGAAACCTGAAGTGCAGTCTACGAATATATTCAGTGTGGTAAACCATTGCGAGGCCGACCGTGTGACGGATTTGTGGCGTACGTTAGCCCACGAAGCCGACTCGGTGGGACAACTCATGCCTCAAGCATATAAGGATGCTTACTATCAGTTGGTGCTTTATCCGGTCAAAGCTTCGGCCGGAGTGGCAGAAATCTATTTGGCCGCAGCAAAAAACCGGCTTTATGCTCGGCAGGGACGCGTGACGGCGAACGATTATGCGCGGCGAGTAGAGGAATTGTATACGGTTGATACAGCCATGACCGCTTATTATAATAAGGTGTTGGCCGGAGGTAAGTGGGAAAAGATGATGAGCGACATTCATTTGGGATATACCAAATGGTCTATGCCTAAAAGAGATTCCGTTCCGCAGGTGGTGCGTGTGGAGCCTTTGTCAAAGCCTACGATGGGTGTGGCTGTGGAAGGTTGCGAAACGCTATCGCCGGAAGGAGAATTGGAACTCCCCGTTTTTGATAATTTCGAGAATCGCAAGTATTACATCGACATCTTCAATCGGGGAACGGGGACATTCGATTTTAAGGTCAAGACAGACGAACCTTGGATGGACGTGAGTCTCCGAAAAGGGAAGGTGGGGACGGAATCCCGTCTTTGGGTCGGTATAGATTGGACGAAACTGAAGGTCGGAGAGACGGAAGGTATGCTTTATATTTGCCGGGGAAGAGAGCGTGTACCGGTAAGGCTTCGTGTCGTGAAAGCTGACCTGCCGGTTCAAGTGGAAGGACATTGGTTCGGAAATGCTTGTGGAAGTGAGTTTTCCGTTCCCGCATGGCAGTTTAGTGCTTGTTGGCCCGGACGATATGCAAAGTGGACTTTCCTGCCCGATTTAGGACGTGGAGAGGGATGTATGGGATTGTCTCCGGTCACGGCACCGTCGGCTACTTCTTTCGAAGACGCTCCGTGTCTGGAATATCAAGTGTATTTCCCGAAGACGGGGACACAGACCGTTTGTCTCGGTGTCCTTCCCACGCAGGATGTGATGCCCGAACGGGGGCTGCGATTGGCTTTTGGTTTGGATGGGGGTATAGTCCGTACGTTGGATGCCCGTCAGGGGTTCGTAGACACATTCAGTGAATATACCCCGAAGAACTTGAAAAAATCCCCGAAACTCAAACCGCTTCCACCGCGTAATAAAACATTGAAACTGATCAATGGGGATGGTTTCTGCCGCAATGAAATCTTCGACAATTTGCGTTGGCTCACAGCGGAGTTTGAGGTGGAAAAGCCGGGATTACATACGTTCAAGGTATATATGGTCGATCCGGAAATCGTATTGGAACAGTTGGTGTTCAACCCGGATAATACACACCCGAGTTATTTCGGTGCACCGTCGGTCAGACACCAGTAACGTTTGATAAGTATGAACCGATAAGAACGAGATATGAAAAGAGGAAAATGGAATTCGAGAATAGTGTGGGCCTTTGTTTGGGGAACCATTATCGTTTGTGGGACGCAAAACTCGTGGTCGCAAACCGCGATAAGTTCTATTTATAATGTGCCGATGGCAGAATATCCGAAAGTGGACGAGCAACGACGGGCACTCTTTCGTTTGTATGCTCCTGAGGCTCATGACGTGAAAGCAGATATCTGTGGAAAGAAATACCCTATGACGAAAGACAACACCGGGATGTGGACGGTAACGACCGACCCGTTGGTGGTGGGTTTCCACTATTACTTTTTCATTGTAGATGGGGTACAGGTAACCGATCCGGCTTCCGATTGTTTTTACGGGTGCGGACGTATGGCCAGTGGAATAGAGGTTCCGGAATCCCCAGAAGAGGCGGCATATTATACTTTTAACAAATCCATTGCCCATGGGCAGGTGCGTGAGTGCCAGTACTATTCCGAAGTGGAAGGGCTAGTGCGTCGTTGTTTTGTCTATACCCCGGCGGAATATGAGACTTCACCGAAAAGTAAATATCCGGTACTTTATTTACAACATGGTATGGGTGAAGATGAACGCGGGTGGCACGAACAAGGGCACATGGCCAATATTCTGGACGGGCAGATAGCAAGCGGGAAATGCAAACCTATGATTGTGGTAATGGATTACGGTGATTGCGGATACATTCACGGGACAAAAAAAGGAGAGACACGTGATGAGTTCGGTGCTTCTTTTGGTAATATCCTGTTGAGAGACATTATACCGTTTGTGGAGAAAACGTTCCGTGTAAAAACAGACCGTGACCATCGTGCGATGGCCGGACTTTCGTGGGGCGGGCACCAGACTTTCCAAATCACGTTGACCCATTTGGATCAGTTCGCACATATCGGGGCTTTTAGCGGAGCTATCCTGATGGCACCGGGACAAAATATAACAGATGTGTATGGTGGAGTTTTTTCTGATGCTGATAAGTTCAATGAGCAGGTGCATACACTTTTCTTGGGACAAGGTACGGAAGAGGGTATGGGGTGCGATCGTATGAGCCAATCACTTAAAGAGGCCGGTATAAACCATGTATATTATGCCTCTCCCGATACACATCATGAATGGCTGACGTGGAGACGTTGCCTGAATGAGTTCCTCCCTTTGTTGTTCAAGCAGTGAGGAGATGGAAGAAATCCATAGAAGAAGTTATAGAAGGTTGAATGAAAAAATAAGAAAATCACGAGATGAATACAAGGAGATGTTTGATTTTAAGCGGAGCCCTAATGCTTTCGCTTTGGGGCTACGGGCAAAGGCCATCTGCAAAAACTTTTGAGATGAAAGGCAATCCTGTCATTACAGATAAGTTTACGGCCGATCCGGCTCCATTGATCCATGACGGAACCCTATACCTTTACGTGGGACACGACGAGGCGCGTGATGGAGAAATGTTCAATATCACGGAATGGTTGTGCTATTCCACGAAAGACATGAAGACGTGGACCGACCATGGGACAGTGTTGAAGCCTACAGATTTCTCGTGGGCCGTGGGCGAGGCTTGGGCTTCGCAAGTAGTGGAGAAAGACGGTAAGTTCTATTATTATACCACAGCACAGGCCGGCGATCCTTATCCCGGTAAGGCAATAGGTGTGGCAGTGGGCGATACTCCGACCGGACCTTTTAAGGATGCCATCGGTAAGCCGTTGATTACGGATGCCATGACACCGAATGGGAAAAGAGGTTGGTGGAATGACATTGACCCTACGGTTTTCATTGATGATGAGGGAACACCTTGGTTAAGTTGGGGAAACGGCACGTGTTTTTTAGTCAAACTTAAACCTAATATGACGGAGCTGGACGGGGAGATACAGGTGTTTGATTTGCCTCATTACGTGGAAGGTCCTTGGTTGCATAAGCGGGGAGATTTATATTATCTGACTTATGCTTCGATGGGAAAGGGGCGTGAGATGATGCACTATGCCACGGCGGAATCTATCAGCGGGACGTGGACTTACCGAGGTGCTTTGACAGGCATGGCGGAGAACAGTTTCACGATACATCCCGGAATCGTGGAGTTTAAAGGGCAATGGTATCTGTTCTACCATAATGCGTCGCTTGTGATCGGCAATCAGGCCGGTGCCACAGGTCGCAGGAGTGTTTGTGTGGACTATCTTTACTATATGCCGGATGGTTCCATGGCGTACGTGGAACAGACGAAGGACGGAGTGACGCAACCTCCCAAAACGGCTGACGAAGTATCTCTGATGGTCAATCCTTATCCGGAGGAACCGAAAGAGGTAAAGAAGTATGCAGTAAACGCCGACGGTGCGGTAAAGTAATCTTTATACGATGAAATGATGAAGAAAATGGAAGTTGGAAAAAAATTGTTGGCCTTGTCTTTGGGTTGGTTTTCTATGGCTTTGTCTGCACAAAATCCGATAGTGCAGACGCATTATACGGCCGACCCGGCACCGATGGTGTACCGGGACACCTTATATTTATATGTGGGGTGTGACGAAAAGGATGCTCCCCGGAATGCCTACCTGATGCGGGAGTATCGCTTGTATACGACTACGGATATGGTAAACTGGACCGACCACGGTGCGGTGCTCCGTACGAGTGCTTTCGATTGGTCGGCGGGAGATGCCAGTGCGGCACAGTGTATCGAGCGGAATGGCAAGTTCTATTGGTATATTTCTTCGCAGAACAAGTTCAAGCCCGGCTCGTCCATTGGCGTGGCCATTGGCGATACTCCCTATGGTCCTTTTAGAGATGCTTTGGGACGTGCGTTGGTGACGAACGACATGACGACATACGCCAAGCACAGTTGGGACGATCTCGATCCGTCCGTGTTTGTGGACGATGATGGTCAGGCGTGGTTATATTGGGGAAATGGCGTGTGTTACCGAGTCAAGTTGAAAGACGACATGGTGTCGTTGGATGGAGAAATCGAGGCCATCGACCGGAAGGACGCTTCGTCTTTTTCAGGGGGCTTTACGGAGGCACCATGGATTTATAAGAGACAGGGGCGTTATTATTTGGTTTATGCATCAGGATTTCCCGAATCCATCCATTATTCCACGGCGAAGTCTGCCGGAGGAAAATGGACGGCACAAGGTGTGGTCATGCCGACGGAGAAAGGAAGTAACACCAACCATCCGGGTATCGTGGATTTCAAGGGGCATTCCTATTTCTTCTATCATAATGATGCCTTGCCCGGCGGACACAGCTATTGCCGTTCGGTGTGTGTGGAAGAGTTTGCTTATGGTTCCGACGGGACGATTCCGGAATTGCACATGACGCATGAGGGCGTGAAACAGGGTGTGGGCACATTGACCCCCTACCGCCGTACGGAAGCCGAGACTATTGCGTGGTCGGAAGGGGTGACTTCTGCCGTTTCGGCAGAGAGAGGAATATATATTACCGGGATACACGATGGCGATTACATCAAGGTGCGCGATGTGGATTTCGGTGAAACCGGGCCGAAGAGGTTTGTGGCAGCCGCTTCAAGCCGTTATCACGGTGGTGAGATGGAATTACGCATAGACGGACGCGACGGAGAAGTGATAGGTACGTTGCGCATTCCTTATACCGGAGAATGGGAGAATTGGGGAGAATTTGCTACAGATGTGAAAAGCGTAACGGGGGTACACGATTTGTATTTCGTGTGTAAAGGGAAAAAGCCCCATGAATTGTTTAATTTTGATTATTGGTGTTTTAAATGAAAAAGAAAGATATGAAAATAGGTAAGTTAAGACATTGTATCGGGGGATTGGTTGGGTTGCCGATGGTGTTGGCGGCACAGAACCCCATTGTGCAAACCATGTACACGGCCGACCCGGCTCCGATGGTATACGACGGCAAGTTATTTTTGTACACCAGTCACGACGAAGACGCGTCAACGTGGTTTGTTATGAACGAATGGAAACTGTATTCCACGACCGACATGGTGAACTGGACCGACCACGGGGCAGTGTTGTCCTATGAGACTTTCTCATGGGCAAAAGGAGATGCCTGGGCAATGCAATGCGTGGAACGTGACGGAAAGTTTTACGCTTACGTTCCCGTGACGATGAAGTCGGGTGGCGGTGCCATCGGTGTGGCCGTGGCGGACAGCCCTTATGGTCCGTTCCACGATCCGTTGGGCAAGCCGTTGGCTCAGAGCAAACGGGGAGACATCGACCCAACGGTCTTCATTGACGACGACGGGCAGGCTTATCTGTATTGGGGGAATCCGTTCTGTTATTATGTGAAACTGAATGAAGACATGATTTCCTACAGTGGTGATATCGTCCGTGTCCCGATGACCGAGGAGGCATTCGGCAAGCGTGAGGGCAATGTGGCCGAGCGTCCTACGTTGTACGAAGAAGGGCCATGGCTTTACAAACGCAAGGACTTGTATTATTTGCTGTGGGCCGGAGGACCCATATCAGAGCATCTCGGTTATTCCACGAGCAAAAGCCCGACAGGGCCGTGGAAGTACGGCGGTGTGCTGATGCCGACCGAAGGACGGAGCTTTACCAACCACCCCGGCATGGTGGACTATAAAGGGAAAACTTACCTGTTCTATCACAACGGAGCTTTGCTCGGCGGCAGTGGTTTTACCCGTTCGGTATGTGTGGAACAGGCGGAATTCAATAAAGACGGTTCGATTGTTCCGCTGAAGATGACCGCCGGAATAGAGAAGGGTTTGGAGACGCTGAATCCTTTCCGCAAGACGGAGGCGGAGACCATCGCTTTTTCCGAATGGATGAAAGCATCCCAGAACGAGGAAGTCGGTGTGTTTGTCAATGCCATGAAGGACGGGGCTTATATTAAGGTGAGGGACGTGGATTTCCGCGAAGAGGGTGCTTCCCGCATCACGGCCCGTGTGGGCACGACGCACAACGGTGGTGTGACGATGGAAGTGCGTGCCGACAGTCGGGAAGGGCGGTTGTTGGCCACGTTGAAAGTGCCTATGACCGGAGGAGATAACCGTTGGGCGTTGGTTTCTTCCGAAATAGAACGGATTACCGGGGTACATGATTTGTATTTCATCTGCAAAGGCGATAAGCCCGGCAGGTTGATGTACTTCGATTATTGGATGTTTTCAAAATAATAGTTTTATACCTTAATATATAGGAGGATGAACGATGATACAAAATAAGATATGGAGATGGCCGTTGGCATGTGCCTTGGCATTTTCTGCTGCGGCTTGGAGCGAGGCGGTGTCTTTGGAAAGGAACCAAGCTGAAGTGCAAGCTGTAACGTTTAAGAATCCGGTGGTCTGGGCTGATGTGCCCGACCCCGATGTGATTCGTGTGGGTGATTATTTTTATATGGTGAGCACGACCATGCACCTGATGCCCGGTGCGCCGGTGATGCGTTCCAAGGACTTGGTGAACTGGGAAACGGTAAGCTATCTTTTCGATAAACTGCATGAAACGCCGAAGTATGACATGGAGGAGGGTACGGTGTACGGGCGTGGGCAGTGGGCCACTTCGCTCCGTTATCATGACGGCAGGTTTTATGCTTTGTTTTCTCCCAATGACGTACCTTACCGTTCCTTTGTATATACAACGGACGACCCGGCTAAAGGGTGGACGTTGCACAGCCGTATGAAGCACTTTCATGACGCTTCATTGTTTTTCGATGATGACGGGCGGGTGTATGTCTTTTCCGGTACGGGGGCGTTGACGGAACTGGAACCCGACGTTTCCGGGGTGAAGGAAGGTGGGGTCAACATGACTTTGCAGGTTCGTGATGAAGAAGAGAAGGGGTTATTGGAAGGCAGCCGTGTGATCAAGCATGACGGGAAATATTATCTCCTGATGATTTCCTGGCCGAAAGGGGGAAAGCGTCGTCAAGTATGCTATCGTGCCGACAGGATTACCGGACCATACGAAAAGAAGGTCATTCTGTGCGATAATTTTGCCGGTTTCCCCTATGTGGGACAGGGAACGATTGTGGACGATGCCAAGGGAAATTGGTATGGTGTGATTTTCCAAGACCGGGGTGGCGTAGGACGTGTGCTGACATTGTCTCCCTGTCATTGGATAGACGGTTGGCCTATGTTGGGTGATGAAGACGGGCGGGTACCCGAAACGATGGAAGTTCCAGTGAAAGGAGGACCGGTCATCCCCTTGGTCGTAGGCGATGAGTTCGACGGGGATAAGCTGAAGATGGAGTGGCAGTGGAACCACAACCCCGTGGATGAGGCTTGGACACTGAAAGAACACAAAGGATTCCTACGTTTGAAAACCAATAAGGTCGTGTCTAATCTGTATGAGGCTCGTAATACGCTTACCCAAAGGATGGAAGGGCCGGAATGTAGTGGAAGTCTTGCATTGGAGGTCGGTGGAATGAAGGACGGCGACCGTGCCGGTCTGGCTGCATTCAACGGACACTCCGGTATTCTTACGGTAGAGAAAGAAGGGAAAGATTTGTTCTTGGTGATGAGTGAGGAAGTCGTTTCGTTGACGGATAAGGAGAAGAAAGTCACCGGGGTAGAACGTAAAGAATGCGCCCGAGTGAAGCTTCCCCGTACAAAGAAAGTGTATCTGCGTGTCGATGCGGATTTCCGTTTGAAACGGGATATAGCAGAGTTTTATTACAGCACGGACGGCAAGGATTGGACGAAGATCGGTTCGGATTTCAAGATGCGTTTCGATTACCGGAAGCTTTTTATGGGTACGAAGTTCGGGATATTCAATTATGCCACGAAGTCGGCCGGAGGTTACGTGGACGTAGATTATTTCCGGTATGAAAAAGCCGAAAAGTGAAAATCGCGATTAAGCGAGCGCAGAGAAAGGCTTGCTTGCCTCTGCTGAGCGGGAGCGATTTATGCAAAAAGTTAGTGAGATTGAAGAATAACATAGTAGAAAAAGAAACAGAACGATGAAAAAGATAATATTGGGCATTTGTATGATGTGCGCTTCCGTGGGAGGATGGGCGCAAAAGGATGGCGGAAAACCCGATCCGGATTTCTATGTCTTCCTCTGTCTCGGACAGTCGAACATGGAGGGGAATGCACGTGCCGAAATCCGGGATATGAACGGAGTGGACGAACGTTTCCGCATGATGGCTGCGGTGGACGATGCCGGACGGAAACGCGAGAAGGGACATTGGTATACGGCCATACCACCGCTTTGCCGTGCCAATACGGGACTTACTCCGGTGGATTACTTCGGGCGTACATTGGTGGCCACTTTGCCGGAAAATGTCCGTGTCGGAGTCATCAACGTGGCCATCGGCGGTTGCCATATCGAGACGTTTATGAAAGACAGCATATCCGGTTATGTGGCCCATCGTGCGCCGGACTGGATGAAAGGGCCGTTGAAGGCATACGGCAATAATCCGTATGAGTGCCTTGTGGAAATGGCACGGTTGGCTCAAAAGGATGGCGTGATAAAAGGTATCCTGGTTCATCAAGGCGAATCCAATACAGGCGATAAGGCATGGCCGGAGAAGGTGAAGACAGTCTATGAAAGTCTGTTGAAAGACCTCGGACTCAAGGCGAAGGACGTACCTTTATTGGCAGGGGAAGTGGTGCATGCCGACCAAGGCGGTGTATGTGCTTCGATGAATAATATCATCCGGACGCTTCCGCAAGTGATTCCGACAGCGGATGTGGTATCCTCTGCCGGATGTACGTGCGCTACGGATTCGTTGCATTTCGATGCGGCCGGCTACCGTGAGTTGGGACGGCGTTATGCCGAGAAAATGTTATTCCTTTTAGGGAAGAATAGCCGTTAAAAATTGGAACTATATGCAAATAAACAAACTTTTAGGAACTTGCCTGCTCTGTGCTTGGGCATGGGGACTGCAGGCGAACGCGCAAGAGAGCATCAAGGTGGGCGACACGACCCGTAACATGATTACATACGCTCCCGAGGGGCTGCCTTATAATCGGCCTTTGGTCATTTCACTGCACGGACTGAACCAGGATGCCGACTATCAGAAAGGACAGGCAAATTGGGAGGCCGTGGCCGATACGGCCAAGTTCGTGGTGGTCTATCCCAATGGAGTCAACAAGGCTTGGGACATATCCGGCGACACGGATATAAAGTTCTTGGAGACGATTATCGACACGATGTACAATCGTTACCATATCGACCGTAACCGGGTGTACCTGTCCGGTTTTTCCATGGGCGGTATGATGACATATCATGCTATGGCACGGATGAGTGATAAGATTGCGGCCTTCGGCCCGGTGAGCGGCATCCCCGTGGATTACCGTGAGCCTTCGGGCACGCGCCCCGTGCCCATCATCCATACGCATGGCACGGCAGACAACGTGGTGTACTACGAAGGGGATGCCACTCATCCCGCCGGCGGGTACGGGAGCATTCCCGAGTATGTGAAGAAATGGGCCGCCTTTGACGGTTGCGACCTGACACCGGAAGTCATCAAGCCTTATCCGGCCAGCAAGCCCGGGTCGGCGGCCACTTATACCCGGTATGCCGGTGGGAAAGACGGTGTGGAGGTCGTGCTTATTTCGATAGAGGGCAAAGGGCATTGGCATTCCAACGACCCGGTCAGCGTCATGACGACGGAAGAAATCTGGAACTTCTGCAAACGCTATTCGTTGGGTCCCGGGGAACCGGAACCTCCCACGTTGGTGTCGGCCGAGCCGGAGAACCGTTCTTTTGACTTGCCTTCGCAGGATTTGGTCTTCGTGTTCACTTTCGATGAAGCGGTAGATGGTGGGAAGGCCAAGGTACTCCTTTCCGGCGAAGGCGCGGAGTATCCGCTTGAACCGGTCGAAACGGGCTTCAGCGAACGTTTGGCTTTCCGGTTGCCGGACGGTGCGCGTTTGGCTGACGGGGACTATGCCCTGAGAGTGGAACATGTCGAAAACGAGGCGGGAGGCGTGTTGGAGTCATGCGTGTTTGCCTATACAATAGGCATGACCGAGGTCGGCGACCGGCTGGCCATCGACTCGTTGCTTTCATGCGCCTGGCGGGAAGAGCAGGTTGCAGTGGGCGAGGGTATACCCTCCGGCTGGCGGCGGGTGAACGGCCGTGCGGACGGCACGAAGGACGAACAGGAATCGGGGGCTGCCCATACGGGCGGTGCACGGTTGAAATACTTCCCCGAAGGCGGTGATTTCGATGCGGGGTTCTATCTGAGTGCCCGGGACTACGACGTGTGCGACTTCTATTACGGCAGCTACGAAGGCCATCGCCTTCACCTCCTGCCCGGACAGTATGTACTTTCGTTCCAATCCATATATTGGAGTGCGGGTTCGGCGGAGGGTAAGGCCACCTTTGACGTGCAAGTGACCGACGGGGTCGGGAATGCCGTATGGTCGCGGGACGGATTGCTTTCTTCCGGCTGCATGAATGAAGTGTCTACGGAAAAAGTGGAAGGTGCCAAGCCGCATGAATATGTGTTTTCCATCAAGGACGAGGGCGATTACGAATTGCATTTCACCATGTCGCAAGGTTGGAACTCCGTGATTCTTGGTGGTGTGACCCTGACCACGCAACCTTCCGTGGCCGATGTGTACAAAGGAGGTTTCCTGCGCCTCATGAAAGAAGCCGCGCAAGGGTATGAGGCCACGGCGGACGGGCGTTATGCCGCTTCGGAAGATTTGCGCGCGGCTTTGGGTGCCGTGTTGGAACAATACGAAGGTTTTGCCTCCACGGCCTCCTCGGCATATGAAGCGGCCATCGAGGCGGTGGAAGCCGCGTGGCGGCCCTTGGCCGAGCGCAAGGAAAGCGTGGACTTGTACACAGAGGCCATGGAAACGGCGCAAGATACCTTGTCCGAATGGGAGAAGAACGGTTTCGACTTGACGGTGCAGGCTTATCTGGATCTGAAGGAAGCCGTGCAGGCTTATGCCCCCGACCGCATGGACATGACCGACAACCAACGGATGAGGGATGCGGCGGAAAGCCTGGCCGTATACGTGCAGGCGTTGCAGGAAGTGCCCGCGTTAGTGGGCGGTGTCGTCATGCCGGACAGCCCGGTGGACGTGGAATGTTATGATTTGGGCGGGCGCAAGGTCAAGCCCGGATACCGGGGAGTGGCCGTCGTGCGCGAGCTTTATCGCGACGGCAGTGCCAAGACGTACAAAAAGATACGGGGAACCGTTGCCCGTTAGGCGCGAAGGCATGTCTTTGTGATGGTATTAAGAAACATAGAAAAGATTCAAGTACGATGAAAAAGAATTTATTAGGGGTGCTGCTCCTCTTATGTAGTAGTGTGGCATGGGCCGGAGAACTGAAACTCTGGTACAGCAAGTCTGCTAAGGATTGGACGGAGGCTTTGCCCGTGGGTAATTCCAGATTGGGAGCTATGGTGTATGGTGGCACGGGACGCGAAGAATTGCAGTTGAACGAAGAGACGTTCTGGGCGGGTGCCCCTTACGACAATAATAACACAAACGCGCTGTACGTCTTGCCGGTGGTGCGGAATCTGATATTTCAGGGAAAGACACGCGAAGCCCAACGGTTGGTCGATGCCAATTTCTTGGCACGCAAGGACGGTATGAGTTATCTGACGATGGGAAGTCTTTTCTTGGATTTCCCGGGACATGAGGAGGCTACGGACTTTTACCGCGACTTGAACATAGAGGATGCCACGGCTACCACCCGTTACAAGGTAGATGGCGTGACTTATACCCGCAGGGTGTTTGCCTCTTTCACGGACAGCGTGATTGTGGTGCGCCTGCAGGCCGACAAAGCCGGAGCCTTGGCTTTCACGGTGGGCTACGATGCTCCTTTAAAACATGAAGTCAATACCGAAGGAGACCTGCTTACCATCACTTGTGAGGGAAAAGATCAAGAAGGCGTAAAGGCTGCTTTGCGTGCCGAGTGCCGTGTGAAAGTGGTCAGCGACGGCCAGACGACCGCCGAGGGAAAAAATTTGGAGGTGACTGGTGCAACGGAAGCTACGCTTTACTTGTCGGCTGCTACGAATTACGTGAACTATCACGATGTGAGCGGAGATGCGGCAGCCCGTGCCGACCGTTGTTTGCAGCGTGCCGTCCGGATACCTTATAAGAAAGCTTTGGAAAACCATGTGGCTTATTACCGGAAGTTATTCGGGCGGGTGCAGTTGGATTTGGGCGAGACGGCGGCTGCGTCGAAAGAGACGACGTTGCGTATCCTGGACTTCAGTCAAGGAAACGACCCGTCGTTGGCTACCCTTTTGTTCCAGTACGGTCGTTATTTGTTGATTTCCTCCTCACAGCCCGGTGGGCAGCCTGCCAATCTGCAAGGCATCTGGAACCGCAGTACGAATGCCCCTTGGGACAGCAAATACACCATCAATATCAATACCGAGATGAACTATTGGCTGGCCGAGGTGACTAACCTGAGTGAGATGCACCAGCCTTTGTTCTCCATGTTGGAAGACTTGTCTGTGACGGGAGCGAAAACGGCACGTGAAATGTACGGCTGCGAGGGTTGGTTGGCTCATCATAACACCGATCTTTGGCGTATCTGTGGCGTGGTGGATTATGCGGCGGCCGGTATGTGGCCGAGCGGAGGCGCATGGTTGGCCCAGCATCTGTGGCAGCACTACCTGTTCACAGCGGATAAAGATTTCCTGAAAGCCTATTATCCGGTATTGAAAGGTACGGCCCGTTTCTTTTTGGATTTCCTCGTCGAACATCCTTCCTACAAGTGGTGGGTGGTGGCTCCTTCGGTGTCGCCTGAGCACGGTCCGGTCACGGCAGGTTGCACCATGGACAACCAAATCGTGTTCGATGCCTTACGCAACACTTTGCTGGCTTCTGAGATTGTGGGCGATGATGCCGCCTTCCGCGATTCGTTGGCGCAGATGCTCGACAAGCTGCCCCCCATGCAAGTCGGGCGGCACGGCCAGTTGCAAGAATGGCTTCAGGATGTGGACGATCCGAAGGACGAGCATCGCCATATTTCCCATCTTTATGGCCTTTATCCCAGTAATCAGGTTTCTCCGTTCTTGCACCCCGAACTATTTCGGGCAGCCCGTACCACATTGGAACAGCGTGGAGACAAGGCTACCGGGTGGAGCATCGGTTGGAAAATCAACTTCTGGGCACGCATGTTGGACGGTAATCATGCCTATCGTCTGATAAGCAACATGCTTCAGTTGCTGCCCAGTGATGCCGTAGCGAATGAATATCCCGAAGGACGTACCTATCCCAATATGTTCGATGCCCATCCGCCTTTCCAGATTGACGGAAACTTCGGAGCGGCTGCCGGCATTGCCGAAATGCTGTTGCAAAGCCACGATGGGGCGGTGCATCTGTTACCGGCCTTGCCCGATGTGTGGAAAGAAGGCAGCGTGAAAGGTCTGCGGGCGCGTGGAGGTTACGAAGTGGATATGGAGTGGACAGATGGCCGTTTGTCTTCGGCTACCGTGCGTTCCACCGTGGGCGGCACGCTTCGCCTGCGTTCCTATGTGCCTTTGAAGGGCAAGGGTTTGCGGAAGGCATCAGGTGCGTGTCCTAACGAAATGTTGTCACCGGCCGACATCAAAGCCCCCTTGTTCTCTTCCGAGTTGAAAGACCGTCCGCAAGTGTCCGTGCCCGAAGTGTATGAATATGATGTGCAGACCCGGCCCGGAAAAACTTATAAATTCCGTGCCGGGTAAAGCCTGGAATGGATGTTTGTTTGTAAAAGGTTTGTCTGTGCCGGATGAGTGTCCTGAGATTGATTTATCATTCGCCTGAGATTGAAAAATCGTTCTCAGCCGAATGATAAATCAATCTCAGGAGAATGAAATGCAGTTTGGCGCACTTTTTCAAATGCTTGGCTATGAGGAACTTATTTTTTTATGAGGCGAAACCTTTATGTACTTTTATATTCATATAATAAAGTGTAAGGATGAAAAAAGCAATATGGATAGGATGGTGTTGGCTTTGTGGGGTCGTTTGGGGAGTGCAGGCCATGAATACGGATGGCCGGGAGGTGGTGAATCTGAACCGTGAATGGACATACCAACGGGGCGACCATCCGGGGGCGGAACGGACTGATTATGACGATTCGGCATGGGAGCATATCGGATTGCCTCATTCGTTCAGCATACCTTATTTCCTATGGAAAGATTTCTATACCGGTTACGGTTGGTATCGTAGGATCGTGGTGTTGGATAAGAGAGACTTGAGACGAGAGATCTTTTTGGAGTTCGATGGTGTATTCCAAGTGGCGGAAGTGTATATGAATGGCCACTTTGCTGGCACGCACGAAGGAGGTTACACCGGTTTCAATGTACGCCTCACGCCCTACGTGAAGGAGGGAAAGAACAACATTGCCGTAAGGGTAAACAATCTGTGGAGGGGTGATGTGGCTCCGCGCGGCGGCGAACATGTGTTCAGTGGAGGCATCTACCGCAACGTGCGTTTGGTGAAGAAGCCCTCCGTGCATATTGATTGGTATGGTACGTTTGTGACGACACCGACCTTGGCCGCGCATAAGGGACGCTCCTCGTCGGTACGTGTACAGACCGATGTGCGAAATATGGCGGACGAGGGAGGACCATACGAATTGAGAGTACAGGTACTGGATGAGAACCGGCACATCGTGACCGAACAAAAGGCTGTCCGGCACGTGGAAGCACAAAGTTCGGTACAGTTCGACTTAGTGACCGATGAAATAGAGGGCGTGGCTTTGTGGCATCCGTCGCATCCTCACCTGTATTCGGTGGTGTGTAGCCTGTACAAAGGGCGTAAATTGGTGGATAGTGAAGAAGTGGCGTTCGGTTTCCGTTGGTTTGAGTGGACGGCCGACAAAGGTTTCTTCTTGAACGGGAAGCATTTCTTTTTCCGGGGGGCGAATGTACATCAGGATCATGCCGGATGGGGAGACGCTGTCACTGAGGAAGCCATGCGCCGCGACGTACGGATGATGAAGGAAGTCGGTTTTGACATGATTCGCGGTAGCCATTATCCCCATGCTCCGGCTTTCTCGGACGCTTGTGACCGTGAGGGCATGCTCTTTTGGTCTGAAGTCTCGTTTTGGGGTACGGCCGGTCCGAAAGTGGATGGCGGCTGGACGGCCAGTGCTTATCCCGTGAAGGAACAAGACATCGAGGGATTTGAGCGGAATGTGCTCAGGCAGTTGGAAGAGATGATACGCATTCACCGCAATCACCCTTCTGTGTTCGTATGGAGCATGTGTAACGAACCTTTCTTTACCGACGGGAAGACCATTCCGGGAGTTAAGTCGCTCTTGAAAAAGATGGTAGACACTGCACATCGGCTTGACCCTACGCGCAAGGCCGCCGTGGGAGGGGCTCAACGGCCGTTGGGAAAAGACCGTATAGACGGGATTGGGGATGTGGCCGGATATAATGGTGACGGAGCGAACATCGCAGACTTCCAACAGCCCGGTATTCCCAGTGTGGTGACGGAGTACGGTAGTACGACTGCCGGACGGCCCGGTAAATATATGGCCGGTTGGGGCGATTTGGGCCGGGACGAAGGTTGGAAAGGCCGTGAGTGGAGAAGCGGACAGGCGATTTGGTGTGGGTTCGACCATGGTAGTATTTTCGGAGAAAACATGGCGCGGATGGGTATCGTGGATTATTTTCGCCTTCCCAAGCGTGCATGGTATTGGTATCGCAATGAATATGGACATGGGGCGCCTCCTGTGTGGCCGCAGGAAGGAGTGCCCGCGCGTCTCTGTCTGGAAGCTTCGAAAACAACAGGCATTTTGGCCGATGGTACGGACGATGTGCAATTAGTGGTTACGGTGTTGGACCGAGACGGGCGTGAGTTAAGTAATAGTCCGGATGTCACACTTTCCGTGCTTTCGGGGCCGGGAGAGTTCCCGACGGGGCGTTCCATCACTTTTTCTGCCGATAGCGACATACGGATTGCAGACGGTAAGGCAGCCATGGCCTTGCGGGCCTATTATGCCGGACATACGGTAGTGGAGGCATCCTCGTCCGGATTGGAATCCGGACGTGTGCAATTGGAATTTACAGGTGCGCCGGAGTATGAAGAAGGCAAGTCCGTCCAGGTTCTTTCGCGCCCGTATGTACGCTTTGCTACCCATCGTGTGAAGCCTGAACTACAGACTTACGGCCCGAATAGTCCTACTTTTGCCAGTACTTCGGCCGAAGGGTATTCTCCGGGTAGGGCTACCGATGGAAATAATTCCACTTATTGGAAACCGAAAAAAAGCGATGCGGCTCCCTATTTGACATTAGACGTAGAGCGTACGTTGGATTTGTATGGCGTGAGAGTCCTTTTTGCAGAGCATTATGTCGGGACGTTCAAAGTGGAGTTGTCGGCAGATCAAGTGAATTGGGAAATCATGTCGTTGGTCGGGGAATGGGAAGATGCTTGGTGGAAATCGGCTTGGAAAAGACCGGTGAAGGCTCGTTTTATCCGTTTTTCTTTTCCAGACGGTCCGCAAAGAAAATGTCCGGCTTTAGCCGAAGTGGAAGTGCAAGGAATATTACCGGCTTTTTGAAATATTTCCGAAAAAGTCGTATATTCGTGCGCGAAAAGCTGTATTCTTTCAAATTAACGCTGTAAAATCCAATATTAATAAGAAATATATATGAATGTATTAAGATCATTATGTTCGGCATCGCTGTTGCTCGTGTGGTTCTCGGCGAATGCCCGGATTCCGGTGAAAGTGGAGACTTTTCCGTTGAACGATGTGAGATTGACGCAAAGTCCGTTCAAACATGCGGAGGATTTGGACGTCCGTTATTTACTCGGGTTGGATCCCGACCGTCTTTTGGCACCTTATTTGAAAGGTGCAGGATTAGAACCGAAGGCTGATAATTATACCAACTGGGAAAATACGGGTCTGGACGGTCATATCGGGGGACATTACGTTTCGGCGCTTTCCTATATGTATGCCGCCACCGGAGACGAAGAAATCAAACAGAGGTTGGACTACATGTTGTCCGAATTGAAACGTGCCCAAGACGCTGCCGGTGACGGTTACTTGTGTGGCGCACCGAACGGACGTAAAATATGGGAAGCTGTGTCTAAAGGGGACATCCAAGCTTCCTCTTTCGGACTGAATGGAGGATGGGTACCGTTGTACAATATCCATAAGACTTATGCCGGTTTGCGGGATGCTTACCTTTTGGCGGGAAGTAAGGAGGCGCGTGACATGTTGGTAAAGTTGACCGACTGGATGATGAATATGACGAAAGACTTGAGCGACGAACAGATACAGGACATGTTGCGCAGCGAGCACGGGGGATTGAACGAAGTGTTTGCCGATGTGGCCGACCTGACGGGAAAGGACAGCTATTTGCAACTGGCCCACCGTTTCTCGCACCGTGAGATTCTCGACCCGCTGTTGGAACATGAAGACCGACTGACAGGCAAGCATGCCAATACCCAAATCCCGAAAGTCATCGGTTACAAGCGCATAGCGGACTTGCAAGGCGATGAGGGTTGGGACGATGCGGCACGTTTCTTTTGGGAGACGGTGGTGGAGCGGCGCAGCATCTCTATCGGTGGCAACAGTGTACGTGAGCATTTCCATCCTTCGGAGGATTTCTCCAGTATGCTGACGAGCGAGCAGGGGCCGGAGACCTGTAATACGTATAATATGCTGCGGCTGACCAAAATGTTGTACCAGACCAGCGCGGACGTACATTATATGGACTATTACGAACGGGCGTTGTACAATCACATTTTGTCTACCATAGATCCGGTGCAGGGAGGTTTCGTATATTTTACGCCGATGCGTTCGGGGCATTATCGGGTATATTCCCAACCGCAGACGAGTTTCTGGTGCTGTGTGGGCTCCGGAATGGAAAACCATGCCAAATACGGAGAGATGATTTACGGTCACAGCGAGGATGAACTGTATGTCAACCTGTTTATTCCTTCGGTGTTGCAGTGGGGGAAGGTGCGCGTGGAGCAACTCACGGGTTTCCCTTATGAAGAGGCTACCACCCTTCGCCTGTCGTGCGGCAGGGCGAAAGAGTTCACGGTGAAGTTCCGTGTGCCGGAGTGGACGGACGCTTCCCGGATGGAGCTGACGGTGAACGGGACGGCTCAACCCGTGTCGGCATCCGGCGGTTATGTGGTGGTAAGCCGCAAATGGGCCGATGGGGACGAAGTGCGGCTGACGTTGCCGATGTCTTTGCGCGTGTCCGCTCTGCCTGATGGTTCGGACAATTATTCTTTCATGTACGGTCCCGTGGTATTGGCTTCGCGCATGGGGAAACAGGAGCAGGTAGGTCTGTTTGCTGATGATAGCCGTGGAGGACACATCGCTGCCGGACCGCAATGGCCTTTGCAGGATATGCCGGTCATCGTGGGTGACAAAGACGACCTTTTATCCCATATCGAAAAGGTGGAAGGAAAGCCGTTGGAGTTCAAACTTCGCGGGGTGTATCCCGAGCGTTATGAAGGGATGACGTTGGAGCCGTTCAATAGCCTGTATGAATGCCGTTACATGGTGTATTGGCCGGTAATTTCTCCCGATAAACTGAAAGCCCAGCAGGAGGCTCTGGCGCGTTCGGAACGGGAGAAGAACGAACTGGAGGCCGCTACTGCGGATAAGGTCATCTGTGGGGAACAGCAGCCGGAAAGCGATCATTTCATCCGGTCGGAGCTGTCACGTAACGGCAGCCACAACGACCGCCATTGGCGTGACGCTACCGGAAAGGGTTGGTTCTCGTACCGCATGAAAACGAATGGACGTGATGTGGCTCGTTTGCGTGTGGAGTACGAGGGCGGTATGGCTGATACGGACGCTTTGGTTATGGTAGAAGAACGTACGGTCGGTATGATAAGCCCGGCAGATAGACGAGGAATGAAAACGGTGTATTTCGATTTGCCGGACGAGATGGACGGGAAGGACGTTCTGACCGTCAAAATCACTCCTTCGGAGAAGAAAGCTACTCCTCGCGTGTATGAGGTAAGGCTGATGACAGCAAAGAAGTAGACGTGGCAGGACACGACTTTTCAGCGGAAACGCGATAAATAAAAACAGCAGGCGGATGCGACCGTCTGCTGTTTTTTTGTGAGCCGGGTAACATCCGGCTTGGGGTTTCCTGCAAAAACAATCCTTTTTCTCTTAAACAATCCTACTACCTAAGAACCAATCATTAACCTAATTTCCAATTATGAAACTCCTGAATATCCTGATACCTTCACACAAAGCTACCTGAAAAACCAACATTAACCTAATCATTATATTATGAAACCTATTTCCACTTTTGTGATTGTCTCTACGGCAAAGTTAGGACTTTCTTTTCTTTTTCGTTTTTGAATATGTCACAGATATTTTATATTATGAAACCTTACGGTAGATTTTTTTGCAAATGAAACATGAGCAAACAAATGTGTTACACGACGTAAAATCGGGTAGACATAGAAGGTGTATCTTTGAATCATTAAAAACAGGCTACGATAAGCGATATGGTTTTAACATTATAGTGCAATGGATATTTTAGTTGAAAAAAATGGCCGACATGAGCCGAGGCCTATTGTTTTAGACAGAAGAACAGAAGGACAGAAGAAAGTTACGACAACAAAATTTGTTCTTTTGCTCTTTTGTCTAAAAAAAGTGAGTCCGGTGTTTTTGTTCCTCGCCGGTCTGGTAGGAGGCGGCGAAGGATGGGCGGCGGTCAGGCTACCTAAATTGGTGGGCGACCGGATGGTGCTCCAACGGGAAACCGAGTTGAAAATTTGGGGATGGGCGGATCCTGGTGAGAAAGTCACGGTACGTTTCCGAGGTACACCTTATTATACAGAAGCCGACGGGACGGGGAAATGGCACGTCATGCTGCCTCCGCAACAGCCCGGAGGACCGTTTCTGATGGAAGTGAATGAGAAAGTGATACGCGACGTACTCGTGGGGGATGTCTATCTCTGCGGAGGGCAGTCGAACCAGGAGACACCTATCGAACGTCTGGTGGAGAAGTTTCCGGAGATACCGGTATCGAATAATCACATGATACGTCACTATAAAGTGCCTTCGCAGGATGTGACGGATGGCGTAAGAGAAGAAATTGCCGGAGATGCCGTGTGGCATTCGGCTACTGCATCCGAAGTCATGAACTGGACTTCACTGGCTTATTTTTTCGCCACGGAAGTATGGAACCGCTACCATGTACCCGTGGGCATGTTGGTGGCAAGCAAGGGAGGTACGGATATTGAGTCGTGGATCAGCCAGGAGCGTCTGAAAGATTTTCCGCGTCTCTTGGTGGACGAGGAGGCTGTGCGCAAAGTGAAGGAATCCCGTCAGGATAAAGGTTCCGGCAGATGGAATCAAAAAGATTTCGATGATTCGGATTGGGCTGAGACGGAAGTGCCGGGTACGTGGGATGAGCGCGGTATCCGGACGAAAGGTGTCGTATGGTACCGCAAGACTTTCGATTTGCCTTCTTCCATGGTGGGGAGGCACGCGCGGATTTATATGGGACGTATGGCCGACGGTGATTCGGTGTTCGTGAATGGGCATTTGGTGGGTACCACCTCATATTTCGGTCCTCCACGCAAATATGACATTCCGGCCGGTGTGTTGGTGCAGGGCAAGAATAACGTGACGCTGAAACTTACGGCGATGAACGGCCATGGGGAAATCGTGCCGGACAAGCCCTATGTGATAAGGGGAGATGAGGATTCCGTGTTGCTCTGCGGTACTTGGAAGTATAAAGTCGGCATCGACCGGACCGGTGTGGAAGAATACATTGAACGGCTTCGGCAGCAAAAAATGGTAGGTTCGGGACTGTATAACGGTATGATTTATCCCATCCGGGACTGGAAAGTACGGGGAACCATTTGGTACCAAGGCGAGAACAATGCCGGACGGGCAGGGGAATACGCGCCGTTGCTAAAATCCCTGATAGCGGACTGGCGCGAATCGTGGCAGATGCCGGACATGCCTTTTCTCTTGGTGCAGTTGCCCAATTATATGAAGAAACACGACCGTCCTACGGATAGCGGTTGGGCGCGTTTGCGGGAGGCGCAATTACAAGTGGCTTCGGAGGTTCCCCATACGGCTTTGGCCGTAACCTACGATGTGGGTGAATGGAACGACATTCATCCGTTGGATAAGAAAAGTGTGGCGCAACGGTTGTTTCTCGGGGCGCGCAAATTGATTTACGGGGAGAAAGTGGTCTGTTCCGGCCCTATATATAAAGGTATGGAGGTGGATGGCGACCGTGTCGTAATCTCTTTTACTGAAGTGGGACGCGGACTGGCAAGCCGTGGAGGCGACTTGAAACACTTTGCTGTGGCCGGCGAAGACCGGAAGTTCGTGTGGGCGGATGCTGTGATTAAAGGAAACAAGGTCGTAGTGAGCAATAAGGATGTGAAACACCCTGTAGCCGTGCGGTATGCGTGGAGTGACAATCCCTCGGATGCCAATTTGTGCAATAAAGAAGGGTTGTTGGCTGCACCTTTCCGTACGGATAATTGGTAATGTAGAATCATTTAAATAGATTTGTATATGAGAAAAATGTTCTTGAAGTACAAACGGGTATGGCTTTCGGCTATGGCGTTTGTGGTAATGTTCGTGGTAAGTATGGAGGTATTGGCCGATGTCCCATTAAGACGTCCCATATCGCCGGAGCGTCCTTTATGGATTGTGCATATCGATACTTGGAATACGCCGGATCCGGAGCGTATCATTGAGATGGTTCCCGAGGATATTCGTCCGTATGTGGTGTTCAGTTTGTCGCTGTCGGCGACGGATGCTACATGTCATGACGGGTTTGCCGTATGTGATTCGTGGTTGAAGGCTTGTGCACAAAAGCGCGTGTGGTCTATGGTACAGTGTGCCAGTGGGGGACACAGCCGTTTTTCCGACCATGACCTTTCGGTGTATGAGGATTATTTCCGTAAATATCCCAATTTCATCGGTTGGAACTTTGCAGAACAGTTCTGGGGATTCGGAGAGGAGGGAACGCCATCCTTTTTGGAACGCCTTTCGTTGTTCGGTGACATTTTGAAGATATGCCACCGCTATGGCGGATATCTTGTGGTAAGCTTCACCCAGGCGTATTATTCGGCCGACATGATGCCTATAGCTTACATGAAGCGGAATCCCGAGGTAAACCGACTATTGACGGAGCATCCAGAACACTTCATCTGTTGTGAGAAGTACACGATGCAGAATGGTTTTTTCGACATCGAGAGTAATTGCCTCGGGGCATGGCTCGGCGGGTATGCCGGACAATACGGTATTCGTTTCGATGCTTGTGGATGGAGTACGGACGATGGTAACCCGGCTACTGAAGACGATCAGGAACGCGAGCCGTTCGTAAAAGCTTCCGGAGCGATGCCTATCATGGAACATGTCATGTTGACGGGACAAACCGTTATCGACGGTCCGGAAACCATTCCGGTAGAAGTGTCCCGTGAAATTTCCACTACGACAACAGCCGACGGCTATACCCGGCGTCGTTGGGGATGGTATCCTCATTTCGTCAACATTAACATTGACGAATTCCGTAAAATACTGGATGGAACGGTCCGGATACTGACGCGTCGTGAGGTGATAGACCGGACGAAAATATGTATCCGGAACGATAAAAGCACCGGTACGTTCGATGACTATCTCACCCCGGCCACGTTGTTCGACGGGCTTTACCGTCCGGAATGCGACCGAGACGGTGCTACTTATGGCAATTCGTGGTTGGAAAACAAATGGTGGCTGAAGAGTTCCGGCCGTTATCCCACTGTTCCTCAGGTGTATGACCTTTTGGACGAGGAGGCGCAGCGGCTTCAGGTAGTAAACGTGTCGGAATATGACCAACGTTGGCCTAAAGTGGAGGACAAGGTGAACGAACTGAACCGACTTTTCCCAGAGGAATATACCGGTGACATTTATGCGGCTCATGCGGAAAACACGTGGATGACGTATAATCCTTATCAGTACCAGGATAAAACGGTGAATGGCGTACGTTCACGTCATATCTCCACGCAGCGGGCGAAAGGTAATATTCCTTTTTTATATAATACGGCGGAAAGCATTTCATTGGACTTCTCTCCATACGCTATGGCGGTAATGAAAGAGTTTACCGACAGCGTCATGCTTTATATGACTAATTACCGGAATTCGAAGGTAAGCAATGAGGTCTTCATCGAGGATGATAATGCGACCGATACGATTCGTATTTACGGTGCTTCTACACAACCGGAAATTACGTGGAAGGACCGGGCCGACCATCGTGAAAGCGAGGTGAAGCAAGAGTGGAAAGACGGGGTGTTGACCCTCACAGTCAGTCACAATGGACCGGTGGAATTGGGCATTAAGTGTAGCGGGAATGCTACGGAACGTTTGACGGAGTGGACACCGGCTCGGATAGAAGTGCCCGAAGCTCCGTCCGTATATACCGGAACATTGCAATATGAAGCCGAAAATTTCGACTACAAAGACATTGCTGCGTGTCGTGGAAATGCTTACTACAATGGTCACCGTGGCTATCAAGGACAGGGATTTGTAGAGTTTGGAACCAATAAGTCGGCGGCTATACGCGATACAGTGACGGTTCTGCGTAAAGGGACTTACACGATGACGGTACGTTATCAAGCTCCGAACTCTGGGGTAACAATGCTGTTGTTGGTTAACGGTCGCCGTTATCCGCTTACTTTCCGTAAGACGGGAGAAGTTTGGACGGAAGTGGCTAAAGATGTAGAACTGGAAGAAGGAGAAAATGCCGTTATTCTGAAATTTGCGACAACGGCTTCTCCCGTGTTCGTAGATTGTATCAAAATAGATCGTACCGACGCTCAGGTATATAACTTTGAAGATGATGAAGCTGCGGCAACGGCTACCGATCCGGCGGCTACCATGTTGACTGTGAAAGATGGAGAAGCCGGTGTCGTTGTTATAGAAAGCGACGGAACGAAAAATCATGCTTTGCATGCGTATGCTGCCGGTCTGGCGGGAATGGGACAGGCTATATTAGATATGTTCCCTCGTGACGCTACGGATTACACCGTGTCTTGGAAACAAATAGATGGAGATGCGGGCATATTGATGCGTGGCGGCTATTTGTTCAAGACGGACGGACTGAAGGTCAGCGTAAGTACGACTGAAACGAAAGAAGACGGTGGGTTAGCCATCGTGAATACTTTGGGCGAAGGTGACCGTGCGGAAGGGATGGATTGGCTTCGCGCTACTTTACAAGGAGATAAGTTGTACTTGGATGGTTCTACAGACGGCGTGGTTTGGGAAAATTTGTTGGCGTTGGAGGATGCTACCTTTACTGTCGGTGGCACCCGTCTCTGCTGGGACGCAGTCATGACTGTGGATGACATTACGTTGTATCGAAGTGGTATGACAGTTTCGCAAACCGATTTGGAAGAAATCAGTCAGACGAACGGAGGTACGAATCGGGTAGTGGGAAGTTTCGACATCGGTGGAGATGACTTGTTGGACGACGTACAGGTAGAGTTGGAAGGAGAGGCTTTTGAAATTTCAGTGGATTCTCTTGACGGTTATACTCAGACTTTGACGATAGACCGTGCTACGTTGGCAGACGGAACGGTACGCATTTATGTGCGTCTCAAACCGGAAATGAAAATCGGGGACTATGAAGGTGTGGTTTCCGTGGCAACCCGATATCTGGATACACGTAAAGTGAATCTGAAAGGAACTGTGAATCCGGCTACTTATACCACTTACTATGATTTTGAAGAGGATGCGGTAACGAACGGTCCGACCAATCCTCCGGCTTCCGGTGTGACTCGCGGGACAGGCAATCTATGTACGGCAGGAGTTGCGGATTATACCGACGCCGATGTTCGTAAAAGTCAGATGTTGCGGATTTACGGCGCTCCGGGCATCAATTCGACCGGTGTATTGAACTTGGATAAATTTACGCGTAAAAGTACGGATTACAGTGTAACATGGCGCCAAGTAGTTACTTCGGCCGGAAGTTATAAGAATGGAGTTCTTATGCGTGGGGATACGTTGACGGTGGGAAGTAACTCTTCGGGTTATACTCAGGGTATGATGGCCGGTTATTATTTGAATGTGTATAATGATGGGGCGACTACCCAATTCCGCATCTATAAATCCACAGCATCGCGTAGCCTCAATATGTTCAACAGTTCCAGTGTAGCACTTTCCGCTCCGGTAGGTAAAAGCATTTGGTATCGTGCATCGGTGTCCGGTACAACCAAAGTGACGCTGAAAATAGAATATTCCACCGACGGGGAAAACTGGAATGTCGGCACGGTGACAACCGATGAGGGCGGAGACTTCCGCCAAGGAGCGACCCAGTTCGTATGGGGATTGGCTGCTTCGACCAATAATTTCCTCATCGACGACATCGCTTTTGAGGGCATCACATACGACGAGGGAGTCGTTACGGGTATTATGTCGGCAGAAGAAAGCGCGGTTGGCGTGGATTACGAAGAGTATTATGACGTGGCTGGACGCAGAATCCGTCCGGGCGACGTGCCGAGAGGAATCGTCATCCGTCGCAGCCACTTGACAGACGGCACGGTGAAAGTAGAGAAAATACTGAAAAAATAAATCCAAAGGGAAAGGGAAGGGACGAGTTTGGATATCGTCCTGTCTCTTTCCCTTAAACGAAAAAACAAAATAGAAGAAATGGAAAAAATGAAGATGATTTTTAAAAGTGGGGGAGTGGCTACTTGCCTGTTTGCAGCGGCTTTCTCTTCCGTCACGTGCGGATTGACGGCGGCGGAACAACCGCAACAGGCGGAGTACGTGTTCCATGGTGCCGGAAACCCTTATCTTCCGCTGTGGGAACACTTGCCGGACGGTGAACCCCGTGTGTTTGAAGATCCGGACAACCCCGGAAAATACCGCGCTTACATCATCGGCTCCCACGATTTGCGGATGACGAGCTATTGCGGTGCGGATATCCGGATGTGGTCGGCACCCGTAGAAGATTTGTCGAGTTGGCGCGACGAAGGCCCCATCTTCACTTATCCCATCGAAGGGCAGTGGGACGTGATGTATGCGCCCGATTTGGTGGAAGTACGTCACCGGGACGGGACGAAAGAATATTATTTGTATCCGCATAGCCGGGGAAGGAACCGTGAAGCAATGGTCGCCAAGGGAAGTCGTCCCGACGGACCTTTTACGCCCGTGAATCTGAATGCCGATGGCACGAAGACCCTGCCGGGCAGCGTCTTGGGTTTCGATCCCTCGATTTATGTGGAGCAGATTACCGACAAGAACGACCCTGACTACGATATTGGTTTCAGGGCGTACGGTTACTGGGGCTTCCAGCGTTCGTCTGCGGCTCAACTCGATCCTAATACGATGTATTCCGTCCGTCCGGGCACGGAACTGATACCGTATTTCATGCCGGCCGGGACACCGCAGGGAGGCATTCGTGATCCGGAAGGCACTGAGTATCCGTGCCTCTTTGAAGGACAGGATCCCAAAGCGTTCAACTTCTTCGAGGCTTCTTCCATCCGCAAGGTGGGGAACAAGTATGTGACGATTTACAGCGGTTATTCAGGTCCGGATTATGGATTGGGAAACTCCAATTCCACTTTACGTTATGCCTACGGCGATACGCCGTTAGGGCCTTGGAAAAGCGGTGGAGTGTTGGTCGATTCGCGTGCTCCGGTTTTGAATCAGGATGGTTCAGGCTTACAGACTTCCAACGCTGGGCATAATACCCACGGGAGTATCGAACAAATCAACGGACAGTGGTACGTGTTCTATCATCGTCCGCCGCGCGGGTTCGGTTTTGCGCGTCAAGCCATGGTTGCCCCGATTCAGGTGGAATGGGATGAAAAGCCGGTAGCCAAAGGGGGCAAAGTCTCTATCCGGGCTTACGATCCCTATGCCAAGAACCACGTATGGACGGCTAAGGATAAAAAGGGCAATGAATACAAAGGGGCGGAAGTCACGTCGGAAGGTTTCCACATCTTCGGGCTTGACCCTTACCAATACTATTCTGCCGGTATCGCCTGCTACCTGTCGGACATACGGCTTCAGCAGGATGCTTGGGATATTTGGGACAACCATGCCCCGATTACCGGTGTGAAAAACGGGAATATCATCGGATATAAATATTTTGGTTTCGGAGGTTTGAAAAAGGACCAATTAGGTCTGAAAGCTTTTGAAGGTACGAAAAAAGGTAATCAGACCGCTTTCAATCTTTTCCTGACCCCGAAAACATCCAAGGCTTTCAAGGTGAACGTGTGGATGGACGGGCCTTGGGACAACGCTACGTGGAAAGGCAAGAAGATTGGAGAAATCCAAGTGCCTGCCGGTTCGGCACAAGCTGTCACACAGTTTACGGTGGATGTGTCGGCTCATGTGGACGGATTGAGCCGGAAGCATGCTATTTATTTGGTGGCCGAGGGCAGTGTCGGAGAGGAGCTTTTCGACCTGACCGGTTTGGGATTCAGTTCGGTCGGGAAGAAGATAGTCCGTCCCGTCGTGCCTTCTGTCAGCATATCGGTGGATGGGAAAGCCATTGAATTGCCGAAAACCCCGGTACGTTCTACCAATGCCAACGGTATAACCGATTATAAGACGTATGAGGTCGTATATGTGCTCCCCTCCGAGACATCCCGTTTGCCTAAGGTGTCGGCATCTTCCGATAACAAGGACGTGAAAGTAGAAGTCAAGCAAGCCCGTCCGGATGCGGAGACTGCCGTGGTAACGTTCGACTATCAGGGCTTGGCCAAGACCTATAACGTGGTGTTCTCCCGTTCTTTTGTGGTGATGGGGAATAAATAAGGTGTTTGTTTCCGGATACCGTTTCCGGTTTCTTAAGTGCAAAAATAACGGGTGCGTTAGCGGCGCACCCGTTATTTTTGTATTCGTATTTCTTTTTTTATTGCTCGGAGAACTTTTTGTCGGTTTTCACGCTTCCGTCGCTGTAATATGCCTTACGGATATACATGCCTGCGGCAGGTCGTTCTGTAAGACGCATACCGTTGGGGAGGTAATATTCGTAGCGCAGGGGAGTGCTGTCTTCCATTTCGGTATTCGTGATGGCATCGGGACCTTTCCCGTCAAACTGCCACGTGTCGAATTTCACCTCGCCTCGTGTTTCCGTGAAAAGGAAATACACGTCATGTGAACCGGTAATCGATGTGGGACAGTCGATGGATACTTCTGCGGCTTCCGGTGTGGAGAAGTCGAGGGAGGCCACGGGTTCGGCTTCTATGTCGTCCAGGCGGATTTCCAACGTGCCTTCCCCTTGCAGGTTTGCCGTGAACTTTTCGATGCCGTCCGTACCGAATACTACGCCTTTTACCATGGTCCAACCTCCCGATTGCGGGATACAGATACGGGTATTGCCTGTTTCCCCGTAGCTTTCGGCATTCACTCCGGCTGCCGTGCACAAGTTCTCCGCTTGTTGGAGGACGAACGGGTCTACACGTTTGGCCGTGAGTTGCAATACGCCGGTCGGAGAGGCCGTAACGGCATTGATGCGTTGCGAACGTTCCACTACGGTACATTTATTCATGGCTATGCTGCGATAACCCCCGTTGATGGCCATTTGTTGTTCCAACCCTTGCGTGTGGTAAAGAAGATAATAAGCATTACCGAATTTTTGAAGATGCGAATGATTGTTGCCGTACGGGTAGCCGAACGTGCCGGGGTTGGCTAAATATTCGCCTTTATATGTCCAACTCTCGGGGTCGAGCGGCGTATCACTGGTCATGTAACATATACTGCATGCCGAAGGAGCTTCAGAGATACCGCCGTATGAAGGCCAGTTCGTACGTTCACGCCAACTGGTGCAATAGGAATAGACCAGTTTTCCGCCCATTACGTTCAGTTCGTTGGCTTCGAAATGATAAGGTGCAGGAATCGGCATGATGTCACTGTCGAGTGAAATCATATCCTTACCGAGGCGTACGATACGGGCATTGCCCGGCATGAGTTCCGTTCCTTCCGCGTTCGGGTTTCCGCCGCCGAAGGCCAACCACCCCGTACCGTCGTTGTCGATGACGACACCCGGGTCGAAAGGTGTACTGCAAAGGCCGAGTCCGGGTGTGCTGCCGGAAATGAGATTTTTGCCGAGCGGGTCGGTCCATGGCCCCAGAGGAGAAGTAGAGGTAATGACGCCTACGCCTCCTCCGCTATTGGAGAAATATAGATAGAAATGGGTTTTCCCGTCGGCTTCTTCACGGGAGACGATAGAAGGGGCCCACGAAGCGTTCAGCCATTGTCCGCAGACGGCCGTCATATCTATGGTGCCGTGGTAAGTCCAGTTGACCAAATCCTCCGTAGACATCATGACCAAGGAACGGATCTTTCCGTAAGTGTTGGAGGTCAGGCCTCCAGTCGCGTCGAATTCTTGCTGATCGTTCGTTCCGTACACATAGAGACGCCCTTCATATTCGACGGATGTCGGGTCGGCACAGAAACGGTACGGATTGAGCGGGTTCACCTCGATTGTTTTCTTGTAGGCTTCCATGACGGTGGGTTCACTCGGTTCGGGTGTCTCTGCTTCCGTCCGGATAAATTGCAGGGTATAGAAAGCGTTTCCGAGTAGGTCGATTTCCGGTGAGGCCGTTCCCGCATATTGCGTACTAACGTCTTGCACGAAGCGGTTGCGCGTGGCGTTCGTCAGAGCGGCATATACCTGCCGGCTTTCAAACGGGAGATTTGCTTTCAACTTTACAGGTTCGGAAGAACGGTTGAGGACGAACAGACTGAGAGTGTCGCCGTTCTCACTGACGTATGCCGAACCGTTGACCGGAGTTTTTCCTTTGTCGGAGAATGAGGATTTGATGCGCGTCATTCCGGTTGCATATCGGGCATAGTGCCCCAACACGTAGGCGAAAGTACTTAACTCCGAAGCGTTACCGCCTCCTTTCCCGTCGCCGAACATGTGGTTTATCATATTGTAGTAAACGTAGGCACTGAAGCCGGCCCGCATGCAACTGTCTATTTGTTCCTGGAAATCGCAGGCACTTTCCCACGTACCTACCTTGTCTTCATCGAATATATATTCAGTCATCCACATGGGGCGCTTCGTCAGGCTGCGCACGTAGTCCACGTAGGTCATGTCGTTTACGCCGTAGATATGGTTGCCCCAGATGTCGATGCTGTTGCGCATGGCAGCCGATTTTACTAATTCCCGGTTGTATTTATGGCTGTCCCATCCGAAGCATTCCGGTGCCATGACCTTGCATTCCGGTGATAGGTGTTGGCGTAAGGCTGTCACCATGCGAGTCATTTCGTCGACGGTGTAGAGGCAGCCTTCGTATCCTTCCGGGTCATAGTCACTTTCGTTTTGGACGGACAGGATGTCTATGGCCGCCCCTTGGTCTTCCATGAACTGTCGGTAACGTTCCAACCATTTGGCGTATGATTCGATACTGTCTGTATTGATATGTCCGTGGTTGGAGGACTCGCCCCACGTTTGTTCGGCTCCCACTTTGAAGCGGTAGGGTGGTGTCCACGGGCTGGCGAAGACTGTGGCACCGTGTGCCTTGGCCCATTTGACAGCGTTCACGTAACTCTTCCAGTTACTTTCGTCGGGGTTGATACGGATACGCATGATGTTATAGCCCATTCCGTCCGGTCCCCACAACAAGTCCACTTGTTCTTGGGTATAGACGTCAGCCCATTGTCCGTTCATTCCGCAGCCTCCGAATCCGTCTATCTTTTGGAATTTCGTTTCGGGGTCGAGGCTTACGCTGGCCGTGCGCTGTGCGCAGAGCGGTATGCATCCCGTAAGGGCCGTTGCATACAAGAGGGTAATCATTCTTTTCATGTATTTTTTGTTTTAAAGTTTGCAGGATAAAGCCCATGGCTCATCCTTTTTTCATGACGACAAGCAAAGTTACGGATTTTCAGCCTGTCGTATTTTCGCTCCGTTAGCGAATACTTTCGCGCAAGTAGCATCCTTTTCTTTGGTGTAACATATATTTTTGCGCATGTAGCATAGACCTTGAAAAAGCTTTTTCAGGGCAAATATTGGTAACATGCGATAAAGCCCCTTGCTTGGGATTTTCCTAACTTTGCTGCGAGAATCATGAAAAACTTGAAAACGTATGATGAAGAAGAACATGTGGAGCCGGTGGATACTGGCGTTGGCGGTGGTTTGGCCATTCATGGCCGCAGCTCGCGACCGCGTGAGGGAAAAAGAGAATTTTGATTTCGATTGGAAGTTCATCCTGAATGCCGACGACCGGGCAAATGCCGGCATGCAAGTGTCGGAAGCCGGATGGCAGGACGTACAGTTGCCGCACGACTGGAGCATTTCGCTGAATTTCGATCCGAAGTTGAGCGGAAGCAACGGGCATTTGCCCGGCGGTATCGGTTGGTACCGGAAGACGTTCCGGGTGGACAAAAAGGACAAAGGAAGGCGTATCGCTGTGTTGTTCGACGGCATATACAGCCGTAGCGACGTGTATGTGAACGGGCAGCATTTGGGATTCCGTCCCTACGGTTTCTGTTATCAGGAGTACGATCTCACACCTTATTTAAATTATGGAGCCGAAAACGTGTTGGCTGTCCGGGTAAACAATCCGTTGGAACACGACAGCGTGGCACGTTGGTACACCGGTGCGGGAATTTACCGCCATGCCTGGTTGGTGAAAACAGCCGAGGTGCATGTGGCTTCTTACGGGACTTACGTCACGACTCCGGTGGTGACGGCGGAACGGGCGGAGGTTCGTGTCCGTGCGTCGGTGGCGAACGAGGCGGAGCGTACCAAGACTTTGTCCGTCCGCCAACAGATTACGGACGGAGAGGGGCGCACAGTCGTGCAATCCGGCAAGCAAGCCTTGCAAGTGGCTGCCGGGCAGACGGCTGACACAGAGCATACGCTCGAAATTCCCCGTCCGCAGTTGTGGAACACGGAACATCCCTATCTTTATACTTTGCATACCACGGTATATGATGGGCGCAAACTGGTCGATACTTACGAAACGGTATTCGGCGTGCGTACGTGCGAGTTCACTTCCGACCGCGGTTTTCTGCTCAACGGGAAGCCCTTGAAGTTGAAAGGTTTCTGTTTGCACCAAGACGATGCCTCTTTGGGGACGGCTCTGCCTTTGCGTTCCATGGAACGCAAATTGGAGATTTGCAAGGAGTATGGGGTAAATGCCATCCGGTGCAGCCACAACCAGCCGTCGCCGGAGTTCCTCGACCTTTGCGACCGCATGGGGTTTGTCGTTATTGACGAGGCGTTCGACAAGTGGAAGTCCGGCTATTATGCGCAGTATTTCGATGCGTGGTGGCAGGAGGACCTGAAGAACATGCTGGTGCGCGACCGTAACCATCCCAGTGTGGTATTATGGAGCATCGGCAATGAATTGCAGGAAGCGTGGGACGGGTCGGATACGGGATGCCGACGGGCGGCTATGTTGCAGGACTTCGTGCACGAGTTCGAACCGTCGCGGCAGGTTTGCCTCGCGGCACAGAACCGCCATAACGAGAAGTTTTCCGGAGTGACCGACGTCGTGGGCTACAATTATCTGGAGGCACGTATGCTTTCCGACCATAAGAAATTTCCCGAGCGTCGCTTCTTGGTGACGGAGGAATTGCCTTATTACTGCGGAGCGGAAGGGAATATCCGTAGTTACGACACGAACAATCCGTGGAACATCATTGCCGAGAACGATTTTATCGCAGGCGGTTTTCTTTGGACCGGTACGGACTACATCGGTGAAGCCGGATGGCCGAGCCACGGTTGGCCTGCAGGACTTTTCGACATTTGCATGGTGGAAAAGCCGCGCGCGGCTTTCCATCGGGCGATGTGGAACGACGAACCGATGGTGCGTATCGCCGTGCGCGACAATGCGCTCGACATCGACCACGGGCGCGACCTTTGGCAATGGCCGAACATGGCGGCGATATGGAATTTCCCCCGCTCTTACGAGGGTTTGGTCATCGAAGTGAACACCACGACTAACTGCGAGCGTGTGGCTCTGTTCCACAACGGCAACGAGATGGGTGTACGTCGGACGGCGGATTACCCGAACCATACGATAACATGGTGTCTGCCTTACCGGCGCGGGACGCTCGTGGCTAAGGGCATTAATGGGACGGATACGGTGGCTGTGCATGAAATACGTACGGCAGGCGATGCCGTGAGACTGAAAGCCACGGCCGACCGTGGAAAATTGATGGCCGACGGGCAAGATTTGAGTTATGTACAGGTGGAGTTGTTGGACAAAGACGGAACACTCGTGCAGCATGCCGACCGCCGTATGAAAGCCTCCATCGAGGGCGAGGGGCGCTTGGTGGGATTCATCAGCAGTGACTTGCGGCGCAAGACTCCTTTCACTTCCCATGAAGACAAGACGTATTTCGGGCGTGCTATGGCCATTGTGCAGTCTACCCGGAAGGCCGGGACTATCCGTTTACGCTTCGACGTGGAAGGATGGGATGAACCCATGTGGGTAGAACTGGCTTCGGAAGCCTTGCCTAAGGATTACGTGTCCGACATTCCGAGTTTCCGGTAAAAAGTGCAGGGTGAGGGCATGACAGGACGGTCAAAAGAAATGGTTTCATTTTTTTGGGCCGTCTTTTCGTTGGGACGGTTTGGATTTTCTTACCTTTGTCTTACGATTAACCTAAACCATTAAAAAGACATGATAAAGAAAAGAATGTGTGCATGGGTGTGGGCCGTGCTTTTTTCGTGCGCGATGTTTCCCCAACGCCAACGGATGAACTTGCAAGGCAAATGGACATTCAAGTTGGATGTCAGGGGAAACGGGGAAGAAAGCGGTTTTGCCACAGCACCGTTTGCCGAGGAAGTGGTACTCCCGGGAACGACAGACACGAACCGGAAAGGATTCCGGCCCGCAAGGACGGACGAAACCACTTATCTCACACGGTTGCACGCTTATGTGGGCAAGGCTTGGTATAAGAAAGTGGTGGACATACCGGAAAGTTGGAAAAATAAAGTCGTGACACTGACTTTGGAACGTACGAAGCCTACTCGCGTGTGGGTGGACGGGAAGGAAGCCGGAAGCCGGGACGGCATTTCCGTGCGCCAAGTGTACGACCTCAGCCGTTTTCTCACGCCCGGTCGGCATGAAATCGCCGTCAGGGTGGACAATGGCGAGTCCGTGCCGCCGGAATTGATCGGGTCTTCCCATGCCTATACGGAATCCACACAAACGAATTGGAACGGCATCATCGGCGACATTTTCCTGGAAGCGAAAGAACCGTTGCATTTGGCCGGTGTGCAGGTTTATCCGGATGCGGAGAAAAAGTCGGTCCGGCTGAAAGTGAGGCTGGCCTCGCCCGAAGACATCCGGAACCGTATGCAGTTGGAAGTGCGCGCTACGGCATGGAATACGAAGAAAGAGCATCGCGTCCGTCCGCTTGAGTTCGGTTTGGAGAAGGGGCAGGCGGAATACGACTTCGATTTCCCGTTGGGCGAAGAAGCTTTGTTGTGGAGCGAGTACGACCCTGCGCTGTACCGGTTGGAGGTCGAACTGCCCGGGTATGACCGGCTGTCCGTCGATTTCGGTTTGCGGGACTTCCGTGCGGAGGGAAAGCATTTTGCGATTAACGGTATGACCACTTTCCTGCGCGGAAAGCATGACGCCTGTGTGTTTCCTTTGACAGGACATACGGCCATGGATGTGGAGACGTGGCGGCATTATTTCCGGGTGGCCAAATCTTACGGCATCAACCACTATCGTTTTCATTCCTGGTGTCCGCCCGAAGCCTGCTTTGAAGCCGCCGACATCGAAGGAATATATTTGCAGGCCGAACTGCCGTTCTGGGGATGGATAGGGAAGGACAACACCCGTTTGATTTCGTATCTGCGCGAAGAGGGTTTGCGCATTCAGCAGGAATACGGCCATCATGCTTCTTTCGTCATGTTTGCGTTGGGCAACGAACTGTCCGGAGATTTTGAAGTCATGCAATCTTTGGTCGATACTTTCCGGCAGGCAGACCGTCGGCATTTGTATGCTTACGGTTCCAATAATTACTTGGGTTTCAAAGGGCAGCTTCCGGGTGAGGACTATTTGGTGACGTGCCGTATCGGAGGTGAAAAGCCGCAGAGCCTCGACACTCATGTCCGTGGCTCGTTTTCATTTGCCGATGCGTACGACGGAGGGTATCTCAACCATACCTATCCCAATACGGTGATGGACTTTTCCGGAGCCGTGGCGCGGGCGGACGTTCCGGTGGTGAGCCATGAGACGGGACAGTTTCAGGTGTATCCCGATTATCGCGAGATAGCCAAGTACACGGGTGTCTTGTACCCTTATAATATGGAGGTCTTCAGGGACAGGCTGGCCCGTGCCGGGATGTCGGAACAGGCGGAAGATTTCTTTCTCGCTTCCGGGCGGTGGGCAGCCGAACTTTACAAGGCCGACATCGAAATGGACTTACGCACGGAGGGACTGGCCGGCTTCCAGTTGTTGGATTTGCAGGATTATCCGGGGCAGGGTTCGGCTTATGTCGGTATCTTGGATGCTTTTATGGACAGTAAGGGACTGGTTTCGCCTGAGCGTTGGAGGGGATTCTGCAATGAAGTAGTTCCCTTGCTGCTGACGGAAAAATTCTGTTGGACGGAGGGGGAGACGTTGACAGCCCGGGTGAAGGTAGCCCATTATGCCGCACGTTCTTTGCAGGGAACCGAACTGGCATGGACGTTGAGGGACGAACAAGGGCACGTTGCCGGGAAGGGCGTGTGCCCCATAGTTTCTTCCGGACGGGGATTGCTGGAGGTCGGAGATATCCGGCAGCCGGTTCCTGTGACCGGCAAGGCGAGGAGGTTGAATCTGGAACTGGCCATAGAAGGTACGGACTATAAAAATACTTATCCGCTTTGGTTCTATCCCGAGAACCGGAGCACGGAAGAAAACCATCCGGGCATCATGGTGGCCAAACGGTTGGACGGCCACGTGCTTTCGGCATTGGAAAACGGCGGGAAGGTATTATGGTTTCCCGAACGGGACCGCTATGCCTCCCAAACGGTAGGCGGGTTGTTCCAGACCGACTATTGGAATTACAGGATGTTCGAGACCATCAGCCGCAACAACCGGAAACCGGTCTCTCCAGGGACGATGGGGCTGCTGACCGACCCCGGCCATCCGTTATTCCGTTCCTTTCCTACGGATTTTCATACGAATTGGCAATGGTTCCCTATTGTGAAGCAGAGTTATCCCTTGGTTCTGGATCATTTTCCGAAGGGCTACCGTCCCATCGTACAGGTTATCGACAATATCGAGCGGAACCATAAGTTGGGGCTGATATTCGAACTGGCGGTAGGGAAAGGGAAATTGCTGGTGTGCATGTCGGATCTTGAGGCGGTGGATGACAAGCCTGAAGTGCGTCAGTTGTATCGCAGCATGTTGGATTATATGGCATCCGGTGATTTCAATCCGAAGACCGCTGTAAGCAGCGGTGAATTGGTCCGGTTGCTCCGGATGCGGCCAGAGGAAACAAAGCGGAAAGAGTTGAGAAATATATCTTTTGAATAGGAAAAGGGGAAGGCGCATCCTTCCCCTTCATCGTATCCGTTTGCATTTTCCGCTGAGCTCCTTTATCTGTAGACGGATGATTTCCGTGCGGTGGAATGACTTTTCCGCATATTTTTCCCCGGCGGCCAGATGTTCCGGTGTGTATTTCTCCATCAGCAACCGGAGGGCGTGCATCCGTTCTTCCGGTGAAAGACCTGTCCGTGCCCGGCATGTCAAAACGATGGAGGAATAGTTTGTAGAGAATTGTTCGGGTACGACATGGGTATTCCCAATCACACAGAAAGACACCTCCGGATAGAGGGCGATGCAGTCGAGCTTGCGGCCTCGTGGGGCGCAGTGGATATAGATGTTTTCTTGCCCGTCCCAAACGAAATTGAGCGGGATGCCGTAGGCGCCTCCCGTGGGTGTTGTCATGGATAGTACGCCGTATTCGCCTTCGCGGAGCAGGGCGTATGCACGGTCTTCCTCCAAAAGGCGGTCCTGCCGCCTTACATTGTCGTTGTTGTATTTCATTTCCTTTTTATTGGCTTTTATACGGATAAACGTTGGTTTGCCCCGTTTTATTTTAGAGGGAAGGTCATTTTTCATTTTCAGTCTTCCTTTCCGTGGAAAAAGTTCGCTTTTCTTTCCGTTTTTGCAAGCGTAAGGAGCCGTGTGGGGATGTCGTTTCGGAGGATGCCGCAGAACTGAAAATCGTTCGACTGAGAATGAAAAATCGTTTGGCTGAGAATGATTTTTCAATCGGCGCAGATTTTTTGAGGGTCTGTTGTCCGGAACTTGGAGCTTGAAGGTGCGGAGAAAAGAAGAAAGCCTGTCCGTGCCGGTAACGAAAGGCACGGACAGGCTTTTATAAAGGATTTTTATCGGAAGTTACAAGGACTTGATATCTCCGAACGGGAAGTTGATACCGATACTGATGTTCATATTTGCATTATTCACCGGAATGAATTGCGGAGTCACCTTGAAGAACTGGTGGTTGCTACCCAAGAAGAGGCTGAATCCTTTTCCGTGGTAGTTGGCTATCCATCCGAAAGACGAGCCGAAAGATGAAATGGCGTAGCTGATGGAGGCATCGAAGCACTTCACCGGAGCCACGTTGGCCGAGAAACGGCCTTCCGACCAAGAATACTGACCGTTGATACGGGTGGATTCCAAAAAGCCGAATTTCAGTTTGTCATAGAACGGGAAAGTATAGAGCGCACCGATGTTCAGTGTAGCTCCCAAAGCCTTGGTGTGCTTGTCCTTACCCTGTACTTTCATTTGAAATAAGTCTTCCAGGTCGTCCGTCAGGTTATCTATCTGGTCTTCGATGGACATGCCCGGAGCGGCTTTGTCCGAATCGAACGGAATGTCATGGAAACCATCGAATTCCCACGGCTCCATAGCCATAGCCGATTGTACGGCATTCTTGTAGCTTATCCATCCTAAATCGAGCACAGCCATGGAAAGCTCCAAATCCTCGCGTAACTGGTAAGTCGCACCGAAGTCGAAAGCCATGCCGAAGCCTCCGATGGCATTGCCGGTTCCGATGTTGTCGAAATCGAGTTCTTCTTCCGTTTCCTGATGTATGTTACCGTAATCGTCCGTGACGTCTTTGTTTTTGAGTTTGGTCGGTATGTCTACGATACCGGCTGTGGAAAACTCGCCATCGCCGGACACAAGCCATTTGTCGTCGGACATGACAAGTTTCATGTCGTTGATATGGAAGTCGGCATTGTAGATACCCAATAGGAATTTTACTTTGGCACCGACCGTCAACTTGTCCATAATCTTGCGTGAATGCCCTAAGGCTATTTCCGCATAGCTGTTGGAGTACATGCCCATGTCTTCCAGATTGTATTCCGAATGTCCGCCTTGCATACCCACTTTGGCGAATTCGAACAGGTCCTTAGGCAAGTTCGCGCGTGTACCGCTTTTTATGGAGAGGTCGAACGTATTGAAACCGCCCCACTTGTGGAACCCGAAAGAAATGATGTTCATATCTACGTCGAGGTTCAGACGGTTACGGTTTTTCAAGCCGTCCAGGAACTCACCGCTGCTGACGCTTCCGTTCAGGAATGTCGTGAGGTCACCGTTAGGCAGTTTGTACAGAAAGTTGGACACACCGATGTTGGACTGTAGGCCGATATTGAAATTGCCGAGTACAGGCATACCTACGTAGTTACGTTCACTGGCGAATGCCGGGTTCATCTGATGGCGGTAAGTGTATCCCTCAAGGAAATAGGCCGAACGCAAACTGTTCTGCGCCCACGTTGAAACAGCGGGAATGGAAGCTGCAAAGAGCAGGGCTGCTGCGATTTTATTTCTTCTTTTCATAATTTTATTCCGTTGTAAAAATGAGATATTAGTTCAAGTCTACCGTTACTCCGTCTTTGATGCGGATACGGATATTGGAGAGTTTCAGTGTCATGCCTTTGTTCAGCGTGGCATTTTGGTTGACACCTTCCATGTTGGCCGTGAAGTTGACAATCAGTCCGTCGAGGTCTTTCATGTCTCCGCTTTCGCATACGATTTCCAATTGAATAGGACTTTCGGTAGCCGTTCCGCCGTTTTCGCCTGTCAGTTTCAGACCCGGGTCAATCGTGTTCTTGACCGGATTAACCGTTACGTTGGGATATACGTTGCCATTCCGGTCTATGGCTTGTGCGTTAAGCTCGAAGTTGAGTGGAATACCGTTCAAGGCATCCATTTCTACGATGGCTTTTTTGATGGTGATGTCTTCAAGGTCACCGCCCCAATCGTTGATGGTATCTTTATATACGATGTTCAGTTCGTTTCCGAATTGCAACGGGGCATTCAATTCGTAAATGGTGTTTACTTCATAATTGGCACCGTCGTTGCCGAGTATCACTTCCGTATCGTGTTGGAGAGCCTTGGCTTCTACGTCAGTAAGTTTGATTTCGTCCGGAATGTTACGTATCAGGTTGTACAAATTGTCACCCAATACGATATTCTTGGCACCTGCGGGAAGGTTATTCATTGCAATGCGTGAGAGATAGTATTCCGAAGTGGCATTTCCGGAGAGAGTGATAGTCTGGTCTGTATTTTCATTGATATTGGTACCGATTTGGAAACCTTCATTGAACACTCCGTCTTTGGTCCATGTCATTCGTGCTTTTAAGTTTACATCGGCCGGACTTCCGTTTTCGAGTTTCAACTTGATGTACGGGTTTTCCAAGTCCAGATTCACGTCGTCTTTCAAGAAATCAGGTATACCTTCCACGGTAATCGGGTCTACGTTGATATCAATTTTTGGGTCTACGATTCCCGTTACGCTCTGCAACGTGATGTCGGGCACTTCCGTATCGGTAATCAAGTTCACTTGAATATTTCCGGCCGGAACACCCGGGGTCGTAGCCGTACCGTTGGCTATGACATTCGTTTGCAATTTGAAATGTCCCGGTTGATATATTCCTTGGCCTTCAGGGAATTTCTGTATACGCTTGAAGTGTACGGGTATTTTTAGCGTTTCTCCTTTGCGTATCTCTTGGTCGTTCTTGAATTCGATGGTCTGTGCCTCTCCGGCCTTGATGCCATAGTTTTCCGGGTCTCCCAATTTGAAAACCAATCCGTTGGGTTGGGTCTGGCCTTTCAAGGTCATTTCTATATTGAATCCCTTTTTCAAGGTAATGACATCTACGTTTTGGCTTGTTTGGCTGAAACTGAGCGTCAGATAGGCTGTGAAATCCACATCTGCGGATGTGAGCGACACGATATCCGTGGTTACGTCGTCTTTCGAAAAAATGAAGTCCGTGGTCACATCGTTTACTTTTGCTTCCACTTCTTCACTTGTGGCTGCCGGCGTGTTGAAGTATAGTGTTGTCGTCGTCGGATTGCTTGCCGGGGCGTTGATGTGTACGGGGTCTATTTCCACATCGGTTTCTGTGGTATCGGCTTTGTTCAGAGCGTAATTACCTTGTGCATCGGTTTTTACTACGCTGTTGTCTTCCAAATCCATAATTTCTTCCAACGTGAATTCTTCTGTTCCGCTGCCCGGAATGCTGAGGTCTCCGCCCACGGTGATGGTCATGTCAATGTCCTTGGTGAGGTCATAACTGTCATCCACGCAGGATGCGAAGAAGAACGGAGATAAGGCGGTTGTCCATAATGACGCCTTGATGAGTCTTCGTTTGTTCATAATTAATAATGTTTTGAAGTTATTTCTGAATCTAAATAATGCTAATGTGTCTTCTTGACTAAATGTTTAGCTTAACCGGCGACAAAGATATTTAAAATAAATATAATAAAGCTATATTTCTTGAAATATTTTAGAGGAAAAACTATTTTTCATGGGAGTTTCTTTATTTTTCTCTTCTCCTGATTACTTTTCTGAGGTGTCAGGACGTGCAATCGGGCTTTTTTGCTTAACTTTGCAACCAAAGTATTTATTCTAATCTGTTACAAATAGTAGTTATGTCTATTTCATTCTTTAGAACTCCCGGCGGGAGCGTCATCGCTACAGAGGCGGATCATCGTCTCAATGCGGAGGAAATCGAAAAATTATGTTGGCTCTACGGTGGTGCCACGGTGGAAACCGAAGACGGACTGAAAGGTTGTTTCGTAGGTCCGCGTCGTGAGATGATTACTCCGTGGAGTACGAATGCCGTTGAGATTACTCAAAACATGAGCCTCAGCGGTATTTCTCGTATAGAAGAGTATTTCCCCGTGAAAGACGAACATGCCGAGCACGACCCGATGCTGCAACGTATGTACAAAGGTTTGGACCAGAATATTTTTACGGTTGATATCCAACCGGCACCCATTGTGTATATAGAGAATCTGGAAGAATATAACGAACAGGAAGGGTTGGCACTCTCGCCCGAGGAAATCGAATACCTGCATCAGGTGGAAGGCCAATTGGGGCGTAAGCTGACGGATTCGGAGGTGTTCGGTTTTGCGCAAATCAACTCCGAGCATTGTCGTCATAAGATTTTCGGCGGCACGTTCATCATCGACGGGAAGGAGATGGAGTCTTCTTTGTTTCAGATGATTAAGAAAACAACACAGGAGAATCCGCATAAAATCATTTCGGCTTACAAGGACAATGTGGCTTTTGCACAAGGACCGGTGGTGGAACAGTTCGCACCGAAAGACCATTCCACGTCCGACTATTTTGTAATCAAAGATATCGAGTCGGTGATTTCCATTAAGGCGGAGACGCACAACTTTCCTACCACGGTGGAACCTTTCAACGGGGCTTCCACGGGAACGGGCGGTGAGATACGCGACCGTATGGGCGGAGGTGTCGGTTCATGGCCGATAGCCGGGACGGCGGTTTACATGACTTCTTATCCGCGTACGGATGAGGATCGTGATTGGGAGGACATCTTGCCGGTGCGCCAGTGGTTGTACCAGACTCCGGAACAGATTCTAATCAAGGCGTCGAACGGGGCTTCCGATTTCGGAAACAAGTTCGGGCAGCCGTTGATTACAGGCTCCGTACTGACTTTCGAGCACCAGGAAAATGGTGAACGTTACGGTTATGACAAGGTGATCATGCTGGCCGGAGGCGTGGGATACGGTACGAAGCGCGACTGCCTGAAAGGCACACCGCAGAAAGGCAACAAGGTCGTAGTGGTAGGCGGCGATAACTACCGTATCGGTTTGGGCGGCGGTTCGGTTTCGTCGGTAGATACGGGACGTTATTCTTCCGGCATCGAACTGAATGCCGTGCAGCGTGCGAATCCCGAGATGCAGAAGCGTGCCAACAATTTGGTGCGTGCATTGTGCGAAGAGGACGTGAATCCGGTGGTTTCCATTCACGACCACGGTTCGGCCGGACATGTGAACTGTCTCTCCGAGTTGGTGGAAGAGTGCGGTGGATTGATAGATATGTCCAAATTGCCGATTGGCGACAAGACTTTGTCTTCTAAAGAAATCATAGCCAACGAATCGCAGGAACGCATGGGATTGCTGATTCAGGAAGAACATATCGAACACGTGCGTAAGATAGCCGAACGCGAGCGTGCACCGATGTACGTGGTCGGTGAAACGACCGGCGACGCGCACTTTGCTTTCCAGCAGGCCGATGGCGTGCGTCCGTTTGATTTGGATGTGTCGCAGATGTTCGGCCACAGTCCTAAGACGTACATGCGCGACAATACGGTGGAGCGTAAGTATGAGGACGTGACGTATGATGAAGCCAAGTTGAATGAATACGTGGCTCGTGTATTGCGTTTGGAGGCCGTGGCTTGTAAGGATTGGCTGACCAACAAAGTGGACCGTTCCGTGACGGGCAAAGTGGCACGTCAGCAATGCCAAGGTGAAATCCAGTTGCCGTTGAGCGACTGCGGTGTCGTGGCTTTGGATTACCGTGGAAAGGCCGGTATCGCTACCGCTATCGGGCATGCGCCCCAAGCCGGTCTGGCCGACCCTGCCGCAGGTTCCGTGCTTTCGGTGGCCGAATCGTTGACCAATATCGTATGGGCACCGTTGGCCGAAGGGTTGGACAGCGTGTCTCTCTCTGCCAACTGGATGTGGCCGTGCCGCTCTCAGGAAGGCGAAGATGCCCGTTTGTACCAAGGTGTACAGGCTTTGTCCGATTTCTGTTGTGCTTTGGAAATCAACGTGCCTACCGGAAAAGATTCTTTGTCCATGAGCCAGCAGTATCCCGGCGGCGAGAAAATCATCTCTCCGGGTACGGTCATCGTGAGTGCCGGTGGTGAGGTAAGCGACGTGAAAAAGGTGGTTTCGCCGGTGATGGTCAATAAGGAAAAGAGCACGTTCTATCATATTGATTTCAGTTTCGATGACTTGCGTTTGGGTGGTTCGGCTTTTGCCCAATCTTTAAATAAGGTGGGTTCTGACGTGCCGACCTGCAAGAATCCTGAATATTTCCGTGATGCTTTCAATGCCGTGCAGACGTTGGTAAACAAAGGTTTGGTTTTGGCCGGTCATGACATTTCGGCCGGAGGTTTGATTACCACTTTGCTCGAAATGTGTTTCGCGAATATGGAAGGCGGTATGGAAATCTCTTTGGACAAATTCGGCCGCCATGACATCGTGAAGATTCTCTTGGCTGAGAATCCGGGTGTGGTGGTGCAAATTGCCGACAAACATAGGGCAGAGTTCAAGAAAATCATGGACGATGCCGGTGTGGGCTATCTCAAGTTGGGACATCCTACGGACGAACGCCTTATTCAAGTGACAAAGGACGGTGCGGAGTACCAGTTCGGCATAGATTATCTGCGTGACGTATGGTATAGCACTTCCTACTTGCTCGACCGGAAGCAGAGTATGAATGGACGCGCCAAGGCTCGTTTTGAGAATTATAAGATGCAGCCGCTCGAAATGGTGTTTAATAAGGATTTCACGGGCAAGTTGGCGCAGTACGGGTTGAACCCCGACCGTCGTACCCCGTCGGGCATCAAGGCCGCCATTATCCGTGAAAAGGGAACGAACGGTGAGCGCGAAATGGCTTATTCGCTCTATTTGGCGGGATTCGACGTGAAGGATGTCATGATGACCGACCTGATAAGCGGACGGGAGACGTTGGAAGATATCAATATGATTGTCTTCTGCGGCGGGTTCTCCAATTCGGATGTGTTGGGTTCTGCCAAAGGCTGGGCCGGTGCTTTCTTGTATAATCCGAAGGCCAAGGCGGCACTCGACAATTTCTATGCCCGTGAAGACACGCTGTCTTTGGGTATTTGCAACGGTTGCCAGTTGATGGTGGAACTGGATTTGATTAATCCGGAATTTACGAAGAAGGCGCACATGTTGCACAATGACTCTCATAAATTTGAATCGGAGTTCGTAGGACTGACCATCCCGATGAACCGGAGTGTGATGTTCGGTTCGTTGAGTGGGAACAAGTTGGGCATCTGGGTGGCTCATGGCGAAGGCAAGTTCTCCTTGCCTTATCCGGAGGACAAATATAACGTGATAGCGAAGTACACCTACGACGAATACCCCGGAAATCCGAACGGGTCGGACTATAGTGTGGCTGGTATATGCAGTGCCGACGGGCGTCATTTGGCCATGATGCCCCACTTGGAGCGTGCCATCTTCCCGTGGCAGAACGCCTGGTATCCGGCAGACCGCCGTACGGATGAGATCACGCCTTGGATGGAAGCTTTTGTCAATGCCCGTAAGTGGGTGGAGGCTCATAAAAAATAATCATGTCCGGATAGCATGCAAGGGGGCTGTGTCTATGCAAGGGCACAGCCCCGTGTGCTGTCTGTACATTCTGTATAAGAGTTGAAATATGAATATTTATTGGAACAGTTTCCGTACGTTCTTCCGCATCGGTTTGTTTACCATAGGCGGAGGGTATGCCATGATACCCTTGATTGAAGCGGATGTGGTGGACAAAAACAAGTGGGTGGCCCGTGAAGACTTTCTGGACTTGATGGCCATAGCCCAAAGTTGTCCCGGGATTTTTGCGGTCAATATGAGCATTTTTATCGGCTATAAGCTGAAGGGTGTACCCGGTAGCGTGGTTTGTGCTTTGGGTACGATCTTGCCCTCTTTTCTGATTATTCTCGGCATAGCCTTGTTTTTCCAACAGTTTCGGGATAATGAGACCGTGCAGCGTATTTTCAAGGGTATTCGCCCGGCAGTGGTGGCACTGATAGCCGCTCCTACGTTTAAAATGGGGAAGAGTGCCAAAATCGGGATGACCAATGTGTGGATACCGGTGGTGAGTGCCTTGTTGATTTGGCTGTTGGGTGTTTCTCCTATATACATTATTATAATGGCCGGCTTGGGAGGTTACCTGTACGGGCGTTATATCAAACCGTCTGAAAGTAAATGATAAAGATATGTGGTGGTTATATGTAAAGCTTTTCTATAGTTTCTTCAAAATCGGCCTGTTCGGTTTTGGGGGAGGCTATGCCATGATTTCCCTGATTCAGGGAGAAGTGGTCAACCGTTATCATTGGTTGACGAGCGGGCAGTTTACGGATATCGTGGCTATCAGCCAGATGACACCGGGACCGATTGGTATCAACTCGGCTACGTATGTAGGCTATACCAGCGTGGTCAATGCCGGTTACGGACATGGTTGGGCGGTATTGGGCAGTGTGACGGCTACTTTTGCCGTAGTGCTTCCCTCGTTTATCCTGATGTTGCTTATCAGCAAGTTCCTGATGAAGTTCAAGAACCATCCTGTGGTGGAACATGTGTTCCAGGGTTTGCGTCCGGCTGTGGTCGGATTGTTGGCGGCAGCAGCCCTGTTGTTGCTCACACCGGAAAACTTCAGTACACCGGACAATCCGTGGCAGTTCTATATCAGTATTTTTCTTTTTACCTTTGCCTTTATCGGCAGCCTGGTGTATAAGATGAATCCCATAAAATTGATTTGCCTCTGCGGGCTGGCGGGATGGATTCTGTTTTAACCGTTAAATGGATATAAGTATGATGGAGACGGTATTTCCTTTTGCCTTGTGGTGTTTCACTTCGCTTTTCACGATCACGAGTCCTTTGAGTACGATGCCCGTATTCCTGACCATGACACAGTCTTTGGATGAAAAGGAGCGTCGTGCAGTAGCCATAAGATCCACTTTGGTGGCTTGCTGCGCTTTGTTACTGTTTGTACTGGCCGGTCAGTTCCTGTTCAAGTTTTTCGGTATATCTACCAATGGTTTCCGTATCGTAGGCGGTATTATCATATTCCGTATCGGATTCGATATGTTGCAGGCAAAGTACACACCGATGAATTTGAGGAAAGAAGAAATCAAAGAGTATGCCAACGATGTTTCCGTGGCTCCTTTGGGAATCCCTTTGCTATGCGGGCCGGGTGCGATTGCCAATGCGATTGTCCTGATGCAGGAAGCCCATTCGTTTGAAATGAAAACAGCCTTGATTGTGGCTATCGTATTGGTGTATGTCGTTACGTTTTGCCTTTTGCGATGGGCAGGCCAGTTGGTGAAATTTATCGGCGAGACGGGCAACAACGTCATGATGCGGCTGATGGGTTTGATTCTGATGGTGATAGCAGTGGAATGTTTTGTCAGCGGGGCACGTCCCATCCTGACGGAAATCCTGCATGGAAGTTAGAGGGCGTTTGAACTTCACCACCGGTTGTCTGTAAACCTTCTCCGACGGGATTTTGCGGATGTTATGAGGTCACGGAGCACGAAGCCGTTTACAGTAACAGGCGACGATAGCATTGCCATACGGGAAGTAAAAGAGGCGGAATGCCAACAAGCCATAGGACAAGCATATTAGGAATAAGGTTCGACTCAGAAGGAAAGCATAACTGTTTTAGAAAACGCAAAGCAAGAAGTAGAAAAAATGATAATGGAGTAGTTAGGTATGAAACGTATCAAAATATTCATAAGCAGTGTTCAACGTGAGTTTGCTGAAGAACGGGCAATGCTTTGCCATTATATCCGGACAGATGCATTGTTGGGGAAGTTCTTCGAGCCGTTCATTTTCGAGGAGGTTCCGGCAAATGAGTTCCCGACAAGCCATGTGTATCTGAGAGAGGTTGAAATGTGCGACATTTATCTGGGATTGTATGGCAATTTATATGGGTATGAAGATGAAGAAGGGGTATCTCCGACAGAACGTGAATATGATTTGGCTGCAAGGTTACACAAAAGTCGGCTGATTTTCATAAAAAGCATAAACGAAGACAGACGTCATCCTAAAGAAACCGTTTTGATACGGAAGGTGGAGCGCGATATCATCCGTAAGACTTTTGTGGATATTGACGGATTGCGTACTTCGGTATACGCATCTCTTGTGCGATATTTGGAAGAAAAAGAATATATCCGGTGGAAACCTTTTGATGCTGCTTGCGATAACGGGGCAACACTGGATGATCTGGATGAGGATAAAATGAAGAACTTTATTCATATGGCACGTTTGAAAAGGAATTTCCCTTTATCTGTAGAAACGTCTCCTGTTGTTCTGCTTACTCATTTGGATTTGATTGACGAAAAGGGTAGAATCGCTAATGCAGCATTACTCCTGTTTGGAAAGAAACCCCAGAAATATTTCATAACATCCGAAGTTAAATGTGTACAGTTTTACGGAAATGTGGTAGAAAAACCGATGCCTGCTTACCAGATTTACAGAGGCGATGTCTTTGAGTTGGTGGATCAGGCAACAAGTTTCATCATGAGCCGTATAGACAACTGGACTGGGACTCGTGAGGAAGGAGAGTATGCAACAGTGCCGACACATCCGGAATTGCCGATTGATGCTGTGAAGGAAGCCATAGTTAATGCTGTATGCCACAGGGACTATACAAGCAATGCCAGCGTACAGGTTATGCTATTCCGCAATCGTCTGGAAATATGGAATCCGGGAACGCTGCCGTATGGACTGACAGTACAGAAACTTCAAGGGCCGCATAAATCTTTGCCGGCGAATCCGTTGCTTGCTGACCCGATGTATTGGAACGGTTATATTGAGAAAGTCGGGACCGGTACTGAGGACATCATTAGGAAGTGTCGCGAATATGGATTGAAAACTCCTGAATTCCATCAGGAAGAAGATTTCAGAGCTGTTATCTGGAGGACTGTTGAATCACAGAATGATCCAAAGGCGATCCAAGGCGTTCCAAAGGCGATCCAAAACGATCCAAAGGAAGTTGAAGAGCTGATAATATTGATAAAAGGTAATCCTTCCATTTCAAGGGCTGAGTTAGCCAAGCAACTTGGGTTGAGTGAACGGCAGGTTCGCAAGATAATAGATCATTTGAGGGTAGAAGAAAGGCTTGTCAGAAAAGGAGGTACGACCGGAGAATGGATTATTATCAAATAAAAAACGGCAAAGGGAAGCGGCGAATCGGGCACAATCCTTTGCCGTTTTGGTAAACGGATAGGTGGGGGAGAAGGAACGTCTCCTATTTAAAGGCGTCGTGTTTGATGATTTTATGTATGTCCTTTATATTGAACTCACCTTTGAGGAGTACGAGTATGCCATCTTCTTCCGGGTCTTCCGTAGAACGGATGACGACTACGATTTGGTGAATGACTTCCTTGTCTTTTTTGAAAAACACCCGGATGTGTTCGTCGTCCTCCTTTACTTCTACCATTTTGGAATAGTCCTTAAAGTCCAACATTTCCAAATCAGCGAGGTAACGCTTGAGAAGGGTGGAATCGTTTTGCAGTTTCTCGGGTGTGAGCACTTTTATGCTTTTCACATTAATGCCCGCTTTGTGGAGTTTCTTTTTCACCAAAGGCATGAGTATGCCCGGCATACGTACGGATGCTTGGTCGTATTGGCTGACGAATGCGTCTATGCCGGTGGTCTGCCTGCTGCACGACATGGCGCAAAGGCAGGCAAGGATAAGGATGAAATACTTCATGATATTTGTTTTTTAGAGTTTTTTTAATAGTTTTTCCAAATCTTCTTTCCGCATGTCTCCTGTAATCCAAATCAACTGCGTGTCTTCTTTGCTTTGGACGGTTATAAGGAATGCGCTTGGGCAGTCAGAGGATTTTTCTTTTTTTAAGATACAGACTTTTTCATCGGAGTCTACCGTTTTGATGAGTTGCTTGTACTTTTCGTCCTTGATACATTGCTGCAAGTCCTTGTCTATGGATTGGAGAAGCTGGCGGTTGTCTATGTCCAGGATGTTGATTTCCTTAATGGATATGTCTGACATATCAGGCAATAATGTCTTGATGATTTCGCCGTTTATGTTGACGTAAGTCACTCCTTGCTTTTCGGCATAACGGTCGAACAGCGCTTGTTGGGCTGCGGCCGGCATGATGTATGCCAGTCCGGCCAATAGTACTATAAGTCGTCTTTTCATAAGGCCATGTCTTTAAGTTCGTGAATATTCTTATGGATGTCTCTTTTGATATATTTTAGTCTTTCGTGAGTGCGCAGGACGCTTTGTTCGCTCGTTTCGATACATTTGAGCGTACTTCCCAATGCTTTTTTGGCAATGAGGGTTTCTTGGGGCGTGAGTCCGTTATGCTGTTGCGGGGCATGTGTGACGCCCACGTAGCAAAGCAAGGCGGCTGCCACCGCAGCGGCCCCCCAAAAAAGAAAGAGCCTTTTACGGGAGGGTACGGCCGGTTGCCGGTCTATCCAAGCTTCCAGACGTTGTTCCATTCCGTCAGGTGGGAGGGCTTGACTTTCTTCAGCCAAGATACGGAAAAGGGTAGCGTCGGCATGGTTCTCTTCCGTATGGGAAAGGAGGTGGGTCCGGAGCAGGTTCTCTTCTTCCAAAGTGGTTTTTCCTTCATAATACCGCTTCAGTAGTTCCTGGTAATCAACTGTATTTTTTCTGTTCATGGTGGTCCATTGTTTTTGTATATAGTTCTCGTAGTTTTCGACGGGCGCGGGAAAGTATCATCCGGATGTGGGCTTCTTTCAACTGTACGACGGACGCAATCTCTTCAAAACTGTATCCGCCGATGTCCCTCATGACGACGACGGTGTGTTGAGGCTCCTCCAGACTATCGATATATCGGTGCAGCAATGCGGCTTCTTCCGAGTGGATGGTCTCTGTGTAAGGAGTGGATGCTGCGGCCATGGTACGTTCTGTTTTTCCGTAGTCTTCGTATGAGAGATGTCGTTTCCGTATGGTGTCGAGACACAGGTTCTTGACGCTTGTTACGGCGTATGCCCGGGCATCGAGGATTCCGTCCAGTGTATCCCGTTGCTTCCATAGTTTCATATAGGCTTCCTGTACCATGTCTTCAGCGTCTTCCGGATTTCCTAATATCCGGTAGGCCGTGCGATACATGGAGGCAGACAACGGTAAATAGGTCTGTTTGAAGGTTTCTTTGTTCATGCGTGGGCTATGTTTTTATAAGGAAGACGCAAGGGAGGCGTTTTTGCAACAAAGAATATAAAAAAACTGCGGCTGTCTTTTTTAGAGAGACGAATGCCGCAGTTTTTGGGACGGATGCCGGAAATGTATCCGGTAAAAAGCGTCCGGCTATCCTTGCGTAATCAGTTGAAATAATAAATAAAGATAGCCGTGCCCTCCAATGCTTTCTTTCCGGTCTCTTTGATGTCCATCGTGAATCTGATTTCGGCCTTGACGGCACCGCGCAGGTTGGCCAAGGATTCGAGTTTTGTGCTCAGGCGCAGGCTTTGTCCACTGAGGACGGCTTGGCCGAATTTCATCTTGTCGATACCGTAGTTAATCATCATCTTCAGGTTGTTGACCTCGATGATTTGGTTCCACAGATAGGGCAGGAGGGAGAGGGTCAGATAACCGTGTACGATGGTGCTCTTGAACGGGCTTTCCTTTTGGGCACGTTCTACGTCCGTGTGAATCCATTGATGGTCCAAAGTGGCATCGGCAAAGAGGTTGATACGTTCCTGGTCTACCTGCAAATATTCCGATTCGCCCAAGGGCTGCCCTACATATTTTTCAAAATCTTCGAAAGAATTAATTACTAATTTACTCATGTTTCCTGAGATTTAAGTTCATGTAATTTGTTATTTGTAAGCAAATATACAGAATAAAGTGTTTCCGGACAATAATCCGGCTGTTTTTTTGTCTTTTCCTCTCCGGAAATTTTAGAAAAAAGTCTTTCATCTTTCAGGATATACTGTAAACGCCTTGCTTTAAGCATATTAGTATCCTGAAGGATGGAGGTGCCATCTTTCAGCCCACTTTCAGGTGATGGGCGGCTACCGTTGTGCGCCAAACGGAAAATCAATCTAAGGCGAGTGATTTTTCAATCTAAGGCGAATGATTTGCAAATCTGCGCCAAACGGAAAGCGGCATTCAGCCCGACTTATGACTGACATGGACTGAAAGATAAAGACTTGAAAGTTCAGGATGTATCTGATTTGTATTGAGATAGTTACGGTGTATTCTGAAAGATGAAAGGCATTTTCCGGAAAAGTATGGAGGAAGGAAAGATGTGGGAAGTATCGAATCCGACGGCTATCCGGTTTCTTTGGAGAAGAGTGACACGGAGAAACGCAGAAATGTGCACAAACGTGCACTAATGTGCGGAAATGTGCACAAACTAGCAGAAACGTGTACTAATGCGCAGCTTCCGCCGTACGTCCCCTAACTTTGCCGTAAAAACCGAAGTACATGGAACTGAAACACATCGTAAGAAGGGCTGTACGCCGATGGGCGGAGAAAATCGCGAGTAAGCGAGCGCAGAGGCAAGCCCGCTTGGCTCTGCCGAGCGGGAGCGATTTATCAAAAAGGAAAGCCGGACGTTTGGAAGTTACCGGAGGCGTGGCCGGTCATATCGGAGAAATAACAGTCGCCGAATCGCGACCGGAATCCTTCACGAGGCCGACCTCTCGGAAGGCAGAAGCCCACGACGCGAAAGACAACGCGCCTGCCCACCTCGACCACCGGCTGGCCGCTTTCGCGGAAGAGCGTTACGACCTGCGCCACAACCTGCTGACGGGGCAGGCGGAATTCCGCCCCAAGGGACAGGATGCGGCCGCCTTCCTCCCCCTCACGGCACGCGACCTCAACTCCCTCTGCCTCGCCGCCCATGAGGCGGGCATCCCGTGTTGGGACCGAGATGTGTCGCGCTTCGTGGCCTCCGACCGCCTGCCCGACTATCATCCCTTCCGCGATTATTTCGACCGCCTGCCGCCGTGGGACGGAGAAGACCGTCTCGACGCACTGGCACGGCGCGTGTCGGACAGTGCGCTGTGGGTGAGCGGATTCCACCGGTGGATGCTGGCCGTGGCCGCGCAATGGATGGGGATGGGGAACGGCCATGCCAACAGTATGGCCCCGGTGCTGGTGAGCGGGCGGCAAGGATTGGGAAAGTCCACATTCTGCCGCAACCTCCTGCCACCCGAACTGTCCGCCTATTACACCGACAGCGTGGACGTGACGAACACCGCCCGTATGGAACAGCTTTTGGTGGAAATGGGACTCATCAACCTAGACGAGTTCGACCGCATCCCCGTCCGCCGCCATCCGGCCTTGAAGAACGTGATGCAGCTCACCGACCTGCACGTGCGCAAGGCTTACCGGCGCGACACGCTACGTCTGCCGCGCATCGCCTCCTTCATCGCCACGTCCAACAGCCATGAACTGCTCTCCGACCCTTCGGGCAGCCGCCGTTTCCTCTGCGTAGAGGTGGAGCGACCCATCGACAGCACGGACATCGAACATGCCCAAATCTACGCCCAACTAAAAGCCATGCTCCTCGGCGACGAGCGTTACTGGTTCACGGCGGGGGAAGAAGCGGAAATCCAACATGCCAACGTGGCCTTCTACCGTACTTGTCCGGCGGAAGAGGCTTTTGCCCGCCACTTCCGTGCCGCCCGTCCGGACGAAGAGGCCCTGTCCGTTTCCCTTCCCGAGCTCATCGCCCTGTTGCGCAAGCGTCAGCCGGGCACGCTCACGGGCATCGGCATGCAGGAATTCAGCCGCGCCCTCGTGGCCGCAGGCGTGGAACGGAGGCACACGGAAAAGGGCAACCGTTACCGGATCGTGCCGTTGGAGATATGAGCCAACCCACACAAGAAGAGACCGTAACTATGTAGTCGGAAACTGCACAATGTGTTCAAGAAAGAACCGGACAAATGCTTTAATAATGGGGCGTATGTGCAGTTAGTTATCTTTGCTACACATACGCCTGAAATAACATTCGCAGTTCTATCCTAAAATTATCTTAGTCGTATTTGGTCAATGACCACTCCTTCGTCCAATGCCGTAATCTTGATGCGTCCTTTTCTGCTGCCGGAGGGGAAGCGGGCGGTTTTGACGGCTTGTGCCCGCAGAATGTTGACTTTCCACTCTTCGCTGTATTCTGCGGTTTCGCAGTCGAACACCTGTGGCTCACGGTCATCCGTGGAGACGGCGAAACGCAGTTTTCCGCCTTCTACGGCATGGGTCGGTACGAGGCATACCTCTACGGTCAGGCTGTCTTTCCGGAAGTTTCGGTATTCGTATTCCACTGTTCCACCCTTACCCAAGTAGATGGCTTTCCCGGAATGTCCCAGACCGTCGATGACGGTATGCTGACCTGTCACGGCATCATGTTCCGTGCCGTTCCACAACTGTAGCGGGGCAGGGGAGGACACTAAGGCCGTGGATGATGCAGTGCGCTTGACCTTGTCGAATACGATCAGTCCGCGAGGGGCAGTGCTGATGATGTGGTTCCATTTGCCGTCGAGCAGGGAGTTGAACCGCCGGGTCAGGGAAACGATGCTGTCGTATGCCGCGTCGGACTTCTTCCATAAAGAAGCGCTGTCGGACGGGGTGTGGCGGGCAAACTGTGCGTAGAGCATCTTTTTGTTCATTTCGTTCGAGGCTTGTACGGGATACTGGATCATTTCGAAATAAGCCTCTTTGCGGTTGGACGGAACGGTCGCATACAATTTTTCCACCCGGTCTGATAGTTTTTTGAATCGTTCGAGACGTTCGTTGATTTCCTCCGTAGACCATGGCAGGTCGGCGATTTGTTCGTGCCGCTTGTCGTATGTCCGCGTATTGCCCATGAATTCAGGTTTGCGGATGTGGGAGAGCAAGTAGAAATCTTTCATGAGGGGTAAGAGCTCCTTTCCCGTTTTCTTTCCGAACGTTTGGTTCAGCCAGTTACCCAGATGGGAGAATACAATTCCGCTTCCGCCCTTACACCCGGAAAGGTTGATGTCCCAAGCCATATCGAGGAAGAACTCGGTCAGGTATTCGGACGGCTTGATGTCTCCGACGTTGAGCACCCATATCTTACGCATATTCCGGTCGTAAGCCGTTTTCATCTGTTGATACATCAATGAGGGCTGTACGATACCGAGCCAAAGGAAGTCGTGAGGCTCCCCCCAGTATGAAGTATGATAATACACTCCGTTTCCGCCCGTGCGTTTTCTTTCTTTCTCATCGGGAAAGTGACGGATGTAGCCGTAATTGTCGTCCGGCCATACCAAGGTGATGTGGTCAGGCACTTCCAATCCGGCCCGGTACACGTCCAATACTTCTTTGTAGGGGACGAACTGTTGCGGAATCTTTTTACTGTCCGGATGAATGTACTGTCGGAGCAGGCTGTCTTGTACTTGCAACACTGCATTCAGGGCATCTTTGTATTCATGGGTATTCTTTACACCAATCATCCTTCCGTCATGTTTGCCCCGCATGCCCATCGTGAAGATATTATCCGAATGTCCCAGTTCTTTGAGCCGGTCTGTCCAGTAATCTACTACGGCCTGGCGGTTCTTGAGAAAATTGTAGTCGCCTTTTCCGGCTAAGTCCCATTCCGTAGCCGAGTTACGCATCATGGGTTCGCAGTGAGATGTGCTGACCACTATGCCATAGCGTTCCGCCATTTTTCGATTGCCTTCTACGAAATAGAAAGGCATGGTCACTTCGTGCATGGCAGGCCAAATGGTGTTGGCACGTAGCCGAAGAAGCAATTCGAAGACTTTGGCGTATGTTTTCGGGCCGACTTGTCCTTTGAAACGTCCTTTGACCGGATATTGGGTTTGAGCCTCCGGTTCGAAGTTCTTTGTAGACCACGGTGTCAGCCCCCAGTCTTCGTCGTTGAGGAAGATACCTCGGAATTGCACGGAAGGGGCTTGCTGCCCCTCTTTGATTTCGGAGACAAGGAAGCGGTCGCGCTTGTCGGGAGTCACGTCCGCCCACCATTCCCACGGCGAAACGCCTATCATGCGTGAAATTTCCAAAAGGCCGTAGGCCAACCCTCGAGCATCGCTTCCGGTGACGAGAACTTGCTTTTTGCCTAACTTGCGAATTTGGAATGCTTCCCATTGCCCCATGATGGGAGGGAGGTCTACTTCATTTCTTTTCAGGTAAGCCTGCATTTCCGGATTGTCGACCGTTCCGGCCACGATTTCTATGTCATGTCCCGGAGCAGAGGCGGGAACCAGTCGGGCATCGAATACGTTCTTTACGTCCTTTTGCAGGATTTCCAATGCGGTGTGTACTACTTCTTTCTCTTCTTTGCCTACGAAAATTTCCGTCTGGCAATCCTTTTCAAACAGCACTTGTGCAGAAACCGGTGCACACATTAGCATATATATGCTCAGTAACCAGAAGATATTTTTCTTGTGCATGGTCGTTTTTTGTTTTTATTTTATTGTTCTTTTTGTAGGTATAGGTTTTTCAAAAGTACGATTTTAACCGGTATTTGCCAAGTCTGGCGTGGTATTTCTTCTTTTTTTGTGTACCTTTGCACATTATATTATTAAAACAGATTGTCATGACCCCTATATTTATAGCCGGTCCGTGTGTGATTGAATCCGCTGATTTGTTGGACGAGGTGGCGTGCGAGCTGGTTCGGATAAAGCAGAAATTTAATATAGAGATTTACTTTAAGGCTTCTTTTGATAAAGCCAACCGCACTTCGGTGCATTCTTATCGGGGCCCCGGATTGGAGAAGGGTTTGCAGATGTTGGGTGACGTGCGTGAGAAGTACGGTCTTAAACTTCTGACGGATATCCATGAAAGTTTTCAGGCTGCTCCGGTGGGCGAAGTGGTGGATGTCCTACAGATACCGGCCTTTTTGTGTCGTCAGACCGATTTGTTGGTGGCGGCAGCCCGTACCGGTAAGATTGTCAACATCAAGAAAGCCCAGTTCCTGTCGGGACTTGACATGAAATACCCCGTGGAAAAAGCGCAGGAGAGCGGAGCAAGGGAGATTTGGCTGACCGAGCGCGGCAATATTTACGGTTACAATAACCTGGTGGTGGATTTCCGTAATATTCCGGATATGAAAGCCTTTGTGCCCCGTGTGGTCATGGACTGTACGCACTCCGTACAACGTCCCGGCGCGGCAGGCGGAAAGACTGGCGGAAACCGTGAGTTCGTGCCGGCCATGGCCTTGGCGGCGAAAGCGTTCGGTGCGAACGGATATTTCTTCGAGACGCATCCCGATCCGGAGAAAGCCATGAGCGACGGCCCGAATATGTTGTATCTGAAAGATTTGGAAACCGTAATCGCATCATTGCTATGAGCCGAGTGAAAGATATTGCCGTCAAGTGCTTCCGCGACGAAGCCCAGGCCATTTTGGATTTGATACCTCAGTTGGATGAACATTTCGATGCAGCGGTGGATTTGATGCTCCGTTGTACCGGAAAGGTAATTATAACAGGAGTGGGCAAGAGCGGGCATATCGGTGCCAAGATGGCCGCTACGTTGTCAAGTACGGGAACACCGGCTTTTTTCATCAATCCGTTGGATGTCTTCCATGGCGATTTGGGGGTGATGACGCCCGATGATGTCGTCATAGCTATTTCCAACTCCGGCCAGACCGACGAACTCCTTCGTTTCATTCCTTATTTATTGGAACATCATATTCCTTTGATTGGTATTTCCGGAAATCCCGATTCTTTGTTGGCCAAGTATTCCACGTGTCATTTGGTGGTCAAGGTCAGCCACGAGGCTTGTCCTTTGAATTTGGCACCGACGTCTTCCACTACGGCTACTTTGGCCATGGGTGATGCTTTGGCCTGTGCGCTCATCGAGATGCGTCATTTTCAGGCTAAGGATTTTGCACAGTTCCATCCCGGCGGGACGTTGGGCAAGCGTCTCTTGACCACGGCGCATGACGTGATGCGCAGCAACGACTTGCCGGTCATACCTCCCGGAATGAAGTTGGGCGAGGCCATTATCCATGTGAGCAAGGGAAAGTTGGGATTATGTGTGGCGCAAGTGGATGGTAAGGTTGTCGGATTGATAACGGACGGCGATGTGCGGCGTGCTATGGAAAGTTTGCAGGATAAGTTCTTTAACGTCCCGGTGGAGCAGGTGATGACGCGTACGCCAAAATGCGTGTCGCCGGATACCAAGATTGCCAAGATTCAAGATATTATGCACAATAACAAGATACATACGGTTTTGGTTGTGGATGAAGACCGCCATTTGTTGGGTGTGGTAGACCACTTCAGTTGTATGTTCTGACGGGCGGGTAACGGTATGAATTTCATAAAAAAAGGATAGAATGCCTCGGCTCGGTTCGAGGCGAGGAAGCGATTATGAGTAAGTGGCGTGTCATATTCTGTGGCGTTTTGCTGTCGATAGGGCTTGTGTCTATGGCACAGGCAAGCCTGAGCGATTCTCTTACGGTAGAGGATTTAAAGGAAAACGGTGTGTTGTTTACGCCCCACAACCGCGTGACGTTGTTACCGAGCGGCGCGGAAAAGTTTGAAGACATGTTCAAAGCCATAGAGCAGGCTCGTCATTATATCTATCTGGAATATTTCAATTTCCGTAGTGATTCTATCGGAAAAGCGTTGTTTACCTTATTGGATAAAAAAGTACGCGAAGGGGTTAAGGTCAGGGTGATTTACGATGATTTTGGTAATGTCAGCAACGACCGTCCCTTGCGGAAAAGACATCTAAGGCAATTAAAGAGCCGTCATTTTGAAGTAGTCGTATTCGATCCCATCGTGTTTCCTTGGGTGAACCATGCCTTACATCGTGACCATCGCAAAATTGTGGTTATCGACGATAAGGTGGTGTACACCGGAGGAATGAATGTGGCCGACTATTATATCCATGGCCGTCCGGAGTTCGGTAAATGGAGGGATATGCACATGCGTCTGGAAGGTGATTGTGTACCTCTTTACCGACGTATATTCTGTGAGATGTGGGAGCGTTGTACCGGCGACAAGATAGACAGTTTGGAATACCAGACGGACAGTCTGGCCTTCCAGACCGACTTCCGGGGATTGAAAGAGACGGCCTGTGCGGATTCTTCCGGCGTTCTTTTGGGTGTGGCTAATCGTGAGCCGAAGAGGAGTCCGGCCATTATCCGCAGGAGTTATATAGACGCAATCGACAATGCGCAAAAACGGATACAGATTGTAAACCCCTATTTTACTTTGGTGCCCAGTGTGAAGAAGGCCTTATATCGTGCGTTGAAGCGCGGAGTGAAGCTTGAGGTCATGTTGTCTACCAAATGTGACGTTCCCGTCATGCCCGATGTGGCGGCCTACCATGCCAAAAGGTTGATGAAGCGAGGAGCCGACATTTATTATTATGAAGACGGGTTCCATCACTCGAAAGTCATGATGGTAGACAGTACGTTTTGTACGGTGGGGTCGGCTAATCTGAATAGCAGGAGCTTGAAGTTCGACTATGAAGTGAACGCTTTTATCGTCGATTCCTGTACGACTCGCGAATTACAGTCTATTTTCGAGGCAGACAAATACCATTCTACGTTACTCACTCCGGAGAATTGGAAAAAGCGACGCTCTTTCGGACGCCGCTTTATGGGATGGTTCTACCATCTTCTCATTCCCCTGATTTGATTTTTACATTCAGCTTTCCGGTTCCGGTTGGAGAATGTCCCGCATCAGGCTGATGTCCAAATCGTTCAATCCGTGTAGGAGCAATTCTTTCCGGTCTTCGTCAAAGGGGGATAGCAAAGGCTGTGTCGCATCCTTCCTTTTGCTTCGGTAGAGTTGGAGGTAGTTCCGGTAATGGGCGATGGCTTCCGTCGTTTGTTTCAGGCACCATGCCGTATGTCCGGCATTGAGATAGTCTTCCCACGTCACCTTATCCTGTTGCAGTATTTTCCGGTAGTACTTGTCTGCCTGTTCCAGACGTCCCATCTTGAAGTTGCACCAGGCGATGGCTCTCCACGACGGTACCACTCTTTCCCCTTTGTATTCCAATTCATAAAAGCGTTGGGCGGCTTCTTCGTAGCGTTCGAGCTGCATCAGGCACAATCCGATTTCCGAAATCAGGCGGGTGTCGCCCGGGTTCATCTCTTCCAAGCTCTTCAGGCAGTCGAGTTCCTGCTCATAGCGTCCCAAGGCGGAATAACACAGATACATTTGTTTCAGAATCCATTCGTTGTCCGGACTCAACAAGTCGGCTTGCTGATAATAGTATATGGCCTTGCTCGGACGGTCGGTATGCTGATAGCAAAAGGCCACTTTTTGTAGCGTTTCGGCATCTGCCGTTTCGTGTTTGAGTGCCTCTTCCATGTAGGCAATGGCATCCTGGTAATATTCCCTTTTCATAAGGAATGAGGCCATCTCACGCAAGTAAGCCGGTGTTTTCAACATGCTTTCCAATACCGTATAACGGGTGAACAACTGGTCTCTTTTGAACGGGTCGTCGAATTGTGTCTTACGCGGATGAAGTTTAAAGAAACGGTACAAATCCTGCAAATAGCTACGGTAGACGGAACCGATGTTCATGCTTTCCTTGGCTACATCCCGGAGACCTTCTTCGTTGCCTTCTATCTGTGAGCCGATTTGGGAAATCATCATATCCCGTTGCGAAGGGGCTATTTGGTTGAGCATCATGCAAAGCGAATATTTGTCCGATTCGCAGAAGTTACCGGCTTCCATAAGCATCTGTATCGGATTGTGCCGTACACCCGGAGGGAAGATGCTTTTCACTTCCGGCCGCCGTTTGTTGAATGGCGTGAACCAGTGTGCGACGGATTGGAAGAACGAGAAACCTTTGAGTGCGGAGAAGGTTCCCAAGTTGATGTCTATCCCTTCCTTGCCCATGGCAATGATTTCTTTCATGTTGTCGGCCAACTGTTTGTTGCCCCGCATCTTTTCCCATTCCGCATTCGGTTCTCCACGCAAGGCCTTCGCCAAATCTTCCTCCATTTGCTCGAATCCCATTTTATTGCGTTGGTAGTTCCGGCTTCTGAGTAAATCGGGAAAGATTTCATTTTGCAATTTCCTTTCGGCCTTAGCCGTTTCCAGACTGAGTAGGAATTGCTGTTGCAGGAGGATGAGTTCCCCTTTGAGGCGTTCGTCCTGCGCCAGCAATGATAGTCCGTCCGAGAGGTCGGGATAGTAGACAAAGCGCTTTTCGTATTGCATGTAAGTCCACACGGCGGCCGTCATGGCCCGTGCGCGGACTTTCGTATGCTCCGTCCGGCAGAAATGAAGCAACAGGCGATATTTTTGCGGGTCGAAATATCGTTGTATGTTCAGCATGACGGCACTGACGAGCAAGGCTTGTTCGTCGGTTTCCTGCTTCTCTATGAAATTTTTCAGTTTTTCCGCGTCGGCTACATGGAAAAGAGGAGCGGTCCAGATATACTCGAACAGCCTGTCGTATGCGTTGTAGAAACTGTTTTCCTCTGCTTCTCCCGTAGAGGTATTTCCTTGGTTCTCTGACAATTTTTCCCGTAATAAATCAGCCGTTTCGAGCCATTGGTCGAAAGAGGCCGTCTGGTCGGCATCACAGCGATTGTACGTTTCCGCGTACAGGTCGTTTTCGTAACGGACGTGGTAGAGCCGTGCGGACTTGTCGAGCAACGTGAACGCTCGGTGGGTCAGGTTGCGGTGTACAAGAGCCTGTTGAGGGTCCGTGCCTCCCTGTGATATGAACGTGAGCATCATGCCATAGTCCTGTTGTACGGATTCCAGTTCACGGTTCAGTTCCGGATTCTCGGTGTTGAACAAAATCCCCCGGATACAGTTCAGGGCATCGTGCATGCGGCGTGAGGCAAGTGCCTCTACGGCATCTTGATAAAGAAGTTCAAAGCTTTTCCTATCCATAAGTTTAAGGAATGAATGGTGTGTGGATGAGCGTGTCGCCCGTATATTCAGGCGTAATCAAATGTCGGTAAGTCAAAAAACGGAGAGCTGTGGCCACGTTGCCTTTTTCCGCCTTTTGGGCTTGAGGATAAGCCGGTATTTTCAGAGAATCTATCGTTTCCGGTTCTACAGGGTAGCCGAGCAAGATGTTCCGTATGCTGTCCGTTTGTTCCTTGCGGTTAATTTGTTCCACGGCTTTGTTGTAGCCTTGCAGCAGCAAGCGCATTTGTTCCGATTTCCTTTTGTCGGTCACAACGTCGGACGATACCATGAAAGCCATGAGCCGTATGTGTGGCTTCCGGCTGTCGTAGATGCTCCTATGGCCTTTCAGCTTGGCTTGTGTGATATACGGTTCGGGAAGGAAAGCCGCATCTATCGTGGCATTGTTCAGCATGTCGTACCGGAGCCGGATGTCGTTGATTTGGGGATGGTAGACCGTGGACGGTTCCAGACGTGCCTGCCCGACGACCGTATCTAACAACAGGTCCGTCACCGAGTGGCGGGCCATGGCCACCATTCGTTCCTTTAGATGCTTGGTCTGTCGTATGCGTCTGCTTTTGGCCGTCAACAGTTCATGATGTCCGTCCGCCTGCATGAATACGTACAGGCCGGTGCCTTTGCTTTGCATCCATGCCGCACGAATCAGATCCGTGTAGGACACGTCCACGTGTCTGCGGGCGAAAGCCGTATCACAGTCCATTTGGGCATTGAAAGTTTGCAGGCGGATGTCCAGGCCTAATTCTTTGAACAGTCCGCACCGCTGGGCATAGTAGAACGGCAGGCAGTCCAAGGTCGGCATCAAGGCCACCTTAAGGGCTAAGGAATCTTGACGCGTTTTCCCGGTCTGTGAGGTAGCCGTATCGTTCTGTCCGGAGTGGCATCCGCAAACGATACCTAACAAGAGGAGTAGGGGAATTAACTTCTTCATGGAGTTTTGGAATGAAGAAGGGCAACCCGTATGCACAAGTCGCCCTTCGTATTTCAGAATGTCCGCCGGGACGGATTAACCTTTGATGGCTGCGATACCCGGGAGGATTTTGCCTTCGATGGCTTCGAGCAGAGCACCGCCGCCCGTAGAAATGTAAGAAACCTGGTCGGCCATGCCGAATTTGTTGATACATGCTACGGAATCACCACCACCGATGAGTGAGAACGCACCGTTTTTGGTAGCTTCGGCAATAGCTTCGGCAATGGCGCGCGAACCGGCTGTGAAGTTATCGAATTCGAATACACCGGCAGGACCGTTCCACAGAATCGTCTTGGCTCCCTTGATGGCTTCGGCAAAAGCTTTCTGAGTAGCCGGACCTGCGTCCAGACCTTCCCAGCCTTCGGGAATGTCGTTAGCCGGAACCACTTGTGTGTGTGCGTCATTGGCAAAAGCGTCGGCAGCCACGCAGTCCGTACCCAATACGAGGTTTACGCCTTTGGCCTTCGCCTTTTCGATGATATCGAGAGCCAACTGCAATTTGTCGTCTTCGCAGATGGAGTTACCGATCTTGCCGCCCTGGGCTTTGGCAAAAGTATAAGTCATACCGCCGCACAGAATCAGGTTGTCCACCTTGTCCATCAGGTTTTCGATGATACCGATTTTGGTAGAAACCTTAGAGCCGCCCATGATGGCCGTGAACGGACGTTTGATGTTGCTCAATACGTTGTCTACAGCGTTCACTTCTTTCTCCATCAGATAGCCGAGCATCTTGTTGTCGGCATCGAAATAGTCGGCGATGACAGCCGTAGAAGCATGTTTGCGGTGAGCCGTTCCGAACGCGTCGTTTACGTAGCAGTCTGCGTATGAAGCCAATGTCTTGGCAAACTCTTTCTGAGAAGCCTTCATGGCCTTTTTGGCATCTTCGTAAGCAGGGTCTTCCTTGTCGATGCCTACAGGTTTGCCTTCTTCCTCAGGATAGAAGCGGAGGTTTTCCAACAACAGCACTTCGCCCGGTTTCAATGCTGCGGCAGCGTCAGCGGCCTTGGCGCAATCGGGAGCGAATTTTACGGCTACGCCCAATTTCTCTGAAACGGCGTCTACAATCTGGCTCAAAGAAAACTTCGGGTTCACTTTGCCTTTCGGCTTGCCCATGTGGCTCATGATGATGAGCGCACCGCCGTCGGCGAGGATTTTCTTCAGCGTAGGCAATGCTCCGCGAATACGGGTATCGTCTGTAATCTTACCGTTCTCATCCAAGGGGACATTGAAGTCCACACGTACGATTGCCTTCTTGCCGGCAAACTTGTAATTGTCAATAGTCATAATTTTAAATCTTTATTTAAAGGTTTTCTGTCGTTTCCTTCTTAATATAATGCTTTTACAGCACTGCAAAATTATACTTTTCCGTCCATATTTGCAAGAAAGCAGACCCTTTATTTGCGGAGGACGGGCTACGTTTTCACGCGGTGTTTCCGCCCGTCGTGCCACGGGTTGTTTACGGTTGGGCGGAAGGGCGTGCCGCTCCGTGGGTACGCAGGTAATGCCGGCATATCATTTTCAGTCCGCAGACCTCGCATTTGGGCGTACGTGCCGTGCAGGTATAGCGTCCGTGTAGGATGAGCCAGTGGTGGGCTTTGGGGATAATGGGATCGGGGAAATAGCGTACCAGTTGCTTTTCCACGCTGTAAGGCGTGGTACAAGTATCTGGGACGAGTCCGATGCGGTGGCTCACGCGGAACACATGAGTGTCTACGGCCATGGCGGCTTTTTCAAACACGACGGCTTGGATGACGTTGGCCGTCTTACGTCCTACGCCGGGCAGCTTGACCAACTCATCCAAATCGGAAGGAACCTCGCTGTGGTAGTTTTCCACCAGCATGCGCGCCATCCCTACCAGATGCTTGGCTTTGTTGTTGGGATAACTCACGCTACGGATATATTCATAAATGGTTTCCGGCGTGGCGGCGGCCATGGCTTCCGGAGTGGGGTAGTCGCGGAAGAGCGGAGGGGTAATCATGTTGACCCGTTTGTCCGTACATTGGGCGGAAAGTATGACTGCTACCAACAGTTGGAACGGGTCGTGGTAGTGCAGTTCGGTTTCAGCCACGGGGATTGCTTGTTCAAAATAAGCAATGACGCGGTCATAGAGTTCTTGCTTTTTCATTTTCTCTTGCTATTTACAGGCAAAAACAGGGCAAACCGAATGCCGTGAAGCTGGCTTCAGATTGCCGAGATACAGCCTATTTCGTGCAAAAGTAAGGAAAATATGCGAGGCTTGCTACTTTGCGGAACGGAAAAAACTGCATGATAGTCTAATTCTTTACAAAAAACAGGGCGCAAGAGGTTCCCGTACGAACGTCAGGAGGTCGTAAAAACGTTTGGCTGAGATTGATTTTTCAATCTCAGCCAAATGATTTTTCATTCGGCGCAGAAATATTTTCTGTTCTGCTGAGACAAATTTTATGTTGTTATTTGATTGAAAATCAGAAGTATGTAAGATGGTCTGTATTTCTCCTTTTTACGGGTTTGGACGAAAGGAAAAAGATAGACACAGATTCAACTCCGGTTCATCGCCTGTAAGGTTGTTCCGTATTCTTCTATTTGTGAGAAGTATTTCCAGTGCTTGTCTTGTTTGTATTTCTCTGTGGAACCTTGCGGGACGTGGAGCCGGCAAACGTTGAACCTGATGCCTCCGAAGGTGTCGGCATGGATGGAGGCCGGTTCCGCAGCTTGGCAATAAACGGTTTTCAGACCGGCACAGCCGTAAACGGCTTTTTCGCCCATCATATAAAGTGAAGACGGAAGGTGGAGTTCTTTCAGTACGAAGCAATTCATGAGGCATTTGGACGGAATGACTTCGCATCCCTCCAATATACGCAGGACGGAAAGGCTGTGGGGAAGGTAATAGTTTGTTTCCTTTCCCGTTTCGTTATCCTGGCTTATTTTCCGCATCTCGATGTCGGGGGTAGTCCCGAAGAGTTCGCCGAAGTTGGAGAAGGTGGCCGGAGTGCCGCAGGCCGGAAAAGGGACGGTCAGAGTCTTTAGCGAGCGGCAGCCTGAGAATATGTGTTTGCCTAAATGATGTACGGAGGAAGGAATGGTTATTTGTTCCAACGCATGGCAGTCAGCGAAAACGCGGTCGCCGATATGGACGATTTTGTCCGGAATGTCGATTCGTGTAAAGCTGTTGCATCCTTCGAATGCGGAATTGCCGAGATAGACCACGGAGGAGGGCAGCGAGACAGAAGGGAGGGAAATACAGCCGGTAAAACTGTTGCTTTTGAGTTGCAGCAGTCCCTCGGGGAGCTTTACTTCCGTCAGGCTTTTACAATCGGCAAACACTTGGCTTCCCAGCAGGACGGCATTGTCGGGTATGGATATGCGGTTAAGGCCGTGGCAAGAGCAGAAAGCGGCTTTACCTATACTTTTGAGTGTGGTGGGCAGGGTGAGTTCCTGCAAGTGGTAGCAATGCGCAAAAGCGTAGTCCTTGATGTGTTTTACTCCTTCGGGCAGAAGAACGGAGGTCAGACTTTTACAATAGGCGAAGGCGTGCTGTCCTATGCCTGTCAGTGTGTCCGGAAGTTGGACACTCGACAGCGACTTGCAGTAACTGAAGGCCTGGAAGCCGATGTAAGTGATACCGTGGGCGACGACCACTTTCCGGATATGGTTCAGATGGCTTTCCCACGGAACTTCTTTTTCGCCGAAGAAATCGTAAAGGGGACCTGTGCCGGTGATGCGTAGTTCTCCGTTTTCCGGATTCAGGCTCCATTGAGCATGAGCTCCGCATGAACCGGAATACGATTCGTGAGAGGATGATTCTAGCCTTTTGGGAAAGAATATTTGTGAAAGGATGTTTTTGACTTTAGCCATTTGTCTATGCTGATTTGATTTATATTCCATCATTTATTGCCCGTTATATATTTGTGGAGAAAAAGGGATTAAGAGTAGAAGGCAATACTTGATATAAATATTGCGCAGCTTCCATCCCGTTTTTCTAATGTTGAGGTCCTGAGAAAACCCTAAGTCTGGAAAAACGGGAATGGAAGCCTGCGCATAACACAGGCATCCACCCGCACTTTCTCATCAGACTTGTTTTTGAAATTTCTCAGGTTTCAACATTGATAAGAATATGCAGTAAATGCAATTTTGTATCCACAAAGAGGATGCGTCCCGACGCTCCGGTCTACATCACATCGGCAAAATTAAACATTTTTTCTCTAATAAGATGAAAAAGATAAGGAAATTTTTTATGCGGATAAAAATAGTGAAAAATCCAAAGGCCGTTACAGGGAACTTTGGATTTTCCACAGGAGGGGGATGCCCTGCGGCAATGGACTGAAATGATAGAAGTTTAATATTCAGTCTTGTCTGCCGTGTTGCGCCACAGGTCGAAAGCTGCGATGGCTTCTTCGGACAGCAGTTCTTCCATGGCTTTCTTGCGGTTTTGACGGGGGAGAGCCAGTTCTTCGTAGATAAAGGAATCGTCGAATCCGATGTCGGCTGCGTCGTCCTTATTGTTACCGTAGTATATTTTGTCGAGGTGCGCCCAGTATATGGCACCGAGACACATCGGGCAAGGCTCGCAGGATGTGTATATTTCGCAACCGCTAAGGTCGAAGGTGCCCAGTCGGCGGCAGGCTTCGCGAATGGCGCTGACTTCCGCATGAGCCGTCGGGTCGTTGTGGGCAGTCACCCGGTTTACTCCGGTTGCGACGATTTCATCTCCTTTTACGATGACGGCGCCGAACGGGCCTCCGCCGTTTTTTACGTTTTCTACTGAAAGCTCAATGGCTTTGCGCATAAAATCTTTGTTTCCCATACGCTTTGTTTTTAGTATGTTGTGAGTGAAAAGAGAGGAACGGTATTTACGGGTTCTTCTTCCGCTTTTTGGGAATGAATACCCGAAATACGTCCCGCCACGTGTTGAAGTCCCGTTTCAGTCCGATTCCGACACCTTGAGTGGTCAGCGACGATTTGGTGAAGTAGCGGTCGTTGGTTTTGCTGTATGCTTTCAGGCTTACGTTTCCGCTTGGGGTCAACAGCCACTGCAGGTCGAAGTCGCCGATGAAGTTACCGTTCGGATTGGTGCTGTTGTCCCGGTAACCGAAATTTCCGTTGATGAGCAGGCGGTTGTTGAGCAGCCGTCCGGAGAGCAGTCCTTCTACGTCCATGTCGCTCCATCCCGTTTCGCCCGTGCTGAGGTTCGTCCCGATGTTCCAGTTGCTGTTGTTGCCGAGCAGCGTGGAAAGCATCTGGTTGAGTTGCCCGCTCAGAGTAGAGGACAACAATGACTTCATGGCCACGGAGGATTGGCTTTGTTCCGTGTTGCTGTAATCGTAAGTGTAGAAACGCCCGATACCGAGGAGGTAAATCACCTGCATGTTTTTTTCTTCTTCCGTGCTGATGAGACTGCGCACCATCTGTTTCTCGTCTTCATTGACGTTGGGCAGGTCGAAGTCGAAACTGATTTGAGGAGACTGTGCCTTTCCGCCGAGGTTCATCAGGCAGTTCACGCGTACGTTATTTTGGCTGAAGGTGGAGCGTGCGCTCAGGTCGTTCAGCGATACGGAGGGTACGGTGTAGACGGCTTGCAGGTTGAGGTCGGCTTGGACGGGCGGACCGCCGAATACGATGGTACCGCCGGGATTGAAAATAAAGTCCTTGCGAATGACGTCCTGTAACGAGAGCTTATAGATGCCATGGTCTATGGTGTACGTGCCATACATGGTGAAGTCTCCTTTATTATAATAGTTGGCGCGGATGTTTCCGTGTCCGTTCAAGGCGATGTAGTCACCGGCTTTCGGGTCCATAAGAATTTTCATGGTAGCTTCCGGTGTCAGGTTGAGGCGGAAATTGATACGCATGTCCGATTCCGGCTCCGGAAGAGGGGTGCCGCTTGGGGAGTGGGAATGTCCGTCGATACTGTCCTGATGGGTCTTGTAGGTGATAAACTGGTTGTCTGTCAAAGTCGTAGGAGAGGACAGGTTGTAGACGAACATGGTGTTTTCTTCGGGGCGGGCGTCGATGTTGATGTTCAGGTTACCCGGCTGTCCGTTGAACCCGATTTTTCCGGTGGCGTATGCCGTTCCGCAGAACACTTCGTCTCCGAAATCCTTGACGTCATACCCCAGAATGTTGTAGGCGTCGATGTCGAAATCGAAACGCATGTGGGAGAGGTTGGAATGTTGGAGCACACCGTTGACTACGGCATAGTGCTCGTCTTTGCCGGGAGTGCCTTGCCGGTCGTAAACCATGGCATTACGGAAATAAATGTTGTCCGGGCGCAGAATGACGGAGTCGTTGACGAGGCGGTAGTCCACTTCGGTTGCGTTGACTTTCATTCCTCCCTCGCTGACCAGCATGTCGCCTTCCAGATTGATACCTTTGAACGGACCGAATACGCGGGTCCACCCCGAAGCTCGTCCATGCAAACCGGTGAATATGCCGTCTGTGTAGTGGTTCAGAAAAGACAGGTCTATGTTTTCGGTGCGAATCATCAGGTCGAGGCCTCCCTTGGGGGGGGCACCGATTCGGATGTCTCCGTCCACACTGGTCATGCTGCTGTGGGCCGGGTCTGCCATGCGTGCGTGCAGGAAAATTGCATTTTTCTCCTTCTCCCAACCGCCGTGCAAGTTCATTTCGCCCAAATAAGCTTGGTTGAAAGTGAAGTTCCGGACATGGAGGTGGGCATCCACTTCGGGGCTTTTCATCAGGTTGGCTGCGTAGGCCCGTCCGGTGGCTTGTCCGGCAAAATCCACGGTGTGGAAATTAATGATGTTGAAGATGTATTCCAGATTGATGTCTTTCAGATCGACCGTCAAGGAATCGCCCGGGTTGCCCGATACGTTACCGTTGAGAATCAGGTGACGGTCACCTTGTTCGATGGCGAATCCGTTGATGTTGACCAAGCCCGGCGCGGCATGTACGCTGGAGGCATGTACGTTCCAGACCGAGTCGTTGACGATGATTTGCGAGGGATGAAATTCGATGTCGGTGAGCATCTTCTTTTCTTCGTTTTGGGTAAACCGGGTATCGGCCGAGATGGAACCTTGATAGATTTTTTCGGCGTGGTTGGTCCAATTCAGTCCTGTGTAGACATTGTCATGGGCGGCGCGGGCCAACAGTCTGAAGTCCACGGGGGCTTTGCCGATTTGCTTTTTGAAATCGACGGTACAGGTGAGGGAATCGTTGACACGGCCGGCCAGAATCCGTATGTCGTCCAATTGCTGCCCGTTGTAGTTGAACGACGGGATGGACGCATTGAAGTCCAGTTCCTCGGTACGGCTGTTGAAATAACCGTTGATGTGTCCGGCTTTCGGGATTTGCAAAGGGATGCCGAAAATCTTTTCAATAGGCTCCGTATGGTCGATGTGCATGTACAAGGCTACTTCGTCCGGCGTGTCTTTTTTAAGTTGAGGTGCTTTGACGAAAGACGGGATATAGGCATGGAGCAGTTTCCGGCTGTGGGCGATTAACGTGCCGAGCCTGAAATCTCCCTCCATTTCTGCACGCAGGAAATCGCTGTGGAGCGAGAGATTGCGCTTGCCTTGTCCGTAGGTTGCCTTAAAACATATCGGTCCCGTGGTATAGTCTTCCTCCGATGTAGACATGCGGAAACCGTTCAGGCAGACGAGCCCTTCCATATTTTCAATGTTGTTGCCCCTGAAGTCGGCCTGTATGTCGCCTTGGAACACCGTTCCGGCATATCGGGGTGTGAGGGCGAGAGCGTGCGGGGCGAAATGGCGGACGGAAGCTTCCGCTTTAATATAAGGTGTGGATGAATGTAAGTTGACTTCTCCTTTCGTCGTAAGCGCAAGGTGAGGGTCGTTGATGTTTACATTGCCGGCGAATCCTCCTTTTCGGTAATCCACGTCGACTGTGATGTCGTGGTAGTCGTAATGGTTATAAGACAGGCGACCGATGGTCCCTTGAAGCGAAAGGACGGGATAGGCACCGGAGCGCAGGAGTCCCTTGCCCGATAAGTCGAAAGCCGTTTCGCCGAATTGCTCTTCCCGTCCCGTCAGTTTGCCGAGTTGGAATCCGGGAGTATGCACTTCCGCTTCGATTTCGTTTCCTTTGGCGAAAGATCCGAACAAAGCCAGAGAACCTAAATCGGTATGTAAATTAAGATGGCTTTTGAGATACTGGGAACGATAGGACAGGGCACCTGTGACTTCTAATGTACCGATAGCCTGTAAATAAGGTGAAATGGGAATCTTGTCGTTTGAAGTCCATTCAGACAGTTGTTTGAGGCCGGCCGGGGTGATTCGCAGGTTCCGGATGTCGGCTTTTATCGTTCGTTGGGCCGGATTTTCGAGGTGGCGGATAGTCAATGGGGCTTCGAGCACCATGCTCCGGTCGGGAGTGTAAAGTGCGAACTGGTCTATCAGGATTTGTTTGAGGTTTCCGCTGAAACGCGCTTCGGCAGCTAACGTCGGTAGCTCTTCAAGTACATGGTTTTGAACTGATTTGGGGTAAAAGGGGATGAAGTCGGCGAAAGAGAATGTTCCCTGCTCGATGCTGCCTTGAAACGTGAAATCCTGATACCGCCCTTTTCCGTTTCCTTCTTTTATATGGCGGTAGCTCATAGTGACCGGATGGAGGGCTAACCGGGAATGGGGTAGCTCGATGGTAAAATGGTCGAGCTGTGCTTTTTCCCGGTTGGCCGTAATCTTGAAAGACAGTTGTTTAAGCTGTAGGCCGGAGTGTTCTTCAAAGGAGAACTTCTTGACGTTCAGGTTCAAGGAGTCCGCCGTATAGCTTTTCAGTGAAAGCGTGGCACTGATTTTGTCCAATACGATGTGGTCTGGGTTAAAACGGCCGGGAGTAGGAGACTTGTCATAACGGTGCCACGACAGTTTACCCCGCCGGACAAGTACGGAATTGATGCGAAGGTTCGGATTGGAAGGCAGACTGTCTTTTTTCGCGAAAGTGTCTATGAGAAACTGGAAGTTCGGCTTTTCCTTCTGCGTGCGTTGGTAGAGGTGGATGTCGAATCCGTAGAGTTGGACATTTGAAATGGATATTTTGCCGTGTAGCAATGAGGTCAATTCTATTTTGGCCGACAGGCGGGCTGCTTTCAGCAAATCCTTTTTCTTCTGGTCTTTAATGCGTACGTCGTCGAGAATGATACGGTTGAAATATCCCAAGTCCACCCGGCCGATAGAAAGCTCTGTATGTAAAATATCTTTCAATGCTTCCGAGATGAGGAACGTGACACCTCTTTGCACTGCCGGAACGTGGAGTAGCGCAACCGACAACAGGTAGAAGCCCACGACTATACCTGCGAGTACTCTGAATATTTTCCTTAATCTTTTAATATGACCCTTATTTATGCGACAAAATTACTATTTTCTTTTTAGAATTCTTCACTTTGTCATATTTTTAATGTAATTTTGCGACGTTTTAATTAAAACCAGTTTATTTAATCCTATAATAATGGCAAATGTAATTAAATTACGTAAGGGCCTTGACGTGAATCTCAAGGGTAAAGCTGCCAAGGAGGAGTTTCAGGTGAAGAAACCGGCTGTCTATGCACTGATGCCGGACGACTTTACGGGGATGAAGCCCAAGGTAGTAGTCAAAGAGAACGACGTGGTGAAGGTCGGGGATAGCTTGTTTGTGGACAAGAACCATCCTGAAATCAAGTTTGTCTCTCCCGTGAGCGGACGGGTAACCATGGTGGAGCGTGGCGACCGTCGTAAAGTGTTGAGCGTGCGTGTGGAAGCCGATGCAGAGCAGCAGTATGTGGATTTTGGCAAGAAGAATGTGGGTCAGATGACTGCGCAGGAGGTGAAAGACCTTCTTCTGGAATCGGGCTTGTTCGGTTTCTTCAGGCAACGTCCCTACGACGTGACGGCAAATCCGTCCGACACTCCGAAAGCTATCTTTGTTTCCGCTTTCAACTCCATGCCGCTTGCAGCCGATTTCGAATATGTGTTGCGGGGACGTGAGGCTGATTTCCAGGCCGGACTCGATGCTTTGGCCAAAATGGCGAAAACTTACTTGGGCGTAAGCTCGAAGCAGACGGCTACGGCGTTGACTGCAGCCAAGAACGTGGAAATAAACTTTTTCGACGGACCGGCGCCGGCCGGAAACGTAGGCGTGCAAATCAATCGCGTTTCTCCCATAAATAAAGGTGAAGTCGTTTGGACGCTTGGTGCGGAAGAGGTAATTTTCATCGGTCATTTGCTGAATACAGGACGTTTGGACTTTACCCGCGTAATTGCATTTGCCGGTTCGGAAGTGAAGAAGCCGGCCTATTGCAAAATGACGATAGGACAGCAACTGAGCACCTTAATCGAAGGTAACGTGACGACGGGCAAGAGCCTGCGTGTGATAAACGGCAATGTGATGACCGGTGTGAAGACCTCGGCCGACGGCTTCTTGGGTGCCCATGTGACGGAAGTGAACGTGATTCCCGAAGGAGACGACGTGCACGAGATTTTCGGTTGGATCATGCCGCGTTTCAATGATTACTCTTCCAGCCGTGCTTACATGAGTTGGTTGATGGGCAAGAAGGAGTATGCGCTTGACGCTCGTGTGAAAGGCGGAGAACGCCACATGATCATGTCGGGCGAATACGACCGTGTATTCCCGATGGACATCTTCCCCGAACAGTTGGTAAAAGCCATTATCACCGGCGACATAGACCGCATGGAAGCTTTGGGCATCTATGAGGTGGCTCCGGAGGACTTTGCCTTGTGTGAGTTCGTAGACTCTTCCAAACTGGAGGTGCAGCGCATCGTCCGTGAAGGCTTGGATATGCTTCGCAAGGAGATGGCTTAATTAATTTCATCACAGGTTTAAATGATTTAAATAATGAACGCGTTAAGAAAATATCTTGATAAGATAAAGCCGAACTTTGAAGAGGGCGGCAAGCTTCACGCATTTCGTTCTGTGTTTGACGGTTTCGAGACTTTCCTGTTCGTGCCGAATACCACGTCGAAGTCGGGAGTGAACGTACATGATGCGATAGACAGCAAGCGTATCATGATTTTTGTGGTTATAGCGTTGTTACCGGCTTTGTTGTTCGGTATGTACAACATCGGGTATCAGAATTATGCGGCCGCCGGGGTGGACGGGACATTCTGGGAAATGTTCGGTTTCGGTTTGTTGGCCGTGTTGCCTAAGATTATCGTGTCCTACGTGGTGGGTTTGGGCATCGAGTTCATCGTAGCCCAATGGAAGCACGAGGAGATCCAGGAAGGTTATCTGGTAACGGGTATCCTGGTTCCGATGATCGTGCCGGTCGATTGTCCGTTGTGGATTATCGCGATAGCTTGTGCTTTTGCCGTAATTTTCGCCAAGGAAATTTTCGGAGGTACGGGTATGAACATTTTCAATGTCGCTTTGATTACCCGTGCGTTCCTGTTCTTTGCCTATCCTACGGCAATGAGCGGCGATGCTTGCTGGGTGGCTAAGGAAAGCATTTGCGGTTTGGGAAATGATTTGCCTGATACGTTTACGATGGCCACTCCTTTAGGAGAAGCGGCTACCGGTACGGTACCGGCTTTCTCTTGCGACCAGGTTATCGGTTTGATTCCCGGTTCTATCGGTGAGACCAGCGTGATAGCCATAGCTATCGGTGCAGTGATTCTTTTGTGGACGGGTATTGCCAGTTGGAAGACGATGTTCAGCGTGTTTGTCGGAGGTGCACTCATGGCTTGGATTTTCAATGCCAGCGGGATGGAAGGTAACGCCGGTGCTGCCATGCCTTGGTATCAGCATCTGGTATTGGGCGGCTTCTGTTTCGGCGCCGTGTTCATGGCTACCGACCCTGTGACTTCGGCACGCACTGAGACCGGTAAATACATTTACGGTTTCCTCATCGGTGCCATGGCTATTATTATTCGTGTGTTGAATCCGGGTTATCCCGAAGGTATGATGCTCGCCATCTTGTTGATGAACTTGTTTGCTCCGCTGATCGACTATTATGTCATCCAGAGTAATATCGACAAGCGGGCTAAACGTGCAATTAAAAAATAATAAAGGAACTATGGCTACAAAGAAATTCAAATGTAAAGTGTGCGGTTACATCCATGAGGGTGACGCTGCGCCTGAAAAGTGCCCCGTGTGTCAGGCTCCAGCTTCTGAGTTTGAAGAAATCGTGGAGGCCGGAGGAACGGAGAAACCGGCGAAGAAAGGGCTGAACACCGACGGTAATACTTATACCATTATATATTCATGTATTGTGGTCGTTATCGTAGCTTTCTTGTTGGCTTTCGTTTCCAAGGTTTTGGAACCGCAGTCGATGGCTAACGTACGTATCGACAAGAAAAGTCAGATTTTGGCTGCTTTGAATCTTCGTGATGTGGAGAAAACCGAAGTGGAAAAAACATACGACGAGGTCGTAGTGGCCGATGAAATCATCGACAAGGACGGCAACGTGGTGAAAGACGGTGCTTCCAAGGATGCGGACGGTTTTGCCGTAGAAGACAAAAACATCTCGGACAGCAACCTCCCGCTGTACGTATGTAAGGTGAACGGAGAAACCAAATATGTCATTCCCGTGACAGGTAAAGGTCTGTGGGATGCGATTTGGGGATATGTGGCTTTAAATGCCGATAAGAACACCATTTATGGAGTATATTTTACCCATAAGGGCGAGACGGCCGGTCTGGGTTCTATCATTACGGAATACGATAAATTCCAGAAGCAGTTCGAGGGTAAGAAGCTGATGAATGACGACAAGTCTGCCGTAGCCATCAGCGTGGTGAAGAAAGGCAAAGTCGTGAACGGACTTTCTGATGACAGCCGTTGCGATGCCATCACCGGTGCCACCTTGACTTCGGACGGTGTGAACAACATGCTTCATGACTGTATTTCACGTTATATGACTTTTTTAAATACTAATGAATAAAGGAGGTAAGATATGAGTAAGTTATTTTCTAAAGAGAATGGAGAAGTATTCTCGTCTCCCCTTAACCTCAACAACCCGATTGCGGTTCAGGTGCTCGGTATCTGTTCCGCCTTGGCTGTCACTTCACAAATGGAGCCGGCCATTGTCATGGGGCTTTCGGTAACAGTGATTACGGCTTTTTCCAATCTGATTATATCTTTGATACGTAAGACGATTCCCAACCGTATCCGTATCATCGTCCAGTTGGTCGTCGTGGCTGCTTTGGTAACCATTGTAAGTATGGTGCTGAAGGCTTTTGCTTACGATGTGAGCGTACAGTTGTCCGTGTATGTCGGTCTGATTATCACCAACTGTATTCTGATGGGCCGTCTGGAGGCTTTTGCCATGATGAACGGCCCGTGGGAAAGTTTCCTCGACGGTATCGGTAACGGTTTGGGCTATGCTTATGTGTTGGTGCTGGTGGGCACGGTACGCGAATTCTTCGGAAACGGTTCCCTGATGGGCTTCCAGATTATCCCGCAGAGCTTCTACGACATGGGCTATATGAACAATGGTATGATGACCATGCCGGCCATGGCGTTGATTCTTTTGGGATGTTTCATTTGGGCTCACCGGGCTTACAATGAAAGGAAAGAGAAAAAGTAATAGAATCATAACCATAAATAGAAAGAAAAAAGAATATGGAACATATGTTAAGTTTGTTTGTCCGTTCTATTTTTGTGGACAACATGATTTTCGCTTTCTTCTTGGGTATGTGTTCTTACTTGGCCGTATCTAAGAATGTAAAGACAGCATTGGGGTTGGGCGTTGCCGTAACCTTCGTGCTTTGCGTGACGGTGCCGGTGGACTATCTGTTGCAGACCAAAGTATTGGCTGAAGACGGTATCCTCGGTATGGATTTGACTTATTTGGCGTTTATCCTTTTCATAGCCGTGATTGCCGGTATCGTGCAGTTGGTAGAGATGGTGGTGGAGCGTTTTTCTCCTTCGCTTTATGCCGCATTGGGTATCTTCCTCCCTTTGATTGCCGTGAACTGTGCCATCATGGGTGCCTCACTGTTCATGCAGCAGAGAATTTCCATGGATCCGGCCACCAGCACGCAGGCTATCTCCAGCGTATGGGATTCCTTGGCATACGCTTTGGGTTCCGGTATCGGTTGGCTGTTGGCCATTGTGTCTTTGGCTGCCATCCGTGAGAAGATGGCTTATACCGACGTGCCCAAACCCTTGCAGGGATTGGGTATCACTTTTATCACGGTGGGTCTGATGGCCATGGCCTTTATGTGTTTCTCAGGTTTAAGTATTTAAAAGGAAAGGAATAGAACAATGGATATGAATTTTATTTTAGCGAGCATTGGCGTATTCCTCGTCACAATTCTCCTCTTGGTGGTTATTTTGTTGGTAGCCAAGAAGTATTTGTCTCCGAGCGGAAACGTGAATATTACCATCAACGGGGATAAGACGATTTCCGTGGCACAAGGCGGAAGTGTGCTTTCCACTTTGGCTTCCGAAGGGATTTACCTGTCTTCTGCCTGCGGTGGTAAAGGTTCTTGCGGACAGTGCAAATGTCAGGTGGTAGAAGGAGGCGGTGAGATTCTGGACTCAGAAAAGGGACAGTTTACCCGCAAACAAATCAAAGACCATTGGCGTTTGGGTTGCCAGTGCAAGGTGAAAGGTGATTTGAAGATTAAGGTGCCCGAGTCTGTCATGGGTGTGAAGGAGTACGAATGTACGGTGATCAGCAACAAGAATGTGGCTACGTTCATCAAGGAGTTCAAGGTGCAGCTTCCGGCTGGGGCACACATGGACTTTATTCCCGGTTCATACGCCCAGATCAAGATACCTGCATTTACGATGGATTACGACAAGGATATCGACAAGAGCCTTATCGGCGACGAATACTTGCCGGCATGGCAGAAGTTCGGTCTCTTCCCGTTGAAGTGTGTCAATCCGGAACCGACTGTGCGTGCCTACTCTATGGCCAACTACCCGGCTGAGGGCGACGTGTTCATGTTGACCGTACGTATTGCTACGCCTCCTTTCAAGGCCGACCGTAGCGGTTTCATGGATGTGAACCCGGGTATTGCTTCTTCTTACATCTTCACGCTGAAACCGGGTGACAAGGTGACGATGAGCGGCCCTTACGGCGACTTCCATCCGCATTTCGACAGCAAGAAAGAAATGATTTGGGTCGGCGGTGGTGCCGGTATGGCTCCGTTGCGTGCGCAAATCATGCACATGACGAAGACGTTGCATACGACGGATCGCGAGATGCACTATTTCTATGGTGCGCGCGCGTTGAACGAAGTGTTCTATCTGGAGGACTTCTTAGGCTTGGAAAAGGATTTCCCGAATTTCCATTTCCATTTGGCTTTGGACCGTCCGGATCCTGCCGCAGACGCAGCAGGCGTGAAGTACACTCCGGGTTTTGTGCATAACGTGATGTATGAGACCTACCTGAAGAATCACGATGCGCCCGAGGACATCGAATATTACATGTGCGGTCCCGGGCCGATGTCGAAGGCTGTGGTCGGCATGCTCGACGGTCTCGGTGTAGATCCTGAATCTATCATGTACGATAACTTCGGCGGATAGTAGAGTAAAGAATACATTCTTTTTCATAGTAATTTGCGGCAGATTCCATGGGTATATGATGGATTTGCCGCAAATTTTTATATCCAATCGGAAGGGAGGCCATACTGGTTTCTATGTTGATGTTTTGTTTGCGAAATCCGATATTTCGCTTTCAAAATGACAGAAAAATAGGAGCCGATTGAACAAGCCAATCTTCTTTTTCCCTCTATCCGTGCAGTTCAAACGAAGGTTTTGAATACATTTTTTTGCAAATCAGGCTTGATTTTTATCTTTGTTCAGCAAAAAGGGGCATCAATCTCAGTCGAACGAAAAACCGTTCGGCTGAAAAAACACTTTTTTTGTCCGCATCTCGTATAATTCACTTCCTCACGTTGTCCGAAAAAAGACCTGAAAATGTGTAGACGAGATGCCGGTACGGGCTCTTTTTTCTCTATTTCGCCTCCTTGGGTTTACGGGATTCGACTGTCAAATCGTTGTGTAAATCCGGGATTGGCTTGCTCCGCGTTGAAGCGCAGGCGCAAGCCATGGCTTTTCGTTTGGCTTTTTGAAAGTACAGGCCCTGAATGGGTGACAAACCGTTTTCTCCCCACGTGGCGAGAATCGTATATTTCCAAAAGCTTCCGCTTCGGGGTACAAATGGCGGAATCTTGCCGGGTACGGATTGTCATTTTGACAGTATCGCAAAGCAGTGCGGATCCAGGTGCGCACTGCATCGGACGGAGGGGAAAAGCCGAAGCGGCCCTTCTTAGAATTGGAAATAGATGAACGGTTGCATTTCCGCCGTGACGAACTGGTAAGCGATGAAAACGGTCAGTACGACAACTGCGGCCATCAACGGCAACGGCATGCGTGCAAACCAAATGCGATAACGGCGTTTCCAGTTGTCCGGCAACCAATGTATGACCATGCCTAAGGCGAAGAGGGCAAACACCTTGTCGTAGGCCAGAATAATATCGCCCACGTTGGCGTTCCATGCCGTCCCCATTTGGTTCACCATTTCCGTGGCGATGCGCCATGCCGTTTCGTTGGCAATGGCCGGGTCGAGATTAGAACCCGAACGGAAGAACAGGCGCGTGAAGGTGATGAATACGAAGGTGACACCCACGGCCCATGCGTGCCCTAACCCTGAAAAGCGCCAACGCAAGCCGCTCAGCGCATACAGCCATTTGATAATAGCACTGGCCGTGATGAACAGCATGAAGACGAGCAGCAGGTTCCATATAGGCGCGGGGGCAAAGACATATAACGCTCCCGTTACGGACAAGATGAGCAACGACCAGAGCGTACGGACCACCGGCCGGAAGTCTCTCCAGAACTTGTAGACAATCATGCCCACGCCGTTCAGTCCGCCCCATATCATGAAATTACAACTTGCCCCGTGCCACAGGCCGCCGAGCAGCATGGTAATCATCGAGTTCAGGTTGGCCCATATCTTTTTGCGGCGGTCCGGACAGCGCAGTCCCACCGTGACGACAACGGCACCGAGCACCAGTACGCCTCCGGCCACGTAAAGGTTGCCCGAGAGGATAAGGGCCACGAACGTAATGGTCAGTATCCAGAAATACGTGCCAAAGGTGGCGTTGCGGTTTCCGCCCAAGGGGATGTACAGGTAATTCTGCAACCAGCGCGACAACGAGATGTGCCAGCGTTTCCAGAAGTTACTGCAATTCGGGGCTTTGTACGGTGAGTTGAAATTACGCGGCAGATAGAATCCCATGAGCAGCGAGAGACCGATGGCAATGTCCGTATAGCCCGAAAAATCGGCATATACTTGCAGGCTGTAGGCAAAGAGGGCCATGAGGTTCTCAAAACCGGAGAAAAGCATGGGGTTGTCGAACACACGGTCGATGAAGTTCACCGCGAGGTAGTCGCTCAGGATGATTTTCTTGAGCAGGCCGTTGAGTATCCAGAACACGGCCATGCCGAATTGCAGGCGGCTCAGGCAGTACTTGCGGTAGAGTTGCGGGATGAAGTCGCTGGCTTTTACGATAGGTCCGGCCACCAGTTGGGGGAAGAACGTGACGTAGAAACCGAAATCGAACAGGTTGCGCACCGGTTTCACCAACCCGCGGTACACGTCGGCCGTATAGCTGATGATTTGGAACGTGTAGAAGGAGATTCCCACGGGCAGGATGATGCGGTCTACGCTGAAGAACGGTTGGCCGAGCAACCGGTTGCCCTCGGCAGCCAGCAGGTTGGTCACTTGGAAGGAGGTGCCGCATACGGTATTCACCAAGTCCGCGAAAAAGTAGGCATACTTGAAGTAGCACAAGATGGACAGGTCGATGGCGACGCTCAGGATGAGGAAAGCCCGCTTTTGCCAACGCGCCTGCACGCGGTAGATGAGCCGGGCGATAAGAAAGTCGCTGCATGTCACGAACAGGAGCAGGCCGAAAAACAGTCCGCTCGTCTTGTAGTAGAACAAAACGCTGACGAAAAACAGGTAAGTGTTACGAAGCAACCGTTTGTTGCGGAAAAGCGCGAAAACGGCGAAGACAATGGCAAAAAAGGCCCAAAACTGGAATTGCGTGAACAACAGCGGACTGTTCGGGTCGAACGAGAATACACTTTCTATATAATGCCACAGCACGAGCAGGTTTTCTTTAATTTCCATCAGCTTGTAAATAGTCGGTTATGATTGCATTGTAGAGTATGTCGCCTATGAGGTGGTATCCCTCGGCGGTGAAGTGGATACGGTCGGGGCGCATCAACCGCTTGCCGCGCCACAAGGCGGAAGAGCGCGAACCGCCCATGATATGATATTGGTCCCATACGGCACCGCCGGTCTCGGCGGCCAGTTCTTTGAATGCCTTGGCCACGCGCGCCGTGTTGGGATTGGTACGCTTGCCGTGCCTTCTCCCAAGGTTGAGCAGGCAGTCGTTGTTGGTCACGAAAAGCAAAGCGCAATGCGGATTCGCGGATTTGAACAGGGCGATAAGTTCGCGGTAATGCGCTTTGAACCGTTCCGGGTCGAATTTCTGCGGCGGTACGTTGGCGTCGTTGATGCCGATGCCGAAAATGGCAAGATCCGGCCGGATAAGTTTCAGGTCTTCGGGCAGATGGCGGCAACGCAGCCAGGCCGGTACGTCGGCCCCGTTAATCCCTACGGCATGATAGACCAGTCCGTCCCGGTCGTTTTCCGGTAAGATGCCTGTCAGCGTGAAACGTCCGCCCTCTCCGGTGTGGATGCGTATGTCCGCCGTGTCGCAGGCTTCGGGGTAGTGTATCAGGAAACTGTGCGTGGCAGTGTCATGTTGCGGGAGGAGGGTGTCTCCGCGATGTATGGCGTAGGGATATGCCGTGGTGTCGTTGGCATAGCCCAGTATGCGCAGTCGTGTGAAATACCAGGCGGACGTATCGCTCGGATTGAGCCGGAGCGTCAGGCTGGCGGAAGGGTCGCCGGTGCTGACTGCGGCTCCGGTCAGTCCGAGGGTATCAGTGCCGTTGGGCTTGATGCACCGGCAACTTTCCCATGTTCCGGTAAAACCGATACGGTAGTTTTGGGGCGCGTTCGTCCGCAGGATGCGGAAAGGGAATACCACGCCCCGGGCGGTCATTACCGAGTCGCCCAAGGTGGAAAAGTTCATCCGCAACCGGTGGCTCAGGTATCCGGCCTGTACATGGCTGCCCCCGATGTGGAGGATGTTTATTTTGCCTTTGCCGGTGGACAGCAAGCTATCCATTTTGTGATAGAGTGTGTCGAAGTCGGCTCGTCCGGATGGGAATTGCAACGTGTTGTCTCCGTATCGGATGAACGGGTAATCGGGGAGAGGGCGTAACGCAGCTTCGCGGCGTACGGAATCATTCTTCTCATGGGCGTGGCAGCCAACCAGTAGGGCAAAAGCCGCTAAAAGCCCGGATAATATCCTGTATTTCTTCATGTCTTTCGGAGGGATATTGAAGATAAAATTAGGGGTTCAGTGAATCATGGGACACCGTGTCGGTGTGCGTAGCCTGGACGGACGGGACCTGTGTGGTATCTACCATCAGTTCCGTACTGTCCGCACTGAGTTTCAGTTTGTCTTTTCCGGTGCGGAAACGATAGAATTTATGGTAAAATTCAAGCGTTTCATAGAGGATGTTGCCTACATGGCGGGCACCTTTGGGAGTGAAATGCACGTAGTCCGGTCCGGCCAGATAAGCGTCCACCCACTTCATCATGGAGCCGCGTCCGCCCATGGCGGCATAAAGATCCCAATAGGCTATGCCGCATTCTTCCGCCATGGCTTTCATGGCTTCTACCAGACGGGGCAGGATGGGGTAAGTCTGCATCTCGCCGTCTATGGAAGTGGACATGTCCGACGGGCCGATGAAGAGGAAACAAGCGTCGGGGACCAGTTTCCGGAGATATTCAATCTGTCGTTTCAGGCCGGACATGTAATTGTCGATACCTTCTTTTCCTTTCAGGTAAGGAACGGAATTTCCGCCATATTGCAGGATGATGAGCCGGACGTTTTCGCGTCCGAAGAACGGGGACAGCGTGGATGAATGAATACCTGTGAATATCGTGCCGGAACAGCCGCGCATGGGGATGTTGTCGAGCGAAACGCCCGTTTGCCCGTCGAGCATTACTCCGTACACATCGGCTTGTCCGTCGACCGTAAGGCTGACCGTAGTGCGGGGACTGCTGAAATTACGGGAATAGCAGTAAAATCGGTCGTTGAGTTGCGTTTCGTTCAGGATGAGGGTATCGGTTCCGGCCACCGCTGCCGCTTTTACCGGGGCGCTGGTCAGGAGCGTGATTTGACCGAAGCGGGAAGCGTGCGGAAAATGTTGGCGGTCGCGCGTGGAAAACCGGAATGTGGTCGGCCCGTTGAGTGTGGCCGTTTGTCCCATGACTCCGTATGCCTTGCTGTCGAGCCGCATATCCTTGGGGCCATAGACGATGTGTCGGGATAGCCCTTCCGGCGATACGGATTGTGACAACGTGTAGGTCGGGACGGTTTGTACGGCCGGTGCCAACCCCACGCCACTTCCGCCGAACCGTTCTTGGAACGCTTCGCGCAAGACGGACGAGATACGGTCGCCTTCCAACTGCGAATCGCCGTAGTGCATGATGCGGACGGGGCGTTCGCGTGCAGCTTCGAGCGCATCGAAAAACGGGTCCAAATAATCTATGTTGTCTCCCGGCATATAAATGCGTGCGGCGTTCGTCTCGCAATAGGTCATGAACTCGCTTTCTTTTTCCGCTTTGAGTGCGTCCATGCGCATTTGCAGCAGTTCTTCCGTGCTGAGGGTGTCAGTTGATACGGTGTCGGTCGGGAGCGTTTCTTTTTCTTCTTCCGTTTGAAGGACTTCTGTCAGAGAGGGAAACTTCATCCGCACACTGCCTACGGCGATACCGTCTTCCGGAAAAAAGTATGCGACAAGTGCCAACAATCCTAAAATGGAAAAGATAAAACAAATAATGGTTCTGATTTTCATCCTGTTTGGGGGTGTTTGTGAAAAACGCTGCAAAGTTACGGAATATCGCTGGAATAATCGAATAAAAAGGCGGATTTGATAACTTCCATGAGGTGGAAGAGTGTTTTTTCCTTATATTTGTGACGTCAATAAATAATATATGGAACAAAATCCTCTTCAAAAAACGCGTATAGAGGTCGTGGACGCCCTACGTGGTTTTGCCGTAATGGCTATTATTCTGGTCCATAACTTGGAACATTTTATTTTCCCTGTTTATCCGGCAGATTCACCGGAGTGGTTGGAGGTTCTGGACCAAGGAGTTTTGAATGTGGTGTTTAGCCTTTTTGCAGGTAAGGCATACGCCATCTTTGCCCTTTTGTTTGGTTTTACTTTTTATATTCAAACGCAGAATCAAAAGCGGCGGGGGAAAGACTTCGGTTACCGTTTCCTGTGGCGCATGGTGCTGTTGGTAGGTTTTGCCACGTTGAATGCCGCATTCTTTCCGGCCGGCGATGTCTTGTTGCTGTTCGTTGTGGTGAGTCTGGTCTTGTTCTTTACGCGTAACTGGTGTGACAAGGCTATTTTGATTGCCGCCATCATATTTTTGTTGCAGCCGGTTGAATGGTACCACTATCTGGCCGCTTTGGCCGACCCGGCTCACCGCTTGCCTGATCTCAAGGTGGGCGAAATGTATGCGGAAGTGGCGGAATACACGAAATCCGGGGACTTTTGGGATTTCATTGGGTGCAACATTACGTTGGGGCAAAAGGCCAGTTTGTTGTGGGCCGTGAATGCCGGGCGTTTTTTCCAGACGGCAGGGCTGTTCCTGTTGGGCTTTTACATCGGAAGAAAACGGCTTTTTGTGTCATCCGAAGAGAACCTTCATCTGTGGGTAAAGATATTGATTGTTTCCGCTCTTTCCTTTGCACCTTTATATACGTTGAAGGAACTGGTTATGGGACAGGATGTCATCGTACAGCAAACCGTGGGTACTGCATTTGACATGTGGCAGAAATTGGCTTTCACGCTGGTACTGATAGCGTCTTTCGTGCTCCTTTACCAAAACAGGAGGTTCAGCGACGCGGTCGGCAATCTGCGTTTTTATGGAAAGATGAGTCTTACCAATTATATAAGCCAGTCTATAATAGGAGCGGTCATTTATTTCCCGTTCGGTCTTTATCTTGCTCCTTATTGCGGATATGCGGTGAGTTTGTTGATTGGAGCTTTCACGTTCCTGCTGCAAGTATGGTTTTGCAAATGGTGGCTGTCCAAGTATAAACAAGGGCCTTTGGAGCGTATCTGGCATAAATGGACTTGGATAGGAACGGATAAGAAGTAAGCCGCCTTTTGGGAGTAAAGAAGGACGATTGAACCACTGCGTCCCGTCCGGATAAATACGTCGATAAGAGTTTTTTCCTTTTATCGGCGTATTTTTAGTTTATAACATGTTAATATGAGTTAATTATTCGGGGGGGTAAATAATTAGTCACTGATTTATTACATTTGTACGACAATTTAATAGGTAAACAGCTAAATATATTGCAATTTATGGATAAGCATATTATCGGTGAAAATGCGGGTAGGGTATGGCGTCTATTGAGCAGTGACGACCAACGTCGTTGGGAGTATTCGGAGATAAAAGACATCTTAGGATTGAATGATGCCGAACTGGGCAGTGCCATTGGCTGGTTGGCTCGTGAGGATAAGATACAGTTCGAGTTGGAACATCATAACAGCAAGGATGAGAAGGCCTATTTGTATCTTATGCTGAATGTATATTTTTGATTGTATGGTACGGTCGGGATTTGCCTCTCTTCAGAAGGGGTGCACTGTCCATCCTTGTCGGAAAGTAGGGATTGAGAAAAATAAAAAGTATGACATAATGGCAATTATTTCAGAATCCTCTATGCGAATCGATATCGGCAAAGATACTTCTGATTTCTTAGAAGAATAACTAAATGTTTAGAAAAGGGATGTATTTTTGCTTTATTAACCTTTTGGTCGGTGCGGACTAAGGCTATAAAATACAGTTTGCCAGGAAAATGGAAATTTCCTGGCAAACAATGTGAGTTGCAAAAATCGTTTGGTAGAGGAGATATATCATTAGGGGATTATTTGCCTACTTCCACACGGATGATTCGGCTGCCGTCGTCCGACCATGTATAGTACAGTGCGTTCGAGCGGAAAGGTTGGCCGTTGACTATTGTTTCTATATATCTTTTTTTCGTTTTGAAGTTATAAGTAGCGTAGTGTCGGTAGAAGTCTGTCTCTATTCCTGGTTCGCGGAAGTCTTGCCGATAAAGCGAACCCATTTCTTTGCTTTGGTTGCCATTCTCTTCCATGAACTTTATATCGCTTTCAAACCAGAAAGCTCCGGATATGATTTGTTCTGAACGGATGGCATCTTCCATCTCTGTTTGATCTCCCTGTGGGTAGAAGCCTTGTACCAATTCCGCACTGGTGAAGCGCAGTTCGGGCTTCTTGTCATACACTACAGTGAAAGGTTTGTTGTCAAGTATGATACGTTCATTGCCCGCATGGCAGTAGAGTACGGCCTCAACATCGGCTTTGGCTATGAAGTTCTCGCGGTCGATTTGGAAGTCTGGAGTAGAAGGATGTGCGGAAGTCTCCACAATACCGTTGAAGGCATCCGTACGGCCAAAGATGTCTGTTTCGCTGAAGTCATTGTGTGCGTAACGGAGGGCAATCCCCCACGAGCCGTGGTTGAAAGAGTTATTGAAGGACAAAGGGATATCCGGAATCTGAGGAACGGATACGGAAATACTCAGGTCTGCCTGCACACCTGAGTTGGCCACGTAGTAGCAGTCCGTCATCTCTATCTCGCCCAAATGGGCATCCAAAGTCAAGTATGCCCTTGTGTCTTCTGCATAGAGTAACAAGCGTGGATTAGCTTTGCCTGTCGTCTGTGCCTGAAGTTCATCTTCTGCGATGAGATAGGGGCGCACATAATAAATGCCGGGGGCAAGGTCGGGCAGTTCGAAAGTCTGGGATTGCTCGTGCCCAGACAAGAGTTTTTCGCCCTTGAGGTCGTAAAGGGCATTGCCCGGTCCCAGTACGTTGTGCTGTCCGATAAGCAGTCCGCAATATAGTTTGAGGGCTTTGGTTGCACCGTATTCTCCCTCTTCCGGATTACGGTTGAACGTTTCGGTGGGAGTATTGATGCGGGCGTAGACCGTGACGTAGCTTTTGCCGTCCGGGCCTTTCCCATACAAATTTTCAGAACTGTCCAGATAGACGGCACTTTCGCCTGTAATCAGCCTGCGGATGGTTTCCAGATGGTTTAAGTTGCATACGGCATCATATTCAGGGAACAAGGCTTGTCCGTCGTAAACAGGCTGACCCGCATAATCGCCAAAAGCAACCTTGCCGATGAAATCTCTCCCGTACGATTTGAGGTTTTCCGATAAAAAATCTATGTTCTGACTGAACGACAGGATGGAAGAGGCCACGGCGGAGAAGGGGTCGGAGGAGGTCTGACTGTTTCCGTATGGGGACTGTAGGGCGTAGGTACGGTGCTTTGTATTTCCGTTCGCAGTCCCTGTCAGGTAGATGTTCCCTCCCTTTTTGTTGTACGATATAAGTATTGGCATTGTATTCGGAAGATGTGCCCATTAAAAATGTCGTTACATCGAACCGGTCATCCACGAAAAACGTAAGCGTGGTGTGCGAGTTGAAGCCATCTACAGAGAAGGCGGCCACATAGCCTCCCCCCAGGCTGTCACGGTTACACACGAAATGGCAGTTGTCTCATCGTTGATGCGGCTGGCGATGCCCCACTTCCAATGCATCTTGTTCAGGGCTTCTGTTGGGATTGAGCCGTATGCCCCTACGGTTTGGGGTTTGCCGCCGTTTTCATCGTCTTCGCAGCCCGTGAAAGTGAAGACGGAGAAGCATAGCAGAAAAACGTAAGATAACTTTTGAATATTCATAGTCTCATTTTTTATGAAAGGTTACTGCATTAAGGTGCTGGCTTAGGGCTTTTCCCCATTCCCGGCTTCTTCGCTTTGCAGGATGGCTTGTGCAGATTCGTCTCCCAACTCGGCCGCTTTCTTCAGATGGGCCAGACCTTCTTCACGCTGGTTCAATTTGAGTTGGCAAATGCCCATCAAACGGTAGGCATCTCCGAACTCGGGATTCAGTTCCGCGCTCTTTTTTGCGGAAGAGAGTGCCTCCGCAAATTCCCCGATACGGTAATAGACCACGGCCCGTTCGGCATGATATAACGGTTCTTTGGGTTCCATACGTATGGCCCGGTCGATATCGTCGACGGCTTGTTGGAACATGCGGCATTGCATTTCTGCCTGTTCGCGACGGTAGTAGAAGTAGGCTGTGAGTTCATCGCCCATTAAATGCTCATATTCATTCAGATCCAAAATAGCATCCCGGTAGCGGCCCAAGGCGAGCAAAGTGTTGGAGCGCTCCAACAATGCCGGTGCCGCATCTTTTAAATAAGGTTTGCTGAAACATGCCACAGCACTGTCTTGCAATGCCAGTATCTGTCGCGTATCGGCTCCTGCCATCCGTTTGCATTGGGCGGCGTAGAGGAACAGGTTGGCCGAACGCATGTTGGTTCCCGTCAAGGACAAGTATTTTTCGCAGGCCTTTTCGTAGTCTTTGAGTGCATAGAGCGTATTGCCCTCCTGAAGTGTATAGAGAGGGAGAGGATTTTGCTTGTAGGCTTCTCCAGCGAGTGAGAGCGATTTGTTCATGTCCCAGTCTTTATACACCGTGTAACCGGGTTTCAAGTTCAATTCGTATAGCAGTTTGCTGAATGCATAGTACACTTCGTCTTTTTTCTCGGCCACGTCCATGGCTGCATTCATATCTTCTTCAGCGGCTGCATAGTTGCCGTGTGCCATGTAGAAATCAGCCCGTTGGGTGTAGGGTTCGCTGCTTTTGGGAAATTGTTCCGCATAGTCGTTCAGGTACTGGTTATAGGTGGTGGAGTCCGAACGGGAGGCCGTCATGAACAGGAACGTGCGTATATCCGCTTCATCGGCCGGCAGTGCCTTACGGATGTGGATGGCATTTAAGTCGTTGTCGGCCGAAGACATGCCGTTGGTGCAAAGTGTGTTGCCGTATGCGACACTGACGGCGTAGGACGTTGTGGCGGAGGCGTTGGCTTTCCGTTGTATCATTCCCAATACTTCGCCTTCTTCATCCATGACCGGACTGTTCAAGTACTTTTCGTCCAATGGCCGACCTAAGGTGTAATAACCGTATTTCTCGTTGAATTTCTGAATGTCGTGCAACGTGTCGTTTACACACATTTTGTTTTCTTTTGTCGGGTAGGGGAGGACGTAGACATGTTCATGTTTCACGCCCATACGGTCTGAAATGGTCAGTGCCGGGGTATCCTTGTCGGTTTTTACCCGGAACTTTACCAAATCGTATAATGAACTGACTCCCACGATGGCTTCCACTTCGTATTCCTTTCCTTCTCCGCTGACGACTTTGGCTTTGCTGGCTTGTTTGAACAGTTGGTAATCGGCTAAAGCTGTTCCGTTCTTGTCGATGAAAAAGCCGCTGCCGGATTGCAGCATGTCTCCTTTTTCATTCATGGTCACGATGCTGATTTGTGCTTTTGCTGCCTTTTTGAACCATTTGGGATTTTGGGCAACCAAATGGCCGCCAAAAGTAGACAGGCAAGTCAATATAAATATGATCTTTTTCATTTTCTATAGGATTGGTTAAGCAATTCTTTAGCGTTATTGATGGCCGCATCGGTCAGTGTGGTGCCGCTCAACATGTGGGCGATTTCCTCCACGCGTCCTTTTTCGTCCAGTTGGACGATATGGCTGCTGGTACCCTCCGCGTGGTCTTCCTTGTAAACTTTGTAGTGCGTGCTGCCGAGAGCCGCGATTTGGGGCAGATGGGTGATGCTGATGACTTGTCGGTTGAGTGCCCCCATTTCCTGCATGATATGCGCCATCTTCTCGGCGATGCTGCCGGAGACACCGGTATCTATTTCGTCGAAAATGATGGTAGGTAGTTTGACCGCCCCGGAAATCATGGCTTTCAGCGAGAGCATGACGCGCGCGATTTCACCCCCCGATGCCACTTGGGAGATAGGTTGCAACTGGCCGTTTTTGTTGGCACTGAAAAGGAAGTTGATTTTGTCGGTTCCCGTCTCGTCCGGTACTTCTTTGGGAGTGAGTTCCACTTTGAATTGGACGTTCGGGATGCCCAACGGGATGAGCTTTTCTTTCATCTGCCTTTCCACGACCGAGGCCGCCTTTTGCCGTAGCGAGGTCAGCCTTCCGGCTTGTTTCTTCATAGACTCAAGGGCTTGGTCGCATTGCTGTTGCAAGGCATGTATATGTTCGTCGCTGTGTGTGATGGCGTTGAGTTTTTCGCGGTATTCCTCCTCTATTCGCAGAAGGTCTTCCAACGTGTCCACACGGTGTTTCTGTTGCAAGTCATAGATGGTGTTGAGCCGTTCGTTGACGTATTCCAGACGTTCCGGATTGAACTCGACCTGTTCCGTGCGTCCGGCAATCTCGCCGGCAAGGTCTTTCAACTCGATGTAACATGACTCCATACGTGATGCCAGTTCATTGCCGTCGGGATAAACTTTTCCTATATTGTCCAAGAGATGGGTTGTTTCTTTCAAGACGTTGACGATACCGTTTTGTTCATTGTCCAAAAGGTTTTCCGCTTGATACAAAGCCTGTTTGATTTCTTCGGCATGTGTCAGTGTTTCGGCCTCTTGCTCCAGAACTTCCTGTTCTCCGGTTTTCAATGCGGCATTCTCTAATTGTTCCAGTTGGAACGTGATATAGTCTTCTTCCGTACGGGCTTGTTCCGCGGCTTGCCGCGCCTGTTGCAACTCCTTTTCCGCTTGCCTGTAAGCTGTGTACAGTCTTTTATACTGTTGTAGTTCATCCTTGTCTCCGGCCAGGATGTCGATGACGTTCAGTTGGAAGTTCTCTTTGTTCAGCAACAAGTTTTGGTGTTGGGAATGCACATCGATGAGCATTTCCCCCAATTCCTTGAGTTGGCTCACGGGAGCGGGCGTATCGTTGATGAACGCCCGACTCTTGCCGGATGCCGTGATTTCACGGCGGACGATACATTCTTTTCCGTCGAACTCCAAGTCGTTGCGTTCGAAGAACTCCTGCATGCCGTAGGCACTCAGGTCGAAAACGGCTTCGATGACGCATTTCGACATGCCGTTTTTTATGGATTTACTGTCTGCGCGCTGACCGAGCAGCAGGCCGATTGCACCGAGGATAATGGACTTTCCGGCGCCGGTTTCTCCGGTAATGACGGAAAATCCCGGCTCGAACCTGATGTCTAACGTGTCTATTAATGCGTAATTCTGAATGAATAAAGATTTCAGCATATCCTTATTTTCTGAGTTTTTCCCAATAATTACTTTGTGAAGCGTTGATGGCGAACACGATATTATATACTTTCTCACGTTCTTCCGCCGTGCCCTTTCCGCTGTAAATGCTGACTAACTCATCCCGTTTGATGTCGGTGAATATGACGGGGAGCGCGCTCATGCTTTTCTGGTCGCGGGCTTGTTTGAGCATTTCTATGGATTCCGTGATGGCCATGCGTGCCGTATCGGTATTTTCCGTCATGCGGTCCAATCCCAGACGGTGGTATTTGTATTCCAGTTGCCGGAGCGGTTCCATGGCCCCGTCCAGATAGTCGTTGATAATGGCAAAGCGGTTGCGGTCGTTTTCGAAAGCTTTCCATCCGGCATAGCCCAAGTTTTGCGAATTGTTGGCTACGTCCATGGCCATTTGCAGGATGTCGGAACCGCCGAGCGGTGCCATCGTATCCATGTCCATGCCGATGATGAGGTAGGCATAGTAGGCAATGACAGCCGTAAGGTTGTTGTCCACTTGTTCCGGGCGGAATTCCAGTTGGTCGAATTGCTGGAAAGTAAAGTTGAAATTCTCATCCTGAAAATTAAACACCGTCGTTGAATAGTTGGAGTCATACACCGGACGTGTACTCTGCACCTGTATCGACCCAGTAAATGAATTGTCCGTTTCGCTGTAAGTTTTCAGCGTGATACTGAAAGTACAGTTGATGCGTTCTTCTTCTTCGTATGTCATCCCGGTCCATTGCCTCTCGTTGATGAAAGCCGTCAGGGAGTTCTGCAACGCCTCGAAGACGGCGTCCGTCGTGTTGGAGATTTGGGAACGGTTGATGGTCACTTTGGCATTGAGTTCCTGTGCCGCAGTCGGGGCTGCAATGTGGAAACATGCCGTCAGGGCCATGAATTTAAGACAGGAGGCTATATGTCTGCGTACGTCATGCATATTCATCCGGCGTTAGAAAGAAGACACGAGCCGGTCGACAATGTCGGCCGCCACTTCTTTTTTGCTTTTCAGCGGATAGACCACGGAATCGGTCCGGCTGATAATGGTTATTTTATTCGTGTCATGACGGAAGCCCGCCCCTGGGTCGTTCAGCGAATTGAGCACGATGAAGTCGAAATTCTTCCGTTCCAGTTTTTCGTGCGCATGCGCCGTCTCGTCATGGGTTTCGAGGGCAAAGCCTATGAGTTTCTGTCCCTCACGTTTCATCTGGCCGAGCGTTTGGGCTATGTCGCGTGTCGGTTTCAGACGGAGGACAAGGTCATCGGTTTCGCGTTTGATTTTGCGGTCGGAAGCTTGCGCAGGCGTGAAGTCGGCCACGGCTGCACATAAGATGGCAGCATCCGATTCCGGGAAATGTGCCGTGGCCTCGCGGAACATGTCTTCGGCCGATTCCACGTCGATTCGCCGGATGCCCGCCTGCGTGGTGCCAAGAGACGTCGGACCGCAAACCAACATGACTTTCGCGCCGCGTCGGGCACAAGTCTCGGCTAAGGCGATTCCCATTTTGCCCGATGAATAGTTGCCGATAAACCTTACGGGGTCTATCTTTTCATACGTGGGGCCTGCTGTAATCAGGATTCTTTTCCCTCGTAAGTCTTGTCCGCCGGAAAAGTAGTCTTCCAGAACCTTGATAATATTTTCAGGTTCCTCCATGCGTCCTTTGCCCTCCAAATGACTGGCCAATTCCCCGCTGGCAGGCTCAATGATGTGGTTGCCGTAACTGCGGAGGCGTTCGAGGTTTTGCTGTGTGGAGGGATGGGCGAACATGTCCAAATCCATTGCCGGAGCTACGAAAACGGGAGCTTTCATGGACAGGTAGGTCGTGATGAGCATGTTGTCGGCTATGCCGTGGGCCATCTTGCCGATAGACGAGGCCGTAGCCGGTGCAATCACCATGGCATCGGCCCAAAGCCCGAGTGCGACATGGCTGTGCCAACTCCCGTCGCGTCCGGAAAAGAATTCGCTGACCACTGGTTTGCTGGTTAGTGCGGAGAGGGTGACGGGCGTGATAAATTCTTTGCCCGCCGGAGTGATGACCACTTGCACTTCAGCTCCCCTTTTAATCAATCCCCGGATGAGATAGCAGGCTTTGTAAGCCGCGATGCTTCCCGTGATTCCCAATACGATTTTCTTACCTCTTAATGTTTCCATGTCGGTTTATGCCTTGTTCATATCCAAACGTATCTGGGTTAAAATCTGCTTGGTGTTGCGTGCGAAGTCACCTTGCAGAATCCAACTGTAATATCCGGGATCCGTACGTAATACGTCGGTGACTTTTTTTCCTTTGTATTTACCGAAGTTGAACACGACATCACGATTTTCATCATAAACCATGCGTCCGGCAAAATCCACGTTATCCGTCATCCTGGAAAAATCGGACAGGAATGCCACGTCGTTTTTCAAGTCTTCAGGATAGTGGTCCAGTTGTGCCATCAGGACTTCGTATGTAGCCCGCGTGTCGGCCAAAGCAGAGTGGGCATTTTCCAAATCCTTTCCGCAATAGAACTTGTATGCGGCACTCAACGTCCGGCGTTCGAGCTTATGGTAAATGTTTTGTACGTCGATGAACTTACGCTTGCGGATGTCGATGTCTATGCCCGCCCGCAGGAATTCTTCGACCAGCATCGGTACGTCGAAACGGTTGGAATTGAATCCGGCGAAGTCGCAACCCTTGATGGTATTGGCCAGTTCCCGGGCTACTTGCTTGAACGTAGGGCAGTCTGCCACGTCTTCATCATAGATACCGTGAATGGCCGAAGAACTTTCCGGAATGTGCATCTCCGGATTGATTCGCATGCTTTTGGACTCTTCATTGCCGTTAGGGTACACTTTGATGTAGCATAATTCTACGATACGGTCGGTGGTGATATTGATTCCCGTGGTTTCCAGATCGAAGAAAACGACGGGATTGTTCAGATTTAATTTCATTTTTATTCTTTTAGTCGTTCAGCATCATAGGCATCAGCAGCATCAGCAGGTCTTCGTTTTCTTCCTGCTCTGCCGGGACGATTACTCCGGCCCGGCTCGGGTCGGCCAGCTCGATGATGACGTTTTCTCCCCCCATGTTGTTCAGTATGTCGATGAGGAACGTACCCTTGAAACCGATATTCATCGGAGAGTCTCCGTATTCGCAGGGCACGCGTTCCTCGGCCGAGGTGGAGTAGTCTATGTCTTGTCCGGAGACTACCAACTGATTGCTTTCCAGATGCAACTTGATCAAAGCGCTGCTTTGGTTGGAGAATATCAATACGCGTTTCAGGGCGCTCAGCAAAGTAAGGCGGTCCACCATAACCCGGTAGGGGTTGTTTTGCGGAATGACAGAGTTATAGTTAGGATAGCGTCCTTCGATAAGCCGGCAGATGAGTCGGGAAGATTCCATGGTAATGTAGGCATTACGCTCATTGAACTTCAACGTGACGTCGTCCGATTCCTTCGGTAAGAGGTTTTTCAGAATCGTAGCCGGCTTCTTGGGAAGGATAAAGGCTGCGGGCTGATGGTCTTTGATACCGTAGTTTCTGTTGCGTACCAATTTGTGCCCGTCGGTAGAGACAAAAGTCAGGTTGTCGGCTTGGATGTCGAAATATACCCCGTTCATCACCGGACGCAATTCGTCGTCGGCCGTGGCGAACAGGCAACGGTTTATGCCGTTGAGCATCGTTTCGGCCGGTATGATGAGGGCATTCATGTCCTCCTGCGGGAGGTTCATTTCCGGGTATTCGTCGGCACTTTGTCCCACGATATTGAAACGTCCGTTCTGGTAGTTGGCCGTGATTTCCATGTTGTCCGGATTGATATCGAAAGAAAGAGGCTGTTCCGCAATTTCTTTCATGGAGTCCTGGATGGTTTTGGCGTTGATGCAGAAACGGGCGTTGGCATCGCTTTCCACAAGTTCCAGGTTGGTGATTAGCGTCGTTTCGCTGTCCGAAGCCGTAATGGTGAGTATATTATCTTGGATTTCAAATAAGAAACAATCCAAGATAGGGAGCGTATTCTTTGAATTTATGACGCGTCCAATCGTCTGCAAGCGATTGAAAAGTGCAGAGCTTGATACGATAAATCTCATAATGTGGTATTTTTAGAATTATATTCAGCAAATTTACATATTTAAGTAGAACGGAACAAAAAAAATAATTTAAAATTCGAGAAAGTAGAAAATAAGTTGTAATTTCGCATCACTAAACAGTTAATGTAGAAATATGGAAATTACAGGAAAAATTATTGCTGTGTTACCTGAGCGGGGTGGCGTTTCTCAGCGTACCGGTTCGGAGTGGAAAGTGCAGGAATATGTGTTGGAAACTCAGGAGCAATATCCCAGAAAAATGTGTTTTGACGTTTTCGGCGCAGATAAGATTGCACAGTTCGCCATTAAGATCGGCGACCAGCTTACCGTGTCTTTCGATATAGATGCGCGTGAATATAATGGCCGGTGGTACAATAGTATTCGTGCTTGGAAAGTGGAGCGCGCGACAGCTCCGGCCGAATCTCCCGCAGGACCGGTGCCTTTCCCTCCGGTTTCGGATGCGGCGCCTGTTGATTTTTCGGCAGGAGATTCTAAAGACGACCTGCCTTTCTGACAGGAACGGTGGCAAGTATACAATAATCCCGATAGCAAGAGGCTATCGGGATTTTTTGTGCTTCCTTGAACCGTGTGGGGTATTGCAAAAGGAGCCGGACAGATTGTCAGAATGTCATTCCATGTCCTGCAGGAATCGTTTATTTGCACGTGGATGCGACGGTTTACAGAAATATGCGATTCTCACGCGGTGGGAAGAAAACGATTTGGAAGCGATAGGGTGGACGAGGCTCCCATTATGTCGGGCGGGAAAGTGCGGTCGGCGTTCGTTGGGGGAGAAGTTGTAAGTACAAAGATGGGTTGGCCATACCATTTGACATCGGGGTTTTGAAGGTGGAGAGGCATCGAATAGAAGAAAAACGGCCGTCTGCGTCATATCGTTACCCCGTTTTCGGTTGCCGTTCATGGCCGTTTGAGGATGTCGTCTGAACAATAAGAGGAGAAAAAAATGTTATTTTGCTCCAAATGAAAAAAAGTTTGGCTGAGATTGATTCTTAATTTTGCTTAATTTGGTTCAAGTTTCCGCCAGAATGGCAAATAAGTGTATTCAAAATAGCCCTGAATCCTTCCTGAATGGATGTCGTATGCGAAAGTGTGGGTTGGGGAATCCGGCTTTTTTCTGTCAGGAAGATGGTAAAATACGGAATTCTGTTGACAAGATGAAAGCCTGCGTCTTTGTGCGGACATCTCCGTCCCGTGGCTTCTGCCATATGCCTTGGATGGGCGGGATGCATGTGGAAAGGAAGACGGCCTCCGGACAATTTGCCGGAAGCCGTCTTCGCTTGGTTTATAAAAAGAGGTAGTTACTTTATTCGTCGTAGCCTCCGCCCAAAGCCTGATACAGCTCGATGGCAGCCTGTATTTGGCTGAATTTATTGCTGATTTGCGACATCTGTGCCGTCAGCAAAGTCTGTTGGGCAGTCAACACCTGCAGGTAGTTGGTCGACGAGTTCATCATCAATGCTTGCGTGCTTTTTACAGCCGTTTCCAAAGAAGCGATCTGTTTGGTGTACAAACCGTCTTTTTCTCCTGTGGCCTGTATTTTGGTCAAGGCTGCATTGACTTCCGTTCCGGCATCCAATAAAGTCTGTTGGAATGAAAGCTTGGCCTGCTCCTGCTGTGCTTTTGAGATTTTATATTGTGCACGCAACTTTCCGTTCTGGAAAATGGGTTGTGTCAGCGACGCCATGGCATTCCATATCCATTTGCCCGGATTGACCGGCAGGGTACCGAGGTCGTTCGTCCAGCCTATAGCACCGCTTAAGTTCAAGCCCGGGTAGAAAGCGGCACGCGATTCATTGGTGGCGTAATATGCTACGGCCAACTGGGTTTCTGCCTGTTTCACGTCCGGACGGTTGGCCAGTGCGGCAGCCGGAATACCGGCCGACATGCGGGCCGGAATCTTCCAATTGTTCATAGAGCCGATGGCATACTTTTGCGGAGCTTCACCCAACAGGGCAGAGAACTCATTTTCCAAATCACTGATTTGCTGTTTCAAGTCCGTGATTTGCGTGCAAATGCTATAGTAGTTGGCTTCAGTCTGTGACACGGCTGCCATGTTGCTTTGACCGGCATTCATCAAGGCACGGGTGGTTTCGACGTTCTCCTTCCACAGTTTTTCCGTTTCCTGGCTGATGGCCAACTGGTCTTTCAGCATGGCCAGTGAGTAGTAATAGTTGGCGATTGCCGCAATCAACTGAGACTGTACGGCCTGTTTGTAAGCCTGGCTGTTTTCAAGTTGGGCTTGTGCACGTTTTTTGGCATTGTGCAGGCTTCCGAAGATGTCTATTTGCCAAGAGGCTGATACCGGAATGGTATAAGTTTGTGTGGCTTTTCCCCAATCCACACCGGCCAACGAACCTTGCGGAGCGAAAGCGAGACTGGGGATATAAGCCCATTTGGCAGCCTTCAGCGAGGCTTCGGACTGTTCGATTTGCAGTTGGGCACTACGTAAGTTCGTGTTTTGTGCCAACCCTCTTTCAATCAGAGTCTGCAGTTGGGGATCCGTGAAGATTTCTCTCCATGCGAATGAGGCTAAGCCCAATGAGTCGCCGCTTTGAGTGTTGTCGCTGCGGTACAGACCGTCAGTCTGAATGTCGGCCGGGCGTTCGTAGCTTTTGTATAGACCGCAACTGCTCAACAGAGCAGCCGTGGTCATGGTCATAATTATCTTTTTCATTGTTCGTCTTTTTCGCTTTTAAATGCACTGCGTTCTTCTAAACTCTTTTGGCGTTCTGCTAATACTTGGGCGTCTGCTTCTTCATGCAAAGGCGGACGAACCTTTTCTTGCAAGTATTGGAATACGATAAAGAATACAGGAGTAATGAAGAGTAGCGCCAAAGTACCGATTAACATACCGCCGACAACACCCGTACCCAGAGAACTGTTACCGTTGGCTCCGGCACCTGTGGCGAACATCAAAGGCAACATACCGAAGATCATGGTCAACACCGTCATCAAAATCGGGCGGAAACGTACTTGGGCTGCAGAGTAGGCTGCTTCGATAATGCCCATTCCCTTTCGGCGACGTTCCGTGGCATACTCTGTGATAAGGATAGCTGTCTTAGCCAACAGACCAATCAACATAATCACACCGGTTTGCAGATAGATGTTGTTTTCCAGACCGAAGAGCCATGCGAAGAGGAACGAACCCATCAAACCGCACGGTACGGAGAGGATAACGGCCATCGGAACTAAGAAACTTTCGTACAGACACGACAGGATTAAGAAAATCAACACGATACAGAACACGTAGATGAAGACCGTGTCGTTGGAACCGGCTGTTTCTTTCTCTTCACGTGAGATGCCGCCGTATTCATAATTATAACGGTTGGGCATGGTCTGTGCGAATACTTCTTCAATGGCTTGCATGGTCTGGCCCGAAGAATAACCCGGAGCCGGGTTTACGTTGCAGGCAATGGCATCGAACAGGTTGAACCGGTTGGTGACTTCAGGTCCCATGGTCTTCTTGACACTGAGGAATTGGCTGATAGGAGCCATTTCGCCGTTCACCCGTACAAAGATGTTGTTCAGCGATTTTTCATCCAAACGATATTTCGGGTCAGCCTGAATCATGATACGGTATACCTTAGAGAACAAGTTGAAGTTGGATGCATAAATACCACCGCAATAACCGCCTAATACGCTTAACACTTCAGACGGAGAGATTCCTGCACGTTTGCATTTTGCCGCATCTATGTCGATAGCATATTGGGGGAAGTTCGGGTTGAAGGTCGTATATGCCATGGCTACTTCAGGGCGTTGGTTCAATGCACCGATGAACTTCATGGTATTCTGATAGAATGAAGTCAGGTCACCGCCCACGCGGTCTTGGAGCTGCAATTCGATACTGTTACCCATACCGTATCCCGGAATCATACCCGGCTGGAACGTGAAGGATTGTGCCTCTTTGATGCTTTGCAGCATGAAGTTCAGTTTATTCATGACGGAAGTGGCATCCTGTCCCTTGCCTGTACGTTCGTTCCAGTCTTTCAAACGAATGATGAAAGAACCGTAAGACGTACCTTGACCGGCGATGAAGCCGTAACCGGAAATCTTTGAATAATGGTCTACTTCCGGAATTTGCTTGATGATGTTTTCTATCTTGGCCATTGTCTTGTTGGTAGTAGCCAAACTGCTACCCGGCGACATGCTGACATTGACCATCATCGTACCCTGGTCTTCCTGAGGAACCAATGCCGTTTTGGTCGTCTTCATAAAGTACACTAACAGCACGCATGAAACAACAAGCGAGCCCCATGAAATCCAACGATGATGAATGAAGAACATGACTCCATTCTTATATTTGCTCATCATGGCATTGAACGAAGCATTGTAGGCGGCTTTTACGATACCGTTAATGCTTCTTTTGCCTTTCTTGCCGCTCGCAGGACGCATCCACATAGCACATAGCGCCGGACACAACGTCAAGGCATTCAGACATGAAATACCTACGGCTACGGCCATGGTCACACCGAATTGAGTGTAGAAGATACCGGACGTACCGCCCATGAAGGTCACAGGGATAAACACAGCCATGAACACAAGGGTACAAGTGATAACGGCCATGGTAACATCAGACAATGCATCTTTGGTGGCCAGATAGGGCGATGTGTATCCGACATCGAATTTGGATTGTACGGCTTCGACCACCACAATGGAGTCGTCCACCACCGTACCGATAACCAACACGAGTGCGAATAGTGTCAGGATGTTAATACTGAAACCTGCAATTTGCATGGCCGCAAAGGTTCCCACCAATGAAACGATGATGGAAATGGACGGAATCAGCGTACTCTTGAAGTCCTGCAAGAAGAAATATACCACCAAAATAACGAGGATGATGGCGATTACCAATGTCTCAACCACTTCATGGATAGAAGCAAACAAGAAGTCATTGGAACTCATCATTGTCATGAATTCCAGACCTTCAGGAAGTTCTTCGTTAATCTCTGACAACAATTTGGAGATTTCCGCATTTACCTCCGTGGCGTTTGAACCGGCAACCTGGAACACCATAAAGGTACAGCTCGGATGCCCGTCTACGTTACTGTCGAAAGCGTATGACTGAGTGCCGAGTTCTACGCGAGCCACGTCTTTTACGCGTAAGATATTACCGTCGGGTAAAGAACGGACTACGATATCTTCGAATTGACTGATATCGGTCAGACGTCCCTTATATTTCATGGTGAACTGGAACGTATTCGTTGAGTTCTCACCCAATGAACCGGTTGGAGATTCCAAGTTCTGTTCGCCCAAGGCAGAGGTAATGTCGGTGGGGACAAGGCCGTATTGCGCCATGACATCCGGCTTCAGCCAAATACGCATACTGTACGTGTCACCCATGGCCATCACGTCTCCCACACCCTCTACACGTTTGATACGGGGCACTACGTTGATGTCAAGGTAGTTGGCAATGAATGTCTTGTCATAACGGTTGTTAGGGCTGTACAACGAACCGATTTGCAAGAAACTGGTTTGGCGTTTGGTGGTCGTCACACCGATTTGCGTTACTTCTACCGGTAACAAACCTTGAGCCTTGCTCACACGGTTTTGAACGTTCACCGCAGCCATGTCGGGGTCTGTCCCTTGTTTGAAGTAAATAGATATATCGGCAGAACCGGAGTTCGTGGCAGTAGACTGCATGTAAGTCATGTTTTCCACACCATTGATTGCCTCTTCCAGAGGTTGGATCACACTCTTCATCACAGCGTCTGCGCTGGCTCCCGTGTAGGTGGCCGAGACACGTACGGTCGGAGGAGCAATGTCCGGGTACTGCTCAATCGGCAGGGTGCCCAGTGAAATAAATCCTACGATAAGAATGAGGATGGAGATGGAGAAAGCCATCACCGGGCGTTTTATAAATATGTTACCTTTCATTGTTTTTACTTAAATTAGAATTCACTATTTACCTTGATTTTGTGCACCTTGTGCTGTACCCACAGGTGTACCTTCGCGTACCAGACCGGCACCTTCGGCAATGATGACATCGCCCACGTTCAAACCTTGGGTTACGATGTATTCCGTACCATTGTTGTTGGGAGCCACCTCGATATTCGCACTTTGGGCTTTTCCGTCTACGACCTTATAGACCAAGACCTTGTCCTGAAGTTCGAATGTGGCGGCCTGCGGGATGACAATCACGTCCTTGTAATATACCGGTACTTCTACATTACCGTTGGCTCCGCTGTGTAACAGGTGGGAAGCATTGGGGAATGTAGCACGAACCTGGGCCGTACCTGTGCTGGTGTTGATTACTCCGCTGATGGATTCCACGCGACCGCTGTCCGGCAGGACGCTACCGTCGTTCAGAATCAATTTCACGGCCGGCATCTTTTTGGCTGCCTCTTCCAACGAACCGTATTGACGGGTCATATTGAGCAAGTCGTCTTCGTTGACGGAGAAGTAAACATACAACTCGCTGTTGTCGGATACGGTGGTCAAAGGCTGCGGGATAGAACTGCTGACCAATGCGCCCTGACGGTAAGGAAGCTGGCCTACCACGCCGTCGGCCGGGCTTTTTACTACGGTATAAGACAAGTTGTTTCTTGCATTTACAACTTGTGCTTTCATTTGAGCTACGGATGCTTTTGCGCTCAATAAGCTATTTTGAGCTTTCTGTAAATCGAAATCGGAAACGACTTTCTGATCGAACAGGCGCTTGGTGCTCTTGAATGTCAAATCGGCTGTAGCTTCTGCTGCTTCTGCTGCTTTCAGGTTGGCTTCGGCCGTGTTCAACGCGGCTTGGTAAGGCACCTGGTCGATGATAAATAATGTTTGTCCTTTCTTGACACGGTCGCCTTCCTGCACGCACAGACGTTGGAGCGTTCCACTGACTTGCGGATATATCTCTACATCCTGACGTCCTTCAATTCTTGCACTGTAAAGTGATTGTAATACTATGGAATCGGTTTTTACAGTCATTGTCTTGTAAGAACCCGTGTCCATTGCTTGTTGTTGCTTATTGCAACCAGTTAACGCAACTAAGCAACAAAATGCTGTCGTTGCAACAGTCTTAATACCTCTATTCATAATTAATAAATAAAATAATAATCTCAAAAACGGTGCAAAAATACACAAACTGTGCGAGTATACGCTTGTTAAAAGTACCTTTGTTTTGTTCATTTTGGGAAGTAACCTTGCATTTTAGGAATATTCTACTTAATTTTGATTTCTATTAACGAAATAATCTCTTTATGGAAGAAAACGTACGTTCGTTGTTGGCGCAGGAGTGTTTTTATTTTAGGACTTCCTTGAATTGGGCGGTAGAGAATGAGTTGACTTTAGACAAGTGTTTGCTTGTAATGGTGGAGAGGGGGAAGGCTTCTGTTTTCGTGGGGGAAAATGAGTATACTTTGGAACGGAACCAGATACTTTTCATGCGGCCTGAGTTACCGCTGAAGAAGTTGCGTTCCACGACGGATTTTTCAGTTTCGTTGATGGCCTTTCCGCCTTCTATGCTTCGGGACAGTACGGAACGTATGGAGCCTCGTTTTCTATTACTTTTGTTTACACAAGTGATTTGGGGATTGGATGCGGAAAACCGGAAACTGGTGGAGCATTTTCGGGAATTGTTTCGTTTTGCGGTTGCGGATTACGGCAGGGGATACACGCGTGAATTAGTACTGAGTTTAGTGAATGGCCTGGTGTATGGAGCTTACGAAATGTGCGGGGCTGCACGTCTGGAGAATTTGTCTTTGGACTCTTCCCGTTCCCGGGAGTTGTTCCGGAACTTTATGGAGTTACTTCATGAACATCTGACGCGTGAGCACGAAGTGCAGTTTTATGCCGGTAAACTTTGTATTTCGTCCAAATATCTTACTCAGGTCTCGAAAGGGATGATCGGACGTACGCCCAAACAGATTATCGACGAAACCCTTATGCACGAGGCTATGAAGTTATTGGATAAAAACAATTCGAGCATACAGGATATCAGTGTCAGTCTCGGATTCCCCGACCAGTCTTATTTCGGACGTTTTTTCAAGCGTTTGAAGCACATGTCGCCCCAGCAATACCGCTTGAGGTCGAAACGTTGACAGTCCTTTCAATATCTAAGAGCTTGTTGGATTGGATTTTTATAAAAAGCGTTCCATCGTCTTCGGAAAAGAAGGAAACGATGGAACGCTTATATTTGTAAGCCGGATATAGACCTCGTGCGAGGATTCAGGCTTTATGAATTCATGCTCATCAGGAACTCTTCGTTGTTCTTAGTCGGTTCAATCCGGTCTTTCAAGAACGTCATGGCTTCTATCGGGTTCATGTCCGCAAGAATCTTGCGCAGTACCCACATGCGATCCAGGGTCTGTTTGTCATGCAACAGATCGTCGCGTCTTGTGCTCGAAGCTACGATGTTGACAGCCGGGAAGATACGCTTGTTGCTCAGCGAACGGTCGAGCTGGAGCTCCATATTTCCCGTACCCTTAAACTCCTCGAAGATGACTTCGTCCATTTTACTACCGGTGTCTATCAGTGCGGTGGCTATAATGGTCAGGGAACCGCCGTTTTCGATGTTACGGGCCGCTCCGAAGAAACGTTTCGGCTTGTGCAGTGCGTTGGCATCCACACCTCCGGAGAGAACCTTTCCGCTGGCGGGAGAAACCGTATTGTAAGCGCGTGCCAGTCGCGTGATGGAGTCGAGGAAGATGACCACGTCGTGTCCGCATTCTACCATTCTCTTGGCCTTTTCCAGTACGATGCCGGCTATCTTCACGTGGCGTTCCGCCGGTTCGTCGAACGTGGAGGCTATGACTTCGGCGTTGACGGTGCGTGCCATGTCTGTTACTTCTTCCGGACGTTCGTCAATCAACAGCATGATGAGGTACGCTTCCGGGTGGTTGGCGGCGATAGCGTTGGCAATATCTTTCATCAGAATGGTCTTACCCGTTTTAGGTTGTGCCACCAATAAGGCGCGTTGTCCTTTACCGATGGGGGCAAACAAGTCTACGATACGTGTAGAAAGATTGTCGTTATGTCCTTTGCAAAGTTTGAACTTTTCGTCGGGGAAAAGCGGAGTGAGATGTTCGAAAGGCACTCGATCTCTCACGTCGCTGGGAGCGCAACCGTTGATTTTCGTCACTCGGATGAGCGGGAAATACTTTTCACCGGGTTTCGGAGGACGTACGGGGCCTTCTACCACATCACCGGTTTTAAGGCCGAACAATTTGATTTGTGAAGTGCTTACGTAGATGTCGTCCGGAGAAGACAGGTAATTATAGTCGCTGGAGCGCAGGAAGCCGTATCCGTCCTGCATGATTTCCAAAACTCCTTCACCCGTCAGAATGTCTCCGAAATCGTATGCCGGTTCGGTGCCTTTAGGAAGTGCTGTTTCCTTTTCCGGGGCGTTTTCTGCCGCTTCGTACGAATAGGTATCGGGAAGTCCGTGAGATGTAATGTCCGGTTGTTGGCTGGGGTAAGTCATATACGTTTCATCCATGGCCGGTTCTGTCGGGATGATGGGGATGTCTTCCACCACGACGAAATCATTTTCGTCTGCAGAGAAGAAATTTTCTGTAGAAGGTGCCACAGATTCCGCTTTTTCTGTGATTTCCGGAACCTCGGTTTCTGTCGCATCGTCAATTGTTTCCACGGGCTGAGCCGGAATGTCCTGCAAGATTTCCAACGGAACGTCGGTGATAGGTTCGTCCATAACCGGAAGCTGCTTTGCTTCGTCCGACAAAACAGTGGCTTGTTCCTCTGCTAATTTTGCAGCAGCTTCCAATGCCGCTTTTTCGGCTTTTGATTTCCGTCCTCTCTTTTTGGGAGCTGGGGCGGCAATAGCTTCTGCATTGTTTTCTATTGTATTGTCAGATATTTCTTTTTCCACGATGGCTTCCACCGGCAGGTCTGCCAATTCGGGACTGATTACGGGAGTTGTTTTTTCATTTTTCAGTTCCGTTGCCTCTTCTTTATTATCGCGGGCGGCTTCCTTTTTCTTCATATCGAAGTTCTCGCCGTTGCCTTGTGAGGCACTATATACGCGGTCGGTTTCTTTCTTGCTCACTCTGACGCGTTTGCGCGGTGTTTTTGTAGTAGTGGCTTTTTGTGAGGCGGACAATATGGACTCTTCGTCTATGATTTGATAGATCAGCCCCATACGGTCTCCTTCATTAGGTGAGGGGATTCCTAAATTCTTTGCTATGTCTATCAGTTCTTCCTGAGACATGGCTTCTAATTCACTTTTCTTATGCATATGTAAGTATGTGTTGTACTTTTCTTGTATTGTACAGAGTTTATCTGTAGAATAAAAGTAGGATTCTTTTGATTGGATTTTCTTTGTTGTGATTAAAGAAAGAATACTGTGTGATTACAGTCATCTTGCATTTTGTTGGTGCAAAAGTAATGAATAATTTCTATAAAACACGCATCTTTCCCATTTTTTTTCACTGAAAACAGAAAGTTTTCCACTTTGAAGTTTCTTTTTGCGGGTTTCATAATTAATCGTTATATTCGCGGGCAATTTGTATGGATGGAATATGGCTTTAGTGAATCCTTATTTACAGGTAGACGGTTTGACCAAGCGTATAGGTGACCGCATGTTGTTCGAACATATTTCTTTCGGCATTGCCGAAGGGCAACGGGTAGGCTTGATTGCCAAGAACGGAACCGGTAAGTCGACTTTATTAAATATAATAGGAGGAAAAGACGGATATGACGAAGGAAGCGTGGTGTTCCGCCGCGACTTGAATGTGGGCTATCTGGAACAGGCGCCTTCTTATCCGCCCGATTTGACGGTCATCGAGGCTTGTTTCAGCCATGGCAATGCCGTGACCAATTTGATACGGGAATATGAAAATTGTATGAATACGCCCGGAAACCCTCGTTTGGAAGAGATTCTCGACCGGATGGAGAGGGAAAAAGCCTGGGACTACGAGAACCGGGCGAAGCAAATCTTGTCGCAGTTGAAAATCCATTCTTTCAATCAGAAGATTTCTACGCTGTCGGGCGGGCAACTTAAACGGGTGGCCTTGGCCAATGTGCTGATTACCGAACCGGATTTGCTGATTCTGGACGAGCCGACCAATCATCTCGACCTGGAAATGATAGAGTGGCTTGAAGGTTATCTGAAACGTTCCAAGTTGAGTCTGCTGATGGTGACACACGACCGTTATTTTCTGGATCGGGTTTGTTCCGTCATATTGGAACTGGACGACTGTACCGTATATACTTACAAAGGGAACTATAGCTATTATTTGCAGAAACGTCAGGAACGTATCGACGCATCGAATGCCGAGGTGGCGCGTGCCAACAACCTTTATCGTACGGAATTGGACTGGATGCGCCGCATGCCTTGCGCCCGAGGGCATAAGGCGCGTTATCGTGAGGAAGCGTTTTACGAACTGGAGAAAGTGGCAAAACGTAAAACGGTGGAACAGAGCGTGTCGTTGGAGGTGAAATCGTCTTATATCGGTAGCAAAATCTTCGAGGCCGACTACATTAGCAAAAGTTACGGACCGGATAAAGTCATCCTGAAAGATTTCTTTTATACTTTCTCGCGGTATGAGAAAATGGGTATCGTAGGGAATAACGGCACCGGCAAGTCTACCTTCATCAAGATTCTGCTGGGTTTGGTGAAGCCGGACAGCGGACGGGTCGTCGTGGGCGAGACGGTGAAGTTCGGGTATTATTCGCAAGACGGGATGGTTTTCGACGAACAAATGAAAGTCATCGACGCGGTGAGGAGCATTGCCGAATATATCGACCTTGGGGGAGGACGGCATCTGTCGGCCATGCAATTTTTGCAGCATTTCATGTTTTCGCCCAAAGACCAGCAAAACTACGTGTATAAATTGAGCGGAGGAGAGCGCCGCCGCCTGTATCTTTGCACCGTGTTGATGCAGAATCCGAACTTCCTGGTGTTGGACGAGCCTACCAACGATTTGGACATTGTCACGTTGCAGGTATTGGAGGAATATTTGCGGAATTTCAAAGGTTGCGTGATTGTGGTGAGCCACGACCGTTATTTTATGGACAAGGTGGTGGATCATCTTTTGGTATTTCAGGGGCAGGGCGATGTGCGTGACTTTCCGGGCAACTACACGCAGTATCGGGAATGGCAGGAAGAAAAACAAAAGTTTGAGCGCGAACAACAAAAAGACCTGTCCTCGAAAACAAAAGAGCCGCCGGTGCAAAAGACTTCCCGTCCGGCTCATGGAGAACAAAAGCGTAAAATGACGTTTAAGGAACGTCGGGAGATGGAACTGTTGGAGCAAGATATCGTCGCACTCGAATCGGAAAAGAAAAACATAGAGGAAGCTTTGTGTAGCGGGGCACTGTCTGTAGAAGAATTGACGGATAAGTCCAAGCGCCTATCCCTCCTCAACGACGAACTGGACGAAAAGTCCATGCGTTGGTTGGAGTTGGCCGAGATTGAGGGGTAAAGATAAGGTGTGAAACAAGTGTCCGCTTTAGTTGCGGGACACTTGTTTCACACCTTTTATAGTTTTCAATTTCTTTTCCAACAGTTGCAGTTTACTTGTATCGTCGAGCATGACGGTCAGTGTGCCGGAGAACAGGCCGTCGTGGGAGTCGATGCTGATACTTCGTAATGAAATCTTTTCCTCCTTGCTGATGATGGACGTGATGTTGTTTACGATGCCCAAATCGTCGTTGCCGATGACCTTGAGCGTGATAGGGTATTGGCTGCCTCGTTTGCCGGCCCATCGGGCTTTGACGATACGGTATCCGAACCGCTTACGGAGTTCCTGTGCGTTAGGGCAGTCTTGGCGATGTATTTTAATGCCGCCGTTCACTGTGACGAAGCCGAACACATCGTCCCCGTATATCGGTTGGCAACATTTGGCCAAAGAGAAATCCAGTCCCTTTAAGTTTTGGTCTATGACCAACACATCGTCGTTCGTTTTAGCCTTGAGTTCGGCTTCCGACGGAATATTATAGTTCTCTGCACTGGGAGCCGGAGTGTGTTCTGCCAGCCCGGCCTCTATTTTTTGTTGTTCAGTGTATAAGTCGAGCACTTCGTTGACGTCTGTCGTTTCGTCGGCCAGACTTTTATAAAAGTCCGTCACGACTTTGAATCCGAGCTTTTTGATGACGTGCATCATGGTCGGCTCATCGTATTCTATCTTCCGGTTTTTGAATTTGCGTTCCAATAACTCTTTGGCAAAAGCCCCTTGCTTGGCTTGCATTTCTTTGAGAGCCTGACGGATTTTGGCCCGTGCCTTTCCTGTTACGACGAAATTCAGCCAATCTTGTTTGGGCGACTGGTTGTTGGCGGTCAGGATTTCCACTTGGTCGCCGCTGTTCAGTTTTTGGCGGAGTGGGGCATTCTTTTCGTTGATTTTGGCACCGATACAATGGTCGCCCACATTGGTGTGGATGGTATAGGCAAAATCCAGTACAGTGGCACCTTTGGGAAACTTGAACAGGTCTCCCTTCGGGGTGAACACGAAAACTTCATCTTCATACAGATCCATTTTGAACTGGTCCATGAGCTGGAGGTCGTCGTTGTTCTCCAACGCGCTGCGTATGTTGTTGAGCCATTCGTCCACTCCGCTTTCTCCGCTTTTAATACCTTTGTATCTCCAATGCGCAGCCAATCCTCGTTCGGCTATTTCGTCCATTCGTTCGGTTCGGATTTGCACTTCCACCCATTTGTTCTCCGGTCCGAGGACCGTGATATGCAAGCTTTCGTAACCGTTGCTTTTGGGGATGGACAACCAATCCCTCAACCGTTTGGGGTTGGGCTGATACATGTCTGTGATGATGGAATAAACCTGCCAGCATTCCATCTTTTCTTTTTCGAGGGCGGAATCCAGAATGATGCGGATGGCAAACAAGTCGTAAATGCCTTCCACTCCGCAATGCTGCTTCTTCATCTTCTGCCAGATGGAGTGTATGCTTTTGGTACGCCCTTTCATGTGGAATTTCAGACCGGCCTTCTTCAGTTTTTCGTCGATAGGACGGATGAACTTTTCGATATATTCGTCACGCGATTTTTTAGTGGCGTTCAGTTTTTCTTTTATTAAATAGTAGGCATCGTGTTCCAGGTATTTCAGCGACAAGTCTTCCAGTTCGCTTTTCAGGCGGTATAACCCTAATTTGTGAGCCAACGGAGCGTATAAGTAAGCAGCCTCTTCCGACACCTTGCGCCGAGCTTCCTCGTTTTCCGTGTCTTTGATTTTGCGCATGATGTTCACGCGGTTGGCTATCATAATGAGAACCACACGCATGTCTTCGGCAAAAGAGAGCAATAAGCTTCTGAAGTTCTCGCTTTCTACGCTTGGATTCTTCTCATACAGTTCCAAAATGCGGTTCAGGCCCTTGATGATACCGGCCACATCCACTCCGAATTCTCTTTCCACATCTTCCGGCGTGCAGTAGCCGCAACGTACGCAAGTATGTACCATGATACCAAGAATGGCTCCGCGCGTCAGTCCGATTTCAGAGGCTACGATTAAGGCTGTTTCCATGTCATTGAGGATAGGGTTCATGCCGAACACGTTTCTTTGAATAAGGTTACGGCGTGCCGCCTCAAGCAAATAAGTTTTCAGCTTTTTGCAGTCGTCAGGATAAAGTATATTGCCGGAAAGTTTGAGAAGCTCCCTATATAGCTGTGCAAGTCGCACTTTTTCTTGTGCGGAGAAAAAAGCATTCTGTTCCATAATCCGCTATTTTTCTTCAAAGGTAGTACTTTTTTGCTGAAACGTTTACCCGTTTGCTTAAAAAAGCCTATATTTGAATGTTTTTTAGGGAAGGTTTAAAACGATTATATAATATGTTGACAGCAGAAGACAAGGTCTTATTGGCCGGAAAGGGGATTACGGAAGAGCAAATAGAGGCTCAGTTGCAGACTTTTAAGAAAGGATTTCCATTTTTGAAGTTGAAAGCGGCCGCTTCGTTGGCTCATGGTATTTTGGCTCCTTCGGCAGAAGAATGCAGGCATTATGAGGAAGTGTGGAAGGCTTATAAGGAAGAAGGAAAAGCGATAAGCAAGTTTGTTCCGGCTTCGGGGGCAGCCAGCCGTATGTTTAAGAATATGTTTGAATTTCTGGATGCGGAATACGATGTGCCGACCACTGATTTCGAAAAAACTTTTTTTGCGGCGATTCGTGATTTTGCATTCTACGATGAATTGGATGCGGTTTGCATGAAAAATGAAGGTCGCGGAATTGACGGTTTGGTGGCATCCGGCCAATATAAAAAGGTTGTGGCGAACATGCTTCGTCCGGAAGGTTTGAATTACGGCCAGTTGCCTAAAGGATTGCTTACGTTTCACCGGTATGAGAGCGGTTCGCGCACTCCGTTGGAGGAACATTTGGTAGAAGCGGCTTTGTATGCTGCCAGCAAAGGAAAGGCTGAAGTTCATTTTACGGTGAGTGCGGAGCACAAAGCTTTGTTCAAGGCATTGGTGGAAGAAAAGCTTCCTATGTATGAAAAAGCATACGGGGTGACGTTCCATGTCACATTCTCCGAACAGAAACCGGCCACGGATACTTTGGCGGCCACGATGGACAATGAACCGTTCCGTGTGGACGGTAAGCTTTTGTTCCGCCCCGGCGGGCACGGTGCGCTTATCGAAAATTTGAATGACTTGCAGGCCGATGTCGTTTTCGTGAAGAATATAGATAATGTGGTGCCGGATCGTTTGAAAGGGGATACGGTTACTTACAAGCAGGTGCTGGCCGGTATTCTGGTAGAGTTGCAACAGAAAGCCTTTGCTTATTTGCGTAAATTGGACAGTGGGGACTATAGCCATGCGGATATAGAAGAAATCATCCGCTTCGTCCAGCAGACGCTCTTCTGCCGTCGTGAGGATGTGAAAGAACTGGAAGATGCGGAACTCGTGATTTATTTGCGTAAAAAGTTGAACCGTCCGATGCGTGTCTGCGGCGTGGTGAAAAATGTGGGAGAGCCTGGCGGCGGTCCTTTCTTGGCTTACAACAGCGACGGGACGGTTTCGTTGCAAATTCTTGAAAGCAGTCAGATTGATACCCGGAATCCGGAATATGTGGCCATGTTCAAGAACGGGACGCATTTCAATCCCGTAGATTTGGTTTGTGCAGTGAAGGATTATAAAGGAAACAAGTTCAATCTGCCCGATTATGTGGACCGTAATACGGGATTCATTTCTTATAAAAGTAAAAACGGAAAAGAACTCAAGGCTTTGGAGTTGCCCGGCCTGTGGAATGGGGCTATGAGCGATTGGAATACGGTGTTTGTGGAAGTGCCCCTGAGTACGTTCAATCCGGCGAAAACGGTGAACGACCTTTTGCGTGAGCAACACCAGTAACAACGATAGGTTGTCGGTACATAATTAAGATATTCTTATGACGAAAAAGATTTTATTGTTAGGCTCCGGAGAATTAGGAAAAGAGTTTGTCATTGCGTGCCAACGCAAAGGGCAATATGTAATTGCTTGCGATTCGTATGCACATGCACCGGCTATGCAAGTAGCAGACGAGTGCGAGGTCTTCCACATGCTTGACGGGGATACGTTGATGGCCGTGGTGGAAAAGCATAAACCGGACATTATCGTCCCCGAAATAGAAGCCATCCGTACGGAGAAACTGTATGATTGCGAGAAGATGGGCATTCAGGTCGTACCGAGTGCCCGGGCTGTGAATTTCACCATGAACCGAAAAGAAATCCGAGAGTTGGCTCATACGGAACTTGGATTGAAAACGGCGGATTATCGTTATGCCAAAACTTTCGATGAGTTGAAGGCTGCGGCCGATGTGATAGGCTTCCCCTGCATTATCAAGCCTTTGATGAGTTCTTCCGGACACGGGCAGAGCAAGGTGGACAGTCCTGCGGATTTGGCACACGCCTGGGAGTATGCATGCGCGGGGGCACGTGGCGATGTGAAAGAAGTCATTGTAGAGCAGTTTATTCCTTTCGACAGTGAAATTACGCTGCTGACAGTGACCCAACAGAACGGGCCTACTTTGTTCTGTCAGCCTATCGGTCACGTGCAAAAAGGAGGAGATTACCGTGAAAGTTTCCAACCGGCTGCTATTTCTCCCGAAATGCTGAAAGATGCGCAGGATATGGCAGAGAAAATCACGCGTGCCCTGACCGGTGCGGGGATTTGGGGAGTTGAATTCTTCCTGAGCCATAAAGACGGCGTGATATTCTCCGAGTTGAGTCCTCGTCCGCACGATACGGGAATGGTGACTTTGGCAGGCACACAAAATCTTTCGGAATTCGAATTGCACTGCCGTGCCGTTTTAGGTTTGCCGATACCGGAAATTACACAAGAACGAATGGGAGCCAGTGCGGTCATCCTGTCGGAAGTGGAAAGCCACGGAGCACCGAAGTATTCCGGCGAGGAAGAGGTCTGTGCGGCAACGAACACTTATCTGCGTATTTTCGGGAAGCCCGAAGCCCATATAGGGCGCCGTATGGGAGTGGTGGTTTGCTGGGACAAGTTGGATGCCGACCAGGAAGCATTAAGGAATAAATGCAAAGCCCTGGCAAGCAAAGTTAAAGTATATTAATACGTAAATAAGAAATCCGGATACGGAGTGTTTTTTTCAAGAAAAGATATACCTTTGTATCCGATTTGCGACAATAGCTCAGTTGGTAGAGCATTGGCTTCCCAAGCCGAGGGTCGCGGGTTCGAGTCCCGTTTGTCGCTCTCTTATCAGCTATCTTCCATGACCGTAATAATCGCCATTGTTTTGCTCTTGGGATATTGTGCTATTGCAACAGAGCATATCACCAATATCAATAAAGCCGCTGTGGCGATGTTTCTCGGAGTTATTGTTTGGACACTCTACATGGTGGCGGGAAAACAGTATGTAGAAATGATGTACGCGGAGGAATATGCTGATTTCTTAGGCGGAAATGTCTCTAACGTTACTTCTCTTAAGAATTTTATTGCCAATTATATTTTTATCGGTCACGTAGCGGATATTTGTCAGATCGTGCTTTACCTTTTGGCTACGATGTCTATTGTCGATTTGTTGAATACGAACGGTTGTTTTGATTTCATCAGCGAGTGGATTACGACCCGTAATAGTAAGCGTCTTCTGTGGATGGTGGCTTTCATAACCTATGTCTTGTCGGCCAATCTCGACAACCTGACCACGGCTTTGATGATGTTTGCCATCGTGCGTCAGTTGTTGCCGGGGAGTCGTTTCCGCATGTATTATGGGGCGGTCATTGTAATTGCGGCCAATGCCGGAGGTTGTCTTACGGTAATCGGCGATGTGTCTACTTTGATGCTGTGGGTCAAGGGAGCGGTCACACCGTCCAGTTTTTCGGGTGCCATGTTCTTGCCGTCCATTGTAGCCGTGGCTATTCCCACTTATTTGATTTCCCGCAAGTTGCCGGAACAGATGGATATTAATACGCCTCGTATCCGCTATCGCGGGGATGATACGACTTTGACGCGTTGGCAGCGTATTCTGATGCTGTTCGTGGGAATTGGAGGGCTGTGGTTTATTCCAACGTTTCACAATCTGACCAAGTTGCCTCCTTTTGTCGGAGCGTTGTGTGTATTGGCACTTTTCAGTGTCGTAAACGAGTTGTGCAATCGGCGGTTGATCAAATCCGACCAACCTTTTTTCCGCCCTACACCACGCTTCATGCAGGCAGAGAGTATCCAGACTATTTTATTTTTTATAGGCGTAAGCATGGCTATTTCCGCCATTCAAGAGACGGGGGCGCTCTATACGGTTGCCGTATGGTGCGACCAATATATTCATAATATCTACGTATACAGTTTGATATTAGGAGGAATTTCCGCCTTTTTGGATAACGTGGCACTTGTGCTGACCAGCATATCCATGTATGATGTGGTAGGGATGGCGGAAAGCATTCCCGGTATGGATCCGGAATACCTTCGTTCATTCGCGCTGAATGGTCAGTATTGGCAATTAGTAGCTTATAGCGGAGGAATCGGCGGCTGTTTGCTTTCCATCGGTTCCACTGCCGGATATGCGTTGATGAAAAGTGAGAACGTTTCCATTTGGTGGTATTTCCGTCACATATCCGGCAAGGTTATGGTGGGGTGGCTTGCCGGCCTTGGAGTTTACTTTTTTATTGATTCGTTTATCAGATAAGAGATAGGACAAATATATGCAGATAAACAATACGTTATTTAAGAGGAAAATACTGTCTTTTACGTTGATACAAGTCGCTCTGTTGAGCTTTTTGCTGATTCTTTCCGTGGCGGTGCGTCTTGTGCTTTATCCTCTCAGCTATCTTGAATCCTTGCCTCTTTATTTTATTGTAGGGTTCTTCTTTTTGTGGGAGATGCTGCAATTCTTTTTAGTTTCAAGGGAGGCTTTGGAAGATAGCCGGAACATATTACGGTATTATCGCCATGGTATCCTGTGGCGTGTCGGCATATCGTTGCTTGCCGGAGGGTGTATCAGTTTTTTCTTGTCTGCGCAACCCTTGTTTACGGCTTTGCTTTTTTTGATGTTTCTGGTGGCTGAGTGTATTTTCGATATGATATTTTATCGCCGTTTTCTGAAAGAATAGAAAGAAAGGGTCGCCCGGATGATGGATAAGAAGCGTATCGCCCAGTTGTTGGAAGTTTTAGGGAAGGGACTTTTTGAGAAAGAACATGTGCTTTCCCTGTCCCTTTTGGCGGCAGTTGCCGGTGAGAGTATTTTCCTGCTCGGCCCTCCCGGAACAGCAAAGAGTATGATAGCCCGAAGACTGAAATCGGCTTTCCGGGACGGTCGTTCTTTTGAATATCTGATGTCCCGTTTCAGTACGCCGGATGAGATATTCGGACCGGTGTCTGTTTCTGCCCTGAAGGACGAAGACCGTTATATGAGAATGACCGAAGGGTATTTGCCCACAGCCGATGTCGTTTTCTTGGATGAGATATGGAAAGCCGGACCCAGCATTCAGAATGCTTTGCTTACGGTGTTGAATGAAAAAGTATATCTGAACGGCAAAGAAGAAATGAGGCTTCCGCTGAAGTTGGTGGTCGCTGCTTCCAATGAACTTCCGGCCGAGGGGGAAAACCTGAGTGCGTTGTGGGATCGTTTCCTTGTCCGTTGTGTGGTGGGAGGCATTGCCGATAAAGAACTCTTTAATTTGATGATTTCTTCTACGGTTCAGTCCGAGGTAGAAGTGCCGGATGTCATACGCTTGTCTGCCGATGAGTTACGTGTGTGGGCCGAAGGGATAGATGCGGTGGAGATACCGGTTTTTGTATTTTCATTTGTTCATATATTCCGTAGGCTTCTGACGACTTACAATGTATCGGCAGAAGAAAAAGGAGAGTCCCTGTTTTATGTGTCCGACCGCCGTTGGAAGAAGATGGTACATCTGTGGCGGACTTCTGCCTTTTTGAACGGTTGTTCCGTCGTCCATTTGGCAGATTTGCTTCTGTTGCAGGTCTGTGTGTGGGATACTCCGGCTCAGGAGATTGTTTTGGAGCGCCTCTTGACCGACGCTCTTGTGGCAGCCTGTGAAGAGCATGTCGGTGTCCCCCTCTTGTCAGACCGTTTGGCTGCATTGAAAGAAGAGGGGATGTGTGTTTCGGAAACGCATGTGGATTTTAAGGTAGTCAAGGCTTTTTTCTATCAGATACAATCCATGTATCCTGGACGTACAGTGCTGATTTATACGAATGAATACGAAGCGTTGAGTCCGGCCCAGCCGATACCTTTTGTGTTGGTTACAGACCGTCGCAAAACCGGAGCGCAAATACTGCGCAAGTATGAGAAAAGCCGCCATCCGGATGTTTTCCCAAAAGATCTGCTTCAAGTGGTTCGTACTACGACCGGTTTGCAGGTGAATGGACGGAAATATGAATTGCTTCGTGAGGCAGGGGAGGACGGTGAAAACGCAGTGCCCCAGACAGAAGTTTCTTCTCGGATGACTTTTTCATCAGCGATGGCCGAACGTATCGTGGCCGAATTGGGCGAGGTGTCGGCCCGTCTGGAACAATGGCAAAAGGAAGAAGCAGAATATGTACAGACACATTTGTTTTTACAAGACAGGCAAAGGGATATATTGAAAAACGCTTTACGTCGTGTACGTTCTGACATAACCTCTCTGGAAATCGAAAGTCAGGAATTGAGCCATGCAGCCGGCAGGAAATTATCATGAGGGATATGAGCGCGTGCGCCAGTTGTCCGCTCTTTTTCTGAGGCGTTTGCATGAAATAGCCGCTGAGGTTTATGCAGAGGCCTTGTCATCCGGTGTCATCCGTCCCGAAGAGATGGAGGAAGAAATACAGCGCTATTTCGCTAAAAAGAAATCAGGTTTACAAGACGTATATTCCTATTATGGGGAACAGTGGGACTATTATTACCAGGTCGTTGCGGCTTCGGATGCCGACTTTTTGTCCATGTTGCAACAAGTTCGTTCCGCTTTTGCCCGTTTATATGTTCCGGTCGAATTGGATGCGCCTTATTATATGGAACAGTTAGTGCGTTATCCTCGTACGGATAGTCGCTGGCAGGCTCTCCGCCAACATTTCATAAAGAAGTGGAGGGGCTGTTGGAAGGGCGGGAACGTACGTATCAGAAGCAGCACATAGAACGGCTCTGTGAAGATTATTACCGTATGGTGTCGGCCAATGCCGGTATGTTGCAGAATGTGGGAGGAAAGGGTGAAGGTCCTTCCTCTCGATTAGCCTGGCTTCAGTTGACGCAGTCTCCGGAACTTCGCGTGAAGCTCAGACAGCTTTCGCAGGTAATCCGTAAAAGCCAATTAATTAAGGAACTGAATCACGTTTTAGGGCGTAAGAAAGCGGATGAGCAGCGTTTGTATCAAGCCATGAGCGGAAAGACACCGGTTACTTTGTTACGCTCTGCCACGCACTCCGACATTGTGGGCATTACGGAAGGGAACAATCTGAACGCCCTGCTGCCGATGGAATATTGTTTCTTGTCGGATGCCGCTTTGGAACCGATTTTCTACCGCCGTTATATCGAAAAGAAACTGGCGGTCTTCGATGCCGTATCCCGGCAGATAGAATATGCCGAAGCTTCTTCGTACAGCGGACGTGACTTACAGAAACGGGCTAAACATGGCCCTTTTGTGGTTTGTGTGGATACGTCTGCTTCGATGGAAGGGCAACGTGAGTTATTGTCCAAGGCGGTAGTGTTGAGTTTAGCTTTGATAGCCGACAAATTGCGCCGCCCCTGTCGCGTGATACTCTTTTCCGACCAAACCGAAGTCATCGAGTTGAATAACCTCTATTCCGACTTGGCCTTATTGGAGACCTTTCTGTGCAACTCCTTTCATGGAGGATCCGATATGACTTGTGCGATGAAAGAATCCGTAGAAACTTTGATGCGTGAAGATTTTCGTTATGCCGATTTGCTTTGGCTTTCGGATTTTGAGATGGATCCGCTTCCTCCGATGTGGGTACAATATGTAGAGGAATTGAAGCAACGGGGCATGCGCCTTTATGCCGTGTCTTTCGGTCATCGGTCAGAGACGTCTTACCTCAGGTTGGCCGACCGCGTTTGGACTGCCGATTGACGAATGTCTTTTGAGCGTATTTCTAAAGGCACGAGATTCCCGTATTTGTGTGCGTTCCCCCGAATGGATGTTTTTGAACGATTCTCGTGGCTTTTTGATTTTTCACGATGAAAGCGTTGTTTTGATTCTATGTGACAAATATAAAAGAAAAGCATGTGGATTTTAGTCTTATTGAAACTGAAACCACATGCTTTGCGCTCCTAACGTCGTTTTCTAAATCTTCAAGTTTGATACCGAAATAGAAGAAATCCGGTTTCGGGAATCAGAATTTGTTTAATTCAGTGGCATCTATTTTGTTCACTCCGTTCGAGTTTATTTCAGTCTGGTCTGCTGTTCCGGATAGGATAAGTTTACCTACTCCGCTGTTGCGGGCTTTTAAAGAAGTACATTCCATGGTAATATGTATGGTCCCGACTCCGGAGTTCTGAATATCAACCTTTTTACCTTTAAACTCCACGGTTTGCTTGCTTACGCCACTGCTTTTGCAAGATTGAAATAAAAATGCAACCATCCGGTAGATGATTGCATTTTCCTGTGATTCCGTTGGGACTCGAACCCAAGACCCACGCCTTAGAAGGGCGTTGCTCTAATCCAACTGAGCTACGGAACCGACCTTAAATCGGGTGCAAAGATAGAGGTTTATTTTCATTTCTGCAAGCCGGATACGTGATTTTTTTAACTTTTCTACCGTCCGCAAAGCAGCTTATAGTCGCAGTAGGCACAAATTTTGGGTACGGAAGTCTGCCGGAAGGGAATTTCCGGATTGAACAATTCCTCCAACACACCTTGTAGCATCTTTTGGAAATCTTCTTTGAAGCGGCTGAAATCCGTCACTCGTTCACGGTTGAACACAATGGTCGGATCATAATCTTCAGCATTGGATTTGTGTACGAAGAACAGGGCCGGGGATACGGGACGCTTTTGTTCGCCTGTCATGACCCAAGCATACAGGAATATCTGGAAGATGTATGAGGGACGGTGCTCGGCGGGCTGTACCAGTTGTTCCATCGAAGCTGCTTTTTCCGGTGTGCCGCCCGTTTTGTAATCCACGATACGCAAGGTTTCCACTTCCTGCCCCGTGGTTTCGTCCGGCATCCTGACCGTGTCCATGCGGTCTATTTTTCCCCCGATGTCGATGGACAGAGGGTGGCCGTCCGATATGATGTCCACACTTCGGTGGTGTTCCTGTTCCATTTCCTCCAATACGAATTGTTCCATGCGGCTGTCGTGGGCGAGCAGTTGGCGCAGGTAACTGGCCATGACCTTGCGTGCTACAAGCAGTTGCCCGTTGTAGAACACCGTGTCTTCACGTCCTTCAAAGAAGTTTTTCAGGAATGAGGCTTCTATATAAGGAAGTAAAGTTGTTTCCCCACCCTCCAGCAGTCGCTCGATATCCTGACGACGGATGACGGGGTTGCGTTCGGTCAGTTTCCGGTAGACGAGTTCCGCCGCTTCGTGGAAAATGGTGCCGAACAGTGCGTTGTCCAAGCCGTTTTGCGGGTCTTTGGGTTGCCGTATGCGTGCCACCTGTTGGTAATAAAATTTGAGCGGACAGTCGATGTAAGCATTGAGTGCCGAAGGGGAGAGGGGGCGCGAACCGGGTTGGCCGCTGCCATAGTTACGGCGCAGGATGTCCATGACTTCCGGTGTCTTGGCTGCTTCCATGCCGTTGTCGGCCGGTACGGCCTGGCCGGATTGCAGGATTTTCAGCTCTACGGGGAAATCCGTTTCGGCCAGCAGTTGGCGCAGGAAGCGCGACATCTCGTTTTTGTTCAGTCCGTCGGTAGCGATGTTGTACATGAATGTGATACGTTCCGTACGCTGCACAAGACGGTAAAAATAGAACGCGTATACGGCTATTTTATGTTGTATGGTGGTCAGTCCGAACACTTCTCGCAGGTGGTAGGGGATGAACGAAGTGTCGTTCACGGCTTTGGGCAACATCCCTTCATTGACGGAAAGCATCAGGATATGCCTGAAATTCAGGTTACGCGTCTCCAATACGCCCATGACCTGCAAGCCTACAGCCGGTTCGCCGTGGAAGGGAATGGTGGTCATGCCCAGCACGGTGCGCAGCAAGCGGCGCAGGGTGGAGGGCTGTACGTCGAGCGTACGGTCTTCCGTCAGGCGGATGAAGCGGCTAATGACCTGATGGGCACGATAAAGCGCTTCGTGGTACAACTGGCTGTACACGTCGTCTTTCCGGTCTTTTTGTTGTCCGAATGCTGCAGCCAAGCCTTCGAGCAAGGAGCGGATATAGACCAATAAGGCGTGGTTTTCCGCATGCGGACAGAAGATATCCTGTTCCTCCAACAAGGCGGCGTAGGGATGGCTGCGTACGATTTTTTCCTGTTCCGCCTGGAAACAGCGGCGGTCGCGGTCGTAACCATCGGTCTGCAAGGAAAGCAAAGCGTTGATGAAACTGTACACCGGCGTGTCGGTCATGGGGAATCCCATGGTGATGTTGGTGCGTTTCACGGGATGCGGCGATGTGGCATCGGGCAGCGAATGGAGCACCGGTTGGAGCAAGGATTCGTTGCAAAGTACGATAGCCGTGTCCTGTTCCGGTTCCGTGAGGGCCGAGTCCAGCCATTGGGGAATATAGCGTGCCTGTGCATTCTCCGAAGTCGTGGCGATGAACTCGATGCGCGGCGGGTTCTTGAAGTTGTCGAAGCATGTTTCTTCCAAGGCGTTGGGGAACTCTTTCAGGTTCTGGCGGATGAAGGTTCCGGCCTCGAAACGGCTTTTCTCGCCGACGTACATCACGTCATAGTCCCAGTAAAAAAAGGCTTGTCCACGTTCCTGCAAGTAACTGAACAGTCGTTTTTCCACATCGTTGAGTACGTTGAAGCCCACAAAGACATACGTCATGTCCGCAGGGATGCGGTCGGCGCGTTCGGCAAGATGCTCCGCCACGTCTTTATACAACGCCCCTTCGTACAGCATTCCTTTTTCTTTCAGCCGTGCGTTGAACGTGGCATAGATGTCGTCCATCCGGTTCCACAGGGCGAGGAACTTCTCTTTCAGCCGACTGTTGCCTTCGATGGAAAAGTCCTCGAAAAAATGTTTCAGGGCCTCTTCTTGGCGGGGTGTCAGGAAATCGCTGTGGTCCAGTTCCTTGATGGATTGTATGTTGCTGAAGAGTTTATGAGGGCCGGCCAGATGCTTGTCGATGTCGTCGAAGTCGGACAACATGATTTCGCCCCAACCGTAAAAGCGGTCGAGCGATTCCGGGTCGGGTACGAGCGCGGCATAGACGCGGTGGAGTTCGCATACCGCGAGTATGTCGTCGCAACGGGTGAAGTCCGACAAAGAATCGAACAGTTCGCTGATGGTACGGTAACGCGGTGCCCATACCGGCCGTCCGGACACGGCAGCCAGTTGCTGGTTCATGAAAAGTCCGGCGCGTTTGTTGGGGAATACCACCGTAACGTCGCGCAGGTTGGTGCCGAAACGGTGTATGAGGTCTTGGGCGATAAGTCGGATGAATGTTTCCATAAAAAACAGGCGGATTAGACTTGAACTTCTTCAAGCCGGTTGTTAAGAATGTACCACAGGTAACCTTTCACGCGGCGGTCCGGTTCCATTAGGCGGAGCTGCTTCATATAGCCTCCCACCTGGTCGCGGTATTCGTCGTGCGGACGACCGAATTTGAAGTCCACCACAGTGATTTCGTCTTTGCCGAACATGACCCGGTCGGGGCGGTAAGTGCCGTATTTTCCCGTTTCTTCATAGTATTCTTGCGTCAGGATAGGGCACTCATTGTAAAGCTGCATCGTGCCGTCGAACCAACGGGCCACTTCGGGCAAGGCAAATGCTTTTTCCACCTGCTGCTTGAGTGCATCCATTTCGGGTTGTGTACCGATCAGGCCTTCGGTTTCCAAAGTGCGGAGTGCCTTTTCCACGTCGTCGCGGGTATAGATCGTAGAAAATATTTTGTGCATGAGGATACCCATGCGCCTTTTGTCGTTGCGGGAATGCCGGGGCTTGTCCGTATCCGAAAAAGCGTCTAAGAATTCTTCTGCGCGGTTGGATTGGCAGAAGTCGATACGGGCTTCGTAGGAGTGCATGACGACCGATACCGGACGGTAATCGGTTTCCATGCGGTTGTCGGAGGTTTTGCGACCGGAAGAATAGGACGTGACCGGTTCGCCGTAAGTAAAGAGCGATGTTTCTCCGTTTTCCCCGTCCGTCTCTTCAACGCCGTCCAACGTGCGCGGCAAGGCGTGGTAAAGCAGGTCGCCCGTCGTGCTGCGTTCATCCATGGTGTAGCGCGTACGGCACCAGGCCGACAGGTTCTTCTCCGCACGGGTGAAGGTCACGTAAAGCGTGTTAAGTGCGTCTACCCGGCGTTGCAGGTGCTCCTCCTCATATTCCCGGCTGAATACGGAGTCGCGCATGGCAGCCTCGATGGTGATGGGGATGACCGGCAGACTGTCGTAGGGCGGTTCGTGCGTTTCGCACCACAGCAGGTCGTTGCGGCGGTTGAAGCCCCGCGTGTCTTGTTCGATGTTCCAGTCGCAATAAGGGACGAATACCGTGTGGAACTGCAATCCCTTGGACTGGTGTACGGTGAAAATCCGGATGCCGTCCACTTCACCGGATGGGATAGAAGCACCGGAGAGCGTTTCGTCCCAATAGGTCAGGAAAGAACGGAGGTCGGAAGGGTTGTCTTGCAGGTAGGCGGTCACCTGGTCGAAATAAGCGAACAGGTAGGCGTCTTCGTCGGGAATACGTCCCAGGTCGAATATTTTATAAAGCTCCTCCTGAAGTTCATAGAGCGGAAGGGTTTTCAGTTCCTCCATGCGGTTCAAATACGTTTCGGGCAGGAACGTTTCGAGGGAACGGGAAGCCAACAGGTTGGCGTCGGCTTCTGTCGACTTTCCGCTGTGCAGGGCCAAAAAGGCCAATGACACACGGTCTTCCGTGTCCGCCATGTAACGCATGGCAGCGATGAGCAGGTTCACGCTCAATGAACTGGACAAGAGGAAAGCCTCGTCCGATACCAGTTTGACCCGGTCGCCGAAACGTTCGGCAAAATGACGGATGATGGGGTCGGCATGCCGACGGTAACGCAGCAGGATGGCCATCTCCCCATAGGGCAGTCCGGCTTCGTGCAGGGTACGGACCTGTTCGCAAAGTTCGTCCAGCATCCGGGTTTCCCAGTCGTCTTCTTTGTCTTTTTCGTCGAAGAAGCGGATTTGCACGTATCCGTCGTTTCCTTTGTCCGGACGGCATTGTTGGGCCACGTCGCCGTAAGCCTCCGCCATTCGGATGGGAGCGTCCGGCGTGAGCCGGTCCAGTTCTTCGGCGGCAGCCGTGAACAGGGCGTTGTTGAACGCGATGATGCGGCGTTCGCTCCGGTAGTTGATGGCAAGGTTCCTTATGTCGGGGCGGTGCACGGCCATTTCTTTCTCTATGTTTTTCAGGATGGTCCAGTCGCCGTTCCGCCAACGGTAGATGCTTTGTTTCACGTCGCCCACAATCAGGTTGCCGAAGCCGGAGGCCATGCTCTCCAACAGCAGGATTTTAAAGTTCTTCCACTGCATGGTGGAAGTGTCTTGGAACTCGTCTATCATCACATGATGGAAAAACGCGCCCATTTTTTCGAAAATGAACGGAGCGTCGTTTTCTTCTATCAGTTCGTGGAGCAGGATGGGGGTCTTGGCCAACAGGAAACGGTTGTTCTCGTGGTTCAAGGCCGTGACCTCCTCGTCGATGACGCCTAACAGCCGCAAAGGGTTGAGGTGTTTCAGTGCCAGCGACGCACTGGTGTGGCGTACGAGCTGTTCGGTCTGGAAGCCGCGCAGTTCCGCCAACAGTTCGCTGAAGTGGGCGGCGGCTTCAACCAAGGCCGCCACGGAGCGGTCGGCCTTGCGGAGCATTTTTTCCGCATTTTCTGTATAACCTTGGAGCGTGCTGCCGAACTCGGCCCTGATGTTGCCGTCTTCGATGCGCCGGAGGTAGGTGTCTATCGTGCCGCCCCGGCTGAATTGGTCGAAGCCGAGTCCCCATGCTTCCATTTCGGCGCGGAAGTTGGCTGCCGCGCTCTGCACGACGTCCAAAGAGGCGTGCAACTCGTAATTTAGCGCGGTGCGGAGTTCGCCGATGCGTTTGTTCTCGCGCAGCACTTCGCGCATTTCGTGTTCCCGGGCCAAATAAGCCTCTTTGAAAATCCATGCGGCGAAGCTTTTCACCTCACGGGCGATGTCCCACCGCTCGTTGTTCGAGATGCGGTCGTCCACATATTCCAGAATCCAGTTCAGGATGATGGGAGTAAGGTGAAGGCGTTCCATGATGTGGTCTACAGCCGCATGGAGCACTTCCTTGTCGTTGAGGTCCACTTTGAGATTGGCCGTGAGGCTCAGTTCGTGTGCCAGGTTTTTCAAGACCGACTGGAAGAAAGAGTCGATGGTTTCCACCCGGAAACGGTTATAGTCGTGCAGGATATGGCATAGGGCCGATCCGGCACGGCTGCGAATCTCCTCCTCCGGTAACTCGATGCCGTCCGCCCGGAGTTCTTTTTGGAGGGATTCCAGATAATTGGCAGAAGACGGGAGTCCTTTCCAGATGCCGTAAAGTTGCTGGAGGATACGGTCTTTCATTTCGGCCGTAGCCTTATTGGTGAAAGTGACGGCCAGAATGTGGCTGTAGGCATGGCGGCTTTCCTGTTCGATCAGCGTCTTGATGTACTGTATGGCCAGGGTGAACGTCTTGCCCGAGCCTGCCGATGCCTTGTAAACAGTCAGACTGGATTTCATGTCGTTCAGGGATTCATGTTCTGGTAAAGATAGCGTTTGATGCTCTTCTTGGCGGTCTTTTCAAACTCTTCGTTTTGCAGCACCACCTTGGTGATTTGCGAATAGGGCGGCAGCTCCTTGTTCAGTTCCTGGCGTGAGATGTCGATCTGCCGCCACAGGGCATGGTCGTCCAACCCGTCTTTCAGGCTTTCGCCCAAATCAGGGTAGACAAGAGCCACCAGTTTCTCATTGCACATGATGACCAGTGATTCGTTGACGTACGGAAGGTTGTTCAACCGCGATTCTATTTCTTCCGGATAAATGTTTTGTCCGCTTGCGCTGAGCAGCATGTTCTTGCAGCGTCCTTTGATGTACACGTCGCCTTCCGGATTGATGACGGCCATGTCGCCCGTGTGCAGCCAACCGTCGGCGTCGAATATTTGTTCCGTGGCTTCCTGGTTTTTATAGTAGCCCAGCATGGTGTTGCGTCCGCGGCATACCAGTTCGCCGGGAATCCGTGCCGGGTCGGAACTCAGCACTTTCAGTTCCATGCCTTCGGCCGCCCTTCCGCACGACATATAAGCCGTTTCGTACCACGGGCTGTGGCAGATGATGGGGCCGCATTCCGTCATGCCGTAGGCGATGGAATAGGGGAAATTGATGGAACGCACGAACGCTTCCACCTCGGCGTTGAACGGTGCGCCGCCGATGATGACTTCCTTGATGTTCCCCCCGAAAAGGCGCAGGCTTTCCGTGCGTGCCTTTTCCTTGATCTTTTCGCTGATGATGGGGATGTGCAGAAGCAGCTTGCCCAATTTGCTGTCGATTTTCGGAAGGACTTCTTTCTTGAATATCTTTTCGATGACCAATGGCACGCAAGACATGATGCGGGGATGAAACTCTGCCACGGTGGTCATGATGACCTTGGGCGAAGGCATGCGCGTGAGGAAATACAGGTGGGCGCCGAAACATACGCCATAGAGGAAGTCGTAGACCAAACCGAACACGTGTCCCATGGGCAGCATGGATACGATATTGTCGCCGGGCGCGATGCCGATGGTACGGTTGCAGAACAACACGTTGGACACGAGGCTGCGGTAGGGAAGCATGACCCCTTTGGAGAATCCCGTAGTGCCCGAAGTATAATTGATGACGGCGAGCTGTTCCGGTGAGCTTTCGGGCGTGAAATGTACATGTTCGCGAAGGAACATCATGGGAAAACGCTGTCCGAACAGGGCGTTGAGATGTTCGCGGGCGAAAGAAAGTTTTTCGGAGCGGCTGTTCACGAGCGTGAAGTCCTTCACGCAAATGATGCCTTGCAAGGCAGGCATGCGGTTCTCGTTCAGGTTTTCCCACACCTGGTCGCCCACGAACAACAGGCGTGCTTCGCTGTGGTTGACGATGTGGTGCACATTATCCGGCTTGAACTCGTGCAGGATGGGCACGATGACGGCGCCGTAGGTAATGGTGGCCAGAAACGCCACGCACCAGTTTCCGCTGTTGCGTCCGCACAAGGCGATTTTGTCGCCGGGCCGGATATCGGCCGCTTCGAAGAGCAGGTGCATCTTGGCTATTTTACGCGCCACGTCCTTGTATTGCAAGCTCTCTCCGTTGAAATCCGTGAACGCTTTCCGGTCCCAGTTCTTTTTTATGCTGTTTTCGATAAGTTCTATCAGTTTGTCTTCCATATCGTTTGGACGTATATCTTGGTATCGGAGACAAAAGTACAAAAAACAAGGCATATCCGTTTCTTTGCGGGAGATGATTTTGAATTTCGGGCGTAAGTTTTTCTGTAATTTTAAGAGTCTTTCCTCTCCTGTAAGTTTCGCAAATCATCCTTCATCTTTCAGTGAATATCATAAATTATTCAAAACGAAAAGGTTACAACCTGAAGGATGTTTCATTCATCTTTCAGCCATGTTTCAATCCGCTCCAATGAGGGCTGAAAAAACGTTTGGGGGATGAAATATTTTTTTCTCAGCCGAACGATTTTCCAATCTCAGCCAAACGATTTTTCGTTCTGCGCCGAATGAAATGACGTGTGGCTGAAGGATACCTGAAACATCCTTCAGTTTATAACGTTCATATTATGAGTGACTTACTGTATTGTCTGAAGGATGAAAGATGTTTTTGCAAAATCCCTTGTGTGTAGGGGATGGGATAATTATGACTTTTGCCGGATATTCCAATTAAAATCCGTAATTTTGTCCGTTGAATTATAAAAACGGCGAAAGAAAATGATGGAATTAAGTAAAGGCCAAGAGGTGGCGGCTTTGTTTGATTTGGACGGAGTGGTGTTCGACACCGAGTCTCAGTATTCACTCTTTTGGGGTATGAAAGGGAAGACGTACCATCCCGAAGTGGAGCATTTTGAGAACGTGATAAAGGGACAGACGCTTGTGCAGATTTTCGACCGATGGTTTGCCGGATGCGATGACGTGCAGCGCAAAATAGCCGGCGAATTGGAGGACTTTGAACGGAACATGGCCTACGACTATGTGCCCGGAGTGGAAGATTTCCTTCGCGACCTGCGGCGGGCCGGTATCCGTACGGCTGTCGTAACCAGTTCGAACGACGATAAGATGCAGAACGTGTACCGGGCGCATCCGGATTTCAAGTCATATTTCGACCGTATTCTGACGGCGGAATTTTTCTCCCGTTCCAAACCGGAACCGGACTGTTATCTGTTGGGAGCCGAAGTGTTCGGTCTTCCGGTGACGCGTTGCGTCGTGTTTGAAGATTCTTTCAACGGACTGAAGGCCGGGCGGGCGGCAGGAATGAAGGTGGTCGGTCTTTCCACGACGAATGCGCCGGAGCAGATTCAGGATTTGTGCGACAGGGTGATTCCGGATTTTCGGGGCTTCGATGTGGAAAAACTACTTGAAATGCTCGCCTGAACGGATAATAATGATTAATTTTGCGGCCGATTTTATTAAAAAACAGTATTATGGCAGGATATTTAGTGGAGGATACTCGTAAAGTGACGACGCATCGTCTGATTGAAATGAAACAGCAAGGAAAGAAAATAGCCATGCTGACTTCATACGACTATACGATGGCTCGTATTGTAGACGGTGCCGGAGTGGATGTGATTCTGATTGGCGATTCTGCGTCGAACGTGATGGCGGGCAATACGACCACGCTTCCGATTACGTTGAATCAGATGATATACCATGCGACTTCGGTGATGCACGGTGTGGAACGGGCATTGGTCGTATGCGACATGCCTTTCGGTTCTTATCAGGTCAATCCCACGGAAGGAGTGACCAATGCCATCCGTATTATGAAGGAAAGCGGCTGCGACGCTCTGAAACTGGAAGGCGGGGCGGAAATTATCGACACGGTGAAGGCTATATTGGCAGCCGGTATTCCCGTTATGGGACATTTGGGGCTGACACCGCAGAGTATCAATAAGTTCGGTACATACGCCGTGCGTGCCAAAGACGAGGCCGAGGCGGAGAAACTGGTGGCCGATGCGCATTTACTGGAAGAAGCCGGCTGTTTTGCCATCGTATTGGAAAAGATACCGGCTGCATTGGCCGGTCGGGTAGCCTCAGAATTACATATCCCCATCATCGGTATAGGAGCGGGTTCGCAAGTAGACGGACAGGTCTTGGTGGTCAACGACATGTTGGGGATGAATAAGGGTTTTTCTCCGAAATTCCTCCGACGTTATGCCGATTTGCATACGGTGATGACTGATGCCATCGGGCAATATGTGAGCGACGTAAAAGCCCGGACGTTTCCGGATGAAAACGAGCAGTATTAAGGCGTGGCACAAACCAGTATCGGGCATAAGACCTTGTGGCATGCTGATTTCCTGAAAATCATCTTAGCCAACTTTTGTGTATGCACCTCTTTATATATGTTTTTGCCTGTCGCTCCCGTGTGTATGGGACGAATACCGGGGGAAGACGTAGGAGGAATGTGTGCATCCGTGCTGCTCTTTTGGGGGGGCGTATGTTTACCTGCACCTTTCTGCAATTACTGGTTGGATGCTTACCGGCGGAAGAATGTGGCCTTGTGGGCATTAGCCGGCATCGTATGCGCTACGGTGGCGTTTCTTTTCGATGGTCCGCAGTGGGGGAAGTGGCTGGCGAGGATGATGCAGGGGGCTTCATATAGTGTGTTCCAAATAGCTTTGGGGAGTACTTTGTTGCTGGATTTGTCCGATACGAAAAAGCGGACGGAAGCCGCACATGTCTATTATTGGTTCACTCGTTTGGCTTTGGTCTTCGGTCCTTTGTCGGGTATTGTCGTGCCGATGCATTACGGTGTACGCCTTTTTGCCGGAGTATCCGTGGCTTTTCTGCTTTGCGCCGGCCTGTTGGTTTTGACGATGCGTGTTCCTTTCAGGGCTCCTTTGGAACCGTCGTGGTGTACATTCGACCGTTTTTGGCTGCCTCGGGGATTCCGGCTCTTTATTCCTCTGACAGGAGTGACCTTTTCCGCCGGATTGATGTTGGGGCAATACCGGGATGCCGGATTTTACTTGTTTTTGGCTGTCGGTTTCTGGTTGGCCTTATGGGGGCACCATCTGTTTTTTAAGGAAAAGTTGCAAACGGAGTTTGCAGTAGGATTTGTTGCTCTCGTGACAAGTGCGTCGTTATGGGGATTGGGGGGCGATATGGAAGGGATGAAATGGTGTATCGCCTTATGCCTGGGAAGCGGCCTCGGTTTTGTGACCAGTCGGTATTTGCTTTCTTATATTCGTATCTGCGAGCATTGCGAGAGAGGAACGGCACAGACGTCTTATCTTCTGGGATGGGATGCCGGACTTTTGGCCGGGTATTCCGTAGCTTTCGGGTTAGGAACGGAAGTCGGACAAACGATATATACTTATATAATAGGGGCTATATTCGTAGGAACGGGAATGTATCATTTGTTTTTGGTCAGACCGTGGTATATGCGAAACAAACGGAAATAGTGTGAAAAGAACTGTGCTAATTTTCTTTAATACGTGGAAAAAACAGATTTGTGTCAGCTCAGAAATATGTTTTTAAACATGTTTTCGATATTAGTTTAGATTTTATTATGTGTTTTTACAGAAATGTCATATCTTTGATACCCAAAAGGGGGAGCTTTGTGCACCCGATTTAAAAAATATTGAATAATTAACCTAATGGAATGTAAAGTAGGCTATATTAGAGGACACGGATTCAGCGCTTTAGAGGAGTTAGGACTCCCGAAAAGAAAGTGGCAAAAATGTTGTGTGGGCACACTGCTGGTCAACTCTCGGCCGAGAGCCGGTGACGGGAGGGACGTGGTGTATCAAAACGATATTTATATATTGAGTGAATAATAAATCTATTAAAATATTAACCTAATGGAAATATGAAAGGCAGTAACATTAAAAGTAAAATGGGTCGTTTTACCTATTCTGCATGTGCGCTGTTCTTTGCCGGTGGTTTGTTAGTCTCTTGTGAGGACGAGCTTTTGACCGGAATGCCTTCGTGGTTGGGTAGCAGCATCTACGAAGAGTTGGAGAAGCGTGGGAATTATAAAACGATGTTGGAACTTATCAATGACAAGGATGTTTCGACCGCGGATGCAAACGGCGAGACAGAGTATGCCAGAACCTTACGTTTGACGGGTAGTAAGACGTTGTTCGTTGCGAATGACGACGCTTTCACCCGATTCTTTCAGAACAATGTGTGGGGAGCCAAGTCTTATAGCGATTTGACGCCTTCGCAGAAAAAGTTATTGTTTAATTCTTCGATGATAAACAGTGCTTATCTGATAGAGTTGATGTCGAGCACGCCTGGCAATAATCCGGCACCCGGGACTGTGATACGCCGCTCTTCTTCGTTGAACCTGTATGATACGATTCCGCAGTTGCGCGCTTCGGACATGCCGGACAACGAATATTGGCTGTATTACCGTTCTAAATATTCGGATGCGGCAACGGGAGGAATGACGGTGTTTCGGGACAATACGACAGCACCGATGGTGCATTTCCTTTCCGCTTATATGTCGAATAAGTCGATTACGAACGACGATTTGAAGTTTTTGACCAATGGAGCTTGCGACAACACTTCGGAGTCGTATATCAACGGGCAACGTTTGGTGGAAAGGGATATTACGTGTCAGAACGGTTACATTCAGGTTTTGGAAAACGTTATGAATCCTTTGACCAATATGGCTGAGGCTATTCATAACGACGGAGAGCTTTCGACATTCAGCAAGATGTTGGATCGTTTTGCCGTACCGGTATATAACGAAGGATTGTCGAATACGGTCGGGGTGGACTCTGCGTTCGTATGGCGTTATTTGAATAACGGTTTCGATTTGGGAACCGAGGGAGGCAAAAATGCATTGTTGACCTATAAGAATGTGGATTACGATCCAGCGAATGTCTTGTCTTACGATCCGGGATGGAACCAGTATCAGAACGGTTCGTCCAATACGCCTATGAGTGAAGACATGGCAGTCATTGTGGCTCCTACGGATGCTGCTTTCGAGCGTTACTTCCAGTCTGGTGGCGGTGCCGCTTTGATTGACCGCTATAAATATATAGACAGTATTCCGAACCATATTATCGTGAATATGCTGGACAACTTCATGAAGTATTCTTTGGTGGCTACTGTGCCCAGCAAGTTCAGTTCGGTGATGAACACGGCCCAATTGGAGATGGGACTTTCTGTGGGCGAACCGGGCGGGCAGACGGGTATCGGCTCTTGCCTTATGGCCAACAATGGTGTGGTATACAAGTCTAACGAAGTGTATAATATTCCGGAATACCAGTCTGTGGCTTTCCCCGCATCTTTGAATGACAACGACCGTAACACCCGGACTGATATCATGCGTTATATCATCAATGAATTGGACTATCAGGCTTATCTGAATTCCATGGAAAGTATGTTCTTGTTCATTCTTCCTACTGATGAAGCTTTGAAAAACTATGTGGATCCGGTAGATTATCACAAGAACCAGCCTACCATTACGGAGTTTTATTATGATTATAGTCCTTCACTGACCGGTAGCCGTATCAAATGTAAACGTTATAATGCAACGAAGAATGCAGACGGAACGTTGACACGCGGTACAGAAATCACAAACCCTTGGAAAAATGGTAGTTCAGAATCTGATTACGTAACGAACCGTCTGAAAGATATTCTGGAGAATTCCATCATCGTACAGGATAAGTCTGCCACTACTTCAACGGGTAAGAGCGTATGGGTCACAAAGGGCGGTTGTCCGGTCATACTCGAAGGTACGGGTGCAAACATTCGTATTACCACTCCTTATCGTAAAGAACTTGCCGACCAGAATAGTAGCAATAGCCCTTATGAACTGAAAGTTCGTGAGGTGGAAGGTTATTATAACATGGGGCAGAATCCTGACGGTAATGGTGAAACCTTTATCGTAGATATGGAACCGGTGATGTCTGCTTCAAAATCCGTTTCTACTTTATTAAAGGAGTTGGCAACAAAGGATAATCGTTATAGTGAGTTCTCTAATATGGTGGAGAATAGTACGTTAGTGTCTCAATTCTATAACATTACTACAAGCGGGTCTTCTTCTACGGGTACTGCCAAGACCATTTCCAATGGTTTGACCCTCTCGGTCATGGAGAACTATAATTATACAGTCTATGCTCCGCCTACAGCCGAGATAGAGAAAATGTATGAGAATAACTTGCTTCCGGATTGGAGAGATGTGATTGAGTTGGAAGACAAGCTGGATGAAATCGAGAACAGCAATCCGGAAGAGGCTGCTCGATTGGAGGTTCAGATAGATAGCATGAATACATTGATTAACAACTTTATACGTTATCATATCCAGAACAGTGCGGTTTATCAGACAGCTCCTGCCTCATCGGGTACTTACGAAACTTCTTACATGGGAGGAAGCCGTTTTGCCACGCTTACCGTATCGAACAGCGGTCAGGCCGGTTCGGGAAGTATAGTCATCACTTGCAATGATGCCAATAAAATGGAAATTGAAGGGGAAGTTCCCCGTAAGGTTTTGGATGGCAATTACTTTGCACGTGAATATCGCTTCCGTTCCGGTACAAGTTCACAAGATTCAGGTACCCCTCCTGCATGTACGGATATTGAATCGGCAACTCGTATCTTCAACTCTTCTACAGCAGTCGTACATCTGATAGACAAGCCATTGCTCTATACAAAAGAGTTGTCTGATGCCTACAATGAGATTTCAGGTAATTAACCTTAATGATAAAGACAATGAAACAATTAAAATATTATTTCTTAATTTGCTGCCTGGTCGTTGCCTCGGTAGTGAATGCTCAGGGAATAACGAGTGTGAGTGGAACGATTTCCGACTCTTTCGGGCCTGTTGTGGGGGCTGCTATTGTTGAAATGGACGCTTCTAACCGTAACATATCTGCCACAGTGACAGACTTTAACGGTAATTTCACCTTGAAAATCAAGAATCCTAAAAACCGTTTGAAGATTAGCTATGTGGGTATGAAGACCCAGATTCTTCCTATTAATAAAAAGGTGTACCATGTGACTTTGGAGGACGCCATGGTATTGAAGCAGGTGGAAGTAAAAGCAAAGAAACGTGTGGAATCATCCGGTTTGGCCATTCCGGAGCGCGAGGTCTCTTTCGCTTCACAGACTATTAATGCCAAGGAATTTGAAGGCTTGGGTCTTACTTCCGTAGATGAAGCTTTGCAAGGACGTATCGCAGGTTTGGACATCGTGATGAATTCCGGTAACTTGGGTGCCGGTACGACGATGCGTTTGCGTGGTGCGTCTACAATCAGTACGTTGACGAGTTCCGAACCTTTGATTGTGGTGAACGGTGACGTTTGGAATGTGGATCAGAGTAACTTTGATGTACAAAATGCCAATGATGAACAGTTCGCGCAATTATTGAATATCAACCCGGAAGATATCGAGAGTATCAGCGTTTTAAAAGATGCTGCTGCTACGGCGATCTGGGGTTCTCAAGGTGCGAATGGTGTGATTGAAATCAAAACAAAGCGTGGTAAACGTGGAAAACCGAGATTGACTTATTCTCTTCGTTTGACAGGCACCTACCAGCCGGATGGAGTGGATTTGTTGACGGGAGATCAATATACGATGTTGATGAAGGAAGCGTATTTCAATCCTCGTTTGAGTGATGCGGCCGCTGATATTCCTGAATTCAATTACATTACGGATAAGCGTGTGTTCTCTGAATGGCAGATGTTCAACAACAACACGGATTGGGTGAAAGAAGTGAAACAAGTCGGTTTGCGCCAGAATCATTTCGTTTCCATTACCGGTGGTGGTGAAAAGGCAACTTTCCGTATATCCGGTGGTTATGACCATGAAACCGGTTCTATCATCGAACAGAAGTTGAATCGTTTTACGACCCGTATGATGTTGGACTATTATGTAAGTGATCGTATTAAGATTATCAGTGACTTTGCTTTGACTTATACGGACAACCAGAGAAATTCCGATGATTTGTTGGCTATTGCTTATAAGAAGATGCCGAACTTGGCTATTTTCGAAGAGGATGAGCAGGGTAATTCTTTGGGACGTTATTACGAGATGTTGAAGGCTAAAGACGCATTGGAAGATCAACGCAATCTTGTGAACCCGATTGCGAGTGCCAAGTATGCCAAGAACTCTTATACGACGTACGCCATCGACCCGAAGTTGGAATTGCAGTATGACTTCTTGGGTATTGATGATACCAAACACCGTTTGACTTATAACGGAAAGGTGATTATGAATGTGTTCAATGCATACGAAGATACCTATTATCCGCGTGAATTGTCTACGGATAACTGGAATGCCAGTGGAGTGAGCAGGGCTACAAGCTTTAGTTCCAAGAGTTTGGCGTTTACCACTACGCATACGTTGACCTTTGTTCCTCATTTCTTGAATGAAGACCATTCATTTATGACGATGGGACGTTTCCAATTGGTTTCAGGTACGTCAAGTGACCAGAAAACCGAAGTAGCAGGTTTGCCGAACGGTGTGGAAGCTCCGAGTGCCGGTGGTATTACTCCGGGTATGTCCAGCAACTTCAACCGTTGGAGAAGTCTTTACTACACGTTCTCAGCTCACTATGCTTTCAAGGAAAGATATATTTTTGACGTATCTGCCCGTGTAGACGGTACGACCAAGTTCGGTCCGGGTAAGCGTTGGGGTGTTTTCCCTGCTGTTTCAGGCCGTTGGAATGTGGTGGACGAGCCGTGGATGGAAGGTACGCGTAAATGGTTGTCTATGCTTTCTATCCGTCCGGGATGGGGTATGACCGGTAATCAGCCTAATAAAGATTATTTGTATGTCAATCAGTATAGTGCTGCCAGCAACTATTTCGGCGCTACCGGTATGGCTCCGAATAACTTGAAATTGAACACTTTGCAGTGGGAAATGAAATATACTTGGAATGTCGGTTTCGACTTGGGCTTTTGGGATGACCGTATCAAGGCTGATATCAACTTGTATACGCAGACCACAAAAGACATGTTGATGGAAAATGTGAGAATATCCAGTATATCCGGTTTCACGAATTATCCTTATCAGAACGTGGGTGACATGAACAATAAAGGTTGGGAAATCAACTTGAACACCAACAAATTGATTCAGAAAGGTAAGTTTTGGATGGACTTGAACTTTACGTTCGCCAACAACAAGAATGAGATTACCCGCATGGATCCCCGTGTATTGGAAACTTTGAATAGTGACTGGGTGGCTGAGAACCGGAAACTCCTGCAACGTGTGCAGGTGGACAATCCTTTCGGTGCCATTTACGGTTATCGTTACAAGGGTGTCTATATGTATAATTATGATACTTATCTGCAGAAAGAACGCTTGGCTGCCGACGGAGATGCGGATGCTAAGGCTTTCATCGCCAATTTCAATAACAATGGCGGTTGGACGGCTCCTTTGGTATACAATGCGAACGGAGAAATCGTACGCGACATGAAGGGTGACCCGTTGCAGATGATGTTCAATTACGTATCAGGCGGTACCGGATATGAGTTCAAGGGGGGTGATGCGATTTATGAAGATGTGAACCACGACGGTAACATCAACCAACTCGATATAGTTTACTTGGGTAACTCGTTGCCGAAGTTGACCGGTGGTTTCGGATTCAAGTTCAATTATGGCGACTGGGCTTTGAATGCACAGTTCAACTACCGTGTGGACTACGACATTGTGAATTTGGCCCGTTTGGACATGGAGAGCATGGGTTCGAACAACAACCAGAGTCAGGCCGTGAACTACCGTTGGCGCAAGGAGGGAGATTTCACTTCCATTCCGCGTGCGTTGAGTACGAGCGGCAACTTTGCGAACTATAATACGATGATCAGCGACCGCTTTGTGGAAGACGGAACATTCTTGCGTCTGAACTATTTGCAGATTTCCTATAATATGCCGCAGAAGATGGTGAAGAAAATCGGCTTGAGCGGTTTGCGTTTCTATTTGAGTGGTAATAATCTTTTCTGCTTGACGAAGTATTCCGGTGTGGATCCGGAGTTGGGTTACGGAGGATATAGTGTGACGCAAGACGCCGCGCAGACTCCGCGTGCCAAGTCATATACTTTTGGTGTCACAGTAGATTTCTAATTGATAATGCTATGAATAAGATGAAGAAAATATGGTTTAAATCAGCTTTTCTGGCCATGGTCGGAATGTCTATGACATCTTGTGGAGACTTTCTGGATATTTATCCGTTGACCATGGTGTATGAAGATAATTATTGGAATGAGAAGAACGATGTGGACCAGATAGTGACAGGTTGCTACACACGTATGCAGGATGATGATTTTGTTCGTCGCTTGTTCATCTGGGGAGAGAGCCGTTCGGACAACACGCGTAAAGGGTTTCATCCTAAATTCAGCGCGACCTCGGCAGAAGGGTATATTTTGAGCGAGAATATTCTTTCCACCAATGCTTATACCGATTGGTCGAGTTTCTATTCTGTCATCGACCGTTGCAACTTGGTCATCCAGAAAGCACCGGAAGTGGCAGAGAAAGACCCGAATTATTTGCCGAGTGACGTGCAGGCTACGATAGCCGAGGTTACGGCCTTGCGTGCCCTTTGTTATTTCTATTTGGTGCGTACGTTTAAGGATGTACCTTATTATACGGAGGCTATTACAAATGACGAGCAGGAACTGAACCTTCCGGCTACGGACGGGGATGTCATCGTTCGGAACTTGATTAATGACTTGTTGGCTGTATGGCCGAATGCGTTGAAGGTATGGCCGAAGCAGTCCGGTAAGGATATCAGTTACGGACGCATCACGCAGAATGCTATCTTTGCCATGTTGGCTGATATGTATTTGTGGATAGATGATTATTCCAATGCAGAGAAATATGCCCAAATGGTTATCGATTACAAGACGGATTATTTCAAGAATAATTATTCTTCCTATTATATGGTGAATGGTTATCCTTTGATTCCGGACAATGACAATACCATTTTGGAAGCAGGAATGGCTTATAATGCCAATTTCGGTGAAGGCGGAGGTCCGGAGAGTATATTTGAGTTGGATTTTTCGGAGAGTACGACCGATGGTTCCAAGTCGAATGACGTACCGGCCGAATTTTTCTATCGTTTTTTCAAATCCAATGATAAGGATCCGAACTATGGCCAGTTCGCTCCAGCAGAGGATCTTTGGAAAGAGCTGTCTTCTCCGCAGATATTCTTGTCGAACAAGGACACGCGTATTAAAGAGTCCATCCATGTGGATAACGAGTCTAATCCGGAAATCGTGGATATAGCTAAGTATACGTATCGTAGTATCAATCCGAGTTTATCTTCCGGTAGTTCTTTGGCTTATGTGCAGCGCCTGGGGAAGAACGATGCCAATTGGGTATTTTACCGGGTTAGCGATATGATGCTGATTAAGGCGGAAGCTTTGATTTGCATGATGGGAGAAGATGCTACTCAGCGTAATGACAGTTTGGGGCAAGCCGCTTTTGAGTTAATCAAGACCATTGCCGACCGTTCGGCACCGAACACGTCTTCCTCTTTGATTTACAGTAATTATTCTACAAAATCGCAATTGATGGATTTGGTGTTCGACGAACGTAGACGTGAGTTCTTGTTCGAGGGTAAGCGTTGGTTTGATTTGGTACGTCATACCCGTCGTGACGGCAACACGGATTACTTGGTAGATGCCGTGCAAAGTAAGTTTACGGAAAATGCAGCGACTGCAACCGGTAAGTTGAAGAACATGATGGCTATTTATTGGCCTTATAATTACGACGAATTGCAGGTTAACTCTAACTTGAAGCAGAATCCTGCCTATCCGGAGGCCGGTGACTCTTATGAATCAACAGGTAAATAATTGTTATGAAGTATTTGTTTAAAATATTAATATCCATGTGTACCGTTTTACTGTTAACGGTACAGATGAGTCTGTTCACCAGTTGTAATGACGACTTGGCAGCCGATAGCTACTATACTTTTACGGGAGAGATGATGAGTGATTTTTTGAAGAATCGCGAAGATTTCAGCCTGTTCAAGCGTATTGTCGAGCGTGCCGGCGAGATGGATTTTCTGTCGAGTCGTGGCTCCCGGACTTTCTATCCGGCCGTCAATTCCGGAGTGGAATCATTTTTGAAAGAACGTGGTTACGCTTCGGTCGAGGATCTTCCGGTCGAATTGTGCGATACGTTGGTGAAAGCCTGTTTGGTGGATAATAGCATCAAGTACACTTATAATTTCTCCGAAACGGAGCAAATAAATAATGAGCTTGATTTGCCTTTGATTATCGTGACGAACGGGGATACGGTAGATGCGAACGGGATGACGTTAAGTGTAATCAACCGTCGTTCCGCCATTATCAACGAGTTGAAGAATGATTCCGTGGACAACGGAGTGGTTCATCCGGTAGATCGCGTACTGATACCGAATACCAGTTTGGGCTCCAGTCTGTTGGACGATAATCATGATGAGTTTACGATTTATTATGAGGCTCTCAGTCGTACCGGATTGCTGGACTCGTTGATTCATTATCGTGATGACAGCTATGAAATCTGGAAAGAAAATTATCCGGAGTTCAAAACCGGAATTCATTCCGGAGGTGTCTTCAACGAGAATGACCAAGGCTACGAATATCATGCCAAGCGTCCGGACCATCGCTATCAAGGTTTCACATTACTTATCGTTCCCGATGAGGTATTGTATGAGAAGTACAGTGATCGTTTTAACGCCAATATGACTTTGGACCAGAAGGTCGATGCGTTGTACGATTTAGCCGTTGAGAAATATAAAGATAATGCGGCTGCCAATATTTTCGGTCTGAATGAAGTGGATCCTGACGATTCTGAAGGAAGGACGTACAAAGAGAAGTATTGGAATAAAGAATCCTTGACCAGCCGTTACAACCCGTTGAATATGTTCCTGTCCTATCATATTCTGGACCGTCTGTTTGCAAGTACGGCTAAGTTGATTAACTGCTGGGGTACCAATACGGCCTATGCCAATCCTACGGAGTGGATTTCTACGTTGTTGGATTATTCCACGATAAAGTTGGAGAGAGTGTATGCTACTGTGGACAAGCAGGTAGAGCATCCGGCTGGTTACTATATCAACCATAGTACGGCTACGGAGTACAATTCTTATGACAGAGTACGTGGTGCTTATTTGACGCAGCCTGATGCAGAGAACTTCTCATTGAACGTGTCCTACTTCTACTTAGACGATGTTGTGGCTTATGACCAGACGATGCGTAACAATGTGATGAATACGAGAGTGCGTGTGGATTTTTATACATTATGGCCCGAGTTGACTAGTAATGATATCCGTTTGTGCGGGAATCCGACACAGGCTTACGGTTCTCATGACAATGATGAGAATGGTGGAGAGAATGGCGGGTTCAATTATTACATTCCACCTGGCTATATGAAAAATTGCACCTTCAGCGAGAATACCATTTTCTTTGTGCAGCGTCCGAAAGTGCCTTGGTGGAACTGGGGAGGAGATGAGATTAACATTTTGGGAACGAGTTACGATGTGACCTTCCCGTTACCTGATGTTCCTCCCGGCACGTACGAACTCCGTTTAGGTTATCCCGGCATGTTGGACCGTGGTATTGCCCAGGTTTATGTGGACGGCATACCGCAAGGAATTCCTATCGATATGCGCTATCGTGCCGATGATTCACGCGTCGGAGGGCTTTATAATGGAACTACGGGTTTTCGGAATTCAGAAGAAAGTTCTTCCGGTATTTACACCAGTGAACAGTTGGAAGAGAATGCACGTACGATGAAGAACAACGGTTATTATAGCGGGCCGAAGAGTATCTTTACGGGGAATGACGGAACGGATGCTCCAAGATACAGTCCGAATAGTTGTACGCTGATGTATAATAATGCCTATACTTTCCGTCGTAAGATTTGCAATGTAGAGGTGAAGCCCCATACGGACCATAAGATTCGTATTCGTTCCGTATTCACACAAGGGAACAGAGGATGTTTCATTCTTGATTATATGGAATTGGTGCCCATAAGCATTTGTGGTGCCGGAGGTATCGGTGAGGATGTTTACTAATATTCACATTTAAACGCTAAAGAAAATGAAACTAAAATATTATATACAGACAGGTGTTGTGGCGTTAGCCGCCGCAACCGTCGGTGTATCCTGTACGGATACGTGGGATGACCATTACAGTGTGAATGGTACGGTGCCCGGTGCAACCCTGTGGGAAAATATGCAACTCGACGAGAGCATTCGTCCTTTCGTGAGGGTTCTGGATTCTTGTGGCTACAAAGACATTTTGAATGCCAATCAGGTGTTTACGGTTTGGGCTCCGGAAATTACGGATGCGGAAGCTCAGGAGTGGATTGACACCTATAAGAGAGAGAAAAGCCAGGGGATAATTGATGACGATAATTCTACTTTGAATCAGTTTATCAAGAATCATATAGCCATGTATAATCAGCAAGTTTCGTCGTTGACAAAAGACGAGACTGTCAAGATGATGAATGGCAAACGTTTGACTTTGACCGGTTCCATGCTTAACGGTGAAGTGAACATGGTAGGCAACGGGGTTCCGTCTTCCAATGGTATGCTCTATAAAGTGGACGGACCCGCAACTTTCTTTCCTAACATTTGGGAACGCCTCCGCATGGATTTGGAAGGAGACAACGGACTGGACAGTGTAGCCAATTTCTTCCTTTCATGGAATCGTATAGAACTTGACGAAGAGGCCAGTGTGCCGGGTGGTATCGTAGACGGTGAAACGGTTTATTTGGACTCGGTGATGTACAATTACAATCCTATTTTCAATCAGTTGGGTCGGATTGACTCTGAAGACAGTCTGTACTGGTTCGTAGCTCCTACCAATAAGATTTGGAAGGAAAACATAGACCTGTACCGTTCTTATTTCGAGTACCATCAAAGTTTGGAAAAAGACGGCGATTCTTTACAGAACCTCTATTCTAAATTCATGTTCCTGTACAGTTCGTTCTTTAATGTAAGATCGCAGGAATTGCCTTTCAACGAAGCGAATCCGGATTCCATCGTTGCCACGACCTATACTTCTTTTTATCCGGATTGTTCTAAGTTCGAATGGCCGATGCAGGCTGGCGGTTTGCTGTATGGCCTGACACCTCAGGAGTGCAGTAACGGCCGTTTGTACAAGGCTACGGATTGGCGTATTCCTCCTACCAAATTGATTTACATGACTCCTGTTCAGGTTGAAGCGGAATATGCTAATAATTATTCGACAGTGACGCTCTCGGGTGACTCGACTTCCATTCAGGTAAATGCAGTAGAGGCAACCAATGAGAATTTCAGAGTGTCGGGAGGTGGTTACTTGGTGGTAAGGGATGCCCGTTCGGGGCGTACCAACCAGCCGGAAATTACCTTTAAAATTCCCAGCACGCTCTCCAACTGCCCGTATGACATCAAAGTCGTGTTTGCCTCTCTTTTGGCCGGAGACTCTTTGGCCAAGGAAGACGCACAGTTGAAGCGTCAGTTTACAGCTAAGATAAGATATTATTCGTCGAGAACCGGCGATATGATTGAAGGGAGCAATGCCGTGACTTTGTGCACGGATGTAGATGTCGATGCCACGAAGATGGATACCGTCACGGTAGCGACAGGATTTGAATCTCCGGTTTGTAACTTCGGAGAGGAAGATCCCAGAGTGCTGCTGACCATACAATCTATCAAGGGACGTACGGTACCGGACGGTTACAGCAAGGATTTAGCGATAGACTGTGTGATTTTCGAGCCACGTCCTACATCCGGATCCGGAAGCGATGAAAATTGATTGTAGAACAATATTAGAGCATGAGTAATGAAAAGATATAGATTCTATTGTTTAGCATTGTTGATGGCAGGCACTTTGGGGGGCTATGCTCAGGAAGAGGCTGCTACCGACACCGTGACTGCGGCCAGACCTGCCAGTCCGATAAAGAAAAATGTAAAGACACGTCCGGTCAGCGGGCGAGTGTTCGCTGTGACATCCGGCACTCCTTTGGGTGGAGCCTTGGTCAGCGTGAGCGGTTACGACGGTTACAGTGCGTTGACCGAAGAGGACGGTACATATAAGCTCGATGTGCCGGAGTACGCTACGGCATTGAAAATCACGGCACCGGACTATAATACGGTTCGTGTGGGTATTAACCAATCCGGCAAGTTGCGCGATGTGACGATGTATTCGAGTGCCATGCGTTCGGCATACGGTGCGGATGACAATATCCTGAATACGGTGGTGGCAGACAAGTTCGATTATAGTTCGTCCTTGAATATCACATCCGAAATCGGTGACCAGTTGGGTGCCAATGTCCGTACGATTTCCCGTGGAGGTACGCCCGGTATCGGAAACTTCATGATGATGAACGGTATCAACTCCTTGCACAGCAACGGTCAGCCGTTGATCGTGATCGACGGGGTTATCGTAGACCAGCAGTATGACCGTACGATGGTTCACGACGGCTTCTACAATGATATTCTGACATCTTTCAACGTGAACGAGATCAAGAGCGTGAAGGTGATGGCCAACGGTACGGCTATTTATGGAGCCAAGGGAGCCAACGGAGTGATTCTCATTGAAACGAAGCGTAACACGAGTTTGGCTACGAAAATCGACGCCACGGTGTCGGCCGGCATTACCTTATTGCCGAAATCGCTTCCGATGATGAGCGGTTCGCAGTTCAAGACGTACGCTTCGGACTTGTTGAAGACAACGGGTACGAACCTGTCGGAATTCCAGTTCCTGACTTCCGATCCGAATAATTACTATTACAATAAATATAATAACAACACGGATTGGAACGATGTCATCTACCGTGAGGCTTTCTCGCAGAATTATGGCATTACGGTACAAGGAGGTGATGAGGTGGCCAGCTATTTCCTTGCATTGGGATACAATGGTGCGCAGAGTGTATTGGAAGACAATGACGTGAACCGTTTGAACATCCGTTTCAATACGGATATAAACATGTTCAAGCATTTGTTCATCCGTTTCGACGCTTCCTACAGCAACGTGACGCGTAATCTGAAAGACCAGGGTGCGCCGGAGAATTACGATGAAGGAACGGTGACTTCTGTCAATTATCTCGGTTTGGTGAAAAGCCCGATGCTGAGCCCGTATGCTTATTCCAACGGTAAGATTTCCGATGTGGCATTCGACAACAGTGACGAGGACTATCTGGATCAGGCTTTGGCTTCGATTGGTAATGTGAATTATCGTTTGGCCAATCCTGCTTCTATCAACGAGTACGGTACGGCTCAGAATAAGAATTACTTTGAGAACTCTTATTTGAACATCGCCATTACTCCGAGATGGCAGTTCAACAAGCATTTGTCTCTCAGTTCTTTGTTCAGCTATACGTTGACGAATACGAACGATAAGTACTACGTGCCCATCAACGGTGTGCCTGACTACTATGTTTCTTCTATCGGTCTTACGGTAGAGAATGAAATCCGTTCGCTTTATTCTTCGCAAAACTCGATTACGAGCGATACGAAAATAGAGTGGGGAAATCAGTATGGTGCACATAGTATAGACCTTTTGGGAGGTTTCCGTTATATGAACGACCGTTACAAGGTAGACACGCAGTTGGGTTACAATACGGGTAGCGATAAAACGCCGTTTATCAATGATACGCAAAACAAGACGACTACCGGTAGCACAAACGAGTGGACTTCAATGAGTTGGTACGGTCAGGCCCGTTACGATTACAGAAAGCGTTATTTCGTAGAAGGTAATTTGGCCATCGAAAGTTCTTCACGATTCGGTAAAGAAGCGAAAGACGGTTTCAAATTGGCGGGTGTACGTTGGGGCGTTTTCCCCGGTATCCAGGCCGGTTGGGTGTTGTCCAATGAAAGTTGGTTCGATGTGCCGGGAATAGACTATGCCAAATTTACGATGGGATATGATGTGAGCGGTAACGACGGTATCGACTTTGATGCCACCCGTACTTATTTCAAGAGTATCTTGTTCCAGAATCTGGCCAATGGTTTGGTGTTGGGTAATTTGGGCAATACGGAAGTACAGTGGGAGACAACCCGTCGTTTCAGCTTCGGTACGGAGTTGAATTTCCTGAAAAACCGTTTGAACTTGAAAGTAAACGTGTTCAAGAGTTGGACAGACAACCTGTTGACTTATCATGAACTGAACTTCATTACCGGTTTGGAGAACAACTGGGTGAACGGAGGTTCTTTGGAGAACAAAGGGTACAATATTACGGTGAACGGCCATATCATCGCCACCCGTAACTGGAACTGGGAATTGGGTGCCAGTGTCGGCCATTACAAGAACAAGCTGACGGCTTTGCCCGACGGGCAGGATTATGTGGATGCCGAAGTTTACGGTGCTACCATCCGCTCTCAAATCGGCCAGCCGGTGAATTTGTTTTATGGCTATAAGACCGAGGCTACCGCATCCGGTACGCATGTATATGCCACTTCGGAAGAGGCTAAGGCCGACGGTTTGTACATTTTGGGCGAGAACGGTATCGACAAGACCTACTTTGGGGCTGGTGACGTGAAGTTTGCCGACAACGGAGATAAGGAAATCAACAAGGCGGATATGCAGATCATCGGAGATCCGAATCCGGATATTTACGGTAACATCTTTACTTCTTTAAGTTATAAGCGTATCCGTTTGGATGTGAACTTCAATTACAGCTTGGGCAACGATGCCTATAACTACTTGCGTTCGCAGTTGGAAGGCGGAAGCCGTTTCATGAACCAGTCGATAGCGATGGTGAACCGTTGGACGTATGAAGGACAGAAGACCGACATGCCGACGGTGATGTGGGAAGATCCGATGGGCAATGCCCGTTTCAGCGACCGTTGGATCGAGGATGCCAGCTATCTTCGCTTGAAGTCTATTACGTTGAGCTATGAGCTACCGCTCAACAGCACTTTCATCCACGGTCTGACATTCTGGGGACAGGCAAACAATGTCTTCACCGTGTCTAAGTATTTGGGAGCCGATCCGGACTTCTCTATGAGCAACAGTGTTTTGGAACAAGGCATAGACCGCGGTCTGTTGGCTAACAGCCGTAACTTTATGCTCGGTATTAAAATCAACCTTTAATTCAGTCTCTTATGAAACTCAAATCTTATATTTTTCAGATTGCGTTGGCGGCTGTCGGAGCAGGATTCTTAGGATCCTGCGAAGACATGCTTGAACCGACTTCGGATTATGTGATATACGAAAACGGCAGCCATCTGACTACCCCGGCCGATACTGCCACTTCTCTGATCGGTATTATCTATAAGTTGCAGGCTATCGGTGACCGTACCAACCTGTTGGGCGAGGTGCGGGGCGACCTCGTTACTTTGACCACTCAAGCCAATGCCGATTTGCGTGCGTTAGCCAACTTCGAAGTGACGGATGAGAACAGGTATAATAGTCCGCGTGATTATTATGCAGTGATTAACAACTGTAATTATTATCTTGCATACGCCGATACGGCTGCATACGACAATCGTGGCAACCAGATTTTTGCGAAGGAAATGGCTCAGGTAAGGTCCATCCGCGCATGGGCTTATCTGCAATTGGCATTGAACTATGGCAAGGTGCCTTTCTACACCGAACCGTTGCTGACGGAGCAGGATGCCGATGATGTCAGTCTTGACGTGAAGGATCGTAAGGACATCGAAGCCATCTGTGATTATTTCATCAACGACCTGAAGCCATACAGCAACACGCCGTGGCCCGCTTTGCATACGGTAGGTAGTGTTTTTATGGCCAACTGTTACTTCCCGGTAGACATGGTGTTGGGCGATTTGTACCTTTGGAAAGCTTCTTGCCAAGGGACGGACGCCGGACGTGCATATTACCGTGAGGCTGCCAAGTGTTATTTCCGTTGGATTATGGACACACGTAACGTCGGGGACGGGATGCAGAAGCCTATTTACTATTTTTCCAACTTGTATTCGTCTTATTGGCAAGAGTATTCTTCAAGCACGGGAACTTCTTATGGGTGGTCTTATTCAATCCCGGGGCAGAGTCCTTCTATATATGGGACGGAAACTTTCACCATCATTCCTATGGACTCGGCTGCCAGCCAGGGATATTATAGCGAAGTACAGACTTTGTACAATTCTTCGACCAATGATAACGGTGCTTACATTACTTCGACGAATTACAGTATCACACCTTCTTTGCACATGCAGGAAATCAGCAGGGCACAGTCTTATTCTTTCTTGGACAAGAATAACCGCCCGATAGACGCTATTCCGGAGCTGATAGAAGAGAATCGGTTGTTAGAAGGGGATTTGCGATTGGCTGCCCAATGGCGGTCGAGAACTTTCAACACTACGACGGGAGGAACTGCGGATAAGTTTACGATGCAGAATATCTTCAAAGTGAACCAACGTAACATCGGGATTTATCGTGAAAGCGATGTCTGGTTGCGTTTGGCCGAAGCTCTTAACAATGGCGGGTTCCCGCGCATGGCATACGCCATTTTAGCTACGGGAATCAGCAAGGAAGTGGTAGACGACAGCGTGTCCGTATATTGCAACGATGCCGATATGGCATTCCTCAACGAATTGAATACGACCAACAATTATTTCAATACATTCAAGACGCGTAACGGCCGTCTCGGTGAGGAAGGAGGTAGTGCTACCGATTCCTATAATACGGTAGGTGTACATTCACGCGGTTGCGGTTATGCCGAGTTGGATCCGGATTATGCGTATCCGATGGTGGATTCCTTGGATAAGGATGGTAACCGTATCAACGGTTATACGGGACAGAGCCGTAAAGATTGGGCCTATCTGAATCTGGCTGCAGAGCAAGCCCGTGTGGACAGCATGATTATCAATGAGAATGCATTGGAAACCTGTTTCGAGGGCAAGCGTTTCTATGATTTGATCCGTTTTGCCAAACGTTACCATAATAATGTATGGGTGGCCGACCCGGTCAGCAAGCGTGAAGGTAAGGAGAATCGCGACGGGGCACTTTACAATAAGTTGATGTTGGAGAACAACTGGTTCCTGAATTGGAAAGGCCAGATAGGAATGTAATTGTTTTTGTTTGTTGTTTAATATAAAGGCGGGGAGTGCGTTTGTGCATTCCCCGCCTTTATTTATGGATTTTATAGTATATTGTAATACAAGAGAATAGAAATGGCTGTTTTTCTGCGGAAAGCCAGAAATCGTTCGCCTGAGATTGATTTTTCATTCTGCGGCGAACTATTTTCCGGGACGAGGAGTTCGATGTCGAGACAGTTTTTTATTGAAATTCTTCCTATTCTGAAAAAGAAATCGTATTTTTGCCAAAATTTTAAAGTAACGCGAAAGTAAAATACGATATATGGCAAACCGATTCGCAGAACGTACGCAACTGAACCTCTCCGATGTGAACAAAGAGGTGTTGAAGATGTGGGATGACGCAGATGTCTTCCATAAGAGTATGACAGAACGTGAAGGCTGTCCTTCGTTTATCTTCTTCGAAGGTCCTCCTTCAGCCAACGGGCATCCGGGTATCCACCATGTCCTGGCACGTTCTATCAAGGATACGTTCTGTCGTTTCAAGACCATGAAAGGTTTCTTAGTGAAGCGCAAGGCCGGCTGGGATACCCACGGGCTTCCCGTGGAATTGGGCGTGGAAAAAGAATTGGGCATCACGAAGGAGGATATAGGCAAGACGATTTCCATCGAGGAATATAACCGTAAGTGCCGCACGAATGTGATGAAATATACGGAGGAATGGACCGACTTGAGCCATAAGATGGGCTATTGGGTGGACATGGAGCATCCGTATATCACTTACGACAATAAATATATCGAGACGCTCTGGTGGCTGTTGCAACAGCTCTACCGGAAAGGCTTGTTATATAAGGGATATACGATACAGCCTTATTCGCCCGCAGCCGGTACGGGGCTGAGTTCGCATGAGTTGAACCAGCCCGGTTGTTACCGTGACGTGAAAGACACGACGGTGACGGCACAGTTCCGGATGCTCGATCCGCGCCCTGAAATGACGGGGTGGGGTACGCCTTATTTCTTGGCATGGACCACTACGCCTTGGACGCTTTCGTCCAACACGGCATTGTGCGTAGGGCCGAAAATAGAGTATGTATGCGTGCGTACTTATAATATGTACAGCGGTGAACCCGTAACAGTGGTGCTGGCCAAGGCGCGTTTGGGGGCTTATCTGAACCCGGAGGGTGAGAATATGCCGTTGGACGGTTACAAGCCGGGGGACAAAGTGATACCTTATCAGATTGTGGGTGAATACCTCGGGCCAGATTTGGTCGGTATGACCTACGAACAGTTGTTTCCTTGGGTAAATCCCGGGGAAGGGGCTTTCCGCGTTATCCCCGGAGATTACGTGACGACGGAAGACGGTACGGGTATCGTGCATATCGCTCCGACTTTCGGTGTGGACGACGCGCAGGTGGCCAAGGCCGCCGGCGTTCCTCCCATGCAGTTGGTCAACCGCAAGGGCGAGTTCCGTCCGATGGTGGATTTGACCGGTAAGTTTTATCTGTTGGACGAGTTGGACGAGGACTTCGTGAAGCGTTGTGTCCGTGTGGACGAATACAGGAAGTGGGAAGGCCAGTTCGTGAAAAATGCCTACGACCCGAAGAAGACCGACAAGGACGAAACCCTCGACGTGGCGCTCTGCATGGAACTGAAGCAGCGCGGAATGGCATTCAAGATAGAGAAACACGTGCACAACTATCCGCATTGTTGGCGGACGGACAAGCCGATTCTGTATTATCCGCTCGACAGTTGGTTCATCCGCAGTACGGCTGCCAAGGAACGGATGATAGAACTGAACCGTACCATCAACTGGAAGCCGGCATCCACCGGGACCGGACGTTTCGGTAAATGGTTGGAGAACCTGAATGACTGGAACTTGAGCCGTAGCCGTTATTGGGGTACGCCGTTGCCGATCTGGCGGTCGGAAGACGGTGAGGAAATCTGTATCGGTTCGGTGGAGGAGCTGTATGCCGAAATCGAGAAAGCGGTAGCGGCCGGACTGATGGCTTCCAATCCGCTGAAAGACCGTGGTTTCGTTCCGGGCGATTACAGTCAGGACAATTATGACAAAATAGATTTGCACCGTCCGTTTGTGGATGAGGTCGTTTTGATTAGTCCCACGGGTAAGCCGATGATGCGGGAGACCGACCTTATCGACGTATGGTTCGACTCCGGAGCCATGCCTTACGCCCAGATTCATTATCCGTTCGAGCATAAGGCAGAGTTGGATAACCGTACGGTTTATCCTGCCGATTTCATTGCAGAAGGTGTGGACCAGACCCGCGGTTGGTTCTTTACGTTGCATGCCATCTCTACGATGGTATTCAACAGTGTGGCTTATAAGGCTGTAATATCCAACGGACTTGTACTCGACAAGAACGGGAACAAGATGTCCAAGCGTTTGGGTAATGCGGTGGATCCGTTCGGTGCGATAGAGCAATACGGTTCGGATGCCGTACGTTGGTATATGATTACCAATTCTTCGCCGTGGGATAACCTGAAATTCGACGAGGCCGGCGTACAGGAAGTCAGCCGTACGTTCTTCGGCAAGTTGTTCCAGACTTATTCTTTCCTGACGATGTATGCTAATGTGGACGGTTGGCATTATGCCGAAACCGATGTGCCCATGAGCGAACGTCCGGAAATAGACCGTTGGATCTTGTCCGAGTTGAATACATTGGTGAAGAACGTGGAGGCTTGTTACGAGGATTATGAACCGACGAAGGCCGGACGCCTGATTCAGGATTTCGTGATAGATAACGTGAGCAACTGGTTCGTCCGTCTGAGCCGTAAGCGTTTTTGGGGCAGTGCGATGAGTACGGACAAGCTTTCGGCTTATCAGACGTTATACACTTGCCTGGAGACGGTGGCCAGACTGATGGCACCCATCGCTCCGTATTATGCCGACCGTTTGTATCATGACCTGACGGCTGCAACCGGTCGTGCGGAAGCGGAGAGCGTGCATTTGGCCACATTCCCGGTTTGCGATGAAACGAAGGTGGACAAAGCGTTAGAGTATCGTATGGAACTGGCGCAGCAGATTACGTCCATGGTCTTGTCCTTGCGCAAGAAAGAACGGATTATCGTGCGTCAGCCCTTGCAGTGCATTTCCATACCGTCGGGCGATGCAGAACGCCGTGAAAGCATAGAAGCCGTGAAACAGTTGATTCTGGACGAAGTGAACGTCAAGGAATTGCAGTTTGTGGAAGGCGATGGCATGCTGGTGAAGAAAGTGAAGTGCAACTTCCGTACGATGGGCAAGAAGTTCGGTAAACTGATGAAGAACGTGGCCGTTGCGGTGGAGAGCCTGACACAAGAACAGATAACTGAGTTGGAACGCGAAGGCACGCTCGGCGTGGCCTTGGAGAGTGGCGAGGCGGTAACTATCGAGGTGGCCGACGTGGAGATTTTCAGTGAGGACATTCCCGGCTGGACGGTGGCCAATGAAGGCAGCCTGACGGTGGCGCTCGATATTACCGTGACGGATGCGCTTCGCGTGGAGGGTACGGCTCGTGAATTGGTGAAGCGTATACAGAACTTGCGTAAGGAAAAGAATTTCGAGATTACCGACCGCATTGCCGTGACGCTTTCCCATGCGGAACAAACGGACAAGGCCGTGGCGGAATACAGAGACTATATCTGTGGCCAGGTTTTGGCCAATTCGCTTACCGTAGCGGATAAGGTAGACGGTGGTGTGACCATAGATTTCGACGATTACACCGTTGAGGTAAAGATAGACAGAGAGTGAGTGAACATTATTAACCCTAAAATAAGAAGTATTATGACAGAGAAAACACGTTATAGCGATGAGGAATTAGCCGAATTCAAGGAGCTGATCCTGAGTAAGCTGGCAGTGGCGCGTGAAGAATATGAAACCATGATGGGGACATTGATGAACACAGACAATAACGGAGTGGATGATACGTCGCCTACTTATAAGGCGTTGGAAGAAGGTGCCAATACGCAGACCAAGGAGGAACTGTCTATGTTGGCGGCTCGCCAGCAGAAGTTCATCAAGGGGCTTGAGGCTGCCCTGATACGTATCGAAAACAAAACCTATGGGATTTGCCGTGAGACCGGTAAATTGATTCCCAAGGAACGTTTACGTCTGGTTCCTCATGCGACATTGAGCATAGAGGCTAAAAACATGAAAAAGTAATGGAGGCAGAAGGAAGAAGCGGTTGGGGATGGTTCACTCAGGGGCGTTTGGCTTTGTTGATTATCTTCTTGGTGCTTGTCATAGACCAATGGATTAAGATTGCAGTCAAGACCCACATGTATCTGCACGAGAGTATTCGTGTGACCGATTGGTTTTACATTCTCTTTACGGAGAATCCCGGTATGGCATTCGGGTGGGAATTTTTCGACAAGCTTTTTCTGACTTCCTTTCGTATCATAGCCGTGGTCGTCATTGCGTATCTCCTTTATAGGTCGATACGCAAAGGCGTGCCTACGGGTTTTGTCGTCTGTTTGTCTCTGGTTTTGGCCGGGGCGGCGGGAAACATCATAGACTGCGTGTTCTACGGATTGATATTCAACAATCCTCCCGCACCGTTCACGGCTCATTTTGTACCGTTCGGGACGGGGTATGAAAGCCTATTCCACGGTCGTGTGGTAGACATGTTTTATTTCCCCATCATCGACACTTATTGGCCGGAATGGATGCCATGGGTGGGAGGGGAGCATTTTGTTTTTTTCAGTCCGATATTCAATTTTGCGGATGCGGCCATCAGTTGCGGCATCATAGCCTTGTTGATTTTTTATCATAAACGTATTTCCCAATAACTCTCAAACGTTTCATGTCAAAGTCGTTGCGTAAAGTTTTTGGCGCTGTGGCAGCCTTTCTTTTGTTTCCGGCATGTAAGCCCGGCGTACCGTCCGATCTGATTCAGCCTGCGGAACTGGAGGATTTGCTTTATGACTACCATATCGCACAGGCTATGGCAGAGACCCGGCAAGACAGCATGAACTTTAAGCGTTACAGTTACGTGCAGGCCGTGTTTGAGAAATATGGAGTGAGCGAGGCCGAATTCGATTCCACGATGGTTTGGTATGCTTCGCATGCCACTTATCTGAACGATATTTATAAAAAGTTGCAGGAGCGTTACAGTACGCATGTTTCGGCATTGGGAGCTTCTACGGGAGAGAATGATATATTTGCCCATTTGGACGCCCAAGGAGATACGGCCAATATTTGGCAGGAGCGTGCGTTCAGAATCCTGAAACCGCGTTTTATGGAAGACCGTTTGCTGTTTACCATGACAGCCGATACGACCTTTCATAAGGGGGACGCCTTGCTCTGGCGTTTCGATTCCCGCTATATATCCCACGGACGACAAAATGAAGCATACGCCGGCTTCTATGTGACGTACGACAATGATTCCACGGCTGGCGTTACGCAAAGAATTTATTCCAATAATCTGATGCAGCTTCGTTTGGAAGGAGACACGGCTCATGCGATTCGAGAAATAGGCGGATTCGTGTATTATAAACCTTCGGACGAAGACAAAGAACCTCGCCTGTTGTGGCTTCGCGACATTATGCTGGTCCGTTTCCATTCCCAGCCGGTAGTTGTGGATACAACGGCGGTTGCTGCGAAGTCAGACAGTATGGACGTGGCATCGAAAGATTCGGTGTTGCGGGTGGTACCGGCGGATACGGTTTCCCGTCGTCTTTCTCCGACGGAATTGAGGGAAAGTCGTCCGGTGGAACGATCCATTCATGTGGTAAAGGAAAAGCCTTATCGTGTGATTCGTAAACCGGGGGCTACGAGAACCGGACGAAGAGGCCATTGAAACCATAAAGGGACAAGCGGCCTTGAAACATATTGCTTTCCATAAAGTGTACTGGCCATCAGGGCGTTTTGCGGTCATGCCGGTGATAACGGTCGATGAGAAAGGCTTTTATCAATCCTATTGTATCTTGACGGGAGAAATGCCTGCTGTGATATGGAATGGAGGCATAGGTTTGTTATTGCCTCCCGATGTCGTTCCGCAACCCAGCGACTGTATTGCCGCCTTGTTACGGAAAGCGAATCCGGATATAGGTCCGGATGCCTTGCGGCTTTGGAGAGCTGACGGATTACCGGCCGATGCAGATATTCTTACTCCTGTCGTCCGATGGTATCCCGTCTTCTGAATTCAGCGCATACGATGGCTGTGGCTACGGCTACGTTCAGGCTTTCCGATGTATTTCGTTCGGGAGGATAGTTGGGGATGTACAGTTTCCGGTTGATGAGTGATGCAACGTCCCGGCTGATACCTTTGCCTTCGTTCCCCATGACAATCAGTCCGTTGGGACTTAGTTCCGTGCCATACATGTCATTTCCGTCTAAAAACGTTCCGTAGACCGGTATGTCGGCATTGGCTGTCCGTAGCAAATCCGTCAGTGAAAGGTAGTGTACGCAAACACGTGCCATGGCTCCCATGGTGGCCTGTACGGTTTTGGGATTATAAAGGTCGGCCGTGTCGGGAGAGCAGAATATATGTTCGATGCCGAACCAGTCGGCTATACGGATAATCGTACCCAGATTGCCCGGATCCTGCACGCCGTCGAGCCCGAGACAGAGTTGTTCTTTCAAGAGATGTTCCGGTGCCCCTCCGGCCGGGCGTTGACGGAATAGAGCCAACACATCCTGCGGATTCTTTTGCAAGCTGGCTTTTTGAAGCTCCTCGGCCGATACTTCTTGGATTTCACACCCTTTACGGGCGAGCGTTTCCACGGCTTCCCGTCGCGTATCCAGCCATTCCTTTCGGGCTGCGAGAAAGGCGCAGTCGAAAGCCGGTAGCAGGTCGTCTACCAGTTTATGTCCTTCGGCAACGAAGAGTTGCCACTCTTTGCGGAATTTTTTCTGTTCGAGAGAGCGGATGAGCTTGATTTTGTTTTTGCTGATCATTTCGGTTCCAATTATACTGCAAATCTAAGAAGTTATTTCGGAACCGGCAAAATAAATCAAAACCAAAAGCGGCCTGAAGATAGGCTTCGGTCCGGTGAAGCCAAATCAGAAAACTTCGTTTTCATTTGTCTTTACGTCCGTCTTACACTATCTCTTAGATAAGACAGGCTACGGTTCGGCATAACCAAACTTGAAAAAACTTTGTTTTTCGTTTGTCTCTGCACTCACCTTGCACTATCTTTGTATCCCAAATGGCACTTATGCGGAAACTTTTATACAGTATAGTCGGGGGAATCATCATGGCATTGCTGGGCGCTTGCTCAGCTACGAAGTTCATACCCGAAGGCGAATATATGCTGGAAAGCGTTTCTGTGAAGTCGACGGATAAATCGCTCGATGTCACGTCGTTGAAAGGATATATCCGTCAGCACCCTAATTCCAAGTGGTTCAGCTTGCTGAAAGTTCCTATGGGGCCGTACGCCCTGTCCGGACGGGACACGACCAAGCGAATCAACCGTTTCTTGCAACGGGTAGGGGAGGCCCCGGTAATTTTCGATACGGTGCAGGCTAACCGTTCAGGTGAGAACATGTTGGTGGCTGTGAACAATTTGGGGTACCTTCATGCCCGGGTGAATCAGAAGCGTGTAGTGAAAGGAAAGAAGGTGAGGCTGACGTACGAGATTGTGCCTGGAGAACGCTATCGGGTGAGAAACATCCGTTATCTCATAGAGGATTCTGTGGTGGAGCGTATTGTCCGCGAACATGCTGCATTGTCATCTTTACAACCCGGAATGCCTTTCGATTTGAATGTGTTGGATGGGGAGCGCAGCCGCATCAGCAGTCGTTTACAAAACAGCGGATATTATAAATTCAATAAGGAATATGTCCGGTTTGAAGCGGATACGTGTGTGGGAAACCAGAAGGTGGATCTGGATGTGGTGATACCTTTATACCGGGCATCGGCAGAAAGCGAGCCGGAACTTCACCGGCGTTATAAGATTCACTCTGTTTCCTTTTCCGGCGATGCGATGGCTTTCGATACAAGTCGTGATACTTCCCGGTTGGACAGTATGGTCTATCGCGGCTTTCCCATTTATTACAAGCATAAACTGGCTTTCCGGCCTTCGGTATTTACCAATAATAATGCGATTGAGCCGGGGCATCTGTACCGGGAACGCGATGTACAACGGACTTATAGTAACTTCGGCCAGTTGGGGGCCGTGATGTTTTCCAATATTAAAATGGTGGAGAATGATTCTTTGCCGAATATGCTGGACGGATTCGTGACCGTGCACGAGAATAAACCGCGTTCGCTGGGAGCGGAATTGGAAGGTACCAACTCGGCAGGTGATTTGGGGGCGGCCTTGCTTCTGACTTACCAGAACCGGAATCTGTTTCGAGGCTCGGAATTGTTTTCCCTGAAACTGCGTGGGGCGTTTGAAGCCATTACCGGTCTGGAAGGGTACAGCGACCAGAATTATATGGAAATCAGTGTGGAAGCCGGTCTGACATTCCCGAATTTCAAGTTGTTCCGCTTCAATGGTCGTGACCGCGGGTTGATGCGTGCCACTTCAGAGGTTTCATTATTATATGATTCCCAGAACCGTCCGGAGTTTCACCGGCGTGTTTTGACTTCAGCTCTTCGTTACCGTTGGCAAAGCCCGAACGGCTTGCTCCGCCACCGCATCGACCTGATAGACTTGAACTACGTGTTTATGCCTTGGATTTCCGAGACGTTCCGCAAGGATTATCTGGAAGACGAAACCGACCGGAATGCTATCCTGCGTTACAATTACGAAAATCTTTTCATCATGAGGCTGGGCTATAGCTTTACCTATAATTCGCAACGCAATGCCACGAGCATTGCGGATTACGGTAGCAATGCCTTGGGCATCCGTTTTAATGTGGAGTCGGCCGGAAACGTGCTGTATGGTTTCTCTAATCTCTTTGGAGCCAGTCGGAACGACCAAGGGCAATATACATTGTTCAATATAGCGTACGCGCAGTATCTGAAAGGGGATTTCGACATCAGCAAGAGTTTCCGTTTCGACGACCGTAACTCGTTGGCTTTGCATTTTGGCATAGGGGTAGCCTATCCCTACGGAAACTCCACCATCCTGCCTTACGAAAAACGGTATTTCAGCGGAGGAGCCAACAGTGTACGGGGATGGTCTGTCAGAGAATTGGGACCCGGACGTTTTACGGGGGGAGACGGACGTATCGACTTTATCAATCAGACCGGTGATATTAAATTGGATCTCAATGCGGAATACCGTACCTATTTGTTTTGGAAATTGCACGGAGCATTTTTTGTAGACGCCGGCAATATCTGGACCATTCGCGATTATGCCGAGCAGCCCGGCGGACAGTTCCGTATGCGGAGTTTCTGGCGGGAGATAGCCGTGTCTTACGGATTGGGATTCCGTTTGAATTTCGATTATTTCATCTTACGTCTGGACGGAGGTATGAAAGCCATTCATCCGGCGTATGATGATGTCCGTCACCATTATCCGATTATTCATCCGGACTTTAAGCGGGATTTTACTTTGCATTTTGCAGTGGGCCTTCCATTCTGACAAGCCACCGGCGGCCTTCCTTCCGTAAAGGGATGAGATATGCGGCCTCCGGAACGATGCGCCCTCTTTGCTGTTCCAGCGAATCGGCGGCAAGTGCTTGGCAAACGACGCAACGTACGAGTGCCGTACTGTCATTGATTTGTTGGCATTCCGTTGAACTTATGTATGCTCCTTCCGGGGCAGACCGTACGGCTTCGAGGTCGTGTTCGGTGATGTTCGATGCGCGGAAAGCTATCCATTTGCGGGAATCTTCAGTGCAATTCCCGTATGCTTCATCGAAACGCAGATTGAAATAATCTTCCGCAAATTCCTTAGCCCTGCTATTTGCTTGTTCCTCTTCTTCGCTCGTACATCCGGCTGCTCCTAATCCTGTAAGCAGGCATAAAACCAGAGGCCATCTTTTCTTTTTCGTCATTTTTTAATGTTTTTACGTCTTTCGGTTAAGAACCGTTTGACCTCATCGTTTGATTTCGTATTTTCACAGCGCAAATATATGTCTTTTCCTGGCGATGTCCAATGAAAAGGAAAAACATTTTTGAAGAATCCTAACTATTTAATCACAATAAATCACTATGAGATTACAGAATTTGTTTTTGGGGATGTTCTTATGGGGAGCGGCTATTCATCCGGTTTTCTCCGCTGCGTCTCCGGTGCTTCAGGCGAAGTTGCATCCGGCTGTGTATAAATCTTCTTCAGGTCCGGTCCGCCGGGTGGCTGTGACGGTAGGTTATGACGGGCAGGTCACAGAGGCGGAATTGGCGTTAGGCAGGCAGGTGCGGCATGTCCGCTTGGAAGAAGGAGAAAATCATTTCGTATTCGATATTCCAGACGCAGGCGCAGACCATACGTTGCCGTTGTCTTTACGTGCCGGACAGGTGTCTTTGGTTTCGGATGAAGTAAAAGTACCGGTAGCCCGGCATTGGCAGATGAATCTGGTGCAACATACACATACGGACATCGGTTATACCCGTTCGCAAATGGAGATTCTGGCAGAACATTTGCGTTATATAGATTATGCATTGGATTATTGCGATGCCACTGACCATTATCCGGATGCCGCGCGGTTCCGATGGACTTGCGAGGTAGCTTGGCCTGTGAAAGAATATTTGAAAAACCGTCCGGCTTCCCAGGTCGAACGTTTGAAACGCAGGGTGAAAGAGGGGCGGATAGAGTTGGGGGCCATGTACCTGAATTTTGACGAGTTGCCGGACGAACAAACCTTGGCGGCATCCTTGGTTCCGTTAAAGCTATTCCGGGACGAAGGGTTACGGACGGAGTTGGCCGTGCAAGACGATGTAAACGGAATAGCCTGGTGTTTCAGTGAATATTTTGCCGACGCGGGAGTGAAGTACCTGAATATGGGGACGCACGGGCATCGGGCCTTGATATGCTTCGACAAGCCCACAGTATTCTGGTGGGAGTCGCCATCGGGGAAGAAAATCCTGGCTTATCGTGCGGAACATTACCATCTGGGAAATTACTGGGGCGTGCACAACCCTGATGATTTCACAAAGTTCGAGCAATGCGTGTGGGATTATCTGGGGCAACTGGAAGCTAAGGGATACCCGTACGACATTTGTGCCATTCAGCATTCCGGGTATCTGACCGACAACGCTCCTCCTTCCACACGGAGTTGCGAGATGGTGAAACGTTGGAATGAAAAGTATGAATGGCCTAAATTGCGTACGGCAGTCGCTACGGACTTTATCAAGACCGTGGAGCGGGATTATGCCGGGCAGATACCTGTCATTCGGGGAGCGTGGCCGGACTGGTGGACGGATGGTTTTGCTTCCGGAGCACGCGAAGCGGCTGTTTCCCGTGCCACCCATTCCCATGCGATTGCCGGGCAAGGCGGCTTGGCCTTGGCGAAGTTGGCCGGAGCCGAGTTGCCTCAGGGGGTGATGGGGAAGGTGAGTGACATGAACGAAGCCCTGCTTTTCTATGATGAGCATACGTTCGGGTATTGTGAGAGTGTGCGCGACCCGTATGGCCGGGAGACATGGGAGCAACGCTCGTTGAAACAGTCGTATGCGTGGGAGGCTTACCGGCATGCCGGGTTGCTGGGCGAAACGGTGATGGGACTGTTGCAGTCTTTCGTCCCGAAGACGGATGTGCCTTCCGTAGCGGTGTTCAATACATTGAACTGGAGTTATAGCGGAATAGCCAAGGTGTATATCGACCATCAGCTTTTGCCGCGCGACAAAGTTTTTGAAATTACGGATGCGTCGGGGCGCAGCGTTCCTGCCCAGGCTGGCGAGAGCCGTTCGGACGGGACGTATTGGTATATTTATGTCCGGGACGTGCCGGCTTTGGGCTTCGCCCGGTATCGCATAGACGTGAAGGACGAGCCGCGGCCGTCCGGAGCGTCCGCAGGAAGTTTGTCCGGTACGCATGTAGAGAATGAGTGGTATGGTCTTGATTTCAATCTGCAACGGGGCACCATTTCCCGGCTTTACGATAAAGACCTGCAACGGCAGTTGTTGACGGAGAGTGCGGAATGGGAGTTGGGAGAATTCATTTATGAGACGATAGACGACCGGGGTGCTTTGGAGCGATATACGTACCCGCGCTTTACGCGCAGGCATCCGGAGAAAATGCGTTTCGAGGCTTACGAGGAAGGGGCTATATGGGATACTTACCGTTTCAAGGGAGAGACGGCAGCCGGGATGGGGCATGATAATCTGACGGTGGAGTATCATATATATAAGGTAGAGAAAAAGATAGAAGTGGTTTACAGTTTGCGTAAAAAAACAGAGACGGAACCGGAAGCCGTATACGTGTCTTTCCCGTACCAGATAGAGGACGGCAGAATCTTTCTGGACGTGCCCGGCGGAAATATCGAAGCTGGGGTAGACCAGATTCCCGGTTCGTCGAATGATTGGTACACCGTGCAGAATTTTGCGGCGGCACGCAGTTCGGACGTTCAGGTTGTAATGGGAAGCCCTGAAATCCCCCTGATGCAGTTCGGTGCCATCAATACCGGACGCTATCAGGCCGGAGCCGTGCCCCAGACCACCAATATGTATTCCTGGCCGATGAATAACTATTGGACGACCAATTTTAACGCAGACCAGACCGGAGGTTTGCAGTGGAGTTATTTCATCACTTCGTCGGCGGACACGACAGCCGGATTTGCCACGCGCTTTGCATGGGAAAACCGGATTCCTTTCCTGGCCCGGGTACTTCAGGCCGGCGACCGTGAGGAGAAGGATGCACCTTCTTGCGGCACCTTTCTCACACTTCGCCCGGATAACCTTTTGCTGGTCAACATGGCTCCTGTGGAGGGAGAACGTGCCGTGATGCTGCATTTGCGTGAAACGGACGGGCGGCCGGCAGCGTTTGCTGTGACTTCCGATGAGGTGAAGATACGGAAGGTGACGGTTTGCGACGTGACGGGAAGGCCTGTCGGCGGGAGGGACGAAGCGGAATTTAACCCGTGGGAGAGCAAATTCATTAAATTGAGTTGGTAAGGCAGAAGGGCAGGAAAGAAATATTTGCCCGTTCTTTCATGTTTTCGTATATTTGCATAAACAAAAATACGGATATGCTGAAGTTTATTTGTCTGGGGAGCGGCAGTAGCGGAAACAGCTACTTCCTCTTCTCAGAAAATTATGGAATATTGATTGATGCCGGAATTGGGATACGAACACTGAAAAAACATTTTCATACTTACGGGCTTTCCTTGAAACAAATAAAGGCCGTGTTGATTACGCATGACCATGCAGACCACATCAAAGCTGTCGGGAGCTTGGCGAATGAGTATGGGCTTCCGGTCTATGCCACCGAACTTGTACACGACGGAATCAAGCGTAATTATTGTGCAAATCCGAAATTGAAAGCAGAAAACATACATTTCTTGGAGAAGGGGCAGACCTTGAAGCTGGACCGTTTTGAAATTACGCCTTTCGATGTGCCTCATGACAGTACGGACAATGTGGGCTATAGCGTGCAATACGGAGAAGTCAACTTCTGCCTCATTACGGATGCCGGACACGTGACAGAACAGTTCGGCGGCTACATCGCCCGGGCGAATTATCTGGTACTGGAGGCCAACCATGACGAAGACATGCTGATGATGGGGCCGTATCCGGCTTATCTGAAAGGACGGATTAGCGGCGATTATGGACATTTGAGCAATAAGGCTGCGGCGCAACTGCTGGCAGAGTATATTACGGACAGGCTTCGGCATGTATGGTTGTGTCATATCAGCGAAGAGAACAATCATCCGGAACTGGCGCGAAAAACGGTCGATACCTGTCTCCGTTCCGTAGGGATTGTCGCAGGAAAGGACTTTGAACTGGAAGTATTGAAGCGCCGTATTCCTTCCGAAATTTACGAATTGGAAAAAAAATGAGAAAAAGAGGGGTGAAAGTTTGGAGGGTTAAATAAAAAGCCCTACCTTTGCACTCGCAAAATCAAAGATGATGCGTCCTTAGCTCAGTTGGTAGAGCAATTGACTCTTAATCAATGGGTCCAGGGTTCGAATCCCTGAGGGCGTACTTCCAAATTTGTTTGCGTCCTTAGCTCAGTTGGTAGAGCAATTGACTCTTAATCAATGGGTCCAGGGTTCGAATCCCTGAGGGCGTACAGAAGGCAACCTTAGGGTTGCCTTTTTTGTTGACGAACGTCCGGTTTGTCAAACTGTCAAACTGTTAAAATGTACATAGAAGAAGGAAACGGGTACCATATTGTCAAGCGGGACGTTTTGCTTCCCCTCGGCCTATTCAGTGAATCCGTCCGTTGCCGGCCGCACGTGCTGTCATATCGTTCACGGGAATCTCCATTAAATTTCTACCGCACTATTTTATAGGCTGATTTGTTGCTCATTTTATGTTGAAATGCTATCTTTGCATGAATTTCGAACAAATAAAAACAAAAAAGAAAAGACATGCCTAAAATATCCGTTCGCGGTCAGGAAATGCCGGAGTCGCCGATTCGCAAGTTGGCTCCGTTGGCCTTCGAGGCTAAAAATAGAGGGATACATGTGTACCATTTGAATATCGGCCAGCCTGATTTGCCGACTCCGCGAGCGGCCATAGATGCCATCCGTCACATAGACCGGACGGTTTTGGAATACAGCCCGAGCCAGGGATATTTGAGTTACCGGGAAAAGTTGGTGGGATATTATGCCAAATATCATATCAATCTTACGGCGGACGACATCATCATCACGTCGGGAGGTTCGGAGGCTGTGCTGTTCGCTTTTCTGTCCTGCCTGAATCCGGGCGACGAAATCATCGTTCCCGAACCGGCATACGCCAATTACATGGCATTTGCCATTTCGGCGGGAGCGGTCATCCGTACGATATCCACTACGATAGAAGAGGGATTTTCGTTGCCGAAGGTCGAGAAGTTCGAGGAGCTGATTAACGAACGTACGCGGGCCATTCTGATTTGCAATCCGAACAACCCCACGGGATACCTCTATACGCGCCGTGAGATGAACCAGATTCGCGACTTGGTGAAGAAGTACGATTTGTATCTTTTTTCGGATGAAGTGTACCGCGAGTTTATCTATACCGGTTCTCCGTACATCTCGGCGTGCCATTTGGAGGGGATAGAAAACAATGTGGTGCTGATAGATTCCGTGTCCAAGCGGTATAGCGAGTGCGGCATACGTATCGGTGCGTTGATTACGAAGAATGTAGAGGTCCGCAAAGCCGTGATGAAATTTTGCCAGGCTCGTTTAAGCCCTCCCTTGATCGGACAGATTGCGGCGGAGGCTTCGCTCGACGAGCCGGAAGAGTACGGACGCGAGGTGTATGACGAATATGTGGAGCGGCGCAAATGTCTGATTGACGGGCTGAACCGTATCCCCGGCGTGTATTCTCCCATCCCCATGGGAGCTTTCTATACGGTGGCCAAGCTCCCGGTGGACGATGCGGAGGAGTTTTGTGCCTGGTGCTTGAAGGACTTTGATTATGAGGGGGAGACGGTGATGATGGCTCCGGCCGCAGGATTCTACACTACGCCCGGTTCGGGTAAGAACGAGGTGCGCATAGCTTACGTGTTGAAGAAAGAAGATCTGATACGTGCCCTTTTCGTGTTGCGCAAAGCATTGGAGGCATATCCCGGCCGTGTGGCGGAATAAGACGGCAAGAGGAATGAATTTCAATCTGTTTATAGCCCGAAAGCTGTTCCGTGAGCACGGCGATGTGAAAAAAGTATCGCGTCCGGCCATATTGATAGCTACGTCCGGAGTGGCTGTGGGTTTGGCCGTGATGATTATTTCGGTGTGCGTGGTGCTGGGCTTCAAACAGGAAATCAGTTCGAAAGTCGTCGGATTCGGTTCTCATATACAGATTCAAAACTATGCGTCGGTCACGACAAATTCCCCGCAGCCTATTGCGGTGCCCCCTGCTTTGATGAAGGAGGTCGGGGACGTGGAAGGGGTGGCACATGTGCAGCGTTTCTGCAATAAGGAGGGAATACTCAAGACGGATGCCGATTTCAAAGGTATTCTTTTGCATGGCGTGGGGGCGGAATTCGATGCGTCTTTCCTGAAAGCCCACATGGAAGAGGGGGAACTGCCGTCTTTTTCCGATACGGTGGCTTCCAACCGGATCGTCATATCCCGGCAGATAGCCGATGAATTGCATTTGGAAGTCGGCTCTAAGGTCTTTGCCTATTTCTTCGAGAACTCCGTGCGTACCCGTCGTTTTACGGTGTCGGGTATTTATTGTACGCATTTGACGGAGTTCGACAAAGCTTTGGTCTTTACGGACCTTTATACTTGCAACCGTTTGAATGCGTGGGCTCCGGATCAGTATAGCGGAATAGAAATCTCAGTAAAGGACTTGAACCGTGTGGACGAAGTCTCCGGTGCATTGATTAAGCTGGTAAACCGAAAGACAGACGCTTACGGCGGTTCGTATGTGACAATGACGATACAGGAACTTTATCCTCAGATATTTGCATGGCTCAGCCTTTTGGACGTCAATGTGTGGGTCATTTTGGCTCTGATGGTATCTGTAGCCGGGTTTACGATGATTTCCGGTTTGCTCATTATTATATTGGAACGTACTAACTTTATTGGAATCATGAAAGCGTTAGGAGCGACCAACCGTGGTATCCGTCATATTTTCTTGTATTTTGCCGTGTTCGTCATGGGGAAAGGATTGCTTTGGGGAAATATAATAGGAATAGGCATGGTGGTTCTTCAGCATTATACAGGAGTGTTCCGTTTGGATGCGTCGATATACTATGTGGATTCGGTACCGGTCTTGTTCAATCTCGGGTATGTACTGGCTATCAATGCGGCTACTTTGGTGATATGCGTGTTGTCGCTTATCGTTCCGAGTTTCTTGGTTTCCCGTATCCATCCGGCTCGGTCTATTCGTTTTGAATAAATGTGTATTACGACGGCAATACGTTTGTGTTGCATTCTTGTGAAAAATGTTATAGGAATATAATTGTCGCAAAAGGGAAAATGCTTATCTTTGTCACAGAATCAAATATGAAGTAATCGTATGGAGCTTGTTTATTTGGGAATAGTCATATTCCTGTTTGCCCTTTCCACTTTTGATTTGTTTGTGGGGGTCAGTAATGATGCCGTGAACTTTTTAGGTTCGGCCATCGGTTCAAAAGTTGCGCGTTTCAAGACCATTCTGATAATTGCGGCAGTGGGTATCTTTGTGGGAGCCACGACGAGCGACGGCATGATGGACATTGCGCGGCATGGCATTTTTCACCCCGAGTTCTTTACTTTCGAAGAGTTGATGTGCGTCTTTTTGGCAGTGGTTGCTTCTGATGTGATTCTGCTCGATATATTCAATACATTGGGAATGCCCACCTCCACCACGGTGTCGATGGTTTTCGAGTTATTGGGTGGTAGTACGGCCTTGGCTTTGGTGAAGATGCTTCATGATTCCTCGCTTACCTACGCCGGCTTGATTAATACGGATAAAGCCTTTACGGTGATTTTGGCCATTTTCCTTTCTGTCGCCATTGCTTTTGTTTTCGGAATGTTGGTGCAATGGATTTCCCGCCTTATTTTTACTTTTCACTATACCAAGCATCTTAAATATACCATAGGTTTGTTCGGAGGGCTTTCCATTACTTCCATTGCTTATTTCTTATTGGTAAAAGGTTTCGGCAGTGCTTCGTTTATGACCTCCGATATTAAAGTTTGGATTGCTGACAACACGCATGCGATATTGATTTCTTTTATTATCGGATTTACGGTACTGATGCAAGTCCTGCATTGGTGTAGGGTCAATGTTTTCAAGATTATAGTGCTTTTTGGAACATTCTCATTAGCCATGGCCTTTGCCGGGAATGACTTGGTGAATTTCATCGGTGTGACGTTGGCCGGTTTTTCTTCTTATCAGGATTTCATGGCTACTCCGGGGGCGAATCCGGCCACTCACATGATGGGTGTGCTGAATGAACCTGCGGGAACATCTGTCTTTTTTCTTATCGGGGCCGGAGTCGTGATGACGATTGCTTTGATGACATCGAAGAAGGCGCAGAATGTGGTAAAGACTTCTGTCGACTTGTCCCGTCAGACAGCGGGCGACGAAATGTTCGGTTCTTCCCGTTTTGCCCGTCGGTTGGTGAGGAGCGTGATTAACAGCAACGAGTATGTGGTAGACCATATTCCTGCATGGATGAGGAAATGGATCAATTCACGTTTCAATCAGGATGAGGCTATTATTCCGAATGGTGCGGCGTTCGATTTGGTACGCGCTTCTGTGAATTTGGTGTTGGCCGGCTTGTTGATCGTAGTGGGTACGTCTCTGAAACTTCCGTTGTCTACCACATACGTGGCGTTTATGGTGGGCATGGGTTCGTCGTTGGCCGACCGTGCATGGGGACGCGAGAGTGCCGTGTTCCGCGTGACCGGTGTGATTTCTGTGATTGGCGGATGGTTTATGACGGCCGGTGCGGCTTTCTTCCTGTGTTTCATCGTGACGTTGTTTGTACATTTCGGTGGAGTGGTGGCCATGGTATTGCTCATTGTTGTAGTCGTGTTCATGCTTATTCAGAATAATCGCAGTTATAAGAAGAAAATGGCGGCAGTACAGCGGGATGAGATTTTCACGGAATTGGCACAAACCAATGATAAGGATGAAGCTTGGGTATTATTGAACCGGCATATCAGTGCTTATCAGTCGAAGATGGTGAAGTATATATCGGAAGCTTATATGCAGACTACTTCCGGTTTGATTGCCGAGGATGTCAAAGTGTTGCGACGGACTTTGAACCATTTGGAGGATGAGCGGAAGAATTGGAAGGTAATCCGTCGGAAAGAACTGGTGGGATTACGTAAAATAGACCCGCTGCAAGCTGTTGAAAAAGATACATGGTTCCATTTGGCATGTAACAGTTGCGAACAGAGTTTGTACTGCCTGAAGCGTATGTGTGAGCCTTCATTGGAACATGTGGACAATAATTTCAATCCCATGCCCGAGGAATACGTGAAAGAATTCATGCCGATTCGGGAAGGGGTGGAAAGGTTGATGAATGTCATTGCCGGCATGATAGAGACGAATAATTATGATAATGCGTTGCAGGTTCGGCAGTTTGGAGACGAGATGAAAGCCCAGTTGTCCCAGCTCCGCAAGGTTCAGCAAGACCGCATACGCAAGGGGGATATGGACAATCTGAAGATTGAATATCTTTATATGAGTACTTTGCAAGAGACACAGGAAATAATCGGCCACATGCGTCATTGGGTTCGTGCATGCCGCAGATTCCAACAAGAAAAAGGTATTGTAACGGTATTGTAACACAGGTTTCATATTCGTGCAACAACTAACTTGTAATTTTGCAGTCGGAAAATAATAATTTAAAGCGGTAAGTCTGATGAATACAAATTACAGGATTCTCGTGGTGGACGATGAAGAAGATTTGTGCGACATCCTGAAGTTCAATCTGGAGAATGAAGGGTACGAAGTAGAAACGGCCAATTCAGCCGAAGAAGCACTTAAGATGGATCTGACCAAGTTCCACCTTCTGTTGTTGGACGTCATGATGGGAGAAATCTCTGGTTTTAAGATGGCCAAGATGCTCAAGCAAGTGCGGGAGACTCGTGATATACCTATTATCTTTCTTACGGCGCGTGATACGGAGAACGATGCCGTCACCGGATTCACTTTGGGGGCGGACGACTATATTTCCAAGCCCTTTTCCCTGCGCGAAGTGCAGATGAGAATCAAGGCTGTGCTTCGTCGTACGGCGCCGCAACAAGCGGTACCGGCTGCTTATATCGGTTTTAAGGAGTTGAAATTGGATCTTAACAAAAAAGAGGCCGTGCTGTGCGGCGAGGCGTTGCAGTTGACTAAGACCGAATTTGAGATTTTGCGCTTACTGTTGGAAAATGAGGGCCGTGTGTTTTCGCGGGCTGAGATACTGCGTAGGATATGGAACAACGATGCCGAGGTGCTGGATCGGACGGTAGATGTGAACATAACCCGTTTGCGTAAAAAACTCGACGGATACGGAAAGTTTGTCGTCACCCGTTTGGGTTACGGATATTGTTTCGATACCTCTGTGAAAGATTGAGATGAAAAGAAAGTCATTGTCATTCAGCCAATATCTGTTTTTTTCCGTTATCGCTATTTATTGTGTTTTCGTAGCAAGTTTCTTGTATTATCAGTATCACCGCGAGAAGACGCATAAGGTGGAGTTGTTGAATTCTACGCTGACCATGTTCAACGTGGATTTGTATGATCACATGGCTGATACGGCCTTTTCAGTGAAAGATTATGTGGCGCGCTATCGCATACGGCACCATCTTCAGAAACTGCGTGTCACGCTCGTAGACCGCCATGGAAAAGTGATTTTCGATAATGATATTTCCTCCGAACATGTGAAGGATAATCACTTGGACCGTGAGGAAATACGTGAGGCATTGGCCGCAGGGAGCGGATATTCCATCAAAAGAACCTCAGAGACCCTTGGAGAGGAATTCTTTTATTCGGCGAATTATTTTCCGGAGAAAGAATTGTTCGTACGTAGCGCATTGCCTTACGATACGGATTTGATTGCCATGTTGAATGCCGACAAGGGGTATTTATGGTTTTCATTTTTGTTATCTGCCATTTTGTTCCTCGTCTTTTATAACTTGACGGCTCGTTTAGGGGCTATGATTACTCAGCTTCGCCTTTTTGCACGTCGTGCGGATCAGGACGAGGCTGTGGATACGAATGACTTGAAGGGATTGGGAAATACCGATTTGGGGCAGATTTCACGGCATATCGTCGATATTTATACACGGTTACGCAAGGCGAAGGACGATCTTTTCCGCGAGCGTGAGAAGCTTATCACACATTTGCAGATTTCCAATGAAGGACTGGCCATTTTCAATCCGGGGAAGGATGTGGTTCTGGCTAACGGGCTTTTCATGCAGTATGTGAATCTGATATCCGATAAGAATATCGGAGGCATAGAAGAAGTCTTTCAAGTGAAGGAATTGCAGCCGCTGTTTGATTTTATAACGATGTCTCGCAAGAGTTTTACGCAGGGAGACCTTAGGCAGAAGTTGTTGGTCGTGGACAAAAACGGTTATGTGTTCAACTTGTCTGTGGCTCTTTTTGTGGATAACAGCTTTGAGATTTCCATTTCTGACATTACGAAACAAGAGGAACAAGCCCGCATGAAGCAGCAGATTACACAAAATATTGCTCATGAGTTGAAGACTCCCGTGAGCAGTATCCAAGGTTATCTGGAAACGATTCTGAATAATCCGGGACTTTCGCCGGATATGCTTAAGAAGTTTTTGGAGCGTAGCTTTGCGCAAAGCAACCGGCTGACGAACCTGTTGCAGGACATATCTACTCTGACCCGTATGACGGAGGCCGGTCAGATGATAGAGGTGACGGATGTGGATTTGGCTTCCATGATTCATAATATCGTGGCGGAACTGGCCTTGAAACTGGAGGAGAAGCAAATGACTGTGGGGATAAATGTTCCGGACAAGTTGGTGCTTCAAGGGAATTCTTCTTTGTTGTACTCCATTTTCCGTAATTTGATGGATAATGCCATTGCATACGCCGGAAACGGTACGCATGTGAACATCGTGTGTTATTCGGAAGACGAGGATGGTTATTATTTCAGTGTGAGCGACAATGGAGTAGGAGTGCCCTCCGAACATTTGGGGCGCATCTTCGAACGTTTCTACCGTGTAGACAAGGGGCGTAGCCGGAAATTAGGAGGTACGGGCCTTGGGTTGGCCATCGTAAAGAATGCCGTGCTTTTCCATGGGGGGAATATCAATGCAAAGCCTTCGGGCGGCGGGCATGGTTTGGAATTCCTTTTCACATTGAAGAAAAAGAAACTCTAAGGGGAAATTGTATTGAGTAGAGGATAAGAAAAACGGTTTGCAAATTCATTGAGTTTGCAAACCGTTTTTGTGACTCCGACAGGATTCAAACCTGTAACCTTCTGATCCGTAGTCAGATGCTCTATTCAGTTGAGCTACGGAGCCGTTCTTGTTTTGATTTCGTGTGCAAAGGTATGGCTTTTTATTTAAATCTCCAAATATTGAAGGTGTTTTTTATGATAAAATCGCTATCCTTTTCGGGGGATAGCGATTTTATCTTGTTTATTCTTGCCGTAGCAAGCATGTTAGGTTATTGAATCAAGTCGATGCTGCGTTTTACGAAGTTGCTTAAGGCTTCGCCAGTCAGCATACCGTTTTGCAGCAATGCCAAGTCGATAAGCTGATGCACCTTCTTGTTGTCCTTGCCATAACCGGCCAGTACGTCGTTTTTCTTTTGTTCTTCCGCACTGATGTCCTGATGGCATTTGTCCAATTCATCCTTTTGTGCCTGATCGATCTCTTCGGACTTTTTGCCCTCCTGCTGCTGATGGAGTACGGCCTCGCGGGCATGCAACCCTTTGAGTTCGGCTTCGATGGGTTTCAGTTGCTCCGCAGTGTGGGTTTCGCTGTCTGCCAATACCTCCTTAATCAGACGGTGGTCCGTATTCAATACCAAGGTGTACATGTCCGGCATTTCACCGTAGAAGGACATGCCCGGCTGAATATGCGCCATGTCTTTCATACGACGCATGTATTCGCTTTGGGTAATCATGACCGGCATACCGTTTTCTCCCATACCCTGTGCCTCTACGTGGAATTCCGTTTTGTCCAACTTCGGCATCTGGAAATTGAAGATGGCCGAAAGGTTGGCACTCTTTTCAGCATCCAATTCAGATTTGTTGGCATCCTCTTTCACGATAAGTCGGTCGATGATGTCGGCATCCACGCGGGTGAAACGGCTCTTTTCAAACTTGCGTTCCAACATGGAGACGATGGGAGTGTCCAGTTGCCCGTCGAGCAGCAATACGCTGTAGCCTTTGTTCTTGGCTGCTTCGATGTAGCTGTATTGGGCTTCCTTGTTCTGGGCATACAGGTAAATCAGATTACCGTCCTTGTCCGTCTGATTGTCCTTGATGAGTTGCTGGTATTCTTCGAATGTGAAGTATTTACCGTCACAATCCTTAAAGAGGGCGAAGTTCTTGGCCTTGTCGTAGAAGTCGTCCTGTGTCAGCATACCGTAGTTGATGAAGATCTTGATGTCGTCCCATTTCTGCTCGAATTCCTTACGGTCGTTCTTGAACAGGCTTTGCAGGCGGTCGCTCACTTTCTTCGTGATGTAGCTGGAAATCTTCTTCACGTTGCTGTCGCTTTGCAGGTAGCTGCGGCTGACGTTCAACGGGATGTCCGGTGAATCGATGACTCCGTGGAGCAAAGTGAGGAAGTCAGGCACGATGCCTTCCACGCTGTCCGTTACGTACACCTGGTTGCAGTACAACTGAATCTTGTTACGTTGCAGTTCGATGTTGTTCTTGATTTTGGGGAAATAGAGCACGCCCGTCAGGTTGAACGGATAGTCCACGTTCAGATGAATCCAGAACAGAGGCTCGTCGCTCATCGGGTACAGTTCGCGATAGAACTCCTTGTAGTCCTCGTCTTTCAGATCCGACGGTTTCTTGGTCCATATCGGGGTGGTGTTGTTGATGACGTTGTCCTCTTCTGTATCCACCTGCTTACCGTCTTTCCATTCCGTTTTTTTGCCGAAGGCTACAGGTACGGGCAAGAAACGGCAGTACTTGCGAAGCAACTCCTCAATCTTGTTCTTTTCCAAGAACTCTTTGCAATCGTCATCGATGTACATGATGATGTCCGTTCCGCGGTCGGCTTTTTCTGTTTCTTCTATTTCGTAGGAAGGACTTCCGTCACAGCTCCATTTTACGGCCTTTGCCCCTTCTTGGTAACTTTTGGTCACGATTTCCACTTTCTTGCTCACCATGAACGAAGAGTAGAAGCCCAAGCCGAAGTGTCCGATGATGGCATTGGCATCGTCTTTATATTTATCCAAGAAGTCATTGGCGCCGGAGAACGCGATTTGGTTGATATACTTGTCTATTTCTTCTTCTGTCATACCCAGTCCCCGGTCGCTCACCGTGATGGTACCGTTGTCCTTGTCCACTTTGACACAGACTTTCAGTTCGCCCGTTTCGCCCTTGAAGTCTCCTTTGTTGGCCAATGTTTTCAACTTCTGCGTGGCGTCTACGGCGTTCGACACGATTTCACGGATAAAGATTTCATGATCGCTGTACAAGAACTTTTTGATGACGGGGAATATGTTCTCGGTCGTTACCCCAATGTTTCCTTTTTGCATGATATTTATTGCTTTTATTGTATGAAATTATCTTCTGTTCGGCTTTTTGAAAGCCACTGATGAAGAAACAAAAAAAGTGCCAGACGAAAACATCGTCCGGCACTTTAACATATATTTATTGTTATTCTTGGGAAAGGTCATGCGTGATCCGGAGTTTGTCTCCCTCGGCGGCATGTACGGTCAGGATTTCGCCTTCCTGTAGTTCGTCATTGATGACCAGTTCGCAGATGGCATCCTCCAGATAAGTCTGCAAGGCACGTTTCAACGGACGCGCGCCATATTGTACGTCGTATCCTTTGCGGGCAAGGAACTCCTTGGCATCCTCTTCCGTTTCCAGCGTATAGCCCATTTCCTTCACGCGCTTTACGATGGGTTTAAGCTCGATGTCCACGATACGTTTGATGGCTTCCAAGTCCAGTTGGTCGAAATTGATAATGTCATCCAGACGGTTCAGGAATTCCGGAGCGAACTGTTTGTGCAACGCCTTCTGGATGACTTCGCGGCTGTATTGCTTGTCGGCTGCCGACGTGTCCGGGCGGCTGAACCCGATGCCCTTGCCGAAATCTTTCAACTGGCGCGTTCCGCAGTTCGATGTCATGATGATGACCGTGTTCTTGAAATCCACCGTCGTGCCGTTGCTGTCCGTCAGTCGTCCTTCGTCCATCACTTGCAACAAGATGTTGAACACGTCGCTATGTGCTTTTTCCAATTCGTCGAGGAGTAGGATGGAGTAGGGCTTGCGGCGCACTTTTTCCGTCAACTGTCCGCCTTCTTCATGCCCCACGTATCCCGGAGGAGCCCCCACCATACGGCTTACGGTGTGCTTCTCCATGTATTCGCTCATGTCGATGCGTATCAGGGCGTCGGCACTGCCGAACATGTATTCGGCCAGTTTTTTAGCCAAGTACGTCTTGCCCACTCCCGTAGGGCCGAGGAACATGAACGCCCCGATGGGCTTGTTCGGGTCTTTCAGTCCCACGCGGCCGCGCTGGATGGAGCGCACCAACTTGTCGATGGCCTCGTCCTGTCCGATGACTTCCCGTTTCAGGTTGACGGCCATGTCCTTCAGCTTGTGTCCTTCTGCCTCTCCCATGCGCTGTACGGGAATGCCCGTCATCATGGATACCACTTCGGCTATCTGGTCTTCGTCCACAGTGACCCGCTCGCGGCTGAGTTTCTCCTCCCATGCCGCTTTTATACGGTTCAGTTCCTCTTGCAAATTGGCTTCTTGGTCACGGTAGTCGGCGGCCAGTTCAAAATTTTGGTTCTTTACCGCCTCGTTCTTCAAGGCATGTACGGCGTCGATGCGCTTTTCCTGTTCCTCCATTTCTTTCGATACGGGAGAGTGGGTGATGTGTATACGCGACCCGGCTTCGTCCAGGGCGTCGATGGCTTTGTCCGGGAAGCAACGGTCGGAAACGTAACGCTCCGTGAGCCGTACGCAGGCACGGATAGCCTCGGGCGTGTAGCGCACATTGTGATGGTCTTCGTAACGTTCCTTGATATTGTCCAGTATCTGTACGGTTTCCTCCGGTGTGGTCGGTTCCACCATGACTTTTTGGAAACGGCGTTCCAAAGCGCCGTCTTTTTCGATGCTTTTCCGGAATTCGTCCGTGGTCGTAGCCCCGATACACTGTATCTCTCCCCGGGCCAGCGCGGGTTTCAGCATATTGGCCGCGTCCATGCTGCCCGGTGCCGAACCGGCACCGATAATCGTATGAATCTCGTCGATGAAAAGAATCACGTCCGGATTTTTTTGCAGTTCGGTGAGGATGCTGCGGATGCGTTCTTCAAACTGCCCGCGATACTTCGTGCCGGCCACAACGGCCGCCATGTCCAAGGCTATCACGCGTTTGTCGAACAGGATGCGCGACACCTTTTTCTGCACGATGCGCAAGGCCAGTCCTTCCACGATGGCCGATTTGCCCACGCCCGGTTCACCTATTAATATAGGGTTGTTCTTTTTCCGTCGGCTCAGGATTTGCGACACGCGTTCTATTTCTTTTTCACGGCCCACCACCGGATCCAAGATGCCTTCTTGGGCGGCGCGTGTCAGGTCGGTACCGAAATTGTCCAGAACCGGCGTGTTGTTGGCCGATTTCCTTTGCGGTTGCGCCGTTTGCGTGGTGGTGTTACCCTGTTCGTTCATCGGGTTTCCCGCCGAGGATTTGTTTTCATATTCGTCCTCCTCGTCCTCGTCCGGAAAACCGAAGCCGGACTGTACGTCCGATTTCTCAGCCTTCTGGGTGAGCAGGTTCAGGATGTCTGTATAATGGATGCTGTTTTCCTCTAAGATACGGCATGCATTGTTGTCTTTTTCTTTCATAATGGCTAAAAGTATGTGTTCGGTGTCGGCCACCTGGGCCTTCAGCATGCGTGCTTCGAGCAAGCAAAGGCGCATGATTTTAGAGGCCTTCTCGTTTAAAATGATTTCATGGTTCTCGTCCGGCATTTCCTGCATGGCGAAACCTTGTATGGATTGCTCTGCGCGTAGTTTCACCGAGCGGAAGTCCAGATTGAGCAAACGGAGGATTTGGATGGCCTTGCCTTCCCCGTCCCTGATCAGCCCGAGTAATAGGTGTTCCGGAGCCACACATTCATTGTGCAGCCGTAGCGCCTCCTCCTTGCTGTAAATGAGAACTTCTGATATTTTAGGTGAAAATTGATTGTTCATGCTCTGCAAATTCCTCTGATTAATGACTCTACTGGCAAAATTAACTATATTATTGGAATTACCATACAAAACACGTGCCAAAAAAAGATTAGGGCGCATTAAGTTTTTCTAAAAATAGTAAGGTTCTTCATGCAATGAAGTATGCCTGTAGTTTTATACGTTGTCAGGAATTTGCGGCTTGCTCGTCGTGGACAAATTGGACTGGTCTATTGGGCGGTCGTGGAGGACAACTGGCGATAAAGTTTGGAGGCAGGTTTAAATTGTTGTAACTTTACGCTCGTCGGGACGGATGGTCCCGCCCCTTGGTGCAGGCCGTCACCCGACCGATGAGCTTGAACAAGAATAACGCATGACACAGTTTATTTTACACCCCCTATTCTGAATGCCTTTCCCAATTGTCCTGCCATGACCTGATGACAATCGGGTATTTCTCGCCCCATTTCTCATCCAGATTAAGAAGCTCTATTTCTGCGGTTTCTTTACTTACGGCACCATAGACATGTTTCAGGTCTTTTATGAACTCTTTTTGATGTTTGCTACCGACATACTTGACGGAATTGCGTATCTGATGGACAACGCAGAGTTGTACAATGGTATCGGGGAAGACACTTTGGATGGCATCCGGGACGCCTTTTAAACCATCAACGCAAGCTATGAGGATGTCACGAACACCGCGGTTCTGTAAATCGGTCAACACATTCAGCCAGAAGTTTGCACCCTCATTTTTAGAAATATACATACCAAGTAAGTCCTTGCGCCCTTCCTTATCTATAGCCAAGACATTATAAATTGCACGGCTGATGGCACAACCTCTGTCATCCATTACCTTGTAATGAATAGCGTCGAGCCAGACTATCGGATAAACCGGATCCAGATTCCGGGAACGCCATGCCTTTATCTCCGGAAGTACACGGTCGGTGATGGAACTGATTGTCTCGGCAGATACACGATTACTCAGATTCTCTTTCATCCAGTCGCTTATCTCACGTGTGCTGTTTCCCAAAGCATAAAGCCCGATGATACGGTCTGCAACTCCTTCGGCAAGAATGGTCTCACGCTTCTTTATAAATTGAGGCTCAAACGTGGCATTGCGGTCGCGTGGAGTGGATACGGTCACTTCACCCATGGATGTCTGTACCTGCTTCTGCATCTTACCGTTGCGACGATTGCCGCTCATACGCTCTTCTTCGGAAAGATGGGCGTCCATCTCGCCTTCGAGGGCTGCATTTAAAATACTCTCCAATAAGGGAGCAAACGCTCCATCCTTTCCCAACAAGGGCTTACCGGCTTTTAGCTGTTCGATGGCCTTGTTCTTGATACTTTCAAAATCAAATTCTTCGCTCATAAATAAACTGTGTTTGCAAAGTTAATATTTTATTCATTCCCTTTGTTGACACAGTTTAATTTACAGCCTCTTTGCCCTGCCATATGTTCTCTATATCAATTGTTTCATTTTCTGGACGAAATCCAGCTTCTATCTTGCCTATTTGTACAACAAGTGGCATTTCTGCAAGTTGACCTGCAATTACACAAACCCCCGTTGATAAAATCGGCAATGATTCAACTGAAACCTTATCTAGATATGAAATTGTATTGTTTACTTGTTGTATGTCCTTTTCATTAACAAGTCGATGTATAAAATAATTGTGTAATTGTGATATTATAGTAGAAGAAATATCAGAAGGGCGTTGACTGGCAATAGTCATGAATACTCCGAATTTTCGGCCCTCTTTAATAATTTCCTCAAAAACTTCTAGTCGATAATCCTTCCACTCTTCACTTTCACGCGTTGATTGATAAGACAATATATTATGTGCTTCATCTACTATCAAATTTAAATATTTTTGAGCTTTTCCAGCTTTTTTATGTTCATTATATAGTTTATTAGTCAGCAATAATGGGATACGTTTCTTTGTGTCGGTATTTACGTCGCTTAAATCAACAACTACAACATTAGAATCGCCCCAAAAATCACCCATACCTTTTGAAGAATTAAATATGCGAGAAATGTCTGATTCTGATTGACGAAGTTTATGAATTGCAGGAGCAATGTGCTCATTTATTGCTCTGTTTGCTAACACATCATATATCATTCGCATATACATTATACATATAAAGTTATGAATAAAACTTTCTGTAAACTCAAATTGATCTACATGCATGTATATACTTCGCGTTTCTATTTGATCCGGATGGTTTTGCAAATTGATAAATTGGTTATTTGAATCATAAAAAAAATAACAACTACTATTGTTGTGATAATGAAAATCCGCTTTTAATCCTATATCTATTCCGTTTTTGTCATATTGGGGAGGAAGTATTTCTGCTACATAATCAAGAAGCAATTCACTTTTGACTTTATCAGACATTATCAATATATTCTTGATTTGCTTTTTCAAAAAATTCCGGAACTTGTTTTCGTCCTTATTAATCTTCTTATACAAATCAATACTTCTTGCAATGAAAGGTCGTTGCGTCTTTTCGGTTGCATTAGAGAATATACTCAATAGATTAATATCCAGGAAATCATCATCTGCTAATGGAATTTTATCTCCATTATCTTTTCTTGTGTTCAATTTATATACTTTTTTGTCAGAATCCGAGATAATACTATTATGGGAAGAATACTCTCCATTAAAATCAAAAAACAAAAATTGAGCATTCTCTTTAAATGCACTATTGCCAGAATAATGAGTAAAGAGCTGTCTATAGATTTTAGCCAATGTATATGACTTGCCTGAACCTGTATTGCCGAATATTCCGATATGACTAGAAAAAAGTTTCCCAATTCCAAGATTTACAGGAACAAGTAAATCATTTGCAAGATGACCTACCTCTATAGTCTCTTTGCCGAAGCCAGCGAATGTATGAATAAGATTAAATTCTTCATTTGTTAAAAGATGACATTCATTATCTATTAATGGCAATTCGTTTACACCACGACAAAACTTTTGATTTTCTATAAAACCAATTAATTTAACAACTAAAATTCTATTGATGGAATTTTCCGCGACCAATAGCTGCTTATCATCTTGTTTGTTTTCATAAAGAAATTCCGACTCAACTTTTCCTATTATAGGCATATAGCCTTTTAATATTTTGACATATCCTCCGACGGAAACATTTTTAATTAAAGTTCCTTTATAGATAAGATGTGACGAATTTTTATTATGATCAACACGTACTTTTACTTCACGACCATCAACAGAATAAACTATACCGATCTTAAATACGGAGTTATGTATACTTATATGCTTGTTATTCATAACTTGTATGGATTGTATTATTGATGAAGTCGAATATCTTATTAATAGCCTTCAAATCTAAACGCTCAATGTCGCAAACCACGTTCTTATATTCGTCATCCATATTCATGTCTCTCAATTTTGTTGGTGTAATGATAAGAATATTGTTATTGACGCAAGTAGAATCAATACCGATATTTTTTTTGAGGTCATCTTCTTCCTCATCACAAAAAGCAAAAATAATAACTTTCAAAGTTGGATTATTTTCAGCAGAACGCCTTGTGAGTGTTGCAATATGTTCATCCGCAAATGAAAATCCTGCAACGAAAAGGACTGAATTTTCTTTTTCTAATGCGTTGGAATATAGTCGCATTAACTCGTAAAAATGGTAATCCAGTACCGTTTCTGCAAATTTTCTTTTTGTAGGATTGACTATGATAAATTTTTTATATGCAGTAATGAAAGCATCATACTCCGAAGTTTCGTATAATAATTCAAGTTCCTCTGCACCTTCTATAATTTGCTCATATGTCTTTTCTGTTTTTTCACCGTCTGAACTAGTATTAAACAGATTGACAAATCTATCATCCCCCATTTTTTTAATTTCCTCATCTACATAATAGTTCCAAAAACGTTCAAGTACAATGTGATTACCATGTTCACTCCAGTTGATAGAACCATGTATTTTAAGTAGATTAAATACTGGGATTTCAGAAGTGTGCTGAAAATGTATGCTCGTCTGCATAATGGATTTCATAAAGTTGGCTTCATCATAGATTGGATTAATACTTCCTCTAAAACCATCATTTAACTCTATTCCCATTCCATTAGCAGCGTCTTCAATCATTAAGTCTATATTTGTAGTAAATATATTCAATTGTTTTTTGAGAATGTGAGAATGCCTTTTGTTTAATAGGCTATTCCATGTAATTAGATAGTTTTGATAATTTTTCTTCGTTTCTGAATAATCAGATCCATATTTGTGATACGATCTATTTGGTGCGATAACTGAATCGTAAAATGCCTTGTATATAGAAGCTTCTGCTATTTTGTATTTAGGCTCAAAATGAGAACTCATATCATCATTTAATCGAGTGAGCAATTTCTCTATTGAGCCTAAGGTAGCGAGATATGGGCGTGATGCACCAGAACCTATTAAGAAATTGATATTTGCAGATTGAATATAATATGTTAATTCCTTGATGTTCATAATTTGACAATCCTAATTTATATTATTCATGTTTCTTATAATTCTCTACCTGCTTCAGAACTTTTTGGAAGACTTCTTCATCCCATTGAGGAGGATAATCCTCTTTGTAGAGAAGATAGGTAAGCTGGCTGGCGAGTTTGCTTTTTAGGTTGTCGTTATTTAGCCAATCGGCATAAACCGCGGTATCATCAATCAGTGTCTTGATTTTCTTTGCCAACTCAATACAACGCTCATTCGCATACTCAAAACCATGTTTGTCCCGCACCTCGACAAGTACATCGAAGAAAGCTTTCTCCTCGAAAGTGATACCCAAAACCTTGAATTTCTCGCTATCAGCTTTAAGCTCTTTCAGAATGTCCATCAACTTGTCCGACAACCCATTGATTTTGTATGAAACAATGTCACATACATCATTCACTACGTTTTGTGTTACTTCATTGGTGAATGTTAACTTGTCTCTTGTATTATAGGTATCTATTGTATCTTCAAGCATCTTCTGGAAATGTTCGGCTTGTATCTTGTTTGTCCGGCTATATGCTCTGATTGCTTTGGCTACGAGTTTGCAGAGAACTTGGAATTTAGTGAATGGCATCTTTATATCTTCCACCTCTTTGGCGAATGAGTCGCTGAAAATATTTTCTTCAACACCTTCATTTAGTACCCGTTCCACACCACTTGCAAGAATTGCTTCCTGAACCATCTGTTCCACATGCCTGTTCATGCTTTCCGTGTCGTGCTCTGTGGCAGTCATTTTGTTTACGTATGAGCATATACCCATGAAGCATTGACTCCATGCTACCTCTTTTTCTGTCAGAATACCGGCAGGGTTACAGATATTATAAGCAGAACGCAGGCGTTTGACATGTTCCTTGAAAAGTTTGAGGAAAGAAACCTCACCTTTCCGTTCAACACTGTTGGCAAGGATATGTTCAGCCGCTTCCTGAATGAACTGAAGTCGGGCAAGGTCATTATTCCCGAAAAAACGGTCAAATACCAATCCAGACAATCGCTCTTGCAAAAGTTGCAGTTCATTCCGCAATACTTCATGTGCAACCTCCAAATCTTCCTGTGGCCCAACTTCGCCACCATATTTTTTCATGGCCTTTTTCATCTCCTCGCGAATACCTATGTAGTCAATGATAAAACCACACTCTTTTGTGCCGAATTTACGATTTACACGCGAAATAGTTTGAATAAGCGTATGTTTAGATAGCGGTTTGTCATTATAGAGCATCGTCAGGCAAGGCACATCGAATCCCGTAATCCACATATCTACATTGATAGAGATATGGAAATTCGATTTTTCCGATTTGAACTCAGAATCAAGGAATTTACGATATTCTTTGTCTCCAAGCAGATTGTAAAGTTCCTTTTCGTCGTCCTTGTCTCTGGTCATAACCATATTGACAAATGCGATGTCATTCAGCTTATTCTTTTCGTCTGCTGTCAATACAAGTTCGTTCAATGCTTTCTTTTTCTCGAACCATTCGGGCTGCATCTCCCGCATGATTTTATACAACCTGAATGCTATCTTACGGTCTGCGCAAGTAATCATGGCCTTTTGCAGACGGTCTGTTGTTTCAGTTCGACGCTTGTAATCTTCTATAATGTCTTTTGCAACATGGCGCAGGACATCTTCATCACCGATAATTACCTCCATGCTTGACATGGCAGCCTTGCTCTTGGCAATATCCTCCGGCGTTGCCCCCTCATCTGCACATAGGCAATAATACTCTTCTACTTTCTCCGCTTGTTCTTTATTTAGGAACACACGAGCTAATCGAGGGTCATATTTAATAGGGACTGTGATGCCGTCATCCTCCGACTCCTTCATTGTATATTGGTCTACAACCTTTCCAAATACATGTATGGTTTCGTCAATGGGAGTTCCAGTAAAACCCACATAGGTAGCATTCGGCAACGCATCCCGCAAATATTTAGCAAATCCGTATGTAATCTTCGCTCCAATCCTATCGGCTTCTCCTTCGGTTTGTATGGACAGTTTCGATCCGAGATTGTTCTGAGAACGATGGGCTTCATCACTTAGGCAAATGACATTGGAGCGTTCTGTCAGCAATCCTGTGGTTTCTGCAAATTTCTGGATAGTCGTGATATAGACACCTCCGGTTTTACGCGTGCTCATCTCTTCTGCAAGTTCTTTCCTTGTCTCAAAGACTTTCACGGCTTCATCTTCAAGATACTGCTTCGAGCGACAGAATAGTTTTCCACTTTGTGTTTCCAAATCCTCCCGATCTACTATGATAAGAATAGTTGGACTACCCAGTTGCTTTCTGCATCGTAAAACCAGTTGGCGTGCAAGGAACAGCATGGTATAAGTTTTTCCACACCCTGTGGCTCCGAAATATGTACCACCTTTGCCATCACCTCCGACAGAACGCAAATGATTCAGGATATGCTCTCGCAGCTTGCGCGTAGCAAAGAACTGCGGATAGCGACATACGATTTCAGTCGTGTCATCTTCTTTTGTCGGATCTGGGAAATAGACATAATCCCGTAATATTTCCAATATGCGTTCCGGTGAAAGTGCTCCACGAATGAGTGTACGAAGCGTGTCCAGTCCCTTTCCTGCCTTATCCTCATTTTCAATCTTTTTCCATTCATAGAAAAATTCAAATGGCGTGTATGTCGTACCCAAAGCATTTTTTGCTCCATCACTGATTACTGCCAATGCACAATATTTCAGCAATGCCGGAATATCCCGCATATAACGTGTACAAATTTGCGTATGGGCATCGCGTATCGTGGCATTCTGCTTGGTCGGATTTTTCAATTCGATGATGCAGACGGGTATGCCATTTATAAAAAGCAGAATGTCAGGGCGACGATTCTCGCGGCCTTGTTCCATGACGAACTGATTGACACAGCGGAAAATATTATGGTCGGGATGCTCGAAGTCGATATATTCCAAGCGGAAAGGATTGTTTCTTCCATCGTTGTATGCAAAATCATAGCCGTCACGATAGAGCAAAAAAGTATTTCGAAGAGCATAATAGTCATTCTGGCCGCCTGTGTTGCGCAGATTGGCGACAACACCGTCTATCTCGGAGGTGGTCAAATTCTTATCCTTGTATTGAACGGCAAGAAAATTCCTTAAATCCTCTTCGATGAGCGGGTCGGTATATTTACGGTGGATGTCATCACCGAATGTATCTTGCCAATGTGCCTCGCGGAGAAGTTCGATAGTTGCTTCCTCGAATTGACTTTCATAATATTTCCCTTTGTTTGCCATAATCGCTACTGTTTAAGAATGTATGACATGTTGAAGCAATGCCGGACAAACTTCACGTGAAAGTCTGTCTGCTTCTTCAGCTATTTGTTTGGCTTCGTTAGCGCATTTGTAGATATTGACGATTGCACGTTGAATTTCAATGGGAGGAATTGGTACCTTACAACGTTTCATATCTTCAAATGAAAATGCTTCACGCGCACTTCCCCATGAATTGAAACGGGCATACCGATCGAATTCAGGTCGACAAAACCATAGATATAAGAATTCTGGAAGAATCCGTTTATCATTATTAATAGCAAATGTTATATATGATGATGAAACTATGTGGTTATTGCTATTTTTGTTTAGTGCCAATGTGATTTTTTCTCCATTACGAGATGTTATCGTTACATAGCAAAAAGTATTAGGCTTGAAAATTTTATATGGAGCCAATTTAACCCCATCCATATTTGCTTTGGTTTCTATAATCTTCTTCTCTATGCTAATACCTCTCACATCATCAAGACTATATGTTCCATTAGAATTTCTTTCATCGTATTCTTCAATGTACGGTCCAATCTCCTGCAAAGGATATTTATGCTTCAATTCCTGAATATAGCTTTGACAGACTTGCATAAGCGGAGCTGCCTTAGCCTCATTTTGTTCTTTGATTTCCCTAAATGCTTTCCACGCATTCACCGCTTTCTGCTGTTCGTCTGGAGATGGTAGTGGAATAAGTAATTCACTCAATTTACGCAGATTGTATTCTGCTCTTTGACTACCGAAATTATCATAATCCACATATCTGTAAAATTCACTTCGTCTGAGATAGAGAGTTAAAAACTCCGCAGATAATTTGGATTGGTATTTCTCTTTTATGTAAAATACTTGATACAGATGAGAAACAATACACATGTTTCCTGTTCTATAAGCCAAAGAACCTATATTCAATCTTGATGGATTATAGACTATATCGCCATGTCTAACAACCTTATAAGGCTTTAGATTAATGTTATCAGTGAGAGCCTTAGTCGGTTGAAACTCACCATCGCTGTTCACTCCTTCAATAAGGTCAATGCCATATTTGAGTGAAGAATTGTTTTCGCGTCTTTGGGAAATATAATCTCCCAACCTAACCCATTTTACATTACCAGCCCTCATATCACTCCTCCTTTCCGTGTTGTTCTAAGAAGAATCGTTTTTGCTGTTCTATCTCCCGGCTCAGTTCTTCTTCTGTCGGCATATAGGCCATATATTTGGCAGCAAAAAGTTGCTCACTACCGTTAAGGACAGAATATTTAGCCATCACCTTATCGGTCTCAGTGCAAAGCAATATACCTATGGTTGGATTGTCATTCTCATCTTTTACAAGGTCATCATACATCCGTATATACATGTCCAATTGTCCCACATCCGCATGTGTCAGAGGATGTGTTTTCAATTCAAACAGCACATAACGCTTGAGCTTGATGTTATAGAATACGAGGTCAATGTAAAAATCACCGGTATCCGTTGAAATATGTTTCTGCCTATCGACAAAAGCGAACCCACGTCCCAATTCCATGATAAATTGTTGCAGATGGTCTATTAAGGCTTGTTCTAACTGGCTCTCGTCATATTTGCTATCCTTGCGGAAGCCCAAAAACTCGGCAACCACCGGACTCTTTATATACTCCAATGGATCATTGGCCTCAATATCGGGAGATGGTAAAGTCAATCCTTCCCTTACACAAGCCATACGACGACCATAGTATTGTGTACCGATGTTGCGATTGAGTGTTCTCACACTCCACATCTGTTCCGATGCCTCTTTTACATACCACTCTCTGGCCTTAGGGTCTGCAACTTGTATAATCGAGCGGAAGTGCGACCAAGTCAGATTGTGAACACGCGTGTTCACAATCTCCAAATCATTGAAACACAGATAAAATTGGCGAAAGTAATCCAAATTTCGCTTGCTGAACGTATTGCCGTATTTAGGCATCAACTGTTCTGCCAATGTTTTAATCAACCGAGTACCATACTGCGCACGAGCTTCTCCATGCTGTTCTTCTTCCACTATACGACGCCCGATATGCCAATAGGTAAGTACCGCAATTTGATTGGCTGTCGTGTATGCTTGTTTACGACCTTGTTCTATGATGTTCCGAATGTCATTATAGAGTTTATCGGTTGTTATGTTATGATGTTGCAACTTATTCTTTTCCATACCCTAAAGTTTTGAAAGCGTTTACGAGTTCCGTTTCGTTTGCATCCCATCTTTTCTTCAGCGCATCAAATTTATGACTCATTTCGGAAAGAGCAGACTGATAGTCTATTTCCGTATCTCGATCTACAAACTCAATGTATCTGGAGGGTACGAGGGAATATCCCTTTTCCTGAATTTCGTCACGATGCGCAGCATAGTACAATTCCGGCTCGGCATATTCTGCAAAATTTTCGGTTTGCCAGTTGAAATATATTTGACGCACTCTGTTTATTTCCGCTTCTGCCAGACGGACATATTTTTTCTCGTATATATTACTGTTCCAAGTCCGCAAGTCGATGAACAGAATCTCACCTGCGCGGTTACGAAGTTGCCTTCCATGCCATGGTCCGCCTTTCTTGTTGTTGTTCAATATCCAAAGAGTGACGGATATATCGGTAGAATAGAACATGTTTCGTGGCAAAACGATAATAGCCTCCACTTTGTCGCTTTCGATTAGCTGTTTACGTATTTCCTGCGTATCGCTGTCATCCAAAGCTCCGTTAGCAAGTAGGAAACCCGCTATTCCACGACTGACATTCAATTTGTTAAGAATATGAAGAATCCACGCATAGTTGGCATTGCTGGTAGGAGGCACTCCATAGCCTTGCCACCGGGGATCGGTTTCAAAACCTCCGTATTCGGCATATTTCTTCAAATTGAACGGCGGATTCGCCATGATATAATCAAACTTGAGTTCCTTATGCTGGTCATCGGAGAATGTAGACACGGCTCTATCGCCCAAATGGTAGGAGATGCCTCGGATAGCCAAGTTCATCTTCGCAAGACGATAGGTTGCCGGTTCTGATTCTTGCCCATACACATTGACGGCTTTCGTATTTCCGCCGTGAGCCTCTATGAACTTTGCAGCTTGAACAAACATACCTCCAGAACCACAACAAGGGTCATAGACAGTCCCATCAAAAGGTTCAATAAGTGAGGCGATAAGCTCTACGATAGAGTGTGGCGTATAAAATTCTCCTTCCTCTTTATCTGCGTTGATGGAAAAAGCCTGCAAAAAATACTCATATACACGTCCTATAAGGTCGTGGTCATTGAATTTCTGTGGGTCTATCTTGTTTATTTCATCCACTACGCTTTTCAGAACTCCTGGTTCAAGGGCTGTTTTCGTGAAAATCTGCTGCGGAAGAGCATTCTTCAATTTAGGTTCGTTGTCGTCCAGAGTTTTTATAGCCGTATCGAAAGCGATAGCCATACCGGTAGGCGATGTGAGAATCAGCTCGTCCCAAAATGTTTCATCTGTTAGAAAAAACACTCCGTCCTGCATATATTGATTGGGACGAGACAATTGCAGTTCAATGAAATCCGTATCATTAATGCCCTGCACTTCCACTATCTCATGTCTGATTTTCTCCTTTTGCTGTTTGAACCGTTCTCCTATGAATTTCAAAAATACAAGGGTCAACAGCAAGTCGCGTTTGTCTGTCATGGCTGCACGCCCACGCAGACTGTTACGACAATTGAAAAGTATCGTTTCCAGGGTTTCTTCCTTTACCGGTTTATTCTGTTTCTTAGCCATTTTACTATTTTATCAATTCAGTATTCAACTTAAAAGCATTTGCATCAATTCCCATTTGGTAAATCTTAATATCAGGATTAAGCTTTCGTGCAACGCTTATTATTTTTGATTTCTCATCTGTATCCATATTAATTCCCAGATAAACAGACTCAAAGCACTCTCCTCCGATTTCAGAAAAAGCTCGAACCTCTTTCCAATCAATCGGTCCCTTATCATCATTTTGCCTCGGCAATAAACTCATATATGTCGGCCAAGGGTCTAAAATAAACAGTCTGACCTCTTGTTCATGTTCCCAAGCCTTTGCCTTTGTGGACAACTGATAATGGAAAAAATCTTTTGCATCCCTGAAATAATCAGGCTTCTCTACAATATCCTTATATTGTACTTCCACCACAGAACAACTAATCATGATTTTTCCATATATTCTCGAAAGAAACTTTTGGGCTTTCTCCATATCCAGACCAACACAGATGCCTTTGTGCTTGCTATAATAGCTCCACATCAAGATTGAATCATGTATTTTGGAGAGGCTACATATCCACACCTCTTCTCTGGTTCTACGAAATGGATCTCTTCTCAATTCTTCAATTATTTCCGGAGTCCATCCACCACAGGCTTCTTTCGGAACATTAGAAAAATCAATTAACGATGGGTGACAATCAAACGGGTCGTTCAACTGCGTAGCATTGGTAAATTGAAGATTACTATGATATAGCATCATCAATCCACCGTTAAAATCCAGATATTTATATAATTTGACTGCTCCCATAAATTTATTATTCCGTTCTCAACAAGTCATCCACAGTTACACCCAATACTTTGGATATTTGAATTAACGTCTCCACATTGGGTTGTGTTGTATTGGTAACCCATTTGGAGATTATGGCAGGATCTTTATCCAATTGTTCTGAGAGCCATTTATTGCTTTTATTTTTCTCTGCGAGAACGACTTTGATTCTGTTCAGTAATTTACGTTCCATGTTTATATGCCTATCCAATATGATTACAAAGGTACAAATTATCTAGGAATATATTTGATTCAAAAGGTTATATATTGTAGGAAAAGCACAAAAAAGTGATTAAAACATCAATTTTAGAAACATAAATTTATGGCGTATACTCTGTTTGGAGTAAGGAAGACCATATTTTACTCCAATATATAGGGGAGGGATTATTTTTGAATATTATAGCTTTGTGGGAACTTTACGGTATCAAATTAACGCACAAATAACACTTGACAGTTATATATCAGATAGATATAAATTGCACTTCGGTTCAAGCGTGGAACTGCAAGCCACACTTAACTTGAAGGTCGTAGGAAACCTTTGACGCAGATGTAACAATAGCAGCCCACGCTATAGCGTAAGAACCACTATGCTATCCCTTGCGTCAATTTGAAAATTTCCTACGTTTTCAAGTACAAGATAAGCATAACGCTTCTTCTTCTTTCTTATGCCTTGGATAGAGTAGCCCTCCATCCGACTACAAAAGTACAAAAAAGTTGTAATAAAAGCCTTATAATGGGCAAATTATTGTGACTTAGGAAGTTGATTTTATAATTTCATTCCTCGATTTTGTCTTTTGCTTGTTGGTAAACCTAACGCTTTCATAAATTCGTCTTTTTTTGCCTGAACCAACTAATGCGTGAAACGCCATCGATTTTAAGGTCTTCTTCGGCTGCGGTTGTGGCATCCGTCTTACGGGTTGGACTTGCGATTTTTTCTCTGCTTGTTTTGCTCGGTTTCTGTAGCGTAGATAATCGTTCAAATCTTTATGTTCGGCATAGTGTTTACTCATATCCCGAAGCCTGTCACCGAACATCTTTTTCAGATTTTCATAGTCTGTCTGTCCTGCTCGGTCGTTGTCAGGGAAACATCCGATTCGGGAATATGGGCATGAGGATGGAGAACAAGTTTGGTGGTGATTTTTATTAGTTTTCATGGAGATTTGTTTATTATGTTTGGGTTGCAACCGACAATGTTACCCTATAGCATGTGAAACCGCCCGTATACATTCTGCGCCATATGATTTTCCGTTCTGCTGCAAACGATTCTTCAATCTTCTGAGAACGATTTTCGGAGGTGCTGACTCCGTCTTACAGACTCTTCCCTGCTGAAAACGGGATAAAGGGAAAGTACGGATGTTTTCCGGATTTATATCCTTACTGTCCCACCTCCCACAAACAGTTTTTCGCCCGAAAGGGTTCGCTTCCTTCAGACCTCTTCTGTACCAACGTTTTAAGGTGAACTTTCTACCGTACAATCCTTCACCGGGATTTCACCGGAAAACGGGTTGTCCGCATGAAACTGTTTTTAACGAATTTGCAGTTGCATTGGTTTTCAACGCGTTACGGTGAAGGGCTTGACAAAGGCTTTTTCATGTCGTATATTTGCAGGTGGAAAACATAACAGAAAACACAAAGCCTATGGACTTCAAGAAAATCGCGCATGCCGCCGTCTGTCGGTGGAATGAAAAACGTCGTACGGACAAAACGTCGGATACCCATCGTACTTCCTTACCGGAGGCCGCACCCGCTGTCCGTGAGGCAGTATCCCCAAAAGCTGCCAACCTCGAGTCCGCCCTCGGCGGCTTCCTCGCCGAATGCTATGAGTTCCGCTTCAACGTGCTCACCGAAGCCACGGAATTCCGTAGCAAATCAGATAAAGAAAACGGGACCTTCCGGCCCGCCACGGAACGGGATCTGAATGCCATCTGCCTTGAGGCACACCGCCACGGCATTGACTGTTGGGACCGAGATGTAGCACGCATGGTGCATTCTACGGACGTAAGGGAATACCATCCCTTCCGGCAGTATTTCCAACGGCTCCCGGCATGGGACGGGCACGACCGGCTGCACAATCTGGCCGCCCGCGTCTCGGACAGTCCCCTGTGGATACAGGCTTTCCACCAGTGGATGCTCGGACTGGCCGCACAATGGGCCGGACTATCCGACGGGCTGCACGCACATAGCACCGCGCCCCTGCTCGTCAGCGACGAACAAGGACTAGGAAAGTCCACCTTCTGCCGCGCCCTGCTGCCACCGGAGTTGCAGGCCTACTACACCGACAGCGTGGACCTCGCGCGTCCCGACAAGGTGGAAAGGCAACTTACCGAGATGGGGCTGCTGAACCTGGACGAGTTTGACCGCATACCCGAGAAGAAACACCCGCTCCTGAAGAACCTCATGCAGCTCTCCGCCCTCAACCTGCGCAAGGCGTACCGGCGGCACAGCCAAGCCCTGCCGCGCATCGCCTCCTTCATCGGCACGTCCAACTCGCGCGAACTGCTTTCCGACCCTTCGGGAAGCCGCAGGTTCATCTGCGTGCTCGTGGAGCATCCCATCGACAGCACGGGCATCGACCATGCGCAGGTCTACGCCCAACTGAAAGCGGAATTGGAAAACGGGGAACGGTACTGGTTCAGCCACGGGGAAGAGAACGCCCTGCGGCTGCACAACGCGGCTTTCTACCGCATCTGCCCGGCCGGGGAGGTGTTGCACCGCTACTATCGTGCGGCTCAGCCGAACGAGAAGGTACGCCCGCTTTCGCTGCCCGAAATATTCGCACGGTTGCGGCGGTTGGAACCCGGAGCGATGGCAGGCGTGACGCTGCCCAAGCTGGCTCAGGCCCTCGTGGCCGCAGGGGTGCAGAAAGTGCACACGCATTACGGAAACCGATATAGGGTGGCGGAAAGGTGATAGTGGGTATATGAAAGGCGCAAATGCTGAATATTCCTTTGAAAAATAGGCTTCCGTGAGAAGGTTAAAATAGGGGCAAGTGGCTGATGCGCTTGCCCCTATTTCTGGGGATTACTTTAAAATGACCAAACATGTGCATGCCCCATGTGCCCCCATGACCAATGCCTGTTCGATATCGGCTGTTTTGGAAGGGCCGGAGATGAAAGTGCCGAAAGGGTAGGTTTGTCCGGCGAGAAGTTCATAGGCTTCTTGCATATTATGGACCAGGGAATGTCGGTCGAGGACAATGACCAAGGCTTCAGCAATGAAATAGAGTGCTTTGTGTTTTACGTTCTGAGGAATCCAGACCGCACCGTTTTCCGCTACGCCGAACGCTCCTTCTACGACCGCCACGTCAGTACCGTCCAGTTCTTGTGCCTCGGCCAATGTGTCGGGACGTATGGTAGCACAGGTGATCTCTTCCATCTGTGAAGCGATTTTGCGAGCCTCGGGAAAGTGGCTGCGAATGATGTCGTTGATGTCTTCCGCTTCCTGTAGGACGATCGCCTTGCCTCCGACAAACTGGCTGATTTCGTAGAAACGGCTTATTTTATCCGGGTAAACCGTAGCTTTTATTTCCCAATCCGGATATTCGTACCTTTGTACGGTGTTTTGGCGGATGGCTGTCAATATCTCGTCTTTACTGCTCATTTTTTATCCTCCTTTCTTTGTACTTTACCTTTTTTCCACATGCTGTTGAACGATTCCCCGGCGAATTTCGGCAGTTCGCGGCCTTTTCCCCATTCGTTCAGACGGTTATATTTGATTGCGTCTGGCATGACATTGACCATAGGAGCAGCCCAGAGGGCGGCGTTGAACAGCACGGGGCGCTCCATCAGAAATTTCATGCCGGCAGACATGAATTGCTTCTCGGTACTGGCTTTGTCGATGTCCTTCAACGTTTGCCTCCAGCGGTAGATTTGTTCTCCCAAATCCACTTTGGCCGGGCAGACATTGGAGCAAGACAGGCAGAGGGAACAGGCCGACAAGTTGTCATAGTACTTCGACGGGTCGTGAGCCATTCCCAAGTTTATTCCGATGGGGCCCGGAATGAAATAAGTATATGAATAGCCTCCGCTGTGCCGGTAAACCGGACAGGTGTTCATGCAGGCACCGCAACGGATGCAGTTCAGCGTCCGGATATGGTCGGGGTGAGAGAGAATGCGGCTTCGTCCGTTGTCTACGATAATGGTATGGTATTCACCTCCTTCGCGCGGCGTACGATAATGAGACGTGTAGGTCGTGATAGGTTGACCTGTTCCAGAACGTGCCAATAAACGGGTGAATACGCCTAAAGCTTTCATGTCCGGTACGATTTTTTCCAAACCGAAGGCCGCGATGTTCAGTTTCGGGCAGGATGTGCCCATATCGGCGTTGCCCTCGTTGGTGCACACGACGATGTCTCCCGTGGAGGCTACAGCGAAATTCGCTCCTGTCATGGCAGCTTCGGCATGCAAGAAAATATTTCGCAGGTTTTTTCGAGCCACATGCGTCAGGTAAGTCGGGTCGTAGTTGCCTTTTTCGGCATTCATCTTCTCTTCGAACAGCAGGCCTACTTGTTCGCGCTTGATATGAATGGCCGGCATGACGATATGGCTGGGTGGAAGGTGCATCAGTTGCAGGATGCGTTCACCCAAATCGGTTTCCACTACATCTATGCCTTTAGATAACAAGAACGGATCCAGTTCGCATTCTTCCGAAAGCATGGATTTACTTTTGACGAAACGGGTCACTTGATGTTCTTTAAGCAGTCCATAGATGATCTGTCGGTATTCTTCTGCGTCTTTAGCCCAATGTACGATGGCACCGTTTGCCGTGGCGTTCTTTTCAAATTCTATCAGCAGTTCCTCCAAATGGCTGTTGGAATAGAGTTTCAACTGGCATGCTTTTTCCCGAAGGTCTTCCCATTCGGGTACCTCCTTGCTCATTTTGTCTCTTTTGGCACGTACCATCCACAGGGTTTCGTTGTGCCATGCCGCCATGTCGCCGTTCCGGAGGAACTTTTCGGCAGCTTTGGAATGTAAGGTGCTCATAACTGTGACGCTAATATTTCTACAATATGAATCGTTTGGATGGGAAGTTTCTCACGGTCGATGACTCCCTGCATGTGCATCAGGCAGGAGCTGTCGGCTCCGGTAATATATTCGGCCCCGGTTTCGCTGTGGTGCCTGATTTTGTCTTTTGCCATACAGACGGATACGGCCTGTTCTTCGATTGCGAACATTCCGCCGAAACCGCAACATTCATCTACGTGGGACGGTTCGCATACTTCGATGTCTTTCACCATGAGTAGCAAATCCCGTAATTTATTATAATAAGGAATATTGCGTTCACTGGGAGAGGACAAGTGGAGTTCCCTTACGCCGTGGCAACTGTTGTGCAGGCTGACTTTATGAGGGAAGCGGGCATCCAAATGTTCCGGCTTGACGATGTCGTGGATGAACTCGCACAAATCGTATATTTTCTCCGCACTCTCGCACCGATGTCCTTTTTGTGCCAATATGTCGGGATGGTTTTGTTTGACGAAAGCCACACAACTGGCCGACGGTCCTACAATATAATCGTATGACTGGAACAAGGTTTCGAAACGTTGAGCCAGCCGTGAGGCTTCATTTTCGAATCCGGCATTGGCCATGGGTTGCCCACAACACGTTTGGTCTAAAGGGTAATCTACGTCGACTCCCAACCGGCTTAAAATTTTATATGACGCCACTCCGACCTGGGGGTATATGGCATTGATGTAGCAAGGGATAAATAAACCGACTTTCATATTTGGGTTGTTTTGAATTTGGTACAATATTAGTGTTTGGTCCGTATGCCTGCCGGTATGCGTTGGCCAATAGCTGCAAAGTTATAAAAAAGCATGGTTCTATTCTATTATTCGTGCTGCCTTTTGATTCGTAAACCGTTAATTTTTGTCTGTTTCCTTTCGTATTCTCCCAAAAAGTAGTAATTTTACGTGCTTTTTGGCAAGTGGTATTTATAATAGTAACAGATATAAATAATGTTAGACCAAGACAGAATAATAAAGGTGAACATTGAAACCGAGATGCGTAAATCGTATATCGACTATTCAATGTCCGTAATTGTATCCCGTGCTTTGCCTGATGTGCGTGACGGATTTAAACCTGTGCATCGTCGCATCCTCTATGGAATGAGGGAACTGGGTAATACGCACGACAAACCATATAAAAAATGTGCCCGTATCGTAGGAGAAGTGTTGGGTAAGTATCATCCGCATGGAGATTCTTCCGTTTATGGTGCATTAGTGCGTATGGCACAAGAATGGAGCATGCGTTATACGCTGGTGGACGGTCAGGGAAACTTCGGTTCCGTCGATGGGGATAGTGCTGCTGCCATGCGTTATACGGAGGCTCGCCTGCAGTTGATGGGCGAAGCTATGATGGATGACTTGGAAAAGGAAACCGTAGACATGATGAACAACTTCGACGATACGTTGAGGGAGCCTACGGTTATGCCGACAAAAATACCGAACTTGCTGGTAAACGGTGCCAGTGGTATCGCAGTGGGAATGGCCACTAACATCCCCACGCATAATTTAGGGGAAGTCATTGATGCTTGTGTGGCTTATATAGACAATCGGGATATTGACATCGACGGACTGATGGAGCATATCAAGGCTCCTGATTTTCCTACCGGTGGCTTTATTTACGGTATGCAAGGCGTACGCGATGCCTACGAGACGGGGCGCGGACGTGTGATTATGCGTGCCCGTGCTGAGATAGAGCCGGGAGAGAATCATGATAAGATTGTCATTACGGAGATTCCTTACGGGGTAAACAAAGCGGAGCTGATTAAACAGATTGCCGATTTGGTAAACGACAAGAAGATAGAAGGCATCAGCAATGCCAATGACGAATCCGACCGTGAAGGCATGCGTATCGTGGTGGATGTGAAACGCGACGCCAACGCAAATGTCGTATTGAACAAATTGTTTAAGATGACTCCGTTGCAGACCAGTTTCAGCGTGAATTGCATAGCGTTGGTGAAAGGGCGTCCCAAGTTGTTGTCTCTGAAGGATTGCATCTCTAACTTTGTGAACCATCGTCACGATGTGGTCATCCGTCGGACGCAGTATGATTTGCGCAAGGCGGAAGAACGTGCCCATATTTTGCAAGGTTTGATTATTGCGAGTGATAACATTGACGAAGTCGTGCATATTATTCGCAGTGCCCAGAATCCGCAGGCCGCCATCGAAGGTTTGATGAACCGTTTCGAACTGGACGAGGTACAGGCCAAAGCCATCGTAGAGATGCGTCTGCGTCAGTTGACGAACCTGATGCAGGAGCAGTTGCGTAACGAATACGATGAACTGTTGAAACAAATCGAATATTTCAAACAGATACTGAGTGATGAAGACCTTTGCATGAAAGTAATCAAGGAGGAATTGATCGAGGTTAAAGAGCAGTTCGGCGACGAACGGCGTTCGGAAATCGTATATTCGAGCGAAGAATTCAATCCTGAAGATTTTTATGCGGACGACGAGATGGTTATCACCATCAGTCACATGGGATATATCAAGCGTACGCCTTTGGCCGAGTTCCGGGCACAGGCTCGTGGCGGCGTGGGCAGCAAGGGAACGAGCACTCGCGATACGGACTTTGTGGAATACATCTATCCGGCTACGATGCACAACACGATGCTCTTCTTCACGCAGAAGGGTCGCTGTTTCTGGATGAAAGTATATGAGATACCGGAAGGTGCCAAGAACTCTAAGGGACGTGCCATTCAGAATATGTTGAATATCGACCCGGATGATGCTATCAATGTTTGCTTGCGTATCAAGAACCTGAACGATGCGGAATTCTGCCGTTCGCATTATGTGGTGTTCTGCACGAAGAACGGTATCATCAAGAAAACCTGCTTGCAGGAGTATTCCCGTCCGCGTACCAATGGGGTCAATGCCATTACGATTCGTGAAGACGACCGTGTCATCGGCGTGCGTCTGACAAATGGCGAGAATGAAATCATCATCGCCAACAGGAACGGTCGTGCCATTCGTTTCCATGAAAGCAAAGTGCGTGCCATGGGACGTACGGCTACTGGTGTGAGAGGTATGACCATCGATGAGGACGGTAGCGACGAAGTGGTAGGCATGGTATGTGTGAACGACCCGCAGACGGAAACCATCATGGTGGTCAGCGAGCAAGGCTATGGCAAACGTTCGGACATAGAGGATTATCGTGTGACGAACCGGGGTGCGAAGGGTGTGAAGACACTGAACATCACGGAGAAAACCGGTAAGTTGGTGGCTATCAAAGTCGTGACGGACGAGAACGACCTGATGATTATTAACAAGAGCGGTATAACGATACGTCTGAAAGTGGCTGATGTCCGTATTATGGGACGTGCCACGCAAGGTGTCCGTTTGATTAATCTTGAGAAGCGTAATGACCAAATCAGTAGCGTATGCAAGGTACAGACGGAGGACGAAGAAGAAGAGACGGAAATGTTGAGTGACGGTGTGGCTCCGGTGATGGATGAGTCGGAAGGCGGTTCTGAAGCATCGGTTTCAGAGTCCCGTGACGAAGAGACTGAAACGAATGAATGAGTTTAAAACTTTTAATTTATAAAGTTATGAATAAATACGTATTATCAATTGCATTGCTGGTTGCTTCAACCGGTGCTTTCGCGCAGAACAGACTGGTGAAAAAAGCTCAGGGATTGATTAACAACAATCAAATAGAGGAAGCCCAGACGTTGTTGACGGAAGCTTTGAACAGCGGAGAAACCAAAGACATGGCTTTGGCTTGGGATGTTCAGGGAGATTTGTACCAAAGGCTTTTTGCAGACGAACTGAACAAAGCGGCTGCTCACCAGCCTTTGGATACGGCAAAGTTTGCTAAAAACCTGTATGCTTGTCTGGACGCATACGAAAAATGCAACGAGTATGACGAGAAAAAGGAATATGCGGAAAAGAACAAAGGCAACTTGATGAAGTTCCGTACTTTCTTGATGTACGTCGGTCAGTTTGACTTCCAAAATCAGAATTTTGCGGGAGCTTATAAAGCATACGATGCGTGGTTGACTTATCCGCAGAATCATAAACTGGTGGCTGATGAGCCGAAGGTGTTGAACGATAGTGTATTTGACAAAAATCAGGTAGCTTATTATGCTTGTCTGGCAGCTTACCAGGGTAAAGATTTTGATAAGGTCGCTACTCATTTGGAAGAGGCATTGAAGTATGATAAAGAAGCCAAGACGGTAAAACAATTACATTTGATGACACTCTTGGAAAAGGGAGATACGGCTCAATGGGTTGATGCTTCGAAGAAGTATGCAGTGGCAGATGAGGTGATAGCCCAGAATTTGCTGGCTTATTACACCGAAAAGAAGAACGATGCGGCTTCGTTGGAGTTTGCCAACAGTCTTTTGGCGGCCGACCCGAATAATAAGATTGCCAATTATTCAAAAGGTGTAGTATTGTTCGGTCAGGAGAAATTTGAGGAAGCTCTGCCGTTCTTTGAGAAGAGTGCGGAAATAGATCCTACTTTTACGGATGCTTATTACAATGCCGGTGTATGCTGCTGTAATACAGGATATGGCATCAACGAAGCAATCGGTAAGACGAAGAACATGAAGAAAGCCGAATATGACAAGGAGATTGAAAAAGTGAAGTCTTGGTATAAGAAGGCAGAACCGTTCTTCCTAAAAGTCAAGGAACTTGAGCCTGACAATCCGCAGAGATGGGCTTCTCGTCTGAAGACGGTGTATTATATAACCGGAGAAAAGGCTAAAGAAGCAGAGATGGATACTTATCTCAAGTAAGCGGTAGGAGATAATGATAAAGTAAAAAAGAATTGGGGTGGTGTTCAATGAAAGTGTGGGCATCACCCTTTTGTTTTATATAGGATGAGTAGATTGAGTTTTTGGGCAATGGTTTGTATGTTCGGGGTTTGTTGTCAGACACTGGACGGTGCCAATGTGGTTCGTGAAGCGCGTAAAACCATAAAGAACGCCAGATATGAGGAGAACGGGGATGAGGCCAAGAAGGTAAGGGAGCGGCTGGATGCCGCAGAGAAGAGCCTGATGGATGCGCTGTCCGGCGAGAAAAAAGTAGTGAAACGTGCAGAACTGTATTATACGGCGGCATTGGTGCAGTGCAGGTTGAATGACATTGAAAACGAAAAAATCTATTTGAAACGTGCATACGATACGGTGCTTTATTATAATAGTATCTACAATGCCTATAAATATTTCGAGAAATGTGATTCCGTGGAGTTGGCTTCAGACTACAAAGGGCGTTTTAAGTTCCGTTCGTCGGCTCGTAAGAGACTGCTGGAACATCGTGCCAATTTATTGAATGGCGGACGCTTCTATTTGAGAAAGAAGAATTATACGGAAGCATTCCGATTCTTGGATTTATATTTGTCTTCGGCCGAATATCCGGCATTGAAGAGCGACTTCTTGAATCAGACGGATACGATGTATTCCCGTGTGGCCTATTGGATTATAGCCACGGGATACCATATCGGGGCTTACGAGGGCGTGATACGTTATGCTCCGACAGCTTTGCGATACCCCAAGAACCAACAGTATGTGCAGGAGTATCTTTGTAGGTCGCACTTGGCTTTGAATGATACTGCAGCTTGGGTGAAGGAATTGAAAAGGGGTATTGTGAACTTCCCTGACCATACTTATTTTTTTACCAGTTTGCAGGAGTTTCTGAATCGTAAAGGGAAATACGACGACGCGTTGTTGTTTGCAGACCGGATGATACAATACGACCCGAAGAATGCTTTGTTCTGGTATGCAAAGGCATTGGTGTACATGCGTAAAGATGACTATAAGAATTGTATAGCGAATTGTGATGTGGTTCTGACTTTGGACAGCATGAATATTGAGGCTAATTATTTTAAGGGGCTGGCTTATTGCAATATGGCCAAAGCGTCTTCCGATGCGATGAAAAAATCAGAGCTGAAAAGTGCTGCATATCGGAAATACAGAACGGAAATGATGACGTATTACGCATTGGCAGAGGAGCCTTTGGAACAGGTGCGTCGGTTGTCTCCGGATAAGGCTTCCCGTTGGGCGCCTTTGCTGTATCAAGTTTACCTGAATCAGAACAAGGGAGCGGAATTCGATGAAATGGAACGTATTATACGGGATATAAAGAAACCGGAAAAATAGATATGGAAAGACTAAAAATATATATGGCTCCTTTGCAGGGGCTTACGGAGGCTCCTTACCGCAATGCTTTTGAGAAACACTTCGGTGGAGTGGATGTGTACTACACACCTTTCATCCGTTGGGAGCACGGTGGCCTGAGAAGAAAGGATGTACGTGATTTGCATCCGGATGCAAACAAAGTAGGGCATCTTGTTCCTCAAATCATAGCGGCTTCGGCCGAAGAGGCAGAGCAGATTCTGTCTCAGGTAGTTCCCTATGGATATCAGGAGGTGGATTTAAACATGGGCTGCGCTTTTCCCATGTTGGTGAAAAAGGGAAAGGGATGCGGTCTCCTGCCTGAACCTGAACGGGTGAGAGGATTGCTACAGGTAGTGGAACGTTATCCGGACATCTCTTTTTCCGTAAAAATGCGTTTGGGATATGAGAATGCGGCAGAGTGCATGGAGCTTCTTTCTGTGTTGAATGAGACTCGTTTGTCACGGGTGGTGGTGCATGCAAGAACAGGACGGCAGCAATATAAGGGGGAATGCGACCGTGAGGCTTTTCTTCGTTTTGCCCGTGAATGTCGCCATCCGGTAGTTTATAACGGCGATGTCACGACGGTAGAGTCTCTTAGTGAATTACAGCAGGGAATGCCCTTTTTGGAAGGCGTCATGATGGGACGCGGGTTGTTGGCAGCCCCTTGGGTAGCTATCGAATACCATGAGGGCGCGGCGTGGAGCATGGAGCGAAGGATGTCCTCCTTGCGGGCGTTGCATGCGGATTTGTTGGACCATTATGTCCAGACACTCGAAGGGGGCGAGAAGCAACTGCTGACGAAGATGAAAGCTTTTTGGGAATATATATATCCCGAAGGTGACCGGAAATGCCGCAAGAAAATTCATAAGGCACAGAAAGTGGCGGATTATACACAAGCCGTCTTCCAACTTTTGAGCGGATATTAAAATAGTTATCGAAATCATTAATCTTATTTCATGAAAAGAACATTGTTTATAGGTATGTTGGGGCTTTCTGCACTGATGAGCGGTTATGCCCAACAAGGAGAGGGAGTTCGTAAAGGGCGTATAGTGCGCGAACCGTTGGTACATGACCCTGTCATGGCAAAAGAAGGGGATACATATTATCTTTATTCTACTGGACATAACGTTTCGTCTTTCTCGTCTAAAGACTTATCCGAATGGACTATCCGGCACAGTGTTTTTTCGGCTCCTCCTCAGTGGGCTGTGGATAGTATCAAGGGATATGAAGGTCATACGTGGGCACCGGATATCATTTATTATAAGGGAAATTACCATCTCTTTTATTCCTGTTCCGCTTTCGGAAAGAACACTTCTGCCATTGGCCATGCCTATCGCAGGACTTTGAGTCCGGCGTCTGACGAACCGTGGACGGATACCGGCGCGGTTATCGTGTCGCATGCCCGTGACAACTTTAATGCCATCGACCCGAACATTGTCATAGACGAGGAAGGGAACCCTTGGATGACGTTCGGCTCCTTTTGGGGAGGTATCCAGTTGGTACGGTTGACCGAGGATTTGACTTCTACTTTGAAACCGGAAAAATTGTACACAATATGCACACGCCAGTTCGAGGGGGCTTCCGACGTACCTTCGCGTTCCGTAAATTCCGTCGAGGCCCCGTTTATCTTCAAGCATGGCGGTTATTATTATTTGTTTGTGTCCTACGATTTTTGCTGTCGTGGGTTGAAGAGTGATTATAAGGTAGTGGTAGGCCGTTCCACCCGGGTGACCGGTCCTTATGTGGATAAAGACGGACGGGAACTGACGCGAGGCGGAGGAAGTCTGGTTGTAGACAGCAATGATGAGTTTGTGGCCATCGGGCATAGTGCGGCTTATCATTTCGATGGAAAAGATTATTTCATGGCCCATGGTTACAGCCGTTCGGAGGATGGAGCCAGTAAATTATTTTTTCGGGAGATGACATGGGATGAAGAGGGCTGGCCACTTGTTTCTGCGGAGTGAAGAAAGCGTTGAATCAATCTTCCTTTTGTTTTTTCGTCAGATTGCCGTGTCGCTTTTTTTTGATAAAAGATTTGGATTGTATTTCATTTTTAGTACCTTTGTGAAATTGATAAAAAAACGTATAAATATGGAGTTTAGGATAAAAGGCTGTATCGGAGCGTTAATGATGGGTTGCGTGTTCGCAGCCTGCGAGGACGATACGGACAAGGGAGGGCCTGACGTAGACCAGCCCAAAGAAGCCACTTACCTTTTATATATGGTAGGGCAGAACGATTTGAAACAGTATCTGAATGCCAACATCAGTGACATGAAAATCGGATACGGTAAATCCGATATCAATGCCAATGTGTTGGTGTATGCCGATATCAGTTCGGTGCCGACATTATATCTGATAGGGAAAGATAACAGCGGGAAAGTGCAGCAGACAACTGTGAAGACTTATCCGGATCAGTATTCGGTGGACCCGGAAGTGATGAAGGAAGTCATCAATGATGTCTTTACGCTGTATCCGGCCGAGCGAAAAGGAGTTGCGTTTTCTTCTCATGCCAACGGCAGCCTTTATACGCCAAATACGGTAAGGAAGCGTGCTTTCGGGGATGAGGAAAGTGGCTACAGCATGAATATTACGGATATACGTGAGGCTCTTGAGGGATGTCCGTATATGGATGTGATTATGTTCGACGCTTGTTTGATGGCCAATATGGAGACGGCGTATGAGCTGAAAGACCGGGCGCATTATTTCCTTGCAGCTCCCAACTCCATTCCGGCAGAGGGATTCCCTTACGACAAGGCTCTACCTCATCTGCTGAAGATGGATGCGGCCGGACTGGCACGTGCAGCTCAGGCTTATATGAAACATTTCCAGAATAACGATGTGGAGTGGGATGATTTCGTTTCCATCAGTGTTTCCGATCTTTCGCAGATGAATGCCTTGGCTTTGTATATGGATTCTTTGTTTCAGAATGAGGCGGTACAGAATCATTTGATGAAGGTGGACCGTGACGATTTACAGATGTTCGAGATGGGCTTCGAGTTATATGATTATGGGGAATGGGTGGACAGTATCGGACTTTCGAGTCCTTACGTCCCGAAAATCAGGAGTATTCTAGACGAGGCGGTGGTTTATAAGGAACATAGTGATTACAGTTCGGTAAACGATTATACCGCGATGCCGGAAATCCCGATTAAAGATGGCGCGTTTAGCGGTTTGAGTACTTATGTGCCACCGAGGGTATCTCAGCTTTTGCAACCGGGTTACGATATGTTGATGATGCGGTTTTTCACTTCTTTGAAATGGTACCGCGATGCCGGTTTCTGGCGCGTGCCGCTTTACAATATATTTGAACAGGACTCTGAAGAATAAGCCAATCCCCGCCGGATTTTCAATGTTTTGCACAAATATGCGGTTTAAGTGCAAAATTAGTTGTATCTTTGTTCCCGATAACGAAGAATATAATTTTTATTAGATTACTATTTATGGCTTATAACTTGTTAAAAGGTAAACGCGGTATTATTTTCGGTGCGCTGAATGACGCTTCTATTGCTTGGAAAGTTGCAGAACGTGCTTCGGAAGAAGGGGCGCAGATTGTGTTGACCAATACCCCGGTGGCCTGCCGTATGGGTACGATTGACGAATTGGCGAAAAAGACCAATGCAACAATAATTCCTGCCGATGCAACTTCAGTGGACGATTTGGAGAAGCTCTTTGTGCAGGCACAAGAGGTTATGGGAGGCAAAATCGACTTCGTGCTTCATTCCGTGGCCATGAGTGTGAACATGCGCAAGAAGCGTACGTATGACGATTTGGATTACGGTTTCTTGAATAAGACGTTGGATATTTCCGCCATCTCATTTCATAAAATGATTCAGACGGCCAAAAAACTGGATGCCATCAATGAAAACGGTTCTATTTTGGCGTTGAGTTATGTGGCGGCACAACGTACTTTCTTCGGCTATAACGATATGGCGGATGCAAAGTCTTTGTTGGAATCCATTGCCCGTAGTTTCGGTTATATTTATGGGCGCGAGAAAGGAGTCCGTGTCAATACGATTTCCCAGTCTCCGACTTTTACGACCGCTGGTGGTGGCATCAAGGGGTTCGATGGTTTGTATGATTTCAGCGATCGTATGTCTCCTTTGGGTAATGCCAGTGCGGATGAATGCGCGGACTATTGTGTGGTGATGTTCTCCGATTTGACGAAGAAGGTTACGATGCAGAATCTCTATCACGACGGAGGCTTCTCCAGCATGGGTATGTCTTTGCGAGGTATGACGCAATACGAGAAATCGTTTATTGATGAAAACCGTGACGAAAACGGCAAGATTATCTACGGATAAGTGGTATAGCATAGATTATTGATAGAAATACAGTCTGTTATTCGGCAAATTTTCTTATATTTGCGTCTTTGAATAACAGACTGTTTCTTTTACGGAGCAATTATCCCGAATTAAAGATTATGAGTAAGACGATTATTACAGTAGTAGGAAAGGATGCGGTAGGCATCATTGCGAAGGTTTGTACGTACTTGGCGGAGAACAAGGCAAACATTTTGGATATATCCCAAACCATTGTGCAAGAGTATTTTAATATGATGATGATAGCAGACTTGTCTAAGGTGGAAAAGCCTTTTGAAGTGTTGGCGAACGAGTTGGCCGAGATAGGTTTGTCGATGGGTGTTCAGGTGAAATGCCAACGCGAAGAGATTTTTGATAAAATGCATCGTATTTAATCCTGTGGCTAAGATATGATTAATATATATGAGGTGTTGGAGACCAACAAGATGATCGAGCAGGAGAATCTTGATGTGCGTACCATTACGATGGGTATCAACTTGTTGGATTGCGTGGATTCGGATGTGGACGCGCTTTGCCGGAAGATTTATGATAAAATCACACGTCTGGCGAAAGACTTGGTGAAAACCGGAGAGGATATTTCTAAGGAGTATGGAATCCCCATAGTGAACAAACGCGTTTCCATTACGCCTGTTTCGTTGGTGGGAGGAGCTGCTTGCCGCACGCCGGAAGATTATGTAAAGGTGGCTCATGCTTTAGACAGGGCAGCGAAAGAAGTAGGTATTAATTTCTTGGGCGGCTATTCGGCTGTCGTGTCCAAGGGGATGACCCATAGCGACGAACTGCTTATCCGTTCCATACCTCAGGCTTTGGCAGAAACGGAACGTATTTGTAGTTCGGTGAATGTAGGGTCAACGAAAACCGGAATCAATATGGATGCTGTGAGACTGATGGGCGAGATTATCTTGCAGACGGCCGAGCGGACGAAAGACAAGGATTCTTTGGGTTGTGCTAAACTGGTAGTCTTGTGCAATGCTCCGGATGATAATCCGTTCATGGCCGGTGCTTTCCACGGTGTGTCCGAGGCGGATGCCATCATCAATGTGGGGGTGAGCGGTCCGGGCGTGGTGAAACATGCGTTGAGCCAAATCAGGGGAGCCAGCTTCGAGGTGCTCTGTGAGACAATCAAACGTACGGCTTTTAAAATCACCCGTGTGGGGCAATTAGTGGCGCAAGAAGCTTCGCGGCGTTTGGGAGTGCCCTTCGGCATCATCGACTTGTCGTTAGCCCCGACTCCGGCCGTGGGGGACAGCGTGGCCGAAATATTGGAAGAAATCGGCTTGGAACGCGCTGGTGCTCCGGGAACCACGGCAGCATTGGCTTTGCTGAACGATCAGGTGAAGAAGGGAGGCGTGATGGCTTCATCATACGTGGGAGGGCTGAGCGGAGCCTTTATTCCGGTGAGTGAAGACCAAGGTATGATTGATGCCGTGGAGTGTGGCGCGTTGACTTTGGAAAAGTTGGAGGCCATGACTTGTGTTTGCTCGGTCGGGTTGGATATGATTGCCATTCCGGGCGATACGCCTGCCACGACGATTTCGGGTATCATTGCAGACGAAGCCGCAATAGGCATGGTGAACCAGAAAACGACGGCCGTGCGTATTATTCCCGTAGTGGGGAAAACGGTAGGGGATACGGTAGAGTTCGGAGGACTTTTGGGCTATGCTCCCGTGATGCCGGTCAACTCTTTCGGTTGCGGTGATTTCGTAAACCGGATAGGTCGTATTCCGGCTCCGATACACAGTTTCAAGAATTAACCGGTTTTCGTACTTTGACGGATTGAAGCCATCCTTTGTTTCCGCGACTGTGGTTTTTGCAGTCGACTTACCATAACGGTTGTTTATGGTGCGAAGGGAAACAAAGGATGGTTGTGCTTTATGGAACATGCGCTTCATGTGAATTGGTAGATATAGTTCTTGTCAAAGGCTATAAAGTCCAATAGAGAAATAAATGCTGTTTCATATCTTTGCCGCATATATATTATTGATAGTATCATGAAAATGAAGTGGAAAAGAATAATGGCTTTAGGACAAGCCTTTTCTGTAGTTGCCATTATGGAAGCCCAGGTTGTGAATCCGTTTGGAAATGCTTTGGTTCCGGATATGATTGCAGATGCCAGCATACAGGAAATCGATGGTATGTTTTATTGTTATGCCACGACGGACGGATATGGAAGAGGGTTGGAAACGTCCGGGCCTCCGGTGGTATGGAAGTCCAAGGATTTCGTGCATTGGAGTTTCGACGGGACATATTTCCCGTCGGCAGCAACTGAGAAATACTGGGCTCCCAGTAAAGTAGTCCAAGCTAATGGAAAGTATTACATTTACCCTACGATTAACGGTTATATGTATCCGGCAGTCGCCGACCATCCGGAGGGGCCGTTTAAATTGGCTCGCGGGGAAGACCGGTTTTACAAACCTTATACGGCTGCTACCCTGTTGCAGACAGAAGATCCGGGCGGTATCGATGCAGAAGTCTTTATAGATGACGACGGGCAAGCCTATGTGTTTTGGGGACGTCGGCATGTGGCCAAACTGGCAAAAGATATGATTACGGTGGACTCCGTTGTCCATGTGATTTCTACTCCTCGCAAAGAATATTCGGAAGGCCCTATATTCTTCAAACGGAAAGGTATCTATTATTATTTGTACACCATAGGGGGAGATGAGAGGTATCAATATGCTTATGTGATGAGCAAGGTTTCTCCTCTCGGGCCTTACGAATACCCGGAGCAGGATATTGTGTCGACTACAGATTACGAACAAGGTGTCTTCGGGCCGGGACATGGTTGTGTCTTCAATACAGATGAAGACCATTATTATTTTGCTTACTTGGAGTTCGGCCGCCGCAGTACCAACCGGCAAACCTATGTAAATCGCTTGGAGTTCAATGAAGACGGTACGATTCGTCCGGTGAAATTGAGTTTGGATGGAGTAGGGCCTTTGCGGAAGGTGAAGGGAAGGAAAGAAATTAAGGCTGATACGGTTTATGCATCCAGTACGGCGGCCCCCTTGTTTATCGAACCCATGAAAGACGATTTGTGTCGTCGTACGGAGTATTTTGTTCCGGCCTTTGCCGTGGATGGGGCGAACGGTTCCCGATGGATGGCTGCGGAAGGAGATAAAGACAAATGGCTTGTTGCAGATTTGGGAAGAACCCGGAAAATACGGCGCAGTGAAATTTATTTTGTACGTCCTACAGCCGGACATGCTTATCAACTTGAAGGTTCGGTGGACGGGACTACATGGAGGAAATGCGGAGGACATGACGACTTGCGGATGCAATCTCCGCATGTCGATGAACCGAAGGGGAAATATCGTTTCCTGAGAGTCAGGATTTCAGAGGGTGTTGCAGGAGTTTGGGAATGGAATATTTATTAAACGAGAATAGGAATGAGATATTTATGGTCAATCGTTTTTAGCCTTTGTCTTTGTACTGGTCTGAAAGGACAGCAGCAAAGAGAGTGGGGCAAGTGGGAAAGTTGGGGAGACCAAGGTGATGGGACGTATATGAATCCGGTCATCCCGTCAGACTATAGTGATATAGATTGTATCAGGGTCGGGGATGATTATTATGCCATATCTTCTACGTTCCAGTTTTCTCCGGGAATGACGATTTTACATTCTAAGGATCTGGTGAACTGGGAAATCTGTGGGAATGCTGTCGAAGATTTGACCCAAATCGGTGAAGAGCTGGATTGGACACGCATGAACCGTTATAACCGTGGGATATGGGCCGGGACGTTGCGTTACCATGACGGTCGTTTTTACCTCTTTTTCGGGACACCGGATGAAGGATATTTCATGACCTCTGCCGTACGTCCCGAGGGGCCGTGGGAGCCCTTGACTTCTCTTTTGTCCGAACCCGGTTGGGATGATTGTACCGCAATTTGGGACGATAAGGGAAAGGCTTACTTTGCGGGGACTCATTTTGCAGACGGTTATAAGACCTATCTTTTTAAGATGTCGGAAGACGGAAAAAGCATAGACCGGAAGTCGGCTGTGCTTATCAATGAAGGAAACGGTCGAGAGGCCAGCAAATTGATAAAGGTGAACGGATGGTATTATCTGGTTTTCAGTGAACATAAGCCGGGTGTCGGGCGTTATGTCTTGGCCAAACGGTCGAAAAAAGTGACGGGACCTTATAAAGAAGAAAGGCAATTGGCGTTGCCTTCCGTGGAAGCGATGGAACCCAACCAAGGTGGCATAGTCCAGGGGAGGGACAATAACTGGTACTTTCTGACGCATCATGGCACGGGTGATTGGAGTGGTCGTATTGTCAGCCTTTTGCCTGTCACTTGGATAGACGGTTGGCCTATATTGGGAGAGGTTTTGGGTTCAAATATAGGTACGATGAAATGGACCGGAGCGATGCCTTTTCAAGCGGATGAGAAATTAAGCATTCAGCGTAGTGATGATTTTGACGAGAGCCGGTTGCTTCCGCAATGGCAGTGGAACCACCAACCGAGGAAGGGGTTCTTTTCCTTGACTGAACGTCCGGGATGGTTGCGTCTGAAAGCTTATCGTCCGTTGGACCCCAATCAATTATTGAAAGCCGGTAATACGCTTACACAAAGGACTTTCAGAAAGCAGGATAATGTGGTCGTGGTGAAAATGGATATTTCCGGTATGGAAAACGGACAGAAAGCCGGTCTTTGCCATTTTTCTTCACCGCATTCCGCTATCGGTGTGACGAAAGAAGGAGGCATTTGCTATTTGGAATTTCGTGAAAACGGCAAGATAACGAAAGGCATGCAAGTCCCGTCAAAACATATCTGGTTCAGTAGCCAGTGGGGTTTGGACGGTAAATCCCGATATGCTTATAGTTTAGACGGGGATAATTTCTTGCCTTTCGGAACGCCCTATCAAATGGCTTGGGGAAATTATAAGGGTGACCGTATCGGCATGTATTGTTTTAACGATAATAGCGAGAGCGGTTTTGTGGATGTGGATTATTTCCATTACCGATAGGAATGGATAGAACGAAAATCCCTGCGTTCGGAGAGGACGCAGGGATTTTCGTCATAGTTTGTACAAAACGTATAGAGTTATCGTTTGACTATCGGGTTGTAAGTGAGGGCCAAAGAGTCCGTGGTACTTTCTATCAGAGGCTTCATCGTCACCGTGAAGAGGTTCTCTAAAGAGTCATACGGGAGAGTACATGTGGGAATGCCGGCTGCGTATGGAGCAATCTCGTATTGCTGATAGATGAATTCTACTCCGTTGGGTCTGCATACCGGAGCAGTCTCCGGAAGCGGAAAAGTATAACGTGCATTCTCATCCAATAGCCTTTCATAAAGTTCTTCATCGCTGTTTACTTTGAAGAATTTACTTTTCAATCCATTCTTTATCATGCCGCGCAACTTTTCTTTGCCGTTTGCCGTGAACATGTCCCAACCGAATTTACGACCGTCCGATTTACGGAATACACCGCCGCTCAGACTTTCACCGCCGTGTGCTCCACCGGAATATTCATATATTTCAGAGGTATATGTGATGAACTTTTCTGTTTCAAACGCCTTTTTGAATTGTACGTAATAGGCAGATACATCCATGGCCGTGTTTTCTCCTATTTCAGCAATGTCACGTTTCACCTGTTCCGCACGTTCTGTACCATAGTATTCCAGTAGTTTCTTACCGTCATCCAAACTTCCGGTGTAGGTGCCACCGAGCTGTTCATTCATCCATTCCCGTATGTTCTGTGTCACGACACTGGAGTTATCCGTCGGATAAGCGGCAGCCAACTTACATCCTTCAGATGAAGGCTTTTCCTCCCATGTGATATCTTCCGTTTTTATGGCACGACTTTGGTCTGTTCCATTTTTTTTCTCCAGATGGCAGGAAGCCATTCCCAAGGCAAGAGCTAAAAGAGCAGCACTAAAGCTGCCGTATTTAAAACATAAACTACGCTTTTTCATATTGCTTTGATTTTATAAATGATTATATAACCAAAGTTACGCCTTTATTTCAAACCTAAGCAGTTTTTTCCAATAAAAACTGTTAATCTTTTGCCTAGCCCCTGTTTCCATACAAACAGTCGGATGGTTTCAGCTTGTTTTTCCTTTACTTTTGTAGAGAAATAAAAATAGGAGGCGTATGAAGCAACAGAATAAGATTATAGTGGTAGGGGCAACTTCCGGTTTGGGGCGTATGTTGGCTGAACGCTATATTCGTGACGGACATGTGGTAGGTATCGTCGGTCGGCGTGGAGATAAGCTGGCAGAAGTGGCCAAAGGTCATTCCGAAGTACATTGTTTAAAGGCGGATGTGACGGATATCAGCCAAATAGCAGTGCATTTGTCTGCTTTGGCCGGTGAGATGGGAGGTTTGGATTTACTGGTCTTGTGTTCCGGAGTGGGACGAATGAATCCGGATTTGGATTACGGACTGGAGTTACCCACAGTCGATACCAACGTGCGTGGTTGGACGGCAGTGACGGACTGGGCTTTCTCGTTTTTTATGCAACAAGGATATGGACACATGGCTGCCATTTCGTCGGTAGCCGGCATCCGTGGTTTGGCTCCGGCTCCTGCTTATTCCGCTTCCAAGGCCTACCAGATCCACTATTTGGAAGCGTTGCGCCAACGTGCACGCATTTCCCGCAAGAGGGTTTGCGTGACGGATGTTCGTCCCGGATTCGTCCGTACGCCTTTGCTTTCCCATCCCGAGAATTTGTTTTGGGTGGATGAACCGGAAAAGGCGGTGAGGGCCATCTACAGGGCCATAAGCGCACGGAAAAAGAAAGCCGTGATTACCCGGCGTTGGGCGTTTCTTGCCCCTTGGATGCGGATTGCACCGGAGTGGTTGGTGGCGAAGATATTAGGAAAAGCCTGAGTCTTCCGGATAAAAAACTTCCCGGTCGAAACTGGTTTAGAGTCGGCCGGGATGTGCTTTTGCCCTTGTCTTTGGAGTGCCTTAGAAAGAGACCCGTTTTACGCTTTTGTCTGCAAACGTGATGTCTACGGCATTCAGGTCTTCAGATACTTTTACGTCCTTTACGGGGGACAGTTCTTTCTTCGTGAAGCCTTTTTTACCTTTCTTCCAAAGCATCAAGGTGACGAATATCTTTTCTTTTTCCACGTTGCTTTCAGTCATGATGAGTCCACATTTGTGGCTCACCGGATGCAGCCCTTCCGGATAGCTGGCTGTAACCGTTTCCCATCCTTGGAGCGGAACCAAAGCCAGACGGTATGCCCCGTTATGCAGTATTACGGCATCTTTTACTTTGGAAGACTTCTCTTCCTCAACGGGATTGCCGTTGATTTCCGGTAAGGTGTAATGTCCCAAACGGACTTTGGTGGCTGCCGGAGTGACGACCTTGTCTACCCGCAAGACACCGTTGGGCAGGGGAATGTCCGCCAGTTTGTACCGGATGTCACGGTTGGTTTCCAATTCGGCATCGCGTCGGTAGATGCCGTTTTCAAAACTTTGGAACGTGTAGAGACGGAGTACCTCCCATTGGTTCTTGCCGTTCAGGGTGGCGTAATTCATGGAAACCTCTCCGTTAGTCCCGTCGGCCATCCAAGGGAATTCCGTGTGGTAGGCCAACTTGTTATAGTTTTCGGAACTGCGGAACTTTTGCCAGTCGTTGGCTACCGTTTCATGGCACCACGAACGCATTTCCGCCCCTCCGCAATTCGGATAGTCGGTGATGAGCAGGTTCGTTGCGGGTTGGAATTTGTTGTACACATGGTCTTTTTTGAAATCCTTTTCCCACGGCCCGTTATTCTCCACAGCGGTCCAGAACGGATTGTCGGCAGGGAGGAGCAGGCTCAGGAACGCCTTTCCGCACCAGTATACACTGCCTCGGCAACTGTAAATCTGCACAGCCGGTGCGAAGGTTCCGTAGAATCCCAGCGTCGGCACATTGTCTTCCAGAAAATCGGGGTTCTGCAAAAATTGCAGCAGGGTGGCGGAAGCGATGCGGCGCATCCATCCGTAATTGATGTCCGGGGCTTTTTCATATCCTAACAACGCGAGCGGCACGACGGCACCGAAGCGGTAAGGGATGCTCCGTCCCCACATGTTCATTTTGCCTTCCGCACTGAACATATAAGGATAATTGTCCGCCAAGTCATGTTGGTTTTTCATGAACTGCGCGGCATATTCCGGATAGAAGTGCCCGTACATTTGCGCCCAAATGGGGCCGTACATCTGGAATGCCCACATGCTGTAATAGTCGTATGCCGGCGCATCGTTATACCAGCCTTCTCCGCGATAGAGCTTGAGAATCTTTTCCAGGTTTTCTTTCATGCGTTGGTCGTTGACGGCATAACCTTGTTCCTTGAAGAAGCTGATGACGAAAACGTTGAAGAACATCCAGTTCGACCCTATGGTCGGACCGTTGCCGTAACTTAGCATCGTGGCGGCCAGTTGGTCTTTCTGCTCTTGCGTGAGCGGTTCCCAAAGGATGTCCTTGGCCACGGACAATGATATGGCCAAAGCGCCGAATTCCACCAGTATCTGGCTCGGCCCCCCCTTACGGTGAGGGATGAAGCTCGGACTGTCCGGACGGATGAGGTTCAGAAGTTGGTGGCGGTAGTAGTCCGCCACTTTTATCCCGTTTAAAGTGAGTTCCGGCTTTTCCCGGAGCAGGGGAGCGGCTACGAACAGCGTGCGGCAGAATCCTTCCAGTTTGGCCGTGGGCACTTGTCCTTCATTATTAGGATAAGTCTTGTCGAGCTGTTTGGGGAAATACATCGGGTCGTCCAATGTGCGGATGTAAGTGAAGGCCCCGCTTAACAAGTATTCGGCTGCGTCAATCCAGCTTTGACGCGTCATGCCGGTGTAAGGACTGAGTTTGTAGTCGGGACTGGGGATGGTAAATGTTTGCTGGATAGTATGCGTCGGAGTGGCGACTTGTCCCATGGCGTTGAGCGGCCCTGCCAATGCGGCGGCCAGAATCACGGTTTTTAAATATTGCTTTTTCATTCAGGTTTTGTTTGATTGGTTTTTCTGTCCGGTCAAAGGTACAAAAAACTTTGCTTTCGATTCCCATGAAGATTGAAAATGTTTCTTGAAAAGATAAAATATGTTATATAACATGTTTTTTAGAGCAAAAAAATTGCAGAACCGCCAAAAGGTTGTACCTTTGTACTGTGTTTTTCATAGTATTAGATTTAAGGTTAACAAAGATTGGGCTCAGCGGAGCCCTTTTTTTATGTCCTGTCGGGAGGAAGATATGGAAGTTACTATGAAAAAATAAAAGGAAAAGCCCTCTTTTTGCGATAGTTTTTTATAACTTTGTCCCCGTCATGATTAAAACACAAATGAAAATGTATTTGCATGAAGAATTAGAAACTTTGACGCGGACGGAAATCGAGGCGTTGCAATTCGAGCGTTTGCTCCGTACGGTTCGTCGTTGTATGAAATCTCCTTTTTATCAGAAACGGTTTGCCGAGGCTCATTTGTCTCCTGAAGACATACGTTCGTTGGACGACTTGCGTAAGATTCCTTTTACTACGAAACAGGATTTGCGTGACAATTACCCGTTCGGGCTTGCTGCGGTGCCGATGAGCGAAGTGGTTCGCCTGCATTCTTCCAGTGGTACGACGGGCACTCCTACGGTCATCCTGCACACGCAGAAGGATTTGGATGAGTGGGCCAATGCCGTGGCGCGTTGCTTGTACATGGTCGGCCTGAGGCGGGGCGATGTCTTTCAGAACTCGTCGGGGTATGGCATGTTTACGGGCGGACTGGGCTTCCAATACGGAGCCGAACGTCTCGGCATGCTGACGGTGCCGGCGGCTGCGGGCAACACCAAGCGGCAGATTAAGTTCATTACGGATTTCGGTACGACGGCCTTGCATGCCATCCCCAGTTACGCCAGCCGTATCCATGAGGTGATGGAGGAAATGGGGATAGACCCTGTGCGCGACACGAAGCTCCGTACTTTGGTCATCGGGGCGGAACCGCATTCGGAGGAACAAAGGCGCAAAATCGAGAAGATGCTGGGCGTGAAAGCTTATAACTCATTCGGCATGTCCGAGATGTGTGGGCCGGGTGTGGCCTTCGAGTGCACGGAACAGAACGGGATGCACATTTGGGAAGATTATTATATCGTGGAGATTGTGGATCCGCAGACGTTGGAACCCGTGCCCGACGGCGAGGTGGGCGAACTGGTGCTGACCACCATCAACCGCGAAGCCATGCCGTTGTTGCGCTACCGCACCCGCGATTTGACCCGTATTTTGCCGGGCGACTGTCCGTGCGGACGTCACCACAAGCGGCTCGACCGCATGAAGGGACGGAGCGACGACATGATGATTCTGAAAGGGGTCAACATCTTCCCCATTCAGATTGAGACGATATTGATGCAGTTTGAAGAACTCGGGACGGACTATTTGATAACCCTGACCAACGAAGAGGCCAACGACTTGATGACGGTGGAAGTGGAGTTGAAGGAATTCAGCGACGACTATCCGCGCTTGCAGGCGCTGACCCGTGAAATCACACGCCAACTGAAGGATGAAATCCTTTTGACGCCCGTGGTGAGACTGGTACCCAAGGGGACTTTGCCCAAACAGGAAGGCAAGGCCGTAAGGGTAAGGGATTTACGTAGAACGTTGATATAAAAATGAAAAATATGACAGTACATCAAATATCTATTTTTGTAGAAAACAAGTCGGGTACGTTGTTGCGCGTGTTGGATTTGTTCAAAGAAGCCGGTGTCCAGTTGATTGCTTCCACCATATCCGACACCGTGGAATATGGCATCTACCGTATTATCTGTTCCGAACCTACACGGGCATATGAAGTGTTGCGGGCGGCAGGCATTTCGGCCAGTATGTCGGAAGTGTTTGCCATCACGTTGGACAACCGTCCCGGGCGTGCGGCCGATGCCGTACGTGTGATTACGGGCGAGGGGATAGGCATATCCTATCTTTATTCTTTCCTCTTGGGCGGAAAGGGTATTTTGGTTTTCCGCACGGATGATGCCGCGCGGGCGGAAGAAGTCATCCGCGTGCACCAACTCGGCGTATTGGACGATGAGGCTTTGATGGCGCTTGTATGAAAGATAGAAGGAAGGGAAACTACGTTTGGTCAGCCGTTCCAATAGTTCCGTGCAATGCGGTACATGCGTTGCCGGTGGGGGACGGTCTGCATGTCCTCGTCTACGATGCAAAGGTCGGACAAGGCGTATGTGTTTTCCGCCTCATCGGTACGTAACGTATCGGAGAGGCGGAAGATATGGTTTCGGGCATCCACGATTTTGATGCCCTCCTGACAATATATGGGGTCTGTGACCCGTTTGATTTCGTTTGCTACGAAGCAGTAAAGTGCCTCTACGAATTCGTTGATTTCTTCTTGCATGGTCGTAAGTGTCGGTTTGTTGTTCCCGGGCAGTTTCCTGAGCCATGGTACACGGTCCGTGGTCGAGGATTCCGTTATGTCCCAAGGCCGCAAGGCCATGGCCGTTTAGGCTATGAGACATGCAAATGTAGCAATTTATATCGTATGGCAGTGCGGTAAGGGACGGATTTTTGCAAAATAGGGTCGTTGGGGAGTGGATACGGGGGCGGTCGGAATGGAAAATATCATATTGTCAAAAAGTCAAAACGGGTTTCGCGAGAATCCGTTATTTGCAGCCGGGGACGGAAGGCGATGTAAATACGCGATTCTCGTATGTCGGCGAGAGGACAAATTGTAAGCCGTACGAGGAAAAAGTGCGTCTCAGGGCATGCCTGTGGGCGTGTGCTCCGCAAGCCGGTGGAGGCCGTGTAAGCATGTCTGGGAGCATGTATGACATTCTGTCATCCGTTTTCGGGAGGCGTGTACGTTCCGGATAGAGAAAAAAATAGAGTCCTATACCGGATTTTTCAAAATTTTCATGTGTTTGGGGAGCCGGCATGTAGATGGCTCCGTGTCGGTATGAGGACATTAACATTTTTTTCTCAAACAAACGATTTTTCGTTTGGCGCAGAAAAAATCGCATTCGACCGTAGGATATTGCCGGAATCAGGCCGGGGAATCGACCGTTTGGACCTGAAAAAACGTCCCGTTTGCTTTGGACGGGACGTTTTCTTCAAAGGTTTTTCCGGTGGAAAGCTTTCTTTTTGTCAGCTTATCCGTCTTATGTCTTGTCACTCTGTCGGATTCGCGGATTCCCATGAGAGAGGTTGACCGTCAGGGGATACCCCTTCGGCTTCGATGGAAAGCGAGGATGCTTTGCCGTTGTTGTAGAAGCGTAGCGTGGCCTCTCCTTGTGCGTCGAACTTCACGTCGGGATTCCAATACAGTGTACGGCGATAGTCTGCGGTGCCAGGCAGGGGACGCCGACTATAGTCCGGATGGTAGAAGTCCTTGCATACGGAGTAGCCCGTCATGAGATAACGGCGGTCACGAAAGGTGTATTGCCGTGCTTCGCCCGGGAAGAGGCGGTAGTCCACCACCACGTCGGGTTGGTCTGTGCCGCTGTATTTCCAACTGTTTTCCTCGCGCGGGGAATAATCGGTGTAGATGTAGAGTTTGTCCAGGTTGTAGAGCTTGTGGTATTTGCGGCGTACGGCTTCCGTCTGGTTGGTGATGGCTACTCCCACGGGTAACGTCTTGTCCTTGTGATTGAGCGGCAGGCTGTCGTAACGTTCCTGTATGAAGTAATGGCGGGACTGGTTCATGTCGCCGATGTAGGCTGTGCAGACTTGTTTGGTGAAGGTACGCCAGTCATACATGCCGCAGTTCAGACCGTAGTCGGCGGCCAGATTGAACGCCTCGTAGGCATCCACCACGAGCGTGGGTTTCTTCAGGTTGAGTTTGCGCAGGCCGCCGCGCTTGTTGCGTACGGTCACGGCAGACATGAGGTGCGTGCCCGAAACCAGGCTGTCCGGCAAGAATGAGTTGTCTTCCATGTTCTCGAATACGGTGTCATGATAATAGCTGTATGGCTTGGGGAAGACGGGGTAGAAGCGGTCTTGCTTCACATAATAGTCTGGGTAGGCTTCTTCGTCGTGAAACTCCTTGTAATTCCGTTTCTCCTTCCGTTTGTTGAATTTGGCAGAGTCTGTAGCTGTCAGGAAGAGGCTGCAATCACCGTGCAGAATGGGGGAGAGCATGGTGAAACGCCCTCCTTTGGTGTCCTGTGAGGCCTCCACGATGTCGGTGCCTTGGGCAAAAGTGGCCGTCACGGTCACTTCCTTTTTCATCTTGCCGCTGTAAGTCGTGCCGTAAAGGTCGTCCAGCGAAAACGGCGTGCCGACTGTGGTGTAGAGGGGAAGCTCTTTTCCCATCCCCGGGATGTAGATAGTATCGCCGTAGTCGGCTTCAGGCAGGAGCGAGTAAGTGGGATGTACGCTGCCGGTCAGGGTTTGCATCCGTTCGGGGAGGAAACTCAAGCGGAACGGTTCCACACCAGCCATCTCGCGCCATTCGTAACGCCGCCATCCCTGCACGAGCATGAGCAGGTCGAGGTCGCGGCGGTGGATACTGTCGTCGGCCTCGAAATAATATCCCGGGTCTTCCACGAAGCCTTTCAGGTCACTGCAAAGTAGCATTTCGGTAAGTATTGTGCCGTTGTCATAGGTCGATTCATCTGTACTGTGGTCACGTACGGAAATGGACAGTCGGGTAGAGTCCGGTAGGGAGGTATGGAGTTTCAGTTGTATTTCTATAGGCTCGAATGGTGCATATTCTTTTTTTACGTTGTTTACGGTCAGTAGTGTACGGGAAAGATCATGGTGGTTGACGAAGAAAAGGCGTTCGGCCAAGATGTGTCCACGTCCGTCGAAGAGGGTCATTTGGTTCACCCCTTCAGCCAGACTGTCGGCCGGAATATCGGCTGAGGCTTTTCCTTGGCTGTCCGGCTTTAAGGTCGTGAAAGCCTGTACGGCTCCGCCGTGTAGGATTTGCAGGCCGAGCTCCTCGTCAGGCAGTCCGTGACTTTCTATCCGGGCATGGATCAGGCTGTCGTTTTGCGTAACGCGAAGCGTACATCCCGCATCTTCCGCTTCAGGTAATTCCACTTCATATTCATATTTCCCGTATCGGAACACGGCTTTGTATTTTTCTTCGGCTGAGACTTGGGGGATGACGAATGTGCCGCGTCCGCGATGGACGGTATGCGTACGTGCAATAATTTGCTTATGGCGATTGTATATCGTAACTTCTGCTGCGACATGCTGTCCGTTTTCGTCGTTCAGTTCGAAGGCTACATGCCCGGGTAGTCCGGCCACGAGTGCGCCCCCTTCCGGATAGAATTTCAAGTCCATATCCGGTTTTCCTTTCCGCGTACGGAAGTATCGCCGCAGGGGGCGGAGCGTCATGTCTTTTGGGTAAATGCCGGGAGAGGACGGACGGTCGAATACGGGAAACACGCGTGAGTAAAGCTTGTCGTAGTCGCGAAAGTAATCTTTGGCCATCTGTTTATTATAAAACATCTCTTCGGTGTAAGGAGAGTGAGGATGCTCGTAACGGCCGAAGTTCAGCATCCAACGCGTATAGGCGCGCAGTTCGTAATATCCGGCGTACAGGGAGTCGGTGAGCAGAAAAGCACCGTGTGCCGTGCCGTCCGGCATTTCCAGTTGCTGGCGTTCCACCAGATAACCGTCCGGCGTGAGCAATTCCACGTATAGGATACGGCTCAAGTCCGTGAGGGTTCCTTTGTCGCTGCGGGTCACGTAGCCTTTGTACCAAATGGTGTCGCCCACGAAATAGCAAGTATTGTCTATATGTAGGTATACTTTCTCTTGTGGTAGGGTTTCTCCGAAAAGTTTTACACGGGAGGCGAGAGTGTCTATGCCCGGTACATCGGTTGAGTTTTGCGCCGGAGAAGATGAGCAAAGGATGAAAATGACATTCAGACAAAGTAGCATTCTTTTCATGATGTTTTTCTTTTGAGTTTCGTCTTGCAAAGCCGTTGGTTCATGCTTATGTGCAAATGTAATGATTTTCCCGTGATTAAGAAGGATAGGAAAGGGATTTTTCCGAGTATATCTTCCATATTAGAAATACAGCCGCAATCCTTTATAAGGAATTACGGCTGTATGATGTAAAAAGGGAAAGATGCGGATTATTTCACCGGCATCTTGTCTATCCGTCTTTGATGGCGACCGCCCTCAAAATCCGTGGCGAAGAATTCGTCCATGATCTTACGCGCCATGTCCGTGTCGATGAAACGCCCCGGCATGACCAGCACATTGGCATCGTTGTGCTGACGGCACAAATGGGCGATTTCCGGAATCCAGCTCAAGCCTGCGCGTATGCCTTGGTGCTTGTTCAGCGTCATGCTGATGCCTTCGCCGCTGCCGCAGATGGCTATGCCCGGATAGCATTCCCCGTCTTCTACGGCTTGGGCCAAAGGATGGGCATAGTCGGCATAGTCGCAACTGGCTTCGGAATCCGTGCCGAAATCCTTATAGGCATAACCTTTTTCGGCGAGGTATTCCTTCACGAACTGCTTGAGTGCATATCCTGCGTGGTCTGAGGCCAGACCGACAGTCTTCACTTCCATCATCAGAGCATTTCTTTGACTTGGTTATACACGTTCTGTGCCGTGAAGCCGAGTTTTTCATCGAGCACCTTGTAGGGAGCCGAGAAACCGAAGCTTTCCAGGCCGAACACCTTTCCGTTGGCACCTACCAGACCTTGGAGGTTGACGGGCAGACCGGCGGTGAGGCCGAATATCTTGGCGCCGGCAGGCAGAATCTCTTCCTGATAGCACGGGCACTGACTGCGGAACAAGCCTTCTGACGGGCAGCTCACGATGCGTACTTTCACGCCGTCGGCACGCAGCAGGGCGGCACCAGCCACGAGTGTGGATACTTCGGAACCTGAAGCCACGAGGATGACATCCGGATTCTCATCGGAACCGGCTACGATATAAGCACCTTTGGCTGCCTGGCCGTAGTCATTTCCTTCCGGCAACATTTCGATGTTTTGGCGGGAAAGGATAAGGGCAGACGGCGTGTCGGTATTCTCCATGGCGAGCTTCCAGCACGCCGTGGTCTCTTCTGCATCAGCAGGACGGAGCACGAGGAGGGAATTCTGGCCGTGATGGTTTTTCAATTTCTCCATCAAGCGGATTTGAGCCTCCTGTTCAACCGGTTCGTGGGTCGGGCCGTCTTCGCCTACACGGAATGCGTCGTGTGTCCAAATGAACTTCACTGGTACCTGCATCAAGGCTGCCATACGTACGGCCGGTTTCATGTAGTCGGAGAATACGAAGAACGTACCGCACGCAGCGATGACACCGCCGTGGAGCATCATACCGATGCAGCAGCAAGCCATAGTCAACTCGGCTACACCGGCTTGGAAGAACGCGCCGCTGAAATCACCGGAGGTGAAAGCGTGGGTCTTCTTCAGGAAGCCGTCGGTCTTATCGGAATTGGAAAGGTCGGCCGAAGCGCAAATCATGTTGGGCACTTGTTCTGCCAATGCGCTCAGTACGGCAGCAGAGGCGTTACGGGTGGCATCGCCTGTTTTCTGTTTGATGGTCGTCCAGTCTACCTTGGGGGCTGCACCGCTGAACCATTCTGCCTGTTGTGCGGCCTTTTCGGGATGGGCGGAAGCCCATGCTTTTTCTTCTTCCACGCGGGCGGCTACGATACCTTTCAGTTCTTCGGCACGTTTGGCGTAAAGTTCCTTCACGTCGTCGAAAATCACGAACGGATTTTCCGGGTCTGCACCAAGGTTCACCATGGTGTTCTTATAGGCATCTCCACCGAGGGGAGCACCGTGCGTCTTACAGTTATGTTCGTAAGAGGAATTGTCGTCCTTGCGGGCACCTTTACCCATGATACACTTACCGATAATCAACGTAGGACGTTGGCTTTCTGCCTTGGCTGCATTCAGTGCTTCGCGAATCTGTTCGCAGTCGTTACCGTTGATTTCAATGACGTTCCAGTTCCATGCACGGTATTTCATGGCCGTGTTTTCGGTCGTTACATCCTTGGTTTCGGTAGAAAGTTGGATGTCGTTGGAGTCGTAGAACATGACCAAGTTGTCCAAACCGAGGCAGCCGGCAATGCGGCCGGCACCTTGGGAGATTTCTTCCTGGATTCCTCCGTCGGAAATATATGCGTAGATGGTCTCTTTGGCAAAGGTTGGATTACCGGTACGTGCGGCCAGGAATTTGGCAGCGATGGCGGCACCTACGGCAAACACGTGTCCCTGTCCCAACGGGCCGGAAGTGTTTTCGATGCCACGCATTACGTCTACTTCGGGATGGCCCGGGGTGGGGGAGCCCCATTGGCGCAACTGTTTCAGCTCGTCCAATGTGAACTTACCGATAAGCGCCAACTGGGAATAGAGCATGGGAGCCATGTGGCCGGGGTCGAGGAAGAAACGGTCGCGTCCTTCCCATTTCGGATTAGCCGGGTCGTACTGCAAAAATTCAGAGTACAATACATTGATGAAGTCGGCACCACCCATCGCACCGCCCGGGTGGCCGGATTTGGCTTTTTCAACCATGGACGCAGCCAAGATACGGATGTTGTCGGCTGCGTGGTTCATTACTTGTTTACTATTCATATTCATTAAATTTTAAATTGAATCCATACTTAAACAGTTTTAAAGCCTGTCTTTTGTATTTTATAAGGACAAAGATAATGGTTTTCTTCCGAATATTTATCTTTTGAACCGAACGGCTGCTTCTTCAATGGGCAGTCCGGCCTTATAGTTTTCAATATATTTGTTGAAGCCTTCCACGTCCTCTGCTGTGGGTGAAACCTCTACGCCTGCATCACCGGCAAAGACATGTTCATCCAAGAAGTCAGCCAGTGATTGTTTCTTTTCGTTGTTTACAAGGTAGGAACCCAATAGGGCGATACCCCATGCACCGCCTTCTCCGGCTGTTTCCATGACAGATATCGGAGAATTTATGGCTGCTGCCAAAACCCGTTGGCCTACTCCCTTGGTACGGAACAAGCCCCCGTGGCCGGTAATCCGGTCCACTCTGATTTTTTCCTCGTTGAAGAGGATATCATTTCCTATTTTAAGAACACCGACAGAAGCATACAAATGGGCTCTCATGAAGTTGGCCAGATTGAACTTGTCATTGGCTGAACGCACGAACAAAGGTCTGCCTTCGGCAAGTCCAGTGACGGGTTCTCCGGAGAAATAATTGTATGATACGAGTCCTCCGCAATCCGCATGACCAGTAAGTGCGTGGTTGTAAAGCTTGCCGTATATGTCGTCCATATCGACGGGCTGGCCCTGAAGTTCTTGGAACTCCTTGAAAAGGTTGACCCATGCGTTGAGGTCGGAAGTACAGTTGTTACAGTGTACCATGGCGACGAGGCTTCCGTCCGGCGTGGTGACCATGTCTATCATCTCGTAAGGTTTGGACAGTTCCTTTTCCAATACGATCATGGAGAACGAAGAAGTTCCGGCCGAAACATTTCCGGTACGTTGTTTGACGGCATTAGTGGCCACCATACCGGTTCCCGCGTCACCCTCTGGGGGACAAAGCGGTATGCCTGCTTTCAAATTGCCGGATACGTCCAGTCTTTTGACCCCTTCAGGAGTAAGGCAACCTGCATTTTCTCCGGCATTCAATACTTTGGGGAGAATGTCTTCCAGTTTCCATGAATATCCTTTGGGGGCAACCAGTTTGTCGAATTTAGCTACCATTTCAGCCGAATAGTTCTTGGTGGCCGGGTCGATGGGAAGCATGCCGGATGCATCGCCAATACCCAATACCTTTTCACCCGTAAGTTGCCAATGTACGTAACCTGCAAGTGTAGTCAGGAAATCTATCTCGTTGACATGTTTTTCGTTGTTCAGTATGGCCTGATATAAATGAGAGATGCTCCACCTGAGAGGGATGTTGTAGACAAAAAGCTCGGATAGAGCTGCAGCGGCTTGCCCGGTGTTGGTGTTTCTCCATGTACGGAAAGGAACCAGAATCTCTTCATTCTTATCAAATGCCATGTAGCCGTGCATCATAGCACTGACGCCAATGGCTGCCAAGGTCTCTATCTCTGTGTCATATTGCTTTTTTACATTGGCACGGAGATCGGCATAACAATCTTGCAGTCCATACCATATTTCTTCTATACTGTATGTCCAAAGGCCATCTACCAACTGGTTTTCCCAAGTATGACTTCCTTGGGCGATAGGGTGGTTCTCAGGGTCGATCAAGACCGCCTTGATTCGTGTAGAACCGAATTCTATACCCAGGATAGCTTTTCCGGTTTCGATGGTTGACTTAGCATCTGTTTTCATATTTAACCCTATAAATTAAAGTATAACAATAATAAATGAATAAATTAAAAGTGCTGCAAACGATTGCTCGCCGAGCACTTTTAATTTTAAATCCTTTGCTGGTATGCTATTAGCAAAGTGCTTTGTTCAGCATATAATACACTTCGTTCATGCGGAGCTCCTTCTTGAACTCGCTGATGGTGGTGTCTTTGTTGATGTGTACCATTTCGATACCGGAGATTTCGGCGTAGTCTTCCCAATATTCGGCTGTCAAGTCGTATGAGAAGCAAGAATGGTGTGTACCACCGGCCAAAATCCAGGCACCTGCGCCGATTTCGAAGTTCGGCATGGGTTTCCACAATGCGGAAGCTACAGGTAGCTTGGGCAGAGGTTTCGGTTCGATGCATTCTACATCGTTTACAATGAGGCGGAAACGGTTGCCCAAATCCACTACGGTGGCAGTACATCCTGTACCTACCTTAGACGTGAATACCAAGCGGGCTGTCTGGCTCTTGCGAATACCAATGCCGAGGAAGTGTACTTCCAAACGAGGCTTTTGAGCTGCAATGAGCGGACAAACCTCCAACATGTGTGCTTGCAGGATAGAACTGTTCTCCCCATTGAAATTCAACGTGTAGTCCTCCAAGAATGAGCAACCTGTAGGCAAACCTTGATTCATTACCCATACCGTACGGTAGAGAGCGGCAGATTTCCAGTCGCCTTCGGCACCGAAACCATAACCATCGGCCATCAAACGTTGTGAAGCCAAGCCGGGAATCTGGTCGAAATGACTGCCGTCTGTTTGTCCCAAGTCATCGAAGTTTGTTGTAAAGCCTTTGGCTCCTTTGGCTTTCAAGATGGCTCGCAGGGCGAGTTCAGCTTTAGCTGAGTTCCACACCTTTTGATAAGCTTCTGTAGTCTTGTCTTCCAATGCGGCATCGTGGTCATATTCATTAAAATAGGTTTTCACTAAAGCTTCTACATCGGCATCTTTTACTTCCGCATGATATTGCATCAGTTCGCTAACCGGACAGTAGTCTACATGATAGCCCATACGCTGTTCTGCTTCGACTTTGTCACCATCCGTTACGGCCACGTTGTTCATCTGGTCGCCGAAACGGATAATCAACATGTCTTGTGCATCAGCCCATGCGGCACAAACACGCATCCATACGGCAATCTTGTGCTGAGTATCCTCATCTTGCCAATAACCTACAACTACTTTACGGCGGATACGCATACGGGTACAGATGTGTCCGAATTCGCGGTCGCCGTGAGCAGATTGGTTCAAGTTCATAAAGTCCATATCCATGGTATCCCAAGGTATCTCTTTGTTGAACTGAGTGTGGAGGTGGAGCAACGGCTTTTTCAGTTGTTGCAAACCGTGTATCCACATTTTAGCCGGTGAGAACGTGTGCATCCACGTGATTACGCCAATGCACTTTTCGTCATTGTTGGCTGCTTTGAATACGGCTTCCACTTCTTTGGACGAATTGGCCGTTCCTTTATATACTACTTTAACGGGGAGTTTGCTGGAGGCATTCAAACCGTTAACCATTTGAGTGGAGTGACCGTCGACTGCTACTACTGCGTCACCACCATACAGAAGCTGTGCTCCCGTAACAAACCATACTTCATATTGATCAAATGCGTTCATGATAAAAATTTTAAATTGTTAGAGATTTGTTAGTTAATATACTTTGTTTATTTCTTTTTCTGTCCGTAGTAGGCGTTCGGTCCGTGTTTACGGTTATAATGCTTCTCGATGAGCAGCGGATTCATTGTGGTTTCGGGGTTTACCATAAAGGACACGAAAGCCATTTTGGCACACTGCTCCATCACTTTGGCATTGTAAACGGCATTGGCCGGACTCGTACCCCAACTGAACGGACCGTGATTCTTTACCAATACACCCGGTGTGTGGTCGGGGTTAATCCCTTCAAACCGTTTAACGATAACATTGCCGGTTTCCAACTCGTATTGTCCTTCTACTTCTGTCTTTGTCATGTCGGAGGTGCAGGGGATAGCTTCGTGGAAATAATCGGCGTGTGTCGTCCCGATATTGGGGATGTCTTTGCCGGCCTGAGCCCATGCGGTAGCATAAGTGGAGTGGGTGTGGACCACTCCTTGAATGTTCGGGAAAGCTTTGTAGAGGACAAGATGTGTCGGTGTGTCGGATGAAGGATTCAATTCTCCTTCTACCACTTTACCGCTTTCCAAATCTACCACAACCATATCCGAGGCTTTCATCGTATCATAGTCCACGCCGCTCGGTTTGATGACTACGAGTCCCTTTTCACGGTCGATGCCTGATACATTACCCCATGTGAAGATAACCAAACCTTGTTTCACTAAATCAAGATTGGCTTGATATACCTTTTCTTTGAGTTCTTCTAACATAGTTCATAATTTAAATTTAGGGGCTTTACGGTAAGCGTTCTCATTGAACTTATATAAAGCGGCTCCCCGTTTTGACCCTGTTTTATCAATCTTATCTGTTTTTTCGATATAGTTCAAGTCTGCAACCCGTTTGCGGAAATTCCGTTTATCTAAAGGCTCTCCGTAAATGGCTTCGTACAAGCTTTGCAATTGGAACAGAGTGAACAGGCTTGGCAAAAGGTTGAAACCGATGGGCTCGGAAGAGGCCTTCTTTTGCAGCATAATTCTGGCTTGCTTTACCATTTGGGTATGGTCGAAAACAAGTGGTGGAATTTCGTTGATTTCCGCCCAATGCGCATTATGTTGCTGTACCAGATTCCGGTCATATTCATTGATGTTGATTAATGCATAATATGCCACGGATATTACTCTCTCCCCCGGGTCACGGTCTACTTCTCCGAAAGTTCCGACCTGTTCCATATATACGTTTTCGAGGCCGGTCAGTTCCGCCAAAACTCTTTTGGCTGCATCGTCTACGCTTTCACCGTCTTGTACGAATCCACCCATTAAGGACCAACTTCCCTTTGCCGGTTCGAAATTCCGCTTGAGCAAGAGCAGTTTTAAACTGCCCTTGTCAAAGCCGAATATGATGCAATCTACGGAAACGTAGAATCGAGGGTTTATATTATAATAGGTGGTCATTTCCTTTTTATATTATCACCAGAAATAAGCATAGAACAATCCGCACAGAACAACAACTCCCAATGTCGCAATGACATCCCATTTGTTCCAACTCTCCCGGATGCTCTTTTTATAATCGGTTGTAAACGTAATGGCTTCGATTTGTTTTGCCGTCGGTTTCGGTGTGAAGCATGAAACTATGAACATGAATACAATGAGGAACACCAACAACCAAACTTCGAATACCAACCAGTTGGTTTGCCAGAACCAAGTTGTATTTTCCCAGAAAGCTCCGGTCATTACGTCTTTTCCCGTATTGGTCATTACATTGGTAGCCAAACGTACCATACCGATAAGGAATCCTACAATCATACCCCATTCACCGGCTTTCGGAGTAATTTTCTTAGAGAAAATACCGAGGAAGAAGACAGCTACCATTGCCGGAGCAAGCAACGACTGAATACCTTGTAAATAATCGTACAAGCTACCCAAGCTCATCATAACAGGAATCCATGCCATACCGAGGATGACTACAACTACGGTGGCGATACGTCCTACCATGACATAAGTGGCTTCACTCTTGCCTGGACGAAGAGGCTTGTAAAAGTCTTCGGTGAACAATGTGGCACATGAATTGAAGAAAGCGGCTAAAGAGGCAACCAAAGCGCAAATGAAACCGATGGTCACAATTCCTTTTACACCTGCCGGTAATACGTCTTTTACCATCACAGCAAAAGCCGCATCGGTATTTGACATGTCAAATTCACCTTTTGCCGCCAATGCTGCTGCTACCATACCCGGAATAAGGAACATGAATACCGGTAAGATTTTAAAATAACCGGCAGCGATTGTACCACGACGAGCACGTTTCATTACCACTCTGTTGTCTTCTCCTTTGGTCTGTCCGAGAACACGTTGTACAATGTGCTGGTCTGTACACCAATACCAGAAGCCAATAATTGAAGCCCCGATAAATACGACAAAACCGGGATACTCTTGGTACATGGGGTCGCCTTCTTCCCAATGGAACATGTGGTTGGCACCGTAAGCATGTCCATCTGCACCTACGTTCATGGCGTTGCGAGCATGATCCATCATTTCTGTCCATCCTGCAGCAATGCTACCGTCCCCTAAAGCAGAGAGGCCGAGGAAAAGTACCAAGAATGAACCGATGATAAGGATTGGAGTTTGAATGGTAGAAAGCGTCATGACTCCTTTCATACCACCCAATACGGTGAAGATACCTGTAAGTACGATAAGCCCGATAGCTCCATACCAGAATGGCAATCCGAGCAAGAACTCAAAGAAGATACCACCCGTAAAAGCCGTAACACTCACTTTTGTGAGTACGTAAGCTATGAGTGTAATGATAGAAAGCCATGTACCTGTACGTTGGGTATAGCGGAATTTAAGGAAATCGGGCATGGTGATGATTTTGCCCATCTTATTGTTCAATAACTGGTAGAAAGGAACGAAAAGCCATCCTAAGAATAAAATCATCCAACCTTGCATTTCCCAGTGTGCCATGCCTACGCCACTTTTTGCACCGGTTCCTGCCAAACCTACTAAGTGTTCCGAACCGATGTTTGCGGCAAATATGGCTGCACCGATAACGTACCAAGGTTCTCCCTTTCCGAACAGATAGTCTTGGCTGTCTGCCCCTTTCATTGCTCGTTTGTCTTTCTGCACAGAACGATAAACTGCCCATGCTACTAAAATGACTCCAATTACCAGGATTGCCCAATCGAGCCAAATAAATTCATTTGAATTCCAATTCATGGTTTTGTTTTTATTTGATTATAGTTAATGATATTTACTTTTCTACTGTAAATTTGAAGATACATTCGCTGTGATAAGTCTGTCCCGGCTCCAATATTACCGAAGGCCATTCTGGTTTATTCGGACTATCGGGGTAGTGCTGGGTTTCGAGACAAACGGAAGCACGCTGGTTGTATACGATTCCTTTTTTTCCGCTTAATGTACCATCCAAGAAGTTTCCGCTGTAGACTTGAATGCCGGGTTCATTTGTATAAACTTCCAATGAGATTCCACTTGTAGGCGAAGTAAGCTTAGCTGCCAATTGGTTGATATCTCCTTGGGTGTTCAATACCCAATTATGGTCATAACCGTTGCCGTTTTTCAGTTGGATAAAATCAAATTTGTCTATATCCTGTCCTACGGCTTTCGGAGTAGTAAAATCCATTGGAGTTTCTTTTACCGTAACGATTTCGCCCGTAGTCATATATGTACTGTCTACAGGAGTATAGTTGTCCGCATTGATATATAAAATATGATCGGTAGCTGGTTGGGACGGATCGCCTGATAAGTTGAAATAAGAATGGTTGGTCATATTGATGACGGTCTTCTTATCAGTGGTTGCATCGTACTTAATGTCCAAGGCATTATCACCGCTTAGGGTATAGGTCACCGTTGCAGTTACAGCTCCTGGGAAGTTTTGGTCTCCGTCAGGAGAATACATCGTCATAGTCAGTGTCGTATCGTTCAACTGTTTTCCCTCATACACTTGATATTGCCATCCTTGAGGCCCTCCGTGCAGACAATGGCCAAAATTATTGGTGGGCAATTGAACAGAATCCCCGTCAATAACAATTTTGCCTTTGTTTATTCGGTTGGCATAGCGACCTATTGCGGCTCCGAAATCACTGGGTTTGTTAATGTAATCGGCTATACTGTCGAAACCTAACACGACATCGCGTAAGGAATCATTTTTGTCTGGTACCATAATAGATACGATTCGTCCGCCAAAGTTTGTGACACAAACTTCCATTCCATTGGAATTTTTAAGAGTGTACAAGCTTGTCGGTTTGCCTTTTACATCAGCTACGAAGTTCTGCGGATCAAGTCCTGAAACGGTTAAATTACTTTGAGGTTGTTGGCTACATGAAGCCAAAAGAACTGTGATAAGTCCTACACCTAAGATTGCATTTCTTTCTTTTTTCATGGTGAATGAATTAAAAGATTTAAATTGAATGTAAAGTTACGACTTTATCTCGTATTTCTATTGCAAATATATATGTTTTTAGGCATAAGGTGTATGCCTTACACTTCTTTTTATTCTTTTTCTATGTTATAGTTTATTAAAAAACGTACAGTCATAGAAAACTATGCTGGATAGGACATCGTTTTATTCAGTTGTGGGTTACGTTAATAAAAAGGGAATCACTACATTGTAATGATTCCCTTTTTCTACATAAATAAGATGCTAAGATTTTGTTTTTAGCAGAGTTTTCTGGAACCGTCTCCTATGACTACATCAATAATGGCCGGTTCCTTACCGAATTTTTCTTTGAATTTCGATTTGACTACTTTTACGAAGTTGTCATAAAGTTCATCACTTACAAGATTGATGGTGCAACCTCCGAAACCTCCTCCCATAATACGAGAACCGGTTACGCCTTCTTCTTTTGCTATATCATTCAGGAAGTCCAATTCAGGGCAAGAAACTTCGTATTCTTTGCTCAGACCGTAATGGGTTTCGTACATTTTCTGTCCTACGGTTTCATAGTCGCCTTTCTCTAAGGCATCACAGACAGCCAAGACACGTTCTTTTTCGCCTATGACATATTTAGCTCGCATGAAATCCTCTGCCGATACTTCGTTCTTCACTTCATCCAACATAGCATAGTCTGCATCGCGTAAGCTCTTCACTTCAGGATGGTGTTTGTTGATGACTGCGGCTACGTTTTCGCAACTTCTGCGGCGGTCATTGTAGGGAGAACCTACAAGTTCGTGCTTTACACAAGAGTTTACTAATACCAATTTATAGCCCTTCGGATCAAACGGGAAGTATTCGAATTCACCGCTGCGGCAGTCCAAACGCATCAGGCTGCCTGCTTTACCGTGAACAGAAGCGAATTGGTCCATGATACCGCAATTGCATCCCAAATATTTATGTTCTGTAGCTTGTCCGACTTTAGCCAATGTCATTTTGTCTATTTTGTTTTCGCCGAACATATCGTTGAGTGCAAAAGCATATACGCTTTCCAGTGCTGCAGAAGAAGACATTCCTGCTCCGAGAGGAACATCGCCTGCAAATGCTGTATTAAAGCCTTCTACGGGAATACCCAATGCCATCATTTCCCGACATACGCCGAAAATGTAGCGGGCCCAACTTGCTTTCGGTCCTTTTTCATCGTCTAAAGAAAACTCTACGTAATCTTTCAAATCGATAGAGTAGGCACGTACGTTTCTTGTTCCATTTACTTTTATTTCAGCAATCATGCCTTGTTGAACAGCACCGGGGAATACAAATCCGTCATTATAATCAGTGTGTTCACCGATGAGGTTGATACGACCCGGAGAAGCATATACAGAACCGGTTGTTCCATCAAAGTGTTCAATGAAACGGCTTCTTACATCATCTATTGTCAATTTCATAATCCATTTATTTTATGAGGTTAATAAAAAGAGATTTTTCTTATCCTTTAAGTCCTACTTTAGAACCTTTCCAGCAGAACCAAATGACATACAGGTAGTAGATGAACATCATGCAGATAGCCATGCCTACACCTGTATGGTCTACTACGACACCCATCAACAAAGGCAGTGTGGCCGCACCGATTACACCCATGTTAATGATACCACTGGCAGCTTTTGTATGCGGACCCAATTCCTGTAAACCGAGGTTGAAGATAAGCGGCCACATCACGGAGTGGAACAAGCCGGCTGCCAACATGGCGTATACGGCTGCCATCCCCGGCAGAACGAATGAAATGCCGACGCATGCCGCACCTCCGAGAAGGCAAACCGTCAACAAATGGCGTGGTTGGTATTTGCTTAACACACCGGCACCGATGAAACGTCCAACCATCATACCGCCCCAATACAACGGCAGGAAGTCTTCGGCTTTACCGCCCAAATCAGGCTTGCTGTCGAAATAAGCAGACAACATGGACGGGATACCGATTTCCAATCCCATATACATAAAGATGGCAAAAGCACCGAACCATACGTGGGGGTATTTGAACACGCTCGATTTGTATTCTCGTGTGTCACCATTGTCGGCAGCTTGCTCTTCTTCTTTGATTTCCGGAAGTTTCAAGAAGTAAAGAATGATGCAAAGCAGGAAAGTAAAGATACCTAATCCCAAGAAAGGAACGGTCACATCGTTTCCGCTTAATTGATCTTCCGATTTACCTGCAATAATAAAATAGGTAATAAACATCGGAGCCAATGTCGTGGCTACAGAATTTAGGGCCTGGCTTAACGTCATACGGAATGCACCTTTCTCTGGTGCACCCAATACCATTACGTACGGATTCGCTACAAGTTGTAACATGACGATACCCAATGCCACACAACACATGCTGGCTAAGAAGATATTATAGATGGTCGTCTGGGCGGCATCCAAATTCGTTGAGATACCAAAGTAATTGATTACGAATCCCAATCCGACAACGGCCAAGCCGAGAACCAATGTCATCTTATAACCAATCTTGTTCATCATAAGAGCAAAGGGAATGGACAAAGCATAAGCTCCATAAAAAGCGGAGTTAACAAGTTGTCCCTGGGCTTCTGTCAGGTTGAATACAGTCTTGCAGAATCCAATCATAGAATTGTTCATTGTCGTTACGAAACCGATAAGGAAGCAAACGATAATGACCACCGTGAGAGCGAACGTGTAGTTCGGTTGTGTTTTTTGAGTCATTTGATAATTTGTTTTTTTAAGATTTGTTTGTCTATTATTGTTTCACTTATTTTTCAATTCCGAATTTATAGATTGTTGTTTGGGTATAAGTTTCGCCCGGTTTCAGAACTACAGACGGAAAGTAAGGGCGATTGGGGGAATCGGGGAAATGCTGGGCTTCAAAACAAATTGCGCTTCGACGCGGGAATGTTGCCCCTAACTGTCCCTTGTATCCGTCAGCCCAATTATCCGTATATACTTGAACTCCAGGTTCGGTGGTATAAACTTCCATTGTACGACCGGAAACAGGTTCGTATATTTTAGCTGCAAAACTCAGTTCGCCTACTTCTCTCTTATTGAGTACAAAGCAATGGTCGTAACCGGCTCCATTCCGCGTCTGTTCGTCATCGGCATCTATGCGTTCGCCGATTTCATGCGAGGTGGTGAAATCAAAAGGAGTACCTTTTACAGGTTTGATTTCTCCTGTAGGAATAGAGGTGTTATCAATAGGAATGAAGTAATCGGCATTAATCTGACATTGTAGTTTTTCAATAGTAGGAGTAGGGTTGGCAATACCGGCCAGACTGAAGAAACCGTGATTGGTCATATTGACGATAGTTGTTTTGTCGGTGGTTCCCTTGTATTCGATTACCAATTCATTGTCGTCGGTAAACGAATAAACGACATTCATGTTCAAATTCCCGGGGAAACCTTCTTCGCCGTCTGCGAAGACGTAATGCAGGCGCAATGTCCGTTCGTCCGTTTGCTCTGCGTCCCATACGCGGGCATGACATCCGGTAGGACCACCGTGGAGACTATTCGGACCATTGTTGATCGTCAGTGAATACTCTTTTCCTTCTAACGTAAATTTACCTTTGCAGATACGATTACCGTAACGGCCTATCAGAGTACTGAGGAATGGCTCCGGACTACTGATGACCTCCTGGATGTTGTCATGTCCTTGAATGACATTTGCCATTTTTCCGTCACGGTCAGGAACCATAATGGCAACCAGTGCTCCTCCGTAATTTGTAATGGCAACTTCACAACCCTTATTGTTTCTCAGAATAAACAAATCTGTTTGTTTGCCCTGAACTTCTGCTTGAAAATCTTCTCTTTTAAGACCACTAATATTTTTTAAACTCATCCGACTTATGATTTAAAGTTAAATTATCGTTATGCAAAATAAGAAAAAAACTTTCTTATTGCAAAAGATTTCGGGGAAAAAGATGATGCAGAAATGAGAAGATTTGCAGATTATGCTTGTTCCGGGTGATAAAAGGCTAAAAAGTCGGCCACAATGAACGTGCTACCTCCTACGAAAATCAGATCCTTTTTCGTAGAAGATTGCCGTGCCGCCTGAAAGGCAGACCTTACGTCGGGCCAGGAAGTTCCTTTTAATCCGGCTTCTTTAGCAAGTGTTTGAAGAGTGTGTTCGTCAAGCGCCCGTTTGACGTTTGCTTTCGTGAAATAATAGGTAGCGCATTGGGGAAGCTGTCGTAGAACGGAATGAATGTCTTTGTCATTTACCATACCTATTACAATGTGGAGCTTATCGGCCTGGATACCTCTCAGTTGGTCGGCAATATAACTTATCCCTCCTGTGTTATGTCCTGTGTCGCAGATTATGGTGGGGGACATTCCGACTTGTTGCCAACGGCCTCGTAGGCCGGTGAGTTTGCAAACTTGTCCGAAGCCGATCCGGATATGCTCTTGTGCGATAGTATAACCGGCTTTTCGAAGTTCGTCGATAGCCGTGAGTATGGTTGCCGTATTCTTTTCCTGGCAGAGTCCACCCAGTTCGCCTATAAAACTTCCGTAATGAAGAGTCTCGTACACACGTGTATTGCTTTCCGAACGGGATGAGATGACTTCATGCTCTTCTTCTGCAAATCTTATTGGAGCATTCATCTCCAGTGATTTATCCTTGAAGACCTTTTTCGTTTCTTCGGTAGTCTCGCCGATGACCACTGGAACTCCGGGCTTGATGATTCCTGCTTTCTCTCCGGCAATTTTCGTAAGGGTGTTTCCCAGAAATTGCACATGGTCTAAGCTGATATTGGTAATGACGGACAAATCCGGAGTAATGATGTTGGTGCAGTCCAAGCGTCCTCCCATGCCTACTTCGATAACGGCCACATCCACTTCGGCCTTCGCAAAATATTTGAAAGCCAAAGCCGTGGTCAATTCAAAGAAAGAAGGGTGCAGAGGCTCGAAGAAAGAGCGTTCGTTTTCGACAAAAGAAACCACTTCGCATTCCGGTATCATTTTTCCGTTTACCCGTATGCGCTCCCTGAAATCGGTCAGGTGAGGTGACGTATAAAGGCCCACTTTGTAACCTGCGGTTTGAAGTATGGCTGCCAATGTATGGCTGCACGAGCCCTTACCGTTAGTGCCCCCCACGTGGATGGTTTTGAATTTGCGGTGAGGATGACCAAAATGTTCATCCAACAGCAAAGTGTTGCTTAGTCCTTCTTTGTAAGCTGTTCCTCCTACATTTTGGAACATGGGCACACTGTCGAACAAGTATGTTGTGGCTTCTTTATACGTCATCTCCTTATTTATGGCTTTTATTCAAAATAGCTTTTGAACTTTCTGAATATCTTTTCCTTAATGGAAGGATTCGGAGCGAAGTTGTCACTCTTCTTCATCTCTTCCAACGTCATCTTTTCGTCTTTGCTCAAAACTTCCGGAATATACACACTGATATTTACGATAAGGTCTCCTGTGCCGTATCCGTAACCTTGTACGGCAGGCAGCCCCTTGCCTCTCAAGCGTACCACCTTGCCCGGTTGTGTGCCCGGTTCTATTTTGATTTTTACTTTTCCGTCAATGGTCGGGATTTCCGCATCGCCGCCCAATGCCGCAGTGGGGACATCCAAAAGTAAATTGTATATCAGATTATTGTCTTCCCGTAAGAGTTCCTTGTGCGGTTCTTCTTCGATATAAACTTGAATGTCTCCCGGGACTCCGTTACGTCGGGCAGCATGGCCTTTTCCCGTGACGGTGACGACCATGCCGTCTCCTACGCCGGCGGGAATTTTCACTTCAATGACTTCTTCGCCGTTGACAACACCTTCCCCTCCGCATTCTTTGCACTTATTCTTTATGATGGTTCCTTCTCCACCGCATGTGGGGCAAACAGCTTGCGTTTGCATCATGCCGAAGATGCTCTGTTGGGTTTTCACGACAAAACCGTTACCATGGCATGTCGGGCATGTCTCGGTAGCACCGCTGCCTTCAGCTCCGCTCCCGTGGCAATGCGGGCAGGCCACTTTCTTTTTGACCTTGAATTTCTTGGTTACTCCTGTGGCTATTTCCTGAAGCGTCATTCTCACTTTAAGGCGAAGATCCCCCCCCCTGTATTGGGGTTTCCGGGCTCTGCCGCCTCCACCAAAGCCACCAAATCCGCCATGGCCTCCGAAAATGTCGCCAAACATGGAGAAGATATCATCCATGTTCATGCCGCCGCCTCCGAATCCGCCTGCACCATTTACGCCTTCCGGTCCGAACTGGTCGTAACGGGCACGTTTTTGCGGGTCGCGGAGCACGTCGTATGCTTCTGCTGCTTCCTTGAATTTGGCTTCGGCTTCCTTATCATCCGGATTGCGGTCGGGATGATATTTGATAGCCATTTTCTTATAAGCCTTTTTTATCTCGTCGTCCGAGGCGTTTTTTGAAACGCCTAACACTTCATAATAGTCACGTTTCGCCATATTTCATTGCGGTTTAAAGTCCTACGGCCACTTGAGAGTGGCGAATTACCTTTTCATTTAAAGTATAGCCTGTTTTGACGCAGTCGATAATTTTACCTTTCATTTCGTCCGAAGGAGCCGGCATTTGGGCTATAGCCTCATGCAAATCCGTGTTGAAATCGGCATTTTCGGTCTCTATTTTCTTGACCCCCTGTTCGCCCAAGATTTTCACGAATTTCTGGAATATCAAGTCCACGCCCTCTTTTACGGCAGCCACGTCTTCCATCTTGTCCATATTCTTCAATGCACGTTCCATGTCGTCCAATATGGGAAGTATGGCTGTGATTGTTTTTTCCGCCCCGTTCAAAATCAATTCAGCCTTTTCTTTGATGGTACGTTTGCGGTAATTGTCAAATTCGGCAACCTGACGCAGGTATTTGTCTTGCAGTTCTGCCACTTTGGTTTCTGCTGCAGCCAATTTGTCTTCCACGGACATTTCCTTTGCCGGTTGTTCTTCAGCTTTGTCGCCTTCGTCTTGTTGTGAGGTCGCTACATTATCCAAAGTTTCTTCTTGTTGGGCTTTCAACTCTTCTTCGTTCATATCTTTATTTTTTTCCATGATGCAATATTTTAAAAGGGTATTTAGTCGCTAAATACCCTACAAATAGTTTGCCATTCGGCTTTTGTTTCTCAAAAATATTTTTTAATCCCCGTACATTCTTGTTTTAAGTTCCTTGATGTGGTCGCTGGCAATGTACTCGTCGTATTCCATCATCTTGTCGATAATGCCGTTGGGGGTGAGTTCGATGATACGGTTGGCTACGGTTTCGATGAACTCGTGGTCATGGCTGGAGAACAAGATGTTGCCTTTGAACAGCTTCAGATTGTTGTTGAAAGCCTGGATGCTTTCCAAATCCAGATGATTTGTCGGGGTGTCCAAAACAAGACAGTTGGCGTTTTTCAACTGCATGCGGGCTATCATACAACGCATCTTCTCTCCTCCCGAAAGCACGTTGACTTTCTTCATTACCTCTTCTCCCGAGAACAGCATTCTTCCGAGGAAGCTCTTGAAGTAAACTTCGTTGCCTTCACCGAACTGGCTCAACCAATCCACAAGGTTCAAATCGCTTTCGAAGAAACGGGTGTTGTCGAGAGGCAAATATGCCGTAGTAATGGTCACTCCCCATTTGTAGTCGCCTCCTTGTGCTTTACGGTTACCGTTGATGATTTCAAAAAAAGCCGTCATGGCACGCGGGTCGCGGCTCAGGAAAACGATTTTATCTCCTTTTTCTACGGTAAAGTTCACGTCGTTGAAAAGCACGGTCCCGTCGTCCGTTGTGGCACGTAATCCTTTCACTTCGAGGATTTGGTTGCCCGGCTCGCGATCCATCTGGAAAATGATGCCCGGGTATTTGCGGGTAGAGGGGCGTATTTCCTCTACATTTAATTTTTCCAACATCTTTTTTCGGCTGGTAGTCTGCTTGCTTTTGGCTACGTTGGCAGAGAAGCGCCGGATGAATTCTTCCAATTCCCGCTTCTTTTCTTCGGCCTTGGCCTTTTGGTTTTGAGCTTGTCTCAGGGCCAACTGGCTGGATTCATACCAGAAGCTGTAATTACCGGCGAACATCGTCACTTTGCCGAAATCAATATCCACCGTATGGGTACAGACGGCATCCAGGAAGTGACGGTCGTGGCTTACTACCAATACCGTGTGCTCGAAATCGGAAAGGTATGATTCGAGCCATTGCACCGTGTCGAGGTCGAGGTCGTTGGTCGGCTCGTCCAACAGCAGGTTGTCCGGTTCGCCGAAGAGGGCTTTTGCCAACATGATACGTACCTTCTCCTTACCGCTCAGCTCGCCCATCAGTGCGTAATGCTTGTCCTCTTTGATACCCAGGCCGCTCAACAAGGCTGCGGCATCGCTTTCGGCATTGTATCCGCCCATTTCCGCGAACTTTTCTTCCAGTTCGGCCACTTTGATACCGTCTTCGTCCGAAAAGTCGGCTTTGGCATAAAGCGCATCGCGTTGCTGCATGATGTCCCACAATACGGTGTGTCCCATCAGCACGGTATTCAGCACGGTACAGTCGTCATATTGGAAGTGGTCCTGGCTCAGTACGGAGAGCCTTTCGCCCGGTCCCAGTTCCACACTGCCTTTGGTCGGTTCCAATTCGCCCGATATGGCTTTCAGCAACGTGGACTTCCCGGCTCCGTTAGCCCCGATGACACCGTAAATATTTCCATTGGTGAACTTCATGTTTACATCCTTGTACAGGACTCTTTTCCCGAACTGGATGGCAAGATTCGATACGCTAATCATACTTTAAATTATACCTTGAATTGAATATTTTCGGCAAAGGTACGAAAAATATTTTATTCGTTCATGGTTTCTCCGGTAAACTGCAAGGGGAGTAGGGCTTTGACCGAATCGACCACGTAGGTACCCTCTTCGCCGAACAGCAGGATGCGTACGGGATGTCCGTACCGTTCTTCCACTCCGAGAATGACTTGCCGGCAAGCTCCGCAAGGAGGGATGGGAGCTTTCAGGAAAGCCCCGTGGGCGTATGCGGCAATGGCCAGTTCTTCCACGCTTTTCTCCGGGTAGCGTGCGTTGGCGTAGAACAGTGCCGTGCGTTCCGCGCACAGGCTTGACGGGAAGGCGGCGTTTTCCTGGTTGCTTCCCGTTACAATCCTTCCGTCGGACAGCCGGGCGGCTGCGCCCACGCAGAATTTAGAGAAAGGTGCATAGCTCGTCTGTGTGGCCTCCTTGGCCTTGTCTATCAATTCGCGGTCTGCTTCCGATAATTCTTCATAGTCGTATATTCTGACTTTGCTGATAATTTCCTTCTCTTTCATAGGACTGTTTCCTTTTGGTTAATAATGCACAAATATATGTTTTTTTATTCACAACGAAGAAAAAAGAGGTAACTTTGTGTGTGAGAAATCTTTCATGATATTTGAGATATGCGATTGAAAACCGTTTTTCTATCCGTGTTGTTCGGCGTGACGAGCTTTTTGCTGCAGGCACAGGGTGTCAGCCAGCAATACCTTAATTATATAGAACGATACAAGGGAATGGCTATAGACCAGATGTTACGTTATAAGATTCCGGCCAGCATCACATTGGCACAAGGATTATTGGAAAGCGGAGCCGGGACAAGTACATTGGCGCGGAAAGCCAACAATCATTTCGGCATCAAATGCGGACGGGCCTGGAAGGGACCCTACATCTTGCAGGACGATGACGAACGTAATGAAAAGTTTCGTAAATACAGGAGCGTGGAAGAGTCGTACGAAGACCATTCGCGTTTCCTGCAACAGGCGCGCTACACGTCCTTGTTCGACCTTTCTCCGAAAGATTATAAAGGTTGGGCGCGTGGTTTGAAACGTTGTGGCTATGCCACGAATCCGCGTTACGCTTCCTTGCTGATAGATTTGATAGAACGGTACGACTTAGACCAATACGACAAGTACAAATCGTCGAAGTTGCATTTTGATTATAGCAGCATAGACCGTCAACTGAACAGTGAGTCGTTGCCGTCCCATCTGGTGTACCGCAATAATGAGAATTATTATATTATTGCACGCGCCGGGGATACGTTTGATTTGTTGGCGGAAGAAACCGGCGTGTCGGCACGCGACATCCGGAAGTTCAATGAATTGCCGAAAGGGTATCGAATCCAGGCCGGCGATGTATTGTATCTGGAACGGAAGCGGAAAAAGGCCGCCAAGAAATACAAGGACGTGCCTCACGTGGTGAAGGCCGGTGAGTCGATGTATAATATTGCGCAACGCTACGGGATACGTTTGGAGAGTCTGTATGATATGAATAATTTGCCGGCAGATTATGCCATTCAAGTAAATGACCGTTTGCGTGTACGTTAAAAAAGGAGGTCAGAATGAAACAGAAAGGTCTTTGTCGGGCTTTATTGCTCATTTTGTTTGCGACCTGCGCGGTTGCAGGACGGGCGCAGGAGGTCTTGCGCTCGGATTCGGTGACGGGTGTGGATGCCGGAAAGGAGAGTCTGGAGATACAGCCGTCGGCATCGGAGGTGACGCCGGATAAGGTCGGTGCGCGGTTGGCTTTGACGGACACGTTGGTGGCCGATACGGCACAATGGACTTTTCGCCCCTCTCTTCCTCCATTGTACCGGGACGGTACCGTGGCTTATTTCCCGGCAAGTTATTATGGTGGATATTGGGGCTTATGGGAGCTGCATGAAGGTTTCAATGCCAGTCTGGACATGAGCGTGTCGGCCTCGTTCGGCAAGAACCGTTTTCCCGGGGTGGGATTCGGGACCGGAATCTCTGCCATGTACGTGCGTAGCCTCACCGACCGGTTGGTGCTGTCTGTGGGAGGCTTTTACGACCGCTTGTCTTGGAACGGCTTGAATGAGAACCGTTTCGGAATCAATTTGCTGGCCGGTTATCAGTTGACCGACAGGGTGAGTTTGTACGCATACGGCAGCAAAGCTTTTTTCCCGATGCAAGGTCGTCAGCCGTGGATTCCTCCGATGCCGTGGATGAACAATTTCAGCAGTCGGTTTGGAGGAATGGTGCATTTCAAGGTTTCCGATGCCGTGTCGGTTTCGCTCAGTGTGGAAGAGACCAGTTGGAAACGTTGACGGACGAAAGACGGTAGGAAGCCATGGGGCCTAGCGGCTGGATATGTTGCCGACTCCCGAAAAACATACACATCCGTGCGGTTCCCGTCAAGGGGAGCGCACGGATGTTTTGTCTGGACAAAATGTTGTTTGAATCCCGTTTTGAAGTATTAAAAAGAAAGCAAAAAGGATGTTTCTGTTACGCCTGCCTTTCACGAAAAGTCTTTGTTAAGGGGGCTTGACGATATTTTCGGATACATTTTTTAAGTTTCGGGGCTTGTTTTTTACGTATCTAAAGCAAAATTAGGAAACACTTTCAGCCGAACGATTTTTCGTTCGGCTGAAAAAACATTTTTTTTCTCCGCATGTCGTGGGAGAGGCATCTGCATGTTGTCGGAAAGTTCCATGCTGATGGTGGCACGGCGGTCGGCAAATGCCCCGTTTTTACGCTATTTGGGGCGGAAAGGGACACAAATCCGGAATGCCTTCTTGCGAGGCGGAACGCCCCGGACGCTTACGCGTTCCGTGTCGTCCTGCGCCGGGCGTGGACTTTTATACGGCATTATGAAAGCAGGAATGCGGGGCGGGTTGGCATTCTGTACTTTTCCCGATGCGCGAGAATCGCGTATTTGCGACGGCGGCGGGGAAAGGGCACGAATAAGCGAGCCACGAGGAGGTGGGATTGTCATATTGACACTTGGAATATCGACAGGTACCATTCGGGACTTGGCATGTCAAGTGTGGGAGTGTTGATGGCTTTAGGCGGTTTGGTCTAAATAATATAAAGGTATAGGGATATTTATAAGGTTTTACAGTCGGAAAGTGATTTTTTTATCGTACTTTTGTATGATAAATCTGTGAAAGAAAGAATGCGAAGAAAGATAAGACGGAATTGGATTGTCCCTGAAGGAGCCGAACTGACGGATTTGGACCGTAAGATTTTGGCTTTTCAGGAAGAAGGCTTTTTGGTGCCTTCGCGTAAATTGATTAAGACTCCTGAACAAATAGAGGGGATTCGTAGGAGCGGTGTGGTAAATACCGGGGTGTTGGACCTTGTGGCCCAAGAGATACATGCCGGAATGACTACACTTGAGATAGACGAGATGGTATATGATTATACGGTAAGCCACGGGGCCATTCCTGCTACGTTGAATTATGAGGGCTTTCCGAAGAGTGTATGTACTTCTATTAACGAGGTGGTCTGTCACGGCATTCCTAATGAATTCGATGTATTGGAGGAAGGAGATATTATCAATGTGGACGTTTCCACCATATTGGACGGATATTACAGCGATGCTTCGCGTATGTTTGTCATCGGGCAGACCACACCCGAGAAGCAGAAATTGGTAGACGTCGCGCGAGAGTGCCTGGAGATTGGCATGAAAGTTGCCCGTCCGTTCGGCTTTGTGGGGGATATAGGAAATGCCATCGAAAAGCATGCCAGGAAGAACGGTTTCAGCATCGTGCGCGATTTGTGTGGCCATGGGGTGGGACTGGAGTTCCATGAAGAGCCGGATGTGGAGCATTTCGGCCGGAAGGGAACGGGGATGCTCTTGGTGCCCGGCATGGTGTTTACGATAGAACCTATGGTGAACATGGGCGATTGGAGGGTGTTTGTGGATGAGGAAGACGGATGGACTGTCGTGACGGAAGACGAACTGCCCAGTGCGCAATGGGAACATACTTTCCTGATGACGGAAAACGGTTTGGAGATTCTTACTTATTGAGACACCATAATTTATAGGACGTGAGGAAATGGAGAAGAAAGATATCATTATATTAGGTATAGAGTCGAGTTGTGATGATACGTCGGCAGCGGTGATTCGCAACGGGGTATTGTTGAGTAACGTGACAGCTAGCCAAGCCGTGCATGAGGCGTATGGTGGGGTGGTGCCGGAACTGGCTTCCCGTGCCCATCAGCAAAATGTAGTCCCTGTGGTGGACCAAGCGCTGAAACGCGCCGGAGTGACCAAGGAGGAACTTTCGGCTGTGGCTTTCACGCGAGGCCCCGGATTGATGGGCTCTTTGTTGGTGGGGGTGTCTTTTGCCAAAGGATTTGCACGCGCACTCGGTATTCCCATGATAGAGGTCAATCATTTGCAAGGACATGTATTGGCGCATTTTATTAAAGAAGATGAAGGCGACCATGGCCAACCGGAATTTCCGTTCTTGTGCTTGCTGGTAAGCGGCGGCAATTCCCAAATCATTCTGGTGAAAGCCTATAATGACATGGAAGTGTTGGGGCAGACGATAGACGACGCGGCAGGCGAAGCCATCGACAAGTGTTCCAAAGTGATGGGGTTGGGCTATCCCGGAGGACCGATAATAGACAGGTTGGCGCGTCAGGGAAACCCGCAGGCGTATTCTTTTGCCAAACCTCACATCGGAGGATATGATTATAGTTTTAGCGGCTTGAAGACCTCATTTCTTTATTCTTTACGGGATTGGATGAAGGAAGAACCGGATTTTATCGAACATCACAAAGAAGACTTGGCCGCCTCTTTGGAGCATACGATAGTAGATATCCTGATGAAGAAGCTGCGTCAGGCGGCAAAAGACACCGGTATCAGGCAGGTAGCCGTGGCAGGAGGTGTGTCGGCCAACAACGGGCTGCGCAATGCGTTTCGGGAACATGCGGATAGGTACGGATGGAAAATCTTTATTCCGAAATTCAGTTATACGACCGACAATGCTGCCATGATAGCCATTACCGGATATTTCAAGTATCAGGATAAGGATTTTTGTACGATAGATATGCCTGCTTATTCAAGAGTAACATTAAAATAATTAAGATATATGATGAATGTAGAATCTAAAATCATAAGTCGTGAAATCAGCCCGCTGCTATGGAAAGCAGGGGAGACGGTGTGCACGGCAGAAAGTTGTACTTCGGGGCAGATATCGGCAGCCATAACCAGTGTGCCGGGAAGCTCTACCTATTTCAAAGGAGGTATTGTTTGTTATACCAATGAGATAAAAACTCGTTTTCTCGGTGTTTCGCAAGAGTTGTTGGAAGAAAAAGGGGCTGTAAGCGAGGAAGTGGTGCGTGCCATGTTCGAAGGGGCATTGAAAGCCATGGAAACCACATACGCAATAGCCATTACCGGTTATGCCGGTCCCGGCGGCGGAGAAGAAGCACCGGTCGGTACGATTTGGATTGCCGTAGGCGACAAGAATGAAGTGACGGTGGAAAAACTTGAAGGTGACGACGGCCGGGATATGAATTTGGCCAAAGCGACACTGGTTGCCCTTCAACTTCTGCTCGACTTGCTGAAAAAGCGTCATCCGCAGGAAGAAGAGTGATTTTTTTGCGAAAATACTTGTATATTCGGTTTTTAAGTACTAATTTTGCACTCTGTTTGAAAGAAGCTAATAGAAATAAACAAAAAGGAAGATAGAAATGTCTAAGATTTGTCAAATTACCGGGAAGAAAGCCATGGTTGGCAACAATGTTTCTCATTCTAAGCGTCGTACCAAGAGACGGTTTAATGTGAACTTGTTTACGAAGAAATTCTACTATGTAGAACAGGATTGTTGGATTAGCCTGAACATTAGTGCTGCTGGTCTGCGATATATTAATAAAGTGGGCCTCGATGCTGCGCTGGCCAGTGCGGTAGCAAAAGGCTATTGTGATTGGAAAACCATTAAAGTAATTGCTTAATTAGAGGAGAGTAAGACTTATGGCAAAGAAGGCTAAAGGTAACAGAGTGCAGGTTATTTTGGAGTGCACTGAAATGAAAGAGAGTGGTCTTCCCGGAACATCTCGTTATGTGACGACGAAGAATCGTAAGAATACTCCTGAAAGATTGGAATTGAAGAAATACAATCCTATTTTGCGGAGAATGACAGTTCATAAAGAAATAAAATAATATTAGGATACTATGGCAAAAAAGACTGTGGCAACCCTCCATACCGGTAAAATGGATGGACGTTCCTACACTAAGGTAATCAAAATGGTGAAGAGCCCTAAGACCGGTGCTTATATTTTTGATGAGCAAATGGTTCCGAACGAAGCCGTGAAGGATTTCTTCAAGAACTAATTTCGTATTTTAATACGGTTCAAAATAGTCCCTTCCACAAATCGTGGAGGGGATTTTTTGTAGGTATAGCCGACATTTAAAAAACTTGTGCTATCTTTGTTTTTACGAATATAGGATGCGGTTTGGCATGGGTAAGCTTGAAAAACTTTGTTTTTCGTTTGTCTCTGCGCTCACCTTTCACTATCTTTGTGCTTATAATGTACATTAAATAAAAGACGTATGGGAATTTTCAGCTTTTTTTCAAAAGAAAAAAAAGAGACACTTGATAAAGGACTGGAAAAGACGAAAGAGAGTTTTTTCGGGAAACTGACCCGGGCTGTGGCCGGTAAGTCTAAAGTGGACGATGATGTACTGGATCGTTTGGAGGAGGTCTTGGTAACGTCGGATGTGGGAGTAGACACAACGCTGAACATTATCGACCGGATTGAAAAACGTGTGGCTCGGGATAAATATGTAACGGTAAATGAGCTGAATGACATATTAAGGGACGAGATAGCATCTCTGCTCACTGAAAATAATACGGCAGATACCGAAGGTTTCGTTTTACCCGAGGGGAAAAAACCGTATGTGATTATGGTTGTGGGTGTGAACGGGGTCGGGAAGACCACTACCATAGGCAAGTTGGCCTACCAGTTTAAGAAAGCGGGGAAGAAGGTGTATCTCGGGGCATCGGATACGTTCCGTGCGGCAGCAGTGGAACAGTTGGAAATATGGTCTGAGCGGGTCGGTGTTCCTATTGTGAAACAGCAAATGGGGAGCGACCCGGCATCTGTAGCCTTCGATACGTTGAGTTCTGCGATGGCGAATGGTGCGGATGTCGTTTTAATCGATACGGCCGGACGTTTGCATAACAAAAAGGGATTGATGGACGAATTATCCAAAATAAAACGTGTCATGCAGAAAGTGGTGCCGGATGCCCCTCATGATGTCATGTTGGTGCTTGACGGGAGTACGGGACAGAACGCTTTTGAACAAGCCAAGCAATTCACGTTAGCTACGGAAGTGACCAGTATGGCTATTACAAAACTTGACGGAACGGCAAAAGGCGGTGTTGTTATCGGTATTTCCGACCAGTTTAAGATTCCGGTACGTTATATCGGTTTAGGAGAAGGCGTTGAGGATTTACAGCCTTTTAACCGGAAAGAGTTTGTAAAGTCTCTTTTTGGAAATGAGTAGGGAGGGGATTTGATTCGTTCATTAAAAAAGAATATTGTTTTGCGAAAGAATACGATTGATGTCATAACGTTGGGATGTTCAAAGAATCTGGTCGATTCGGAAAAATTGATGCGTCAGTTGGAAGCCAATGGGTACAAAGTGACGCATGATACAGACCGTCCCCAAGGGGAAATCGCTGTGATTAATACTTGCGGGTTTATCGGAGATGCCAAAGAGGAAAGCATCAATATGATATTGGAATTTTGTCAGGCTAAGGAAGAGGGGCGTTTGAAGAAATTGTTTGTCATGGGTTGCCTTTCGGAACGCTATCTGAAAGAATTGGGTGAAGAAATTCCACAGGTCGATAAGTTTTATGGTAAGTTCGATTGGAATGAATTGCTGACCGATTTAGGGAAGGCATATCATCAGGACTTGAGTTTGGAACGTGAGTTGACGACCCCTTCCCATTATGCTTATCTGAAAATCTCCGAAGGGTGCGACCGTCGGTGCTCCTATTGTGCCATACCTATTATCACGGGGAAGCATGTGTCGCGCCCGATAGAGGATATTTTGGATGAAGTACGAATGTTGGTGTCACGCGGGGTGAAGGAATTTCAGGTCATTGCCCAGGAGTTGACCTACTACGGTCTGGACCTTTACCACCGTCAGATGCTGCCTGAACTTATTGAACGGATGGCTGACATACCCGGTGTGGAGTGGATTAGGCTCCATTATGCTTATCCCGCGAATTTTCCGGTAGATTTATTCCGGGTGATGCGTGAGAAAAAGAATGTTTGCAAATACATGGACATTGCTTTACAGCATATTAGTGACAATATGTTACAGAGGATGCATCGCCATGTGACTCGCCAGGAAACTTATGCTCTGATAGAACGTTTCAGGGAAGAAGTGCCGGGAATTCATTTGCGTACGACTTTGATGGTAGGGCATCCTGGAGAGACGGAAGAAGATTTCAATGAGTTGTTGGATTTTGTCCGTAAGGTTAAATTCGACCGTATGGGAGCTTTTGCTTATTCGGAGGAAGAAGGAACTTATTCGGCTGAGCATTATGAGGATGAGATTCCTTTTGAGACCAAGCAAGCCAGATTGGATAAATTGATGGCTTTGCAGCAGAAGATTTCAGCGGATTTGGCGGCTCAGAAAATAGGAAAGATTTTCAAGGTGATTATAGACCGTAGCGAAGGAGAATATTATATAGGACGTACGGAGTTTGATTCGCCTGAGGTGGATCCGGAAGTTCTGATTCTTGTGAGCGAAGGGACTTTATCTCTCGGAACGTTCTATGAGGTGAAGATTACAGATGCCGATGACTTTGATTTGTATGGTACTCGAATGTTTTAAAGAGCTGTATACGTATGAATAACAAGGAGTTTATAGCGGAATTGTCCCGTCGTTTAGGTTATACGGTGAAGGATGCGTCTTCATTGATGGTTGCCTTGGTAGCTGAAATGACGGACGAATTGGAGGATGAAAACGTCATAGCCATTCAGAATATAGGTTCGTTTGAGGTGAGGAAAAAACAAGAACGGGTAGTCGTGAATCCCGCTACCCAGCAACGCATGTTGGTGCCTCCCAAATTAGTCATTAATTTCAAACCCAGCGCTTCTTTTAAAGAGAAGATGCAATAAACGTCGGTCGTAATGGATAAAAAGGTTTTGATACAGGATTTAGCTGACGGGTTGGTGTTGCGGAGAGGTCTGCCTAAAAAAGATGCCGATGTTTTTGTGCGTTCGGTTTTTGAAATTATAGGAGAATATCTGCAAACGGATAAGATCGTTAAAGTAAAAGGGCTTGGAACCTTTAAATTAGTGACAGTGGATAGCCGGGAGAGTGTGGATGTGAACACCGGCGAGAGAATCGTAATCAAAGAATATACGAAGATTAATTTCACGCCGGATCCCGTTCTGCGAGACGCTGTCAATAAGCCTTTTGCACAGTTTGAGACGGTGGTTTTGTATGAGGGTACGGATATTGCCGATATGGAGCGGATGGACATTCCGGATTTATCTGAAGATCATGAGGCGGAAAATATGTCTGATGTAAATGAAGAGACAGATGAAGCAGATGAAATGGTATTATCCGAATCAGAAGAAGTCCTTTCGGGGGAAGAGAAGGATATGCAGGCGAAAGGGCATCATGGTATAGATGAAGTCTCAATAGAAACAGCGGCTATAGACGAAACCGGAGCGGTAGAGATTCAAGATGGTGAAAATGAAAATACTGATACTGAAACTACTGTGAATTCTATAGAGGAATATTCCGATGTAGTGGAAGAGGTTGAAAATAAGGCCGAGGCTGTCTCCGAGAATGTAGATGAGAAATCAGATACGTCGGTTGATGATGAGACGGAGGATGAAAGAGTTTCTTCTTTGCGGCAAAACACGGAGAACGAAATAAAGGCAGAATCGATTTCAGCCGTTCAGGAGGGAGTGTTACCGGAAGGAAAGGAAGAAGGGGTGCACAATAAAAATAATACCAATGCTGATGTTCACCATGTGGAAAAGGTGCATGTGGCAACTCAACAAATAGAGGTGCAGAAAGTCGAACATCAAACTGTGGAGAATCAGCATATTGTTCAAATGGCGCCCGAACATCATGGTCGTAGACGAGTCTATTTGACGCCTTGGATGATGTTTTTTGCGGTCCTACTAGTGTTGTTATTAATGGTTATCAGTTATTACATCGGCTATCATCATCTTTTTTATGGGAATCAGCCAAAAGTCGTAAAGCAGCCGGTGGTAGTGCATCCTGTTCCTTTAAAAAAGGATACGGTTCAGATTTCGAAAGAACAAGATTCTCTGAAGGTGGATTCCGGTTCCATACGGAAAGTACAAGTGCCGGAGGGTATACCGGAAAAAACAAACAAGGTGAAAGCGCAACCGGAGGATACACAAAAAGTATTTGTAGAATACCCGCAGGTGAAAAACGGGGCATACGAAATAGTAGGTACACAAGAAGAACATCGTATGAGGAGCGGGGAGACTTTGCGCGGTTTGGCATTGAGATATTACGGCTCGAAAGATTTTACAGTTTACCTGGTGGTGTATAATAAAATCGCTAATCCTGACCTCGTGCCTGAAGGTATGTTGTTGAAAATACCCAAGTTAAGATTAAAACGCCGTTAACTGCCATAAAAAGTTTCTTAAATAGATATTTGGGAAACTTTTTTTAATAATATAATATTGTCAGTGCGTACTAAAAAGCTTAATTTTGGGTCACGAAAAACGAGAGTATAATTTATAAACAAATAAAACAGATATGGCTGAAGCGATAGATATTCGCGAGTTGAATGAGCGAATTGAGAAACAAAGTGCTTTTGTAACGAATTTAATAACCGGTATGGACCAGGTGATTGTGGGGCAGAAGCATTTGGTAGAATCACTGTTAATAGGATTGTTGAGTGACGGACATGTATTGTTGGAAGGAGTACCCGGTTTAGCGAAGACGTTGGCCATAAAGACTTTGGCATCGTTGATAGATGGAAAATTCAGTCGAGTACAGTTTACTCCGGACTTGCTTCCTGCCGATGTGATAGGTACGATGATGTACAGCCAAAAAGATGAGACGTTCATTGCTCAGCGTGGTCCTATTTTTGCCAATTTCGTGTTGGCGGACGAAATCAACCGTGCTCCGGCCAAGGTGCAGAGTGCTTTGTTGGAAGCGATGCAGGAACGTCAGGTCACCATCAGTAAAGAAACATATAAATTACCGGAACCTTTTTTGGTATTGGCCACTCAGAACCCGATAGAGCAGGAAGGAACTTATCCTTTACCGGAAGCCCAAGTGGACCGTTTTATGTTGAAAGTGATAATTGATTATCCAAAGTTGGAAGAGGAAAAGAAAATTATCCGTCAGCAAATCAAAGGGGAAAAGACTGTCGTGCGTCCTATTTTGTCCACTGATGAAATCATCGAAGCACGTAATGTAGTCAGGGAAGTGTATTTGGACGAGAAGATAGAGCAGTATATTGCCGACATCGTTTTCGCTACGCGCTATCCAGAGCAATACGGTTTGAAGGACTTGAAAAATTATATAGAATTCGGCGGTTCTCCGCGTGCTTCTATTAATCTGGCTTTGGCGGCTCGTGCCTACGCTTTTATTAAACGTCGGGGATATGTGATACCGGAAGATGTACGGGCTATAGCCCATGATGTTTTGCGCCACCGTATCGGGCTTTCATACGAGGCGGAAGCCAATAATGTCAGCAGCGAAGAAATCATCAGTCAGATATTGAATAAGGTAGAGGTACCCTAATCATCGTTGTGAATGGATACAAGTGAGATTTTAAAGCGAGTCCGTCAAATCGAAATTAAAACGAGAGGGCTGTCGAACAATATTTTTGCTGGCGAATATCATTCGGCCTTCAAAGGGCGTGGTATGGCTTTCTCTGAAGTGAGGGAATACCAGTACGGAGACGATATTCGCGACATAGATTGGAATGTGACGGCACGTTTTAACCGGCCTTTCGTCAAAGTGTTCGAGGAGGAACGTGAGCTGACGGTCATGCTTGTGATCGATGTTTCGGGCAGTTTGAGTTTCGGAACAGTTTCTCAGACCAAACGGGAGATGGTGGCGGAGATTGCTGCGACTTTGGCTTTTTCTGCCATACAAAACAACGATAAGATCGGAGTGATTTTCTTTTCGGACAGGATTGAAAAGTTCATTCCTCCGAAAAAGGGACGCAAGCATATTTTGCGTATCATACGTGAATTGCTGGATTTTACTCCTCAAAGCAAGTCTACGGATATCGGTCAGGCGATAGAGTACCTTACTCAAGCCATTAAGCGGCGTTGTACGGCATTCTTGTTGAGTGATTTCATAGATAGAAAAGACTATCGTACGGCTTTGACCGTAGCCAACCGGAAGCACGACGTGGTGGCTATTCAGGTTTTCGACCGCCGGATGGCAGATTTGCCGGATGTAGGGCTGATGAAGGTTTGCGATGCGGAAACCGGGCATGAACAATATATCGATACGTCCAGCCGCAAAGTGCGGAAGGCTCATCATGACTGGTGGAAGAACAGGCAGAATTTGTTGCAGGATACGTTTACGAAGAGTAATGTGGATTCGGTTTCTATTCGTACGGATCAAGATTATGTGTCTTCGTTGATGACTTTATTTGCCAAACGAAATTGAAGATGAAAAGTTACCATAATAAAAATAAAAGAGCCGTTCGACTGTGGTTGCTTCTGCCGTTTCTTTTGATGGCAAGCGTTGTTGAAGCACAGGTGACGGTGGATGTCAGGATAGATTCATTGGAACTTTGGGTAGGGGAACAGACCCGTATAACTTTGGATGTCAGTACGGATACTAAATCCAAGCTAGTAATGCCACAGGTGAAAGCCGGAGATATGCTGACTCCCGGGGTAGAGGTGGTTGAAGTTGCCAAGGCAGACACGCAGCAATTGAATGAAGGAGTTCGTCGTTTGGTTTCCCAAAGCTATATCGTAACCTCTTTTGATTCGGCTTTGTATTATTTGCCCCCCCTTGTAGTGAAAGTTGATGGGAAGGAATATCAGTCGAAGAATTTGGCTTTGAGGGTGTTGTCGATTCCTGTCGATACGGTTCATGTTGACCGGTTCTATGGGCCTAAAGAAATTATGGCCGTTCCTTTCTCGTGGACGGATTGGTCTTTGATATTCGCTTTGTCCGTACTTTTGCTTGTATGGGTTCTCGGCTTGGCTTATTTTTATATACGTTATCGGGATAATAAGCCTATCATTAAAATTATTAAGTTAGCTCCTAAGGTTTTGCCGCATACAAAGGCCATGGAGGAAATTGACCAAATCAAGGCAGAGAAAGTTTGGGCAAAAGAAGATTCTAAGGAATATTATACTCGGCTGACCGCTATTCTGCGTACCTATATTGAGAAGCGTTATGGTTTCAATGCCATGGAGATGACCTCGACCGAGATTATCGACCGCTTGTTGAAAGAGCAGACTTCTGAAAGTCTGGACGAATTGCGCATGCTGTTCCAGACTGCCGATTTGGTCAAATTTGCCAAATACAATACATTGATTAATGAGAATGATGCAAATCTAGTAAATGCCATTGAATTTATCAACCAGACAAAGGTGGAAGCGGATGAAAATGCCGTGCCGGAGCCGGACGAAGTAACGATTGAACAGAAACGCAGTCGCCGGACATTGATAAGTATGCGTTTGGCGTTGGTATTGCTTACGTTGGCCGCGTTGGCCTTGTTGGGCTGGATTCTTTGGATGGTGTATGACTTGGTCGTTTAAAATTTATAAGTGATTATGACGTTTGCGAATATTGAATATTTTTTTCTCTTGCTTCTGCTCATACCTTATATTTTATGGTATGTGCTGAAAAACAAGAAGAAAGAACCTACGTTGTTGGTGTCGGATACGACGGCATACCGTTATGCGCCCAAGAGTTATAAGAACCATCTGATTCATGCACCATTCATACTGCGTTTGTTTACGTTTGTGATGGTCATTATCATATTGGCTCGCCCCCAAACCAGTAACAGTTGGAAAAACACTCAGGTTGAGGGCATAGACATCATGTTGGCAGTCGACGTTTCTACTAGTATGCTGGCCGAAGACCTGAAGCCGAACCGTTTGGAAGCAGCCAAACAGGTGGCTTCCGAATTTATAGCGGGCAGGCCGAACGATAATATCGGTCTGACTATTTTTGCGGCCGAGGCATTTACCCAATGTCCGATGACCACGGATCACGCCGTATTGCTGAATCTCTTCCATGGCATCAAGACCGATATGGCTCAGCGGGGCATGATTCAGGACGGAACAGCCGTAGGAATGGGAATCGCCAATGCCGTTTCCCGCTTGAAAGACAGCAAGGCCAAAAGCAAGGTGATTATCTTGTTGACGGACGGAACGAATAATGCCGGAGATATTTCGCCCTTGACCGCGGCAGAGATTGCCAAGAGTTTCGGAATACGAGTGTACACGATTGGTGTGGGTACCAATGGTTTGGCACCTTATCCCATGCCGGTAGCAGGCGGTGTGCAATATCTGAATGTGCCGGTAGAAATCGATACCAAGACGTTGGCAGCCATAGCCGGGAAGACAGACGGTGAATTTTATCGGGCTACGGACAATAAGAAGTTGGAGGACGTGTATAAGGATATTGACAAGTTAGAGAAAACGAAGCTGAATGTCAAGCAATACAGCAAGCGTTATGAAGCATACGCCTTGTTTGCCTGGTTGGCTGCTGCTGCGTTGCTACTTGAAATCCTGTTACGTATGACCATATTGAAGAAAATACCTTAATTCATTCTGATTATGTTTCGTTTTGAAGAACCATTATATTTGTACTTGCTTCTGCTGATACCCTTATTGGCAGGTCTGCACTATGCCACAAACTATTACCGCAGGAAGCGTCTGCTTCGTTATGGCGACATCGAACTCCTGAAAGGCTTGATGCCGGATGTTTCGGCAACCCGGCGTGAGGTGAAGACGTGGTTGATGCTTGCGGCTTTGGCATTGTTGATATTCACTTTGGCCCGTCCGCAGTTCGGGACAAAAATGGATACCCGTAAGCGTCAGGGAATAGAGGCCATTATAGCCATGGACATATCCAATTCGATGATGGCTGAAGATGTGACGCCGAGCCGTTTGGAAAAATCCAAAATGCTGGTAAGCAATATTGTGGATAAAATGACGGATGATAAGATCGGATTGATCGTGTATGCCGGAGAGGCCTACACCCAGTTGCCTATAACAAGTGATTACGTGTCGGCCAAGATGTTTTTGGAAACGATAAATCCATCCATGATTACCACGCAAGGAACGGATATCAAGCAGGCTATTGATTTGGCCATGAAAAGTTTTACGCCCAATCAGGACGTGAGCAAGGCTATTTTTGTGATTACCGATGGAGAGGACAATGAGGGAGGAGCTGTGGAGATGGCCAAAGCGGCAGCGGAAAAGGGAATAAAAGTCTATGTCTTGGGAGTCGGTTCTCCGCAAGGCGCACCCATACCCATGCCCGGAAATTCGCAGTATATCACAGACAATACGGGGAATGTCGTGGTTTCCAAGTTGAACGAGTCTATGTGCCGGGAAATTGCGGCTGCCGGTCAAGGAGCCTATATTTATGTGGATAACAGTTCATCTGCACAGGAACAATTATCGGGCTATGTGGATAAGTTGGCTAAGAAGGAGATGGAAAGTGCGGTCTATTCGGAATACGATGAGCAGTTCCAAGCCGTAGCTTTGTTGGTTTTGCTTGTACTCGTTCTGGATGTGTTGATTGTGGAACGTAAGAATCCGTTGTTTAAGAATATAAAGTTGTTTCGTAAATAAGGAAGAAAGACATGTTACGTGGGATATATAAATATGGATTGGCTTTGTGCTTGTGTCTGACGGTATCTCTTTTATGGGCGCAGAAGAAAACAGACCGTGACTATTTGAGGAGTGGAAACCGGTTGTATCGCGACAGTATGTACACAAAAGCCGAGGTGGATTACCGTAAAGCCATTGAAGCCAACAGTCGTTTCCCTCAGGCACATTTCAATTTGGGAAATGCGCTGTTGAGACAGCAAAAGCCCAAGGAAGCCATGCAGGCATACGAACAGGCCGTGAAAGTGGAGACAAACAAGGGACGGTTGGCTTCCATATATCATAATATGGGAGTGATTTTGCAAAGCCAAAAGCAGTTCGGACCCGCCATAGAGTGTTATAAGAACGCCTTGCGGCGGAATCCTGCGGACAACGAAAGCCGCTATAATTTGGTCTTATGCCAACACCAGTTGAAAAACAATCCACAGCAGGACCAGCAAAACGACAATAAAGAGAATAAAGACGGAAAGGACAAGAACAAAGAAGAAGACAAGAATAGCAGTAAAAAGGACAAACAGGAGAATAAAGACAAAAAAGAAGATCAACAGAAGCAACAGCAAAAGCAATCACAGCAGAATGAAGAGAACATGTCGAAAGAGAATGCCGAACAACTGTTGAACGCAGCCATGCAAGATGAGAAAGATACACAGGAGCGCATCAGGAAGGCAATGGCCAAACCGCGACAGAGAAAATTGGAGAAACAATGGTAACGACTAAACAATAAAGGAAATAGGAATGAAGAAATATATCGCATTACTTTGGTTATGTTGTCTGACAGTCGGGATACGGGCAGCCGTACAGATAAAGGCCGCGGCACCGGATGTGGTGGAGGAAGGTGAGCAGTTTAGGTTGAGTTTCACCGTGAACACACAGGATGTCAGTAATTTCCATTTGCCTACCCTGAAAGGGTTTAGTGTAGACATGGGGCCGAGCCGTTCCTCACAGTCCAGTTTTCAAATGATTAATGGAAAGACTTCGCAGAGCAGCTCGGTAACCTATACCTATATATTAAGTGCGTTGAAGGCTGGTACTTATACCATCCCGGCCGCTACGGCTACTGTGAACGGAAAGCAATACCGTTCCAATACCGTGAGCATAGAGGTTGTCCCCGGCAGTGGCGGGGGATCACAGTCTCGCCAACAAGGGGGTGGACAGCACGAACGGATGCAGATGCAAGATGCCGGGGCTAAGATTACCGGAAAAGACCTTTTCATTACGGTTACGGCCGACAAGCAACGCTTGTATGAACAAGAGGCGGTAGTGCTGACTTATAAGGTCTACTCTTTGGTCAACCTGTCGCAGTTGGCCGGTGGCATGCCGGATTTGGAGGGTTTTCATACACAGGAAATAGAGCTGCCCCAACAGAAGAGCCTGAAAATGGAAGAGCACAATGGGCGCAGGTACGGTACGGTGGTATGGCGGCAATATGTGCTCTTTCCCCAACGTAGCGGAAAGATGACGATTCCTTCCATCAAGTTCGAGGGGATTGTGGTGCAGCAAAATCGTAATATCGACCCGATTGATGCGTTTTTCAACGGGGGGAGTACCATGGTCGAGGTGAAGAAAACCATTGTGGCTCCTTCTCTGACCTTGCAGGTAGATCCTTTGCCTTCGCCACGGCCTGCTAATTTCTCCGGAGCGGTGGGCAAATTCAATATCAGTGCTTCCCTTACTCCGAGCGAAGTGAAGACGAATGACGCGTTGACGCTGAGGGTTACGGTTTCCGGAAGCGGCAACATGAAGCTGATGAAAGCTCCGGTGGTGAATTTCCCGAAAGATTTCGAGACGTACGATGCCAAGATTACGGACCAGACCAAAGTAGGTCGCGGAGGGGTTTCCGGTAATAAAATCTTTGATTATTTGGCTGTGCCCCGCCATCCGGGGAAATATACGGTCCCGCCTGTGGAATTCTGTTATTTTGATACTGATGCGAAAGCTTACAAGACCGTGAAAACGGAAGGATTTGACCTCAACGTGGCGAAAGGCAAAGGCGGAAGCGGTGGAGGAAACTATACGAATAAGGAGGACGTGGAGTTGTTGGCTTCAGATATCCGGTACATCCATCAGGGGGAGGTGCGTTTGCAGCAAAAGGGTGAGTCCTATTTCGGGACAGCAGCCTATTGGTGGAGTTATGTCATTCCCTTGTTGGCATTCATTGTTCTTGTGGTGGTTTTCCGCAAACAAGCTATGGAAAATGCCAATGTAGCCAAAATGCGTAACAAGAAAGCGAATAAGGCGGCAGCCAAGCGTCTGAAACAGGCGGCTGCATTGTTGAAAGCCAACAAGCCGGCCGAATTTTATGATGAGGTCTTAAAGGCCTTGTGGGGCTATGTGGGAGACAAGTTGAATCTCCCGGCTGCAGAACTGAACAAAGAGAATGTCAGTGAAAAGTTGCAGGACAAGGGAACGGACGCCTCCGTCGTGCAGCAGTTGGTAGAGACGATGAACGATTGTGAATTTGCCCGTTATGCGCCGGGTGACCCGTCGCAAACGATGGACAAGATATATGCAGCGGCTACGGAAGTCATTAATAAGATGGAAAGTTCTATTAAACGGTAAGTAAAGGATGAAGCTGATGAGAAAGTTGATTTTGATATGCGTAGGTGTGATGTGCATGTTTTCGCTTCATGCCCAAGACAAAGTGCAGGCTGATAGTGCGTACGCTGCGGAAAAGTATGAAGAAGCCATACCTATATATATGGCTTTACTGAAAGAAGGGGAGCATGCGGACATATATTATAATTTAGGAAACTGTTATTATAAGACAGACCGTCTGGCTCTTGCCATTTTGAATTACGAGCGTGCCGCCTTGTTGAACCCCGGGAGTTCGGATGTCCGTTTCAATCTGGAGTTGGCCCGTTCAAAAACGATAGATAAAATCACACCCGAAAGCGAGATGTTCTTTGTGACATGGTATAAGAACATCATTGACATGATGAGTATGGACGGTTGGGCGCGTACGGGGATTGTGGCTTTTGTGCTGGCCTGCGTGCTGATTCTGGTGTTTTTCTTAGGCAATAAGGTCGTGTGGAAGAAATTGGGTTTCTTTGGCGCTTTGGTCATGTTGGCGGTTGTCGTGATGGCCAATGTGTTTGCTTGGACGCAGCATCAGGAATTGAATGCCCGCAGCGGGGCTGTGGTGATGAGCAGTTCGGTAGTCGTGAAGAGCACTCCGAACGAATCGGGTACGGACCTCTTTGTACTGCATGAAGGCACACGTGTGGAAATCATAGACGATTCCATGAAGGAATGGAAAGAAATACGGTTGGCAGACGGCAAGGTGGGTTGGATGCCGACAGAAGCAATGGAGGTGATTTGATATGGCGTTAGAAGACTGGATCGGTTTGGACCAACGGTTGTTGCTGCTGTTGAATGGCAGCAATTCGTTGTTTTTCGACCATTTGATGAACGGGATTACCAGTACGGTGGCTTGGATACCTGTGGCCGTCGTGCTATTTTATGTGTTGGTCAAGAACAATTCCATGCGTGAGGTGGGGCTTATTGTGTTGTTTCTTGCCTTGTCCATCTTGTTGGCCGACCAGTTTTCTTCTTCTTTCTGTAAACCTTACTTTGCCCGTTTCCGGCCGGCTCAGGACCCCTTGCTGATGTATTTGGTAGACGTGGTGGATGGCTATCGTGGCGGACGCTATGGTTTTATATCCAGTCATGCCGCCAACACTTTTGCTGTATGTATCTTTTTAGCTTTGTTGGTTCGTAATGTTTGGATGACCTTTTCTTTGGTTTTGTGGGCTGCGCTCTGTTCTTATTCCCGCATTTATTTGGGGGTACATTATCCGGGAGATATTCTGTTCGGGATGCTTTGGGGGCTGTTGGTAGGTCTTTCCACTTACATGGCATGCGCTTATATTTTGCGCAGGATGTCGCCGGATAGGAATTTTATTTCTACTCAATATACTTCCACGGGGTATGCCGTAGCGGATTTGGATATTTTTCAGAGTGTACTTTATCTCACTTATGTGGTATTGGCCATACGGGCAGTGGTTTTGTAATGGTAGAATGGCTTGATGTCCTTTTCTTATTTTTATGGAATATATGATTTTTAACAACAAAGACTGATTTGTAGTAGTTATAATCTTGTTGTTTGAATGGCTTTTGTATTACGAAGTGTGCATATAAGTGCCTTTGTATTTATTCTTGGTTATAACTGTTTGGCTTTTTGGGGATTTTTGACCGCAAATATTCCTTTTATATAAGCTTCTATTTTTATTGTTTATCTTTTTTCTTTAACTAAATCCCTCTTGTAAAACCACATAACTGCCATTACCTTTGTGTCCCAATTTATCGGAGGAGTCCGAATAGACTTGGCTTGCACTAATTCTATCAATTAAAAATTAAAAGAAAATGAATCAAATGATGCTATTAGCGGAAACCGAGATGAGAACAACACTTAACTATGGGTATAAAAATTATGTGAGTCCTGAAGTCCGGGTCATGTCATTCGAAACAGAGATGATGATTGCCGGAAGTGATATGAATCCGGAACCTCCAAATCCGGGATATAACTCGGGACATAATCCGGATGATTTTTGGGACGCATGGCGATGATGTTTTCAGTTGATTAGAAAGGATAGCGGAAAAGCACAAATAAATTCCAATATACTTTTTAAGATTAGATTGTTTTTGGGATACAGTATTAAATTTAAAACAGAAGTTAGATGATAAAGAAACTTTTTTTAACCACTCAACTTTTATTTTGCTGTTTTGTTTTGCATAGTTATGCAAGAAATGAGTATGCTTCGGATTCCGACAGGGACCTGAAACGACGCAATAAAATGGTAAAAGAAGCAGCTTTGCTTCCGGATTCCGCATTTGAATACGTGAAGATGGAAGACTTGCTGGATGATCAAGTGTATATGAAGTTGGCACATGACGGATGGAGCCCTCAAGAAATTGTAACCATCATGAAGACGGCTTTAAAAGACCGTAAGGCTGCCAAGAACAAATTCGGTTACGGATGGTATGCCAAGCAATGGCTACCCACTTACGGTATCATGCCGGGCGGAGATACGCTCTACCAGTTCGTGGATACAACCTACAACGAGGTGATGCAAGCCAGTATAGCCCGTACTGTTCCAACCGATGTACTGAACCATACCTGGCCCAAAATCGTGTACACTCCAGAAGACCGTAAAAAAGGTATTCGTAATACAGCCTATTTCCGTACGGTGGAACATAAACCATCGTCTGGACGTATGCATTGGGGTGTGGTACATCCTGAAGACCATGACAAATTGTATGTAATTCCCGACGGAGCAGGCATTTTCAAGACTGATAACGGAGGGCTTACCTGGACATGCATCACGGATAATATTCCGGTGAGAGCTCACCGCAGTACGGTTCGCCACTCCTCGATCCCTGTAGACCCGGATGATTGGAATCACTTGTTTGCTTTTGGTGATAACAGTACGGTGTATGAAACAACGGACGGCGGAGATAGCTGGCGTCGTATAGAAGGGGCTACTCACAAAGGGTATAAGCGAGGTTATGCTTTCCGCGACAAAGCCGGAAATCTGAAATTCATCGGCGCACAGCAGCAAGGGGGGATTGAGCATTGGGCCAGTAAACTTTGGGTTAGTGAAGACACCTGTAAAACCTGGACAGAGGTCATTGTACCGGATGAACTAAAAGACGTCCATCCCAATGGTGTGGGAAAAGGCGTATGGTTCCAGTCTGTGGAGTTTGATCCCTCCAACCGGGATATGATTTACATACCAGGGTCTCGGTCTATCTTCTATTTTGATGATGGAGCGAGAAGCACGGTGGAAAATGGAAAGAGAAAATATAATATCAAGAAGATGAGTTTTGATGTATATAATGAAAACCGGACGGCACTGCGTAATGATCCTTCCGACCCGGATAACAAGACGATGTTCCCTTTAAGAGCCACTTCGCCGGGTAATATGGTCATCAGTACCATAAATCCGAACCAAATGTGGTTTGCGGCAGCAGTTCGTAACGGAAATGCTACGGCACTCTATTATACTGAAGACAAGGGAAAGACTTGGATAACGCTTCAAGAGCCCAGTGCTGGAATCGGTGGAGGTACTGTTTTTGGCAATGAGGCTCCTTGGAATTGGTTGGGAGGTTTCGGTGTAAACCTTCGTGATTCGAATTGGGTGTACGGATGTACGATGAGTTCTGCCATTAGTTCTGACGGAGGAAAAAATTTCGATCAGTTTGCATGGTCAATCCGTTTGACGTCGTTACAGGATGACGGCAAATATTATGCGGTAACCAATTCTCGCCACAATGCGGACAATCATTTCATTCTTTCTCACAAGAGTGGTCGGGTGTTCAGAGGTTCGGATGGCGGTATGTTGATGAAAGATTTGGATGTGAACAATAACCAATGGACTAATATTGGAGGAAATATGGGACAGATGTTGTATTACAATATCCGTGTCAATGAATTCGGTGATCAGTTGATGGTGGGTAACACGCAGGATATTGATGTGCAGACCTACCGCTACGGTCGATGGGGAAATTGGCGTGGTTATGAAGGTTCCGAGTCTAGTGCCAATCCTTATACCAGCACATGTTACTTTTCCGGAGGTGGAGGTGGAGGTATTGAAAACATGCCTTTGAGTTCATGGAGTACAACTACTAATTACGCTGATGTACATACCGGTTCCTGGTATATGAGGCGTACGGGGACGGGAGCCGGAAACTCATTTTACCGTATTGATGATATTGGCCGAAGCCTGACTAATCTTTTCGATAACGTCGGGGCTGATGTCGCGGATGTCACATTTGCACGCGATAAAGGATATACTACTATTTTTGTACGTACGACTGATAATATCTTAAAGAAATCCATAGACAGTGGAAACTCTTTTCAGGATATCCTGTACAATGGTGAGCCGGCCAAATTTAGCAATACCAGATTAGCGGCAGATCCCGATAACAGTGACATCCTGTATTTGGGACAGACAGGGCAGGTCATGCGATTGTATGTCAACGAAAGTCGTTGGGAAAAAGTAGGAGAGGGGCTTCCTAATATAGCTTGCGACCACTTGTTTTTCCACGAAGGTAGTGGCGATCTTTATTTTGTGAATCGTGGTAGTGCCGGAATCTATATTCTGGAAAACGGTTCAAATACCTGGCGTTTTTGGACCAAGGGATATAATAGTGGAAAATTCAGTGATATTGTCATGAATTATACCACACAAGAGATGGTACTGGCTGATTATGGTCGCGGCGTATGGGTAGCCGATTTGGAGCATCCTTCCGACCGTTTCTTTAAAAACGGATTTGCCTTAAAAGAAATCACTCATGTGGATGGCCGTCGTACTATCGGTATTGATACGAAATGGACTATTCCGTTGTATTACTATTATGAATGGACGGTAAATGGAATGAAGGTAGATAATCCCTATCAGTATCTTACTCAGGCCTTGCGTCCCGGAGATAAAGTACAGTTGAAACTCACACTTAGAGAATCTCCCGATGTGTCTACCCTTTCGGCCGAATACATCGTGAAGGAAACACCGGATGTAAAATTGGAAAAGAAAGCTGGAAATGCGTTGTATTCAAACGGAAAGGGCAGAATAGATTTAGGATATGTAGATTATTTCTTCAATGACTTTACTGTAGACCTTTGGGTGAAACCGATGAATGATGGAGTTTTGTTGGCCAACCGTCAGAAAGAATATGATAAAGGTGCAAAAGGTTGGTTGCTTTTCGTAGAAAACGGAACTTTGAAATTCAGATATTCTCCAAGCAACCAGTTTAACAAGCCGACGTATGAACCGGCTTCCGATGAACAGAAAACCATCGAAGGGGGTAAATTGAACATGGGTGAGTGGGCTCATGTGGCGATAACCGAGAAACGTGACGGTTCGATACGTCTGTATGTAAACGGTATGTTAACTGGTGAGGGAGAGCGTTATCGCAGGGAACATACGCTGAATAATTCCACTTACCTGTCGCTGTTTGCAGATGCTTTTGAGTATGCGCCGATAGAGGCAGCCGTAGATGAATTAAAGATATGGAACTACGAATTGAATGAAGAGGAAATCCGTCGTGAAATGTATTCCGTGAATGTAGACAATCGTAACGGACTTGTGGCTTACTATGCTTTCAATGGGGATAATCTGTCCGGAGACTTGGAAACATTTGTCGGATATCAGCCACGTGTGATGACGCGTGCGGAGGTTACTCATGAAAAAATGTCGCTCCCCATCAGTGCACAACGAGCTGCTTACGGTGTATTGACCGATGGTGAGAAACTCTTTGAAGACCGGGGAGTCAATCTGTTGAAGATAGCCGTTAAAAATACAACATCGGATTATCAGATCGGTGTATATGCTTATAAAGCGGAACATTGGTTGGAAGACAAATCCAATTTGGATACCAAATATTATGAGGTAGAACCGACTGGATATATCTTCCGAAACTTTACCGTTGCCGAAGCAGACACTTTTACGTTAGATTTCTATGCTGTCGAAGGCAAACCTTTTAATCAGAACAAGCGTTATCGTCTGTATTATTCGGAAGACGGACGTAGGAATTATTGGAATTTGGTGGGAGATTTGACCTATAATGCAGATACGCAGACTTTGCAAGCGACTGATTTGCCGATGCAGGAACTGCAAGGCAAAAAAATGTTGGTAGTGTCTTTGAAGCCGGCTATCGAAATGACCGTTGAGGGAGTTTCAAATAGAGGAGAGCTTACCGTATATTCCGAGGATCAGCATACTGTCAAAGCCCACGCTTCTATTGTGGAAGGTTTGGCAGAACCGAACGGTGTGTATGATATCGTGTCGGACAATGACGTGTTGCAACCTCAAACCGGATTCTATTTTACGAAGGGTGAAGCTTCCTCCGATCTTAAAATAGGGCAGAATTTGGGAGCCTTCAATGAACGGAATCTGGTGACCCTGAAAGGCAAGACCGATGAAAAGATGATTCCGATGCCGATTGAGGTTGTCAACCGGATTACCCCGAAAGGGTTGGGTAACTCGACGTGGGTAGAGAAAGGTGGAATTTTGGTGGGTTCGGCAGATAACTATGTTGCTTTGCATGAATCCAATACCGTGACCGTAATGGGGTGGGTATATTTGGGTGATGTAGGCATATTGTCCGGAACCAAACCGCTCTTATTTTTCCGCTCTTCAAATCCCTCTGTAGCAACAGGACTACACTTGCAAAACGGTAATGTACGCTGTCATTGGAATGAAGAATCCTGGAGTTGGAACCAATCTACTTCACTCAACGTGGCGAAAGATCAGGTTGGACAATGGATTCATCTGGCATTGGTGGCCCGCCCCGATGGTATGGATTATTACCTGAACGGAATGAAATATTCTATAAAACGTAATATAAACAAAGGACGCATACATTCCATGTTGATGTTGGGACAGAACCAAATGGGTAACACTTGGTTTACGGGAGCATTCGATCAGGTTGCCGTATGGAACCGCTCACTGACCCAGGAAGAAGTCTTGAGATATATGCAGGAAAGAGTGTTGCTGAATGATTCGGCATTAGTGACTTATTTGACGATGGATGTAAGAGATGAAAACGGGGATTTGCGTGAAAGCGTACAGGACATGTCGCTGAAGCACTACGGTACTTTGACACAAAACTATCGTTCTACTGTGCCGTTTAATCCGGAAAGTCGCTTGCATCTGAACCAAATGTCCGAAACTTCGGCCGTACAGTTGATTTATCCGGAAGGAAAGAATGTACAGGGAGAATGGAATACATTCGACGGTACCTCTTACAACTATGTAGCAGCCGGAAGACAATCCGATTTGCCTTTGAGCAAAACACACTACACATTGGTTTATGCAAACGATCCACAGTTGACAGCAACCGATCGGATTACTTTACGTTACCGTCATGCCGGTATTATGGAGCAGGACCATTTGGTGATGGCCATTCGTGCTTTGGGTTCGGAAAGTCCGTTTGAACATTTTGTGGAAGCACAGACTGTTGAAAACGGCAAAGCAGAGTTTTCTATCGAGGGAGCGTTGTTGAACCGTGCTTCCGAAGTGATGTTCTTTGTCTCTCCTGAATCCGGCAAACGTCCGGTGAAGGTGGAGCTGGCTTTGGCCGACGGAATGTCCGGAAACAGCAATATCATGCTGGAGGAAACCGCCAAGGGATTGCCTCTGCAAGTGAAAGTATTGAGCGGAAATGCCGATGATGTGGTGATGCTGGAAGTGAAAGAAACGGCCTACGCCTCTTTGGATAAAGACAGTGTAGACATGCGTAATGGCGATAATCGCTTTACGATCATGATAGACCAATCGAAGTTGGATAAAATGGCTTTGAATCCGATAACCGTCCAGGCGGTCGGTGCGGAATCAGCTCCGTTGGAGTTCAAGGTTTATCTTGAGCCCAAGGTCGAACTGAAATTGAAAAACGGCACGGACGACTATACTTTTGTGGCTACTGCACCTACGGCTGACTTGGAAGTGGAAGCCGAACTGCTGCAAGGCTATCTGGAAGAAGAAGTTCAGTTGACGACGGTTGCTGACGTAGATAATGCGATGAATATCGGAAACGGAACCTTACTGTCGAACAGTTCGGTAACTATCGGCCACTTGGAGCATTTTGAATCTCCTTACGGTAAGGCTCAAGAGGGATGGAACCTGATCGGTAATCCGTATTTGGCAGACATCAACATCACGAAACACCAGAATGTGGTCTTTGACGAGCACAAGGTGACTAAATTCGTTTATCAGTATAATAAGGAGTTGGACAACTACATTACATTCGATATGACGAACTATGATGAGGAACAGAAGATCATACCGTTCCAGTCTTATTTTGTCCAGACACTGGCACCTGAGGCTGAACTTACCGTGACTCCTGTGGCCAAAGAGGTGACGCTTAACCGTCGTACATTCGATTACTATACTGCAAACGAATATACTTCAATGCGCTTGAAACTTTACGCAGGGGATAAAGAGCAGGATCGTACGGACATTATTTGGGAAGAAGGTGCTTCGGCAGATTTTGTGGTGAATGAAGATGCTCCGAAATTCTGGAGTTTGTCAGCCACAGCCAATCAATTGTTCTCTGCAGCCGGAAAATCGGCGGCTTCTGTGAACACATTGCCGATGGATACCGAAGAAGTCAAACTGGGTTTGAGAATAGGAACTCCTGGCAAGTTGTCTCTTCGTTTGAGCCGGATAACCGGTTTTACAGGAGATGATGAGGTTATCCTTTGGGACAAACATACGGGGGCGGAATGGAAGTTGGATCTGGAAAACGCCTATGAGTTTGATATCACGCAAACCGGAGATGTGAAAGACCGTTTCGTATTGAAGGTGAAACGTCATGACACTTCGGTTGGTGTTGAAGACAGAGTAGAAACAGCCGGTTATAAGGTGTACGTTTCAGGAACTACCTGCATGATAGAGAATCTGCGTGGCAATGCCGACATTCAAATCTTCAATGTGCAAGGTCAGCTTGTAGCACGCGACAAAACGGCTCAACACAACTATTCGGTATCTTTGAAACCGGGAGTACATGTCGTGAAAATCAGTGAGAACGGAAAAGATTATGTGACTAAAATTATATTGAAATGATAAAGAATAAATTAATAGGTAAAATAGGATGTTTACTGATGCTCGTATGGGCATCGGTAAGCCTCCACGCTCAATCCATAGAACTTTTGGGATTATATTCCAATGGCAGTGCCGGTCAGTTAAAAGCTAAGGTGGAGTTGGCAGGAAAGCAAATCAAATCGGTCACTTCTTATGCTTATCGGATGTCCGACGGTTTTGCTACGACAGCTTCGGATTATGAATTGATAGAAGGTTCTTTCCTGACGGCGGATGTGGAGATGCAAACCGGAGACTATGCCTATCGCATGGAAGTGGTGTTGGACGACGACACCCGGTTGCTTACCGAGTGCGTGAACCAAGCCAATACGGAAGCTTTCATGTGGTTGGGAGACTATCAATGGACGGAGGCTACCACAGCCGTAGCTGGAACATTGCCCGGTGTGGACCGTTGCTTCGGTACGGACCAGAATTTGCAGACAAACGATAAGACTTACTATAAAGGAGTTTCCAGCAAGGGTGGTCAAATCATCTATGACCTCCCGGAAGAAATGAATTTTCGTAAGTTTGATATGGTATTGGGAACACAGAATGGCAGCGGAAATCTTAAATTCATGTTCTATTGTAATGACGGAAAAAAATTGGACTTCACCGTTAATTCAAATGCAATAAAGTCCATTTCTACGGCTGACTACCCAGCTTTTATTCCACACTTGCCATTGACAAAAATCAGGTTGGACTTTACGAATAATTCAAATGCTATCGGAAACTACAACTTGGCCAGACTGTATATGGAACGTACCCAGTCGGACAAGCAGGAGCAACAGGTTACGTTTACGAATACGGGAGAAACCATCATGTATCCTCGGCAAGTGGATTTGAAAGCTACTGCCACGTCAGGGGGCAAAATATATTACCGCATTATCAAAGGCCGCGATGCCGCCGAATTGAAAGGCAATGTATTGACCTTTAAAGATGGACAATCTACGGAAGTGGTTGTCGAGGCCACACAATACGGCAACGAACAGTATGCTTGCGCTGTAAGTCAGTTGTCTTATGCGGTTCGCACGGGAGAGAATATCTTTATCTCTTCTGTATTACTGGAGTCCGGAAGCAATCCGGGAACGGTATATTTATATGTCAATCCTCAGGCAAATCGGCTTTCACAACTGACGCTGAATATCTATGACGATGTATATCTGTTGAATGAATTGCAACAACTTGATTTGTTGACGATATGGAATAACACACCGTTTGTGTCCGGAACAACCGGTAAGGTTCTGGCTGTTGTCGTTCCTGACTTAGAGATGAATCGTGTGTTCCGCATTACCTACGGTTACGAAGGAGGTGAGACGATGTATAGTTCTTATTACGAGGGATTGGATATGTTTGATTATCTTTCGGATTTGCCTTATCGTACGCAGGGAAATGCACAAATAGACAAGGCTGTTAATGGTTCTATGCTCCAAATCACCACGCAAAAATATAAAAAAGGATTTGGTATTCATGCAGTAGGTTCGGTGCAGACTACCTTGCCTGCGGGCATTTATGACCGCTTTATCACGGATGTCGGCAAACAGTCGGGCCAGCCTTATGTCATGGAGTTTGCGTTGAAGATGGATAACCGGCAGCTTACGACAACAGGCCCTGTCAATAACAGCAAGAAGACTACATGGGATTATCCTTTGGACGGCGTTTCCGTTTTGCATATTGATGTGCTATACGGTGGCGATGGAGCCGGAAACGACCATGGTTCAATCGGAGCACCGAGACTATACCGCACGGCGGTGGCACGTAAGGAACAGACTTTAAACTGGCAGAAAGAATTTCCGTTAACCCACAACAAGCCGTTTAAGCTGCCGATGAAAGCTACGGCCTCTTCGGGATTGGCACCGGTATATCGTATTTTGAAGGGACAGGAGTTTGCCACGATAGAAGACGGAAACATACTGAACCTGCATACGCTTCCCGAACATGCCGAGATTGTAGTCGAGGCGTTCCAGCCCGGCGACCGGGAATGGGAACCTACCACAACTACTAGTTGTACATTCCGCTTTTCCAAGGGCTTTGTGGTGCAGAAGGATGCGCGGGTAGAGTTGGAAGGCGGTCAGGTATTGGAAGAACTGATTGTCTATGGTGATGCCGGCCAAATGGGGCAGGTGGTAGTAAAAAACGGTATTGTTCAGGTAAAAAAGCTGATATTGAAATATACTTTCGTACCCAAGGAATGGAATTTCATTACCTTTCCGTCCGATTTGGATATAGACAAAATCAGCGACTTAAACGCCAAGGGCTATTATCTGAATAACAAGACGTCCGGCAGGGGAGCTTACTACATCCGCAGCTACGACACTCAGGTGCGTGCGGAAAACCCGTCCGGTTCGGTATGGAAGAATCTGGAGACTCCGGAGGTGAAAGGACTGAAGGGTTACATCATGGGTATCAACAATGCCTTGGGCATGGATCCGGTAGAGGTAACCTTTACGATGGACAACGTTTCGCTCGATTTCGAATCTTCGATTCGTCCGTTGAATCTTACGCTGGACCTTTCCAAGGTAGAGCCGGGCACCCGTCAGGATGTATATATAAAGCCGGTTAACGTGAAAGGAAATACATTGAAAGTCAGTGTGGACTTCCAACCGGAGGACCTGTCGGTATTGCCCGTCAATCATGCCAAAGCATTGGAGGGGATGCGTTTTACCTTCACTCCGGACAAGCGTGGCATACGTCTGACACTTCCCGACCAGACACCAGCCAAGATTGCTATCTATAACAAGAAAGGAACCAAATTGATGAAAGCTGTTCGTTACGTAGCGCCGATGGTATTGGATTTGAGCGATTTGAAGTCGGGCACCTACCAAATGGTGATTAACTACGGAGATGCCACGGCTGTAAGAATATTGGATTTTTAAGGATGATATAATAAAGTAAACAGAGTTTGTCGTTACGTCTTGAGTTAAAAGACGTAACGACAATTTACATAACAGAATAACTATATGATGAACAAGATTTTTACAGGATTACTTTTATGCCCCGTCATCTATTTACATGGTGCGGAACCCGCCGATTCAACCCTTCGGTTGATGGAAGAGATTACAGTGGCGGCCAATCGTCAGCAGGATGTGAAAATGAATGTGCCGCAACAGGTTTACATTTTATCCCGTGACCAGATAGAACGAGCCAATGCACAGACTGCCGCCGATTTACTGACCACAGACGGTTTGCTGACAGTGCAGAAAAGCCAACAGGGTGGTGGAAGCCCGATGATACGCGGTTTTGAAAGTTCGCGGGTGCTGCTTGTCATGGACAACGTGAAGATGAACAATCTCATTTATCGTGCCGGACATTTACAGAATATCATAACCGTGGACCCTTCCATACTGGAACGTGTGGAAGTGCTTTACGGTCCTTCTTCGGTCAGCTACGGTTCGGATGCCTTGGGGGGAGTTGTGGCTTTTCGTTCTAAAAATCCGGTTTTGGGCGATGGGGGGAAAACTTGGTTTTCCGGTAATGCCTTTATGCGCTACGGTAGTGCGAATCAAGAAACCACCGGTCATGTGGATTTCAATATCGGCGGCGAACGTTTTGCTTCATTGACTTCTTTATCCTATAGCAACTTCGGTGATTTGCGGAGTGGACGACGCAAGAACCCCTTTCTGAAGGATGATGAATACATTAGCCGTCCTTATGAAGTGATACGTGAAAATGGTGAAGACCTGTTAATCGGTAATTCCAAAGACTGGCATCAACCCGGGTCTGGATATATGCAGTACGACTTGATGCAGAAGTTCCTGTTCAAACCGGACGATAGATTCCGCCATTTGTTGAACTTCCAATTCTCGAATACGACGGACATTCCCCGTTACGACCGGTTGACGGATATGAAAAAAGACAAACCTAAATTTGCCGAATGGTATTATGGCCCTCAGTTCCGTTTGATGACAGCCTACACGATGGAGATAGCCGACTGGTTGTCGGCAGACAGAGTCGATTTTACGGTGGCCTATCAGAAAATCAAGGAAAGCCGTCATAACCGTAAGTTCGGCGAGGTTTGGCTGGGTAGCCGTAACGAGAATGTGGATGTGGTGTCATTGTCTTCCGATTGGATGAAGCAGGTGGACAATCATCGTATCCATGCCGGAATAGACGGTGCATTGAACTTCCTTTCCTCTACGGCTCACAAAACGGACGTGGACACCGGTGAGCGTGCTGCATTGGATACGCGTTACCCCGACGGAAAAAACTATATGCACAATATAGAGGCCTACGCGTCCCACCAATGGGAAATCACTCCGCGTCTGACCCTAAGTGACGGTATCCGCCTGGGATTCTCCACGTTGTATTCCTCGTTTGAGACCGCCGAATTTTTCCCATTCCTGAGTCAGGACGTGAAAGAAGTGAAACAGAACAATATGACTTACAGTTTCAGTTTGGGACTGAACTACAATCCGACCAAGGACTGGAAAATAGCTTTGGCACTTTCCACCGGTTATCGTGTGCCCAATATAGACGATGTGGGAAAGGTATTCGACTCGCAGCCGGGTATGGTGGTTGTGCCCAACCCGGATGTGCGCCCCGAAAAGACTATCAACGCCGACTTCAATGTGACTCGGTTCAAAAACGACCGTTTCCTTTGGGAAACTTCCGTGTTCGGAACCTATCTTTTCGATGCCATTACGCTAAAGCCGCATACGCTGAACGGAAATACCGAAATAGAATATGATGGCGAACTCAGCGAGATATATGCCAACCATAACAGCAGAAGGGCCTATGTTGTAGGTTCCACCACGCGCCTGAAAGCCCGTTTCCTCGAAATGTTTATGGCAGACGCTTCGCTTACCTATACTTACGGTGATATTATCGACGGGGAGGATGAACGTATGCCCCTCGACCATATATCTCCGCTTTTCGGAAGGGTGGGCATGACCTTTCAGAGCAAAGACGACAAGGCCATTGTGGAGTTTTATTCCTTGTTTAACGGACGAAAGAAACTAGACCGTTATAACCTGAACGGGGAAGACAATATCGGCTACGCCACAGTGAAGGGAGAAGAGGGCAGAGGGCTTCCGGCATGGTTCACCCTGAACCTCAAAGCTTCTTATGCGTTCAATCCGAACCTGACGGTACAGGCCGGTATCGACAATCTGCTGGATACGAAATATCGCACTTTCGGTTCGGGAATCAATGCTATGGGACGTAATATCAACGTTACTTTACGTACGACCTTTTGATAAAACGGAAAACGTATATTCTACCCCCAATAAAAACGGGACTGCAAAAAAGCAGTCCCGTTTTTATTGGGGGATACACTTCTGGTCATGTAGTCCCATTGTCTACAGTTAAACTATTTACTTTGTCGTTTGGGGAAACAGCAAAATGTGTATGACCTTTTTCGGGCGGCTTGTTCGGAAAGACGTGAAGGTGGAGCATTGCGTAGATGGGCTTCCACGTGGAATTTATATTGTGGGCGACAATATATGAAATTTTATAATTACCTGATAATATGTGAGTTATTGCTATGTAGAAAAGATAAATTTACGATTTAGCACCATTTTAGTATCGCTTTTTAGTTTTTGTAATGGTAATAATTGTTACTTATATTTATTTTAGGCGTCTTTGTTAAATACCCATATCTTTCCGGTACTCCGAAGGTGTTACCTTCATTCTCTTCACCACATACCGACTAAAATAAGATACAGAAGAAAAGTTCAGCCGTTCTGCGATTATATTGAGAGGCAAATCTTTTTGCCGTAACAAGCGGACGATTTCTTGAAGTGTGAATCGGTCTATCCAGTAAGAAGCAGGTTTTCCGCTTACCTTTTTGCATATTTCTGACAGGTAATGAGGGGTAATGCAAAGTTGTGAAGCATAAAAATCAAGGTCCCGGTTTCGGATGTATTCACCATTATATAGCAATTCTATGAACTTTCGCAATAAAATTGTGATATGTTCTGATACTTGAACGGTTTTCAAACTTCGCGCATGAATATCGTATAGGTCAAGAATATGCGCGGTAAGCAGACTGCCTAACAATTCCTCACGAAAAAGATGGTCTTTATCCATCAATCGCTTCCGAATGCACTGCATAGCCTGTTCGCATATTTGAAAATCGTATTCTGACAGTTTCATTACCGGATTCTGCAAAAGTGACAAGTGCCCGATAATTCCATAATTACTACGAATGGCAATCGAAGTAATAAACGCATCAGACAGGCTCATCAGAATACCCTGGAAGTCTTCGGAATTCGCAAAATTTGATGCAAGCATTGCATTGGGAAGGATAATATAATCCCCCGACGCAACATTATAGTGGGTGTTTTGGAATGTGAAGCCCATATTACCTCTACAGCAGAGTGTATGAATTACACGCCCGGAATATTGTAATGCTTTGAATTCTTGTAATGTGTCCACGAAAACAATTCCATCGAAGTCCGTATCTGCCATATATTTCTACTTTTATTGCAAAGGTAGCAAAAAACCACGAATAGTGAAAATTTAGCCCCGAATAATGTAACATCTAAATAAAAGGTATGCTGTAATTTTGCACCAGAAATTAAAGCCAAAGAAAATATGAAAGATGTAAGATTAAACAACGGAGTAATGATGCCTGCCATCGGATTCGGTGTCTTTCAGATTCCTGAAAATGAGACGGAACGAATCGTAAATGATGCTATCGAAATCGGTTATCGGAAATTCGATACGGCTGCTGCTTATTTTAACGAGGAACAATTAGGCAATGCTATCCGGCAGAGCGGTATCAAGCGTGAAGAGTTTTTCATAACTACCAAATTGTGGGTACAGGATTATGAATATGACGATGCCCTGCGGGCTTTCGACCTTTCAATGAAGAAACTCGGCCTTGATTATCTCGACCTCTATCTGATGCACAAGCCTTACGGAAATTATTATGCCGCATGGCGAGCAATGGAGCGGCTCTATAAAGAGGGACGTATCCGGGCTATCGGGGTTACAAGTTTCTCTAATGAACGTCTGCAAGACCTGTTTTTACATAATGAAATAAAACCAGCCGTCAATCAGCTTGAAACGCATCCTTTCTTCCAGCAACAAGCTGCCAATGAATTCCTACAAAAAGAAGGCATCCAGCACGAGGCATGGGCTCCTTTTGCCGAAGGACAAAAGGATATATTTAATCATTCTACGCTGAAAAAGATAGCTGAACGACATGGTAAGGGTGTTGGAGCTGTCATTCTTCGTTGGTTAAATCAGCGAAATGTGGTAGTTATTCCGAAAACCGTACATAAGGAACGTATGATAGAAAATTTCAATATCCTTGATTTTACACTTTCTGATGAAGAAATGACAGCCATCACTTTGTTGGAAACAGGCACAAGTCCAATTTATGATGATATGGACTTGCCTACGGTGAGAGGTATCGGATTACACAAAATTCATGAGTAAACCAAGGCTATTAGTTATCAAGTTTTGAGTTCCTGAACAAAATCAGACAGAAAGGTTTGTGACAATTTTATACACAAAAAAGAATTTATGAAAATAGTTATTTTAACCGGAAGCCCTCGCAAAAAGGGTAATTCAAATTATTTGGCAGAACAATTTACAAAAGGAGCAAACGAAGCCGGACATGAAGTTTTCCTCTTTGATTGCGCAAAACAAAAGGTAGGTGGATGTCTGGCTTGTGATTTTTGCGGAATGAATGGTCCATGTTCTCAAAAAGACGACTTCACAAATATACTCCGTCCTCAATTAGAACAGGCCGATATGGTCGTACTTGTTTCTCCTATTTATTATTACGGATTATCGTCTCAATTAAAAGCTGTCATTGACCGGTTTTATGCGTTGAACGGAAATATGAGAAACAAAAAGAGCGCTTTGCTTGTAACAATGGCAGATACGAATAATGCTACGGCTTCTTTCGCCGTAGATTATTATCATACACTTGCGAAATATTTGGGTTGGAAGAATGTTGGGGAAGTCGTGGGAGAAGGACTTTGGGGTAAAACCGATGCTTTAGGCTCTCCGGCAGCAAACAACGCATACGAATTAGGCAAAAGCCTATAATTAGGATTTCATTTATTACGAATTATAAAAGCGAGAAATATGTTACGTCATGTATTTATCATCAACGTCAAGGAAGGAATTTCCGATGACGTGGTAGAACAGAAGATGGCCGAAATGCGTGCCATGAAAGAGAAAGAAACGGTTATTGAAGAAATCACGGTAGGTCGTACACGCGGACTATTTGGGCGTCCCGATGCCGTGATGATGGTTGTCGATCTTAAAGACAAGGCTGCTTTCGACATATTGATCCGGAGCCGGACACACACCAACATCGCGGAAAAAGCGGAAGAGGCTTTCGATATGCAGAGTGCTGACATTGCCCAAATAGAATATTAACCCTTAAAACAGAATAATATGCAGACTGTAAAATTGAACAACGGCATCGAAATGCCGATATTAGGATACGGTGTATTTCAGGTATCACCTGAAGAGTGCGAGCGTTGCGTACTCGATGCCATCGGCGCGGGTTATCGGTTGATAGATACGGCGCAGGCTTATTATAACGAAGAGGGCGTGGGTAATGCCGTCGCCAAATGCGGCGTGTCCCGTGATAAACTTTTTCTTACCACCAAAGTTTGGATTACCAATGCCGGAGAAGAAAAGGCAACCCGTAGCATTGACGAATCGCTCCGTAAGTTACGTACCGATTACATTGACCTGCTGCTTATCCACCAGCCGTTCAGCGACTATCCGGGAACATGGCGGGCGATGGAGAAAGCTGTAAAGGCTGGGAAAGTCCGTGCCATCGGACTCTCGAACTTCTATCCCGACCGCTTCGTGGATATGGCTGAATGCACCGAAATAAAACCTGCCGTAAACCAACTAAAAACCAATGTATTCAGTCAGCAGTGGGATGCTGAAGCCGAAATGAATCCCTATGATACACGTATCATGGCTTGGGCACCGCTGGCACAAGGCGACCCCGACCTTCTGACCAATCCCGTACTGACGGCTTTAGCCGAGCGATACAATAAAACGGTACAGCAAGTCGCCCTGCGTTACTTGGTGCAACGTGGCATCATCGCCATACCGAAAAGTACGCACATCGAGCGAATGAAACAAAATCTGGATGTATTTGATTTCATCCTCACACCAGAAGATATGGAAAGCATCCGTACGCTCGACAAACCTGCCGACTTCCGCTGGTCGCACCGTAATCCCGAACTCGTAAAGTTCCTTCTGAATTACGATAAGCAATTTAACCCTAATAACAAATGATAGTCTATGTATAAGTCATTGAACAACAAAATCGCTCTTGTGACCGGAGCCGGGACGGGCATCGGAAGAGCTATCGCCCAACGTCTGGCCGATGAAGGTGTTAATGTATTGATTGTAGGGCGCACGGAAACGACACTTGCCGAAACAGCCTCACATAGCGATAAGATAACCTTTCTTGCTGTCGATCTTGAAACGGAAGCCGGAATAGAATCTATCATTCAGACTGTCAGGGAACGGTACGGGCATCTCGATATTCTCGTCAACAATGCCGGATGGGCGCCCGTCACCCCGTTCGCCGAGATGAAGATTGAGGAATATGACAAGGTATTCGCCATCAACGTGCGCGCCGTCGTCATGCTTACCCAGGCCTGCCTGCCGATGTTGAAAGAAACGAAAGGCAATATTCTGAATGTTACCACTACTATGACAACCAATCCCATTGCAACGATGGCGAACTATGCTGCCTCGAAAGCTGCCGTCTATACCATGACACGTGCATGGGCGAAAGAGTTGGCAAAAGATAGCGTGCGTGTCAATTCACTGGGTGTGGGGCCTATCGAAACCCCTATCTACGGCAAGACAGAACTTTCGGACGAAGCCGCGAAAGCCCATAAAGAGATGGTAACTAAAAGTGTGCCCCTCGGTCGAATGGGACAACCCGAAGAGGTTGCCGCTGTTGTCGCTTTTCTGACAAGTGATGAAGCCAGTTTCGTAACCGGAGCAGACTATAAAGTGGACGGCGGTGTAGGCGCATAAAAAACAATAACAAAAAGAATGAATATGAAAAATGTATTGATTATCAGCGGCCATATAAACCTTGCCGCATCCGTAGCCAATAAAACGATTCTTGAGACCTTGAACGAACGGCTACCGGAAGTCGAAGTCGTAAAACTGGATGAACTTTATCCGGACTTCAAAATTGATGTAGAAGCCGAACAACGGAAATTGCTCCGGGCTGACATCATCGTGTTGCAGTTTCCTCTTTTCTGGTACTCCGTGCCGTCCATATTGGAACGTTGGATGGAAGAGACTTTTCGTCATGGTTTTTCGCATGGAAGTACAGGGAATAAACTCAAAGGCAAGAAACTCGTTCTCTCTTTCACAACAGGAGCGCCAGAAGCATTGTATAGCCATGATGGGGCGATGGGTTACTCTATCGACGAATTTTTGGCGTGCTACAAAGCAACCTGCCGACTGACACAAATGGAGTATAGCGGTAGTGTTTATACCTGTGGTGTAAGCTATGGCAACCGTACCACCCCGGAACTTATTGAGCAACAAAAAAATGTATCGGTAACACACGCTGAACGTCTTATCAAATTGCTCAAAACGCTCTGATGCTTGAAGATAGCCCACATAATCTCAACAATATAGTATTCAGTTGTTTCCTGCCCGATAATATGAATATGGAATATAAGGGCACAAATCTTCCCTAACGAGATTGCGCGCTATACGCCTCTACACAAGACCTGTTATAAGTGTCCTCATACCCGCTTGCGGTAGAGGACAACTTATATTTGAGGGATGGCTATTCACTTTTATTATTTAGATTTATTCTCTTCCTCTCTCAATATCATGATTTGTCGGTTGAATACGGCCAATGTAGAATCCACCCCAACCGTTTCCACTAAATTCTCGTATGCTCCGACTGTTATTGCCAATTTGGGATGCAACTCATTGAGCATAACCGATGTAACCCGATGCTTGTCAGCAACCGTTTTCAGCCGTCTATTCTCTTCCCGGTATTCATGCCATCGTACCCAACTGGCGATAAACAAGGCAAAGAATACGATTATGCTGCCGATACCAGTCCACGCATAATGGTTCTTATACCAGCCATCGGGAACTTTGCCCCACAGCCGCCTTATTGCGTGTAATGCCTTGCCCGGACGAACAGCCAGCCAAAGTTTCGGCATGAAGCCTTGGCTTGGCTGCAACTTTTCCGAAGTGCGCTTGGCATTCTTCATAAGCTCCACCTGCATTTCCAGTATCTTACGGAGATAGTCATTGACAGTAGGAACACCGCGCTTGCACATATCCCTGTTGGTCGCATCGGTATATTCTTCCAGACTCGCAATCACCCCGTCACACAGTGATTTCTTGGATTTCTCTATGGCTTCCTTACTTCCAAAAATCTCACGTATGTTTTCAGGTGCATTGCCACCAAAGAAACGTATAACAGGCTCCAGCCTTACCGCCAGTCTTTTCAATGCCTCGTCCTTGTCCGGGTTGTCCGTTGCATCCAGCTTCTTCTTGATTTCCTCGATGTCCTCCGCCAACGCTCCGATAAGGTCGGCTATATTCTGTTTGTCGTTCATCTTCTTCTCCTTCTTGGTTTAAGTTTGTCCTTTTCGTTGTCGTTCTCGCCCCAGCCGCTTTCGTTTCCTCCACCTCCGCCGCCGGATGATACCTTGGTCTGATGCGGCTGTACGCACAGCTCCACGAGTGCGCCAATGGTTACTTGTACGATGTTTGCCCCGGATTCAACAGGACTGTCACCGTTGCCGTCCGCTGCTGTCCCGGTTGGTGACGGTTGCCCTATAAGAGTGTGCGCTGCATGATTGCCTGTTGCCACATCCTGCTGGGTTGATTGCAACTGTTCACCAACACCATTGTCCGGCAAACGTGGTTGCCATTCCAAGCCCTCGGCAATACGGCTTCCAAGCAATTTGTCAAGCCTATAAAAGCCCATGCTTCGGTCTATCCGTGAGCCGCTGAATGAAACACCGTCTTTGGTAAACGATACGCCAACGATTTCTCCTTTGCCTCTGTCGTATTTGAAACGCACTCCGATACCTTGCCCTGCCAGTCTGTCGCACAAATCCGACCAACTGCTACAACGGGGCATAGCTGCTTTGACGGCATCATATATCTGGTATTTCACTTTGTCCTTTCCACGCAAACGGTCACGCTTCACTTTCTCCTTTCCTTTGGAGAAATGCAGACCATATTCCCTTGTGAGAGCCTTGCATACCGCCACGTTCCGAATGGCATCGTTACGGTCGCTGATGGTGTGCCCGTCATTGTCCACCCTGTTGGCTACGATATGCAGATGCTGGTGTTCCTTATCGGTATGGCGGCATACAATGTATTGGGTGTTCGTTATCTTCATACGCCGCATGTACTCACGCGCGATTTCAACCATCAAACTGTCTGTCAACTTAGGTGTGTCCTCGTGGGCAAAATCCAGCGATATATGGTACACTGGGATTTTCAGCTTGCGTCCCGGCTTGTCATCCGCCTGTCCCTGCATACTTCTTGCGATGGTGGCGTTGCCGTCAAGCCTCACGTCCTTGCTGTCGATGAGCCGTGCCTTCTTCGGGTTGTTCACATAGTTTACCACTTTGGCGAAACTCGCCCGTTTCTTCAAATCGCCCATCATATCCTCTCAATGATTTTGTTGAACTCGTCCAGCAAAGCCATAATCTTGCTTTTCGTTCCGAGAAAGCCTTGCTGGTGTGCCATCTTCGCCAACTGGTTCAGGTTGTTGCACCCACCCTCCAGCATCCTTATCTGCTGTCTGTCCTCCTGTGTCCTTGCTGCCACGACTTTGCCGTACAGCAACAGTTCACGTAGGAAGTGTGACGGTTTCTTTCCTGCATCGGCTATCCGTTTCATGACCGCTTTCCACTCAGCAAGCGTGAGCCTCGTGGATAGGGTCTTTGTCCGCGCCTTGCCCTTTACAGCTTTTGGACGACCTCCTTTGTTCTTATTCTCCTGATATGTCATATCCGTATTTTATTATCTGTTACTACTCTGTTTTTTAGGGCTTCAATACGAGGCTTGCCGTTTCCCATGCGGTCGGGTCGCCGTTGGTGGCGTAGTTTTCGTGGACGAAAACATTAACTTGCCAGCCCTAAAAAATACCACTCCTAAAATGCTATCGCGTACCACTACTGCCGCTTCATTCCTGTGCCTGTTTCCAGTCCTTTGAACCGGGTAAGGCATTGCCATACTCTAAAACAGGTGTGTTGTCGGCATCTGTGGCTGTATTTTCCTCAACGCTTTCGGTAGCCGTCACTGCTGTGGGGGCTGCGGTTTCCGTTTCCTCTGACGGTTTTCCCTTTCTCTTCCTCGGCGAACTGCGGCGTAATGTCTCCAGTCTCTGACCGTTAAAAAGGAATATCCTGACCCCTTCGTATGCCTTGACCGTCTGGCGGTGTTTCGGATTCTCGATGAGCCGCCCAGCTATCATCCACGACTTCACGCACACCATATCCATGATGGAGGTTACAGGATTGGAATCAACACGGATAAGCCCGCGTTCCGAAAAATCCTCCAACAAACGGGCAACCGCCTTGCGCCCGATGCCCCATTCCTTGGCCAGTGCCAGCATGGAGCTGTCCGCCTGTCCGGGATGGAGGGCATAGCTCAATCCCCGTTTGGTATTCGTCCCTTCCGAGACCGTCATCTTTGACAGGAGGGAAATAAAAAAGGCCAGGTTGCAAACTCCGTCCGTACTGCCATGCAGGAAATACCATGCCTCCACCGTCATTGCCAGCTCCAGTTTGTAGCACGGCAAAACAAGCTGTTTCAAATTCTTCATAAGCCAGGATGATTTTTGTTGTGCGTTTTACAAATCATTCCTTGGCGTTTTTGTCCGCATCCCTGCTGGTGGCTTTCAGGCTCTTGATGCGGTCTATCTGCTCTTTGGGGAACAGGACACGCCGCCCAATACGCTGCCCCTTGATGTGACCCAGTTTCTCGTGCCTCCAGATGGTCGCTATGCTCACGCCCCATTTCTCCGCCAGTTGTCGGATGGTGTAATACTCCGATGTGTCCTGTGGTGCCTGTACCTGTTGGTATTCCTCAAACGCGCACCTCACGCTTGCACCGATAAGCTGTTGCAGCTCATCGCGCGATACCAATACCATTTCTGTCTTATCTGCCATAATCCATTGATTTTAAGTTTGTGGCGGCAAAGGTACGGCAGGAATAAAGTCCGTGAATTTGTGGGATTCTGTGAAATAAAAGGGTGTAAAAAGAGCCGTCAAACAACTGATGCTTAACGGCTTGTGCAAAGTAGTGGGCTGTGGTGAATTGTAGCCACTTGTGGACTACATCACTATTTTATCATGGGAAGCAGCTCTTTGAGCTTCGCTATAAAGGTTTTCTCCACGTTATACTTGGCGAGGCTTTCGGGTGTCAAGCCCATAGAACCGGCTGCGGCAGACCTGTACCCTTTCCAGTCATTGAAATAGGCTTTGGAGAGCATGGTGGCTACACAGCGCATCTTGCCCCTGACACAGTTGCCGTATATCTTGGAATAGTCGGCTCGCATGACGGCATGTATGAAATCCTTGTCGGAAACTGCGTTACCGTCCAGTACAGGCTTGCCCTTGTCGGGGCCGCTCTGTACGGTAAAGGTGGTAAGGAAACGATACAGCCGTACAACAGGAACTTGGGCGGTAGTACTGAACGCCCCTCCGTGTGCTGTATCGGTGGCGGTAAAACAGGATGATGCCTCTTCCGTACAAGAGGGGGCCGGCTTGGGTGCGCTTTCATGCAGCACGTTCCGTTTGACATATCCCATAGCCATAGCGATATGGAACATCTTTATCCCGGCTGACTGCTGCCTGACATCCGCATTTGGGGGCAGCATGGAAAGACGGACGGCTTCGGCAAAGCGTTCCGTGAAGAGTTGCGCCAAGTCCTTGTCATTGGCATTTATGATATGCTCCTTGACAGATTGGATTTTCGCCTTGTCCACTTTGGCAAGCACGGCATACATTTCTTCCCCTCTGTTCCTGTCCGCAACTTCCGAACATTTCCGTATGGCGGTATTTATGGTGTCGATGCAGGCGGTGGCTTCGGCGCGTGTCATGGGTTTGGAAATGGTGTCGGATACTTCCGGCTGTTCCTTTTCGGGGAAGAAGTATTGCCCTATGGCTTCCATGCTCAGGTAAGCCACGCCGGTACGGAAAGCCGCCTTGTCCAGTTCGGCATATTTTGAACAAAGGTCGTGAAGCCGCTTCGTGTTGTCGTGCAGCCCGACGAATTTCCGTGCCAGCCCCTTGTCCTCATGTTCGGCAATATATTCCCTGATGCCGTCCAAAAGAAAAGGCAAAGTTTTCAGACTATACTTGATATTCCTGCAAAGCTCCTTGCTGTCTGTTTCGCCACTGCCGGAAGTGCCTGCAAGCGATTCCGCAAGTTTCAGGCTGTCGCTGATGATGTTTGACAGCTTGAACAGGTCGCTGATGGCATCGAATCTTGATTTTTCCATAGCATCCTCCTTATATTTCAATAATACCTTTGAAGTCCTTTAACGCTATGACGGCTTTTTCCTCCGCATCCAATTTCAGGTAGCGGCGCAGTTGCGCCTCGCTGCTGTGCCCCGTGATGGCTTGGATGGAAGGCAGTGGAACACCTGCCTTGTATGCGTTGGTGGCAAAACTCCTTCGGGCTGTATGTGAAAGGAGCATATCACAGAACCTCCGTCCACGTTTGGGATTGAGACGTTTTTCGTCAAAGCCACAATCGTGAGTCCAGCCAAGCAACAGACCGATGGCCTTTATCAACTTGTTCATTTCATTGGGATGAATCGCTGGCAATTTGCCGTCATATTTGTCAAGGATGGCTCTCACCCGTCTGTCAACCGGGATATAGACCTTCTTTTCCGTTTTCTGTTGGGTTATGAGTATGAACTCCGTGCCACCGATTTCCGTTATCATGTCCTCGCATATCCTTGAATAGTCGGAAACACGCTGCCCGGTCAGACAACCCACAATAAACACATCCCTTACATGTTCCAATGTCCTGATATGCGTGATGCGGCATTTGGAGATTTGTAGCTGCTTTTCATCTTCATCTATTTCCAGAGACTTCCACTTAGCTATAACCGCCTCCTTAGTGGAAAGGTCGAGGTCAAGCATTTCCTGTATCTGTTCAGGTGTGAGGTAGATGTTATCCACTTCCTCCTTTTTCGGCACGAAGTCGGAATGCCGGAAATCATCGCATCTGGTCAGCTTGTCCTCATAGGCTGCCTTTGCCACCGTGCGTACATCGGTCATGTAAGAGTTTATGGCGTTTGGCATCAGCCCACGTTCTTTCCAGTAACCTACAAGGCTGTTGCGTGTTTCCATTGTTATGTCATCCAGTCCGAGCTTGCGGTGGGTTTCCTTTTGGAAATTGCGGATTTGTCCCAAAATCAAGCGCAGACCTTTCAGGTAAGCTGGAGATACTTTCACAGTACGGCCTTTCTTGGTGCGCCGTCCTGTTTCCATGTCCTCTATATAAGAGGTAAGGAAATCCTCGAACAGCATCCTGCCCTTGGGCTTGACCTCCACAATCTGCATCATCCCGTTAAGCACATCGTGTTTCACGCTCTCGATGATGTTCTTGGCTTCCTTGGGATTGAAGTCGTCCGCCTCGAACGCTGCCTTTATCCTTGCGAGGACTTGGGCGAACTGCCCGTACTTTATCCCGATGCTCGACATCAGGGCTGACGAGGTGTATTGCAGGGAACGGTACTTTTCCCATTCAAGCTGCTTGATGGTGAATCCTGTCACGACTTTAATGTTAGCCTTGCCTGTACGCACACGGGCATAGATAGAACCGAAGTCCTCTTTCCCTGCCTTGGATGATTTGATGAAGATGAAATCCATACGCGATATATCCTTTGGTTACATGGTGCAAAGGTACAAAATATATCCCGAAATATAGTATCAAATAGTACCAATATTTTCTAAAACCGTGGAATTTCGTGAGTTTTCAAGCCAAATGAAAACAAGCGCAAATAACTGATATACAAATATTATATATAAAACAAGGTTTCACTGAATATAAATGGTGGATAGTGGGCAAGAAGAAAAATACTTGTAGACAGGTAGAATGTCAAAATGACAAAGTGAAAGATAGCGACGCACGAGAATGCGTTATTTCCTGCCGCATCCCTTACAGGTGGGAAATAACGCATTCTCGTGTGCTTTCCTTTTTTCTGAAAGTCAGCGTTTCGTTGCTTTTGCTTTCTTTTATTCCTGTGGCATGCGGGGAGATGCTGTCGGTGTCTCCCGGCGTGTCTTGTACCGATATGTTTTTCCCGTCAAATTGCCGGTTCGTCCATGTAAGGTAAAAGTCTCCAAATAAATGTGCAGGATATGTTTTCAAGCATGTTTTTTCCGTTTTCATGTCATTTCAAATCGCTTTTCTTCGGATGGCCCGTCCGTTCTGCGGAGAGCGATTTTTCGCTTTCAGCCAAACGATTTTTCATTTGGCTTGGATTGACGGAACAAAAAGCCCGTGTTTGTACGCAAAAACGCCCCGAATTTTTATTTTTCGGGGCGTTGATTGGGTATGGTTGTCCTGTTTTTAATTTTTTCCTTTGCTGCAGATTTTTCTTTTTGCTACCTATTTGATGCTTGTGACGTGCTTGGGGTTACAATTTGATAATTTTGTTTAGGTATCAAGATGTCCCCCAAATGGTATTCGTCCATAAAACGGCTGCGGTCTACGGGGCCGGTGATGCCCTCGATTCGTCCGTTGGCGGTAAACTGCCACATGACGAACCGGATGTCGTCCGTCAGTTCCGGAATATCTTCTGCGTACCGGGCTATCATGTATTTGTAGTCCGTGTATTTTCCGGCCAAATATTTATTGTAGAAATTACTCGAGGTGTAGATGATGGGACGGATGCCATAATGTTCTTCTACCATGTGGAGAAAATGGGTAAGCCTTTCGCAAAAGCGTTGCGCGCTGCCTTTCCCTATGATTTCAACGTCGATGATAGGAATCAAGTCTTGTTCGTCCAGGTTCACCGTGCTTGTGAAGTTCTTGAACTGGGTTTCCGGATCCACTGTGGGACTGAAGAAATGATAGCAACCGACTTTCAGGCCGGCTTTACGCGCCTCGGTCAGGTTGTAACGATAGGTCACATCGACCAGAGAGGCGCCTTCTGTAGCTTTCAGGTAGACGTAACTTACATTTTTGTCGGTTTTCACCGTTTGCCAGTCTATGTCTCCCTGATAGCGTGATACGTCTATGCCGTAACGATGTTCATTCTTATTGATGCGGTGGCGGTAAGCTTCCTCTACCGGAGCGACGACGGGATGCGAATGGCTCGGAGTGGCCATCATGTCGGGCTCAACCATGGCCAAGACCACTTCCTCCTTGTCTGCTTGCTTATCCTTTTTACGACCGTGCATGGGGGTTACCGTCAGGCAACATAATATGATAGTAAGAAATGAAATGAAATTTCTCATGGTGCATGGATGTTATTTCGCAAAATTACATATTTTACGGAGGAAATGCAAGCGTTTTCCGCTTCGTATGAATATTATTATTATTTTTGCCCTGATTTTTATTCCTTATTATAGAATGTAAACATGAAAAAGTGGTTTGGAATTTTTTGTTTCTTGGGGATTGTGGCTTGGGGGCGGACGGCTTTGCATGCACAGTCCTGGTTTGACGTGAAGCTTTGGGAGCAGGGCTTGCCGAATACGAACGGCAGGGATGGCGGGCCGGAGCGGCAACAGGATGGTATTTATACGCCAGAGATCCGTGTGTTCCTTCCGGATTCGGCCAAAGCTACGGGGCGTATCATTCTGGCTTGTCCCGGAGGAGGTTATTCGTTCATAGCCCTTGGGCATGAAGGTTACGATTGGGCTCCTTATTTCAATGAGATGGGTATCGCATACGCCGTGTTGAAGTATCGTTTGCCTTTCGGGCATCCGGAAGTCCCGGTCAGCGACGCGCAAGAGGCTATACGCGTGATACGGCGGCATGCGGCGGCATGGCGGATTAATCCTTACGACGTGGGAATTATGGGTTCTTCGGCAGGCGGGCATCTGGCTTCTACGATAGCGGTCAAGGCGCCCTTCGATTGCCGTCCCGATTTCCAGATATTGTTTTACCCTGTTATTTCAATGGAGCTGAACCAGACCCATAATGGTTCCGTTTATTCTTTTATCGGGAAAGAACCTTCGCACGAGGAGCAGTTGCGATACTCCAATGAACGGCACATCCGTCGCCACATGGTGCCTCCGGCATTGCTGTTGCTGAGCGGGGATGATACGGTAGTGCCAGTCTCCAATTCCATTAAATATTATACGGCTTTGTCACAGGCGGAAGTGCCTGCCGCGATGCATATTTATCCCACGGGCGGGCATGGTTGGGGCTATAACCCTTCTTTTGCCTGGCACGAACAGATGCTGGCAGACTTGAAAGCTTGGTTGGAGAGGGATTGGATGCCCCGGACAGGGATGCGCTCAGGGTGGCATGTGTGGGAAACAGTATTACGGACGGCTATGGCATTTCTTTGAGTGAAGAGCATGGTTATCCGGCTGTCTTGGGCCGGAAATTGGGAAATAAATATCGGGTCAGGAATTTCGGGGTGAGCGGCCATACGATGTTGCAGAAAGGCGATTGCCCTTATATGAAGAATGACGTGTATCGGTGGTGTAAGGAATTTAATCCGGATGTCGTGGTCATTAAATTGGGTACGAACGACAGCAAGCCGCAAAACTGGAAATACAAGGATGAATTTATGACGGATGCACAGCAGATGATAGACGAATTAAAGGCTTTGCCTGCCCGTCCGGATATTTATCTGGCTTATCCGGTAAAAGCGATGAGTTCGGCTTTTGACATCTCGGACAGTGTGATTGTCAATGGTGTCATCCCTATGATCCGGAGGTTGGCCCGGAAGAACAAGCTGAAAGTCATCGACCTCCACTCCGTGTTCGACGGCCATCCCGAATGGTTGATTTCGGATGGCATCCACCCCAATGACAAAGGTGCCGCCGTGATAGCTGAAGAAGTAAAGAAAGCTATTTTGGAAAATACGGGAAATGAAAAGAAATAAGTAAATAGAAACAGAAAAGGTTGCCTCCGGACATTCCGTGTAGGCAACCTTTTCTCGTTAATGTTTGATTTCGATTTCTTCTTTCATATCTATTTCCTGCCCGTTCTTGTCGTAGAACTCATATTGCAGGAAACCCAGTTTCTGACTGGGGATTACTTTGAGTCCGAATCCGTATTTGACTTGCCACTTGCGTTTCAGGGAAACGATGCCCTGGTTGATGTAGGCTGCCACATACGGGTGGACATGAAGCGTGAAATTCTTAATCCCTAATTTATTGGCCATCGTGCTGATCTTGCTTTCCAAAACATCTGTAAACAGAAAGCTTGATTTCACGGTACCCTTACCGAAACAAGTAGGACATACTTCATCCACATTTACATCCATGACCGGACGCACGCGCTGGCGTGTAATCTGCATCAAGCCGAATTTGCTTAATGGCAGGATATTATGGCGGGCACGGTCCTTCTTCATGTTTTCACACATGCGTTCGTACAATTTTTGCCGGTCTTCCGCCAGATTCATATCGATGAAGTCTACCACGATAATACCTCCCATGTCGCGCAGTCTTAATTGGCGTGCCAGTTCGTCTGCCGCCCCCAGGTTGACATCCAACGCATTGGCTTCCTGTCCGTCTTTCGACTTGGAGCGGTTGCCGCTGTTCACGTCCACGACATGCAATGCTTCCGTATGTTCGATGATCAGATAAGCCCCATGCTTATAAGATACGGTTTTTCCAAACGACGATTTGATTTGTTTGGTCACGTCAAAGTTGTCGAAGATGGGCAGTTTGCCTGTGTACTGTTTCACGATGCCCGCACTTTCCGGGGCTATCAGCGTCACGTAGTCTTTTACTTCACTGAAAATATCCGTATCGTTGATATAGATGTTTTCATACGAAGGATTGAACAAATCCCGCAGCATGGCTACCGTGCGGCTGGTTTCTTCAAATACCAGTTCGGGAAGCTTGCTTGCTTTTTGCGCTTTAATAAAGGCATCCTCACATCTTTTGACTAATACCTTGAGTTCCGAGTCGAGTTCGGCCACGCGTTTCCCTTCGGCTACCGTTCTGACGATAACACCGAAGTTTTTGGGCTTGATGCTTTGAATGAGCTGTTTTAAACGTGCACGCTCCTCGGCTGATTTTATTTTGGAAGATACGGACACCTTGTCTTGGAAAGGCATCAGTACCAGAAAACGTCCGGGGAACGATAGCTCACAAGTCAGGCGCGGCCCTTTGGTCGAAATGGGTTCTTTTACAATTTGTACCAGAATCTCTTGTCCTTGCTGGAGCGTGGTTTGTACGCTTCCGTCTTTCTCAAGGTCGGGCAGGATGGAAGCCTTCGAGAATGGGTACAATTTCTTTTTGTCGCTGGTTACTTGTTTGAGGTATTTGGTGTAAGAGTTGAATTTAGGGCCAAGATCAAGGTAATGTAAGAAAGCATCGCGTTCATAGCCTACGTTCACAAAGCATGCGTTCAGCCCCGGCATAAGTTTCCTCACTTTTGCCAGGTATATGTTGCCCACCACGAAAGAGGCCGACCGACCTTCTTTCTGAAATTCCACCAGCCTCTTGTCCTCTAACAATGCAATGGAAATCTCCTTGGGCTGAACATCTACTATAACTTCGCTTGTCATTCTTTTAATTTTACTATTTGATTCTATACAGCCTTGTTTACACAAAGAACAAACTTGTCGGAATCTGTAAAGAGCCCGTCCAAGTTTGTTCTCTATTCTTTACTTACAGACAAGCGTTGGCTACTTGCTCTTATGTCTGTTTTTTCTTAATCTTTTTTTACGTTTGTGTGTAGCCATCTTGTGTCTTTTTTTCTTCTTTCCGCTAGGCATAGCTCTAATGTTTTATAAGTTAATAAATCTGTTTACTATCTTTTTCTGTTCGAATGATTCTTACTTCTTGATTGCATCAACAAAGACCTTAGCCGGCTTAAAGGCCGGAATGTTGTGCTCGTCTATGATTATAGTCGTATTCTTGGAAATATTACGAGCCGTCTTTTTAGCTCTTTTTTTAAGAATGAAACTACCGAAGCCGCGAAGATATACGTTATCCTCTTTTTGAATCAAAGATTCCTTTACTGATTCCATAAATGCCTCTACGGCAGTCAGCACGGTTGCCTTGTCGATACCCGTTTTTTTGGAAATCTCGTTTACAATTTCTGCTTTTGTCATCTTTCTGTAAAAATAATTGTTTGTAAATGCCTAATTCCTAATTTTTTGGAATGCAAATATATAGCTTTTTAGCAAGGAAAGAAAGAATATCATTGAAAAAAAACTCGTTTTTTTGCTTTTTGCCATTCCAAAACAGCTAATTTTGTACCGTTTATCTGTTTTTGCAAGAATGAAAGATTATAATTTTGCTTATAAGTTGTTGGCATGGTATCATGAAAACAGAAGGATTTTACCGTGGAGAGACACTCACGATCCATATATAATTTGGATTTCGGAGATTATCCTTCAGCAGACGCGGGTCGTTCAAGGGTATGATTATTTCCTGCGTTTTATGAACCGCTTTCCTGATGTGGATGCTTTGGCGGCAGCTTCAGAAGATGAGGTGTTGAAATGTTGGCAGGGGCTGGGGTACTATTCCCGTGCGAGGAATTTGCATGCGGCGGCTCGCCAGATTGTGGAGTGGGGAGGATTCCCTGAACGTTATGAAAATATCCGTCAACTGAAGGGCGTGGGGGATTATACGGCAGCCGCCATAGCTTCTTTTGCGTTCGGGTTGCCGCATGCTGTGGTGGATGGGAATGTATATCGCGTACTTTCCCGTTATTATGGGATTGAGGAACCGATAGATACGGGGCATGGGAAAAAATATTTTGCAGCCATGGCGCAGGAGCTGTTGCCCGAGGGCAAAGAGGCGGCGGACTATAACCAGGCTGTAATGGATTTCGGAGCCATGCAGTGTGTGCCTAAGAGCCCTAAGTGCGAAGATTGTCCTTTGGTTGACGGCTGTGCCGCTTTTCGGGACAGGAAAATACAGGAACTTCCGGTAAAATCCCGTGCTCTGACTGTGACCGAACGCTATTTACATTATATGTATATAGAGGTGGGGGGAGAGGTTGCAGTGTTCCGGCGGGAAAGCAACGATATATGGAAAGGTTTGTATGAACCGTTCTTGATAGAAACCCCTGCGGCATGTGCTCCGGAAAACTTGCTGAACGATGAAAAAGTTCCTTCATTTATCCGGTCTGATAAGGCTGTGATGACTTATTTGTGCGGAGGCGTTCGCCACCAATTGACCCACCGAACGTTGATTTGTGATTTTTATAAGGTGGAACTGGCAGATAGACCCGATGATTTCGGACGTAGTGTTTGTTGGGTAAAAAAAGAAGAACTGTCAAACTATGCATTCCCTCGCTTGGTTGTAATGCTGTTTGAGAAGTTTGGTTTATGGTAGGAAAATGAAAGGATTGCAGAAAAAGTGACGTTATAGTTGGTGGAATATGGTTTATTTATTAATTTTGGAGAAATTTTAAAATGAAAAGCGTATGTCTTTAAATAAAGTGATGTTGATCGGAAATGTCGGGAAAGAGCCCGATGTTCGTTATTTGGATAACGGAGTGGCTGTGGCTTCGTTGACTTTAGCCACAACGGAAAGGGGGTATCGTCTGCAGAATGGTACGGACGTGCCGGAACGTACGGAATGGCATAATATAGTATTGTGGAGAGGCCTGGCTGAGACAGTAGAGAAATACGTTCACAAAGGTGACAAGCTGTTTATCGAAGGAAAAATTCGTTCTCGTTCGTACGATGACCAGAATGGAGTGAAACGATACATCACGGAGATATTCGCAGACAATATGGAATTTCTGTCTTCCCGTAATCAGGCTGGCCAGGTTTCAGGCCCTTCTGCCTCTTCTTCACAGTCCGCTTCCGCACAGGTGCAGGGCGGAAAAGAAGACTTACCCTTTTAATGTGTAACTAAATTTGTGAATTTTGGACCCTGATACATATTTATCCCAGTTTATAGCGTTATTTAACCATATAGAGGTTTATCCTCCGGATTTGGGAGCTACGATTGCTCTTGTTTTGTCTGTGTTATTGTTGGGTTGTTCCGGCTTTGTTTCAGCTTCAGAGATTGCATTTTTTTCTCTTTCCCCTACGGATGTGGGTAAGATAGAAGAGAATAGACACGCAGCAGACAGCAAAATTCTCGAGTTAAAGAAAGATTCGGAGCGTTTACTGGCTACGATTTTGATATCCAACAATTTCGTGAATGTGGCTATCATCATGTTGCTGAATTTCTTTTTCAGTAAAACTTTGATTTTCGGTGATAGTCGTTTGTTGGAATTCCTTTTCATGACCGTCTTGCTTACCTTCTTGCTTTTGTTGTTTGGGGAGATTATGCCGAAAATCTACTCATCCCAACACACCTTGAGCTTCTGTCGTATGGTGGCTCCTTCTTTTGTGTGGATTGAAAAGTTATTTTGGCCTCTTTCGTCATTGCTGGTACGGTCGAGAAAATTGGCTACGAAAGTGGTGCATAAAGAAAAACGAGCCATATCGGTCGACGAGTTGGAACAAGCCTTGGAGTTAACAGATAAAAAGTATATTGCAGAAGAACAGAATATGCTGGAGGGGATTATCCGTTTTGGAGGCGAGATGGCCAAAGAAATAATGACTCCTCGTATGGATATTGTAGACTTGGATATGAAAACGCCTTATCCGGAGGTGCTTCAATGTATCGTAGAAAGTAACTATTCCCGTATTCCGGTATATGCAGATTCGCGCGACAATATAAAAGGTGTGCTTTACATTAAGGATTTGTTGCCTCATCTGAACAAACCTGCAAATTTCCGCTGGCAGTCTTTAATCAGGCCGCCTTATTTCGTTCCGGAAACAAAGATGATTGATGATTTGTTAGGAGACTTTCAGAAGAATAAAGTGCATATAGCCATTGTGGTGGATGAGTTCGGAGGTACGTCGGGTATCGTGACGATGGAGGATATTATCGAAGAAATTGTAGGCGAAATAAATGACGAGTACGATGAAGATGAACGTCAGTACGTGCGGTTGAATGCGAACACGTATGTTTTCGAGGCAAAAGTCCTGCTTACGGATTTCTTTAGAATCATGAAACTGGATGATGATTTCTTTGAGGAGGTAGAAGGCGAGGCCGATACTTTAGCCGGACTTCTGTTGGAAATTAAAGGTGAGTTTCCGGAGCGTCATGAGGTGATCAAATATAAAAACTATTGTTTTGAAGTGTTGGAAATGGACGACCGGAGGATTCTGAAGATAAAGGTGACGGTGGAGAGTCCGGAAACGTCCGATGAGGTGTAAATCATAGAGAGAAAATATGCCGCTGTTTCGGAAAATAAATTGTGAGAAGGGCTGGGGAGGTATATGGAAAATTACCGAGACCTTTGATGAGTTGTGTGACATGTTGCCTCACAGCGCATGTTATCGGGAGCATGCCTTCCATTTTGCGGCTGAGCGGAGGCGCTTGGAGTATGTGGCGGTGCGTTTGCTTATCTTCACTCTGACAGGGGAAGAACTACAGGTGGAATATTTGCCGTCCGGCCGTCCTTTTCTCCGTGACAGAAGACTTCAGCTTTCCATTTCCCATACGTTCGGATATGCAGCGGTGTTGTTTTCGGAAGAATATGAAGCCGGACTTGACATAGAAGTCTTTTCAGAAAGAATTGTAAAGTTGAAAGAACGTTTGATCGGTCCGGAAGAAGCGGCAGAAACAACATACGAGATTCTTTTGCATTGGTCGGCCAAAGAGGCTGTTTTTAAGATTTTGGATGAAGAGGGTATTGATTTCAGGAAGAATCTGACGGTACAAAATTTAAGTTGCCCCGCGATGCCCGACCATACGGAAGCGAAAGGGGATTTTTCTTTATATTATCATTTGTCGGACGGGAAGACGGGAACCTTTCCGGTGCATTATGAAACTACGGCCGATTTCGTCCTGACTTATGCGTTTCGGAAGCTGTAAAGTGAGGATGCAATAGCTGTTACCCGGTTTGAAATAAAAGTGAAGATACATCCCCCGTATGGAAAGGGAGACGTATCTTCACTTGTTTTTAGGCACGTACCACTTGTCTTTTCATCATTTGACAGAACAGTCCGTTTTGTTTTTTCAGTTCCTCCGGATTTCCGGTTTCTGCGACATGCCCGTCTTTCAGTACTACTATTTTATCTGCGTGTGCGATAGTACGCATGCGGTGTGCGATAATCAGTACCGTTTTATGTTTGACCAGTTCCGAGATACCTGCCTGAATTTTTGTCTCGTTCTCTACGTCGAGCGAGGCTGTGGCTTCGTCCAGCAACACGATGGGAGCGTCTTTCAATAACGCCCGTGCGATGGATATGCGCTGACGTTCTCCACCCGATAAGGTTTCTCCGTTTTCCCCGATAACGGTTTGGTATCCTTGAGGCATTTTAAGGACAAACTCGTCACATCGGGCCAGACGTGCCACGCGCCTCACTTCTTCGTCAGTCGCTTCCCGTTTTCCGATTCTGATATTCTCCATGACGGATGTATTAAAAAGGGTTACGTCCTGAAAAACGATGGAGAAGCATTTTAGCAGACTTTCCGGTTCAATCCCACTGATGTCTGTTCCGCCGAGCGTGATATGTCCGGACGTGGCATCCCAAAAACGAGCCGCTAATTTGGCTGCCGTACTCTTTCCGCTTCCCGAGGGACCGACTAAGGCTGTGATTTCTCCTTGTCGGGCAGTAAAAGATACGTTGTCCAGGACTTGCTTTCCCTTTTCATAAGAGAAACTTACGTGGTCGAACCGGATGTCATATCCGTTGGGATTGAACGATTTCTCTCCGTGTTGGACCGGCATGGCTTCCATTTCTTTCATCCTGTCTATACGGACGTCAAGGTAGAATAACGCTGCCAGATTGTTCAGCACTTCATTGATAGGAGTGTAAATACGTGAGCCGATAACCATGAATATCAAATACGTGAAAAGCTCCGTTTGACCGGAGGCTACCAAAGAGGCTCCGACAATGATGACACTTGCCAATCCGAGCTTCAAGATGCTTTGAGATCCGTTGACGGCAATACCCATCAGTAATTCGCTTCGTGTTAGTTGGTGCTCGTATTTATCGATTTTCTCGTTCAATCCGTTCAAGTAAGCCGCTTCTTGGTGATAGGACTTGATTTCCTGAATCGTGTCCAGTCCTTCCTGTATTTGTTCGGTCACTTCCCTTTTGTTCAGGTAGTTCGTTCGGTTCTGCTTGTGCAGTTTTCTTTTGGAGAGGACGATTACGGCCAAGGAAATGGGGACCACCCAAAACAAAGCGAGTGTAAGTGCCCAGTCGTAGAATGCCATGCCTATCGTAATCAACAGGATGCTGAGCAGAGACGCAATGAGTTGCGGTACGGCATGCGAAAAAGTGTGTTCCAGTTCCGTACAATCGTCCATGATGGTGGCAGTCAAGTCGGACAGGTTCTTTTCTCCGAAGAACGCGAGCGGAAGTTTCCGCAGCTTTTCGGCCAGCGAGATACGCCGGTTGGCACTTTCGTCATAAACGCAAGTGTAGGTACTTCGGTACTGGAAGACGGCAATCACATACATGACAGCCATGAATGCGATTCCGAGTAGTCCGTAGTAACATATCCCATGTGCTATTGTGGCCTCGGGGGTGAAGACGGGACGAATCCAGTCTTGCAGGTATAGGAACACATATACGGCGGGCAACATCAGTGCGACATCCAGCCATACGGTCCAGAACACTCCCTTACCAAAATCCTTGGCACCTTTTTCCGAAAGGGCGAAACGGTTTCTTATTTGACTAAGCATGGTGAACCTCCTTTCCGATGGTCCAACTGACAGATTGCTGATATTCATTCCACATGGTTTTGTATATGCCGTTTTGTTTTAATAGTTCCTCGTGTGTACCTTGCTCGACGATTCGTCCTTTGTCGATTACCAGAATACGGTCGGCATCGGTAATGCTCGATAGCCGGTGAGCGATGGTCAGCACGGTTTTCCTGGCAGTCAGCTCCCTCAGCGCTTGTTGGATGAGGTGCTCGTTTTCCGGATCGGCATATGCCGTGGCTTCGTCGAGTACGATGATGGGGGCATTTTTCAGGATGGCCCGTGCCAGGGCGATTCTTTGCCGTTCCCCTCCGGACAGATACGTTCCTTCCGTTCCGATTTTCGTATTCAGTCCTTCCGGTAGACGGTCTATGATTTCCCTGCATTGCGCAAGGTCGAGTGCCCGATTGATTTCCTCCTCTCTGGCTTCCGGGTTTCCGTATTTCAGATTCTCGCGTAGCGTCGTTTTCAGAAGATGAGGGTTCTGAAAGACGAATGACACGTGCTGCATGAGGTCCTCCGGTGCGATATGCTTGATATTGACGTGGCTAATCCGGATTTCTCCTTCGTCGGCATCCCAAAAACGGGGCAGCAGTCTGGCAATCGTTGTTTTACCGCCTCCCGAAGCGCCGACAAGGGCCACTTTCTTTCCTTGGGGGATGGAAAAGCTTATTCCGTCTACGGCTTTCTGCGTAGCACCGGGATAACTGAAACTCACGTGGTCGTAGCAAACATCAAAAGCCGTCGGCTTCTCCGGTTTTTCCGGCTGGGACAACGGCTTGTATTCGAGCAGTCGTTCCAAACGTCCGATTGCTTCTCCGGCCTGTCCTAAAGCTTCGCTGAGATGCATGCTTTTCATGATGCTTTGCGAGAAAAGCGGAGTAATGAGTACGAACAGGAAGAAGTTGAGCAGGGCAGAAGCATAGTCGCCATCGTGGCTTACGATGAGAATGACGGTGGGAGCGAGGAAAAAGACGAAACTGTTGATGATAATCGTATAGCACGACATCGGTTTTTCCCACAGTCCGGTATAGGAAGAAGCCATTTGATTGTAGGCCATGATACTTTTATGGAAGTTCTTGAAAGAGTAGATGGTCTGTTGGAATACCTTGATGACCGGTATGCCCCTGACATATTCTACGGCTTCCGTATTCATTTCTTCCAGTGAAGTCATGTAGGCACGCATGAAGGCCTGTCCTTGCGTGTTCATGAGGTGTCCCATCAGGAACATGGCTACGGCTACCGGAATGATGCAGACGAGCCCCAGTTTCCAATCGAACGCGAAAATCAGGATGACGGCCGTCAGCGGTACCAGGACGGAACCGGCCAGGTCGGGCATCTGGTGGGCCAGAAACGAGTGGGTGATACCGGCATTATCGTCGATGACCTTACGAATCTTGCCGCTGGTATTGAGGTCGAAGAATCCGAGGGGCATGCGGACGATTTGTCTCATGGCTTCTTTCCGCAAGTTGGATTCCACCCGGAACGCTGCCAGATGGGAGCACATCAATGCCAAGTAGTATAAGACGACACTTCCGACAGCCAAACCTGCCGCCCACCCGGCGTATGGTATGGTTTCGGCGGGAGTCCCGTTGCCGTGTGTATCAAAAAATCCTTTCACGATCAGCCAGATAAAGACATAAGTGAGCATACCCGTCACTTCGCTTACTGCCGAGATACACATGGAAAGCGGTAGCAAAGCTTTCCGTTTTCCCATATAATGTTGGAGTTTTCGTAATGTATTCATAGGTTTGAGTATTGAGTCGGTTCTTTTGTTTTTTGTGCCGTGACACAGATACTTTCTTTTTTCATCTTGTCAGTGCGGACGTGGACAAACCCACAATTTTCGAGCTTGTGTTTAATCTCTTCGGCGGTATATACGGACATCCCTTCGATGCGGTCGGTCCAAGTCGTGTTGTGAGGGTTGCTGGCTTCGCAGGCAATCAGAAAAATGCCTCCCGGTTTCAGAATGCGAAGTATTTCGCAGAAAGCCTTGTCCGGATCTTCCCAAAAATATAGGGTTTCAAAGGCTGTGGCGACATCGAATGTGTCTCCTTCAAAAGGCAGGTCCGAGGCCGTACCTTGGAGGATGAAACAACGTTCATCCAGAAAAGCCTTGTTTTTTTGCCGGGCGAAAGCCACGCTTTCCGGAGAGATATCCACACCGTAAACTTGTCCTTGCGGGCATCTTTTCAGCATGTGGGCGATGTTGGCTCCTCCTCCGCAGCCGATGTCGAGCACTTTCCAATCGGGGCGCCAGTCCAAATGTGTAAACGCCCATGCCGCCAACGGAGCATGGCCTGTGTTCATGCTCCTTAGAATCATCCGTCCCCAGAAGCCTTGAGGCTTACGGGTGTTTTGCAGGATGCGGTTGATAAAATTCTTTTTCATTGTATGATGGATTGATTATAATACGTAATACGTTGATGTGTAAAAGCTTACTTGATTCTGTATCCTAATAAGGAACTGAATTTGCAACTGAAACGCGGAAAACGGGCGAAAAGACGCATGACGGTTCCCCAGCGTTCGGTGAAAAATTTCTGATAGCAAGCTTGTTCTATCAGTTCCAGTGCGGGCACCCAGACTTCTACTTCGTGCCCGTCGCTGATGCCGGAACGGATTTCGGCTGCCGATTTCCGCAAGGAGTCCGGTTTTGCTCCGGATTTTACCATCATCTTACCACAGACGTCAAACCATAATTCGCCGCCGCTGAAGCGTTCGGCGATATGCTTCAAAACCGTTTTTACCTGTTCCTCGTAGAAATACATCAGTACGCCTTCTACCACGAAGATGAACTGCCCCTCGGGGTGTTGTTTTTTCAGTGCGTCCATCCATCCGGTTTCGAGGAGCGACGCAGCGATGTAACGGTCTTCGCCGGTTTCCGGAATCAGTTTTCGGCGTAAGTCGATGACTTCCGGCAAGTCCAGTTCGTAGAAGACGGCCGCTTGGTCGTTGCCGATGCGTTGGTAGCGGGTATCCAGACCACACCCGACGTTGACCACGACAGGGTGGGGATGGCTTAGGATGAAGCGCCGGATGGCATCGTCGAAATACTTGCCGCGTACGACACATCCTACTTCACTCATTTTGGCTCCGTCGAATTGGGAATAGTCATATTCGATGCTGTCCACCAGTTGTTCTGCCATCGTGTCTTTCAATATGGCATCTCCTTTTCTCCGGCTTTCCTTGGCCCGCATGTAGAGCGGAATCAGCAGCGTTTCGGCCACTACATTTTTAAATTCATACTTTTGTTTCATAATCTTATTTTTATTAACAGTCAGACTTTCGCGGGAAGCAGTTCAAAAACGAACACTATTCCGATTTGTTCAAAAAAAGAGGGAACTTATATTTTCATAAGTTCCCTCCATCCGGCCACCTCGATGGTCATATATTCGGTGACGACCTTTTCTATCTCATCCGGTTTGACCCGCCGCATGAGAAGTTCTTCAAACAAGGCAAACATCCACACCGTATGCATACGTATGGAAAAGTCCGAAATGTCGGTCTCCAGTTGCGGATGCTTATGTTTCATGAGTGTGAAATATTCTTTGACCAGTGCCGTCGACTTCCGTGCAAACTCTTCTTTGTAGTTCTCCAAGGAAGAGCCTTGAGAGCGGAAAAGCAACAGCAGCAGTAAGTCGCGATGCCGATGGATGAACGAAGTGTATTCGTCCACCATATATTTGAAGTAATCCCTGTCGCACATGGCCATGATGTCGGTTCCGCGCCGCCCGTGATGCTCGTCCAGCATATTCTCGAAAGTGCGCACGGCCGGAGTCACGATTTGGACAAAGATGTCGTCCTTGCAAGAAAAGTAATTGTATATATTGCTCAATCCTACCCCAGATTTGTGCGCGATTTCCCGCATCGGCACCTTCAGGTAACCTTTTTCCAGAAACAAGGTGGCCGCCGATTGCAGAATATCGCTTTTGATATGGTCTTTTACCGTTTGCATAGGCATGTCTGTTTGTCGTACAAAATTAGAATGGATTATCAGTCGGTGCAATACCTAAAAAAGACGATTTTACCGCCGCCCTTCTTCCTGTGGTGTCCGGGCGAGCCGTGAACGACGCTAATTTCCTATCGAATGGTGATTTAACCGATATTTTTTTGTACTTTTGTTTCCGTAAAGCGAAGATGAATACCCCCTGTTTAATTTTATTTACGTCCTTGCGAGATGATGAATACGATACTGATTATAGATGACGAACCCATCATACGGAAATTGTTGGCACGCATGATGGAACTGGAAGGTTATGAGGTGTTCCAGGCGGCCGATCGTGCCTCGGGCCTGAAGCTGCTCACGGCCAAAACGCCGCAACTGGTATTGTGCGATGTGTTTCTGCCCGATGGCAACGGGCTGGAGATGGTAAAGGAGATAAAAGAACTGCAACCCGAAACAGAGGTCATCCTCCTGACGGCTCACGGAAATATCCCGGACGGAGTACAGGCTATCAAAAACGGCGCATTCGACTACATTACCAAGGGGGATGACAACAATAAGATCATACCGATAATCAGCCGTGCCATGGAGAAAATCAACAGCCGGCCGGTGCAGCCTTCGGGAAGCACCGTCGTGCCGGTCCGTGAATCGGCCTTCGACACCGTCTTGGGACATTCGCGAGGTTTGCAGCAAGTGATACAGTTGGCTCGCAAAGTGGCCGTGACAGACGTGCCGGTGCTGCTTACGGGCGAGACGGGGACGGGAAAAGAGGTATTCGCACAGGCCATCCATAACGGGAGCGCGCGTGCCAAGCAGCCGTTCGTGGCCATCAACTGTTCCGCTTTCAGCAAAGAATTGTTGGAAAGCGAGATATTCGGGCATAAAGCCGGGGCTTTCACCGGGGCTTTGAAGGACAAGAAAGGACTGTTTGAAGAGGCTAACCACGGCACGATATTTCTGGACGAGATCGGGGAGATGGCGTACGGCTTGCAGGCCAAACTCTTGCGCGTGCTCGAAACAGGGGAATATATAAAGGTGGGGGATACGAAACCCACGAAAATAGACGTGCGTATCGTGTCGGCCACCAACCGCAACCTGAAAGAAGAGATAGCGAACAGCAATTTCCGGGAAGATTTGTATTTCCGCTTGTCCGTTTTCCACCTCCATCTGCCGCCCTTGCGCGAGCGCAGGGAGGATATACCGGAACTGGCCGCAGCTTTCCTGAAGTTTTTTGCCGCCAAAATGGGAAAACAGGTCAAGGGATTTGCGGCGGACTGCCAAGCCTGGATGCAGTCGTATGCCTGGCCGGGAAACGTGCGTGAGTTGCGCAACGTGATAGAGCGTGCGTTGATTATCTGCGACGACTACATCACGTTGGATGACATGCCTCTTGATTTCAGGTCGTCCACTTTATCCGGCTCGGCTGCCGACGGTGACGATTTTGAACTGGCGGAGGCGGAGCATCGTCATATCCAACGTGTATTACAGTACACGAAAGGGAATAAGGCCGAGGCGGCCCGGCTTCTGAAAATAGGATTGACCACCCTCTATCGGAAGATAGAAGAGTACGGTATTAATATCTAAGAGGCTTCACGCCTCTTTTTTGTCTTATTTCTTTATTGTTGATGTAACGGCACTTCGTACCTGTCGGAATATTCGTTTTCATGACATGCGATATGGAGTTTAAAATGTTTTATATCAGCGTATTAAAGACTTCTCTGCGAATGTAAGATTTAGGATGGAAATCTTGTAAAATCAATCACCGCAGAACTGAAAATCATTCTCAAGAGATTGATTTTTCGTTCTCCTGAGAATGATTTTCAGTTCTGCGCAAGGTGATTTACGAATCAAAAGACGGTGCCAAACTATAAGGACTTTTTATCATTCCTTGGGTCTGGCAGCCGTCTTCGGGCTTAGTTCTACAGATTATATTGAGATGGGTCAGATGCTCATGGCACTATAAGCTTCGCGGAAGCGCGGAGCGACGTTTCTTTTCATGAAATCTTGTCCGGTGAAATTGTCCATCAAGATGGCCTGTGCTTTTTCGCCCATGTCTTTGCTCACGACAACAGACACGCTGTTGTTGTCGCTTCCGTATGAAATCATCAGGATGGGGATGTCTTTAAGCAGGTCGATGACTTTGACTTCCATGTTTTCCTTTTCTTGGTCGAACTGGCCGATGATATGGATGACGGAAATGTCTTTTTCCACACTGACGGAAGCGAATTGGGACAGTTGGTTTTCCATTTGGTGGAAAGTCTCGGAACTCAGTTCCACGGCCATGGAGATATTGACACTGGAAGAGGAAATGAGGTGTATGGGAGTCTTGAAGTCCCCACAGACGGCCATCACTTTGGTCAGGAACTGAAACGGCATGAGGTTTCCTGATGAATGGATCTGTAAATAATCTGCATTTTTCCGTGTAACAACTGCTTTAATCTGGTTCATGGTTGATGTTTTTGTAATAGTGATTGTTTGTTTATTGGGATTATAATAATTGGATATACGTAGGTTGATTCCGTGTTGTCCGGCTAAATCCAGACAAGCTTTCGGAACCAGGTTGAAGCCGGCATTGATGATGCTTTTGGCTTCGTTATATGTGATGGTATAGTCTTTGAACTGACTGCATACGTCTTCGTCGGGTGAAGCCGAAGACATTTGTTTCGTGGTATAAAATGTAAGTTCCTCGGCATGGAACAAGGTTGCCATGTGGGTCGCATAAAGCGTATGGAGCTTTGCGGGCATCAGTATCGTCTCTTCGAGGCCGTTCTTGCAGATGCGGGCGGGGAGAATACTAACGATTGCATCTTGGTCCTGTATGAGTGTCCGGAGGCATTCGGTGCTTTTTTCAGTGTCTATCTTTGAATTGCTGCCGATACATACGAAAAGCGAAGGGTCTAAGAGGGATACATTCACTTTCAGGGTTTTAAAGTAAGAATAGATGATGAGACCTGAAAGGCGTTCGGTGAAAGAGAGAAGCTCTTTGTCTTTGATTTGGTTTAACGGACGGTTGACGAACGAATGGAGGGATTGGAAGAGGTTCTCTATAATCGAGATTGTGGCAGGGCTGTTCTCCGCGGCACCTGTAAGTTGAGATGTGAACTCGAAGGTTTTTGTTTTCAGCGCGTCAATCAGGGTCGGGAGCTTTTCCCAGTCGAAATTGTACAGCGAAATGGCGATGTCCTGGAGTTTGTCTTTAATCCACGGAAAGGACGGAGGGATGAGAATAGACTGCTCTCCTAAAGGGACGTACGACGGTATTTGCCGGACATCTTCAATGGATGTGATAGTTTCAAAACTATAAATTTTCATATTTTTCTATTTATTAATTTCTTGTTTTGGTTTTCTTCTTCTTTTTCTTTCTCAAATTGGAAGGGATTTTTCCAAAATGAAAGGGTGAAACTTTTTGCGGAATGTGTTCAACCTTTTGTAAATCAGTTCTTTTTTATCTTTTCATGCTCTTTCGTTTGATAACTGTTATTTCATATACATATATGATACCACCGTGCCGGAACATAAAGACGGGGGAGAAAAGCGGAGCGGGACACTGTGGGGCGGAATAAGTAGCGGTAGGGAGAGGAAGTGGAAGGTGGGGAGAGGCTTATATATAATAAGGTATATGAATATAAAGAGAGTTTATCCTTTTTCAAATCGGAGAGGTGTTTTTTCAAAATGGAAGAAGGTTTTCTCTGTATAGAGAATCATGATAAGACGTTATGTGTTTGTAAAACAGTATAGTAGGGGATAGACTATGTTTTTTGGCATACTTTTGGTCTAATGGTATGGCGATAAGTTATAGTATTAATTAAAAAACAAAAGTATTATGGAATTATTTTCATTTGGTTTTTTGGCCTGCTTGGTGAGCGGCTTTTTGTGTTTCTGGTTGTTCTGGAAATGTGTGGATTGGTTTGAGAAGATTTAATTTTTAAAAAGTAGGTATTATGTACACAGCGTTATTTGTTGTCAGTGTAGTGATGTTCGGCTATTTGATGTATGTGCTCGTCAAGCCGGAAAAGTTCTAAAAAACATTTTTTTTGATTTAGCAGTATTATGAATACAGAAATTTTAGGTGTAGTTGCACAGATTGTACTGTTGGTGGTATTGAGCTATCCGCTCGGAAAGTATATCGCTAACGTATATAAAGGTAAAAAGACGTGCTTGGATTTTATGAAACCGATAGAAACGGCTATTTATCGTTTCTCCGGTATCAACCCCGAAGAGGAGATGAATTGGAAACAATTCTTGCGTGCATTATTAATCGTGAACCTCTTTTGGTTCATTTGGGGTATGCTTTTGTTGGTGCTTCAAGGTTATCTTCCGTTAAACCCGGATGGAAACGCCGGACAGACAGCCCATCAGGCATTCAATACTTGTATTTCATTCATGGTGAACTGTAACGAGCAGCACTATAGCGGTGAGACAGGATTGACTTATTTGACTCAGTTGTTCGTCATCATGTTGTTCCAGTTCGTAACAGCAGGAACCGGTATGGCTGCTATGGCCGGTATCATGAAGGCGTTGGGAGAAAAGACTACGAAGACTATCGGTAACTTCTGGAAATACTTGGTATTGAGCTGTACCCGTATTCTGTTCCCTCTTTCCTTAATCGTAGGCTTTATCTTGATTACTCAGGGAACTCCAATGGGCTTCGACGGAAAGATGGAAATTACCACAATGGAAGGTGCAACGCAGAATGTCTCACAAGGTCCTACGGCTGCTATCGTTCCTATCAAACAGTTAGGTACGAACGGTGGTGGTTACTTCGGCTGTAACTCTTCTCATCCGTTGGAAAACCCGACTTATTTGTCCAACATGACGGAATGCTGGTCCATTCTGATTCTTCCGATGGCAATGGCTTTCGCATTCGGTTTCTATATCAAGCGTAAAAAACTGGGTTATTCCATTTATGGCGTAATGTTGTTCGCTTTCTTGGTGGGCGTATGTATCAACGTATATCAGGAGATGAACGGTAACCCGCGTATCGACGCCATGGGTATCGCTCAGGACAATGGTGCCATGGAAGGCAAGGAAGTGCGTCTGGGCGCAGGTGCCACGGCTTTGTGGAGCATCGTTACCACGGTAACTTCTAACGGTTCTGTAAATGGTATGCACGATTCAACCATGCCGATTTCCGGTTTGATGGAGATGTTGAACATGCAGATCAATACATGGTTCGGCGGTGTCGGTGTAGGATGGATGAACTACTTCACCTTTATTATCATCGCAGTGTTTATCAGCGGTCTGATGGTCGGCCGTACACCGGAATTCCTTTGTCACAAGGTCGAGGCACGTGAAATGAAGGTGGCTTCTATTGTGGCATTGCTTCATCCTTTCGTTATCCTTGTGGGTACGGCATTAGCAGCCTACTTGTATGTACATGCTCCGGCTTTCGTGGAGAATGAAGGAGGATGGTTGAACAACCCGGGCTTCCACGGCTTGAGCGAGATGTTGTATGAGTTCACCTCAGTGGCTGCAAACAACGGTTCCGGTTTTGAAGGATTGGGCGACAATACTTGGTTCTGGAACTATTCTTGCGGTATCGTTTTGATTTTAAGCCGTTTCATTCCTATTGTAGGGCAGGTGGCTATTGCCGGTCTGTTGGCAAGCAAGAAATATATTCCCGAAAGCGCAGGTACGTTGAAGACTGATACCGTTACATTCAGCGTGATGACTTTCGCTGTAATCTTCATCGTGGCAGCCTTGTCATTCTTCCCGGTTCACGCATTGAGTACGATTGCAGAACATTTCAGTTTATAAAAGATTATTTAAGGATAAGATAAAGTATGAAAACTAACAATAATACTTCCCTCTTCCAAAGGGATCAGGTAATGGAAAGCTTGAAACAGTCTTTTGTCAAGCTGAATCCCAAGATAATGGTGAAGAACCCGGTCATGTTCACCGTAGAGATTTCTACTCTGATCATGTTTATCGTGACCCTCTTCTCGGCTACGAACGATTCACAGGGTTCCTTTGCATACAACCTTTTGGTCTTCATCATCCTGTTGGTGACTTTGTTGTTTGCCAATTTCGCAGAGGCGATTGCCGAAGCTCGCGGTAAGGCTCAGGCCGACAGTTTGCGCAAGACTCGTGAAGAGACTCCGGCCAAGTTGAACGTGAACGGACAGATCAAGACCGTGAGCAGTTCACAGTTGAAGAAAGGTGATGTGTTTGAATGCGAGGCAGGCGACGTGATTCCGGCCGACGGTGAAATCATCGAAGGTTTGGCTTCTATCGACGAGAGTGCCATTACCGGTGAATCTGCTCCGGTAATCCGTGAGGCAGGCGGCGACAAGAGTTCCGTTACCGGTGGTACGAAAGTACTTTCCGACCATATCAAAGTCGTTGTGACCAGTCAGCCGGGCGAGAGCTTCTTGGACAAGATGATTGCTTTGGTAGAAGGTGCAAGCCGCCAGAAGACTCCGAATGAAATCGCCCTGACGATATTGTTGGCCGTGTTCACTCTGGTATTCTTGATTGTCTGCATTACCTTGAAACCGTTTGCCGACTATTCCAATACGGTGATTACCATTGCAGCTTTCTGTTCTTTGTTCGTTTGCCTGATTCCTACGACCATCGGCGGTCTGCTTTCTGCTATCGGTATTGCCGGAATGGACCGTGCTTTGCGTGCCAACGTGATTACCAAATCCGGTAAGGCTGTGGAGACGGCCGGTGACATCGACACTTTGTTGCTGGACAAGACCGGTACGATTACAATCGGTAACCGTAAGGCTACGGAATTCTATCCGGTTGCCGGCATGGATAAGCATGCGTTCATCGAAGCTTGTTTGATGTCTTCCGTATCGGATGATACGCCGGAAGGCAAGTCAATCATTGAATTGGGACGTGAAATGGGCGTACGTATGCGTACCCTGAACACCGAAGGTGCACACATGATTAAGTTTACGGCTGAGACGAAGTGCTCCGGTATCAACTTGAAAGACGGTACTGAAATCCGCAAGGGTGCTTTCGACGCTATCCGTCGTATTGCCATGGAGGCCGGTAACAAGTTCCCGAAGGATACGGAGGATATTATCCAAGCCATTTCGGCAAACGGTGGTACTCCGTTGGTGGTTTGTATCGACAAGAAGGTTGCCGGTGTCATCGAATTGCAAGACGTTATCAAACCGGGTATCGAAGAACGTTTCGAGCGTTTGCGTAAGATGGGTGTGAAGACGGTAATGGTAACCGGTGACAACCCGTTGACTGCTAAGTACATTGCCGAGAAGGCCGGTGTGGACGACTTTATTGCTGAAGCCAAACCGGAAGACAAGATGAATTACATCAAGAAAGAACAGGCTGCCGGTAAGTTGGTGGCTATGATGGGTGACGGTACGAACGATGCTCCGGCATTGGCACAAGCCAACGTGGGTGTGGCTATGAACAGCGGTACTCAGGCTGCCAAGGAGGCCGGCAACATGGTCGACTTGGACAACGACCCGACCAAATTGATTGAAATCGTGGAAATCGGTAAGCAGTTGTTGATGACTCGTGGTACGTTGACGACATTCTCTATTGCCAACGACGTGGCCAAGTACTTTGCCATCATTCCGGCATTGTTCATGTTGACGATTCCTCAATTGGCTCCGTTGAACATCATGGGCTTGCACAGTCCTGAAAGTGCTATCCTTTCGGCTATCATCTTCAACGCCATCATCATTCCTATCCTGATTCCGTTGGCTTTGCGTGGTGTGACTTACAAACCTATAGGTGCCAGTGCGCTGTTGCGTCGCAACTTGTTGATTTACGGTGTAGGCGGTCTTATCGCTCCGTTTGTCGGCATTAAGTTGATAGATTTATTCGTAGGATTATTCTTTTAATCAATAAACAGACAAAACAATGAAGAACTTTATAAAATCATTTCGTATAACGATAGCGTTCTGCATCTTCTTTTCGGTATTTTACATACTGGTATTGTGGATATTCGCACAGTTTGCAGGCCGCGGCGAGAATGGCAATGCAGAGACTGTAACCTTGAACGGTAAAGTCGTAGGTGCTGCGAATGTAGGACAGATGTTTACGTCAGACGTTTACTTCTGGGGACGTCCTTCAAGTGCTGGTGACGGTTACGATGCTACAAGTTCTGCCGGTTCCAACAAAGGTCCTACCAATGAGGAATATTTGGCAGAGGTGGAGGCCCGTGTGGATTCTTTCCTTGTACATCATCCTTATTTGAGCCGTGACGAAGTGCCGGCTGAAATGGTAACGGCCAGCGGTTCCGGTCTGGATCCCAATATCACTCCGGCTTGTGCATACGTACAGGTGAAACGTGTAGCCGAAGCTCGTGGCATGAGTGAAGACGAAGTGAAAGCTATAGTAGACCAAGCTGTGGAGAAGCCTCTGTTAGGCATGTTCGGAACAGCAAAGGTAAATGTACTGAAACTGAATGTGGCTTTAGACGAAGCAAATAAATAATAACAGTAGACAAGAAATGCCGTCATTGATGAAGTTCGGATATGGAAGAATACATTCGGGTAGCTTTGTCGGCGGAAGGAATAAACTGCTTCTCTCGTACTACCTTTGCCATGGCGACAGAGTCTGGAGGTTTTGGAGATATTCCCGTGCTTCATGGGTGATGGCATTCTTTAAAAAAACAAGTGAAAAGTAAAACGACACAACACAACACTTTAATTGATTTATGAATATGAAAAGTTTAAAAAAAGTAGGATTGGTTTTAGGTGCGGCACTGTTAGTGCCCGGCATGGCAAACGCAGGTGATTTCGTTGTCAGCGGAAAAGCTGATTTCGTAAGCGATTATATCTGGCGTGGTATTGACCAAAATTCAGGTTTCTCTATTCAACCTTCTTTGACGTTGGGTTACAAAGGTTTGAGCTTGAATGCTTGGGGAAGCCAGACGCTTTCTAAATGGGGCGTGAATGACAACGGTGGCGGCGCAAAGGAATTTGACATCAACTTGTCATACAGCATCAAAGGTTTCACCGTAACAGTATCGGATTACTGGTGGAGCGGAACCGACATGCCTTATGGTTACTATGAGGATGCCCATTATTTTGAAGGAACTTTAGCTTATAACTTCGGTGAGACTTTCGATAAATTTGCATTGAACATTTCATGGAGTACGATGTTTGCCGGCGGAGATAAGTTCGTGTTGGGTGAAGATCCTACGGACAACAACAAGTTCTCTACTTATGTCAACCTCTCTTATCCGGTTTCATTACCGGCCGACATTACATTAACCCCGGCCTTAGGATTCACTCCTTGGAAGGGTATGTACAACGACAAAGCCGGTGTGACGGATGTTTCCATCAAAGCAAGTAAAGATATCCAAGTAACGGATAAATTTGCAATACCTGTCTTCGTACAGGCTCTTGTTGCCCCGGTCCATGACAGAACCTACCTTTTGGCTGGTTTTAGCTTGGGCTTCTGATTCTATTCGTAGTTTTCTCAGGGTTCCTCACGGAGCCCTGAGTTTTCTCTCTTATATATAAAGGCAAGTATGGACATTGACCTTTTTCTTTGTTTGGATATTACCTGACGCGTTATTGCCAGGTTTTATGGTGAATAGTCGTATTTAGGAATTTATTTGAAGATGAAATTATATATCGTTGCAAACAGATTGCCTGTAAAGGCTGTGCCTCGGCAAGACAGCTATACTTTCGTACGTAGTGAAGGAGGTTTGGCAACGGGGCTCGACTCCTTGCAGATTTCCATGGAGAAACATTGGATCGGCTGGCCGGGAGTTTGTGTCGATAATGCCCGTCAGCAGATAGAAATCCGACAGCATCTGGAGACGATGGATTTTCATCCGATATTTTTGTCGGAAGAACAGTATCACGATTACTACGAAGGATACAGCAATAGTACCATTTGGCCTTTGTGCCATTATTTCTTTTCCCATACTACGGTACGGAAAGAGTATTGGGAGTCTTACCAGAAAGTGAATGCTCTGTTTTGCGAAGAGATTTGCAAGCAAGTGGGGTCCGGCGATTGGGTTTGGATACAGGATTATCAGCTTATGCTTCTTCCAGGCATGTTACGGAAGCGGATGCCCAATCTTCACATCGGATATTTCCATCACATTCCGTTTCCCTCATACGAATTATTCCGTATATTGCCCGAGCGGGCGGAATTGTTGAACGGTCTGATGGGAGCGGATTTTATAGGTTTCCATACACACGACTATATGCGCTATTTCATCAATGCTGTAGAACGTGTATTACATATTAAGTTCGATTTGGACGAAGCCCAGACGGACAGCCGCATCGTGCGTGTAAACGCACTGCCGATGGGCATAAACTATGAATTATACAATCATTCGTCTGCCACGCCGAAAGTGTGGAGCGAGATAGAGAAAAAACGTATTCTTTTCCGCAACCACAAGTTGTTGCTGTCCGTAGACCGTTTGGATTATAGCAAAGGCATCCTGCATCGTTTGCAAGGGTTTGAGACTTTTCTCGAACGTCATCCGGAATACCAAGGAAAGGTGACGCTGGCTATGGTCATTGTGCCTTCTCGCGACCATGTGGAAAGCTATGCAGGGCTGAAAACGAAGATAGACGAGACCATAGGACGGATTAACGGACGTTACTCCGACATCAACTGGACACCGGTCTGTTATTTCTATCATGGTTTTTCATTTGAAGAACTTACGGCCATGTATTTCGTGGCAGACGTGGCCTTGGTTACTCCGTTACGAGACGGTATGAACCTTGTGGCTAAAGAATATGTCGCTACGAAAGTCAACAATCCGGGGGTATTGGTATTGAGTGAGATGGCGGGTGCTGCCGTGGAATTAGCCGATGCCATTCAGATTAACCCCAATGATACGGACCAGATTGCGGATGCCATTTTTACGGCGTTGCAAATGCCATACGAGGAGCAAGCAAAACGTATCAGCAAGATGCAGGCCATACTTTCCGTCCAGACCGTCAACAAATGGGCGGCCGACTTCATGGAAGAATGGGAAAACGTGGTAGACAAAAACCAATACCTGTCGGGGAAGTTGCTTTCCACGAATTTGCTGAAACAGATAAAGGCTTTGTATACTCAGGCTCGGAGCCGTCTCATTTTGTTGGATTATGACGGGACGTTGGTGGGGTTCCAAAAGCGTCCGGAAGATGCCGTGCCGACCCCTGAGGTAATACAAGTACTTAAGGATTTGACCTCCGATCCGGCCAATCATGTGGTTATCAACAGCGGTCGCGACCATCAGACATTAGAGAAGTGGTTAGGCGGTCTGCCGGTTTCTTTTGCCGCAGAACACGGGGCCTATTATAAAGAGAACGGAGAATGGCATCAGACCAGTTACAAACCGGAATGGAGCCAAAGTATCCTGTCTATTCTGAATATGTTTGTGCATAAAACCCCGAAATCGCGTTTGGAAATAAAGGAGACGGCTTTGGCTTGGCATTACCGGGCGGTAGACTCCTGGTTGGGAGAACTGAGGGCACGCCAGTTGGTTCGGGCATTGGTTTCCATTTGTTTGCAACATCGTCTGCAAATCTTGCAGGGAAACAAAGTGGTAGAAATCAAACAGTCTAACTGTACGAAAGGCTCCGAAGTAAAACGATTGTTGCGTAAGGCGCATTATGATTTCATATTGGCTATGGGAGACGACACGACAGACAATGACATGTTTCGTGCCTTGCCGGAGAGTGCCGTTACGGTGAAAATCGGAACGGTGTCGGAAGATGCCCGTTATAACCTGAAATCTCAAACGGATGCTTTGCCGATGTTGCAGGCTTTGGCCACGGGGGCTCCTCTTCGTATCTCCTCGAACGGGAAACAAGGCCGTCAGGATTTAGGTGTGATTTTACATTGGATGAAAAAACTGATTAAACGAAAATAGACATATCATGCAAAATTTGAACTACGGCGTAATCGGGAATTGCTCGACCGCCGCCCTCATATCGGAAAAAGGGGCTATTGAATGGCTGTGTTTTCCGGAATTTGATTCTCCTTCCGTATTTGCGGCCATATTGGACAGGCAAAAAGGAGGCCATTTTGGTTTTAAGGTGACTTCGGATTATAAGGTTACACAATCGTACGTGCCTCATACCAACATCCTGTCTACACATTTCGAGTCGGAAGAAGGAGCTTTCGACGTGGTGGATTTCATGCCTTGCTATCCTACCTCCGATGGAAAGGATTTCTACCGTCCGGCAGAGATTTACAGGTACATCCGTTGGGCGAAAGGCCGTCCCCGTATGAAGGTGGATTATCGTCCGGCTCCCAATTATGCGAGGGGAAAGACCATTTATAACGTGACCTCTCAATATGTTGAAACTTATTCGTCGGTGGAGAATAAGGACCGGCAATATTTGTATTCGTCGTTGGACTTGAAGAAAGTCGTGAACCATGATGAAATCACCTTGGAAAAGGATGAGTTTTTTCTGTTTTCTTTCAATGAGAAGGTCATTCCGGTGGATATCGAACGGGAGAAACTGGAATATTGCAGAACCTTGGTCTATTGGCTGAATTGGACAGACCATGCCAAGCGTTACACAAGGTATAACGAGGTAATCGAACGAAGCATGCTTGTATTGAAGCTCATGACCTACCGCAATGGCGCGGTGATGGCGGCCGTGACCACCAGTCTGCCGGAGACTGTAGGGGAGGTGAGAAATTGGGATTACCGTTTCTGTTGGCTGCGTGATGCTTCCATGGCCATCGAGACCTTGTTCAATATCGGCCATGTCAATTCAGCCCGTCGTTTCATGAAGTTCATCCAGTCTACTTTTATCACGACGCACAACTACCAAATCATGTATGGCATTCGTGGCGAGAGGGAACTGACGGAGCTGACACTCGACCATTTGGCCGGTTACAAAGATTCGAAACCGGTGCGCATAGGCAACGATGCTTATCATCAGCGCCAGAATGACTCTTTCGGTTATCTGATGGACCTGATTTACCAGTACTATTGTCTGATGCCCGGAACCTTGGACGAGGTGGAAGACATGTGGGAGATGGTGAAGTGTATCGCCTTGACGGTTTGTGAGAATTGGCGCAAGCCGGATAAAGGTATTTGGGAAATCCGGGGCGAAGCGCAGCAGTTCGTGTCGTCCAAAGTCATGTGTTGGGTGGCATTGGACCGTGCAGCCAAAATTGCCGTATTGCTGAACAAACATGGTTATGGAGAGCAGTGGAATGCCGAAGCTGCGCTGATCAAGGAGGAAGTCTTTACACACGGGTGGAAAGAGGAACTGCAAAGCTTCTCCCAATGTTATGAAAACCAGGCATTGGATTCTTCCTTGTTGTTGATGGAACCATACGGTTTCATCAGTGCGGACGATGTACGTTACCATAAGACGGTACGGGCCGTGAAAGAGGCATTGATGCACAAGGGATTGATGTATCGTTATAACAGTAAAGACGATTTCGGTTTGCCGTCTTCGGCCTTTACGATTTGCACTTTCTGGTTGATTCGGGCTTTGTATGTCATCGGGCAGCGTGAGGAAGCCCGGTGTTTGTTCGAAGAAGTGTTAACCTATGGTAATCATTTGGGATTGTTCAGTGAAGATATTAACTTTGATACGAAAGAACTGTTAGGAAACTTCCCGCAGGCTTATTCCCATCTGGCTTTGGTGAATACAGCCATTTTACTTTCACGAGAGAGTAAGCAGTTGAAGCTTAAATAATAAAAGTATATGGAAGAAAACGAAAACGGTAACGCGCAGCGGTTTCTGGAATTGATTCGTCGTTCCCGACGGGGTAAGTTCAAGATTTACATCGGAATGATAGCCGGTGTAGGCAAGACTTACAGGATGTTGTCGGAGGCGCATGACTTGTTGAAGAACGGAATAGACGTGCAAATCGGTTATGTGGAGACTCACGGTCGTCCCGGGACGGTGGCCATGCTCGAAGGTTTGCCCGTGATTCCCCGCAAGAAAGTCTTTTATAAAGGAAAGGAAATCGAGGAGATGGATTTGGAGACCATTCTGCAAGTCCATCCCGAGTTGGTCATCGTCGATGAGTTGGCGCATACGAATGTGGAGGGTTCTCGCAATACGAAGCGTTGGGAAGACGTGATGGAACTGTTGGATGCCGGCATCAATGTGGTTTCGGCTTTGAACATCCAGCATATCGAAAGTTTGAGCGAGGACGTGAAGAGCATTACGGGAATCAATGTGGCGGAGAGGGTGCCCGACAAAGTATTGCAGGAGGCCGATGAGGTGGTGAACATCGACCTGACGGCCGAAGACTTGATAACGCGCCTGAAAGCCGGGAATATCTATAAAAAGGAGAAAATACAGACCGCCCTCAATAATTTCTTTAAGACAGAGAATATTCTTCAGTTGCGTGAGTTGGCTTTGAAAGAAGTGGCTTTCAGGGTGGAACGTAAGGTCGAAAGCGAGGTGACGCCTTTGGCACCGGCCCAGACGCGGCGTGAGAAAATCCTGGCTTGCGTGAGCAGCAATGAGCATACGCCGAGGCATATCATACGGAAGGCATACCGGCTGTCCACGCGTTACAGTACTTCCTTTATCGCTTTGCACGTGCAGACTCCCAAGGAAAGCCCGGACCGTATCAAGCTTTCTTCCCAACGTTATTTGCTGAATTATTTCCAGTTGGTGACCGAGTTGGGCGGAAAGGTAGAACAGATGTCTTCACCGAATGTGACCGACGCTATCGTGCAGTTTTGCAAAGAGAATCAGGTGACAACCGTATGTATGGGGCGTCCTGCGTTTGAGATGCCGGAAATGTTTTTTAAAATCGGACGGTACAAGCGTTTCTTGCAACAGTTGTCCGAGATGCGGATTGACTTAATTATTGTAGCATAATAAATCTCATTTAAAGATATGAAATTCGATATGAACATTAAGACCAAACTCACCGTGTCGATCGGTGTCTTGGTGGCCATGATTGTTTTGTTGGTGTCTTTGTCGGTGACGAATCTGCAAATACTGACAGCAACCGAACCGGACAGCCCGGCAGCCGAGCCGGGAATGAACCGTGCATTGACATGGATTATGATTATCGGTGGCATTTGTATTTGCATCGGTTTGTGGATTCTGTTTAAAATTCCCAACTCCATCAATTCTCCCTTTAAAAGTTTAGTGAAAGGTATCCTTGAGATAGCCAATCATAATTATGATGCCAAGTTGGACCTGAGAGGCGACAAGGAACTGGAAGAGGTGTCGAAGAATTTCAATAGAATGGCCAAACGGTTGAAAGATTATCACAACAGTACGATTTCGGACCTCATGGCTTCCAAACGTTATCTGGAAACCATCATCAATTCCATCAATGAACCTATCGTCGGTCTGGACAATGAGCAAATTATACTCTTTATCAACAATGAAGCGTTGAACATACTGAATTTGAAACGTGAGGACGTCATCCGGAAATCGGCTCAGGAGATAGCCATGCGCAACGACCTGTTGCGTCGTCTGATTTGCGGAATGTGGGAAGATAAGAAGAAGGAACAGGAGGCACCGAAGTCCAAACGCGAGTCGTTGAAGATTTACGCTGACAACAAGGAGAGCTATTTCCAGGTGAAATATATGGAGATTACGATGCGCGGCAACGACGGAGTGACGATGGAGAAGAGGGGAGATGTAATCATGTTGAAGAACGTGACGGAATTTCAAGAGCTGGACACAGCCAAAACGACTTTCATATCCACCGTATCGCATGAGCTGAAAACCCCGATTTCAGCCATTATGATGAGTCTGCAACTTCTGGAAGACAAGCGTGTGGGAGGGCTGAACCCTGAACAGGAGGAACTTTCGAGAAGCATTAAAGAGAACAGTGAAAGGCTGCTCAGTATCACGGGCGAGTTGCTCAATATGACGCAGGTAGAGAGTGGAAAACTGCAACTGAAACCGAAGATTACCAAGCCCATCGAATTGATTGACTATGCTATCAAGGCCAATCGCGTACAGGCTGAGAAATTCGGAATACAAGTGGAAGTGGACTATCCGGAGAAAATCGGGAAGCTCTTTGTCGACAGCGAGAAAATAGCCTGGGTGTTGACCAACCTGTTGAGCAATGCCGTCCGTTATTCGTCCGAGGCCGGTCGTGTGGTCATCGGGGCACGCCAACAGGACGACAACCATATTGCCATGTTTGTACAAGATTTCGGAAAGGGCATAGACCCGCGTTACCACGAAAGTATTTTCGAGCATTATTTCCGTGTGCCGGGTACGAAAGTGCAGGGAACCGGATTGGGTTTGTCCATTTCCCGGGACTTTGTAGAAGCCCACGGAGGAACGCTGACGGTAGACAGCGAATTGGGAAAGGGCAGTGTCTTTACTATGGTTTTGCCTTGCTGAGGAAAAAATATGTAGGAGTGGCATCCTTCTTTCAAAAAACGCATGATTTTGCGGCTTTTCGAAGGAAGGATGTTTTTTATTTATAAAGACAAAATGATTTTTCTGTCCGAAAGACATAAGAATCAGGCTTTTTTTGTAAGTTTGCAATATACAAAACAAGGAGGAACAGTTTATGACTACAATGGAATTGAATGCGGAACTTTTCCGCCAGCTCAGTATTATTGCAGAGGACGAATCGTTGATGCGGAAGGCCGTGAAAGCCGTTACGCGCCTCGCCAAACAGAAAGAGACGGAAGAAACAGAGTATATCGGCAAAGAGGAAATCCTGAAAGGGATTGATGTGGGACTGAAAGAAATGGTCGAGAGGAAGCATAGTGGAAATAAGGCAAAGACATTGGAGGAGTTGATCAATGAATTATAAAATCGTATTAGACCGTACTTTCGAGAAAGAAGTGAAGCGGTTGGCCAAACGTTATCCTTCATTGAAATCCGACATCAAGGCCTTGCGTGATGAAATTCTGGCTAATCCTACCGCCGGTACTGACTTGGGAGGAGGTTTGCGCAAAATCCGCATGCGTATCGCTTCTAAAGGAAAGGGAAAGAGCGGCGGGGCAAGGGTCATCACTTTCACGGTGGTAGTGGCTGTTGAAGAAACGGAAATCAACTTGCTTTATATTTACGACAAGGCGGAACGCGAATCGGTGTCGGCTCATGAAATCGAGGCACTGCTTCGCAAAAACGGCTTGTGAGCCGTTTTTTATAAGAACAACATCAGCACCACCTGACTGATTACCACACGCATGAACATACCCAACGGATAGACCGTGGCGTAACTGACGGAAGCGTCGTTGCCGGGAAAACTGTCGTTCACGTAATTCAAAGCCATGGGGTTGGCCATGCTGCCGCACAACATGCCGCAAGTGGAACCGAAATTCATCCCGCACATCCGCATGGCTATCACGGCCATCAGCAGCACCGGTACCACGGTGATAAGAAATCCGGAACCAATCCATATCGCCCCTTCCGGCCGGACGACGGTCTCGAAGAAATGGGCACCCGCATCGATGCCGATACCGGCTAAATAAAGGGACAACCCGATACCGCGCAACATCAGGTTGGCGCTGCGGGTCGTATAAGTGCGCATGTGCAGGCGCGGCCCGAAACATCCCACCAATATTCCTACGATAATAGGGCCGCCTGCCAGTCCCATCTTTACCGGACTGCTGATGCCCGGCATGCTGAGCGGCACGGAACCCAATATCAATCCCAGTACGATGCCGATGAAAATGGCAGCCAGGTTGGGTTCGCGCAACGTGGAGACAGAGTTGCCCAATATGCCGGCCACGCGCTTGATGGCCGTTTTTTCGCCCACCACCGTCAGCCGGTCGCCTAATTGCAGGATGAGGTCGGGAGTGGCCAGAATTTGTACGCCGCTACGCAACACGCGGCTGATGTTGATGTCGTAAGTGTTGCGCAGGTGCAACGAACCCAAACGCTTGCCGTTGATTTCGGCTTGGGTCACTACGATGTGCTCCGACACTAAGTTACGGTCTATGCTGTTCCAGTCTATATCTTCCTGATTCCAATCCCGGTTTTCCTGTTCACCGAACAACAGGGTCAGGGTAGGCATATCTTTTTCCGTAGTTACCACCAGAATCCGGTCGTTTTCCAACAACTCCGTGCTGCCGGTCGGGATAGTTACCTTTCCGTCTCTCCACAGGCGGGAGATGACGAATTTCGTATGGCTGTATAAAGCCAGTTCCTTGATGGTCTTATGGTAAACGCCCGGATTATGCAACTGGAATGCGGCGATGTACGGATGGTTGTGGTCTTCCGTCTCTTTTTCTTCCATATCCGCCGGGCGGGCAAGTATTTTCCGGATGACCAGAATGGCAAGGATGACTCCCACGACACCGAGCGGATAAGCCACGGCCGCCCCTAAGGCTGCGCTACTGGATGGCTCTCCCATCTGCTTCAAGGTCTGTTGAGCCGCCCCGAGTGCCGGTGTATTCGTGGTGGCTCCGCATAGGACACCCACCATGTCCGGCAAGGGAATAGACAGGCCATAGCTTAGAAGTACGGTCATGGCCGTTCCGATGAAGATTACTCCGAGGCTCAACAAATTCAGTTTGACCCCTCCGTGCCGCAGGGAACTGAAAAAGCCGGGGCCTACCTGCAATCCTAAGGCATAGACGAAAAGCACGAGTCCAAAACTTTCGGCATAGTTGAGCATGTCGGCGTCCAATGAAATGCCGAGGTGCCCGGCCAGAATGCCGACGAAGAATACAAAAGTGACTCCCAAGGATATTCCCCACACGTGCATCTTGCCCAACCACAACCCGGCGGCAGTGACCAATGACAATACCACGATGGCCTGTATGGCGCTATGCTCGAAAAACAAACTGTCAATCCATTCCATGCTGCAAAGGTATCACTTTTTGGCCATATAAAGTGCAAGTAGATGGAAAATCAGGATTATTTACCATGAAAAAGTGCCGGAGGAGCCGGTAAAATCAATCTGTGCCAAATAAAAAATCAATCTCAGGCGAACGAAAAATCAATCTCAGGCAACTGATTTTTCGTTCGCCTGAGATTGATTTCTTACATTGCTGAATGGGATATAAGTTTGTTTAACAGGAAGTTATGAAAATATAGCCAGCGAAATGGAGACGAAGCTATATTGTCTTTATTTTTTTAGTTCTTCTCGTAAATGGTCCAGGGCTTCCGTAGCCGAGCCGTATTGGTCGAGCAGGGCGACGAACCGGCTGCCGATGATGGCGCCGGCGGCATGCTTTTGGGCAGATTCCAAGGTTTGCCGGTTGCTGATGCCGAAGCCGATCATACGCGGATGGGTCAATCCCATTTGGTTTACACGGTCGAAGTAGGCCTGTTTGGTGCGGTCGAACTCTTTTTGTGCACCGGTAGTGGCAGCCGACGATACCATGTAGATAAAACCGTCCGTGTGCCGGTCGATGAGACGGATACGCTCTTTGCTCGTTTCCGGCGTGATGAGCATGATGATTTTCAGCCCGTGGCGGTCGGCTATGGGTTTGAATGTTTCCATATAGTCCCGGAAGGGGAGGTCGGGGATGATGACCCCGTCTATCCCGCAGTCTGCACAGCTTTGGCAAAAGGCTTCGAAACCATAATGGAAGATGGGGTTGAGGTATCCCATCAGTATCAAGGGGATTTCCACGTCTTGCCGGATGTCTTTCAGCTCCTCGAAGAGGCGGTGCAGGCTCATGCCGTTTTGCAGGGCTTTCGTGGCAGCGTCTTGGATGACGGGTCCGTCGGCCATCGGGTCGCTGAAGGGGATGCCGATTTCCAGCATGTCTATGCCTCGTGCGGCCAATGTGCGGATGATGTCAGCCGTACTTCCGGCCGTCGGGTGTCCGGCACAGAAATACAAAGAAAGGATATTCTGTTTCTTCTCGTTGAATAGTTTGTTGATTCTGTTCATAATATATTGTATTTTAGTTCTCTGATATATTTTATTCACGTAAATCTTTGATAAAATCGGCGAGGAGGCCTACGTCTTTCCGGGCCGGGGTAGTCTCAAAACGCGAGTTTAAGTCCACGCCCGCCCATGCGGGGTGTGAAAAGCTGCGAAGACGGTCCGTACTGTCCGGACCGATGCCTCCGCTCAGGAAGAAGGGCGTATGTCCGTGGTAGTTTTGCAGGACATCCCAGTCGAATGTCCGGCCGCTGCCGCCGGCCGTGGGGCAACGCGTGTCGAATAGGAAAAAGTCGCAATCCGCTTCGTAATCTTCGGTACACGGGAATGGTTCGTCGGGAGCCACGCCGAAGGCTTTGATGATTTGCGGGGCACGGCCGGATTTCAGCCCCTCTTCTTTTATGCTTCGGCAGAACTCCGGTGTCTCATGCCCGTGTAGTTGCACGAGGTCGAGGCGGAAGGTTTTGAGCCGTTCCTGTACATACCCGATTTCCGGGTTGACGAAAACGCCTACGCGACGGCAAGTCTCCGGCAGATAGTCGGGGAGGCGGCTTACGTGGCGGTGGGAGCCCTCCCAGCAGATGAACCCCATCATGTCCGGCGTGAGGGCTTCCACTTGGCGGACGTTGTCCGCGTCGCGCATGCCGCATACTTTAATTAGGAGTGGTTTCATCGTTCTACGCTTTGAATGAATGTTTTCAAGGCCGCCCCGGGGGCAGGTTGCCGCATGAAGGCTTCGCCCATCAGGAAACCGCGAAAGCCGGCATCCCGTAACCGACGGACTGTGTCCGGTTCTGAAATTCCGCTTTCCGACACCCAAAGGAGGTCGTCCGGCAAGAGAGAGGCGATACGGAAGGAATTTTCCACGTCAGTGTGGAACGTCCCGAGATGGCGATTGTTCACGCCCAACATGTCCGGACGTTCGGCAAGGTAGTCCAATTCCTTTTCCGTGTGTATCTCCAACAGCACTTCCAGTCCTAATTCATGGGCTTTCCGGGTCAGGCGTTCATAATCGGGGCGCGTCAGGGCAGCGGCAATCAGTAACACGGCATCCGCTCCGGCTTGGCAAGCCTGGTAGAGTTGGTATTCATCAATGATGAACTCTTTGCGCAGGATGGGGGTGTCCGTCATCGGACGTGCTTGCCGTATGTAGTCCAAACAGCCGCCGAAATACTTTCCATCGGTCAGTATGGAGAGGGCTGCGGCTCCGGCTGCGGCATAGGCGGCCGGAATGACGTCCGCCCGTCCTTCTTCTTTAATCCACCCTTTGGAAGGGGATTTCCGTTTGAATTCCGCGATGATGCCGGAACGCGAGGCTGCCAGACTCTCGCGCATGGAGCGGTGCTTCCGTGCGTCAGTCATGTATGCCGGGACTTTGCCGTGGCGGGCAGTCCCGTCATGGGCGTTTCTCCATCTGCCTTCTACGAGGGCGAAGAGCTGTTCGGGAGGTAACTCAGCTTTCTCCCGTTCCACTTCCTTGCGTTTGTATGCCAATATTTCTTCTAATATGTCTTTCATAAGTTTTTACTGTTAAGTTCCACGTATGTTTTCAGGCAAGCCAAGGCACGTCCGCTTTCCAGCGATTCGCGGGCGATGGCGAGGCATTCGGCGATGTCCTTGTCCCGTTCGATGACTTTGATGGCAAAGGCCGCATTGGCCAATACCACGTTTTTTCGGCTTTCCGTGCAGCGGTTTTCGAGTACGCTGTCGAAAATTTCCGCAGCCTCATCTGGGGTTGCACCGCCGTAGAGTTCTTCCGGGCGGACGGTCGGCAGACCGAGGTCGGCAGGCCGGAAGATTTTCTCCATGGTGTTGGTCTTGACTTTGAAATTACCCGTCAGCGAGATTTCGTCATATCCGTCTATGCTGTTCACGATACCGTAACCGATACCCAACTTCTCATACACGCTGCTGTACAGCCGCATTTGGTTCAGGTTGGCCACACCTAATAATTGATAGGCCGGGCGGCAAGGATTGACCAGCGGACCGAGAAGGTTGAAACAGGTTGGTATCTGAAGCATTTTGCGTACGGGGGCCACGGCTTTCATCCCGTGGGCGAACAGCGGGGCATGCAGGTAGGCAAAGTTGCAAGCCTCCATGCTGCGGCGCAACAGGTTGCTGTCGGCCGTGAACCGCACGCCATGATGCTCTATGACATTGCTTGCTCCCGAAGTCGAGGTGGCGGCGTAATTACCGTGTTTGGCTACTTTGTAACCGGCTCCTGCCACTACGAAACAGGCGCAGGTGGAGATGTTGAACGTGTTTTTATTGTCACCGCCTGTCCCCACGATGTCAATGACCCGATAAGGGGAGAAATCCACGGGCTGGCCGGTTTCTATAAGCCCGTCGCGCAGGCCGAGCACTTCGTCCACCTTGATGCCCCGCATAATCAGTCCGGTGAGCAAGGCACTGATTTGCACGTCGTTGTATTCCCCGTCTGCAATATGACGGACGATCTGGCAGGTCTGTTCCCGGGTCAGAACCTCACCGTTTGTAATTTTTGTGAGTATTTGTTTCATGCTTGTGATGTATTTAAGTTTTATTGGTATGTGGTTTGCAAGGGAATGGGTATAAAAAAGGAGGCCTGCCGTAAGTACGACAGGCCTCCATGTCTTCACATTGGTATGTGGTTGATGATACATATAAGGCTATCTCCTCACGACTTTTCAGGTCTTGAGTTACGCCACCACCAATATGTATTTTTATTTAAGAACATCGTTCGGTTCGTTTCTTGTTTTGTTTTATGGTTGCAAATATACAGAGAATTTCTTTGTATGCAAACAAAATCACAGTTTTTTCGGATGAAAAGTTGAATTTTATGCGTGTGGAGCATTAATCATTGGCTTTTTCTTTTTGTCTAGTTCCTAACTTTTCCTTCACGGTTCTCCAGAACATCCGGTCTATTTTCTCATTTTCTAAAGGGTTTCCTACTGCCAACACCTCGTTGTTTTCGTCCAAAAGGAAAGTGTGCAACATGGGATTGGAGGGCAGTTGAGGGTTGGCCCTTTTGTCTTGCTGGAAGACACTTTGCAAACCATCTTTGGCTCAATCGTGTTACTTCAAATGGAAAACGAACAATGCGGCATCACAAGAGTCCTTTTGAGGCTTCCACTTGTCATAGTCATTGGTAAGTATGTAGCCTATCAGACCATTGGAGGATTGCCATCGGGGTGCAAACGGTATGACCTCTGTCGTGTCTGCATATCCTTGGTGTTGTCTTCCATCTTTCATGTTGTAGAATGAGTAATAAGTTTTTCCTGAGTGGTAAAAGTTATTTATTATATGGTGGTCTACAATGAAAAAGCCGGTGTTGAAGGCTCTTTCGGATTCCGTGATGTCATAACTTGATTTCACATTGTCTTTGGCGGTATTTCTACCGAAATCTGTTCGGAATACCGGTTTTGGTCCTCCGGAAGTCCAACGGTATATTTCATTGGAAAACGGAGGGAAAATATAAACTTCCCCGTTTTTATCCCGGACAAAAGAGGTTTCATTGTAAATCATGTCCAAACTCATTTTGGATGGCAAATAGCTTTGTTGTACTTCCCCCAGATTGTTGGTATGCACAATGCGATGCAACTTCTCAGTCGCTAACAAGTTCAGGAAAAGGAAGCCGTCTTTGACTTTTATGAAATCCATGGCAGGGAATCCATAGCGGAATGACGACTTGTAATTGAGGGTTGCATCATAGGTCAATATGCTTTTTGTGTCAAAGTCCATTAAGAACAAAAGGCTATCTCCCAAAGTCATGGCCCAGGCAGAAACGTATTCTCCATTTCCATGCCCTACGTTCCGGATGCGTTTGACGAAATCGCCCGAAGGGTATTTGAAAGCCCATACGGCATTGGCTCTGTCCAACACATACACCATGGAGTCTGAAATGCATACGGTTTTGATGTCTCCCATGAAATTACCGCAGGTGTTTAAAGCTATGGTGTCGATACTTGATATGACGGCAGGACGCGGAATGATTTTATTCTCGTAATCCTCGATGTGGATGGTAAGTAAGTCCTTTTCGTTCGCGTCTTGTTGGTTCTTGCACCCCATCAAGTTTAATATGTACAGGGCGCAAAGTGTTATTGCTATGAAATAATGCTTTAAGTTCATTGTGGGTAACATTCTTGGGATTCAATGTCGTTTGTTTTTTGTTTTATTCTATATTAGTCAGTCGTACATATGTATACTTGTGCCAAATATATGTAGTAATAAGTAAACTACAAATATTTGGCACATGAAATAAATGGAAACATGTCGTAAAACATCATTTATGGACACAAGGTGTGCCCAAGGAAGTTTTCCACGATGGCTCGTCCATTCGGGGTGAGTACGGATTCCGGATGGAACTGTATGCCGTGGATGTCGTATTCGCGGTGGCGCAGCGCCATGATTTGTCCTTCAGGGCTGACCGCCGTCACTTCAAGGCAGGAAGGCAGACCGTCGTCCGACACTACCCACGAATGGTAACGTCCCACGGGGAATTGCTTGGGGATGCCTTGAAAAATATAGTCTTTTTCCGTTTGGAAACAAGGAGTCTGTACGCCGTGGAACACATCGGACAGGTTGACGAGCTGTGCACCAAAAGCCTGGCCGATGGCTTGATGTCCGAGGCATACGCCAAGTATCGGCTTTCGTCCGGCATAAGTATGGATGACGTCTAATAGCAGTCCGGCTTCTTCCGGAATGCCGGGGCCCGGACTTAAAATGATTTTGTCGTATGCCTCAATATCTTTCAAGTCGAATGCGTCATTGCGCAGCACCGTAGTATCCGTGCCGGTTTCACGTATCAGATGATATAAATTGTAGGTAAAAGAATCGTAATTATCAATGATGACTGCTTTCATAATTCTGAATGTATGCGGAAAGCTTCACAAGCGTTCTGCCATTTGGATGGCATGGCGCAAAGCTCCCAGTTTGTTATTGACTTCCTGTAACTCGTAATCTTCGTCGCTCTTGGCCACAATGCCGCCTCCGGCCTGAAACCATAACTCGTTGTTACGGCTTACAAACGTACGGATGGTGATGGCCTGGTTCAGGGAACCGTTCAATCCGATGAACCCTATGCAACCGCCGTATGCCCCTCGGTTGTGCGGCTCCAGTTCACTGATAAGTTGCATGGCGCGGACCTTGGGTGCGCCGGAGAGCGTACCGGCCGGGAAGGTGTCGATGAACGTCTTGACAGGATCGGCTTCGTCATTCAGCGTACCGCTTACACGGCTCACCAAATGGATGACATGGCTGTAATATTGCATGTCTTTGTAGAAGTCCACTTTCACGTCGTGGCAGTTCCGGCTCAGGTCGTTCCGCGCCAGGTCTACCAACATGACGTGTTCGGCGTTTTCTTTCGGATCGTTTTTCAGGTAGTTTGCATTTTGTGCGTCCGTATCGGCGTTGCCGGTACGTTTTGTCGTGCCTGCAATCGGGTCGATATAAGCGTGGCGTCCTTCTATGCGGCAATGTGTTTCGGGTGAGGAACCGAAAATGCGGAATCCCCCGAAGTCGAAATAAAACAGGTAGGGGCTAGGGTTGATGCTGCGCAGGGCGCGGTAGAGCTTGAAGTCGTCTCCTTCATACCGTTGTACGAAACGGCGGCTCAATACGATTTGGAACACGTCGCCTCGTAAGCAGTGGGCAATGCCTTGGCGGATGTTGGCTTTATGTTCATCGTCCGTGAGCGTGCTGAAGGTTTCACCAATAGGACGGAAATCGTAGGTGGCGAAGTTGTGGTTTTGGATGACGCGTTCTAGTTCGTCGAGAGTATTCGGTTCATGATTTTCCACCAGTTCGATTAACGTCATGGTGTTGTTGAAGTGGTCGAAAGCAATGACATACTTATATAAGATGTAAAGGATGTCCGGCGCGTCGTTCTTTTCCTGCATGCAATCTTTTATTTCTATGTGTTCGAAATATCGGACCGCATTGAAGGACGTGTAACCATAGAGGCCGCAAAACTCCTGTTTGTCGCCTGTCACGGTGAAGCGTGATAAAAAGTCGTTGAAGGCTTGTTCGGCCGGATAGTTTTCATTGATTTCTCGGGATTCTTGCGTGCCGTCCGGATATTGAGCGGTCACGGTACCATGGCTGATGTCGATGCTGGCTATCGGGTTCAGGGCGATGAATGAACGGCTGTTGTCATGACTATGGTAATCGGAGCTCTCCATCAGGGCGCTTTGTGGATAAAGGTCGCGCACTTTCAAATAGGTGCTGACCGGTGTATAGAGGTCGCCGAGGATTTGTCGGCAAGCCGTGCTGTAATGAAATGTATTCATAGGGTTTCTTATGGATTTGTATGGTACATCTTATTGTTCTAAATACTCGTCGTAGCGGTGGGCCAGATAGGTGTCTAAGTCTTTGTCACCCCGTCCGCTGACCGTCAGCACGACCACATCCTCTTTCCTGAATTTCATTCGTGGGAGCATGCCGAGTGCGTGTGCCGATTCCAAGGCCGGAATAATACCCTCCAGGCGGGTGAGTTCGTATGCGGCCCGTAAAGCTTCTTCGTCGTTGACAGCCATGACTGTGGCCCGGTGCTCTTGTGCCAAGTTGGCATGTAACGGGCCGATACCTGGATAATCCAAACCGGCAGAGATGGAATAGGGTTCGATGATTTGCCCGTCTTCGTCCTGCATGACCAACGTGCGGCTTCCATGGATGATGCCCAATGAACCGCAATGTATCGTGGCTGCGGTCTCTCCGCTGTCGATACCGTGGCCTCCGGCCTCGCCGAGGTATATTTTGACCCGTTCGTCGTCGATGTAGTGGTAGATGGTACCGGCAGCGTTCGACCCCCCGCCGACACAAGCCATCAGGTAGTCCGGATAATCGCGTCCTTCTTTTTCCAAGAGCTGTTCCTTGATTTCACGGCTGATGACGCTTTGCAAGCGGGCCACCATGTCGGGATAGGGGTGTGGGCCTACAGTGGAACCGATGATGTAGAAGGTGTCTTGCGGATGACAGCACCAGTCGCGGATGGCCTCATTCGTGGCATCTTTCAATGTTTTGTTACCACTTTCTACCGGATAAACCTCGGCACCCAACATCTTCATGCGTTCTACGTTGACGTGTTGCCTTGCCACGTCCGTCGCTCCCATGTAGACTCGGCAAGGCATGTTCATCAGGGCGCAGACCGTAGCGGTGGCCACACCGTGTTGCCCGGCACCGGTCTCGGCAATGATACGCGTTTTGCCCATTTTCCGTGCCAAAAGGATTTGTCCGATGGCATTATTGATTTTGTGAGCGCCGGTGTGGTTGAGGTCTTCCCGTTTCAAGTAGAGTTTACAACCGTATTTTTCGCTCAGTCTCCGTGCATGGTAGAGAGGCGAGGGGCGGCCTACATAATCTTTCAGCAGCGCATGGTATTCTTTGCGGAATGCTTCGCTCTCAAGGATGGGAAGATATGCCTTACGCAAATCTTCTACGGTTTTATACAGAATCTCGGGGACGTATGCACCGCCGAAATTACCGTAATATCCTTCTTCATTTACATGATAAGTTTTCATCTTCATTTGTATTTTGGTTCGTTTGTTTGTTCTTGGGAAAAAGGGTATAAAAAAGGAGCCCTGCCGTAAGTACGACAGGCCTCCATGTTTCTTTTAGGGTAAATGTAGATAATACATATAAGGCTTGCTCCTCACGACTTTTCCGGTCTTGAGTTGCGCCACCACCAATATGTATTTTTATTTGAGAACATTATTGCTTTAGTCTTTTAATTTCTTGTTTTCGCTTGCAAATATATGTAGAATCCCTGAACTGGCAAATAAAATCACAGTTTTTTTCGTTTAGAGATAGGAAATAGTTGGAACGGGATACGTTGACAGCATTGCTTTTTATCGGGAGACATTCCAAGCAGACTGATAATTTTGCAGATGGGAACGGTTATTCCTCCACCGTGAAATCGTATGCTTTGACATCTTCGTATTGGTTGACGGGCTTTTGAGAAAGATCCACCAATATGTATTCCCCGGGGAAGAGCGGTGTGAGCGGTGTTACGGCAAAGCCTAATCCCGGAAGGTTCTCAATGTTGAAAAGCCCTAATTCCACACGGGTATAGTCGCAGTCTTTAAATTCAGAGGCCGGCAAATAGCGGAAGCCTCGTCTTTCTTTCAGTCGAATCAAGGCGTAGTCGTTCAAATCCTGCGTTTTGGGGTAAATGGCAAATTTAGGTTGGCGACCGGTGGTTTGCCTTGCCTGCGCCCCCGAGAAGTATCTTTTTATTTTTCGCCCTACATTGATGCCTTGTATGTCCCAACCTTTTTTAAGTTCGGTCTGGCTGGTTATGACGTTCATCGGGAAAATAGAGTCTCCTACGAATATGAATACCGTGGGGTCGGGTTGTTTCATTTGTGCTTGTACTTGCAAGAACAATCCGAGGAACAGGAAGAATGTGGCTATTCTCATTTTACGATCATGTTTAATTTATATGCAAAGGTAGGGATATAATAAAAGAAACGGTGAGAAAGTTATTTATTTTCTTTGAATATATCCGAAAAAGTATTAATTTTGTTTTTGACTCAGCCTGTCCATGAGGGACTGGCGGGCATTTTATGGGAAAAGGGCGTTTACGGACGTAATCTTTAGGTCTCAAATCTCGCAAATTTGAATCCATCCTGAAAGATTAGGCAACGGGAAACGTCCACGTTGGTTGTATTGTATTCACTCGGGGAAAATTCTCCCGGTTTATATGATATGTCATGGCGTGGGCTGGCTGCGTTGCCTATCCTGAGGGATGGGGGCAATGCGAGAGCCTGAGACCATGGGATAGGCGAAAGTACCTCCCTACGCCTTTTTCATGTTCAACCTTCTAAAAGAGAAAGAATATATCCGTTTGGGGAGAACGGAAATCTAAGTGGTATGAAAACAAAAAGACAAAGAATTGGGCTTGGGGCGTACTTGACGGCCTGTATGGTCGTGCTACTCAGTGCGGCGTGCGGAGGAGGCGATAAAAAGGCGATGGGCTGCATTCCGGTGAAGTCGGGTGAGAAGTGGGGGTACGTGGACAGTGAAGGGAAGTGGCTCATCAACCCGCAGTTTGAGAGTGCGGATGCGTTCCACGAAGGTTGGGCGGTCGTTCAACGTGAAAACGGGGAATATGGTTTTACAGATGCTGATGGTAAAATCATGAATGATGCGTGGTACAAAGGGGCTACTCGTTTTTCTGACGGGAAAGCGTGGGTCGTAGCCGAGAACACGGCTCCTGTATTGATAGACACGAAGGGAAACAAGCTTTCCGAAGTAAGAGAAGCGTTGCGCGTGTATTCCTATACGGAAGGTTTGGCCATGGCTTTGGTGAAAGACGAGAAGACGGGGCGTACGCTTTACGGTTATCTCGACGGCAAAGGAAAATGGGCCATAAAGCCGCAGTTTGAGAGTGTGGGCGCGTTCTCGGAGGGCAGGGCGGCCGTGGCGCGGACGAACGAAGAGAAAAATAGGATGGAACACGGATACATCGACAAAAGCGGTGCGTTGGTGATTCCTTACCAGTTTGCATACGCAAGGCACTTCGAGAAGAATGGCAAGGCCGTGGTCTCCATCAACAGGGACAACGGATGGGTGGACGGAGTGATAGATCGGGACGGACATTATCTCATCACGCCGCAATTCGGCAGTCTGATGCCGGACGGGGATGAACTGACGTGTAGCTTTTCCGGGACGGAACTCTACGGGCGTTGCAATCAGGATGGTAAAATCATAGTGAATCCCCAGTTTAAAAACCTCACCCTTTTCTTTGACGGGAATTTGGCTCCGGCATCATTGGACGGAGAGAAAGTCGGTTACGTGGACAGGACCGGGCACTTTGTCATCAATCCGCAGTTCGACTATGCCAGTCCCTTTGCCGGTGGGATAGCCATCGTGCGGGTGGGCGACAAATTCGGGTTTATAGACACGGACGGCAAGTACAAGGCGAACCCGCAATTCGACGGAGTAGACCCTTCCGTGATAGAGGTTTATTACGGCATTCCGGGGGTAGACCATGTGGAGAGCGATTTCTTCGACGCGTCCTACATCGCGGGCAAACTCAAAGATGCGGTGAAGGACGGCGGCATGAACGGTTACACGCTCGGCATGACGGTGGGCGACATTATGACGAAGGCCGGGCTGGACGAAGATAGGGTCAGCCGTAGCGAATCCGGCACGACCCGGCTGTTTTATGATCCTTCGTGGCTTGCTGCGGCAAGTTTACGACTGGAGATGAAGGGCGATTTCTTCGATTCCGTCTCTGACGGATGGTGGGGATATGTGAAGGTGATAGACAAGAAACGGCGTCCCACGAGCTTTGTGTGTACGGTAGCCATCAGCGACTATGGGAAGAAAAACAAGCAGCCCTTGCTGTTCGAGGCCGTCAAAAAAGTTTTCGGTGCGGAAGGGAAAAATAAGGTAACCCGGGATGGTTACACCTATGAATTGAGTTCGGACAATGAAGGTATTCACATTATAATTAGGAAATGACCATGAAAACTTTGAGAATAAGGACAAGGCTGTGCCTGACGCTTTTGATGTGCATGCTGTTCGTGGGAAAGAGCGTGGCACAGGAAGAAGGAGAGAACCTCCCCATGTCGTTCGTCTATCCGGAAGCTTATTCCGAATTGATAGGATATGACACGAAAAACTTCGACTTGAATATGGGACTCGCAGATTGCCTTTTGAAGAACTATGAGGACGCTGTACCCAAACTCCAGCGGGCTGCCAAGCAAGGCGAAGGCTTGGCCATGGCCGTGCTTGGCGACTTGTACGCCCACGGGCGCGGCGTGAAAGCCGACCGCCGGATAGCCATGAACATGTTCGCCAAGGGCATACAGGCCAAGTGTCCGTTGGCACACTGCTATCGCGGCGAAATGTACCAAAGGGAAGGAAAGGGAGAAGAAGCGATGGCCGAATACCAGAAAGCCTTCCAAATGGATTCCGATTGCATGTATGCTCTATGGCTGACAACGGTTTATCATTGGAAATCGGGACAATATGAAATGTCGGTGTACGGGATGGACTTGATTTACAATAACGGTGTGGATGCTATGGCAGGTACATTGGGCATGATATACGCCGAAGGTAAAGTGGTGCCGGTGGATTACGGCAAGGCTTTCGATTACCTTACGAAGGATGAGGCCAAGTATACCGAATCCGAACTTTTGACGCTTGCCGAACTGTATTATTACGGGCGGGGTACGGGGGAAGAAGATGTGAAGAAGATGCAGAGGAGCAGCAAATACAACACCTATTATTATAAGAATGGGGAAAGCGGACGTGCAAGCATCACCGATGCCCTCATTATCTTGGATCGCCTTGTGGCCAAGGGGTACGAGCCTGCCAAAGATTTGTATCACACGGTCAAAGCCGAATATGACGAGCGGGAGCGGTTGTCGAATGTGGTGGAACCACCGATGTTGACCGACGAGGGCAAGCGTTATCTTCAACGGAATCCGCGCCCCCGCCGACCGGCCATTGCCACGGCGGGCTATGGTGAAATAATCGTGACAGCGAGGATTTCGTCTTCGGGACAGGTGACGAATGTAGGTTTGAAGAAGCGTGTCCTCCAACATCTGGATGAGGCCGCCCTTACGTTTGTGCGTAGAATGCCGCCCATGAAGCCCGGTACGAAAGGCGGTTTTGCCACGGACATGAACGTGAACATCGGTATCACTTTCTTCCCCTCTTATTCGGTGAGCATGAAAGGCTATTCGTTGGTACGGTAGATTTATGAGTAAAGACTTTAATACTTATATATAATGAAAAAGATGTTTTTGATGGCGGCTTTTTGTTGTACCGCCGTGCTTCAGGCGCAAGATTACTATGTAGTGACCGGTGATAATGTCAATGTACGCAGCCAGCCGGTCACAGGAAAGGTTGTGGGCAAGGTAAGTTCTGTAAACAGTTTTACGGGCTGGGTTGCAGGCAACGGTTGGGTAAATTTCCGTATTCCGTCCGTGTCGGGTGCCATATCGGATAAGTTTGTCCGCAAGGTGGCTCTCCGTGATTTTTCCCGTTCGATGTTAGGGGAATATATGGGGAAAGCGCCATTGCCTGTGTCCTATAGCATGGGCACGCTTTCCGAGCGAGAAGGGTATGTGGTGTTACAGGTTACCGATTATACCGAACCAGATGGGGAGAGCGGCCTGAGGGGACATACGAGCCATGTTTATGCAGGCATACCCAATAAGGATGGCATCAGCTTCACGCATTATCTCTATCCCTATTCCGAGGATAAGCCCCTGGTTCAACAAATGGCCGATGCCGGGCCTTTGGAACAGTCTTATGAGTTTGTGGTGACGGAAGAAGGCGAGTTGCGAGCTTACGACCGTGTGTTGGAGTTGCAGAAGAGCGCGGGAAGCCAAGGGGCTAAGATGACGGAACGCGACATCTATATGCTGAAAGGGAATGTCAAGCAGGCGAGGCTGATTCGTGTCTACCCCGAGAATATGATGAAGTCGCTGCAAGAAGAGGAGGATGGCAACCACCCGCTTTGCAATTTCTGCAACATCATGCGCTTTTCGCCCGACGGGAAGATAACCTACTACGAGGGGCAGAAATCTACTGTGGGAAAATTGGAACAGGTGGATTCATTCACTTATACTTATGATGGCAAAAAGGTGGCGGTGAACGGAAAACGTTACGGTCAACCCTTTCAGGCCACTTACACACGTGAGGACGGGGAATTCGGCATCCGTTATGAGGGGAATTTCAGGGCCGGAGAATTCTCGGCAGGACTTATAGACTGCCAATATGCAATAAATATGGATGGCGTGCCGTTTCATGTCGTGTATGGCAGCACGACGCCGCCGTTTGTAGCATACGGAAATGGAGAGAGTTACGAGGCAACTTTCCGTTACGGGGAAAATTCCACGTTGCCGGAATCCATGGATTTCTCGTTGGATTATGGGGGTGACAGTTGGAACTACGATGGTTGTGAAATCCGTGCTGTGAAGACAGATGAGCATGGAAACTGGACCGAACGTATGGTGTATGTGGACGGCCAACCTATATTTAAGGAGATACAGACGATAGTTTATTACTAAATCCTTTTGATGCCGGCAACTCCAATGGGGCAAACCGCGATACTTTTGTGTTTCCGGTTTGTCCCATTGGAGTTTAGGTCACTCGAAAAGTTGTATGTCTCCCCCGTCTGAACCAGCATATTTCTTTAACAACTCCTGCATGTACTCTGCACAGGCCAGCACTTGTTCGCGGTTGCCGTCGTATCCGTTGACCAATGCCAACAAGTGGGTGGTGGACAGGGTGAGTTTCGTGCGTTCATGGTCGCTCGTGGGGGTACCGATTCCGCCTTGGTTGTCGCGGTAAACCGGCAGTCCGGCGATGTTCAACGGGCCTCTCCCGATGCCTTCGTAAGCTTCCCCTTCGCGCCCGATGCCCAAAACAAGCGTGTCGCCGACTATTTTCCCGGCATCGAATCCGCCGATGGAGTAACCGTAGGCAATGGAAGCCAGATTGATTAAATCCACAGCCGTGTCTATTTGGTATAAGTCCAATCCCCGCAGCATGCGGCGTACCAAGGCTTCCGACGAAGGGCGGTAACGGCTCGGGTCTTTTCCACAGCGTTTATAAACGGAGCGGGTGGCTTGTATAGGAGGCATTTCCTTGATGGACTCCGTGGTGTATTTCCTGCAATAATCGGTTTGGAACGCCTTGATTTCCTCCCATAGCTGAGCGGAGTAGGGTGTATTGATGATATGTGCTTCCAAGGCTGCACCTACAAACTCCGGACATACCGTCCGGATATCTTCCGAAACTAAAATATTCATCATCTGTTTGTCTTTTTGATATACAGGATTTTATTCGGGCAAGATTGTCGCCGGAGCTTTTTTGCCGAGGATGGAAGAATAACCGGATGCCGGTTTGCGGGGCAGGCGGAGGGAAGCCGGACTCTCCGGAGTTTCCGGTTCTTCGGGTTCGCTGACGTTTTCCGCATCCGACGGTACGCCGCCGGCCATCCATTGCAGTGCGTTTTTCAGGAGAAGCTCGTTCGGATCACCCAGTTCATACCATGGATAATAGTTGAGTTCGGATATGATATACTCTGGGGTGAAGCCGCTTGCGTAGTCCGACTGCCCTTCTTTGTTGAGCACGGTGGAGGTTACCGGATACATGACGAAGCCGTATGGACTGTCGATACGCGTCATCGCCACATTTTTACCCAAGGTTTTTGTGCCCAAAAGGTTGACTGTCATGTAAGGGCGCAGGCAGTTCACCATCATTTCCGATGCCGAAGCGGTGTACAATCCTGAGATGATGAAAAGCCGGTTCAGGTTCAGATTATAATTCGCGTATTCCGTGAGAAAGTTCAGGCTGTAGTTCGAGTCTTGCCGTTTGTCGTTGAATTCAAAACGGGAGAACTCCTGTCCCAGACTGCCGGCAGGAGCCAGCAAAGAGGCCAAAAGCTGTGCGCAAGTCACCTGTCCGCCTTGGTTGTACCGCAGGTCCAGGATAAAATCGGTCACTCCTTGTTGTTTGAACCATTGGAATATTTGCAGCATTTGTTTCAGATAGGATGCGTCGCCGTCGTTTATGCCTGCCTTGAATTCATTATATACCAGATAACCGGTTTTCCTTCCGTCCTGCTCGATGACCTTGTAAAGGAAGAGGGGATTGTTCTCCATGGGGACGGCAGCCGGAAGTGTAAGTTCTGTCGCTTCATCGTCCCAAACCAAGTCGCCGGTCTCTTCGTCGGCCGAAAGGGTGGAAACCGTGAGTACCGTTCCATTCCCGTTTTCCAGAAGGCCGGTATTTTTACTGCTGACATTGTTTCCGTTGACTTCTGTGATAAAGTCGCCCCGTTGCAGTCCGATTGCGGCAGCCGGGGATTGGGGCAACACTTGCAACACGCGTGCCACTTGTCTGGAACTTCCCGTCGGGTCGTCGGTCAATACGAAATCGAAACCGTAAGTTACGGTTTGAATGGCGTTGCGGAGCTTTATCCCCGTGGCCGCATCCGTCTCTGTGGGTACTTCTATATAAGAATATTTGTCCTGCGAAGCCAGAAGCTTCGGGAAAAACTCTTCGGCGGGAGAGAAGTAATCTTCCGTTTCCAGTTGGGGGATTTCCCGGTAGTAAAGGTATATCTCCCGCATTTGCGCTTCAATCCAATTATCCACTTCCGTCTTGGCCAGAAACTCATACGTACGGTCTTCGCCGCACGAAAGAAATGCGAAAGCCATGACAGCCCATACGGGGATAAAATAAAAACTTCTTTTCATATTATGGGTCGATTTGGTTGCAAAAATAGGAGATTCCCGGCATATAACCATTAGGAAAGCCCTTTTATTTCTGTTTTGCTTTCGTTTGCAGTGGTCAGAAACGCCAGTACAACTGGATTTCTCCGGTGTTGCAATGTTGGTCTCCGGCGTATGTTTTGTCTTCCACGAAACCGTAAAGGGCCTGTATCTTCAGGTTTTTATAGAAATAGTAGTTTACGGCCACGTTGTAGATGCTTTTCCGGCTTGCATTGTCTTTCCGGTCGCGATAGACATCCCATTTGCCGTATATTTTGCATCTTGAGGTGACGGGGGCTCCCAGTGTGGCATACCAGCCGTCTGCCTTGTCCTTTCCGCTGACGCTCGTCGTCCCGTCGTCAGCCACATGGTAGTCCGAAATCTTGTGTCCCTGGCTAGTTACGTATTCCCCGCGCACGGTCCAGCGCGATTCGTATTTCACGCCGAAAGCCATACGGTTACGGTCTACGGTGATTTTCCTGCCGTTGACATCCTTGCTGTATTCCCCGGCCCATCCGAAAGCACCGATGCACAAGTCCTTTATGGGCGAGAGCCAAAGTCCGCCGATGAGGTCTTTGTTGTCATTACGGTCAGCGTGGTTCACCCCTTGCCCATTGTACACTCCTAATTGGTAATGCAGCCAGTTGTGACCGTCGTCGGGAGATTTGAACAAATCGCCTTGCACTTGAAGTCCCAAGTCGCGTCCGTTGCAGGAATGTTCCCCTACGCGGTCGTTCATGCCTGCCAGCATCGTCGTAGCCTGGGAGTATGCCCCGAAACCTATATCCCAAGGATTCATGGGGTTTTCGAAAGTGAAGCCACGTTTGAACTGGCCGAACTTTACTTTGACGAAAGAGTATTTTTCCCATTCCGCCCAAGCGTCCAATACGCGAGGTCCTTTTTCCGCACTGCTTCCGGATACACCGTTCATTTCCATTTGAAGCCCGTATCTGAAATCCCATACTTTGCCGTTGACGTATGCCCGGATGAGGCGGATGTCGAAGGTGGAATGCGATTCGTTTTTATTATCCAAATCCTGGTCGTTGAATGCAGCCTTACCGATGACGTAGCCGCCGAATGTCGTGTTTTGCTTGATATCCTGCCACCATTTGCCTTTATTTTCCTCGGCATGGCTTGCCCATGCCATCCAGGCACCGGCTATAAAAAGAAATACCTTTTTCATCGTACGTTTTATTTTCCGGCTGCAAAGTTAACTCAAAAATACTTATAATATTCCGGGACAACAGCTTTTTTCGTCCCCTTCCTGAAACCTGCCGGATTTTGTGCGCCAAACGAAAAATCAATCTCAGCCGAATGAAAAATCGTTTGGCTGAGATTGATTTTCGTTTGTGCGGAGATTTTTTCGGGAGATTCAAGTGCTTCTTTTTCAATACTATAAAGAAATACAAAGTGATTCCTGTCGGATTGTAACATAATCTTAACATGAATGACACACACCTTACATCTCGCGTCTGTAATTTTGCACCCAAAGAATTATCAACACATATTTTTAACTTATGGAAATTGTTTATTTTAGTTTTATCGTGTTCCTGTTCATGCTGGCCGTTTTCGACTTGGTGGTCGGTGTGAGTAATGATGCCGTGAACTTTCTGAACTCGGCTATCGGAGCTAAGGTCGCACGCTTTCGTACCATCTTGATTATCGCGTCGATCGGGGTGTTTGTGGGAGCTACGATGAGTAACGGTATGATGGACATTGCGCGGCATGGGATTTTCCAACCACAGATGTTCAGTTTCAACGACTTGCTTTGTATTTTCCTGGCAGTCATGGTGACGGATGTGGTATTGCTGGATGTCTTCAACACGTTGGGGATGCCTACGTCTACCACCGTCTCTATGGTTTTTGAATTGTTGGGCGGTACGTTCATCCTTTCGTTGCTGAAAATAGCCACGGACGAGACCGGGCTTTTGGGCTTTGCCGATCTGTTGAATACGGACAAGGCCCTTTCTGTGATTTTGGGTATATTCCTTTCCGTGGCAGTGGCTTTTATCTTCGGAACGGTGGTACAATGGTTGTCCCGTTTGATATTTACGTTTAACTATACTTCCAAGTTGAAATGGAAAATAGGGCTTTTCGGGGGGATTGCCACTACGTGTATCCTTTATTTTGCTTTGCTGAAAGGATTGAAGGACAGTTCGTTCATGACTCCGGAATATAACGCATGGATAAAAGAAAATACGATGTATCTGGTGGGCGGGTGTTTCGTGGTAAGCACCGTCTTGATGCAGGTGTTTCATTGGTGCAAAATCAATGTGTTCAAGATTGTTATTTTTATGGGTACTTTTGCCTTGGCTTTGGCTTTTGCCGGAAACGACCTGGTGAATTTCGTCGGTGTGCCGTTGGCTGCTTATTCGGCTTATCAGGATTTTGCCGCAAACGGTGCCGGGCAGGCCGATACTTTTATGATGAGTTCGTTGAATGAAAGTGCCAAGACACCGTTTATTTTCCTGTTCCTTTCCGGTGTGGTGATGGTCTATGCCTTGGCCACGTCGAAAAAGGCACAGAATGTGGTGAAGACTTCCGTGGATTTATCGCGTCAGGACGAAGGCGAAGAGATGTTCGGTTCTTCACGCGTGGCGCGCAGCATCGTGAGAGGGGCGAACAACGTGAACGAGTTCTTTTCCAAATATACCCCAAAACCTTTGGTGAGATGGATTGATGCCCGTTTTAACAAAGATGAGGCTATTTTGGCTCAGGGAGCGGCATTCGACTTGGTGCGTGCTTCTATCAACCTCGTGCTTTCCGGTCTGCTGATAGCGTTGGGGACATCGTTGAAATTACCTCTTTCTACCACCTACGTGACTTTCATCGTGGCCATGGGGTCTTCTTTGGCCGACCGTGCATGGTCGCGCGAAAGCGCGGTGTTCCGCATCACGGGCGTACTGAACGTCATCGGCGGATGGTTCCTTACGGCCGGTATTGCTTTCTCAGCCTGTGCGTTGGTCACGATTGCCATGTATTACGGTGGTGCGGTGGTGATGGCCTTGTTTGTCTTTGTGGCCGTGTTCATCCTGATTAAGAGCAACTTCTCAACCAAACGGAAGGACGAGACCGATTACGAGGAACAACTCTTTAAAGGTATTATGAATGCGAAAGACAAGGCGGAATGTTGGGGCTTGTTGAAAAAGCATGTTTGTGCCACCCAACAGGAGATGCTGGATTTCGTTTGGAAAACGTATGAGGATGTGGTCAACGGGTTCGTAGACGAAGACTTGAAGACGTTGCGCCGTGCCGTGAAACGTATAGACGCAGAGAAATCGCGTCGTAAAAAACTGCGCCAAAGGGAATTGGTGGGCATGCGCCGCATTGACAAGCGGATTTCTTTGGAAAAGAACACATGGTTCCATTTGGCTTCCAACAGCGGAGAGCAAATGCTTTATTGCCTGAAACGTATGTCCGAGCCTTGCAAGGAGCATGTGGACAATAATTTCAATCCGCTTTCGAGAGAGTGCATAGAGGAGATTCTGCCGGTCAAGAAAAAGATAGTGGATTACCTGATGCGGAGCGAACGTATCGTGGAAGACCGGGACTATGAGCATATCGACGCGTTGCTGGCCGAAGAAGAGGCTTACAAGCAGCAGCTTTCCGAGATGCGCCGGGCGCAGGAAGACCGCATACAGATGGATTTGTCGCAGGGCTTGAAAGTATCTTTGGTTTATCTGAACCTGTTGCAGGAGACGCAAGAGTTGCTCAGTGACTTGAGGCATTATTTGCGTGCATTCAAGCGTTTCCAGCAATAACCTGCCTTGAAAAGTTTTCTAACCGGATTTTTATTTATAAAATTCCGGATAGAAGCTTTTATTATTTATCATATTTATTCTATATTTGTCGTATCGCATTTTAATGAATCGCGTATGGAACCCAAAAAGTCGATAGACGTCATTCCGCGTGACGTAAGTTGGATGTATTTTAACTACAGAATCCTTCAAGAAGCCCAGAACACATCGGTTCCCTTATTGGAACGCTTGGGTTTTATGGGGATATATAGCAATAATCTGGATGAGTTTTTCCGTGTCCGGATGGCTACGCTGACGCGTATTGCCGAGAGCGACGTGAAGCAAATGAAGTCCCAGATAGAAGAAGCCCGTCATACCATCAAGATCATCAACAAGTTGAATAACCGGTATAATAAAGAGTTTGGACACGTTGTCGGGCAGTTGACAAAGGAACTGGAAAAGGAGAAGATTCGTCTTGTCAATGAAAAACAGTTGAACGAGGCGCAGCAGTCTTTTATCCGCCAGTATTTCCGGAACAGTCTGGCCGGATTTACCAATCCGATATGGCTGTCGCAGGCGGAGCGGTTGGCTAATGAATCCGACGATACGATTTATTTGGCCGTGAAACTGACCCGTTGGTATGACGAAGCTAAAAAGCCTAAGAAAGAATATGCGCTTATCAGGGTTCCGGTGGAGAAGTTCGGCCGTTTCCTTGAGCTTCCGGTGGAAGACGATACGCATTATATCATGTATATTGACGATGTGATAAGGTATTGCCTGCCTATGATATTTGTCAGCGTGGACTATGATCATTTCGAAGCTTATTCTTTCAAGTTCACGAAGGATGCGGAGATGGAATTGGATAATGAGTCGGATGCCGGGACATTGCAGCGGGTGCAGCGTGCGGTGAAAAGCCGTAAGAACGGTCAGCCCCTGAGGATTGTTTTCGATGCTTCCATGCCGAAGGATTTATACCGCAAGATTATGCTGAACCTGTCGCTCGACAAATTCGATACGACCTTGTCCGGCGGACGTTACCAGAACCATAAAGACCTGATGAAGTTTCCGGATTGCGGCCGTGGCGATTTAAAATATCCGGCATGGAAACCGTTGCTTTTACCGGAGTTTGCCGGTGCACGAAGCATGTTGGACCTGATTCGTGAAGAAGACCGTTTCCTGCATGTGCCTTATCATTCTTTCGACCATTATATCCAGTTGCTGTGCGAGGCCGCAATTTCCCCACGTGTCAAATCTATCAAGACTACTCTTTACCGTTTGGCTAAAGACAGCAAGGTAGTGGAAGCTCTGATTGCTGCGGCTAAAAACGGGAAGAAAGTGACGGTGGTAATCGAGCTGTTGGCGCGTTTCGACGAATCCAGCAATATAAAATGGAGCAAGCGTATGAAAGATGCAGGCATCAACGTCATTTTCGGTGTAGAGGGGCTGAAAGTACATTCCAAGCTGTTATGGGTGGAGATGAGTGGCGGACGCGACATTGCCTGCATCGGAACCGGAAACTTTCACGAAGGAAACGCCCGAATCTATACGGATTGCATGTTGATGACGGCCGCCCCAGCTATTGTAAAGGATGTGGCGAATGTGTTCCGTTTCATAGAAAAACCTTTCCTTCCTGTGAAGTTCAAAGAATTGCTGGTTTCGCCGAATATCATGAAAAAGAATATTCTGGCTATGATACAGACGGAAATCAAAAATAAAAAGCAAGGAAAGGAAGCTTATATAAAGGTTAAAATCAACCATATCACGGATGAAGATGTTGTGAGGAAACTTTATGATGCGTCTGCAGCCGGAGTGGAGGTCGATTTACTCGTGAGAGGAAATTGTGCGTTAGTGACAGGAATACAAGGGAAAAGCGACCATATCCGTATTCACGGAATCATAGACCGTTATCTGGAACATAGCCGGATTCTCATTTTCTGCAACGGAGGGGACGAACGGTATTTTATAGGGAGTGCCGACTGGATGCCCCGTAATCTGGACCATCGGATAGAAGTGATGGCTCCGGTTTACAATCCGGCCGTTCGTGCCGAATTGAAGCGGATTGTGGAATGGGGCATGATGGACAACCGGAAAGGGCGTATCGTAGACGGGACGGGGCATAATATGTTTTACGAGGGAACAGAGGGTGCGGAAGCATTCCGCTCACAGGAACGGTTATATGATTATTACGCCAAGCAAGTGGCGGAAAAGCAAAATGATAAAAGTAACGAATGACTATGATGGAAGGAATGAATTTTGCGGCTATCGACATCGGTACGAATGCCGCCCGGTTATTGATTAAGAACATCGATCATAATCCTTTGGGAGAAACAAAGTTCAGGAAAGTGTTGTTCATCCGTTATCCTTTGCGTCTGGGAATGGATGTGTTCTCGAAGGGTAAGATCGGGAAAGAGCGTGCCGAAATGATGATGCGCATGATCAAGGGGTTCAAGCAGATGATGCGTATGTACGATGTGGTGGATTATCGGGCGTGCGCTACGAGCGCCATGCGCGACGCTAAGAACGGCAAGGCCTTGATCAAGAAGATAGAAAAGAAGACGGGGATACGCATTGATTTAATCGAAGGAAAAGAAGAAGCTGGCATCCTGTATGGAAACCATATAGAGAAACTTCCCAATAAGGAAGGAACCTTTATGTATGTAGATGTGGGGGGAGGAAGTACGGAAATCACTTTGATACACCAAGGCCGGTTGGTGGGTTCCATGAGCTATAACATCGGTACGATCCGGTTGTTGAACCGTGCGGTAAAAGATGGGATTGTAGACGGGCTTAAAGCGGATATGGCGGGTATGTATGCCAATTACGGACCTATTAATATTATAGGTAGCGGGGGCAACATCAATAAATTGTTCCGTCTGGCGGAAGAAAAGAGCAAGAAAGAACTTAAATTGCCGATTACGTCCTTACGTAGTTTGCATAACGACCTGCAACCGCTGTCGGTAGAAGAGCGTATGGATCGTTTCGGGCTGAAACCGGACCGGGCTGATGTGATCGTTCTGGCGGCAGAAATATTCCTGATTATTGCCGACTGCATTCATTCGGACTACGTGTATGTACCTACCATAGGTTTGGCGGACGGCATCATCGGAGAACTTTATGCTAAGGCTATGCAAGATGAGAAAGAGCGTTTGAGTCGGAGCCGTTTTTATCTGAATGCCGAGGCACAGGGACTCCTCAATGCAGAAACGGTGGAGTCCGATGAATGAAGTATTCTTGTGGGGCTTGTGAATTTCTGTGAAAGAAAAAAAGTCTATGATGAAAGAATCATAAAAAAGTTTTGTACTTTTGCCCTACAAATGAAGATTTTATGAGATTACTGCATATTTTGGGGCTTTTGACGCTGTCTGCACAAATTTATGCTGTCCCCGCCCGTTTTCATGTATTCCGTGCTCAAATGAGTGACGGTACGTTTCAGAATATCCGTTTTTGCGGTGACGAATATCGAAGTTATTATGTGAATGAGGAGGGCTTTTTGGTAGAAAAGGAGGAAACCGGGCGTTTTCGTGTAACTTCATTGCGGCTACGGGATAGAGAGAAAACAGCGAGCGTACGCGCTATGCGGGCAAGCTCCCAGGATAGGGTGGCGATAAAGCCATTGGGAAGTCCTCGGATACCGGTTATACTGGTAAACTTCAGCGATGAAAAGCTCACGGTAGCGGAAACGGCAAAGGGAATAGCCGATTATTATGATAAGTATTGCAACGGGACGAGAGACGGCATCTTGTACACGGGGGCTGGCAGCAGAGGGGCTGTACGCGATTACTTTGCCCAACAAAGCGACAGTCTGTTTCTTCCGGAGTTTGAAGTGATCGGCCCGGTGACATTGGACAAGCCGATGGCTTATTATGGAGAAAATTCGCCATCGGGTGCCAAAGATATTCGTTTTTCAGAATTTTGCAGCGAGGCTTTGGAACAGGCCACGACTTTGGTTTCTGATTTTAAAACGCGGTTCGATAATGATGGAAACGGCACTGTGGATTTGGCCTTTTTCATATATGCCGGTTTACCGGAATCGGATCCCGGAGTGACGGAAGATGCCATTTGGCCGAAAGAGATGATCCGCCCGATGACGATTAATGGGGTTACGGTGTCCGTGACAGCGTGTTGCAGTGAACTTTCAAAAGGCAGTTCGGGCAATCAGCCTTCGGGTATCGGTACAATGTGCCATGAAGTGTCTCATGCTTTAGGCTTGCCGGACGAATATGATACGAACTATACCGCATTGGGCATGTCATATTGGTCGTTGATGGATTCCGGTAATTATTGCGACAATGGAAAGACACCTTGTGGTTTGACTGCATACGAACGCGACTTGTTGGGTTGGCGTCCGCTGACGGTGTTGGAACATAGTACTACGGTCAGATTACGTCCGTTGGAAGCGGGTGGGGTAGGCTATAAAGTCGTCAATGAGGCAAATCCGGATGAGTATTATGTATTGGAGAACCGTCAGCACGTGGGTTGGGACAATGGATTGATGAAGTTGGGACATGGAATGTTGGTGGTGCATGTCGACTATGATGAGACGGCATGGAAGAACAATATGCTGAATACGAATGCCACACATCAACGTATGAGTTTCATTCCGGCCAATAACCGCTATGTAGGTCCGTACAATGCAGAAAGTTCGGCTGATTTGCTGAATGCACTGGGAGGACAACCTTATCCCGGAACGGAGGGAAATACTGTCCTGACAAATGAGACTACACCGGCATCGCTTGTTTTCACAGGAACGTGGATGAACAAACCTATTACCCAAATCCGGGAGTTGGAGAACGGGGACATCGTATTGAAGTATATGCCTAAGGGCCGGTTGAAGGCTCCGGTAGTGGAAACGGCTGTGGAGGTGGCTTCAAATAGCTTTAAATTCAGTTGGAGTCCTTCGGAGAACGCTACGTTTTATACGGTGAAAGTGTACGGAATTTCCGGTGATGAGCAGTGGACCGAGCATCCGGTATTCGTTGCCGACTCTCTTAGTGAAACCTGTTGCACAGTCCGGTTGGACGATACCGGATATCAGTCGTATGCCTATGGCGTTTCGGCATTGGACGATGAATACGAAGATTCGGAGTTTTCCGATTACGGCTATGTCCAGTTGCCTGCGGATGCCGTACGGCAAGTGAGTGCGGAAGATGGAGCCAGTGTAAAGGTCTATTCTCTGCACGGCGTGTTGCTTGCCCGTTCACGGGAGGAAATGCTTAACCTTAATCCGGGCATATACATCCTGCGTACGGAGGATAAGGCCGTCAAGATAGTTGTTAAATGAAAACCGATAAAATAAAGCAAAATGAAAAAATTGAGTTTGAAATGGATTGTAGTTTGTTGCGGTCTGTTGTTTACCACGACTGCATCTGCGCAGTTGGGTAACTTGTTGAAGAATGTGTTGGGGGGTAATAAGGGGACGGAAACCCAACAAACCGAAACAGAAGAGAAGGGTAATGTCTTGGGATCTATATTCCAGAATCTGATTGGGACAGCCAAAGTGGAAAATTCGAGTTTGAAAGGAGACTGGACGTATGAAAGCCCGGCTGTGGTGTTCGAATCCTCCAACCTCTTGAAGAAAGCCGGGGGAAGCCTGATGACGAATACTGCGGAGAAAACGTTGCAGAAGTATCTCGCTAAAATCGGTTTCGAGGAAGGCAAAGTTGATATTTCGTTCGACGGAGATAGTACATATACCATGACCATCGGGTCACGGAATTCAACGGGAACTTATACTGTCCAGGACAATGAGATAACCTTGAAGCGCAAAGGATTGTTGAGCCGTCCGGTCACAGCAAACCTTGCGTTGAAGAGCAACGAGATGCAAATCACTTTCAAGGCGGATAAATTGCTCGACTTCTTGACGAATATAACGACAATGACCGGTAATAGTACACTGAACATGATCGGTAATATTGCCAGCGGATACGATGGCATGCAATTAGGATTCCAATTCAAGAAGAAGTAATCCGGTTTGTTACAGAAAAACAGGAAGAGACTTTAAATAAGGCTTTTCCTGTTTTTTTGTAGATTCTATCGTTGGAGGTTGAATGTCAAGTTGCGTGGTATTTTGACCAGTTTCTTGTTTACGACCTTTTTGATAACCGTCCCCCCTTGCTGTTCCAACAAGTATGTGGAATCGTTTTCTACCGTCAGTTTGACTTCTTGTGTTTCCGAACCCAAATCATTGGACAGCCTGAATGTGGCGGTTTTCTCATTTTCAATCTTGGAAGAAGTAATCATCCATATACCGTACACGTTTCCGTTCATATATCCGTTCATGGGACCGAACATTTCCATTCCCGGTACATTGATGCTTTCTTCATACAAGTCCAAATGAAGATAAATTTTGTTTTCACGGTCGTAAAGCGTGCATTTAAATGGTGAACGGGCTGTAGTGAGACCCGTACATAAACCAACGAGACAAGTAACGATATATTTTTTCATCATACGTGTAACTTTTATTTAAAGGTAAATCATGTTCGTCAGTATGCCAAACGGTTTAATGTTTTTTTTGAATATACTCTTTCTATCCCTTGTGTTTGCAAACAACTCTCTATGATTATAAAATATTTTTAATGAAATGTGTTTAATAACAGGCCATTTCCTTTTGGGATTACTGTAAATTTCGTACCTTTGCCTTTGTTTTATAAAAGGTTAGAAATGAGTAGAGAAGTGTATGTTCCTAATTTTATTTTTGAGTCGAGTTGGGAGGTTTGTAATAAGGTAGGCGGTATTTATACGGTATTATCCACTCGGGCAAAGACATTACAAGATAAATTGAAAGATCACATCATGTTTATCGGTCCGGATGTGTGGAAAGAGAAAGAGAACCCGCTTTTCGAAGAAGATGCAAGCTTGTTGAAATCTTGGAGAGATACGGCTGAAAATGAAAATTTGCACGTACGAATAGGCCGGTGGAATGTTCCGGGGCACCCCATTGCGGTTTTGGTGGATTTCCAACCTTACTTTGCTATAAAAAACGATATATATACCCGCTTATGGGAAGACTACGGAGTAGATTCGCTTCACGCTTATGGCGACTACGATGAAGCGTCTATGTTTTCTTATGCAGCCGGACTGGTCGTCGAAAGCTATTATAATCATATTTTAAAGGGGCAATGTGAACATGTCGTTTATCAGGCTCACGAGTGGATGACAGGCTTGGGAGCTTTGTATATTCAGAAGCATGTTCCGGAGGTTGCCACTATATTTACGACGCATGCTACGACCATCGGACGTTCCATTGCCGGGAACCATAAACCGCTTTATGAATATTTGTTCGCATACAATGGGAATCAGATGGCACAGGAGCTGAATGTACAGTCCAAGCATTCCATTGAGCGCGAAACAGCTCATCATGTGGACTGTTTTACCACTGTGAGCGAGGTGACGAACCGGGAGTGTGCGGAATTATTGGACAAACCGGCCGATGTGGTCCTGATGAATGGTTTTGAAAAGGATTTCGTTCCGTCGAAAGCTCAGTTTGCCCGTAAGCGCCGAGAGGCTCGTCGTAAGTTGCGTGAAGTGGCAGGTGCATTGTTGGGTACGGAATTCGATGACGATGTGATGATTATTTCGACCAGCGGGCGGTATGAGTTTCGCAATAAGGGTATTGACTTGTATATGGAAGCCATGAACCGTTCTTTGCGGAATAAGGATTTAACGCGGAAAGTGCTGGCTTTTGTACAGGTTCCCGGATGGGTTTGTTGTCCCCGTGAGGATTTAAAGGAAAGGCTTGCCTCAGGAAAGGCCTGTGACACGCCGTTGGAATGGCCCTTATTGACCCATTGGCTACATGAGATGTCCCATGACCAGGTCATTGATTACATGAAACGATACAACATGTGGAATCTGCCGGACGATAAGGTAAAGGTGATATTCGTTCCTTGTTACTTAGATGGAGCAGACGGTATTTTTAATATGCATTACTATGATTTGTTGATTGGAATGGATCTCACCGTCTATGCTTCTTATTATGAGCCGTGGGGGTACACGCCATTGGAAAGTGTGGCTTTCCACGTACCGTGCATTACAACCAATCTGTCCGGTTTCGGATTATGGGTAAATCAGTTGTTGGGAAAAGATGGAGAACTGACCGATGGCGTACAAGTCGTACGGCGGACGGATTATAATTCTTCCGAAGTGGCAGACGCTATTAAAGATGCCGTGACGGCTTATGCTGCTTTCACACCGCAAGAAGCGGAAAAGATACGCCATAAAGCTGCCGACATATCGGAACATGCTTTGTGGAAGCATTTTATCCGATACTATTATCAAGCTTACGATATCGCTTTGCATAAAGCGAAGCAACGTAGGGGAGAATAAACATGAATATTGCAAATATATTTTATAAATTTAATTTGAGAGTCTATGAAAATTAAAGCAAGTTGTTCTAATGGAGCAAATTGGAAACAAGTAGATGTAAAGTCAAGGATTCCCAAAGAGCTGGATAAACTCGAAGAGTTAGCTCGTAATATGTGGTGGGCGTGGAACCATGATGCTCGCGTGCTGTTCCGCAGTTTGGATGAAGACTTGTTTGACGAAGTGGGACAAAATCCGGTGTTGCTGCTGGAACGTCTCAGCTATGAGAAGATGGAGGAATTGTCGAAAGACAGTTCGGTCGTACGTAAAATGAACGACGTATATGCCGCATTCCGTGAATACATGGACGTAGAGCCGGACAAGACACGTCCGTCTGTAGCTTATTTCTGTATGGAGTACGGTCTGAATCACGTGTTGAAGATATATTCCGGTGGTTTGGGAGTATTAGCCGGCGATTATCTGAAAGAGGCTTCCGATAGCAACGTAGATATGTGTGCAGTCGGTTTCCTTTATCGTTATGGTTATTTTACGCAGACTTTGTCCATGGATGGACAGCAGATTGCAAATTACGAAGCACAGAATTTCGGTAGCCTGCCGATTGAACGTCAACTGGATGCCGATGGCAACCCGATGATTGTAGAAGTACCTTATTTGAATTATAAGGTATACGCTTCCGTATGGAGAGTGAATGTGGGACGTATTAAATTGTATCTTTTGGATACCGATAACAATATGAATTCTGAATTCGACCGGCCTATAACCCATGCCCTCTACGGCGGTGATTGGGAGAACCGTCTGAAACAGGAGATACTATTGGGTATCGGTGGCGTACTTACGTTGAAGAAACTGGGTATTCATAAGGATATATACCACTGTAATGAAGGCCATGCCGCTTTGTGTAACATCCAACGCTTATTGGATTATGTACAGGAAGGACTTTCTTTCAATCAGGCATTGGAATTGGTTCGTGCCTCTTCTCTTTATACGGTGCATACTCCGGTTCCAGCCGGTCACGACTATTTCGACGAGGGATTGTTCAGCAAGTATATGAGCGGTTATGCGTCGGTTTTGGGCATTTCGTGGGATGAGTTGATTGGTATGGGACGTCAGAATCCCGATGACCATTCGGAACGTTTCTGTATGTCGACTTTTGCATGTAACACATGCCAAGAAGTGAACGGCGTAAGTTGGCTTCACGGAAAAGTGTCTCAACAGATGTTTGCTAATATATGGAAAGGCTATTTCCCGGAAGAAAGCCATGTAGGTTACGTAACTAACGGTGTGCACTTCCCCACGTGGGCTTCGACATCATGGCAAAGACTTTACCGGAAGCATTTCGACAAAGACTTCATGAAGGACCAAAGTAACGAAAGCATTTGGGAAGCTATTTTTGACGTCTCGGATGAGGAGATTTGGAAAACCCGTATGGAGTTGAAGACGAAACTGATCCACTATATCCGTGAAAAGTTCCGTGATAGCTGGTTGAAGAATCAGGGAGATCCCTCACGTGTGATTTCTTTGATGGACAAAATCAATCCCAATGCCTTGCTGATAGGTTTCGGACGTCGTTTTGCCACTTACAAGAGAGCGCATTTGCTTTTCACTGACCTCGACCGTTTGGCCAAGATTGTGAATAATCCGCACTATCCCGTTCAGTTCCTCTATACCGGTAAGGCTCATCCTGCCGATGGAGCGGGACAGGGATTGATTAAAAAGATTTATGAAATCTCGCAGCGGCCTGAATTCTTGGGTAAAATCATATTCCTGGAGAACTATGACATGCAGTTGGCGCGTCGTTTAGTAAGTGGTGTCGATATTTGGATGAACACCCCGACGCGTCCGTTGGAGGCCAGCGGAACATCGGGCGAAAAAGCTTTGATGAACGGTGTGCTGAACTTGTCTGTGCTCGACGGATGGTGGCTCGAAGGCTATCGTGAGGGTGCCGGATGGGCTTTGACAGAGAAACGTACGTATGACAATCAAGCCTATCAGGATCAGTTGGATGCGGCAACTATCTATAGCTTGTTGGAAAACGAGATTCTGCCGTTGTACTATGCGCGCAACAGTAAGGGATATTCTGCCGGATGGGTTAAGACCATCAAGAACTCAATAGCCCACATTGCTCCCCATTATACGATGAAGCGGCAGTTGGACGACTATTATTCGAAGTTCTACAATAAAGAAGCTGCCCGCTTTAAAGTTTTGGCAGCCGACAACTATGCCAAGGCAAAGGAAATTGCGGCATGGAAAGAAACCGTAGCCTCTAAGTGGGATCAGATAGAAGTCGTATCGGCTGACAAGTGTGACGAATTAATAAACGGAACGATTGAAAGCGGGAAGGATTATACGATTCGTATCGTGATAGACGAAAAAGGGTTGGATGATGCTATTGGAGTAGAACTGGTTACTTTGCACACGGATGCAGATGGTAAGGATCATATCTATTCGGTAGAACCGTTGGAGGTTGTGAAGAGAGAGGGTGACTTGTTTACTTTCGAGGTGGTTCATTCCATCAATAATGCCGGAAGTTTCAAGGTGGCATACCGTATGTTCCCGAAAAATAAGGACCTGCCTCACCGTCAGGACTTCTGCTATGTGAAATGGTTTAATTGATAGGTTCTGAAAAAGGACTTGTCTCGATAAACGAATCCCGGATGTCTACGTCATACGAACACGTCGTGCATCCGGGATTTTTCTTTAAAATCTTCCTACCCAGGATTTCTGTAAAAACACCCTTCATCTTTCAGGTTATACTGTAAGCCTCTCATAATATTGGTATTACAGACTGAAGGATGTTTCAGGAACCCTTCAGCTACGTTTCATTTCGTTTGGCGCAGAATGAAAAATCGTTCGCTTGAGATTGAAAAATCATTTGGCTGAGAACTTTTTATCGCTCTCTGCAATGAAAGAAGCCTGAAAGATACTCTTTCTATCTTTCATCTTGTAATATATTGTATGATAGTGCGTTATCCGATAATATGAAAGATGAAAGAGTTTTTTGTAAACCCTTTGGGGAATGCATCCTGTTACCCCCGAAAAGAACGTGTTCCGGAAAACTCCGGAAAGACAAGCATTGTATCGATCCAATTTTCTGTACGGTAAAAGTTTTCTTGTCATAAAAAAAGTATTAACTTTGCACATAATATAAATCGTATAGCCTATGTAGCAAGACAGAATACAGACATATAGATAAAAAGCGTTAGCTTTATTCTTGTTTTTTCAAAATCGCCAAATTTTAGAAACAGCTATCAAGAGTAAAAGTTGATGCTCACGCCTCAGGCGTGGGCTTTTACTTGTTTGATAGCAATGGTGTTTGGCGATACCTGAAAAGACAGACAAAGTGAAGAGTCCACGCTTTTTTATTGTCTTCCTTCCGTTTTGGACTCATGCCCTTATCCTGTGTGGGGCAATGGTGTTTATTCATCACATTATTAATTAAATTCATAAGAAAATGAAGCAATTTTATTTGATATGTATGCTGCTACTGGTCTCTTTGGCTACTTTCGGACGGGATGTTACGGTTCATGTGACCGACCAACGGGGAGCTGCGGTAAGTGGGTTGCCGGTGCAGTTCGACAACGAGAGCTTTGATACTGATTTCAACGGTGATTTTGTAATAAAAGGGTTGGGAAGTTCGGGTACCTATTCGTTCCGGTATTATAAAGACTATAATTATGAGACAGTGCGTTTTTCTTGGGATGGTACATCCTCTGCCGTTAATGTGAGTTTGGACGGTTATTATGTGACGTTCCAACTGGTGGGGCTTTCAGATGAGGAAGTCGCGCAGGTAAAAGGCTGTGATTTGAAAGTCTCTACAAAGGGCAGCTCTGGCGCTACGTATAAAACAATGGGAGATGATGGAATCCTTTCTTTTTGGTGGGATGCTCCTGCCATATCCTGGGAGTTTAACACCACGGTATTCGGTGATTGTAGTGGAGAGGTCAACTTGGAAGAAGAGAAAGGCATTGTGCCTGTTGCCCCGAAGAACGGAAAATACAAAGTGTCTTTGGGTAACATCAGGGGGTATGGTGGAGTCGCGGTGGAGCATGCTACAATTGACGGAATTGCGGCTGAGAAGTTCACTGCCGTTTACCGTACTCCGGGATATTACACCATGGAGTTCATGGCGCCGGGTTACTTTCCCTATAGCTTAGCCTATCAGGTCGTCAATAAAGACGTGACCGTGGATATTGATTTGAGCCAAAGCCGTGCGCTGAGATTCCTGTTTACGGATCGTGACGGGTCGGCCATGGAGAATTTGTCCGTAAATTTGCGTTCGGCAGACAATCCTCGTTTAGATGTTGACCTTGCCACTGATGCAAGCGGTTTTTGCGAAATTTACGTCATGCCCGGTGATTATGGCTATGATCCCGATTATGAGAAGCCGTTTTATCCTTCGGAGAGAAAGAGTATTCAGGTTTCGGATGAAGATGTTGTAGAAGATGTGAATCTGGTCGGTACGACACTGCTGACAGTCAGGCTGAAAAACACAAAGGAAATAGGTACTTCTAATGCAAAACGTATATTGTCGCGTTCCTCACGATTAGACTACAATGGCGGGGGATGGGGTGCATGGGATCCATTTCCAAGAAGTGGCACAGAAGATGGCGATGATATTGTATATGGCGTTCTTATAGAAAAGGAATATACCAATGCAAGCATGTCCCTTCTATTTAGTAATACAACGAAGGACATCCTCGGCGTACAGGAAGACAATATTGTTTTGGACGGAAAAGACGTGAATTTTGAATATGATTTCGGCACATACCTTACGGCCAAGTTGACTGCTCCCGACGGTTATTTGTTCCGTGGAGAAGCCGAAATAGACGGAGTGGAGGTATCGTTGGACAAGGAGGCGGTTCATGACGTGCTCATGCCGTCGGGTGAGCACCATTGGGTCGTTGGACTGCAAACGGCAGATGGGCAGCAGGCTTTTCCTTTTGGCAAAGAACAATCGTTTAACTTGGAGGATGATGAAGCCCCAATCGTATATGCTTTTAATGAGGACGATTATTATGGAATCAAGTTTTTCGTGAAGGATGAGAACGGTCGCCCGGCCAATGGCTTTCCCGTAACACTGCGGCAAGCGGACTACGACTACGAAGCATCCTCCCAGACCGATGCGGACGGATGTTGCACGCTATTCCTTTTGGAACCGGGGGACTGTTATTATGAAGTGGGAGGAAACTGGGCACATGGCGATAGTGTCTACTTGCCGATAACGGAAAATGTCTCGGTGGACGAGGGGATGTTGCAGGAGACTGTCTCTTTCGAGGGGTACAAACGCCTCTCCCTAAGGATAAAGGGCAGTGATGAATGGGACATGTCCCAGCCTACGGTGTATATAAGTGGTGGTGTGAATTATTCCTTCCCCATGGCTTTGGACGAAAGCGCCTCCACGGTGGAGTATGCAGGCTGCATGGTGATGCCGCAGGGGGATTATAGCGGTTGTTGGCTTCGTGTCCCTGACCTCGATGGCCACGTAGCTTCGGTTGATTTCAGTGTGGAACTCAAAGAGAACGACGTGGCCGAGACGATGGATTTCAGTGCTTACCGTGCTGTGGACTTTACTGTAAACCAAGAGGAATTGCTTGGTAGGGGGTGGGTGTCCGTATTCAAGGAAGGGCAAGAAATAGAAGACGAAGACGGTGTGAATGGCGACCGCCTTTTGCCTCCCGGAAAGTACACGGCCTGTTATGTGGGCCGCCAATATTGTTTCAGTGATACGCTCTATTTTGAAATAGCCGATAAGGCCGTGAAAGTTGATTTCCAATTCAATCCGGAGGAATTCCGTGCAGTGACATTCGAAATGGTGAACCAACCAGAACAGGTTAAATTCATTGAGATTCGGGTGGATAGCATGATGACACTCAGAAACCAAGAAAGTGTGATGTTTCGGAAAGGTAAACATTACTATGAGTTCGGTTTAGTGTCTGTCGGTGAGAATTACCACCGCTTATGGCCTTTGGAGGGTACGTTTGAGGTAGACGATGAAGGTAAGGTAGTGGAAGTGGATTTGAGCCAATATAGGGTGTTCCGGCTTTGGCTTGTCATGCCCGACAATAGTGTGGCGGAGTCCGGTATTCTTCCTATGTATTTGTCTAAGGAGGGTAAGACGTTGACGCTGAATTACTATTATCTGAATACCTATGCGTTGCCTCTCGGTACTTATGATTTGGAAGTGGAGGTCAACGAGGAAGAAAGGTACTATGGGACGCTCATTATCGGAACGGTTTGTCCGGATGAAATCACGGTGCAACTTTCTGATAAACCGAATGCAATCGCAGATGTATCGACGCACGACTTGGAATTGTCGGCTACAATGCAAAACGGGCGGATTTGTGTGATTTCGGCACGAAGCGAAGAAGTGGAAGTGCGCGTTTATGATTTGGACGGACGTGTTTTGTGGCAGAGTAACGTGATGCCGGGCAGCGTGACGGATACGGGATTGTATGGACAAGGCATTTACCTGATAAGCTTGAAGCAGGAAGGCTGCGCAAGGACACAGAAACTCATTGTCCGTTAGTTTTGCTCCGTCTTCTCGCATGAGACACAGAAAAAGGCCGCCTCCTTACTTTTGGGAGACGGCCTTTTTGACATTCGATGAAATCACTCCAAATACTGTTTGACTGTGTTCTCAAGTTCTTCACCTCTGAGTTGTTGACCTATGATAGTACCGTTACTGTCTATCAGAATAGTGTAGGGGATAGACGTTACGCCATACTTCTGTGTCATGATGTTGTCCCAGGAACGGAGTTCCGAAGCTTGGGGCCAAGTCATGTTCATTGTCTTTACTGCATTTTTCCATGCGGTTTCATCCTCATCGAATGAGATACCCACGATTTCGAGTCCCTTCTTGTGGTATTTCTCATACAGCGACACTACGTTCGGCATTTCTGCACGACAGGGGCCGCACCAACTGGCCCAACAATCTACCAAGGTCAGCTTATTGTCCCGGATGATGTCGGAGAGTTTGAGTTCACCTCCGTCCATGGACGGTATGGTGATGTCTATAAAGGATTGTCCGTTTGAGGTCATATTACTTCTTTCGGCATCTTCTTCAATGTATTTCAGCGCGTTACTGTTTTTATAGTGTGATGATACTTTCTGTGAAAGTTCGAGTACCTCTTGCGGGGTAAACATATTATAACAGGAAAGAAAGAGGAAATATCCGACCGGTTTATCTATGTATTTCTTCACACTTTCAGTCACGAACCGGTTGGATTGCTGTTCCAAAGCCACGAGTTCTTGTTCCGTTTTCTCATCCGGACTGTATTCAGCCGTATCGGACGGAGCCTGTCGTGCATAAATATTGCTCATCCGCTCGTGAAGGGCATAAATGGAATCTGTAATTTCTTGGTAGATGTCGTTGTTTTCTGTTCCCGACACTCTTCCTTCCGGACCGATATTCAACTGAATGTTTCCCTTTTCCATAAAGAAAATATTGCTGTAGACTTCATTGCTTTCTTGGTCGTAAAAGAAGAAACTGGCAATGATGGTAGAATCGCATTTTTCCTGGAGGGTAAATTTTCCCTGATGCAGTATAATCGTATCGGTTGGGGTGAAGTTACCGTCGGACATTCGTGCCAGATACAGCGTATCGCCGTCCTTGGCATTTTCCACTGTTCCCTCTATTTTACAGTTCTGCGACGAGCAAGAGGCGAAAAGACCTATGAGGCCTGATATAAACAGATTTTTTGTTTTCATAAGTTTGTGAGTGTTAGAAAAAGGCCGCACGGAATTCCTGATTTTGAAATCTGTGGCGGCCTTCTTGTGAAATATTGTATTTATTAATAAAAATACGGGTTAAATCAGATATTGCGAACTGATGGATTCGTTGTTCTCCACCCGTCTGATGGTTTCAGCCAGAATGTCGGCAATGCTGATTTGCTTGACTTTGGCACATCGGCTGGAATAAGGGATACTGTCGGTGAAGACCAGTTCCTCAAGGGCAGAGTCTTGTACACGTTCCGAAGCCGGTCCCGACATGATACAATGGGTGGCCACGGCACGCACGGAGGCGGCTCCCTTTTCTTTCATCAGATTAGCTGCCTTGGTAATGGTTCCGGCAGTGTCTACCATGTCGTCTACCAAAATGACGTCTGCTCCCTTTATTTCGCCGATGATTTGAATGTCGGCCACTTCATTGGGCTTGCTTCGTGTTTTGTTGCACAGCACCAATGGGCATTCAAGGTATTTGGAATAGGTGCTTGCACGTTTCGAACCGCCTACATCAGGAGCCGCAATTACGATATTCTTGAGGTTTAAGGATTTGATGTAAGGCAACAATACGCTGGAAGCATACAGATGGTCTACCGGCACATCGAAGAATCCCTGTTCCTGATCGGCATGCAAGTCCATCGTAATCAACCGGTTTATCCCGGCCACACTCAGCATATCCGCCACGAGCTTCGCACCGATGGACACACGGGGTTTGTCCTTACGGTCCTGCCGTGCCCAACCGAAGTAGGGGATGACGGCAATGATACTTTTAGCCGAAGCACGTTTGGCTGCATCGATCATCAGCAGGAGTTCCATTAAATTGTCTGAGTTTGGAAATGTGGACTGTACCAGGAATACGTCGCGTCCACGGATAGACTCTTCGTATGACACGGAAAACTCTCCGTCGGCAAAGTGGGTAATCACCAATTTGCCGAGCGGGCATCCTAAACTGGAACAGATCTTTTCCGCCAGATACTTGGATTTGGTTCCCGAAAAAACCATAAATGAATTATTTGCACTCATCTCTCTATAACGTATTAATTTTAGAAGTAGCTTGTCTTGTCAGTCGGCTGCCTTGCGCAGCTTGCGGAAATGGTTGATTAATTCTTTGTAATCCAGTGTAGAATGGATGTTGAAACGATTCCACAAATCACCCAATACCACAATTCCCCCGAATCCGAGCTCTTTTGCTACGGCCATGTTTTCCGTAGTGATTCCCCCTAATGCCATCACTCTCTTATCTATGATACCGTGTGCGGAAGCCTGTTTCAGCACTTCCATGTCAAAAGCCGATGTGTAATTGGATTTGGATATACTGTCGAAAATGGGGCTGAGAAACACATAATTGAAGTTTTTCTTTTCCGCTTTCAACTCGTCTATATGATGGAAAGATTTACTGATATGTCCTTTGTAGCCTACCGGAGGCTCCGGATTCCTTCCGTTCAGGTGTATACCTCGTAAGTTGAATTCTTCTTTCAGATAAAAATGGTCGTGTACGACAATTTGATTATGATGACTTTCCGGCAATAATGTGAGCAGGCGTTCCGAATAAACCGGCTCCGTGTCCGGTTTCCGTAAATGAAGGAGGTCCAAACCTTCTTCAAACAGGGCTGTGAGTATTTTATCTTCCTCCACAAAAAAGTCCGGAGGCGTCAATAATATCAATTTCATTGGTACAATGTCGCTATTTGTATTGCAAAGTTAACAAAAAAACAATAGCCATACGTATGCCCGGCCTTTATTTCTTTTATTTTTCATTTAAAAACCATTCGTTTTACAAAAGTGAATCCATAAGTCCGAAAAAAGGCCGTTTGCCAGTGTTTTCACTTGACAAACGGCCCGTTTTTTTATTCTTTCCCTTTCAGATTTTGTTATTCTTCATGCAAGCGTGCTTCCTCTTCCGGGTCGAACTCACAGTTCTTCAAGTTTTGGCTGATACGCATGGCGCAGAAATTGGGACCACACATCGTGCAGTATTTCCCGTTGAAATGATTTCCGGCCTTGTAGTATTCCAAAGCCCGGTCAGGGTCAAGTCCCAAGTTGAACTGGTCTTTCCATCGGAATTCGTAGCGAGCCTTACTCAAGGCATTGTCTCGTACCGTGGCGCCCGGATGGCCTTTGGCGATATCGGCGGCGTGTGCGGCAATCTTATAGGTGACCACACCCGTACGCACGTCTTCTTTGTTAGGCAGACCGAGATGTTCTTTCGGAGTGACGTAGCATAACATAGCCGTGCCGTACCATCCGATTTGTGCCGCCCCGATGGCACTGGTGATGTGGTCGTAGCCCGGAGCCACGTCGGTCACCAGCGGGCCGAGCGTATAGAACGGTGCCCCGTGGCATTTTTTGATTTGCCGGTCCATGTTTTCGCGGATTTTATGCATCGGCACGTGCCCCGGCCCTTCGATAAACGCCTGTACGTTTTTCGCCCATGCCCGTTGTACCAATTCGCCCATGGTATCCAGTTCGGCAAACTGTGCCCGGTCGTTGGCATCGAATATCGCTCCAGGGCGCAATCCGTCGCCTAACGATACGGCTACGTCATATTGCGCCAGGATGTCGCAGATGTCGTCGAAGTGTTCATATAGGAAACTCTCTTTCTGGTGATAAGAGCACCATTGCGAAATGATGCTTCCGCCTCGGCTCACCATACCGCACAGTCGTTCATGGGCATAGTGTACGTTTTTCAGCCGGATGCCGCAATGTATGGTGAAGTAGTCCACGCCTTGTTCGCATTGTTCGATAAGTGTGTCGCGGAATAGCTCCCAAGTCAGGTTCTCGGCCTTTCCCTTCACTTTTTCCATCGCCTGATACATCGGCACGGTGCCGACCGGTACAGGACAGTTGCGCACGATCCATTCGCGCGTCTCATGGATATTGTCGCCCGTAGAGAGGTCCATCAACGTGTCGCCTCCCCATTTGCAGCTCCACAGGCATTTGTCCACTTCTTCTTCAATGCCGGAAGTCGTGGCCGAATTGCCGATATTCGTATTGATTTTCACCAAGAAGTTACGTCCGATAATCATCGGCTCCGCTTCCGGGTGGTTGATATTGGCCGGCAATACGGCGCGTCCGGCTGCAATTTCGTCGCGTACGAATTCGGGCGTGATATAAGTGTCTATCCCCAGTTCTTCGCAGTTCATGTTTTCCCGGATGGCTACATATTCCATTTCCGGAGTGATGATGCCCTGTTTGGCATAATACATCTGGGACACCTGCCGTCCGGCCTTGGCACGATAAGGCCGTTGGATGTGCGAGAAACGCAAGTGGTCCAAGCTTTTGTCCTCCTGGCGCATTCGTCCGTATTCGGATGTCAGTCCGTCAAGCTGTTCCACATCGCCCCGTTGTAAAATCCATGATTCCCGCATACGGGGCAACCCTTGTTTGAGGTCTATCTTCACGTTCGGGTCGCTATATGGGCCACTGGTATCATATACATATATCGGAGCGTTTTCCTTGACTGTCCGTTTCCCGTCTTCCACGGTGACGGTCGGGGTCAGCAACACCTTGCGCATCCCTACCTTGATTTCCGGATGCAGTTTGCCCGTCATATAAACTTTCTCCGAACTCGGATAAGTGATTTTGATTTTATCATCCATATATTTGTTGTTTTATGATTGTTGTACGTTCAATATTTTCAGGATGTTCCGGGTTTCTTCTGTGGGACTTCCGGCTCTCAGGATCGTGCCGCTCAGGGCGATGCCGTCCACTCCCGTTTCCATCAACGCCGGGATGTCCTCTTTTGTAATACCACCGATGGCAATCAGTGGCAGCGAAATGCCTTTTTTTTTCATGCCGTCCAAGATCCGGCGATACCCTTCCAAGCCGAGGGTCGGGGCGAGCTTTTCTTTCGTCGTGGTAAAACGGAACGGGCCGCAACCGATGTAATCCGCTCCCCGTGCGGCATGCAACATCACGTCTTCCAATGTGTTGGCCGTTCCGCCGATGATGCGGTCTTGCCCCAAAAGCCTGCGGGCTTCGTCGATGGGCATGTCGCTTTTCCCGAGATGGACACCGTCGGCATGCAAGACGTCCACCCATTCCACATGGTCGTCTAAGATGAAGGTGGCACCATACCGGCGGCACAGAGCTTCCACTTCCGCGCCCGTCCGCATCCATTCCTCGGGCGATGCGTCTTTCATTCGGAGTTGAATCCAACGGCAACCGCCTTCCAGTGCCAGGCGTGCGGCATCGGCGTAACCGTACTGTTCCGTGTAATGTGTGATAAATTGTAAGTTCTGCATATATCCCTTTCTCTTAAATAAAGGTTACGACAAAAGGGGAGAGAAGAATATGCTGTGATGTATGTCTCTTGTCAGGCACAATCCCTTCGGCAGCATTACCTGCATCAGGTTCACAGGGTATAATCTCAGCCGTCCCAATCGGGCAAGCACCCCTTTGCAGTGGCAAAGATACGCATAATAATCAATATGCAAAGGTAAAAACAAAAAATCATTCTCAGCCAAACGATTTTTCGTTTGGCTGAGAATGATTTTTTGTTTGGCGCATATTTTCCTGCCGAACGATTTATAGCTTTACGGTCTTTGTCTTTCCCGGTATGATAGTCAGGCAGGCCGTCCCGTTGTCTTTTATCTCCACGTTCATATATCGGGCGTCTACCACGACTTTCCCGTCCAACATGATGATACCCCACCGGTTCGGGTTTTCTTCCATTGCACAATAGTAGCCTATCGGCTTTTGGATGCGGCGGTAGATGGGCGGTACGATGATACGCTCGCCCGACTTCAGTCCCCATTTCAGTCCGGACTTGAACGGAACAGCATTTTGTAAGGTGGCCAACCGTTCTTTCTGTTTCTTTTCTTGCGTACGCTGTTTGTCCGCTTGTTTTTGGGCGGCACGTTCCTTTGCTTCGGATGTTAGCCTTGATACTGCCGCTTTGAAGTTTTCCGTTTGTGTTTCGGGGTTCAGGCAGGCGATATACCGTTTTTCTTTACCGGCTTTTGCATGATAGTATCTTCCTTCTCCGTCGGCAATCACGATGCTTCCGTCCGGCAGTTCGCCGCAAAACCGATAATAGCTTTCCTCATCATTTGCCAATATGCAAACATAGTCCTTGTTCAAGGAGTCTTCCATGCTTTCTACATATTTAAATTCGGGAGTGATAAAAGGGTCGTAAATGAGCAGATAAAAGCCTCTTGAAAAGAAATCATGCCGGTCGATGTCCGAACGGTTCACATAGATACGCTTCGTGCGGCTGTAGAACATGCGGCCTGCCTGGAGTATTTCTATTTGGCCGAATTTCATCACAACCGGCTTGTCCATGTAGTGTCGGTTACACCTTAAATCTATGTAGGACGTCTTGTCATTCCGGTCTGTTACGGCCACGATGTCGTCCGGCAAGAATTTCATACGCTTGTACCTGTCGGTTTTCATCCGTATTTTTCCCTCCTTGTCTACGATACCTGTGCGGTAGTCCTCGAACCGTACGGCAGCAAGATTGCCTTTTACGTCGAACAAAGTGGGATATTGTGCCTTTGCGGTAATGGTCTGCCCACATTTTAGTCCCCAAAGGCCGGTTTGGCGGTCTTTGAATGGTTTTAGTTTTTCCTGGGGTGTGCTATTATAGTCCGTGAGAGGCTTACTTTTGTTCAGGTAATCCCATAACAGTTCATGCGACATGACCATTTCAAGCGGCCCATTGGGGCGTGCCGTTTGATCCTTTTCTTGCTTTGCAGCCATATATTCCGGCTTGCATGTGGTGCGATAGCCTTTTCCGGCCAACCGTCCTTCAAACATGGCCATCCAGTCCCGGTAGGCCGTAGGCAGTCCGAACAGGCGGTACAGCCCCACGTTGTCAATCAGCATGCAAGTGTCTTTACCCGCTGCCTTCCGCAGCCCGCGTCCCACTTGCTGCAAGTATTTGGCCAGCGAAAGGGTAGGGCGTGCCATCTGTACGAACTCCACGTCCGGGCAGTCGAAGCCCTCGCTGAATACATCCACATTCACCAGCACTTGCGTCTTGCCCCGTTTGAAAGCTTCTATAAGCTGTCTACGTTGCCTTGCCGGAGTCTTGCTGTCAATCGCCACGGTGTTTATTCCATGCATCCGGTAGAAATCGGCAATGTTTCGTGCATGGCTGATACTGATGGCATACACGATGCCTTTCTTCCTGTCGGCATATTGCCGTACGCTTTCGTACAACTGTTCGATACAGGGTTTGCGGTTCAGCACCTCGTTCATTTCTTTCGTTTGGAAATCACCGTCCGCCCCACGTTTCGAGAAGTTGTCTATTAATCGTTGGGATTTGCTGTCCGGACGGATGGATACGTAGTCGAAGGCAGACAGCCATCCTTGCCGGATAAAATCGGCAATGCTGTCCGAAGTAATCAGTTCGTCAAACAAGTCCGTGAATCCCCTGCGGTCCAGTCGGCAGGGCGTAGCCGTCAAGCCCAATTTTTTTGCCTCGGGATGACGCAGCCACAATTCCTTATACGTCTTGGCCAGTACATGGTGAGCCTCATCGATGACGATAAGGTTGGGTGTCTCGTGAAGGTCGGCGAGATGACGCGATAACCATTGGATGGACATAGCTCTTACCCTTCCGTCCTCCTTCGGGATGCTTGGAATGCCGTATCGTTCCATGGTTTCCTCAATCTGCTCCACCAGTTCGCGGCGGTGTGCCACGATCCAGACACACCGTTTTCCATTCTCCTTCAGACTGTCATAAATGATGGATGCCAACAGATGGGTTTTTCCCGTACCTGTTGGCATCTGGAGCATGATGCTTTTGTGCGACTTCCAAGCTTCAAGTACATGCGTTTGGATGTACTTTTGATAATCGCGGAGATGGCTGTGGGGGCGAATCATACTATCCTATGACCTTGCATAATTCATCTATCAGGCTTTTGCTTGCAATATCTCCCAAATCATGCAAGGGTTTTAAATTTCGGGTTGTCAACAACTCTTTTAGTTCTTTTACGTCGGTTGCCACGTACACATAGCCGAGTTCTTTCATCTTCTGAGCTGTGGCCAACTGATGCTCGTTGCGGTGTTCACCCCATGCGGCTATGCGTGGAAAGATAATAATAGGCTTGTGTTGGCGCATGGCGGAAATAATAGTACCCATACCGGCATGGGCCACAATAAGGCGTGCCTTGCTGAATAGCTTGTTAAACTCATCGGGCGGTAGAAATTCTACGGTACGGATGTTTTGAGCCACATACTCACTTTTGTACACTTGCGCGATGATTTCCTCATCCAAATGCGCGGCCACTTCATCAATGATTTTCACGAAACGGTCGAATGGAGCCTGGGTACCGATAGTGCAAAATATCATAATCGGGAAATATTAAAGTAACAATAAGTCAAAGAACGGGGGGACAGCGGGCGGTTTTACCTTTAATCGCCAAAGATGTTTCCGGCATAATGCACTTGTGCAGTAGCAAGACCCGGCCACTGGGTGTACACGTGGGTTGCGAATTTGCGTGCTAATTTTCCACAAGCGCTCATGGTTTGTACATTGGCTACAGAGTCTACCCAGATGGTCTTGATTCCGGTCATTCTGCCTAAAATAATGGTAAGCAGTCCCGGAGCCGCACCTGTTGTGACGATGGCAGCCGGTCGTTCTTTGAGCAGGATCCCCAGAATATTGAAGGAAGCCGGTAACATTTTCCAAGCATTCCAACGGCTGAAATCCATCATGGTATGAAAACGGCAAGTGCCGACCATGGATTTACATTTAGGGTGGGTTGACATGTACACCACTTCATAATGTTCTTCTAAAGGGTGGGTGATACGGAGGAGTTGTACCCAATGGCCTCCGATGGAGGCGACGGCAAGGATTTTCTTTTGAGTCATGATGACTGTCGATTTGTCTGTTCTTTTATTTGATTTATATTTATTTTGCTGCCTAAATATTTTAAGTAATCTTTTGATTCGGCAGTCGAACGACCCGATGCCGGGGTGAATGTCATTTCACCGAAATAACACCTTTTCTGGGTTTCATAAAAATCAATACGTACGAAAGGGAAGGAAAGGCCCAAAATGGAGCAGGCTTTTAGCATCTTGTCCCAATTGTCTGGTTTGGGTATTTCAGGGGAAGTTTGATTGTGTGCGTGGGTGTAGTCTTCCCTTTTTTGCCAAGCCATGTCATATATGACTTTTTGGGCATTCAATCCCTTCCGGTCGTAGCATACCAAGACACATTCGGGTTTTCCGTAGAAACAATAAAACTTGTAGTCAACCAATGAGGTGGAAAACTTAGAATCGTTGGGTAGCATTTCTTCGGCAAAAACGCGTGGCTTTATTTCCAAATAATGAGGTTCGCCAGTAAGTATGCCGAATGGTGATTGGAGAAAGCCGTTCATTTTGTTTTTAACGGCAGTGAGGTCTTCTTTCCTTTTATCTTTTATGACTAAGACCTCCCCACATCCATGGTTGGTTTTAAGGACGAAACTGTTGGGGAGTTTGTCAAAATCAATCTCATTCGCATGATCCCATGCGCCTAAAAGTCTTGGTAGTAATTCTTTTAGACCTTTTGATTCCACGTAATTTCGTACCTCTATCTTATCAGCTAATTTGGACCATAAAGAGGTGTCTGAATAAAAAGAAAGCCACATAACTTTTTCATTTAAATCACGAGGGCTATTGAAGTCTGGCCATTTCTTGAATTTTAAAGCGTAACGAAGTGAGCTGATAAGTTTAAAAGAAAGTATTCTTTTTTCTATCAGAAACATGATAAACTTTTTCATACTTATCATAGAGGATAAATGTTGTTGGAGATATTGAGCATTTGTATTTTAGTTTCTTCTCTTGTAAAATATAACCTATGCCAATTTAAGCTTTTTAAGTAAACTTTTTGTTATCACTTTGTCGACGTTGTAGGTTTCTGCGTTTTGTTGGCACTTCAAGGCCATCTTTCTTATGTCATAGCATCCTTCAATACACTCTTTTATTTTGTTGTATAATGCAGAAACATCATGTACCGGAATGAACAAAGCGGTTTCCCCCTCGGTCATAAACTGTCTGTTGTGTGCCCAATCTGTGACAATCATAGGGATACCGCTTATCAATGCGTCGATAAATACCCCAGCGAAACCTTCGCCTTTCCAATAGGTTGGGAATAACATCAGGTCGTATTGGGATAACTTGTCATAACCTTTTTCGTTTTGTAGGTTGAGGAAACCTCGGTAGTTCACGTTTTGTAAGGGTTCTAGTTTTTGAAAAAAGTCAGTCTTGTAGGTTTCAGCGATTTTTCCATAAAAGTCAATGGTGTATTTGTCTTTAAATCCCGTAGCATTGAGTCGCCGGGTAGCTTCAATAATGTCATCGCAACCTTTTTCTTTCATGATTCTACTAAGAAATACGAAACGTAACGGGCGTGTTATTTCCTTTTTACATTCATTTATACGTTCCTTTATGTTGGGGTAATAGGTGATAGGTTTAAAGTTTGGAAGTTGAAAAGCATTTTTTACGCCACAATCGGTCAATTGCTGTACCATCAGATTGCTCTCAACAATCGTCCAGTCCATATAACCGATGATGTCTTTATCAAATATGCCGTTTTTGACTTTTTCACCGAGAGTTCCGCCTATAACCCAATGAATCGTGGGTTGTTTCCATTTCACTTTTTTCATCAACTTCATCATCGGGTACACGTTTACCGTACTGGTCGAGAATATGATGGTGTCTTTTTTATGTATTACCAAATTCCAAATCAACTGTAAAAACACCCAAGGGTGCCTTTTCCAGTTCTTGAAGTCTACGCATCTGCACTTCACTCCCAGTTCTTCCAACCTGTGTATCATCAGTTGGTTCTTCATTGTCTCCCCACAATCTGCAGGTTTGCCTTTGTTTATCCAACCGATAATGATTGCTCCATTCATTGTTTGTTTCCTGTTATATTGTATCTTTAAAGGGCATAAAAAGAGTAAAATTGCTTTTAATCTACTAATACCCAAGGCTCGTTTGTGTGATTCCTCCGTTTGATTATTTTTGCAGGCACACCGGCAACGATGCTATGGCTCGGCACGTCCTTTACGACTACTGCATTTGCACCGATTATGACATCGTCCCCGATTGTTATGGGGCCGAGTACTTTTGCTCCGGCTGCAATCCATACATTGTTCCCGATAGTAGGGACTCCTCCATTTGCCCATCCTATCGTGACTTGTTGGTTAACCATACAGTTCATACCCATTTCTTTCACAAGAATCATGGTGCTGAAACCGTGCATTAGTCTCAATCCTCCTCCAATACCCCCCCCGTTTTTATTTTTTTTGCAAACTATATATAAGTTTAAATGATAGGATGTGGGGTATGTGAATATTCTCATCCATCCGAGTCCCCCTGATTTTAACCTGAAATCAACGAGTCTCCTGTATTCCGCATATTTGAAGAATAGGATTAAGAATGAAGTTATTCCGGAGGGAATATTTTTCCATTTACACCAAGCTTGAAAGTCTTGCCTGAGTTCTTTTAAGGTCACCATAGGTCCTATTTTACGAGTTTTCCCAAAATATCAATGTAACCATGGCCGAATTTCAAATCCGGTTCCATGTAATTTCCTTCTCCCCATTCGTTCCAACTCTGTAAGAACAAAATCTTGTGTTCGTCTTGCTTGTCCTTTATTAAGTCAAGTGCTTGCTCGACCATTTCCCCAAATAGTTCCGGAGTAGAACCATGCCAGATGTTATTTGTCTTTTTCCCTGAACGTGGGCTACGGTCAAAATTCGGGATAATGGTTGGGTATACGTTTTCCATTTTGTCGTTTTCTACATAATAGTTTCTTATGATTTTAGCATAATCAATATGTAATACATAGTCGATGTGTAGCTTGTTCTGTATGAACCGTTTTAAATAATAAATCAACGGTGAGTCGGATTTTGCTTGTGCGCCATTTCCTCCACGTGAGTTTACCGCATCAAAGCCTAACGATAAAATATGGTTATAATAATCCCCAGAGGCATCTTTTGGGGAAAACACGTTCCTTATTTTACCGTCTGACGTATGTAACCTGAAATTTTCTGTCAGTCCAACGAAATGGAAACCTTTCAGCCCTTCTTTTTCAGCCAACTTATTCCATAAATCTTTGAAATGTGGGAAGTCCACAAAGTCCTGAGGGGCAAATATGACAAACAAAAGCTTGCCATCTACTTTGATATAACGTTTGTCTTTAAAGGCATTCAAATATTTATAGAAATGTGAAATATGGTCTTCGTCTCCGGGGTAGGTCATTTCAGCAATGATGGTTTCTTGGTATCCCGTTTTTGATGAGGTCCAAGTCCGGGTGGACCATGTATGGTTTGCCCATCCCAGGCAAAAAGGAAAATCAGGCTTGCCGCTTTCCACGACTTCATTAAAAGGGCGTTCCAACAATTCTTTTCCTCCCCCGAACCAATAATGCCAATAACAGAACCCTTCTATACCGGCCTCGCGTGCTAACTCGGCTTGTTGTTCTCGGATTTCAGGCATTCGTAAGTCGTAATATCCTAAATCGGCAGGAACACGGGGCTGGTAGTGTCCATGGAAAAGCGGTCTGGCTCTTCCAACGTTTGTCCATTCCGTAAAACCCTTACCCCAAAATTTGTCGTTCTCAGGAGTCGGATGAAACTGGGGTAAGTAATAAGCTATGACTCTTGCTTTTTTGTTTGCCATAATTTTATTTGATAAAGTATTGTGGGGTGATGAATATGTCATTTTTGTTCTTTAGCCCAATAGATGAATTGATTAGCCAGATAATGAGGAACCCAGTAAACAAGTCTAAGCTATTACTAAAAGTCTTGTATGTAAAGCATGTAAATCCCGTAACGCATAGCATGCCCCAAACGTAGAGGATATAGAGCTTGTTAGATGCGATAACATGTTTTTTATATATTGCTTTTTTCAGGATGGACGAGAGGGTCAGCAGGAACGGGATGATAAAATATCCTAAATCTGAATATATGTCACCAATAAAGGTATAGAATCTACTGGGAGATATTCCCATTTTAGGTCCCCAGTAATCTCGGCGTTCCAAAAAGTCCGTAAAAGTGTCCATGCCTAAAATATATTTAATGAAAGCAAAGCAGTTATCCCCTTCGGTGAAAGCTTGCGTATGCCACATGTTCTGGTTAAAATTAAGCGTGCCTTCTCCGGCATATAAGGAAATCCATCCTAACATGGATACAGTTTGTGCGCCTTCGCTCATGCTGTAACGGGCAAATGTCATGATGGAGAACAATAATATGAAAATGGAAAAGATACCTATTGCTACTGCTTTTAATCTTTTTATATAAATCCTGTTCTTAATATAATTCCGAAACATCAGGTATGTAAATATGGCATTCAATGAGGTGAAGACTACGGCAGATCGTCCAGAGAGCGATAGTGTGTATAATACCGGATTGACGCATCCCATTAAAAGTCCCCCTAATTTATATTTGTTGATTTTTCCATATCCGAGATAAAGGAATAATAAAAAAAGGGAGCAATATTGGAACTTAAGATTCAATGAATTGCAAATTTTTCCAACGGGGGAATACCAGTTCACTACTTTTTGCTTGTCGAAATCGCCTTCCATTTTGTCAGCATACAATGTCGCGAGTGCGTCCGAATTGTCAAAACTAAATGTTTTTACCAGATGGATGGCGTTTTCAAAAAAAGGTATGATGGAGATTAGACAGAAAAATAAGATTATTCTTTCAAAAAAGAACTTGTTTCTTATCGTAATCGTGGAATATCTGTCATCGATATATCCAAATGGAATGATTGAAATAGCAAGGCATGTAGCGAAAAAGATGTATGGAATTATTGTAATCTTATTATATTCTTGCGAGGCTGTATAGAATATAATGGAAAATATGGATGAAAGCATCCATATGAACATTATATAACGAAGGCATGCTTTATCTTTCCTGTAGCAAGAAACCAATATAAAAAGAATAACATGAAATATAGAAAAAGCAACAACGACGGGCATATTGATAATTATTGTAAAAGTTGTGATGCTTTAGAGAAACAAGACATGGCTATGGCATGTGCATGGTCTGCGTATTCTTTCAAATTTTCTCTCGAAGGTTGGTTGCCGGTGATTACCTGTTCAAATTTGGCGAAATCAAACTTGTGTATGGAAGCTTCCGTGTTGAATTCAAATGAACGTCCTTTTATGCCTAAGATTTCCAACATGCCTGCTATCTTATGTTCGTAACTTAATGCGATTACAGGAACACGGTTGTTGATACCGAACACGATAGAATGGTAACGCGTACCTATTATCATTTGGGCATCCTTAATTATAATTTGTTGGATGTCAGAGCTGTATGTGTCCTGAAATACTATGATTCGTGATGGATGTTCCGTTTCTTCTTTTAACCTCTTGAAGTATAGGCAATCGTTCTTTTTTCCTGCATTATAAAGCTGTGGGAGCATGACGATGTTATAGTCGGTCTTTTGGATTATGATGTCAATCATTTTTAGGTAACATTTGTCAATAACGTCCTGTGGCATGTTTGCGAATGACGGGTGCCATGTCAGTTGGTTGGGTACAAACACGATATATTTTTGTTTGCCTAAGTCTGTCCTGACACTGTCAGGTAATGTGGCATCGGGCGTGTCTAAAAAGGCGGAATCAATGGATTTTATGTATTTTATGCCAAGTTTGTTTGCCAAATCCATGCTTCGGGCATCTCTCAATGACAAGAAGTCCATCTTTTTAAGTATTTCTTTCGCTCTTGTGCAGAAGATATGTTGTAATATGTTTCGAGGGTTAAATGGCCCTATTGAGCGTGAGTAGTAAATGACGGGCTTATTGTAATGCTTGCATAACATCATGTTATACAAGTGCGACCAATTATAAAATCCGCCAAGGCAGATTCCCCCAGGGGCGCAAAGCACTACGTCTGCTTCTTGGATGTATTGTATTAGTTTCCGGTTACTGGGAATAGTACGACTCCAGAACATCATGCCCGAGCAAGCAGAAAATATGCGGCTTTTGCGATATCCTTTATTGGTGTTAATGTTGATATATTTGTTTTGTGGGTTGTCTACTTTGATTTGTTTGATAGTTCCTTCTTTCACGTTCTCAAGCAAAATCATGACAGAGGCATTGGGTACATTCTTATTGAGTGTGCGGATAAGGCTTCTGTGTGCAGCTTCGTCACCTCGGTTGTATACGGGTTGGTTTAAAAGTAATATTTTCATTGTTTATGTCGTTATGATTTTATTGTATTCCTTTTTTTGCCTACTAAGAAAGGGGCGTATTTGTTGATGAGGGATGATATTCCGAGTAAGATAAATGATTGTACAGTACATAATAGAATAGGATAAATCCATTGGCTTCCATTTAAAAAATCAAAATGCCTGAACAGAAGCATTGTTATAGCCAAAGCCTTTCCATTAAAGGCAAAAAAAGCTAATGAATTCTTTCCTTGCTTTTCAAAAAAAGAACAAGGGTATAAGTATGAAATAGCACAAATGGCAATTATTCCAATAAATGACAGAATGATGAATAACAGGGGGGCGTTGTAATAATTGTATGCAAAATGAAATTCCATGTTTGTGTTTAGCTGTAAGGCAAAATCTACACAGATATATAATATAAGTAAGGAAATCCCTGTTTTCCTGTTTATTTGTATGGCTTTGCCATCAGTGAATTCTTTCGTTATATTTCCTACGATAAAGTAAGCCAATGCAAAAAGAGCTATGTCGCAATAGTAAGGGCAGGTATATGATACAGTGTTTCTTATCAGATAAACTGAAGGCAGCAGTATTATTGCTGTTGCAATTTTGCTTTTTAAGTTTTTCATGTAAATATGGTGGAGCAAAATGAAATACAATTGCACCATAATAATACATGAAACGAACCACAAGTCATAACCATATACAATCCTGAGTATTCGATTGCTGATGATGTCGTAATTGCCATTGAGTAATGCCTTCCAATTATCGAGGCCGATGAAGACAAGCAGGAAACACAAGAGGAAATATGGAATGATTAAGTTTCTTACCAATTTCAGAATATCCGTTTTGATGTCCTTGTGGCAATTGAACAAATATCCAGACAAGAAGAAAAATAGGGCCAAAAAGAATGGCGTGTAAATCATTTGTAGATAAGTGTGTTCTAATTTGCAGTGTGCCAATAAAACACAGAAAACACAAATTCCGCGGGCATTGTCAATCCATCTTATCCTTGTTTTCTTTGTTTGCATAGGATTATTATTAGTTGATATGTTCTTAATGTTTTATTTTCGTTTTTCTTTTAAAAGCATTGTTTTCTCAAAGCAATTTTTAATTTTGCAATGAAGCGATAATAAACCTATGTCAAGCACTAAAAATCTATACCAGGATTTTGTACAAAGTCGACGAAAGAGCTTTATTCTGTCAGGGTGGTGTCTATAACTTTCTTTTCTGTCCAATGTGGATTTTTGGGATAATATGACTTGCTGCCAAGAGATTTCATTTGTATGGATATAGTTATCATTTTGGGCTTGAGTTAGGATGCGATTTCCAGTCTCAGAGAAGCAAGTGGCTAAAGTCATGCCGATTTTTTCTGATGATATATATTCTTTTAGCCATGGATCTGCGAGTGCGATATCACTATGTTGGTTTAATGTGTCTTTGCACATGAAACATTTTGGACGAATAAATAGGCGTGAATGGAAGATTCTATTCCAAATGGAAGCGTTATTGGCTATGAAGGTCTTTTTGTTGTCTTTTGTCTTTATTGTGATTCCGCTTGGCCATCCGTTTCCTCTATATTGGATATGGCAGACATTTTGTTCTTTTATATTGATTCGTTTTAATAAATACTTGGTCGCATCAAGTGTTTGTTGCGAAGAGCAAGTTAACCCGATTATGAATACTTTGTGACCATATCTTTCACAAATTGATTTTATGGCCTTGGTTTGGCAAGGTAAAGCGAAACAAGCAAGTGTTCCCTTTATCTCATTTTGGTGAGATTTGACAAACCCGATTAAATCTATTTCTTGATAAATTGAGCCACAAATCTGGTATTCGTCAAATGAGTGAATTATTTTAGGAACATATCTTAGTGTAATAGGGTCAAACTCGAAAGATATGGATGTGCCAATAAGTTTGTTGTCGAATAACCATTTGATAATGGTAGTTCCTATTCCTCCAGACGTGGCTTTATATCTGATGTCGGAGTTTGTGGAATATCCGATATAACTTTTCATTTTCTTATCATTCTTTTAAAATAACGTAATTCTTTCCAACCTAATAATATGGCATAGAGTTGTAGCTTCATGACGTTGTGGTAGGTGGGAATCAACAGGTTTGCGAAGCATCCGGTGAACAATACCGTGATTATTGTGACGTATGAGGAACCGATGATTCCATATTGGGGAATTAGGAAATAGTTTAGCAACACACATAGGATACAACCTAATATATTTCGTATGAAGGCCCATTTTTGTATGTGTTCCATGATGATGATTTGTCCTCCGGCAGATGACAACGCCATTCCTACAGCCTTGAACGCCATGATTTGCAAAACAGGGATGGCTGGAGCGTACTGGATGCCGTATGTGTATGTGATGAGCCAATAAGAGAGCGATGATACCATTACGGACATGATGATAGCCGTCCATGTGGTAATGCTTACGAATGTCTTCTTTTTAACTTCGTATGTTTCCGGCTTGTTTTCTTTCTCCCTTACCAACATCGGGGTGACAGTCTGCACCAAAACCATAGGGAGGAACACAATCAAGTCTACGAACTTTCCGGCTGTGGCGAAATAACCGACTTCAGTTTTGTTTATCATGTCACCAATCATGACTTGGTCTATGCGTTGGTAAATGATGACAGCGGCACCGGATAGGACGAGGGGAAATGATTCTTTTAGGATAAAAGGCACTAAAGTCTTGTCGAAATGCCATTTTCGGATGGAACCGACAGTGGATTTATAACTAAGGTAATATCCGCTTGCAACCAATGCCGTATCAAATATTTGTGCATAAATAAAGTATTCCAAAGGTGCTTTAATCCAAAGCAACAGGATTTTGATTCCTGCACCGACGAATGTACGGTACATTTCGGATTTTACAATATATTTGTTTTGGACTATGGATGTGAAATAGTTACGTAACAGATTCCCTGTACCGGTGAACAGGGTCAGTCCATAAGCTAACACCATCAGGGAGGTAAACTTGTCTGTTTGGAAGTAGAACAAAGATATGGCAATGACGATATAAGCTATTGTAGCAAAAAACATTCTCAAGCAAAAACATGTCCCCATGATGGCATACTTTTTGTCATTCTGCCGGGACAGCTCACGTATTTCGATGTTGTCCATGCCGAATGTCGCAATAATGGAGAAAATGGCTACATAACTAATTACATAGTTCATGAGACCATAACTTTCCGGGCCGAGATATCTGGCGACCAATATTCCGACGAAAAGCGCACTCGCCATATTGACGGCCTTGCCTCCTAAAGACCATGCTACATTTGAGACGATTTTCTTTTGTGAATTAGATAAGTTCATGGCTAAAGCAGTTCAACTCTCTTGGTTACAGTCGTAAATATTGGGATTTGCTAATTTGGGATGCTTACGGTTTGAAATTAAGTTTATCGATCATGCCAACTTGTTCAAATCTACATCAAGCCCGGCTGCTTTCATTTCTTTGGCGACAGTAATCTGCCATGCTCCCTTGTCGTCAAACGACACATATACGATGCCGGACATGTCGCCGGGGAATTCTACATCAGAATCCACCAAGGCGCATACGTTCTGTCTTCCCAACAAGGCACACATATAACCGTGTTCAAAAACCACATTTTGCCGGGCACGGGGATTCAGATGTTCGTAGGCATGCAACTTGTCATTTCCTAAATCACATGCTGTGTATAGGATTATGGCAAAGGCCAAATCATTGGCTTCACGTTCGATTTTCTCAATGATGGTATATCCGGCATTGGGCTGTTTGAAAAGGACAACGGGAGTGTATCCCAAGGTCTTGATAAACAATTCGACTTGTGACCTTATGGCCGTGTCGTGTCCGTGTACAATGAAAACGCGTTTTGAATCTGGATGGAAACTTTTCTTTTCAGTCCTCTCTATTTGTACGGTGAGAGTGGGTAATAATGGGATTTTCAGAACCAGGGTTTCCAAATATTCGATTTTACTTTTAAGTTCGTCCTGATATTCTTGAAAGAGATTTTCATTTTCTATGGAAATCAGGTATTGGCCACTGTTGATGTAATCACGTTGGTATTCATTGTTGGGGATGTCAAATGCTTGTTTTAATAGCTCACTGTTATAATCAGTCCATTGCTTGAACTCTGAAATCCATTTTTCTTGTTCTTCTGTCGGTTCTGTTCTTGCTTTCCTTGTCATATAGCCATATTCTCTATACGCATCAGGAATATTGGGAACAGAAGCTTTTATTAAAGGTAGCTTTTTGCCAATTTCTATCCTCTCAGAGAGTTGCGATAGGAACTGTTCTTTTTCCAATACAAGTCTTGCTTTTTCAACGGGTCTGTTTGTTCCTTTTCGGTTCGCCATAAACGATTATGTTAAGCTTGTTTAAAGTTATTTCTAATTAAAAAGTTTAGTCCCTCCTGAAAATATCCCTCGTATAAACCTTTTCCTCCACATTATCCAGACAAGCATCATACCGGTTGGCAATGATGGCCTGGCTTTGGCTCTTGAAAGCGTTTAGGTCATTCACCACCTTGCTGCCGAAGAACGTGCTGCCATCTTCTAACGTGGGTTCATAGATGACGATCTCCGCGCCTTTGGCCTTGATGCGCTTCATCACACCTTGGATGCTTGACTGGCGGAAGTTGTCCGAGTTCGATTTCATCGTCAGGCGATACACGCCGATGACACACTTCCGCTCCTCGGAAGGATTGAAGTCTCCACGGTTGTAATAGTCGTAGTAACCGGCCGTGTGCAACACGCGGTCGGCAATGAAATCCTTGCGCGTGCGGTTGCTTTCTACGATGGCCTCGATAAGGTTTTCAGGGACATCTTGGTAATTGGCCAACAGTTGCTTGGTGTCCTTGGGCAGGCAGTAGCCACCGTAGCCGAACGAAGGATTGTTGTAATGGCTTCCGATGCGTGGGTCGAGGCTTACGCCGTTGATGATGGCTTTCGTGTCCAACCCTTTCATTTCGGCATACGTGTCCAACTCGTTGAAATAGGATACCCTCAAGGCCAGGTAGGTGTTGGCAAAGAGTTTCACGGCCTCGGCTTCGGTCAGTCCCATGAACAGCGTGTCGATGTTTTCTTTGATGGCCCCTTCCTGCAGGAGGGCTGCAAAGTCGTGTGCGGCCTTGTCCAACCGGGTGTCTCCTTCGGGACGGCCCACGATGATACGGCTGGGGTAGAGGTTGTCGTATAAGGCTTTACTCTCGCGCAGGAATTCGGGCGAGAAGATGACGTTTTCCGTACCCAACTTTTTGCGTACGCTTTCCGTGTACCCCACGGGAATGGTGCTTTTGATGACCATTATCGCATGGGGATTGACTTTCTTCACTAATTCGATGACTTCCTCCACGTGACTGGTATCGAAGTAGTTCTTCACCGGGTCGTAGTTTGTCGGTGCGGCGATGACCACAAAGTCCGCATCGGCATAGGCTTTGGCTCCGTCGAGCGTGGCGGTCAGGTTCAGTTCTTTTTCGGCCAGATACTTCTCAATGTATTCGTCCTGAATGGGTGACTTCCGGCTGTTGATTAAATCCACTTTTTCGGGGATGACATCTACGGCCGTTACTTGATGATGTTGGCTTAAAAGTGTGGCGATACTAAGCCCGACGTAACCGGTTCCGGCTACGGCTATTTTTATATTCTTGTTCATTTGATGAGTATAGATTTATTACCTTACTTTGCGAACGAGCAAAGTAAGGTTACAATGTTTCATTTATTCTTTTGGTTCCGGACAAACATGCCTCTTTTTTTCCTCTACAAGGAGTTTTGTCGGGAAAAGGGTTCGCATCCTTCATACTTTTTGTATATCAGCGTATTAAGGTGAACCCTGTCATAAAGAAGCCTTCACAAGCCTTTCACTTCTGAAGCTTGCGTAAATGCGCCTGTAGTCTATCATTCAATAGGTTAAGGTGAAAGTTCTTGTCTTCCATTCGGAAAGCGCGTGTCATCGGCGGCTTATCCGATCATCCAATCCTTCAGGGTATGCCGTTCCATGTCAAAGTTAATGCCGACTTTCACCACGGGCAGACCGCACAAGGCGAAGCGTTCGGGATAGTTCTTCAGGTCAATTTGCTGCATGGCGGCTTCAGTGGATTGGTTCAATTTCAGCTCCACGATGTAGAGCGTAGTAGCCGTGCGCATCACCATGTCCACCCGTCCCCTCGGGGTACGTACTTCCACGTCCACATACATGCCTAAGAGGCTGAAAATGATATAGAGCATCTGTTGATAATGGCCCTCGTAGTCCGTATGGTCACAATAGGGCACCGTGGAAAGGAAAGTCTGGAGGAGTTGCAACATGCCTTCCATGTCTCCTTTCACCAAGGTGCGGGCCAGATTGACGATTGTGGTCGTGGCCGTCAGCGTGTCGGGTGTGACATAATAGGGAAGGAGGCTGCGCATCAATCCTATGCGCACTTCCTTGTTGGGAATGTCGAGTTTGTAGATACCGAAGTCCGTGTCCGCGTCCTTGATGGTGACGTATCCGCTTTGGTAGAGCAGGGGAGTGATGCTTACCATACGCTCCGTGGGGGCATCGAACTCTTCCGCCGTGGCCTCATTGCCACCAATCTTGGAGGGCAACACGCCATACTTTTTTAACATCTCGATGAGATACGTGGGCGTGCCGCTGCCGAACCAATAAGAATCCAACCGCCCGGTGACGAAGGCGTTCAGCAGGCTGAATGGGTTATAGATGTCCGGTGAAGGCCAGGTGAAATGGTAGCCGTCGTAATTGTACTTGAGTTTCTGTACGACCTCCTCGCGGCTTATGCCCATCCGTTTGGCTAAAATGTCCAAGTCTTTGTCCATTTGGGTGGCCATTTCCTCTTCCGTGATGCCACAGATGGCGGCGTATTCCGGCAACATGCTGATGTTTTGGATATTATTCAGTTCGCTGAAGATGCTGAGTTGCGAGAACTTAGTAATACCGGTGAGGAAGACGAAACGCAGGTAAGGGTCACAGGCTTTGAGCGGACTATAAAAGTTGCGCATGATGTCGCGGAGAACCGGGAGGTTCTTTTCTTCATGCACCACGTCGAGCAAGGGCGCATCGTATTCGTCGATGAGTACCACCGCTTGGCGGCCCGTCTGCTCGTAAACGTGACGGATAAGTTTTGTCAGCCGTATATTGGAATCGGGAGAGTCCGAATGTATGCCGTAATCTTCTTCTATTTGTTCCAGTTGGGACAACAGGTAACGTTCCAACTGTTCCTTTTCCATGTGCTTGCCCAAGCTCATGTCGAAATGCAGCACCGGATATTCCGTCCATTCCGTTTCCAAACGTTCCATGGCCAGTCCTTTGAACAAGTCCCTCCGTCCTTCGAAATAGGTTCTCAAAGTGCTTGTCAACAGCGACTTGCCGAACCGACGGGGACGGCTCAGGAACATGTATTTCGACGCGGAGTGTGTCATGTGGTACACATGCTCTGTTTTGTCGATATACAAATAATTCTTGTTTATTATTTCAGAGAATGTCTGTATCCCTATGGGATAAAGTTTGGTGGCTTGTGTCATACTCCGTTCCTCCATGTCATGATGTGCAATGGCAAAGATACAAAAATGAAGTGTGGCGTAAAAATTTTATTGCGGAATTTTTTCGCCTACAGGAGTTGTATGAATTCCGGTTCCACCTCCACGGCGGCGGCCAGCAACATCGGTAGTTCCACCAACAGGCGTTTCACGGTGGTGCCGCGTACGGAGACGAGGCTGCCCTCGTAGCCGTGGAGCGGGCCGCCGATGATGCGTATTCTGCGGTTGCGCATGGCCGGGGTGATTTCTTCGGGACGGTAGTATTTGGAAGAGACGGAAGAAGTCACGGCCAAGATAAAACGCTCCATGTCGGCCTCGCGTACGGTCATGGGTTCCATGAATCCACCGTATATATAGCGGTATTGCAGTTTGAGCCCGGGTCTCATAAAAGGGTCGAGCACGTCGCGTGTGCTGTGGGCGAAAAGTAAGTCGCGCATGTAAGGCACATCTTTCCAACCGTGTTTGCCCCTCCTTTCGATGGGTTTCTTTACCATCGGCGTGAAACATCTTACACCTCGTTCCGTCAGTTTTTCAAAAGCGGAACGTTTGGCGTTGGGACGGCTCAAATCACGTAGGACATACCATTGGGGTGTTTCGTCCATCTTTCTCAAAAGGGTACTTTTATTACTCCAGCTTGTCTTTGCATTTTCTTGTTAGACAAGCTGTTAAGCTGAAGGTTGAAAAATAATCGGTTTCCCGGATTGTCTGTCCACATCGTTTTTCTGCCGTGTGTTTGTTGTTCCGTTTTCCCTTTACGCTTTCGCGCTTTTTGCGGTATATCTCTTGGTAAGAGAGCAACCACGGTACAAAGTTATACAAAATATTACACAATATACTAATTTACAGTCGTTTTTTTCAGAAAGTTTTATTTCTCTTGTTTTGCAAAACAGCATTTGTATACCGTTTGCGAAACAAAAGCAAGCGGTTTCGGGCTTGTTTCATCCTGATCTATAACTATTTACTTTTCCATGATTGGATACGGTTGCTCTCTTACCAAGAGAACGACCACAATGCTTTCCCTGAATCCTATCATTCTTTTTGTCATTTTGCTTTCGTTCCAATCCTTTCTCTGACAGGATGAAAGTAAGGAGGCCATCCTTGCAGGGGTTGATTCTTCATCTGAAGTTCAAAACAAAAGCAACGGGGAGCTTTTTCAGATACATTTTTTTAGTTTTCACGGCTGTTTTTCGCTTTCGTTAACCCAAGGAGCACTTTTTTCTCAGGAGAAAAATTTTCCGTTCGGCTGAAAAAACATTTTTTTTCTCCGCATCCCGTCCCGTCGCTCTCTGCACGGTGACGAAAAGCATGCCTGAAAACGTAAAAACGGGCTGCTGCCATTGCCCCTTTTTATGCTATTTGGACGGTTGGGCAATACAAAAGCGCGATGTCTTTTTGTAAGGCCGAATGCCTTGAAGCCTGCATAATTTATGCCTGCAAGAGCAGGATTTCACCGTCCGGTAGACTTTTGGAAGGCATAACCTTGGAATGGCTGTCATCCTGCTTTTTCCGGGACGTGCAAGAATCGCGTATTTGCGGACACGTCTTATGACGGCTGGAAATAAGCAAGTCTTGCGAGGATGAGATTAACGATTTGACAAAATGGCAATGAAGTACAAATAATTCTTCAATGTCTATGTAGGATATAATGAGAGGAGGACGGCAAAAGAATAAGGCGCACCTTGCGGTACGCCTTACCCGTTGTTTGTTTGAAAGAAGTATTTAATAGAAGTTGTTTATGCTTCGGCAGGAGTTTCTGTAGTTTCCTCTGCGGGAGCATCAGCAGGAGCTTCTGCTTCAGCCTCTGCTTTTGCAGCAGCCTCGGCAGCTTTCTTCTCTGCTACTTTCTTAGCGATCTCTTCATTGACTTTCTTCTCAGCTTGCAGACGTGCTTCAGCGGCAGCCTTCTTCTCGGCGGCTTTCTTGGCTTCGAATGCTTCTAAGCCTTTCTGCTTGTCGTTCTTCCAAGCTTCGAATTTTGCTTGTGCGGCAGCTTCATCAAAAGCACCCTTCTTCACACCGCCACGGAGGTGCTTCATCATGTAGACACCTTCCTTGGACAAGATGTTGCGAACCGTGTCGGTAGGCTGTGCACCTACTTCCACCCAATAAAGAGCGCGATCGAATTTCAAATCTACAGTGGCGGGATTGGTGTTCGGGTTGTATGTACCAATCTTTTCTGTAAACTTACCATCACGTGGTGCTCTTACGTCTGCAATAACGATGCTGTAGAAGGCGTAGCCCTTACGTCCGTTACGCTGCAATCTAATTTTTGTTGCCATAATTAATGTTTTGTTTTTAATATAGGTTTGAAATATGCCGTTAACTCGTAACGGCGGCGCAAAGTTACACTTTTTCTCCGACTTGCCAAAGGTTACCCTTTGTTTTTTAGGCGTTTTTTCTCTTCTCCGTCATTTCTTGATGCGCATGCTCGCCTTTATCATATATATAATAAGTAGAACATACATCAGCAGGGAGAGCCATTCGCTGGCCGGATTAGCCCACCAGGCGGAATAGTCGAACGAGATTCCTCCGAAACGCAGGGCTGCACTGACTACGCCCATCAAGGCTCCTCCGGCAATGAATCCGGAAGCAATGAGCGTACCTTTCTCGCCTCGTTCCTTGTTGACTTGCTCTTTGCTGCTCCGTGTGGTGACATACCAGTTAATGAGCCCGCCGACCAACAAGGGCAAGTTTAGTTCGAGCGGAATGAACATGCCCAAAGCGAAGGCAAGGGCCGAAACGTTGAAAAGGGTGAGAAGGATGGCAAGGGCCGCGCCGATGCCGTAAAGCAACCAGGGAGCACCCGCACCGCTCATCAGCGGTTCGATGACGGCGGCCATGGCGTTGGCTTGAGGTGCGGCAAGTTGTCCGCTTGTGAATCCGTAAGTGTCATTCAATATCATGATGACTCCGGCCACGGTGGCGGCTGATACAAGAGTACCCAGAAACTTGAATGTTTCTTGTTTCTTGGGTGTGCTGCCCAGCCAATAGCCGATTTTCAAGTCGGTGATGAAACTTCCGGCCGTGGAGAGGGCGGTGCAGACTACTCCGCCCATAATCAGTGCGGCCACCATGCCAGCCGGACCTTTCAGGCCGACGGCCACCATGATGACGGAAGCCAGGATGAGGGTCATCAGCGTCATGCCGGATACGGGGTTGCTGCCGACAATCGCAATGGCGTTGGCCGCAACCGTAGTGAAGAGAAAAGCGATAACGGCTACGAGAAGCACTCCGGTGAGCGTGAAGAGCAGGTTGCCTTCCATGACCCCGAAATAGAAAAACAACAGGATGGCTGCCAAGGTCAGGAGAGAGCCGACAGCAATGATTTTCATCGATAAATCCTTTTGTGTCCGGGGAACGGCCGTGTCGCTCTTCCCCTTGCCTTTCATTTCTTGTGCAGCCAGACCCACAGCCCCCATGATGATTTTGCGGCTTTTGAAAATGCCGATGATACCGGCCATGGCGATACCGCCGATACCGATGCTTTTGGCATATTGGAAGATTTGTTCGGCACTGGCTTGGGAGGCTGTAACGGAAGAACTTCCGGCACTCACGACGAGGTCGGGGAACAACCATGAAATGGCCGGAACGATAACCCACCATACGGCCACGGAACCGCAACAAATGATGAGCGCATATTTCAAGCCCACGATGTATCCCATACCCAGCACGGCCGCCCCCGTATTGATTTTAAAGACAAGTTTGGTCTTGTCCGCCAGCGCTTGCCCCCATTCCAGACAACGTGACGTGACGCTCTCGTTCCACCAGCCTACTGTAGCGATGATGAAGTCATAAATGCCGCCTACGACTCCGGCCACGAGGAGCGGTAAAGCCTGATTGCCGCCTTTCTCTCCGGAAACCAATACTTGCGTGGAGGCCGTGGCTTCGGGAAAGGGATATTTGCCGTGCATGTCTTTCACGAAATACTTGCGGAAGGGGATGAGGAAAAGGATGCCCAAGACTCCTCCCAACACGGAGGCGATGAACACTTCTATGAAGTTCACCGTCATTTCCGGATATTTGTCTTGCAGGATATAGAGGGCGGGCAAGGTGAATATGGCTCCGGCCACAATCATACCGGAACATGCCCCGATGCTCTGGATGATGACGTTCTCTCCCAATGCCCCTTTCCGGTGGGTGGCTCCCGTCACGCCTATCGCGATAATCGTGATGGGAATGGCCGCCTCGAACACTTGTCCTACTTTCAGTCCTAAATAGGCTGATGCGGCCGAAAAGACCACGGCCATGAGCACGCCCCACAATACCGACCACACGGTCACTTCCTTATACGTGCGCTCCGGTGACATCGGAGGTTCGTACTGCTCGCCTTTTTTGAGTTCCCGGAAGGCGTTTTCCGGCACTCCTGTCTGTTGCTTTGCGTTTTCCATTCAATCGTTGTTTTTATGAATTTTTATAAATTGAGACAAAGATATATATTTCACGGCAGAATGTACTTTCTTCTTTTGTAGAATTTCTTTAAATAGTTTAATTTATAATGTGAATCCCTCGCTATTCACTAATTTTGCAGTTCAATTTAAAAGAAATCGCATGCTGCTGAAGCTTTATCATAGATACATATTATTGTTTTTAGTCTTGATGTGCTTTGTCCCGCATACCCTGAAAGCACAGATTCGGGGATGGGTGACGGATGCCGACACGGGAGAACCTATTCCGTCGGTCAACGTATACTACGGAAAACAAAAGACTGTGGGAACCACAACCAATGACAAAGGCAGATACACTTTGCAAACACCGGAGAAAGGAGATACCCTTGTGTTTTCTTATGTCGGCTACCAGACGTATAAGGTATATATAAAGGCCGGAGAGAAAAAGACATTGAATGTCAAGCTTCAGAATTTGGACAAGGAATTGTCTGAGTTACTGGTAAAACCGAAAAAGAGACGATACAGCCGCAAAGACAATCCTGCGGTGGAATTGATGCGGAAAGTGATAGCGGCCAAAGAGAAAAGTGACTTGAGACAGAACGACTATTACCGTTATGACAAGTATCAGCGTATCACTTTCGGCTTCAACAATATCACGCAACACTTTATCGACAGCAGTTTTTTACGCAAATATCCGTTGTTGGTCAAGCAGGTGGAATTCTGCCCGCAGACCCAAACCAACATCCTCCCCCTGACCTATAATGAGACTTCGTCGGAACATATATACAGGAAACAACCGGAGGCGGAACGGAATTTCATCCGGGGAACGAACTCGGAAGGCTTGAATGAACTGTTCGCCACGGGGGACATCGTGAACGTGGTCCTTCAGCGTTTCTTCGCCGACGTGAACATTTACGATAATTCGATCAATCTTTTGGAGCGTTACTTCACCAGTCCTTTATCTTCTACCAACGCCGTTTCTTTTTATCAGTATTACATCATGGATACTCTGGACGTGGAAGGAGACAAGTGCATCGAATTGAGTTTCATTCCTCAGAATCCGCAGGATTTCGGGTTCTCGGGACGGTTATGGGTATTGGACGATGGGACTTATCAGGTGAAACGTTGTCTGGTCAACCTGCCGCTCCGTTCGAGTGTGAACTTTATCAGCAATCTGGTGATAGAACAGGATTTTTCTACACTCCCCAACGGTCAGCGGGTATTGGTGAAAGACAATATGATTGCAGAACTGGGCGCATTGAAGAAATACCATAATATGCTGATTAAGCGTACCACGGCTTATACCGGATTCGACTTTTCTCCCATTCCCGGCGAGAGATTCGACCAACGCGAACAGCCAAGGGAAGGTACACCGGTCATCAAAGACGAAGGCTTTTGGACACAGCACCGGACGGACACCCTGACCCGTTCGGAAGCCAACATGTCCACCATGGTACGGGATATGACCCGCAAGAAAGGCTTCGGTTGGATTATTTGGATTGTACGGGCCTTCGTGGAAAACTACGTGGAGACTTCTCCTCCGGGAAAAAAGAATTATGTGGATTTCGGGCCGGTCAACACGGTTGTTTCGTCCAATTTTATTGATAAGGTACGTTTCCGGGCCAGTGCGCAAACCACGGCCAATCTGAGCCCTCATCTCTTCTTGAAAGGATATGCGGCATACGGAGTACGGGACAAGAAATGGAAATACGAAGGAGAAGTGGAGTATTCGTTTTTGAAGAAACAATATTCGCCGGAAGAGTTTCCGCGAAACTCGATAGCGATTTCTACCCGTTATGACGTAATGGCTCCCTCAGATGCCATGTTGCCTACGGACAAAGACAATGTGTTCACGTCGCTCAAGACGCAGACCATCGACCAGATGTCTTATTTCCGCCAATACAATATACGTTATGTGTATGAATTCGACAACCATTTCGGAATTACGGCACAATTGCGCCATATCACTCAAAACCCGACAGGCACGCTGTTCTATCGTACGGTGGGCGGACAAATGGTGCCGGAACTGACGCAAAGCGAGGCGACGTTGAGTTTGCGTTACGCGCCGGGCGAAAAGGTGGTAGTCACGAAACAAAGACGTCATCCGGTCAACCACAATTATCCTATTTACACGTTAATGCACACGACCGGCTTCAAAGATGTTTTGGGAGGGGACTATGCTTCCAACTACACGGAACTGTCCGTGACAAAGCGTTTCTGGTTAAACTCATACGGGCGCATTGATATTTACGGTCGTGCGGGAGCGCAATGGAACAGGGTACCGTTTCCGTTGTTGATTACGCCTGCGGCGAATAATTCATATATCATACAGCGCAGCATGTTCAATATGATTAACAACATGGAATTCATGAACGACCGTTTCGTCTCGTTGGACGTGCAATGGGATTTGAGCGGCAAGCTGTTCAACCGGATACCCTTGCTCAAACATCTGAAATGGCGTGAGGTGATAGGTTTCAAGACGCTTTACGGCACGTTGACGGACAAGAACAACCCATTTAAACAAGGGAATCAAAGCGATTTGTTCGAGTTCCCGTCACGGAACGGACAACCGACCAGTTTCGTAATGGGGGACACTCCCTATATGGAACTGAATGTGGGTATTCACAATATCTTCAAGATACTTCGTGTGGACTACGTACGCCGGTTGAATTATCTGAACGCACCCAATGCCAAGAAGAACGGCGCGAGATTCGTATTGCAGTTTGACTTTTAAGGAGGATTTGACATGGCAGCACCTTTGGCAGAAAGATTACGTCCGCAAACGCTGGACGATTACATCGGGCAAAAACATTTGGTCGGTCCGGATGCCGTTTTACGTAAGATGATAGATACCGGTCGTATTTCTTCATTTATTTTATGGGGACCGCCGGGTGTCGGCAAAACGACTTTGGCGCAAATCATTGCCCACAGGCTCGAAACGCCGTTTTACACGCTGAGTGCGGTAACAAGTGGTGTGAAGGATGTCCGCGAGGTGATAGAAAAGGCGCGGAACAATCGTTTCTTTACCCAAGCCAGTCCGATTCTTTTCATTGATGAAATCCATCGTTTCAGCAAATCCCAGCAGGACTCTCTCTTGGGGGCTGTGGAGCAGGGAACAGTCACGCTGATCGGAGCCACGACGGAAAATCCGTCTTTCGAGGTCATACGCCCGCTTTTGTCCCGTTGCCAGTTGTATGTCTTGAAAAGCCTGACGAAAGACGACCTGTTGGAATTGCTGCACAAGGCTGTGGAAAGAGATATCATACTGAAAACGAAACATATCGAATTTCGTGAGACGGATGCCATGCTCCGGTATAGCGGAGGAGACGCCCGCAAGTTGCTGAATATTCTTGAACTGGTAGTAGAGGCTGACGGAACGGACCAAGTGGTTATCACGGACGCCGTCGTAGCCGAAAGACTTCAGCAAAACCCGTTGGCATACGATAAGGGTGGAGAATTGCACTATGACATCATATCGGCTTTCATCAAAAGTATTCGGGGAAGCGATCCGGACGCCGCTTTGTACTGGTTGGCACGAATGATAGAAGGTGGGGAAGACCCCTCGTTTATTGCGCGGCGACTGGTCATTTCCGCCAGTGAAGACATAGGTTTGGCCAATCCGAATGCACTGCTTTTGGCCAATGCCGCTTTTGAAGCTGTCATGAAGATAGGATGGCCGGAAGGGCGTATCCCTTTGGCCGAGGCTACGGTCTATCTGGCAACCAGTCCGAAAAGCAACTCGGCTTATAAGGGTATCAATGATGCCTTGCAGCTCGTACGGCAAACCGGGAATTTGCCTGTACCGTTGCACTTGCGCAATGCGCCTACCCAACTTATGGAAGAATTGGGGTACGGCAAGGACTATAAGTATGCACATGACTATCAGGGGCATTTCGTGGAACAGCAATTTTTACCCGACGACATTCGTAACAAAAGAATCTGGCATGCCCAAGAGAATGCGGCGGAAGCTAAATTGCAGGAACGGATGCTGCATCTATGGAAAGACCGCTATAAATAATTTTTGCCTTGTCCCCTCTCCACGGAGTTTATGAAAACACCTTTCATCTTTCAGACTAAAAGTCAATTTATTGATGTATAACGTGTTATGGCATGAAGGATAAAAGAGTCATCTTTCAGTTTCCCTTCATGACCGTGAACGGTGGAAAGTTTGGCTTACGTTATTGAATCGTTCGGCTGAGAAAAAAAGTGTTTCTTCAGCCAAACGATTTTCCTATCTCAGGAGATTGAAATGACAGGCGGCTGAAGGATGACTGAAACATCTTTCAGGTTTCAATATTTTCATTATGAATATGATAGGCTCTATCCTGAAGGATGAAGGATGTTTTTGCAAATTCGATTGCGCTAATCTGTGTTTTTTGTGAGGCTGTTCCATGGAATTTTGCTAACTTTGTCTTTTCATATCTACATTGTTAAATAGAAAACGCTACAAATACAGATGAAAAGCGATATAGAAATTGCCCGCGAGTGCCGATTGAAGCCGATTGAAGACATTGCCCGCCAAGTACAGATTCCTGTGGATGAATTGGAACATTATGGGAAATACATTGCCAAAGTGCCGGAATCACTGATTGACGAGAAAAAAGTAGAAAACAGTAATTTGATTTTGGTTACGGCCATTACTCCCACGAAGGCCGGTATAGGCAAGACTACCGTTTCGGTAGGTTTGGCTTTGGGACTGAGCCACATTGGGAAAAAGAACATCGTGGCTTTGAGGGAACCTTCTCTCGGCCCGTGTTTCGGCTTGAAAGGTGGTGCGGCTGGAGGCGGTTATGCCCAGATATTACCGATGGACAAAATCAACTTGCATTTTACGGGGGATTTCCATGCCGTCACTTCGGCTCATAATATGATTGCCGCTTTATTGGACAACTACATCTATCAGCATCGGGATGAAGGTTTTGCCATGAAAGAAATTTTGTGGAAACGCGTGTTGGACATTAACGACCGAAACTTGCGTTATGTTGTAACCGGACTGGGAGCCAAGACGAACGGGGTCACGATGGAAAGCGGTTTCGACATTACTCCGGCATCTGAAATCATGGCGATTCTTTGCTTGTCGAAAGATGAACATGACCTGCGCCGCAGAATCGAGAACATATTGTTGGGCACTACAATCGAGGGAAAACCGTTCCGCGTAAAAGACATGGGAGTGGCCGGGGCAATATGCGTACTTTTAAAAGACGCTTTACATCCCAATTTGGTACAAACCACGGAAAACACACCGGCTATCGTGCACGGAGGACCTTTTGCCAATATCGCACACGGATGCAACTCCATATTGGCCACCAAACTGGCTATGACGTACGCGGATTATGTGGTGACGGAGGCCGGTTTCGGAGCAGATTTGGGAGCGGAAAAGTTCTTCAACATCAAATGCCGGAAGTCCGGCTTGAATCCTAAACTCACCATACTTGTCGCTACGACCCAAGGTTTGAAAATGCACGGTGGGGTAGCGTTGGAAGATATTAAGAAGCCTCATTCGGAAGGGTTGAAGAAGGGTTTTGAGAATCTGGACAAGCATATCAGGAACATGCAGGCCTTCGGGCAGACGGTAGTGGTTTGTTTCAATCGTTATGCAACGGATGTGGATTCGGAAATAGAGTTGTGCCGCGAGCATTGTGAGAATATGGGAATAGGCTTTGCCGTGAACAATGCTTTCTCGGAAGGCGGAAAGGGAGCAGTTGAGCTGGCCGAACTGGTGGTGGACACTATTGCCAACCGCCCATCCCGTCCGGTCGTGTTCTCCTATACAGACCGTGATAATATCGAGACGAAAGCGGAAAAAGTAGTTCGTCAAGTGTATGGAGCCGATGGTGTCGTTTTCTCAGTCGCAGCCCGTAAAATGTTGGAAAGGGTACGTCAGTTGGGTATAGAGGATTATCCCATCTGTATAGCCAAAACGCAATATTCATTTTCGGCAGATGCCCATGCATACGGAGTGCCGCACGGATTTAAAGTGCAAATTCGGGATATAGTAGTCAATTGCGGAGCCGAAATGATCGTACTGATAGCCGGAGATATATTGAGAATGCCCGGATTGCCGAAATCTCCCCAAGCGGAACGGATTGATTTAATCGACGGAAGAATAGAAGGGCTTTCTTGACACATTTGGGCGAACATCACGGGACCTGATCTATAGGGTATATGAGAAAGCCGACGTTTTGTATAACAGGAAGAAAGAATCTTTCGGCTATATGCGTGTCTGTCATATTAGGATTATGTATAGGAGTCGGATATCATTGGTATGCTTCTTCACGTCCGGACATCACAAGAGTCGGAAAAGTAGATTCCCTGAACACTAAAGCTCGTTTGGTGCGCTACGTCCATCCGGACAGTGCGTTACTGTTTGCCCGGAAAGCAGCCCGTATGGCCCGGAATTATGCGGATGGGCGAAGCGAGGCCTTAAATCATCAAATGTTCATTTGCTTCTTGCGAATGGACTTTGATGAGTGTATAGACTTATATAGTCGGATTCAGCAGTCCACCAGTAACCAGATAGAATTATTGGTGAGCGAAGTGAATATGATGATGATATGCCAACGTGCCGCACAAAACCGTTTGTTCTTCGATTATTATAACCGCGCACTTGAAAGGATTCAACGTATCAGAGAAGAATATGATGAAGTGAAAGGCCGTAATAAAGAACGGTTGGACTACGCCATGACGGAATTCAGTTTGACCACGGCTACCAACTATATCAATCTGATGCAAGAGCAAGAGGCTGAAAAGGAACTTTCGGTAATTGATACGGATGGATATATACGTCAAAATAAAGCTTTACTTATTTACTATTATTACCTGAACGATTTGATTTGCCAAAATCGTTTGGACCTGGGGAAAGAGCGTGTAGTAGATGCGTTCGATTATTTCTATCTGGCCTACTCTTTCGCTGAGCGTCTCGGTAACATTTACTTTTCCTCCATGTTGGAACAAGTCTTTTCGGAGATGTTTGCCCAACCGAAAAACTATGATATCATCAAGACCTACCGTAAAGTTGAATTGGATTATTTGTACAACTCATTAGTTACGGAGAAACTTAATGAGGCCGGATTCCCTGTATCCCTGCGTCTGTCTACGGCATTAGCCCAAAAGGCTTTGTCCAATGCCGAACAATGCGGAAATCTGTTGCTTAAGATTAACGGATTCCGAGTGTTGGGAAATACTATGTTTGCCAAAGGGGAATATTATAGGGCTTTGAATTGCTTCGAGACGGCTTTGTCATATTTGAATCTTCATCATCAAATTTATTATCCGGAAGACAAAGAACGATTGCTGACATCTTTTGAAAGCCGGAAAGACTCGGCAGTAGACATGTTATGGTCGAAAGACAGTGAATTCCAAACCGTTCCGGGCTATCTGACCTACATCCGGGAACGTTTAAGTGCGACGTACAGTGCGCTGAATGACAAACAGAAATCAGATTACAACCGAAATCTGTATCTGGACTTGATGGATTTTACCCGTCAAGACAAATCTCTCGAAAGCCGTGTAGATATGGTGGCGCAGGACAACAAGATATTAAACACACTTCTGGGAGCTATTATTTTACTGACTCTTGTTTGTGGTTTTTTCCTCTTTTTATATGCACGCAAATGGAAACTGCGGGATGCCAAACAATATTCTTTATTGAAAGATATGTCCGAATGGTTTATGGAGGTAGCTTTCACCAAATCGGAAGAAGGACTGGAAGAAGTGCTCAATGCCTATCCTTGGATAAAAAAGGAAAAACGAATCCTTCATGAAATCCTCCGCCCTTATATCAAATGGACGGAAAAGAACCGCATCCTGTCCGACCGAATGGATGAGGAAAGGATGCAGCTTCGTGAAGAATATCTGCAAAGCGAAAGGCAAATAGCCCGCGACAAGAAGAAAAACATATCCAAACGGGCGAAAGTTTCTTTAGTACATTCCATCATGCCTTTTATCGACCGTATTTTGTATGTGGTACGCCGGATGGAAAGCAAAAATGAATATGACCGAGGTACTTTGACCTACATAGGTGAACTTGCAGACGAAATCAATTGCTACAATGATGTACTCGCCGAATGGATTCGTATGAACCGAGGCGAGTTGGAACTGACAATAGAAAGTTTTCCGCTACAAGACTTATTCAAGTTACTGGATAAGGGCCAGTATAATTTCAAACGCAAAGGTATTGACTTTTTAGTGGAACCGACGGACGCATGGGTAAAAGCAGACCGTGCCCTAACCTTTTTCATGCTCAACACTCTGACAGACAATGCACGTAAATTCACGCCTTCGGAAGGGCAAGTCACGGTATGTGCAACAGAATTGGCGGATGCTGTGGAAATTAAGGTCTCAGATACGGGATGTGGACTTACGGAGTCTGAGATAGCATTGATTTTATCTTCAAAAATCTATGATGCTCAACAGATAGGTGTCAATTCTTCGACCGTACGCCATGAAAAAGGAAGCGGCTTTGGCTTGTTGAATTGCAAAGGTATTATCGAAAAGTACAAGAAGTCGGGAGAGTTCTTCAAAGTATGCTGTTTCCATATCGAAAGTGAAGAAAATAAAGGAAGCTGTTTTTCTTTTCGCTTACCTAAGGGAATAAGACGAAAGGGCATGATGGTACTGACGTTTATTTTCTATTTACTCACTTGCGGTCAGTATACGTATGCTATCCGGCCCAATATCGGTAATGCTCCAACTCATGAAGAGACAGACATGAATTACGGAGAGCTTAAATGGGCCGTGTTTTATGCCGATTCGGTCTATTTTGCCAATGTTCACGGTGATTATGAACGCAGTATGCAATATGCCGATTCCACCTTTAAATATATCAACCGTTATTATGAAGATTTCTTACCGGAAGAATGCGTAAGCCGCCAACTGACTGCTACGGGAAACGGCATGGAGGAACTGGAATGGTTATCTTTAGGAGTGAAGGCAGACTACTTCCTGATCATGGGATGTCGAAATGAAATGGCCATTGCGGCATTGGCGTTACATGATTGGGAGAAGTATGAGTTCAATAACAGACAGTTCACACATTTATATAAGCTATTGACCAAAGACGATTCTTTGGAGGAATTCTACGCCCGACAACGAAACACACAAATAAACTTATCGGTCAGTCTGGCCTTATTGGTCTTTATGCTCTTTATTTTTTCCGTCCTGATATACATTGTTTATTTTCGTCGGCGAATTCTGTTTCGTTTCAGCGTGATGCAGGTCCTTGAAACCAATCATGCCATGCTGAATGTCATCGAAATGTATGCACGTCCCGGACGTACGGACGAATTGATGTCTCAACTCTTATCAGTCGTGTTGTCCAGGCTTAAGGAATTGCATGAAATAAATAGCGTCCGGCTGTTGCTATATCGGGGAAAAGGAGAGAAAATCGGAACGTTTTTACAAGGAAAGGAAGACTATGGAGTATTGGCAGATTCTCTACTCAGTCAGGCTTATGAAACGGAAAATGCTGTTTTTGATGAAATGTCCAACACTCAGATTTATCCTTTGCTTCTTCGCCTGAACGAGAACGAACGTCTCTGTATCGGTTCTGTAGCTGTCAACTATGGGACTTACCGGATGCAAAAAGAAGATTTCATTTTTGAGAATTATATCGTAAACTATCTGGCCATTTTACTGTATGAAGCGGTCATACAGCGGGGGCAAGACCTGGAAAATGTGGAAAGTGCGGAGAACGAGAAACAACGTTCTTTGTACGAAAGAACACGTATCAAAGTACAGAATCAGATTTTGGATAACTGCCTTTCTACCATTAAACACGAATCGATGTATTATCCCAGCCGCATGAAACAAATCATACGGAAACTGGAAGAACAAGAGGAACATCATGATTTGAAAACATCCATTCACTCATTAAGGGAGCTTGCCGAATACTACAAGGAAATATACACTCTGCTGTGCGCACAGGCAGACCGGCAGATTGACACCGGATACTTTAAATGCGAGAAACTCTCTCCGCACATCATCGGAGAAGAGTGGATGAAAACAATAGAAGTTTGGAGAAAGAAAAAGGCTTATGCCCTTCGCCTGTCTTTTGTCGACGAGTTGCAACAAAATAGTTTTATGAATGTAGATGCTACATTGGTGCGCTTCATGTTGGAGACCTTGACGAAAGAATGGGCAGCCCGGTTAGCGGAACGTGAAAAAGATGGTTGCTTGACGCTTCGCGCATCGGAAGACGGTGGTTTTGTCCGTTTTACGTTGCAGGCCTCCGTTCGGATTTATGAACCGGAAGAAGCTGTAATATTATTCCAACCGGACGTCAAGCATTATCCCTATCTGTTGTGCAAGGAAATCGTTCGAGAACATGATAAACTAAATAATTTTTGCGGTTGCCGTATCAATATCGAGACTGATGTGCATTCTTCCGGATGCAGTATATGGTTTACCGTACCTAAATATAGATGAAATGGGAATGGATTCTTTTAAAATCATTATTGTCGAAGACGTTAAACTGGAGTTAAAAGGAACTGAAGAAATCATCCGCACGGAACTCCCGGAAGCCGAAATCATCGGAACAGCAATGAATGAAGGCGAGTTTTGGTGTCTGATTAAGAAAGAAGTTCCGGATTTGCTGTTATTAGACTTAGGATTGGGCGGCTCCACGACCATCGGAGTGGACATTTGCAGACAAGTCCGGTTGACCTATCCGGAATTACGTATCCTGATTTTTACGGGAGAAATACTGAACGAACGCTTGTGGGCCGATGTATTGAAAGCCGGAGCAAACGGCATTATCCTGAAAACAGGTGAACTGCTTACGCGTAACGATGTGCGCCAAGTGATGGATGGCCGCAATTTTGTTTTCAACGAGCCTATTCTGGAAAAGATCGTCAGCCGCTTTATGAAATCCGTGGAATCGGAACGTTTACATAAAGACGCGCTCATCCATTATGAAATCGATGAATATGACGAACGTTTCCTTCGCCATCTGGCATTAGGTTATACAAAAGAAATGATAACCAACTTGCGCGGAATGCCTTTTGGCGTAAAGAGCTTGGAAAAAAGACAAAACGATTTGATTTCACGTTTATTCGATACCAACGAAAGGGGAGGTATCAATGCCACCCGCTTGGTTGTGAAAGCATTACAATTACATATTATAGACTTAGAACATTTGGAACCGGATGAGGAATAGGTTTATGATATACCGGAAAGGACATAGTGTGGCTTCCGCCCTGTTGTTCGTCTTGTTGATGGCCCACCTGCTTCTGCCTCCATTGGCATGGTTGGGAAGTGCCGCAGGTTTCCCTTTGGGCAATCTGTTTTCCAGCGAGGGGGTACGATGGTATTATCTTCATATTCAGGATTGTTACCGTTCTCCGTTCATGGCTGTAGTCTTTCCTGTGGTTTTGGTATTTGGAGCGATAGAGCGTTCCGGTTTGTCTGAAATCATAAAGGATACTATCAGCAAAGGCCTGCTGTCTCTCACTTACCGGCAACGTAAGGCTTGCCTTATGGCCGGTACATTCTTATTATTGTATCTGGCCGGAATGCTGCTTCTGTTGCTCGGTCCACATGCCATATTGCTCAGTGTGACAGGGCATCTTTATCCGTCTCCTTTCGTGTCCGGCATCTTGCAAACCATGTCTTTGGGTTTTGTCCTGACCTCGTTATTATATGCCGTCCTGAGTTTTCATTTACGAGGCTGGCAGGAATGTCTGTCTGTACTGTATTGGGGAATCCAACGTTATGATGTATGGATTCTTATCTCCATGTTGGCCGCGCAGCTCTACAATGCCTTATGCTATGTATGGAACGGAGCCTAAAGAGGATGGGCGGAAAATTTTCAAGGCTTAAAGGAGCGTCATCCTTAGGCATTCAGGCGAAAATATCTATTTTGATGTAAGTATTAGAAAAAACATGATAAAAGATTTTTTGAAAAGGATAGAGGAAGAACTTAATGAAGAACAGCGTCGGGCCGTCTGTTACGACAAAGGCCCTTCGTTGGTGATAGCCGGAGCAGGGTCGGGCAAGACACGGGTATTAACCTATAAAATAGCCTACTTGCTGGAGCGAGGATGGAAACCATGGAACATTCTGGCACTGACTTTCACCAATAAGGCTGCGCGGGAAATGAAAGAGCGTATCGCCCGGTTGGTAGGCCATGAACTTGCAGCCGGATTATGGATGGGAACGTTTCACTCCGTCTTTTCCCGTATCTTGCGGAAGGAAGCCGATAAAATCGGGTTTTCTTCCCATTTTACCATCTACGACCAAGCCGACTCACGAAATCTGATAAAGACCGTTATCCGTGAAATGGGGCTTGACGACAAAACCTATAAACCGGCAAGCATAGCAGCCCATATTTCCAACGCCAAAAACCGCTTGATACTGCCGGAAGCCTATCTGTCCGACAATGCTGTACGAATGGCAGATCAGGCGGCCAAGATACCGATGACGGGAGAAATCTATCTTCGCTACATGTCCCGTCTTCAGCAAGCCGACGTGATGGACTTCGACGATTTATTGCTCTATACTTATATATTGCTCAAAGAACATCCCGAGGTCTGCGAGCGATATGCGGACAAATTCGATTTCGTTTTGGTGGATGAGTATCAGGACACGAATTATGCCCAACACTGTATCATATGGGAATTGACCCACAAGAAACAACAGGTGTGCGTGGTGGGAGACGATGCACAAAGCATTTATAGCTTTCGTGGAGCAAATATTGATAACATCCTTAATTTCACGCAAAAATATAACAATGCGAAGTTGTTTAAACTAGAACAGAACTACCGTTCTACAAAGACAATCGTTTCGGCTGCCAACAGTTTGATAAGCCATAACGACCGACAGATACCGAAGGATGTTTTCAGCGACAAGGAGAAAGGTTCGCCCCTTCATGTGTATTCCGCTTATAGCGATATCGAAGAAGCCGAAATCGTGGTAAACCAAATCGCAGCGTTGCGGAGAAAAGAAAAAATGGAATATGATGATTTTGCCATTCTTTACCGTACCAACGCACAGAGCCGTACTTTTGAAGAGGCTTTGCGCAAACGGGGTATGCCTTATCGGATTTACGGAGGACTTTCGTTTTACCAACGAAAGGAAATAAAAGATGTAATAGCCTATTGTCGTTTGACCGTAAATCCCCACGACGAAGAGGCTTTCAAACGAGTCGTCAATTATCCGGCACGAGGGATTGGCCAAACCACGGTGGATAAGATTGTATCCGCAGCTTCCACAGACGGAGTCAGTTTGTGGGAAGTGGTGTCTCGTCCCGAAGAGCATTCCTTGCCCGTAAACAAGGGTACGATGGGTAAATTGAAGTCGTTCAGGGATATTATCTCCGGTTTCATCGAGAAAACAGAGCTGATGGATGCCGCCTTTCTCACACAGGAAATCATCCGTGAAAGCGGTATAATGAGAGAGATTTTTCAAGATATGAGTCCGGAAGGAATGAGTCGTCAGGAGAATGTGCAGGAACTGTTGAATGGCGTACAGGAATTCGTTTCCAGACGTTTGGAGGAAGGGCAAAGTACCGGACTCAGCGATTTCCTGCAAGAAGTATCGTTATTGAGCGATTTGGACGAAGACGAAAGTGACGAACAACACAAAGTGACATTGATGACGATTCACTCAGCCAAAGGGTTGGAGTTTCCGGTGGTATTTATCGTTGGAATGGAAGAAAATCTATTCCCAAGTCCGATGGTGGGAAACAGCCAACGCGCATTGGAAGAAGAACGTCGTCTTTTTTATGTGGCTATTACCCGTGCCGAACGTTATTGTTATCTAAGTTTTGCCCGCAGCCGCTATCGTTTCGGTAAAACGGAATTCAGTAACCCGAGTCGTTTTCTACAAGACATAGACCCACGATATGTGGAAATGGATGCTCAAGATGGTTTTTCGTTCGGACAGACAAGGCGAAGGAATTTTGCGAGTGAGCGAGTGCAGACCGAGCTCCGTTCGAGTCTGTCGAGCGTGAGCAAATTATGCAAATATGAAGACGAAGATGATTACGGTACATCTTATCGGGAACGTCATCACCGCGTTTACGGAGAAGGTGTCGGGACAAGTTCTCCGATAGTAGCAAAAGTTTCCGGTTTGAAACCTTTGGGAAGCGTAAACCGACAAGTTCCTATACGAGATGCAAAGCACGACGACACAGGGCATCCCGTTGTTCCGTCGCCACCGTCATCAACCAGAGATAACAGTGAGCTACGGGTAGGCATGCGGATTGAGCACGAACGTTTTGGTATGGGAGTGGTGAAAGCTGTCGAAGGCAGCGGAGAGAACACCAAAGCCACCGTGGAGTTTCAAAATACGGGCACCAAGCAACTGCTGTTGCGGTTTGCCCGCTTTAAAATCATGTCGGCAGAATAAAGCGATAAAAATAGTATTTGGATTTTCATTGCCGGAAAGTATTATAAGCGACAAATCGGAATTTAACGGGAAGAAAAAATGGAGAAGAAATTATCTGAAATGAGTTTAGGAGAATTATGGAAGCTATTTCCTATCTATTTGACAGAGCATCAGCCCTATTGGAAAGAATGGTACACTGATGAAGAAAGCTTTTTGAAAAACAGAGTTCCTAAAATAGAGAGAATAAGCCATATAGGAAGTACAGCTATTAATTCTATTTATGCAAAACCAATTATTGATATTCTCGTAGAGATTTCAAAAGATTATTGCTTATCTGACTATAAAGAAGTGATTGTAAAAAGCGGTTATACTTGTATGTCTGAAACTTTTGATAGACTTTCTTTTAACAAGGGATATACAGAAGAAGGGTTTGCCGAGAGGGTGTTTCACCTACACCTAAGATATATTGGGGATAATGATGAGTTATATTTTAGAGATTATCTTATTGAGCATGCCAATATTGCTATCGAGTACGAGAGAATGAAATTGAAATTATGGAAGAAATATGAATTTAATAGAGATGATTATACAAATTCTAAAACAGATTTCATTCAAAAGTACACCGAGAAAGCAAAGTTGGAATATGGAGATAGATATTAATCAAAGCCATAATCAATAAAAAAATAGCCGGAGGAAATGAGTTCCCCGGCTATTTTTATAAAGTCATTTCACGTCCGTATAACCATCGGCACCAAGCAGTTCCACTATACGCTGCTTCCATTCCCCCTGAATGATGATTTCACCGTCTTTCACGGCACCGCCTACGCCGCACTTCGTCTTCAGCATCCGCCCCAGTTCTTTCAAGTCGGCCTCTGCACCGACGAAGCCTTTCACCACGGTGACCACTTTTCCACCGCGATTCTTGCGTTCGATACCCACTCTCAGTTTCTGTCGGTTTTTGGGAGGCGTGTCAGCCTCCTTTTCCTCGCCGCTATCGAATGCGAAATCAGGGTTGGTGGAATACACCGTCCCCAATCTCGATTTCCAGTCGTTGTCCTTTGCCGGCATGGCTTAATCCTCCATCAGTTTCCGGTAACGGATGCGTTTCGGTTCTTCCAGTCCGAGACGTTTCATCTTGTTGCTTTCGTATTCCGAGTAACTGCCCTCGAAGAAGAATACATTACCATCGCCTTCGAAAGCAAGAATGTGCGTACAGATACGGTCGAGGAACCAACGGTCATGGCTGATGACCACGGCACAACCGGCAAATTCCTCCAGACCTTCTTCCAAAGCCCGGAGCGTGTTCACGTCGATGTCGTTCGTCGGTTCGTCGAGCAGCAACACGTTACCCTCTTCTTTCAGGGCCATGGCCAAATGCAAACGGTTGCGCTCACCTCCGGAGAGTACGCCGCATTTCTTTTCTTGGTCGGCCCCGGAGAAATTGAACCGGCTCAGGTATGCACGGACATTGATGTCGCGGTTTCCCATACGCATTAACTCGTTACCGCCGCTCATGACTTCATACACGCTCTTTTCCGGAGAAATGTCCTTATGCGTCTGGTCTACGTAGGCTAATTTGACGGTTTCACCGACTTCGAACGTACCGCCGTCTGCATGTTCCAACCCCATAATCAAACGGAAAAGCGTAGTCTTACCCGCACCGTTGGGACCGATGACGCCCACGATACCGTTGGGTGGAAGCATGAAATTCAGGTCGTTGAACAATACCTTATCGCCAAAAGCCTTCTGCACGTGTTGCGCTTCGATAACCTTGTTACCCAAACGCGGACCGTTCGGAATGAAGATTTCCAACTTTTCCTCTTTCTCCTTCTGATCCTCGTTAAGCAATTTGTCGTATGAATTCAGACGGGCTTTACCCTTGGCCTGCCGTGCCTTCGGTGCCATACGCACCCATTCCAATTCGCGTTCCAAAGTCTTCCGCCGCTTGCTGGCTGTCTTCTCCTCCTGTTCCATGCGTTTGGTCTTCTGTTCCAACCAAGAAGAATAGTTGCCTTTCCATGGAATACCCTCGCCGCGGTCAAGTTCCAGAATCCATCCGGCCACGTCGTCCAAGAAATAACGGTCGTGCGTCACGGCAATTACCGTGCCTTCGTATTGGTTTAAATGCTGCTCCAGCCAGTCGATGCTTTCGGCATCCAAATGGTTGGTCGGCTCGTCGAGCAACAACACGTCCGGTTTCTGCAACAAGAGGCGACAAAGTGCCACGCGTCGGCGTTCTCCTCCCGAAAGGTTTTCCACCGACTGGTCGGCCGGTGGACAGCGCAAAGCATCCATGGCACGTTCCAATTTGCTGTCCAGATTCCAGGCATCCGTAGCGTCGATGATGTCCTGCAATTCCCCCTGACGGGCAAACAAGGCATTCATCTTATCTTCATCCTCGTAATATTCCGGAAGACCGAATTTCTGGTTGATTTCTTCATATTCCGTCAGGGCATCCACGATAGGCTGCACACCCTCCATGACCACTTCCTTCACGGTCTTGGACGGATCCAACTGCGGTTCCTGAGGCAGATATCCCACGCTGTACCCCGGCGAGAATACCACTTCGCCTTGGAAATCCTTGTCCAGTCCTGCGATAATTTTCATCAAGGTGGATTTTCCGGAACCGTTCAAACCGATGATGCCGATTTTAGCCCCATAGAAGAAACTCAGGTAGATGTTCTTCAACACTTGTTTGTTGGTCTGGCGGATGGTCTTACTCACGCCGACCATGGAGAAAATGATTTTCTTGTCGTCTACTGTTGCCATAAGTTGTTTTTTGTTTTTATGGAGTTAAATGAATAATCCGATGGAAAGCAATGCCCCGAACAGGAAGATGTTGCGTGCCGTTTCGCCTAATACGCCGTTCAATTCCCGGCCTCGTTTGAGCCTCGTCATGCGTCTCCAAGTGACGGTATGCGGTATGAGATAACACACCGGAAGGAGGGCGGCCACAGGTTTTCCCGAGAGCCACATCGTCTGGCAAAGCCCCACAGCCGCAATGCCGAGCCAAAGATAAAGATTTTCTGCGGCTTTTTCGCCTATTCGTACAACTAAAGTGATTTTTCTACCGGCTTTGTCGTTGTCGCGGTCACGATAGTTGTTCACTACAAGCAGGCAGTCTATCACCAGACCGCAGGCCAAAGACAACGCCCATACCTCGGGAACTACCGTACCACTCTGTAGATAGTACGTGGCACCCACCGGAACGAGACCGAAAAACACCAGTACGAGCAGGTCGCCCAACCCAAGACGGGCCATGCAGGTAGTATAAAGGAAACAGAACACCACACAGCATACCCCGACGAGCACCATCGTCCATCCGCCGTACCACACCAACGGCAAGCCGGTGAGGCAGGAGAGGAGCGTGGTACACATGATTCCCCGGCGCATGGCAGGCAATGTAATCCAACCTTCGGCACAGGCGCGTTTCGGGCCAAGACGCTTCTCGTCGTCCAACCCTTTCCGGAAATCGTAATAATCATTGATGAAATTGGCGTCGATTTGCATGAGGAATGCAAAAAGGAAGCACAATAAGGCCGGAACCAGACGGAAGAATCCGTCGGCCCAAGCTGCCGAAATCCCGATCATGACCGGCACGGCCGCTCCCGTCAAGGTCTTGGGGCGTGCGGCCAGAATCCATGCATGCGGTGAGTTCGTGGAGATATGAGACATATTTGCCATGGGTAAGAATCACTATAATTTCATACGTAAATAGGTACGGTCGTCAAAAGACTCGTTTCCGGCGGCCACTCCTTTGGTGGACAGGTGTTCTCCGATGCGTAACGGGTCTTCGGCCAAAGAGCATGCCAATAACCGTTCGGTTTCCGCCAACGTATCGGCCAACACCGGATAGCCGTCCGATGCCAAAATCAATTCTTGGGTATCTGCCGGGAGAGGCAAGACGCGAATCTGGGACAAGTCAATCGGGAAGCCGTCGAGGACGGTGTATCCAAAAGGCCCGGCATCATCGGCATTCTGGAAAGCACACTGGTCTTTCAAGTGCGTCCAAATCCACTCACGCCCTACATCGCGAACACACAAGTCTGCGATGGAATGGCCTTTTCGGAGCAGATACCGGAGCACGTCGGCGCGTATTCCTGCGAGGATGCTGTCCGTAGGTTTAGGATTCGTGTAAGTCATCCCGTTGAAACGGCACAAACAATCTCCTATCATCCAAACTTCATGCCTGTGAACGGAGTAAACCACCGCACTGGCCGTCATACGGTTCTCCGCATGGCGTGCGGCCTCTTCGTATAACCCGTGCATTTCGTAATAATGACGGATGGCAGAAGTGAGGCAAGCTGCCGCCGTGGCTGCATCGGCATCTTTCGGAAGACAGGGTATGGATGCACGAAGCACTTCCATGGCCATTCTTCCGGAAGTTTTTCCGTCCATACGGAGTGTCCCTTTGCTGGTAGAACCGTCGATAACCGCAAAAAAGTCACGACTTTCCGCTATTCCGTCTTCGCATAGCCCTGTTCCGTCCGTCTCCTGCTTCTCTTCGGGGATTTTGAAGAAATCGCTCCCGCTCGGCAGACTTCGAGCAAGCTCGGTCTGCGCTCGCTTGCTCGCGATTTTCCCCTTTTGAAAACGTTCGACGACTGTGACCGGACCGGTCTTCGGGGCGGTGTCGTCTGCCCTCCAATTCATAATGTGCATTTCCTTTTTTATTCCATTCCATCGGACGCATGCGGTCGAAAAGCTTGTCTGCCAAGTCCGTTCTTCCGATACGCCGCAGTTCCGCTTTTATTTTTTGCTGTTCTTCCGGCTTATACCAGAAGAAGAACATCCGTTGTGCCAGTTTTTCACGAGGCGATTTCGCGCTATACACCGGTTCGAGCGTATAAGGATGGTAGCCTGTGGCCCAAGCCTCGGTGCTCACGGTCATGGGCGTAGGTGTAAAGTCTTGCACTTGTTCCAGTTGGAAATCCATCCTTTTCGTCAGTACAGCTAACTCCGCCATGTCTTCTTCCGTACATCCCGGATGACTGCTGATAAAGTAAGGGATGATTTGTTGGCGGAGGCCGGACTCCCGGTTAATACGATCGAAAATGTTTTTAAACTCCCCGAATTGCCGGAAAGAGGGTTTACGCATCAGCTCAAGCACAGGATCCGACGTGTGCTCCGGAGCAACCTTCAGCCGGCCGCTTACATGGCGCGTAATCAGTTCACGGGTGTATTCGGCATTCACTTGGTTGATACGCTCGTCTTTTGCATCATGCAAAAGCAAGTCGTAACGCACCCCACTGCCGATATAGCTCCGCTTGATGCCTGGCAAAGCGTCTACGGCATGGTAAATGTCCAGCAAAGCCGTGTGGTCGGTACTCAGGTTAGGGCATATTTCCGGATGAATGCACGACGGACGCTTGCACTTCTCGCACGCCTTCAGGTTTTTCCCCTTCATGCCGTACATGTTGGCCGAAGGGCCGCCCAAGTCGGAAAGATTACCCTTGAAATCGGGCATTTCCGTGATTTGCCTGACTTCTTTGAGAATACTTTCCTTGCTGCGGTTGACGATGAACTTGCCCTGATGGGCGGAAATGGTGCAGAATGCACATCCTCCGAAACATCCCCGATGCAGGTTTACCGAAAACTTGATCATCTCGTACGCCGGGATGCGTTTTCCCTTGTATTTGGGATGGGGCAGACGGGTGTAGGGCAAGTCGAACGAATGGTCGATTTCATCCTGCGTCATCGGCGGATAGGGCGGATTGACCACTACATACCGTCCGCCGGTGGGTTGGATGATGCGCTGCGCGTGGTATTTATTGCTTTCTTCCTCGATGTGCCGGAAATTTTCGGCCTGCGCCTTCATGTCTTTCAGACAGGTCTCATGGGCGTGCAGGATGAGGTCGTCGGCAACAATTCCGCCGGGAATATCCTCCTTATTATATATAGATACCGTTTGGGGAATGCAATGCCCATGCGTAATCACGTCGCGGAAGGTCTTCATGCCTACGCGGGCCGTACCGTCCTCCGCATAATCCAGATGGGCGTTTCCGTCCTCTATGGCCATCTGCAGGTGGTTTGAAATTTCCACCACCGCTTTTTCTCCCATGCCATATATAATCATGTCGGCTCCGCTGTCGCATAAGATGGACGGGCGGAACCGCTCCTGCCAGTAGTCATAATGCGTCAGACGGCGCAGGGAGGCTTCTATTCCCCCCAGTATGACCGGCACGTCGGGATAAAGCCGTTTCAGGATTTGGCTGTACACTATCGTGGGGTATTCCGGACGAAGGTCGTGCCGCCCGTCCGGCGAATACGCGTCCTCGCTCCGCAGGCGGCGGTTGGCCGTGTATTTGTTCACCATCGAATCCATGCAACCAGGAGCCACACCGAACCACAGCCGCGGTCGTCCCAGTTTCTTGAAATCGCGGAAATCACCGTGCCAGTCCGGTTGGGGAACAATCGCCACCCGGTAGCCTTCGGCTTCCAAAACACGCCCGATGACAGCCGCACCGAACGAAGGATGGTCCACGTAGGCATCTCCGGAGAACAGGATAACGTCTACATAATCCCATCCCCGCAACTCCATTTCTTTTTTGGTCGTGGGGAGCCAGTCAGTCAAACGGAAATCTTTCATCAAGGTCTCCTCTTCCTTTATTCTGCCAATACGTTTGCCTGTTCTATCTCCTGATGCGTTTCCTGCCAGTTTACGTATAATTTGACTAATTGGTTCAATCCGAATGCCTTCATGTTGTCATGGAAAAGCACATCTTGACACAAGTCTACGAGGTCGGCCTTGCCCGGATCCGCCTCTATCAGGGCGCGGACGTTCAGGCGTAATTTCTCTAAAACCATCTCGTCGATGATGCCGTTGCTATCCACCAACTGTTGGAAAAGCCCGTATTTTTCAATCGTTTTGAGATTCTTATCAGTGACAAACATCTGACGCGAACCTTTGGCATTGGTCTGTATCTCGTACATATTCTTGTTTTTTAGACATTACGATACAAAGATAGTGAAAGGCGAGTGCAGAGACAAACGAAAAACAAAGTTTTTCAAGTTTGGCTATGCCGAGCCGTATCCTATTTTTGAGGAGACAAAGATACGAAAAGGTGGCATTTTAAGGATTCAAAACCGGCTGAATTTTTGTGCGCCAAATGATTTTTCATTCTCAGGCGATTGATTTTTCATTTGGCTGAGATTGATTTTCGCATCTCCTTAGGGTGATTTTCAGGCAAGAAGCGGTCGCTCTCTTAGGAAGAGATAAACCTGTGGATGAATAACGCAGTTAATAAATGAGTTATGGCATTCAAGTGTTCGCATAAAAGCTGTTTTTAAAGATTTTGGATTACGGAAACATTGTCACATGCAGCAGGACAAATTTATCCAGAATGAGAAAAATATTTTAAAAACAGTACGTTGGATGAAATATTTTTTATACTTTTGCCAAACAGTTTATCTCTTCCTAAGAGAGCGACCGGAAAAATGAATTCAAATGTGTTGCGGGAAAAGTCCCGACTTTTTTATAAATCAAGTGTAACTGATTGGTTTCTAATAGATTTTAAGAACAATCAGGACTAGATGCTTTATCCTTTATTCTATGGAGGCTTCTTTATCGTTCCCGGATGACGAAGCGGAATGTTGGTTCGTGTTAAGGGATCTGAAACGTTCCAACGCCAGACATCCCGCTTACCGCCAACTTGCGGAAATGGGGCTGCGCGTATTCACTCCGATGCACGAGGTGGTCACGTTGGTGCGTGGGCAACGCGTACGTAAGGATGTTCCCTTTCTTCGCGACCTGCTGTTTGTCCGAGAACGTTATTCCGAACTCCGTATCGTAGTGGAAAGGGACCCCACATTACAGTTCCGCTATGTGCGTGGCGGATACTGTACCCCGATGACTGTGCGTACGGCCGAGATGGAATGTTTCATCCGTGCAGTGGAGTCTACTTTCCGTCCCCGTTACTATCTTCCGGGAGAGATAAGCCCTTCGATGATAGGACGCCAAGTCCTCATTGTGGGTGGCCCTCTCAACGGATATGAAGGGCATCTCCTGTCTATCCGCGGCAGCCGTGTGAAACGCCTGTTCATCGACCTTCCCGGACTGTTATCGGCAGGAGTGGAAGTAAGTCCCGAATACATCCGATTGTTGTAATTCGCGTAAAAAATCCAGATTCATAAAATGGAAAACCGGTGTTCTTCTTCTCAGCCCTCCGGAGTCCGCCTGTTGGCATTACTACAAGGACAATGGAAGGAAATCCTTCGCCGCGAAGAAAGCAATGTGTCTTTGATGTATCTTTATGGTACGGGCACGCATTGGGTGGCATTCGAACGTTCGGCCTGCCAGTTGTCCCGCCTTTGTACCGAGGCAAAAACAGTCCCGATGCGGCTTTCCGGCTTCCCCTTTCCGGTAGTGATGGCCACGTTCAGCCAAGCGCAATCGGAACATTTTATCCATGATTTACCGAAAGTGGAGGAGGGGATCGACCGACTTTCGTTCAAAATGCCGGTATTGACGGATAGAGAATACGGCATTTGGCATAACCGGCAGACTGAATATCTTTCAAAATATGACGTTAACAAAAACTAAAGCCAAGGCGAAAATGCTTCTTTTTACCTATTTTTGTAATAAAGCAATAAAGGAGTGATAGTCATGGAAAGGCAAGGAAGACTTTACCCGATAGGGATACAGACGTTTTCTGAAATAATAAACAAGGATTATTTGTATATCGACAAGACGGAGTATGTGTACCGCATGACACACTCCGCTTCGAAATACATGTTCCTGAGCCGTCCCCGGCGTTTCGGAAAGTCGCTGTTGACAAGTACTTTGGAAGCCTATTTTGAAGGGCGTAGAGAACTGTTCAGGGGATTGGCTTTGGAGCGGCTGGAAACGGAATGGACGGAATATCCTGTTTTGCGTTTTGACATGAGCACGGCGAAGCACGTGGACAAGGAACGTTTGGAAAGCGAGCTGAACCTGAAACTGATAGAATATGAAAACGTATATGGCCGTGGCGAAGGTGAGGAAAATGCGAACCAACGCTTTCAAGGCATCATCCGCCGAGCCTACGAACAGACAGGCCGCCAAGTGGTGGTGCTCATCGACGAATACGATGCGCCCTTGCTCGACGTGGTGCATGAAGAAAAGAACCTGCCCATCCTCCGCAATATTATGCGTAATTTCTATAGTCCCCTTAAAGCCTGCGACCCTTACCTGCGCTTCGTGTTCCTGACGGGCATTACCAAGTTCTCGCAACTGAGCATCTTCAGCGAGTTGAACAACATTAAAAACATCAGCATGTTGCCGGAATACGCCGCCATCTGCGGCATCACGGAAGAGGAAATGGCCACCCAGATGGACGAGGACTTGGACATTTTGGCCGGACGGATGGGCATAAGCCGCGAAAAGACCGTGCAGAAACTCAAGGACAATTACGACGGTTACCATTTCACTTGGCCTTCACCGGACATCTATAACCCATTCAGCCTGCTGAACGCTTTTGCTGACGGGCGGTTGGATTCTTATTGGTTCGGCAGTGGTACACCCACTTACCTTATCGAAATGTTGAAGAAGTACGGCGTGCAGCCCCAACAAATCGGAGGACGGAAAGCTATGGCGGAATCTTTCGATGCCCCGACGGAACGCATGACGGACATCGCCCCGTTGCTCTATCAAAGCGGTTACGTCACCATCAAGGGGTATTCCCCCGTCACGCAACTCTACACCTTGGACATCCCCAACAAGGAAGTGCGCCTCGGCTTGATGAAAAGCCTTTTGCCCGGCTATTTAGACCGCCGCACGACAGATGGGTTGACCACCGTGGCCTTGCTCTATGAAGCCATTTACGAGGAGCGGTTGGATGATGCGTTACGTTTGTTGCAGACTTTCCTTTCCACTGTTCCTTACTGCGACCGTACGGATTACGAAGGCCACTACCAACAGATGCTCTACATCATCTTCAGTCTCTTGGGCATGTATGTGGATGTGGAAGTACGTACCCCAAGTGGGCGGGTGGACATGGTGATGCGCACGGCCACCACGCTCTACGTCGTGGAACTGAAACTGAACCAATCTGCCGAAGTCGCCATGCAGCAGATCGACCTGAAGAACTATCCCGAACGTTTTGCCCTGTGCGGCCTGCCTGTGGTAAAGGTTGGAATCAACTTTGACATAGAACGGCATACGCTGAAGGATTGGGTGATTACGAGATAAAATACACTCAACCCTAAGAGTTTGCAAAAATATCCTTCATCCTTCAGGATATGTGGTAAATATCTATTATATAACATATTACGGGCTGAAAGATGAAATGCTCATCTTTCAGTTCCCTTTCATGGCTGAGAGCCGTCAAACGCTCTGCGCCAAACGATTTTCTAATCTAAGCCAAACGATTTTTCATTCTCAGCCGACTGATTTTCCGTTCTCTTCCCTGCGGAATGAAGCTTGGCTGAAAGATGCCTGAAACATCCTTCAGTCCATAAAGCCTAAGTAATGAGCGGATTAACATACATCCTGAAAGATGAAGGATGTTTTTGGAAAAATCCTGTGTAGGACCATTACAACTAACAATATTTGAAAACCAATTCCATTTTTTGACTTATTTAAGAGGAAACTACTAAGGTAGGTTTGTTTCCATATACCCTACGTCAGAAATGGATGCTAACACTATAATCAAATGGATAAGGATATGAAAATAGCCGTAGCCGGTACAGGTTACGTCGGGCTTAGTATCGCCACACTTTTAAGTCAGCATCACCAAGTAACGGCCGTAGATGTCATCCCCGAAAAGGTGGACTTGATTAACCTAAGGAAGTCACCCATTCAGGACGAATACATCGAGAAGTATCTGGCCGAAAAGGAACTGAACCTGACCGCCACGCTCGACGGAGCCAAAGCCTATGCCGATGCGGACTTCGTGATCATCGCCGCACCGACAAACTACGACCCGGTGAAGAACTACTTCGACACCTCGCACGTGGAAGAAGTCATCGAATTAGTGAAGAAAGTCAATCCCCATGCGATAATGGTCATCAAAAGCACCATTCCCGTGGGGTACACGGAAAGCGTACGCAAAAAGTTGGGTACGGAGAACGTCGTCTTCTCACCCGAATTCCTGCGCGAGAGTAAAGCCTTGTACGACAACCTCTACCCCAGCCGCATCATCGTGGGCCGCCCCGAAGGGGATGCCCGGTTGGACAAGGCCGCACACGACTTTGCCACCCTCCTACAGGAAGGAGCCATCAAAGAAAACATCGACACGCTGTTCATGGGACTGACCGAAGCCGAGGCCGTGAAACTCTTTGCCAACACCTACTTGGCCTTGCGGGTATCCTACTTCAACGAGCTGGACACGTATGCCGAAATGAAAGGATTGGACACGAAGGCCATCATCAACGGCGTAAGCCTCGACCCGCGCATCGGAAGCCATTACAACAATCCTTCGTTCGGTTACGGCGGCTACTGCCTGCCCAAGGACACCAAGCAACTGTTGGCCAACTATCAAGACGTTCCTGAAAACCTTATCGAGGCCATCGTGGAAAGCAACCGCACGCGTAAGGATTTCATTGCCGACCGCGTACTGCACACGGCCGGTTACTACGACTATTACAATCGTGGAGACTTCAATCCTTCCGAGGAGCGGAAGTGTGTCATCGGCGTGTACCGCCTGACGATGAAATCGAACTCGGACAACTTCCGCCAGTCGAGCATTCAGGGTGTGATGAAGCGTATCAAGGCCAAAGGTGCGGAGATCGTCATCTATGAACCGACACTCGAAGATGGCAGCACGTTCTTCGGCAGCAAAGTGGTGAATGACTTGGATGCTTTCAAAAGCCAAAGCCATGCCATCATTGCCAACCGATATGATGCTTGTCTGGATGATGTGGAGGAAAAGGTTTATACGAGGGATATTTTCAGGAGGGACTGAAAAAATATGTATAGAAGAAATGAGTGAGCTTATATTAGGCGAAGCAGCATATGTCTATAAATAGTAAAAAAATAGCCCAAAATACAATAATCCTTTATTTGAGGATGTTAGTTCTCTTATTAGTTTCTTTATATACCAGTAGAGTCGTATTAGATGTATTGGGGATAGAAGATTATGGTATATACAACGTTGTTGGTGGTATTGTAATGTTACTAGGCTTTCTTAACGGGACAATGAGCACAGCCTCTTCACGCTATATAACAGTTGCTTTAAGTGAGGGAAAAATATCACGGATGAAAGATGTTTTTTCAAGTATTCTTGTGATAAACATTGTGTTGTCAATCATAATGGTATTAGTAGCAGAAACTATTGGATTATGGTTCTTTTATAATAAAATGCAAATACCAAATGAACGTTTAGTGGCTGCTTTTTGGGTATATCAGATTTCCATTATAACGGTTGTATTAAGTATTGTAAGCGTACCATATAATGCAGCAATAATAGCCCATGAGAAAATGAAAGCGTTTGCTTATATTACAATGTCTGATGCTTTTGGGAAATTGTTAATGGTTTATATCATACAATGGATTGCATTTGACAGATTAATAGTTTATGCCATATGCATGTTTCTCATCCAACTAATTGATAGGCTAATCTTTGGTTTTTATTGCAAACGCCATTTTGAGGAAGTACATGTAAAATGGACATTTGATCGAAACCTATTAAAAGATATGATGGCCTTTATATCGTGGTCATCATATGGCAGTTTTGCTACAGTTGGTTTTACCCATGGATTAAATATATTATTAAATATGTTTTTCGGGCCAGCCATAAATGCAGCACGAGGCATAGCCGTACAAATACAGAGCAATGTGGTAGCCTTTACTACAAATTTTCAAACTGCCATAAATCCACAACTTACAAAATCTACTGCACAAGAAGATTTTGAAAGTACCCGAAAATTACTACTTTCAAGTTCAAAATATTCTTTCTGTTTACTTTGTATGTTGGGACTACCCATATTAGCCGAAACTCATTTTATACTTGCGATTTGGTTAAAAGAGGTCCCTGATTATACCGTCAGCTTTGTAAGAATTACTTTGCTAATTAGCATTTGGGGCTCTTTGGCAAATCCCCTACGTGTCATCAACCAAGCAGAAGGACATATACGCAAGTTTCAATTATATGAGTGTACATTATTATTGATGATAGTACCTCTATCATATATAGCACTCAGAACTTGGCACATTCCAGTTTTAGTCTTTGTTATACATTTTATGATAGAGTGTTTGGCACATATAATTAGATTAAGAATCGTATTACCTAAAATTGGTATGAAAATATGCGAATATTTTAGAGTCTTATATATTAAATTAATTGGTTTATTCCTTTCTCTCATTGTAATTTCCATTGCTTTTAATTTATTCTTCCTAGAATGTATAGGTCGTTTCTTCTTGTCTTCAATTTGTCTTGAGTTCTTTCTTCTAATCTGTATTTATAAGATGATTTTGTCTAAAAAAGAGAAACTGTATATGCGTACCCAAATAATAAAAAAAATAAAAAACAGTGTTTTTGTTAATAAGTAACATTATGAATATATTGTTCTTGAACTTTCTTTTTTACTTGTGTTGGTTTGCTGTTGTATGGAAAAATGTAAGAAAACCATCATTGTACATAATGATGGTTGCCTTTCTTTTATCTATTGCTTTTTTAGGTTGGTATACTGTTGAAAATGGGATTTATTATAATGTTTTTGGAAAATATAATGTAGATTCATTATCTGTTGAACCTTATATATATTGTTTCTTAGCTTATTTATTAATGGTTTACCCCTTGAAGAAACTTTCAAAAGAACAAATTAATATAGATGGCTTATTAGAAAACAAGCGATTTGAAAAGTTTTTAGTAATTTGGATTGTTTTTATTTCATGTTATTTAGTATTAAAATTGGCTGAAACTTATATTACAATCTCAACAGGCTTGTCAGAAGCCTATGAATCACGCCATATAGAAGGTGAAACTTTATTCGAGTATAATAATATCCTGCTAAACCAATTGAATGGAAAAGGCTTCTTTATATTAAATGCAACAACCCCTCTAATTATGGCATATAGTTTCATTGGTTTGTATAAAAAGAAAGTATCAACGAGATTTGCTCTTTTTTTAATCGCATTATGCTTTATTCCCCCTATATTGTCTTCTATCTCACAGGGAACAAGGGGAGGTTTATTCATGAATATGTTTTGTTTCCTATTTTTTGTTTTAGTGTTCAATAAATATATTTCCAGAAACAATAAAAAGAAACTATTAATATTTTCATTTCTACTAATAAGTGTAATTATAACATATTCTTGGTTGATAACAACAGAACGTTTTGGATCTAATAGTAAAAGTACAGAAGGAGTGAGTTCAATATTAAGATATTTTGGGGAAGCTTTTCCAAACTTGGGATTTAGAATCTGGGATAATGTAATCAACCATCCAATGGGAAAACGTCTATTTCCTGAATTTTTTGAAACAACCAAAAATGCTTTGTCGATACACGAAAGTTACCTATACTGGGAACAGATAACTGGAGTACCAGTTATTAATTTCAAGACATATTTTGGAGATTTATATATAGAATATGGTCTCATTGGAGCATTCGTATTTATATTATTTATTTCTATCATCTTTAAAATAATCAATAAAGCTTTTGGAATAACAATTTATACGCTACCGATTTTATATATTTATTTTCAGTTATGCGTATATTCCTTTGCAGGGTTTACAAAGGGAGGGTGGCATACAATTTTTCAATTAATTATAATCTTAACAATAAATTATTGGATAAAATATCATGTTAGCAAGAAAAGGCAATGAAACGTCAAATATTCTCGTTATTATAGTAACATACAATGCAATAATATGGATTGAACGTTGCATAAACAGTGTCGTACAATCTTCTTTGCCAGCAGACTTGTATGTTATAGATAATGGGTCGACAGATGGAACTCCTAAATATATACAAGATCATTTTCCTTATGTTTTTCTAGTTCAAAGTGAGAATAATTTAGGCTTTGGCCAAGCCAACAATAAAGGTATGCAATATGCTTTGGATAAAGGATACGATTACGTATATTTATTGAATCAGGATGCTTGGATTTATCCAGATACATTAGAAATTCTAGTTAAAATTCAACAGCAACATTCAGATTATGGTGTACTAAGTCCAATACAAATACAAGCCAATGGGCAACATTTTGATTTAAACTTCCTAAAGGGAACTTGTTCTTTTAACTCCACTCCCACTTTTTTGGAAGACTTATTTTTTAAGAGAAAAGAAAACGTGTATGAGGTTGCGCAAGTAATGGCTGCACATTGGTTAATAAGTAGGAATTGCTTAAGTAAAGTAGGAGGCTTTTCCCCAACTTTCCAACATTATGGTGAAGACAGCAATTATGGGCATCGACTAAAATATTGGGGATTCAAAATGGGAATAGTGCCATTGGCATTGGCTGTACATGATAGGGAATCTAGAAAAGTGGATTTAAGAAAAATAATGTATTTCCAATACACAGATTTTCTAATTCGTTTCAGTACGCCAATAGCATCAGAACGTCATTTATGGTTGAAGTATATATTGGATGTTGTTAAATACATTGTGGCAAAACGTTCTTTAGTACCACTTATATATGCAATAAAAGTTTTAAGAGATTATAAAAAGATTCTACGTAATCGTCAAATAACAAAAGCAACAAATTGCGCATTTTTAAAAAATGGGAACAATGAATTTCATAGCTCACGGAACACTACTGTTGAATAAGGTACGTCGTATACTACGTATTACCTATTTTTTAGGTATTCAGAAATGGATTTATAGTTGTAGCTATAATACGAACGGAAATTCTTTCGTCTGCAATGGATTATTTGTAAAAAAAAGTAAAATAATTTTAACAGGAAAGAATAATAAGGTGCTAATTTGCAAGGGAGCAAGGTTAGCTAATATAAATATATCAATTACGGGTAGTGGCAATAGTTTGATAATACATGAGGGAGTCATATTCTCGGAAGGCGGACGAATACGAATTGACGACCATAATAACACTGTGGAAATAGGTAAACATTCTACGTTTATCAATTGTTACTTTGCTGTTAATGATAATGATGGAAAAATTATCATAGGGGAAGACTGCATGTTTTCTGGTCAAATAACGATTAGAAATAGTGATGTACATTCAGTGTTGAACAAGGAGGGTAAACGTATCAACATGGGAAAAAACACTATTGTTGGAAATAGAGTTTGGATAGGCGCAGGTGCTGCTATATTAAAGGGTACAGAAATCGGTGATGATGTTGTAGTGGGAACACAAAGCGTAGTTGCAGGATTAAGCGTACCTTGTGGATGTATTGTTGCCGGTAACCCTGCTAAGATTATTAAAACAGATATTCATTGGTGCAGAGAAAGATTATAAGATTAAAAGAGGAAGGAGAGATAATGATGTATCATATAACTTGTAACACAGATGATAAATATGTACAGCATTGTATGGCAATGTTGTGTTCCTTGTTTAAAAATAATATAAAATATAATTTTGCTTTACATATATTAGAACATGGACTTTCCGGATACAACAAAAGTGAATTGACACGACTTTCCTTGGAATATAAGAATGAGATTTATTTCCACCAAGTAGATGAGAATGTACTAAACGGTGTACAGTTCCGAAAAAAACGTCCTTTAACTAAAGCTGCATATTACAGGTTGCTGCTTTCTTCTATTTTGCCAAATGTGGATATGGTTTTATACTTAGATTGTGACATGATTGTATTAGGAGATGTAAGTGAGCTATTTAACTTAGATCTTTCTAATTATGCTTTAGCCGCTTGCCTTGATCCTATGCCTTTCAATGATTTACATAGGAGACAATTGAATATTCCAGTAGGAAATCCATGTTTTTGCTCAGGAATAATGTTAGTTAATTTAAAGTATTGGCGTGAACATGATGCAGAAAACAAGTTGCTTTCTTTTGCTCGTAAAAAGAGAGAGCCTGTTTTTTTGCATGATCAAGATGTGTTAAACCATGTTTTTACAGGGGTATGGTATCTACTACCTCCTAAATGGAACAGACCCTCTTTTCTGTCTTTTTCTAAAAATGACGATTTTAAAGGTTTTGATTACGTTGAAATGTATAAGCATCCTTGCGTTATCCATTATAACAACCAAACAGCTAAACCTTGGTTTAATGTTTATTCTCCATTACGCGACTATTATTTGCTATATCTGAAGAAGTCAAAGTACAATAAGATTGTATTTCAAAATATATCACTGAAAAGCAAATTGTCTATATGGCGCGCTTCTTTTCACTGCTTCTATTCCGAATCAATTGAACCGTTTTTACCCCAGTTGATTGTTATCTTGATAGGAGACATTAAACTCCTATTTAAAATATTTATGATATGCCTTAAAGGTATTTATAAAAATAGAGAATGGACTAGAGAAAATAGGGAACAGTTACTAAAACAGTTATACAACAACAAAACCCATTAAAATGTTAAAAATAGAAATAATAAGAAAAATAAAATATCATGTACGCACACATCTTGGAAAAAGACTATGGCATTTGTTTGTAGACTGCAAATTTCATTTGCGCAACTGGCATTATCTGAAAAAACTCAGATGGAAACCGGCACGCCAAAACAAACGTTTATACTTTGTCATAGATAATAGACTAAAACATCCTGGATTGGCAGACCGTTTCAAAGCCATAATAGGATGCTACTATTTAGCTAAAATAAATGATTTGGATTTCAAAATCATTTATAAAACACCTTTCAAATTGGAGGATTATTTAAGCCCTAATAAGGTAGATTGGCTTGCTGGTTTTGCTGATTTAGACTATTCTATTATGGATACTCGTTTTTTGAATTATTCGGATTGGCACGGTTTACCCTCATTAAAAAAAGAAAAACAGTATCACTGCTATAATTATATAGGTAATGATATTTTATTACAAATACCTAACTCCAAAGTTATGTGGAGTAATTTATTTCACGAACTTTTCCAACCTACTAAAATACTTTCAGATGCAATTTCTAATACAGGGCTGAAACTTAAAAGTTATATTGCCGTACATCTCAGATTTGTAAATGCATTAGATAACTTTGAATCAGGACATTTCAACGGTTTAAATGAAGAACATGCCATAGACTTAATCGAACGGTGTAAAAAAGCTATAGAACAAATTTATATAAAATATGGAAAGGATACAGATGTAATATGCTTTTCTGATAGCAAACGTTTTTTGGATTCTATTAAAGAGTCTCCAATAAAAATATTAGACTCAACATCTATAGGACATATATGTTTTAATAATGATGAGAATCACATTCTAAAATCTTTTTTGGATTTTTATTTAATATCACGTTCTATTAAGGTTTTTCGGATTTTTGCTCCGGAAATGTATGTCAATACTTGTTATTCCTTATATGCAGGAATAATGGGAGAGTGCGAAGTTGAAGATTTATGGGTTTAATCAAATATAAAATGAATTTAATTTTCGATTTAGAGGCAACTCAACCGAATGCCTCAGGAAAACGTCATGGTGGTGGACGGTATGCAGAAGCCATTTTTTTCAGAATGATAGAACTTGGCGTAAAATTTTCTTGCTTTTATGATTCTTCAAAGTGGATTAGCACAGATATAGTGAATCTTTGTACTAAACATGAAATACCATTATATGATATCCAGAAGAGTTCGATAGAAAATATTGTTAAACAGAACAATATTGATAGATTGTATTCAGCTATTCCCGGTGAACTTGCTAAACTAACATGCTGTGAGGTTGTAGGAACAATCCATGGACTTAGAGAATTTGAACTCCCTTTTGATAGTTATTTTTTTAAGTATAAAACAAATATTAAAGACCTTTTGAAATTCGCTATAAAAAAACTTTTTAAGAAACAATATCAAAACTATAAAAGAAGACATTATATAGACAATTTCATTAATTCACCATTTCATTTTCTTACCGTATCGGAACATTCTTATTATGCTTTCTTGTCCTATTTCCCGGAACTTAAAGATAAAGGACTAAAAGTGTTTTATAGTCCCAATACATCATTAAAGATTGCAGCAGAGAAAAAGAACGATACTGAGAAATATTTTCTATTGGTAAGCGGGAATAGATGGGAAAAAAATAATCTAAGAGCTATAATAGCCTTTGACAGGCTTGTTTCCGATAAACTTATCTCGGGGGTGAAGATGAAGGTAACAGGAGCTAAAGTTAATAATTTTAGATACCATATAAGAAATCCGGAAATGTTCGATTTCTTGGGATATGTCAGTGATGAGGCATTAAACTCGTTGTATGTAAATTCTTTCTTGTTGGTTTATCCTTCGTTAAATGAAGGTTTCGGTTATCCCCCTATTGAAGCCATGAGATATAAAGTTCCCGTCATAGCCTCTCCATTTACGTCCATGGCCGAAATTTGTGATAACGGAGCCTTATATTTCAATCCGTTTTCAGTTGAGGAAATAATGGGAAGAATGCTTATGATGATGGACGAACAACGCCATGCAGAATATTCACAAAGAGGGTATGAACAATATCTTAAAATAAAAAAACGTCAAGAAAAGGACTTAGATTCCTTGATTGAATATATTCTCACGTAGTTCTTGATTCTAAACGTTCTCTATATGCTGCTATTTGATAAAGAAAGAATTAACTATAATTATTCTTGTTGCCAACAGTGCGGTGCTTGTGAGGCTGTATGCCCGAAATCAGCAATCACTATGGAATTGTTAACGGACGGGACGCATCGAGTCATAATAAATGATGAAAAGTGCATCCGCTGCAAACGATGCGTGAATGTATGTCCAGCAAATAAAGAGGAGATTTATGACAACTATTTCAACGAATTCAAAAGTAAAAAGTACTTTTTGGGGTATAACGCAAATGATGAAATAAGACGTGCTTCTTCGTCTGGAGGGTGTTGCAAAACCACTATAATAGAGAGTTTGAGAAGTGGATTTTCTGATGGGGTTTATTCCTTAAAACAAACAGGGGAATATCCCTTTGCGGAAGGGGAATTTTATACGAGAAACAATATACCCCAATATGACGATATTCCTAATTCTATATATCATTCCGTTATGGCATGTCGTAATGTGAATAAGATTCAACCTTGCAAAAGATTATTAGTGATTGGTACAAGTTGCCAGTTACGTGCTATAAACACACAACTAAAGGATAAAGCGGATGAGGTGGTTAGAATATGTATTTTTTGTAAACAGCAAAAGACATTGGATTCTACACGTTTTCTTGCAAAAGTAATGGGAACAAGATTATTCGGAAATATGAAAAAAGTACCTCACTACCGTGGAGAAGGGTGGCCGGGAATCGTGAGGGTGAATGAATCTGGGCTGCCCTATTCCAGGGCAGCCCAGATTCCATTTGGTAGAAGATTATGGTCTGTGTCAGGATGTGACGTATGTGGTGATTCATTTGGCATACATGCGGAAGCTGATTTAACTTTAATGGATCCTTGGGAAATAAGGAAACCTAATAATTTAGGAGAAACTTTAGTCGTAGTACATACGGCCTTAGGAGGGAAGCTACTAAAAGAATGTAATGCTTTAATACTTGAACCTAAAACCTATTCTGAAGTCAAGCCCGCTCTTTCTCTAAAAGATGTATGGAGAAAGCAAGTCACAGAACCTGTGTTTCGGGGAAATGTATGCGACAAACTATATGTGCGTGCTGTTCATGCTGAATTGAAACAGAGAAAATGGTTGCGTATTATAGTCGAAAAATTACCTCGTCTACCTGTTGTATTTTATCGCATTTTTGCCAAACTTCCTGATTTACGAAATTGTATACTGAAATAAGTCTTATGAGAATAAAAGTCATTACTCGACATACGCCTAATAATTATGGCTCTTTGTTGCAATCAATAGCCACTATCAAGATTGTGGAATCATTAGGACATTGTTGTGAAATAATAGATTATTGGAAACGTGAAGAAATGGGAGTACATGCAATACTTACTTCGCTTAACAATAAACCTTCATGGAAGAATAATTTGTTGAAACGTGTGTTTTACGTGGTACTACGGTATCCAGGAGAAAAAATGGCTACTTTTCGTTTCAATCACATGCGTGCGCAATATCTGAAACTGACTCGACGTTGCTATTCGAGGAGGGATTTAAGTACATTGGAGGCAGATGTTTTTATGACTGGTAGCGACCAAGTATGGGGGCCGATGGCTGACGGTAAGTACGATGATGCTTACTTTCTTTCATTTGTGAAAAACGGAATCCGAAAAGTTGCTTATGCTGGAAGTTTTGGGCGTACGGAGTTTTCAAAAGGCATCATTACGGAATATAAACGTATGTTAATGTCGTATAATACATTGACAGTCCGTGAAAGCAGTGCGCTACAATTATTGTCTGATTGGGGGATACCTTGTAAAGGTCAAGTTCTAGATCCTACTTTGCTTCTTGATTCCGAGCAATGGAGCAAATACATTCATAGGAACATAAAAGGTGATTATATTCTTGTCTATGAAATACATAACAATTCCCGTTTGGATGATTATGCAAAACGCTTTGCTAAATATATGGGTTTACCGTTAATCCGTATATCTCCATCACTACATCAAGTTATTAGAGGTGGCAGAATGATATTCTGCCCTAAGTTGTCTGTTTTCTTATCTTACATTAAAAATGCTAAGTACATGCTAACGGATAGCTTCCATGGTACTGCATTTGCCATAAACTTCAATATTCAATTCCTCGAAATATTACCTAATAACAAAACAGGGGTTCGTAACCAAAGTATCTTGCAACTTACTGGACTTCAGGATCGCATCGTTACTGATTTTAATGATTTCTCAATGGCTGAAAAACGGATTGATTATATAAGAGTAAATAAAGTATTGGAAGAGGAACGTGTAAAATCGGTAGAGAAATTGAAGGATATTATAACAGCATAGTGAATAATGCGAATCTTATTAGCCAATAAATTCTATTATCGCCGGGGCGGTGATTGCGTCTACACAATCAATCTGGAGCAGTTGTTGAAGAAGCACGGCCATGAAGTGGCTGTGTTTGCCATGGACTATCCTGAGAACATGGATACGGAATGGAAAAGGTATTTCCCTAAGAATATGGGTAAAGTGATGGCTTTTACGCGTCCTTTCGGTTCAAGGGAGGTAAAGGACAAGTTCAACCGGCTTTTAGATGACTTTCGCCCCGATGTGGTGCACCTGAACAATATCCATACGCAACTGTCCCCCGTGCTTGCTGAATTGGCGCACCGGCGCGGCATAAGGGTGGTATGGACATTGCATGATTATAAGCTGTTGTGTCCGCGCTATGACTGCCTGTTAAACGGACGGACGGTGTGTGAGGCTTGTTTCAACGGCAACAAGAAAGCATGTCTTGATAACAAGTGTATGAAAGGTTCCGGGTTGGCTTCTTTTATAGGTTACCGTGAGGCGATGGTATGGAATCGTCAACGGTTGGAGAATGCGACGGACATTTTGATTTGTCCCAGTCGTTTCATGGCTGATAAAATGGCACAAGGAGGGTTTGATGCAAGGAAGATGAAGGTGCTTTGTAACTTCATCGATACAGAGAAGTGTACAAAGGATGGTTATGAGAAAGGCGACTATTATTGCTATATCGGGAGATTGAGCCGGGAGAAAGGAATCGGGACATTAATAGAGGCGGCCAACCAACTTCCATATAAAATGAAGATTATCGGCAACGGCCCGTTGACAAGCAAGTTGAAGGCAATGGCTCGTAGCCATATTGAATTTTTGGGGCATAAGGAGTGGGACGAAATCAAGGCGTTGGTGGGTCAGGCCCGTTTTTCCGTGGTTCCTTCGGAGTGGTATGAGAACAACCCGTTGTCTGTGATAGAGTCACAGTGTTTGGGTACTCCCGTGCTTGGTGCCCGGATAGGCGGGATTCCGGAATTGACCGATATGACTTTTAGCAGCGGTAATGTGGTAGACCTGAAAACTCGGATAGAAAAGATGTGGGACACGCCTTTCGATTACCGGAAAATGGCCGAAGAGGCGCAAAGAAAATACAACGCAGAAACTTACTATGATAATATTATAAAGGTATATTCATAATAAATCCATAAAACTATGGCAGAAAAGAAACTGAACGGTACGGTCATCGTGACGTACCGATGCAATGCGCGTTGCTCGATGTGCAACCGCTATAAAGCTCCATCGAAGGCAGAAGAGGAAATCTCTATCGAGACGATTAAGAAGCTTCCGAAGATGTATTTTACGAATATCACCGGAGGGGAGCCGTTTATCCGTACGGACTTGAAGGAGGTGGTACGTGAACTGTATAGGAAAAGCGACCGTATCGTCATCTCTACCAACGGCTTCTTCACGGATCGTATCATTGAGCTTTGCAAGGAGTTCCCGCAAATAGGAATCCGTATTTCTATCGAAGGACTGGAAAAGACCAACAATGAAATACGAGGATTGAATGATGGTTTCCGTCGTGGATATGACACTTTGAAGAAACTGCGCGAGATGGGGATGAAAGATGTGGGTTTCGGCATGACGGTGCAGGACAAGAACGCGCCGGACTTGGTGCCGCTATATGAGCTTTCCGATAAAATGGGGATGGAGTTTGCCACGGCTTCCCTGCACAACTCGTTCTATTTCGTGGAGGCCAAGAACATCATCCATGACCGTCCGATGGTAGCTAAGAATTTTGAAAACTTAGTCAATGAACTGTTGAAGTCTAATTCGCCTAAGAAGTGGTTCCGCGCTTATTTCAACCATGGCCTTATCAATTACATCTACGGGCAGAAGCGCCTGTTGCCTTGCGACATGAGTTTCGACACGTTCTTCATAGACCCGTATGGCGACGTAATGCCTTGCAACGGGACGAAAGACAAGGAGGTGATGGGCAACCTGAACCGGCAGACGTGGGAGGAGTTGTGGAACAGTCCCGAGGCGGAAGCCGTACGTCGCAAAGTGCGTTGTTGCGACCGTAATTGTTGGATGATCGGTTCGGTGTCTCCGGCGATGCACAAGTATATCGCCACGCCGGCCTTATGGGTGGCCAAACATAAGCTAAAGTCGCTTTTAGGCATGAAGTATTCCATGTATGAGAATCCTGTATGCTGTGATTACCGTGACGGAAAAGTGACGAAAGAGCAGCTTGACCGTTTGTCTACGTGTGACATGAATGCGGAAATCAACAACGGTCTTTCTGATGATTCCAAAGAGGCTTTGAAAGGCAAACGGGGCGAGGACATTGTGAATGCCGACGTAGCGGGGCAAGGTTATGAGACTACAACGGCAGAAACAGACAGAAAGATTGAAATCAAATGATAGTCCGAAGGTAACCTCTTAGCGTGTTTAATGTTTCCTTTTGCCTGTCAGCCAAAGCCAAAGGGCAGAAAGGCACGTCAACGATAGAATGCCGACATATTGGAGTGTTTCTTTGATTCGGGTGACAAATGCTCCCATGAGTTCTCGAAGTTGTGGTATTTGAGTGTAAAAGTAATGAATTATTTTCAATGCGGATGATAAAATGAAGAAAATAGTGGTAACCGGTACCCGCGGCATACCCGGTGTCATGGGTGGGGTAGAGACGCATTGTGAGGAATTGTTCCCGCGCTTGGCGGAACGAGGATGGGACGTGACAGTGGTGCGACGCTCCAATTATGTGGAGGATGGCCTGAAGGAGTGGAAAGGTGTTCGGCTCGTCACGCTTCCTTCTCCCAAGAAAAAGTCGTTCGAGGCCATTATCCATACTTTCCGTGCCATCAACGAAGCCCGGAGGTTGGGGGCGGACATCTTGCATATCCACGCCATCGGTCCTGCCTTGCTCGTACCTTATGCCAAAGTATTGGGCATGAAGGTGGTCTTTACTCATCATGGGCCGGACTACGACCGCGACAAGTGGGGGCTTGCCGCCAAAACGATGCTGAAACTCGGTGAACGCATGGGCTGCATGTTTGCAGACGATGTCATCGTCATATCCGATGTGATTCGCAATCTGATAAGTCGAAAGTACGGGCGTACAAGCCACGTGCACCTTATATATAATGGAGTGTCGCGACCGGAAGTGTGCGATTTTCCTGAATATTTTGAGGAACTGGGTATCGAGAAAGGAAAATACATTTTGGGTATGTGCCGCTTCGTCCCCGAAAAGAACTTGCATCATCTTGTGCAAGCATTTGCCCGAATGAAAAATGCCCGGGGGATTAAACTGGTCCTTGCCGGTGATACGGATTTTGAAGACGACTATTCCCGGTCGTTGAAAGAAGCGGCCAAAGCAAATGGGGTAGTGTTGACCGGTTTTGTCAAAGGGCGCAAGCTCCATTCTCTGTTGACCCACTGCCGCTGCTACTGTTTGCCGTCAAGTCACGAAGGCCTTCCGATAGCCTTGCTTGAAGCTATGAGTTATGGCGTAGAGGTCGTAGTCAGCGACATCCCTGCAAACCTTGAAGTAGGTTTGGACAGGGATTGCTATTTTCCGGTAGGAAACATAGATGCATTGGTACAAAAACTGGACAAGATAGCTGCTTTGCCTTTAAAACATACAGACTACGACATGTCGAAATACGATTGGAACCGGATTGCCACACAAGTAGCGGAAGTCTATCTTACCTTGACAACAGGAAACTCAGGAACGCGCCCATGACCTTATCCCTGTCGGCAGCATATTTGATACACTCGAAAGGGAATCCCAACGTAATCGCACGGTAGTCTTCCCCTTGATAAGCCACGGCTGCCGAATAATTGGTAGGTGTATATAATAAGGTGGAAAACGCTTCAGGAAGAGGAATGAGGCAATCTGCATGCGTAACGGCATAGTGTTGGGGATTGAGTTCCGTGTACAAATGAAGGGCGGTATTCATTCCCGTAGCTTGAGAATAGGCATCCAGGGTGACTGGAGCGTATGCGTCTACTTTCAGCGTATTGCGCAGGAAGTCTGCATTTTCCTTTTGCTTCTGATCCCGGGCTACATAGGCACCGCTCACCAACAGGCTGCCGCGCATACGGGTAATTTCTTGTAACGCACTACATAAAGCAGGTGTCAATGACGGATACGGTCGGGTACTGTATCCGTCATTTTTTTGCAATCCCAAAATCAAATCCACGATGTTGTATTCGTTTAAGTCCACAGACTGCGCCTCTACCGCCGCACGGGAAACAGATGCAAACGAGTATCCGCCTGCGGTGGCTATGGCTTCACCATGCATGCGGCTATGGTCGAATGTATTTCCCGCTATCATCTTACCTTCAAGTTCATTCCCGCTGAAACCCCACGCGCTCTTGGGGTTCAGTGCTGTGTTGAATACGATTTGCCGACCACAGAATCCGGGAGAACGCATGTAAGGGACACCGGGATCCGCTGACAGGTCGAATCCCCGGGTCGAATCCGTCAGAATAACCTGTGGTCCGGCCACTCTCTGAAAGCCATCGATAATCAGGACTTTGGCAAAGGCATTCTTGGCTATCATAGCCGACAGTTCCTCCGAAGGAAAACTCTCTCCACCGTCGTTCACGGCTGTCACTTTGAACGAATAAATCACATTCTCCTCCGCACGGAACGAGAACCGAGGCTCATGTACAAATATACCATTGTCGTAACCGTTCTCTCCCTGCTTGGTATACACGACATATCCTTTGGGAGTGGCAGAAGGTTCCAACGTATCTTGCCTGGGTGTCCAGGTTAATGTTATTTCTTTTTCATCCGGGTTCAAACGGGTCTGGAAACAAGTGATGGGAAGGGGCTGTACGACATAATCCTCCTCATGTTGATAGGATGTATATTTCAGAACTCCTTTATATATGGCCCGTGCCAAATTGAATTTGAATGCAGGATCGTGCCCCAAGGCCATATCCCGGAAATTCTGGTGGGACAACATTTCCAATATCATGGCCGGAACTTGGGGCTCGCGCGTTTCACTGTAATTCCGGTCGAACATTTGGCGTCTTTTCCATTGTCCGTAAAGTCGGTTCAAATCCTCGTCCACTTGCGTCATGACCACATCGCATAGCTCACGTGATGCCAATCGCGACATTCCGGTCGCAAACGTCCCTTCATTAAAATCCGTGGTATAAATGCCTAATGTACCGACAAAAGTACTGTCGGGTGCTATACCGGCATCGCTATGAAGCGCGATGGCCATTTCAATCGGTACGTGCAATCCGCTGTCGGCCGGAAAATAAGAAGAACCTCCGGCCAGATAGTTTGTCATATATGAACGGACATTGATGTCGTCGCTATAATCGTTTGTCCCGTTTTTACCGCTGTATACGGAATAAGGCATACCGCTCCATTGCGCATTGTAGCGGGCACCTTCCAAGTACCTCGGGAAACCGCTTACGACTTTCTGCAAAGAATCTCCACGGGCTATGTTTCCCATTCCGCCTCCGAAACGTACGGCATCTGCTGTCACCGTTCCGCGATAGTTGCTCAGATTGCTTAAACTGACATAGTTGGAATGGGGCTGGTCTTTGTCGAAATCAAACGTTCCGAGATAAACCCAAGTCCCTCCTCCCATTTGCTGGTTGACTTTGAAGGTCGTAGACACACCTTGGTGACGAACCACATAATGGGCATCGGAAACACTCGTAGGTAAAGTCGCGTATGAAACATATACGGCATAACGTCCGGATTCAGGTACGTCAGGTGTCCAACGTATTTCGGAAGCCTGGCTTTTTCGGGTGACCGTATGGGTACTGCGCACCGTCCCGTCCGTAAAAGGGTTCTCGCCGTCAAGGTAAGTCCGTTTGAGTTGCGCAAATCCTACACCACCGTTTTCCCATGCATATTTGTTTTCATGTTCTGAATATGTTCCGCCCGAATCCCGGGTGTCATTATCCACTATTACTTCGTGGGGCTGCCAATCCCTTTCACGGGGTGTAAAGACGTATGCCCCGGCGTTTTCCAACATGGGGATTAAGTAGGGGATGACTATCGTTTGAGTGAACAAATCTTCAGTCGTGCAATACAAATACGGTCGTTGCCATGTCCACTCTTTTTGGTCGTTCTTGTAATAACGTCCATGACTGGCCCAAACAGACAAATGGCGTTGTTGCATACCTTTGGTGATAGGATAGGGGCGTTGCGTCCGTTCCACCCACGGTGCTCCGCGATGCAAAGCCTGCCCCCACTTCTTTTGAACTTCCGATGGAGTTCCGCTCATATCCGTAACAAGATTCTCTATGGGGATACCGTTGCCATATATAATAATAGTATAAGCATTGTACGGCGCAGGAAGCAAACGTTTTACGTCGCGATAGATACCTTTGACCTTATCCCTGCTAAAAGACTGTCCGGCAAAGAGTTCATTCAGATAAATCTCTGCCGTCCGCGCAGAAGCATCCACTTTAACCCTTTCTATCTTACAGCGGTCGGTAGCCGTAGTATAAGATGTTTGATAGTCAGAGAAATAATCCCCTAATCTGGATTTTACTATTTTCTCTCCACTCTGTGAATATACGGAAAGTCCCAGCAAGAATGCTCCCGCCAGGACCATAAGTCTTTTCTTCATACTTACCATTATTTTAATCCGGTTGCGAACTTTTCAGGATGCCGCCCTGTGAAATCTTTAAAGTATGCTTTAATGTCGTTCATTTGTTTATCTATATTTCCGTTGGGGACGACTACTTGCGTGCAACGTATGGTTTTGGTCGGATAATCAATTCCATACAATAAAATGGGCAGCCCGGCCTTCAAGGCGATATAATAAAACCCTTTTTTCCATTCTTCCGTACGTGAACGAGTGCCTTCCGGAGTGATGCAAAGGTGAAATATATCCCGTTCCCGAGCCACTTGTGCCAACTGGTCCGTCATACTCATCTTCTTACTCCGGTACACTGGAATTCCCCCCAACCATCGCATTAAAATTCCCAAAGGCCAGAAAAACCATTCGCTTTTCATCAGGAAGTCACAACGAAAATTCATCGCACGACTATAAAGCACTCCCAACAAAAAATCGAAATTACTTGTATGAGGTGCCAACGCAATGATATATTTATCCCCCATGGGAACCGTCACGTCAACTTTCCATCCCATCAGCCTGAACAGGAGGAAACTGCAAAAACGTCGGCTCATTTAACAAAGCTGGCTGATAGTGCTGACAATGTCGCTGACCTGTGCATTGAAATCCATGCGCAGCTTTTTGTAGAATCCTTTTACGTTTCCCGGTTCCGTATGACTGATCCTGCTGACAAATTCATCATGCATCAACAATATGCGGGTCATTACGTTATCCACATCTTCTTGTTTTATATCTACTTTGTAATGCGTCAACGCTACACATTCCGCAAACAGTTCACTACAGATATAGTTGATATTCTTTTTTAATGTTCTTCTTTTAGCCATATTCTTTAATCTCAAATTATGATGTAAATTAGTAACTTGGACAAAGATACGCAAAGTTGACGATATCGGGAAATTTTATAGAAGAAAATAAACTGTATGTTTTTGGGGTGAGAGTTTCTTCATTCCGACAAAAAACATTAATTTTGTGTGCTGAAAATGCTTTTCAACAATTAATTAGAATCACAACATGGAAAAAAGTGCATTGCAAATTGCAAGAGCGGCTTATCAGCCCAAGTTACCTAAAGGATTGCAGGGTAACGTATCTGTAAAGGAAGGCGCACCCACGCAGTCTGTGGCCGACCAAGAGGAAATCAAGAAATTATTCCCGAACACTTATGGAATGCCTCTTATTGAGTTCGTTCCGGGCGAGGCTCAGTCTTACGCCCCGTTCAACGTCGGTGTAATTCTTTCCGGAGGCCAGGCTCCCGGCGGGCATAATGTCATTTGCGGCTTGTTCGACGGTATTAAAAGACTGAACCCGGAAAGCAAGTTGTATGGCTTTATTTTGGGTCCCGGTGGACTGGTGGACCACAAATATATGGAATTGACGGCTGACATCATAGACCAATATCGCAATACGGGCGGTTTTGACATGATCGGTTCCGGACGTACCAAACTCGAAAAAGAGGAACAGTTCGAAAAGGGACTTGAAATCATCAAGGAATTGGGTATTAAAGCCATTGTCATCATCGGTGGCGACGACTCTAATACGAACGCTTGTGTCTTGGCTGAATATTACGCAGCCAAGAAATGCGGTGTGCAGGTTATCGGCTGTCCGAAGACCATCGACGGCGATTTGAAGAACGAACAGATCGAAACTTCTTTCGGTTTCGATACGGCTTGCAAAACGTATGCAGAGGTTATCGGCAATATCCAACGCGATGCAAACTCTGCCCGTAAATATTGGCATTTCATCAAATTGATGGGACGTTCGGCTTCTCACATCGCTTTGGAATGCGCTTTGCAGTGCCAACCCAACGTTTGTATCGTATCGGAAGAGGTGGAAGCCAAAAACCAAACGTTGGATGATATCGTTACTTATATTGCTCAAGTTGTAGCCGACCGTGCGGCCGATGGAAACAATTTTGGTACGGTATTGATTCCGGAAGGCTTGATTGAGTTCATCCCGGCTATGAAGGCTTTGATTGCCGAATTGAACGACTTGTTGGCAACTCCGGAAGGTGCTGCATTGGCTAAAGATCAGCAACGCGAATGGATTTTGAATAGACTTTCTGCAGCAAACAAGGCTGTATACGAATCTCTTCCTTTGGGAGTAGCGGCTCAGTTGACCATGGAACGTGACCCGCATGGAAATGTACAGGTTTCACTGATCGAAACGGAAAAGCTGTTGTCCGAAATGGTGGCCAACAAGCTGGCTGCATGGAAGAAAGAAGGTAAGTTCAACGGCAAGTTCTCAGCTTTGCATCATTTCTTCGGTTATGAAGGCCGTTGTGCGGCTCCTTCCAATTACGACGCAGACTATTGCTATGCTTTGGGTACAAGTGCCGCCATGTTGATGGCTAACGGCAAGACCGGTTATATGGCTATCGTAAAGAACACAACGGCACCGGCTGCTGAATGGATTGCCGGTGGTGTGCCCATCACCATGATGATGAATATGGAGAAACGTAATGGTGAGATGAAACCGGTCATCAAAAAGGCATTGGTTCGTTTGGACGGTGCTCCGTTCAAGGAATTTGCATCAAGACGCAACCAATGGGCTCGTGAAACTTGTTTCGTATATCCCGGTCCTATACAGTATTTCGGTCCGACCGAGGTCTGCGACCAAGCTACCAAGACGTTGCAATTGGAACAAGCTAAGTAATTCATTTATAGATATGCAAGTCCCTTTATCCGTCGATGAAGGGACTTGTTATTTTTCTGAATAAAAGGATAATAGAGACCGTTTCTATCATGTGTGCACAAACGCCGCAAACTGTAAAAAACAGAAAAACGATTGTTCAGAGGGGAAGCCGTAAGAAAGTGAATAGCACTCCCACAGCACGTAGTCCTAAGCGAAAAACCGTTTCGCGCAAGAAGCAAAAGAAAAAAGGGACAAGCAAATGGTTGTTTTTCAAACGCTGGCCATCGTGGGCGATATGGGTAGGAGCGTTGTCTTTAGGAATAGCTTATATACTTTTCTTTTATTATTTTTTTGTCGGTCCTTATTCATTCCGTTGGAAAGCCATCTATGGGGATCCTGTATACCCTGAAGGTTTTGACGTGCACGGCATTGATGTTTCTCATTATCAGGAAAACATAGATTGGGAACGTTTGCGCAACGCCAGCTTGAATTCATCCCCTGTCAGTTTTGTCTTCATTAAGGCAACCGAAGGTACGACACTATTGGATGACAATTTTAACCTAAACTTTTATGAAGCAAAGCAAAATGACTTTATAAGAGGAGCTTATCATTTCTTTTTGCCGGATGTGGATGCCCAAAAACAAGCTCGGTTTTTCTTGAAACAAGTACATTTGGAACCCGGTGACCTACCTCCTGTTTTAGACGTGGAAAAGGCAGGAAAGTTGACGGAAACACAACTCCAAAAGGCCGTAAAGACGTGGCTGAATATTGTAGAAAAAGAATATGGTGTGAAACCTATTATTTATACGGGATACAAATTCAAATTGCACTATCTGAATACTCCCGCATTCGATGAATATCCTTATTGGATAGCGCACTATTATGTGGAGAAGTTAGAATATAAAGGAAAATGGAATTTCTGGCAACATACGGACTGTGGAAAAGTTACCGGAATCAAAGGGAATGTAGACTGCAATATCTTCAACGGGTCGTTTGAAGACTTGATGAAACTGACCATACCGGAACAGGAAGACAATTATACCGACCCTGAAGATTCGTTATAAAGAAAAATAAAGCCGCCGGAAGTCCTACAGACATTACCGGCAGCCCCGGATTCATATCGCTTATTACAAACGTTCGAATAAAAGCGTTGCCCAGTTCTCTTTTTCCGTATGGTTGAGGTAGCTCAGCCCCAAGCTTTTCGCTTTTTGCACAAGCAAAGGTATATCTTCTACATAAAAACCGCTGAGAATCATTTGACTTCCCGCATGCATAACCGATACGAACGATGGCAAGTCGGCTAAAAGAATATTCCGGTTGATATTGGCCAGAATCAAGTCGAAAGCGTCTTTTCCTTGTAATATGGAGGCATTCCCTTCAACCACTTCCATGTTTTTCACACCATTCAGCAACATATTCTCTTTCGTATTGTCCACACTCCAACGATCTATATCGTAAGCCCACACCGATTTTGCCCCTTTCAAAGTACAGAAGATACCCAGTACTCCCGTTCCGCACCCGGCATCCAATACGGCTTTATGTCCGAGTTCCATCCCGAGCAAACGTTCCAATATCATACCCGTAGTGTGATGCGTACCGGTACCGAAAGCCTGATGAGGATCTATCACGATATCATATTCGGCCGGAGATAGGTTATGATGCTCCGGGCTATGAATCAGAATACGGTCGGCGATTCGGACCGGTTCAAAGCCGTTGCGTTCCCATTCCTCGTTCCAATTCTTATCTTCCGCTTCTGCCAACCGGTAGGTCACTTTCACCCCGTCCATGGGAAATATGTCTGTCAAGCTATCCAATACGGAACGCTCGAAAAGTCCGGTTTGCACATATCCTTTCACCCCCTGTGGAGTATCTACAAAGCTTTCCAAACCGGCATCGGCCACCAATGCCATCAAGATGTCGGCTGCATCCCTGCTATAAGGGGATATAATGAAATCCAATTCCAAATATTTCATATTGTTTATTTTATGTCGAGAACCTATTGGTTCTGCAAAAATAGCAAAAAAAGAGTTATATACTAAACTTTATTCTCGTTTCCGTATTGTCCGACAACCGAGAAAAAGTTATATTTGCATATAATATAGGTAAAGGAGGAAAGACAATGAAAAACAGAATATTATTTTCACTCGTCGTTGCAGTGATTCCGTTTTTTAGCTTTGCACAAATAGATGACATGTATTTTGTTCCCCAGAAAGAAACGAAAGAACAGAAGGAACAACAGACAAGGTCGCAACCTTCAATGCACGCGGTCTCCGAATATGCAGCAACAACAGCAGCCAATGGACATGTTCAGAATAATGCAAGAGATGTAGATGAGTACAATCGGCGATATCGTTGGGAAAATGATAGTACAGCCGCAAATGAGGAAGAGACGGCAAACGAAGAAAATGCGCGAGCCGACAGCATTCAGGGATTGGAAGAAGATTATCAATACACCAAACGAATTCTTCGTTTCAACACCCCAACTATCGGCGTTGCGGTCAGCAGTCCTTTATACTGGGACTTACGTTATGGTCCCAATTCCATATATTGGGATGTATATGATGATGGATTTTACGCATACGCTTATCCTAGCAGTTGGTATTGGGGACCTACCTTTTCCTACTCGTGGGGATGGGGATTATACAATCCTTTTTGGGGGTGGGGAGGCCCTTGGTATGCCGGATGGTATGATCCTTGGTATTGGGGACCACACTGGCATCACCCGCATTGGGGACATTCCGGTCATGGATGGTATCCATCAAGACCGGTTACTCGACCCAGTGTAAGATATCGGGAGAATAGTACACTGGCAAGAGGAACATCCCGCACTAATGTAAGAAACAGTTCTTCAGCCAGAAGGGCCATACGAAACTCAGGCAACACCAACCGGCAAACTATTTCGGAGAATTCTGCACGATTTACTCCAAATCGTTCTTCAACAACTACCAGGCAGTCTCCTCGTACGCGTACGACTTCAACTCCTCAACGTAACACTCAACCGTCGAGAAGTTCTAACTTCACGCCATCGACCACAAGAAGTACTTTCCGTCCGTCGGTAAGTTCCCCCAGCCGTTCCGGAGGCGGTTTCTCCCCATCCAGGGGTGGAGGAGCACGAGGCGGTCGACGTTAACAAACAAAGATAAACCATAAAAGGAAGAAATAATGAAAAGAAAAAACCTCATATTTGTAAGCGCATTGCTGGCAAGCCAGTCTATGATGGCACAGACACCATATATGAACGAGAATTATATGCCGACCAATTTAATCGGAAGTGCACGCTATGTAGGTATGGGCGGTGCATTAGGAGCATTGGGAGCCGATTTGTCTACCGCTTCTTCCAATCCGGCTGCATTGGGACTCTATCGTAGAAGTGATGCTGCTTTATCATTCAGCGTATTGACCCAGCAAGAAAAACCGGATTTAAATGCAGACATGACCCATTTGTCTTTTGATCAGATGGGATTTGTGGTAAGCATCCCGGTTATGGCTAAAAGCGTAAGATATGTTAACTTTGGAGTCAACTATCAGAAAAGAGCCAATTTCAACCAGTCATTTATCGCAGATAACGGAGCCTTGAACGGTTTGTCGCAGACGCAACAAATGGCAGACATTCTGAACCATACCCAGTATTCCACTCCTTTGGCAGACCTGATGTATAATTCCTGTCTTGTGAATCCGGAATACATACGGGATAATCAAGGTAATGTGCAGGTAGACCAAGAGGGCAATCCCTTATATGATTCCTATAATGCCTTAGCGTCCGACCGGAATAATTATGACCGTACGACGGAAGGCGGTATCGCAGGATATGATTTCAATCTGTCGATGAACATTAAAGACCGTGTGTATTTAGGTTTCACTTTGGGAGTGAACGACGTAGACTATTACAGTTACAGCACCTATCGGGAGTTCGGCACGATTTCGGACGGCCAAGGCAACTCTTACAGCGATTTCGAGAATTATTCCTTATATAATACCCAACATGTAAGTGGATATGGAATCAATGTGAAGTTGGGTGGTATATTCCGTCCCATCGGAAATTCTCCTTTCCGCATAGGTCTGGCCGTAGAAACACCGACTTTCTATCATTTGGAATCTTATTCTTCATATAGTATAGACTCTCCCATGATGGAGGATGAGAACTATGACATCTACATCAATCAAGACAGAAACGGTAAGTTTATATATACCAATTATCTTCCGGATGTAGATTTGGCAAACTTGCACATGAAAATTACCACACCGTGGAAATTTCGAGTTTCGTTAGGACATACGATTGGAACTTATCTGGCTATAGGAGCCGAATATGAATACGCTGATTATTCTAAGACGAAACAGGGATATGAAGACTGGGACTACGACTATTGGGGCTATGGTTATTCCAGAGGAACGACACACGACCGCGATATGGATGCGTTGCACAAGTCTACGCTACGCGGAAGCCATTCTTTCAAATTCGGTATGGAATTGAATCTGACGGATAATGTCGCATTCCGTGCAGGATATAATTATTATTCCCGCATGTTCAAGGAAGAAGCGACTTTAGATCAAACGGGGCCTTCTCCGGCTTTCGGTTACCAAACTACAACAGATTATATGAATAAAAATGACGTGAATATATTCACAGCCGGTTTAGGCTACCACGGAAAGCATTTTTATGCCGATATGGCTTATAAGTGTCGCGTACAGTCGGGAGATTTCTATGCGTTCGACGATACTTACATTACGCAAACCGGCGGTCGTCTTACTCCAGTGGATGTAAACCTAAATACCCATCAGGTATTTTTTACATTAGGATATAAATTCTGATTATAAAGGAGCAAAGTCAGACGAAAAAAAATAGCAAAAAAGTTTTGCGTTTCAAAAAATATATCTAACTTTGCATCGTCAAAAAGGTTGGGGTATTAGCTCATCTGGCTAGAGCGTTTGACTGGCAGTCAAAAGGTGGCAGGTTCGAGTCCTGTATACTCCACATTTTTTTCTTATTAAGAAATAAAAAACCAAGTAAAAGACATTTATTCAATGTCTTTTTTTGTTATAATCCTCTATATTAATATATTAAAGCAATTCTGGTACAAGGTATCTTCTTTGATACATATAGTATTTCTTTATTCGGATACTCTTTTGGTATTTTATTCTTTTTTTATTGCAAGACATTTGCATTTAAAAATCGTTTGCACTATCTTTGCTCCAGAAGATGATAAATAAATGGAAGCAATAGACAAAATAAGAGAAGCTGGATTAAAACTGACCCCACAGCGCAAAGCCGTATATGAGGCTATGATGGAGTTGCGCCATGCTCCTATTGAGGCAATTATTTCCTGCGTGCAATCAAAAGACAAAGAAATAACCCTTTCTACGGTATATCGTATACTCGATTCTTTTTATAAAGCTGGTTTGCTATCGCAAGTATACCATCCCCAAACGAACAAATGCTATTATGATATCACGGTTCATAGTCACCACCATTTGTTCTATGGGCAACAAATCGTAGATTACGAAGATCCTGAACTTACGCAATTGATACAGCAACACTTGGAAAAGAAAAATCTTGTATCGGCTGATATAGAAAAGATACAAGTACAAATCACAGTTAATAAAAGTTTAATTTAGAAATGTTTTTAAAATGAGAAGTATCACCACATTTGACTTGCAGTATGCGCACAGATTTTATGGCTTCCAAGGCGAAGCCCAGTACCTTCACGGACATACCGGTGTATTGACCATTGAAGTGGAAGACACGGTAAATGAAGGTGTAAACATGGTTTATCCATGTAACGAAATTCAGAAAGTAGCTTGGGACGTGCTTAAAAATTTTGACCATGCCCTTGTTCTTCGGGAAGATGACCCTTTATTACCGGCTATTCTCGATGTGTACGAAAAGCAAGGTATCAAGAATGGTCATCCCCAGAACAAAATGAAAGGCGAAGCATTCAAAACTCCGCTCGCTACAGCCTATCCTGACTGTCGTTTGGTAGTAACCAAGGAAACTATGACTGTAGAAGGTATGATTAAAATCGTATATGATCTCCTAAAAGAGAAATTAAATATTGCTAAGATCACCTTTACGAGCGGAGTGAATGCCGGTTCTGCCGAATTTGAAACGAAAAATAATATCGAACGTTGTCCATTATGCGGTATTACCTTAAACAAAGAGGGAGTATGTCCGAAATGTGGATATAAGAAAAAATAACACTTCAATGTTGTTTTATTCAGAGGAGGCATCGGTTACGATGTCTCTTTTTATTTAGCTTTGTAATATCTGATGCTTAGAGAACAGAAATATAAGAGTCTATCTTCTATTTTTTCCTTTATTTTTCTCCCTTTGAAAGTGAGCTTATCTAAAGGAATTTCTGTATATTTGCCTATGTAAATACTCAAAGTTTACCAACGGTTTACTCTTAAATCTCTTTGCTTATGAAAAAAGGGACATTTTTATGGTTGGGGCGAATGGGATTACCCTTGTCTTTGGCATTATGCCATATATATCCTCTCGCAGCACAGAACAAAGTGATTCTGCCGGATTCCATTCCTTGGATGTTGTCTGATTCATTAATGAGAGGAGACATACTGCAAATCGGCTATGCCACAGGAGACCGAAGAACCGTAGCCGGTTCCGTAGATCAGATTTCTGAAAAGAGAATGAACAAAGGTATGATTTCCAACCCTTTGAACTCTATTAACGGACAAGTAGCCGGTGTCAGTATGTTACCAGGAAGGGAGGCCATGCTCAACTCCGTACGTGTCCGGGGTACAACATCCCTTACCGGAGGTAATGACCCTTTGGTAATCATCGATGGCGTGTTTGCTGATTTGAGTACGTTAAGTATGATTTTTCCAGCCGACATCGAAAGTTTCACGATCCTCAAAGATGCTTCAGAAACGGCTCAATATGGCGCACGAGGTGCTTCGGGTGTCATAAAAGTAAGTACCAAACAAGGACACAGCGGAAGTTTCAGTTTGAGTTACGACGGGAATTTCAGTGTCGAGTCTATTTATAAAAACATGAAAATGCTTTCTGGAGATGCTTTCAGGAGCGTGGCGCACGAACACGGTATATCTATTTTAGATTTGGGTTATGACACGAATTTTCCAGAGGAAATTACGCGTATGGGATGGGTACAAAATCATCATGTAGCTTTCGGAGGTGGTACGGAATCCTCTTATTATCGTGCTTCTCTGGCACTTTTGAATCGAAAAGACGTAGTGAAAAGTTCGGATTACCGGAATTACATGGCCAAGATAGACATTACGCAACGGGCGTTCAATGACCGTCTGCGTTTCGACTTGGGGGTAATGGGGGCAGTACGTAAGAGCAACAATTTGGTAGATACACAAAAAACATTTTATTCAGCCGCAGCTTTCAATCCCACTTTTCCGGCCCATAAGAACGAGACGGGCGGTTGGGATCAAGTGACAACTGCCAGTTGGATTACCAACCCTTTGGCCTGGATGGAAGTAAGCGACGAAGAATCGAATGCACATTTTAATGCTCATCTGAAAATGGAGCTGGTTCTAACCCCTCATTTGGTATTTTCCGCCTTCGGATCTTACTTGTACAATGTCATAGATAACGGACAATATCTTCCTAATACCGTATGGGCACATGGACAAGCTTATCGAGGCGAACAGAAGGTGGAAGATGTGCTGGGAAACGTGATGTTGAACTTCAATCGAGCTTTTGGAAAACATAAACTGGATGCCCTCCTGTTGGGAGAAGCGCAACAACGTGTTATGTCCGGCTTCCATACGACTGTCACGAATTTCACAACCGATAAGTTTGGTTTTCACAACCTACAGGCCGGAGCCGTAAGACTATGGGAGGGGACGGGCTCTTATTATGAGAATCCTCGTCTGGCATCTTTTTTAGGACGTGTCAATTACGTGTATGACGATCGTTATGTGGCTACCGTAAACATGCGTACCGATGCTTCATCCAAAGTGGGACGCAACCATCGTTGGGGCTTTTTCCCATCGCTTTCCGCGGCCTGGATTCTGAGTGAGGAAAATTTCATGAAGTCTTTCTATTGGCTGAACAACCTGAAACTCAGATTCGGGTATGGATATTCAGGAAATCAGGATGCCATTGATTCTTACAATTCTCTCCAATTGGTGAAACCCAATGGCGTAGTATCCTCTGGCGGTGACCCAACGGTGACGATGGGGTTGATACGCAATGCCAATCCCGACCTGCGTTGGGAGGTAAAACGTACGATGAACGTTGGACTGGATGCTGCTTTTTGGGACGGACGGGCTATTTTCACATTTGATTATTACCATTCCGTCACGGACGACATGCTGTATCAATATGATGTAAGCGTACCGCCCTTTGCCTATAATAAATTGCTGGCCAATCTGGGATCCATGCGTAACAGCGGAGTGGAATTAGGATTCGGCTTCACTCCTTTGCGTAAAAAAGACATGGAACTGAACGTCAACGTCAACGTAACATTCCAACGCAATAAGCTACTTTCTCTGAGCGGAATGTATAATGGAGAATATATGTCGGCTCCACAATATACGCCGATTGCCGACTTAACCGGTGCAGGCTTTCATGGTGGATACAATCACATCGTATACCAAATCGTAGGGCAACCTTTGGGTGTCTTTTATTTACCCCATTGCACAGGACTCATCCAACGCGAAGACGGGACATACGCATACGAGATAGCCGACCTTGACGGGGGAGGTGTGGACTTGGAAGACGGAGGAGACCGTTACGTAGCCGGACAGGCCACTCCCAAGACTCTATTGGGTTCCAACATCAGCTTCCGTTATAAGAATGTGGACGTATCGTTGCAAATCAATGGTGCTTTCGGACATAAAATTTATAATGGAACGGCCCTGGCTTATATGAATATGGGAAGTTTTCCCGATTACAACGTAATGGCAGCCGCTCCCCAACGTAACATTTACGATCAGACTGCTACAGATTACTGGCTCGAAAATGGAAACTACGTGAATTTTGATTATTTGACTATCGGTTGGAATATCCCGTTGAAGAAATGGGGCAAATACGTGCAGCATCTGCGTTTATCGGCTTCGGTAAACAATCTGGCTACCATTACAGCCTATTCCGGACTGACCCCTATGATCAACAGTTATATCGTAGATGCCACACTCGGAGTGGACGACAAACGGAACTATCCGGTATATCGTTCTTATACCTTGGGATTAACTATTCAATTTTAAAGCATGACGACATGAAAAAGTGGATTTTATGGGCGGGATACACCCTTATTTGCTGTTATGGTTGTGCAGGATTCTTAGATGAAGCCCCGCGAGACCAGTTACCCGAAGAGGACGCTTATGACACGCCAGCCAATATATATCTGAACACTGTAGCTACCCTCTATAACTATGTGGGTGGATACGAAGACAGTCAAGGGTTGCAGGGAACCTGTCGAGGCGTATATGACTTGAACACACTGACCACAGACGAAGCCTTGTTGCCGACCCGCGGAGGAGACTGGTACGACGGCGGACTTTGGCAAGGACTGTTCCTGCACGATTGGGGAGTCAATAATGACGTGATAGCAGCTTCGTGGGAGTATCTATACAAAGTGATTGTGCTTAGCAATAAGTCGATAGAACGTCTGACGGAACTGCAGAACCGTAAGGATGCTCCTGTAGAATTGAAAAATTATGTGGCAGAAGTCAGAGCCTTTCGGGTGATGTACTACTATTATTTGTTAGATATGTTCGGGCGTGTACCTTTAGTATTATCTTCGTCCACCCCCATGAAAGATGTCAACCAAAGCGAACGTGAGGACGTATTCAAGTTTATCGTAAACGAATTGCAGGCGGCATTACCTTATCTGAATGAGGCGCACAGCAATCAAAAAGGTGAATATTATGGTCGGATGACCCGTCCGGTAGCCTGTTTCCTGTTGGCCAAGCTATTCCTGAATGTAGAGATTTACACGGATAACGACTGGACGGACGGAAGCCGTCCCAGTGGAAAAACATATCGAGTGAAAATAGGCTCCCAAACAGTGAACGCATGGCAGGCCGTACAAGCGTATTGCGATTCGATACGGGGTATGGGATACCAATTATCCTCGCGCATGGCTGATAATTTCGTGGTCTATAACGAACCTTCGGAAGAAAATATATTTACGATACCGATGGATAAACATGCCTTGCAAAACCAAATGCAATATTTATTCCGTTCCCGCCATTACAACCATGGAAAGGCTTACGGACTGAGTGGAGAGAATGGAACCAGTGCTACGGTTGAAACTTTACGTACATTCGGTTACGATACCGATTCGGTAGACCATCGCTTCGAAGACAGTTTCTTTGCCGGAACGGTTTTGGACCCAAATGGCAACCCGGTGAAACTGGATGACGGAAGTACCCTGGAGTATCTACCGTGGGCCATACGCTTGGACGTATCGGCACAACCTTACGAGAAATCCGCCGGTGCACGGATGAAGAAGTATGAAGTAGACCTGAAAAGCACAAAAGACGGAAAGTTGTCGGACAACGACATCGTATTGTTTCGTTATGCCGACGTATTACTGATGAAAAGCGAGGCTAAAATAAGAAACGGGGAAGACGGAACAACCGAGCTGAACGAAGTACGGCAACGTTCTGGTATGTATCCTCGTCCGGCTACCCTTCACAATATCCTGGAGGAACGTAAGTTGGAGCTCGTATGGGAAGGATGGAGAAGACAGGATATGATTCGTTTCGGCACCTATACGCAAGCTTACACAGACCGTCCGCAACTGGAGGGTGAGGCATCAGGCTACACCACGGTGTTTCCTATCCCAGCCAAGGTGCTGTCTTTGAATCCGCGCTTATCCCAGAATCCCGGATATGAGAAGTGGTGAATTGCCTGAAAAACCTGATAGGTTAAAAAAAACAAATACGGAGAATTTTCTATTTAAATACCTACTATTAGTTACTAAATTAATGCTACATTTGCGGCGATTTGCAATATCGAGTTTACAAAATGGCCCAAATAATCATACATCGAGGTACCGTGAAAAGCGTGAAAGGAAAACACATCTGTGTGCAGATAACCCAAGCTTCCGCGTGTTCATCTTGTGTAGCTAAAAAAATGTGTAATTCATCGGAAAGCAAAGAGAAGCTGGTCGATATTGTCAGCTCCGAAGCATTTTCTTACCGGGTAGGAGAGGAAGTACTCCTGACCGGAAGCGTGGAAATGGGACTGACAGCCGTATTTTGGGCTTACGGTGCGCCATTGTTGCTATTGATGGCTGTCTTGCTTGCTACTTTGCAAGTCACGACCGATGAGCCATTGGCAGCCCTGATGGCATTGGCGAGCCTGGCTGGCTATTACGGTGTGCTCTACCTCAACAAAAACAGGTTGACAAGAAAATTTTCATTTACCATTAAACACATAAAATAAACATTGTTATGAACGTGATTTTGATTGCAGTAATCATTCTGGGACTCGTAGGGCTGGTGGCATCCATCATGCTGTATGCGGCATCCAAGAAGTTTGCTGTCGTAGAGGATGAACGCATCGGACAGGTGGCCGAAGTCTTGCCGCAAGCCAATTGTGGCGGATGCGGTTATCCGGGATGTGCCGGTTTTGCCGCTGCTTGCGTGAAAGCGGCGGACGGTGGTTCGCTCGAAGGCAAGTTATGCCCTGTAGGCGGACAACCGCTTATGGAAAAAGTAGCCGGAATTTTGGGGCTTGCGGCTACGGCCAGTACCCCGAAAGTCGCCGTTGTGCGTTGCAACGGGACTTGTGCCAACCGTCCGCGTGTGGTGGATTACGACGGAGTGCGTAGTTGCCGCGTGCAACTGTTAGCAGGCACAGGAGAGACAGCGTGTGCATTCGGTTGCTTAGGAGGCGGCGATTGTGTGGCGGCGTGCCAGTTCGGTGCGTTGTCCATCAATCCGGAAACAGGGTTGCCCGAAGTGGACGAAGAACGCTGTACGGCTTGTGGTGCCTGCGTCAAGACCTGTCCGCGAAGAGTCATCGAGCTCCGGCCGAAAGGACCGAAAAACCGCCGAATGGTCGTGATGTGCGTAAACCGCGACAAGGGCGCTGTGGCTAACAAAGTTTGCAAGGCTTCCTGTATCGGTTGCGGCAAGTGCGTGAAGACCTGTCCGTTCGAGGCCATCACTCTCAACAACAATTTGGCCTATATCGACCCGGAAAAGTGCAAGTTGTGCCGAAAGTGTGAAGAAGCTTGCCCGAAAGGAGCCATCCATGCCATCAACTTCCCGCCGCGTAAGCCGAAAGTGGAGAAACCGGCTGCAACAGCAGCCCCGAAACCAGCCGAGCCGGCGGCACAACCGGTATCCGCTCCCGCAGCACAGCCTGTAACCACCGTTACATCGGAAGAAAAGAAAGAAGCATAATTCATAGGATTGTCAAATTAAAAAAGAATATCGTGAAAACGTTTAAGATAGGTGGAGTTCATCCATCTGAAAACAAACTTTCCGCCACTTCTCCCATCCGCCGGGCCGGATTGCCCAAACAAGCTGTCTTTTCGCTTTATCAGCATATCGGCGCACCGGCCAAACCGGTCGTAGCCAAAGGAGATGAGGTGAAAGTGGGCATGATGTTGGCCGAGGCGGACGGTTTCGTGTCGGTTCCCGTCCACTCCTCCGTGTCCGGAAAAGTGAGCAAGATAGATGCGATTGTCGATGCCAGCGGCTACCGTCGTCCGGCCATCTTTGTAGACGTGGAAGGGGATGAATGGGTCGAGACGATCGATCGGACCCCCGATTTGGTGACATTGGGTCAACGGCCGGAGTTGACGGCCGAAGACATCGTGAACAAGGTGAAAGCGGCCGGTATTGTCGGTATGGGCGGTGCCACATTCCCCTGCCATGTGAAACTGACTCCCCCAAAAGGGACAAAAGCCGAATGCGTTATCATCAACGCCGTGGAGTGCGAACCGTACTTGACAGCAGACCATCGGTTGCTGTTGGAAAAGCCGGACGAAATCCTGGTGGGAGTGGATCTGATCATGAAGGCAGTGGGTGTGGACAAAGGTTATATCGGCATCGAGAACAACAAACCGGACGCTATCGCCCTTCTGACGGAGAAAGCGAAAGCTTATTCGCATATTGAGATCGTGCCTTTGCAAGTGAAATACCCTCAGGGAGGAGAAAAGCAGTTGATTGCCGCTGTTACCGGACGTGAAGTCCCGGCACCGCCAGCATTGCCCATTAACGTAGGAGCAGTGGTGCAAAATGTAGGTACGGTTTTTGCCATCTACGAGGCGGTGATGAAGAACAAGCCCCTGTTTGAACGTGTCATCACCGTGACCGGCAAGGAAGTGCAAAACCCCTCCAACCTGTTGGCCCGTATCGGTACGCCGATGAACCAACTCATCGAAGAATGCGGCGGCTTGCCGGAAAATACAGGAAAAGTAATCGGCGGTGGCCCGATGATGGGAAAGGCACTGATGAACCTCGACGTACCGGTATGCAAAGGTTCTTCCGGTCTTTTGCTCATGAGCGAAAAGGAATCCCGCCGTGCGGAACCGCAGCCCTGTATCCGTTGTGCCAAATGCGTCAGTGCCTGTCCGATGGGGCTCGAACCCTATTTGTTGGCCACAGCTTCCGCGTTGCGCAACTGGGAGTTGGCCGAAGAGAACGACATCACGTCATGTATCGAATGCGGGTCGTGCCAGTTTACCTGTCCTTCCACACGCCCGATGTTGGATAATATCCGTATGGGTAAGACTACAGTAATGGCCCTCATCCGGGCTCGTAATGCAAAATAAAAGAGAAAGATTATGGCAAAGAAATTAATTGTATCGCTGTCGCCCCATGTGCATGGACGGGATAGTGTACAAAGAAATATGTATGGAGTGTGTATCGCACTCATACCGGCTCTGCTGACCTCGTTGTATTTCTTTGGGTTGGGAGCCGCAATCGTATTGGCCACGTCCGTGGCCGCCTGCGTGTTCTTCGAGTGGGCTATAACGAAATATGTATTGAAACGCGACCGCGTGACGATAACCGACGGTTCGGCCATCCTGACCGGACTGCTGTTGGGTTTCAACCTGCCTTCCAACCTGCCGATATGGATCATCCTCATCGGAGCGTTGGTAGCCATCGGCATCGGTAAGATGACTTTCGGCGGATTAGGATGTAATCCCTTCAATCCGGCATTGGTGGGGCGCGTGTTCCTTCTGGTTTCATTCCCGGTGCAGATGACCACATGGCCTGTGCCCGGACAAATGGCAGCTTACCTTGATGCCGAGACGGGTGCCACCCCGTTGGCCGTCATGAAGGAAGCCATCAAGAGCGGAGACGCTTCCGTGCTCCAAAGGCTACCGGACGCCATCGACATGCTCATCGGGCAGACCGGGGGATGCTTGGGCGAGGTGAGCGCCTTGGCCTTATTGATAGGGTTGGCCTATATGTTGGCCCGACACATCGTGACATGGCACATTCCGGTCTCCATTCTGGCTACCGTTTTTGTACTGGCCGGACTGCTTCATCTGTACAATCCCGTTTATGCGTCTCCCGTAACAGTGTTGCTAACGGGCGGTATGATGCTGGGTGCCTGCTTCATGGCTACGGATTACGTAACCTCACCCATGACAGCGAAGGGGCAGATTATTTATGGAGTGGCCATAGGTCTTCTCACCGTAGTCATTCGTACTTTCGGCGCATATCCAGAAGGCATGTCCTTCGCGATCTTGATTATGAACGCCTTTACGCCGTTGATTAACACCTATTGTAAACCTAAAAGATTCGGGGAGGTCGTAAAAAAATGAAAAAGTTAGAATCTTCATTACTCAATATGGTCTTGGTGCTGACCGCCATTTCCCTCATAGCCGGCGGGACTTTGGCTTATATTAATAAGGTGACACAAGGCCCCATTGCTGAAATCAACGCAAAGAATTTGCAGGATGGCATCAAAAAAGTGATTTTGGGAAGCCAACCCGGCGATTTGAAAGTGGAAGAACCGGTAGAAGCAAACGGTTATACTCTCTATAAAACCGACAAGGGAACGGCTGTGAAAGCTGTAACCAATGGGTTTGGCGGACCACTCGAAATATTAGTAGGCTTCAACGAGGACGGCAATATTCTGGGCTATACGATTCTGGCTACGGTAGAAACCCCCGGACTGGGTGTGAAAGCCGACACATGGTTCCAGGAAGGCGGTAAGGGCAACATTATCGGACGGAATCCGGGAGAGAAGGAACTGGCCGTATCCAAAGACGGCGGAGACATCGACGCCATCACGGCGTCTACCATTACCAGCCGGGCTTTCCTGAATGCCGTGAATGCCGCTTATCAGGCGTTTAAAGGAAATACGGGCGATGCAGCGAGCGGAGCCAGCGTACAAGCCGGACGGGTGGAAAGCGCAACCGGAACCGGAAGTGATTCTATTCATTAAAGAAAGGAGGGACGTAATATGAATAATTTTAAAGTGTTGATGAACGGTATCATCAAAGAAAACCCGACGTTTGTACTTCTTCTGGGTATGTGTCCCACTTTGGGTACGACTTCTTCCGCATTGAACGGTATGTCGATGGGATTGGCCACGACATTCGTGCTCGTATGTTCCAACGTGGTAATTTCTTTAATTAAGAATTTGATTCCCGACATGGTGCGTATTCCGGCATTCATTGTCGTTATCGCATCTTTCGTAACCGCCTTGCAAATGTGCATGCAGGCATTCGTACCCGACATTTATGCCACATTGGGCTTGTTCATCCCTTTGATTGTGGTGAACTGTATCATTCTGGGACGTGCCGAAGCATTTGCCAGTAAAAACGGATTGGTGCCTTCGTTTTTCGATGGAGTGGGAATGGGGTTAGGATTCACAATCGCCTTGACTGTCCTCGGAGCCGTACGCGAGATTTTGGGAACGGGTAAAATCTTCGGTCTGGAAGTTTGGCCGGAAGACTACGGCATGCTGATGTTCGTGTTGGCTCCCGGAGCTTTCATCGTATTAGGTTACTTGATTGCCATTGTGAACAAACTGAAGAAAGCGTAATTTGTAAACTTAGAACAATATGGAAGCAATATATCAGTATTTAATCGTTTTCATTACCGCCATATTTGTCAACAACGTCGTGTTGTCGCAAATCCTCGGTATTTGTCCGTTCCTCGGCGTATCCAAAAAAATCAATACGGCCTTAGGCATGTCGGGCGCGGTGGCATTCGTTTTGGTGCTCGCCACACTGGTGACTTACTTGTTGCAGTATTATGTTTTGAATCCGCTCGACCTCGGCTATTTGCAGACCATAGCTTTTATCCTGGTCATTGCGGCATTGGTGCAACTGGTGGAAATCATCCTGAAAAAGGTTTCCCCTTCGCTCTACCAAGCTTTAGGGGTATTCCTACCTTTGATTACTACCAATTGTGCCGTCCTCGGTGTGGCCATATTGGTTATCCAAAAGGAATTCAATCTGATGATGGGCGTATGGTATGCCCTGAGCACTGCGTTGGGCTTCGGACTGGCTTTAGTCATTTTCGCCGGCATTCGCGAGCAACTCAACCTCGTGTCCGTACCTAAGGGGATGCAGGGCATGAGCATCGCGTTAGTCACCGCCGGTCTATTGGCCATGGCATTTATGGGTTTCAGTGGAGTAGACAACGGATTGAAGGCATTTCTGAGCCTCTAATCTGCCACGTTTTTTCAAAACCGATACGACCTGCAAAGAAAATGCAGGTCGTATCGGTTTTTTATAGCCTAAAATTATACAACGTATAATTAAATTTAGTACATTTGCTACTGTTACAAAAACAAAAAATCGAAGCTTACTAATATGAAAGAGACAATTTTAGTGACAGGCGGTACCGGATTCATCGGTTCACACACGACGGTGGAACTCCAGCAGGCTGGTTATGACGTGGTCATCGTAGACAACCTCTCGAATTCACGTGAAGATGTATTGGATGGTATCGAAAAGATTACCGGCATTCGTCCGGCTTTTGAGAAAGTAGACTTGCGCGATTTCGACGCCACCGAGTCCGTATTCAAAAAATATCCGAAAATTAGCGGTATCATTCATTTTGCAGCGAGCAAGGCTGTAGGTGAAAGCGTACAGAAACCGTTGCTGTATTATCATAACAATATCGTTTCCCTGATTAATCTGTTGCAGTTGATGCCGAAGTATGATGTGAAGGGTATCATCTTCTCTTCATCATGTACCGTATACGGCCAGCCGGATGTGCTACCTGCGACAGAGGAGACCCCCATCAAAAAGGCGGAAAGCCCATACGGCAATACCAAACAGATCAACGAAGAAATCATCGCAGACACCATCAAGAGCGGTTCTCCGATAAAGGCCATCTTGCTGCGTTATTTCAACCCGATCGGTGCACATCCCACGGCATTTATCGGCGAAATGCCGAACGGTGTGCCTCAGAACCTGATTCCCTATCTGACGCAAACGGCCATGGGTATCCGTAAGGAATTGAGTGTGTTCGGAGACGATTACGACACGCCGGACGGCTCTTGCATCCGCGATTATATTTATGTGGTGGATTTGGCTAAGGCACACGTTTGCGCCATGACGCGCATCATGGAAGACCAGACCACCGAACCGGTGGAGGTTTACAACATCGGTACGGGTACGGGTACTTCCGTGCTTGAATTGATCAACGCTTTTGAGAAAGCTACCGGTGTGAAATTGAACTATAAGATCGTAGGACGCCGTGCTGGTGACATCGAAAAGGTGTGGGGCAACGTGGACAAAGCCAACAAAGTGTTGGGTTGGAAAGCCGAGACCCCATTGGAGGACGTGTTAGCCTCTGCCTGGAAATGGCAATGCGTGTTACGCGAAAAAGGAATAATGTAAATAGATTAAGGACACAGAAAACGCTTTATGCGTAATTGCACATTAATCCGGTTGGTATTTCCAATATGTGAATAGTCGGAAATGTCACGCTTTGAACTATTTAAGGCAGGTTAGTGTGCAGAATAGTTTTGTCGTGTTTTATTTTGTGTTTGTGTTGTTACTCTCTTCCGACGTGAGTCGGAAGAGAGCTTTTTTTTGAAGTAAACCGCGACATGATGAAACTTACATACAAAAATCATTCTGCGGCAAACGGTTTTTCATTTGCCGCAGAATGAAAAATCGTTTGCCGCAGAACGGCGTTTCGTTTGGCGCAAGGTGATTTTGGATGCGTAAGAGATTGAAAACCAATAAAAACAAGTTCGTATAAAATGTCTACAAACGAAAGATGCCGATTATCCTATATATGGATTGTGGGCTTTCTCGAATCCGATTTCAGTGTGTGGCCCGTGCCCGGGATAGACACGGGTATCTTCCGGCAGTGTAAACAGCTTGTTCCTGACGCTCTCGCACAAGGCTTCACTGTCCCCGCCGGGGAAATCCGTTCGTCCAACGCTGCAATAGAACAAAGTATCACCGACAAATACGGCTTTTTCTGCGGCACAGTAAAAACAAATACCTCCGGGGGTATGTCCGGGAGTGCTCAGGACGGTCAACGTGTGATGTCCGAACGAAATGTCATCCCCCTCCGTCAAGTAACGTGCAGCCGCCGGAGTAAACCCTTCTTTCATCACCTGCGCCAACGGTCCGAATATCTCCGCTCCCATACCTTTATATATAGGTTCGTCCGCCCGGTTAAACTCCGGACCGACATGAAAGGTCTCCCACATGAAGGCGGCCCCGAAACAGTGGTCGTAGTGCATGTGGGTACAAAGGTGGTGCCTGACCTGTAAACGACGGTCTTCAATATAATCCGTAATCCGCCTGCGGTCGTCATCGGTAAGGGCACCACAATCTATGACGACGGCTTCACGGGTGTCATCGCTCACGACGTAGCAGTTCTCTTCCAGCATGTTTACCGGAATTTTTTTTATGTCCAGCATCTTTCCTATACTTTTAAAGTGAAACGTACACCACTTTCTTGGTGGCAAAATATTCTTCCGTAAAGAACTCTTTCAACGGGGTAACCATTGTGCGGTTCTTCAACGGGTTCGTCTCTTTCTCCAATTCGCCCCCCTTCAGGCAGATAAGGCCGTTGGGGATGGCGTTGTGCTGCACGGGAGAAATGTTCTTGCGTATAATCTTGACCAAATCTGCCAACGGCATGACGGCACGGCTTACCACGAAATCGAATTTGGCCTTCTCTTCCTCTGCCCGGCAATGGCGGAAAGTCACATTCTCCAACCCGAGCTCCCGAGCCACTTCCATGCAAACCTTGATTTTCTTACCGATACTGTCCACCAGATGGAAATGGCAGTCGGGGAACATGATGGCGAGGGGGATTCCCGGAAATCCGCCTCCCGTCCCCAAATCCATAATCTCAGTGCCGGATTTGAAACGAGTGAATTCGGCAATTCCCAAGGAATGCAATACATGATGTTCATACAGATTGTCGATGTCTTTCCTGGAAATGACATTGATTTTAGCATTCCAATCATGATAGAGCACGTCCAACTGACGGAATTGTTCTGTTTGTTTTTCCGAAAGTTCCGGAAAGTATTTTAAAATCAGTTTCATATATCTTTATTTTTTATTTCGTATGGGTTTCCAACCTACTGTACGGCAAAGTCAGCCTGATAGCCCCGACTTCGTACGCAGCTATCTCGTCGGCATTGTAAATGAAAGTAATGCCTTCTTTTCCCAGTTCATAGTTCAAGGGAATGTAAATGTCGGTAAGCCGCAGTATGCCTTTATCCTGCAATTCCTTCCGGTTGCGGCAACCGTACGTTTTCAGGAGTTCCTCTGTCAGCAGGGAAGGAAGCAAGGCCAAGGAAGCAGGAGGCAACACGTCCTCCAACTTCACCAACTCACCCGTTTCTGTATCGAAATTCAAACATTGCTCCTCCCGGTACTCGCGTGCTCCTCCCTCGTACTTTACTTTATGAATCAGATAACACAAATATCCCTTCAGCCCGTCTTTGTGTTCCGTGGCTATCCGGTATTTGTAATCGTACCACGAGGAGTTGATGCCGCTTTGTCGGTCAGCTTTGTACAAATCGGTCAAATCTCTCCGGTATTGCTCCGCGTACGTCAGACAGAACGAATCGGCGGCCGAGGCGAACGAACGGTGCATTCCTCCAAACAGATGAAAGGCAATGGTTCGGTTCATGTTCCGGGCGGCACGGGTTGTGTCGTTTATCTCGTCCGCCTCTATGATAACTTTACATGCAGGCGAGTGTTCGCTGCTGTCCAATGGTACGGTCTTCTCAACTTTCAATTGCTGAAAGGACAACGAACAACCTCCATCTTCACCTCGGCATGCACATAAAAAAGCCATGGCAAAAGCAAGGCCATATATATATTTACTCATCTTTCCGTATTTCATCCCAAAAGCCTGTTATGAATGCAAAGGTAGTGAAAGGCGGGCGCAGAGGCAAATGAAAACGCAATTTTCTGATGGAACCGTACCGGGCTACCTCTTGTCGGCTTCCGCCTTTTACGCAACATATCGCTTTTACCGATAAATCATAAGACAAATGCTTTTTGTAGCAAAAATACGATGGATTTCTGAAAAAATATTCGTACTTTTGGACACTATATAACAAGCGATAAACAATGATACCGGACTTCCAATCCTGCATGCTGCCTTTTCTTCGGAAATTAGAAGACGGCAGCGTCCATTCAATGACAGAAATACAAAACGCACTTATCAGAGAGTTTCATCTGACGGAAACCGATGTAAAGGAAATGTTACCCAGCAATAGGACCACGCGTTTCAGAAGTAACGTAGGATGGGCCAAAACCCACATGCAAAAAGCCGGTTTGCTGGAAACTCCTCAACGTGCACAATATAGAATTACGGAGGCGGGATTGCGCCTGTTGCAAACTCGTCCGGAGCATATTAATATGAAATTGCTTTTCAACTATCCAGCTTATAAGGAATGGATAGCTTTATCCAACAGAAACAGTGAACCGAAGCGGAACTCCAAACAGGAATCTGAGTGTGTCATACAGACACCGGACATCATCATGGAAGAGGAATATAAGAAGTTACGCAATATACTGGCGCAAGATTTGTTGGAGCGTATCTTAAAAAAAGACCCGGGCTTCTTCGAAGCCTTGGTTATCAAATTACTGGTAGCGATGGGATACGGCGGTTCCTTAAACGAGGCTGCGGGCATGGTGGTAGGAAAGAGTGGGGATGAAGGCATAGACGGTATCATCAAAGAAGATAAACTCGGTCTGGACAACATTTATATCCAGGCTAAACGTTGGAATAACGTAGTGGAGCGTCCCGAAGTACAAAAATTTGTCGGTGCTTTGGCCGGCAAAGGAGCCACCAAAGGGATATTCATTACCACATCCTCGTTCAGTCGGGGAGCACGGGAATTTAAACCGCAGAACAATATCAAAATCGTACTGATAGATGGGAATCAACTGTGTGAATACATGATAGATTATAATATCGGGGTGTTTACTGCCAACACCTTTGAGGTGAAACGAATAGATATCGACTTTTTCGAGTCGGAAGAATGAAAATAAAAGGAAATAAGTGAACGTCGGACAAAATTACCTGTAAGCATGGAGATAATGCGTTTGAACGGGGTGGATGCCAGACTGTATCCGCTTGTGGGACCGTTGGTCATGAACCCGGCCATTTTAAGACAGAACAATAATTATCCCTTTAAAACCTCCAACCGTTACTTGTGGTATATCGCCATATCGGACGGAGTAATCGTCGGATTCATCCCCTTGAAGAAAAATGAAAAGAGTTACCATATAGACAATTACTACATACAAGGAGACCGTACGGAAACGATTGATGCTTTGTTGCATCGTGTCATCGACGATTTAGGAACCGACTCTTTACTGACGGCCTTGGTGCATAAACGTCATACGGAAGCTTTCCGTCAAAATCATTTCCGAACGGATAAACAACTGACTCTTTATGATAAAATGGAGTATATTCCTGTCCCTGAAATATGATACGCCAGTTAAATGTATACGAAGCCACGCAACGGAGATTAAAAATCATTTTTGATTATTTCGACTATGTATATGTATCCTTTTCCGGAGGTAAGGACAGCGGCGTGCTTTTAAACTTATGTATCGACTACCTCCGAAAATATGAACCGGGCCGGAAACTTGGAGTATTCCACATGGATTACGAGGCACAGTACCGGCAAACTACGGAATATGTGGAACAAACCATGGCTTCCCATCCTGATATTCTGGAGGTATACCACTGTTGCGTTCCTTTTAAAGTTTCCACTTGCACTTCCATGTACCAATCCTATTGGCGTCCGTGGGAGGAGAGCAAGCGTGACATCTGGGTTCGGGAAAAGCCCAAAGATTGTTATACGGCCAAAGACTTCGACTTTTTCAACGAGGAACTATGGGACTATGATTTCCAACACCTTTTTGCCCCATGGTTACGTATGCAAAAGAAATGCAAGCGTGTCTGTTGCTTGGTGGGAATACGCACGCAAGAGAGTTTCAACCGATGGAGAAGCATACACAGTGACAGAAACTACAAACGTTTGGCCTATTATAAATGGACTCACAGGCTCGACCATCACATATACAACGCATATCCCATTTACGACTGGAAAACCACGGATATCTGGACTGCCAACGGAAAATTCCAATGGACATACAACCATTTGTACGACTTGTACTATCAGGCCGGAATTCCTATCGCTCACCAGCGTGTGGCCAGTCCGTTTATTTCCCAAGCCATCTCGGCGTTGAAAGTTTATCGTATCATCGATCCGGACACTTGGGGAAAAATGTTAGGCAGAGTCAACGGAGTAAACTTTGCAGGTATGTATGGCCGTACCATGGCAATGGGGTGGAGGATGATTAAATGTCCTCCCGGCTTTTCTTGGCAAGAATATATGTATTTCCTCTTAGACACGCTCCCGGAATCCACTCGGCAGAACTATCTCAACAAACTGGACGTAAGCATCCGTTTCTGGCGCAAGCGGGGAGGATGCTTGAGTGAAGAGACGATACAAAAGTTACGCGAAGCCGGTGTGGATTTTACACTCGGAGAGAAAACGGCCTACCATACGGACAAGCAGCCGGTAAGAATGGAATATCTGGACGACATCGACATCCCCGAATTTAAAGAGATACCGACCTATAAACGCATGTGTATCTGTATATTGAAAAACGACCATACGTGCAAATACATGGGATTTGCACAAACCAAACAGGAAAAAGAACAGCGAGAAAGAGTAATGAAGAAATATAAATCGTTAGAACATGGACAAATATAAAAGCCCTGTATACAATATTATTGCGGTGCCCATCGAAAAAGTGGTGGCGAACGAATATAACCCTAACATAGTAGCTCCTCCTGAAATGAAACTTCTGGAACTTTCAATATGGGAAGACGGCTACACCATGCCCTGCGTATGTTATTACCGGAAAGACGAAGACGTGTATGAAATCGTGGACGGATTCCATCGTTACCAGGTCATGAAAACCTCACCACGCATTTATGAACGGGAGAAGGGCTTGCTTCCTGTTTCCGTCATCGACAAAGACCTTTCGGAACGCATGGCATCTACCATACGGCACAACCGAGCCCGCGGCATGCATTCGGTGGAATTGATGAGCCACATCGTGTCTGAACTGACCAAATCCGGAATGTCGGACAGTTGGATCATACGCAATATAGGGATGGACAAGGACGAACTTCTGCGACTGAAGCAAATATCGGGATTGGCAGAGCTTTTTGCCGACAAAGCTTTCAGTCCGTCGGATGACTGGCTGGAAGAATAATCCTATAGAGTAAGCTCCTTTTTATTTCTTGGAACACAATGTGATGACAAGAGAGCATAACGTCAGCAAGATGCCGACTGCGGTCACACCTGCCCATCCGCCGACGTGCCAGAAACTTCCGGCCAGAAAAGTCCCCATGGAACCGCCGACAAAATAAGTGGTCATGAAAATGGTATTGACACGATTGGAGGCCGAGGGACACAGTTCAAAGATACTGGCTTGATTGCTGAGTTGGATACATTGCATACCGATGTCGATAAGCAGGACTCCGGCAATGATACCGGCATAGCTGTTTCCGCCCCAATACAATGAAGCCCATGCCGACAAAATCAGACTGCAACCGATGAAATTAAAATTACGTATGCCCACACGTTTCACATATTTCCCTACGAAAGAAGCCGTGAGTGCCCCGGCGATTCCGCATAACCCCAATCCGCCGATTACATCGCTATCGGCATAGAACGGGGCGTTTCCCATCTTAAAAGCCAAGCATGACCACATCGCCAGAAACGCTCCGAAGGCCAATCCCGACCGTATGGAATAAATGCGAAGGGCCGGATAATCTCGGAGAAGGTGAAACAGGGATTTCATCAAAGTACTGTATCGCCCCTCGAACGTAGGACGTATGTCGGGAAGTACCTTCAGGACGACGAAGGCACAGATGCACATCAGTCCGGCAGCAATAAAGTACATCTCGCGCCATCCCAACAGTTCTCCAACCCAACCGCTGACCACTCTGGAGGCTAATATTCCGGTAAGCAGACCGGAAATGACCACTCCCACATTGCGACCCTTATGCTCAGGGCGGGAGTATTGGGAAGCGATGGGAACAAATATTTGGGGAATCATGGAACAAACACCCGTCACTAAAGAAGCTGCCCAAATCGTATAAATACTTTCAGCCAGCGCCATAGTCAGCAAGGCAAAGACGAGCAGGAGAAAATTGACCAGTATAATCTTTTTCCTGCGGTACAGATCGCCGAGCGGTACGATGAAGAGCAGACCGAGCGCATATCCTATTTGCGTAATCATGGCTATCAGATTGGCCTGAAAGTCCGAGACGCCCAAATCGGCCCGCATAAGGTTCAGCAGCGGCTGGTTGTAATACAGGTTCGCTACGGAAATACCGGCCACGATGGCCAATGTCCATAATATATGTGCCGGAAGACCGGCATTTTCCTTTAATTCAGCATTCATCGGCTTTTTCTTTTTTAATAGTTCTACCCCGCAATCCGGCCGGGCATTCATCCTTGTCAGGAATACTTTCTCGGGTAACGGAACAGAATGCTCAGCAGCGCGCAGGCTCCCATGATAAACGGATAATATAAATAAGGTATGATGTCTATCGGGTTGATGGATGCCAATCCGGCAGCCATCAGGAGCTGTGCCCCGTATGGAATCAGCCCTTGCGTAAAACAAGAAAACGTATCCAGAATACTCGCGCTTTTACGTTTATCCACTCCGTACCTTCCGGCTATGTCATGAGCCAGCGGCCCCGCCGTAATGATGGCCACGGTGTTATTAGCCGTACACAAGTTGATAACGCTCACTAATGCCGCTATGCTTAATTCCGCCCCGCGTTTGGAACGTATATGCCGGGTCAGTGCGTGCAGGATATAATCTATACCTCCGTTGTAGCGAATGATTTCCATCAGTCCGCCCGCCATCATCGTGATGATAATCAGTTCCCCCATTCCGGTGATACCTTCTCCCATGGCAGCAAACCAACCGAACAAATCGTATGTACCCGTAAAAACACCGACCACACCGCTCAATACCAACCCGAGCACCAAGACTACCATGACGTTCACTCCCACGACGGCCGTAACCAGCACCACCAAATAAGGAACCACTTTAATCCAGTCCACTTCGGGTAGTTGTTGCGGTGCGTGGATATGTACTCCCATAAAGATATACAATGCGAACGCAATGGCTGCCGCAGGCATAACGATCTGTGAATTGACTTTGAACTTGTCGCTCAACTTACACCCTTGCGTACGGGTTGCCGTGATGGTCGTATCGGATATAAATGACAAGTTGTCGCCGAAAAAAGCCCCTCCGGCCACGATAGCCACCAATAACGGAAGGCCGGCTCCTGTCTCACGGGCGATGCCTGCCGCCAAAGGCGTTAACGCCACAATCGTACCGACCGAAGTCCCTATGGAAAGCGAGATGAAGCATGCCGCCAGAAAAATACCTCCCAACAGCAGGTTGTCCGGCAAAAGTCGCAGGGAAAGATTTACCGTCGCATCGATAGCCCCCATAGCTTTGGCCGATGCGGCAAAAGCTCCTGCAAGGATAAAAATCCATATCATCAGCATAAGGTTCGGCGAACCGGCACCTTGGGAATACACCTTTACCCTCTCTTCCAACGGAACGCCACGCATGGTTGCGACCGCATAAACGGACGACACCATGAAAGCCACCGTAATAGGCACTTTATAAAAATCCCGAACGATAATGCTGGTCACGAGATAAAGGACCACGAAAACGAGCAGCGGACTGATGGCTGCCACACTTTTTCCATTTATAGACATTTCGCAACGTTTACATGTGGACGGCTTGTTATTTCTCGTCGGCCGTATAATAAATATAATTCTCAGCCGTCAACAATTCAAGCGGCATGTAATTGCATTGCTGTACGGCTTTCTTCAATACGATATGGTTGAACAGGGCCTTCACGCTGTTATAGCCCTGTTTCCACGGATGCTGGGCGATAAGAAAATCAATCGTGCCCTGTTTTAAACATTCCACATTCCGTTCCACCATGTCGTAGCCGAACAAATGGAAATCTTTCAAGCCGTTACGTTGAAAGTATTCACCCAAAATGTAAGCACGGGAACAGAACGTGATGCAATGCCGGACATCCGGATGTTCATCCAAAAACGCACGTATCCGACTTTCGTAACCGTCCTCTCCGTCAAGTTGCAGGGAAAGTTCCACCACCTCGCAATCCGGATAATATGTCGTCATGTATTCCCTGAAACCCACCTCACGGTACTCTTGCTGACGGGAGGCCACACGTCCTTTCGACATGAGCTTCATCAACAAAATACGTCGGGCGTGTTCTCCGGCCTGCATCATGAAGATGCGCCCGGCAAAATAACCGCTCTTCAAGGAGTCTTGTCCGAAGAAAGCCAACGGCTCTATCTCGGGAACATTGGAATCCAGAAAAACAAAGGGAATGTCCTGTTCCTGCAACCGGCGGCAAAATGCCTGAGTCACATCGAAATTCTGTGGGACAATGACCACCCCGTCCGGCTTTTTATCCCAAATGCGCTCGGCGGCAGCGGCAAAAGAACTACCTTCAAACTGGTCATAATACTCCGTAATCAGCGAAAGGTGGAAATCGCCCCGGTTAAGGATACACTGCTGCAAACCTTTTTCCACGTTGGTCCAATAAGCATTTCGGTCGTGATCGGGTAGCAGACAGCAAAACGTATATTTACGGTTATATGCCAAAGCACTGGCATACATATTAGGCTGATAATTGATTTCTTTCAATACAGCCTCCACTTTGGCTCTCGCCTTGCCCGATACATTGGGGCGGTTATGCAACACACGGTCTACCGTACCCACCGAAACACCGGAACGTTCGGCTATGTCTTTGATTCTGATTTTATCTGACGAATGGACTTCCCACATGATATTTTTCTTATTCGAGATAGAAAATATTGCGAATATACATTATTTTAATGATCCGCACGGTATGAAAAAAATAAAAACTCGTTTTTTTGAATTATTTTTCCGTAAAAAAGAACGTTTCACGGAAAAAATATCTATTTTTGTATGTCAAAAAGACAAGCTGTGTGGGTTAACAGCAAAAATTAAGACTGATAATAACCAAAACTATAGGTATGGGAAAAATAATAACGATGGGAGAAATCATGCTCCGTTTGTCCACACCCGGACAATCTCGTTTTGTACAGACAGACACTTTTGATATTAATTACGGGGGCGGGGAAGCCAATGTAGCCGTAAGTTGTGCCCATTATGGACATGAGGCCTACTTTGTTTCCAAACTGCCCAAGCACGAAATAGGGCAGGCTGCCGTAAATGCCTTGCGCCGTTATGGTGTACACACTGATTTCATCGCCCGTGGCGGTCAGCGTGTGGGAATATATTATCTGGAAACGGGAGCTTCCATGCGTCCGTCCAAAGTCATTTACGACCGTGCAGGCTCATCTATTGCAGAAGCTTGTCCGGCCGATTTCGATTTCGACGCCATCATGGAAGGTGCCGATTGGTTTCATTGGAGCGGTATCACACCGGCCATTTCAGACGCCAGTGCCGAATGCTTGCGCCAGGCATGTATTGCAGCCAAAAAGCACGGCGTAACCGTTTCCTGCGACCTCAATTTCCGCAAGAAACTTTGGACTTCCGAAAAAGCCCAAAGCATCATGAAGCCCCTGATGCAATACGTAGACGTATGCATCGGCAATGAAGAAGACGCAGAACTTTGTCTGGGTTTCAAGCCGGATGCGGACGTAGAAGGAGGCAACACGGAAGCCGAGGGCTACAAAGGCATCTTCAAAGGCATGATGGATACGTTTGGTTTCAAGTACGTCATTTCCACTTTACGTGAATCCATTTCGGCCACTCACAACGGATGGAAAGCCATGATATACGACGGCAAGGAGTTCTACGTATCCAAACATTACGACATAGACCCCATCATCGACCGTGTGGGAGGAGGCGATTCTTTCTCCGGTGGTATCATTCATGGTCTGCTGACGATGAAGACCCAAGGCGAAGCGTTGGAGTTTGCCGTAGCGGCTTCGGCTTTGAAGCACACGATTCCGGGCGACTTCAACATGGTGTCCGCTGAAGAGGTGGCTGCTTTGGCCGGAGGTTCCGCCAACGGCCGCGTACAAAGATAAATCCGTCCAACAATAACAAAAAGATATGGCAAAATTCGATAAACTTGCAGTCATGCAAAAAATAGGGGAAACCGGAATGGTCCCCGTATTCTATCACTCCAATGCCGAAACGGCCAAAAAAGTCATCAAGGCTTGCTACGACGGTGGCGTGCGTGCATTTGAATTTACCAACCGTGGCGATTTTGCCCAGGAAGTGTTTGCCGAATGCGTAAAATTCGCTGCCAAGGAATGTCCGGAACTGGCTTTGGGAATAGGTTCCGTCGTAGATGCCCCGACGGCTGCCCTCTACATTCAGTTGGGGGCTTGCTTCGTAGTCGGACCGCTGTTCAATCCCGACATCGTGCCGGTATGCAACCGCCGTTTGGTGCCCTACTGTCCGGGATGCGGCACTGTATCGGAAATCGGCAAGGCACAGGAATTGGGCTGCGACCTTTGCAAGCTCTTCCCCGGCGACGTGTACGGCCCGGCTTTCGTAAAAGGAATGATGGCCCCCTGCCCGTGGACCAAACTCATGGTGACGGGCGGCGTGGCACCTACGAAAGAAAACCTGACCGCATGGGTCAAGGCCGGAGTCTATTGTGTGGGAATGGGCTCCAAGCTGTTCCCGAAAGAAGAAGTAGCAGCCGGAAATTGGCAATACATTACCGACAAATGTAAAGAGGCTTTAGGCTATATCGCCGAAGCCCGTGTATGATGATAAAGAACATTAGATTTTTATGGTTAATTAATACAAGATTGATTTGGGGGTATGTGATTTGCGAAAACCGCATACCTCGGTTTTTAATGTTTTTAGATGTGGGGCCATGTCTTGTGAAAAACGTGGCACTGTTTAGTTTTCATAACTATTAAAATTAGGTTATATGGATGCGGCTTTGTGAAAAGCTGCATCTTTTTTTGCATACACGGGAAATGCATTGTCCCATTAGCGGAAAGGTCTTTGCAACCAAGTTGCACGGAAATCCGGATAACTTTGCCATAGAAATCATAAAAAAGCCATATAATGAAAACAAAAGCACATACTTGCGGGTGCGGTCATGGCACCTGCCACACGGAAAACAATCGGAAAACCAGCCTCCGTCTATGGTTTTCTTTCGCGGTTTTAATCAGTGGTATCGCATGTCAAAGCTTGGACACAGCCTTTTTCCGCCCTTCATGGGTACGGTTGTGCTGGTTCTTCGTGGGATGGTTATCCGTAGCGATCCCCATCATGAAAGAGGCGTGGGAAACCATTCGCCACAAGGACTTCTTCAATGAATTTACGCTGATGCTGTTAGCCTCGCTCGGCGCGTTCTATATCGGAGAATATCCGGAAGCCGTAGCGGTCATGCTCTTTTATGCCGTGGGAGAGATGTTTCAGGATCGTGCTGTGGACAAAGCCCGGAGTCATATCAAGTCGTTGTTGGACGTGCGGCCGCAGACTGCCACCGTGCGGCGCGACGGGCGATGGCAGACGGTGGCACCGGAAACCGTGGGTGTCGGCGAGGAGATTGAAGTCAAGACCGGCGAACGCGTGCCTCTGGACGGCGTGCTGTTGGAGCCTGAAACGGCCTTCAATACCGCCGCATTGACTGGCGAAAGCGTGCCGCGCATGATTGGGCAGGACGAAGAAGTACTGGCCGGTATGATACCGACCGAACGGGTCGTCAGATTGCGTACCGTACGCGGATATACCGACAGTGCCCTGTCGCGCATTCTCGATATGGTACAGAATGCGGCTTCACGCAAAGCCCCTACCGAACAGTTTATCCGCCGGTTTGCCCGTATCTACACTCCGGCAGTCACGATACTTGCCCTGCTGTTGGTCGTGTTACCTTGGCTGTATGCCTCATGGCATCCCGGTTTCATCTACGATTTTCAGGCATGGCTCTACCGGGCGTTGGTCTTTCTCGTCATTTCCTGCCCTTGTGCATTGGTGGTCAGCATACCGTTGGGCTATTTCGGCGGAATCGGGGCTGCCTCACGCCGGGGCATCCTGTTCAAAGGCAGTAACTATCTGGATGCCATTACCCATATAGATGCCGTAGTATTCGATAAGACCGGCACACTGACCCGCGGCGTCTTCCGGGTGCAGGAAGTACATCCCTTCGGCGGACTCACAGCCGACGAACTGGTGGCCTGGACCGCAGCGGCAGAATCCGGAAGCAATCATCCCATAGCCCGTGCCATAGGTGAATATGCCAAACAACAGGCCATTATGCTTCCTGCGGTAAGAAATACGGAAGAACGAGCTGGATTAGGTCTGCGCGCCATGACCGACCGAGGCGAACTTTTAGTCGGGAAAGCGGCCTTATTGGCTCAAAACCAAGTGGCTTTTCCCGAAGACATTCTTCAAATTCCCGATACGATTGTGGTTGTGGCTCTCGACGGACGCTATGCCGGCTACCTGCTGTTGGCTGACGAACCGAAACCCGATGCTTCCCGTGCCGTGACGGCTCTCCACGCTCTGGGTATCCGCAACCTCTGCATTTTATCCGGAGACAAGTCGGCATTGGTGGGCAAATTGGCCGGACAATTAGGGATTTCCCGTTATTTCGGCGACCTGATGCCGGAGGACAAAGTGCGGCATATCGAAGAATTTCAAACGAAAGAACACGCACGTGTGGCTTTCGTCGGCGACGGACTGAACGATGCACCCGTATTGGCAGCCAGCAGGGTAGGCATTGCGATGGGCGGATTGGGAAGTGATGTGGCCATCGAGGCGGCCGACATCATCTTGCAAACCGACCAACCGTCGAAGATAGCCGAAGCCATTCGCATAGGTCGCCGCACACGGGCCGTCGTGTGGCAGAACATTATCGGTGCCCTCGGAGTGAAACTGCTCGTACTGGCATTGGGGGCTTCAGGTGCGGCCACCTTGTGGGAAGCCGTCTTTGCCGACGTGGGAGTGGCTTTGTTGGCTATTCTGAATGCAGTCCGGCTATTGAGTAATAAAAAAGATTAAACCATTGTTATACTATGGGATAAAGCACGTACCTTTATCCCATAGTTATATTGGAGGCATATACATTATGGAAGAAGACATCTATCTGCATAAACTGAATTTACGGAACGTGAAACCCACAGCCATCCGTCTGTTGATTCTCCGTACGATGATGGAGATGAACCGTGCCGTGTCGCAACCCGATTTGGAAGAAAAACTGCAAACCGTGGATAAGTCCACCATATTCCGCACCATCTCGCTGTTTTTGGACCGCCACCTGATTCATGCCATCGACGACGGCTCGGGCGCACTGAAATATGCGGTATGCAGCGACGATTGCACTTGTTCGGTGAGCGACCAGCACGTACATTTCTATTGCGAAGGATGCCATCGCGCTTTCTGCTTCCGGAGCCAGGCGGTTCCGGTGGTGCAAGCACCGGAAGGATTTGTCCTGTACGGAGTGAATTATGTACTTAAGGGACTGTGCCCGGCATGTGCGGCCCGACCGGATAAGGACTGACAAAATGGCAGTTTTTCACCTTGTTTCGCCTGTATTTTTATGGTCAAACAGGAGGAAAATACACCTGCTTCTTTCACGTATTTAAACATTCTCATGTATTCTCGCAGGTGTTTTAAGCATTCGTAACATTCAATCGGCTGCAAACGATTTTTTATTCGACTGAAAGCGAAAAATCATTTGCCGCACAATTTTCCGCATTCATGCGTTTGCCGTCGGGAAAATGCCATGAAAGCGGTTTGTCAACCGGCTTCGGATGGCCTTTTTTTGTTTTTCCGGCCGTTTTTCCGTCCCAAAATCCGAAATCAAAATGTTGCTTCATTTTCCGGCTTGCCCGCAGGTTTTTCTTGATAAGGTCAGACACAGGATGTTTTTGTTTTCACAAAGATGGAAATACAAACAAAATCCCGTCATTTTAATAAAAAACGGAAGCACGAGAATCGTTTGAAATCCAAAGGACTCCAAACGGGATGCAAATACGCGATTCTTGCCCGTAAAAGACTGACATTTTGTCAGTAGCCTTATCCGTGCTTTTGGGAAGCAATACCAGCCATGACACGGCAGCGCACGCTGCGCAATGAGGGCGGAAGAAGGTCCGGTTCCATGATTTCGAGATTCAACTTCAATTCTTCCAACAACTCAGGATGGGTGCGGCATAGTTTATAGGCCAGTTTCATACAAAGCGCACGGACGCTATGGGGATATCGGGAAGAAGACATCCCGGCAAGGCAATAGTCCAGGAAATCCGTGCGGAACGGGTGGGGGAGCGTTGAACGGCTGATGAGCGTGAGCAACAGGCGGCGGAGCGTTTCGCTCCGGGTATTCATGACGCGTTCCATCCACGTGTCTACGTAGTGTGACGGGAGGCTTGGCAAAACATCGGCATCCGCATACGTGAAAACCCAGGCGGCATTTTCCGCCATGCGGCTGTCGCCGTCCGTCATGATATGGTGCAACGTGTCGCGGAACATTCCATCGTGCGCCAAGCGTTTCCCCCAGGCACGGACTTCACGCATAGGAAGGCGACCGGACAGCATGTCCTGCCATTCGGAAGCGGATGATGCCTGGCTTACCATAAATGATGCTCCGCAAAATAACGCCATAACGGTGCGAGCATCAACGCCTGCTTGATTTCGTTGTGCAGCAAGAGGCTGCGTACCTCGTCTACAGTCAGGAAATGCACGCTGATGTCCTCGGTGGCTTCCTGATGAGGAGCCGACACGCGTTTCACGCCGCGTGCCACAAAACAATGGCATTGGTTGTTCACGGAAGACGTATTGGGCGAAATGGTCATCAAGTGCGTCCATTCCCCGCCGCCGAATCCCGTCTCTTCGTGCAGTTCCCTTTGGGCGGACTCCAACGGCGTTTCCCCTTCTTCGCACACCCCGGCGCATATCTCATAACCGGTCCACCGCAAACCGTGGCGGTATTGCCTCTCCATGATAAATTTTCCATCTTCGGTCAGGGCTATCACATTGACCCAATCCGGATACTCCAACACGTAATATTCATTGTTTTCCACGCCGTTTGGAAGTCTCACCCGGTCACGCCGCGCCGTCAGCCAAGGGCGGCGGATGAGATATTCGCTTTCCAAAACAGTCCATTGCTTGTCTTTGTCGTCCGTCATATCAAGTTATTTACTACGCAAAGGTAAGTCTTTTCCTGAAAGAAAAGCTTCCGGAAGGCGAAAATCTTCCGGAAGCATGATTCCGGCTTACAGGGTAACGCCGGATTTGAAAATAGCGATTTCGTGGTAGCCGTTCTCTTCATTCAACGTCTGCCGCCCGCTGGCCACATCGAGGACGAAAGACGTGAAGCGTTCCAATACGGTCGTCATAGGTTCCCCTTCCAGTAACGTGCCGGCATTGAAATCTATCCAATTAGACTTTTTTTCGGCCAATCCGGTGTGGGACGAAATCTTCACCGTGGGCACAAACGTGCCGAAAGGTGTGCCGCGTCCGGTCGTGAACAGCACGATATGGCATCCGGAGGCCGCCAAAGCGGTACTGGCCACAAGGTCGTTGCCGGGAGCACTCAGCAAATTCAGTCCCGGAGAAGACAAGGTCTCTCCATATTCCAACACATCGCACACGGCAGTCGTTCCGGATTTCTGCGTGCATCCCAATGACTTTTCTTCCAAGGTGGAAATCCCCCCGGCCTTGTTTCCCGGCGAGGGGTTCTCGAAGACCGGTTGCCCATGGCTGATGAAATAGTTTTTGAAATCATTGATGAGCGAAACGGTCTTTCGGAAAACCGTCTCATCCTTGCAACGGGCCATCAAAAGCGTTTCGGCACCGAACATTTCAGGGACCTCGGTAAGCACCGTGGTGCCCCCTTGGGCCACAAGATAGTCTGAGAAACATCCTAAAAGCGGATTAGCCGTAATGCCGGAAAAACCGTCGGAACCTCCGCATTTGAGTCCCACTCTCAGTTTCCCCATCGGTACTTCCGTCCGGCGGTCCTCCACCATCCGGGCATATAAATCCCGTAGGATCGTCATCCCGCTCTCCATCTCGTCCTCCTCGTGCTGGCAGACCATAAAGCGTATGCGTTCCGTGTCATAATCTCCAAGTAAGGCACGGAATGCGTCGGGCTGGTTGTTTTCGCATCCCAGACCGACTATCAACACGCCGCCGGCATTGGGATGGAGCGCCATGTCGCGCAGGATCCGGCGCGTATGCTCATGGTCGTCTCCTAATTGCGAACACCCGTAATTATGCGTGTAAGCCCTGATGCCGTCTATTCCTTCGGTACGGGTTTCCTTTTCGAGCATCCGCGCCAAACGTTCGGCCACGCCGTTGACGCATCCCACGGAGGGGATAATCCATAATTCGTTGCGGATGCCCACTTCGCCGTTCCGGCGTGCATAACCCGAGAAGGTCCGCAGGCGGTCGGGCGGGGGACACGGGGCGGGTACGGGCTGGTACCGGTAATCCGATATCCCCTTCAGGTTGGTACGCAACATCCGCTCGTTCACCCATCGGCCCGGCTCTATCGTTTCCGTGGCATGCCCGATGGGGCTGCCATACTTGATAACGTCCTGTCCGGCGGCGATATGGGCGAGCGAGACTTTATGACCGGCCGGAACCTGCTCCCTCACCTTGACGGCCGTACTCCCGCAGGTGATGCTTTCTCCTTCTTCCAACGGTTGCAAAGCCACGGCCACATTGTCCGCCGGATGAATGACAATATATTTCAGCATAAAGAAATCCTATGAGTCCAACATGTGTTTCAGCGCACCCCGCATGCCCTGCAAGCGGATGTCTTTCAGGTAGCATGCCAAGCGTCCGGTCAATCCGGGTATCCGGTTCAAATCTTCACCCCACCAATCCGTACGCTCCAACACGCCTGAGGCCACCTTTTGCTCGTCGCCCTCCTGCCACAAGCGAGCCACGTGTTCCATGATGTCGGGAGAGTCGGACGGGACAATCGGGGTGCCATCCTCACGGTGGCCACCTTTGTAATAGGTAATCAGGGCTGCCAAGCCGAACACAATCCCGGACGGGAGCGTGCCTTTGCGTCGGAGGTATTCTTTCAGTCCCGGCAAATCCCGTGTGGCGAACTTGGGGAAGGCGTTCAGCATGATGGACGTGACCTGATGGTCTACAAAAGGGTTGGTGAACCGTTCCATCACACTGTCGGCAAACGTCCGGAGTTCTTCCCGTGGCAAGTCTATCGTTTCGATGAGTTCGTCGAACATCACTTTGCGGATATACCGCCCCACGTCCGGATCCTGACAGGCCTCACGCACGATGTCTACGCCGGAAAGATAGGCCACGGGGGAGAGTAGCGTATGCGGCCCGTTCAGCAAAGTCACCTTTCTCCGGTGGTAAGGCTCTTCGTCTGGCACAAAGCGCACGTTCAGGCCGCATTCTGCAGCCGGGAACTCCTGCGCCACGCTTTCCGGTGCTTCGATGACCCAGAGGTGGAATGCTTCGCCCTGCACGACGAGCTGGTCTTTGTATTGCAGTTTCTCCTGAATCTCTTCGATGTGCTTGCGGGGGAAGCCCGGCACGATACGGTCCACCAACGTGGCATACACGCCGCATGCCCCTTCGAACCATGCCGTGAAATCCCCGCCGAGCTGCCAGAGGTCGATGTATTGTCGGATGATTCTCTTCAGGTGATGCCCGTTCTGGAAAATCAATTCGCAGGGAAAAATAATCAGTCCCTTGCTTTTGTCGCCATAGAAATGCCGGAAACGATGGTAGAGCAGTTGCGTCAGTTTCCCGGGGTAGGAAGCTGCCGGACGGTCGTCGAGCCTGCAAGCCGGATCGAATGCGATGCCGGCCTCGGTCGTATTGGAAACCACAAAACGAATTTCCGGCTGTTCGGCCAGTTTCATATACTCGTCAAAATGACTGTAAGGGTTAAGCGCACGACTGATGACATCTATCAGGCGGTATGTGTTTACCACCTGCCCGTTTTCAAGCCCTTGCAGGTTGACATGGTAAAGGCCGTCCTGCCGGTTGAGCACATCCACCATGCCTTTTTCGATAGGCTGTACCACGACCACACTGCCGTTGAAGTCACTGCGCTCATTCATATTCGATATAATCCAATCCACGAAGGCGCGCAGGAAATTGCCTTCGCCAAACTGTATGATTCTCTCCGGTCTCACTGTCTTAGGAGCCGTCTTACTATTCAATTCACGCATGGATACATTGATTTAATTGACCTGTATTTGTTTTAAAACTTCACCAAGATACGGAAAACCTTAGCCGGATCATCCGCCCACCGTTGCAACATTTCCCCGGCTTGTCCGAGGGAGACTTCATAGGTAACGAGCTTGTCCGTCGGACAGTGCCCCTGTTGCAAATAACGGACCACGGCACGAAAATCTTCCGGTAATGCGTTTCTCGAACCACGTATGTCCAACTCCTTCTGTACGAACAACTTCGTCTGGAAAGAGACATCGCTTTTGGCATATCCGATATACACCACACGTCCGGTAAAGGCTACTTCCTGAACGGCCATGACGTATGTGGGTGCACTGCCCACCGCTTCAATCACCACGTCCGGACCTAAGTCCCCGGTGTATTCCATCAGCCGGGCATGTACATCCTCTGTTTTAGAATTGAGAAGGCAGGTTGCCCCCAACGAACGTGCCACCTCAAGTTTTTCATCATCCAAATCCACGGCAATCACCTTTGCCCCTCTTAGGGCGGCACGGACAATAGCCCCAAGGCCGATCATGCCGCAGCCGATGACCATGACCGTGTCTATGTCCGTCACTTGGGCGCGCGACACGGCATGGAAGCCCACGCTCATGGGTTCCACCAAAGCACAGTCGCGGACGGAAAGTCCGTCGGCCGTCACCACCTTCTGCCAGGGCACGGCTACGAATTCCGTCATGGTGCCGTCCCGCTGTACGCCAAAAGTCTCGTTATGTTCACAAGCATTGACACGTCCGTTCCGGCAGGCGGCGCACTTGCCGCAATTCGTGTAAGGATTGACGGTGACATGCTGTCCCGGACACAGAAAGTCGGGGACATCCGTACCCACAGCCTCTATCGTAGCACCCACTTCGTGGCCGGGGATGACAGGCATCCGTACCATCGGATTCCGTCCCAAGTAAGTATTGAGATCGGAACCGCAGAAACCCACGTAACGGATACGTAACAGCACTTCGCCCGCCCGGCAGGCAGGCGCATCTATTTCTTTTAAAGCCGTATGAAGCGGCGATATAATCTGAAATGCTTTCATTCTGACATGTTTTTAATATAAGGTAATACGGGCAAGGCGCCGAAGCCGTAGAATGCTTTTGCATTGCCTCCCAAGAACAGGGATTTTTCCTCATCGCTCAGCTCATTGCTCTTTACAACGAAGTCGTAGGACATGCGATAGGTTATCGCTGTGATGGTGCGCGGATAGTCCGATCCCCACATCAATTTTTCCATCCCGACGAGTCCGGCAGCTTCCCGAATGGCACGCACGGCCCCTTTGAAAGGATAAAACTCATCGTTGAAAAGCCAGGTGATACCACCGGACTCTATAAATACGTTGGGATAGCGTGCCAATTTGATTTGTTCCGTCCAACCGGGAAAAGTCACCATCCCGAAATGTCCGATGGCAATCTTCAGATCCGGACATTCCGTAATCACGTCTCTCAGTTCCTCCACTTGGGTGTCGCCTTCCAGCATATCTATCGACAGGATGAGCCGGTGGTCCTCCATGAGATGGAACATGGCCATCATTTCGTCACCGTTCAACGGAACCCTGCCTGTAGACAAAGCCAAGCGGTTGGCCGGAATCTTGATGGCCTTGAATCCTTTCCTTATCAGCTCCTTGGCCTGCGTCAGGAATCCCGGTCTACGGAACTCACACAAACCGCACACCAAAAAGCGATCGGGGTAACGGGTCTGTACATCCATCAGATAATAGTTCTGTATGCCGTCGATATATTCTTGTGTGACCACAGCGGCACTGACTTGCGCGTAGTCCATGTTGGAGAGGAACACTTCTGCCGTGTTTCTCCCGTCCGTCATAAAAGGAGGAAGCATTTGCCGGACTTCACCCATGAAAAGCGATTTGCCTCCCGAAAGGGTACGGATGGGCAGTCCGTCGACTTCGGTATCTTGCCTGAGCCATAAATGGGAATGGGCATCAATGATTGTATATTCCATCTCTTCCCGATTTTATGTGTTTTTCCACGTTACACGTTGCTGGTCTCCGATGATCTCTTTTACCTTGGCCACCAAATCCCAGTCTATTGGCTCCTCGATATATTGTATATTCTTGAGCACGTTGTCCGGATTGGCAGAACTGAAAAGGGTCGTGCCGATACGGGGATTGCTAACCGAATACTGAATCGCTAACTTTTCGATAGGATAACCCTGAGACAGGCAATAGTCCGAGGCTTTGCGGCAAGCTTCGACCAATGCAGCCGGAGCAGGATGCCATTCCGGCACACCGCGTTGCGACAACAATCCCATGGCAAAAGGCGATGCATTGATGACCCCGACCCCCTTTTCCTCAAAATAATCCAGAAAGTCAACCAATTTGTCATCGTTCAGCGTGTAATGGCAGAAATTGAGCACGCTTTCCACCGTTCCCTCCGGCACGTGGTCGATGACCCATTTCAGATTTTCGAGTTGCAAGTCGGTGATTCCGACATGCCCTACAAGCCCTTTCTCACGAAGTTCCACCAATGTCGGCAGGGTTTCATCGACCACTTGGGAAAGGTCTGCAAACTCTATGTCATGCACGTTGATAAGGTCGATGTAGTCCACATGCAACCGTTCCATACTTTCAAAAACGCTTTCCCGAGTCCTCCCTGCAGAATAATCCCACGTGTTCACTCCGCCGGCACCGTAACGTCCGACTTTGGTAGACAAGAGGAACGACTCCCGCTGCAATTCCGTCAGGGCCTTTCCCAATACCGTCTCGGCTTTCGTATGACCATAGTAAGGCGACACGTCGATGAAGTTCATACCATTTTCTACAGCCGTGAACACGGCACGGATAGCTTCCGCCTCGCGGACGGAGTGGAACACGCCTCCCAATGAAGAAGCCCCGAAACTCAACACGGGCACTTTCATCCCCGTTTTTCCTAAATATGAATATTTCATAATAAAACCTTTTTTATTGATGCCATTTCTTTCACCATGTTGTTTGCACCATAAATAACTTATGCAAAAGTAGGTGAAAGCATATTGTTTTTATTGGACTTTATAGCCTTAAATAAGAACTATATCGGCTAAACCTTATAGGATAAAACTATTTTATGATAATTTAACTACCGGGGGGGCGAAATAATGAATATTATTACCAAATTTGCAAAAAAAATATATACCATACCCGTTGGCGGAATTAATTTAAGTTGATAAATATGAGTAAAAAGTTGTACATGTCGCTGATTTTTAGTAACTTAGTGGTGATTAAAACATTAAGTTCAAACCATCGTATGTACAACCTTTATGCAAAATTCGTCAAAATACTTGAGATATGCAAGCAATTCTCTGAAAATCTCGTCAATGATTCGGGTAATGTTCCACGTCGTGGTCCTGTTCCCAAGTTTTCGGATTTGGAAGTGGTGGCGCTATCCCTGACGGCAGAGACCGAGAGCATTGATAGTGAGAAGTGGTTGTTCGACTATAAATTGCAAGAATACAAGGACAGCATTCCCAATCTCATATCAAGGAGACAGTTCAATGACCGCAGGAAGAAAACGTCAGGCCTGTGTGAGGA